>Ga0180009_10000062_pt1 | contig 198503 bp, 189 predicted proteins | sample OS_PC_MetaG_FD_123537 | JGI IMG/M metagenome (GOLD analysis project Ga0180009, IMG submission 123537) | Groundwater microbial communities from the Aspo Hard Rock Laboratory (HRL) deep subsurface site, Sweden - OS_PC_MetaG | ecosystem: Environmental > Aquatic > Deep subsurface > Groundwater...
AACGTACTTGCCATCTAAGCTGCGATAGCATTGTTGAAGAGATTAATACACTACAAGATAGCATAAGCAATCGAAAGAAGTTGGTAACCTCTTTTACAACAAGATTGAAGCGGTATTCTCAGTTAAAGGACTACACCAATAGATTAACTACAGTAGTGTCTTTAGATGAGACTGCAAATATTGTCCTTGAAGAAACAATGCGGATTATTCCAGAGTTTTCATCCTGTATTCTTTATTTAGTAAATCCAGAGACATATGAGTTAAATTGTTTTTTAAGTAAATCTAAAGAGCACCTCGCAATTAAATCTAAAAAAGGAGACATATTTGATCACTGGGTCTTAAAGAAGATGCAGCCGCTTATAGTCGAAGACGTGAATAAGGATTTTCGCTTTGATGTCGAAAAAATAGATAAAGAAGAGTTACGCAATGTTCATTCCCTAGTTGCCGCTCCTTTAATTACATATAATAAACTGATCGGTGTTCTAAGGGTTGACTCTCGCAATATTACTGAGTTTAACCAGGAAGATTTAAGGCTTTTGTCAACACTATCCGATTTAGCTGCTGCTGCTATTGACAATGCTTTTTTGTATAAGCGCACTCTAGATTTTGCCATCCGCGATGGACTTACCTCTTTGTATCTAAAGGGATATTTTATGGAACGCCTGGAGGAAGAATTACATCGAGCAAGTAGTAAAAAGATCCCGCTTTCATTGCTGATGCTTGACATTGATAGATTTAAGGATTTTAATGACAAATTTGGACATATTGCCGGCGACATTATTTTAAAGATAGTAAGTAAGATGCTAGTCGATATTGCAGGCAGCGTAGGCAACATTGTCTGTAGATTCGGAGGGGAAGAGTTTGTTATGCTCTTGGTCGGCGCTGAAAAGAAGGAGGCAATTCGGGTAGCGGAAGATTTAAGACGTAAAATTAAGTCCAAAAGGATAACCTTAAGAAGGCAGAAGATAGGGATTTCAGTATCCTTGGGTGTTGTAAGCTGTCCAAAGGACGGTTATGAATTACAGGATTTGATGAGAAAGGTCGATGCATTATTATATGAGGCCAAAAAGACAGGACGCGATAAGGTATGTTTTCTAGAGAAGTAATCTATATAATTCTTAGTTATAGTCTATCGGCAATTCTACTATATATTGGCCTGCAGTCTATGCGAGAAAGGAATCTGAAGAATCTATCAAGGCATAAATTCTATAAAGAAAAGCATGCCGATTACAAGCGGCAGCTTAAGACCTTAAGCCAAGATTTAGAAAAGTTAAATGCCCAGGTTACAGGTATAACCCTCCTTTATGAAACTACCAGAGATGTATCTCAGACTCTAGAAGAGGATGAGGCCCTTACGCTTTTAAAGATTAAACTTAAACAATTCATAGATTTTGATGATTGTTTTTTAGTAAAAGCTAAGAAGGAAGAAAAGCCAGATGAATCAATATATTATCATTTGCCTCTTTTAGTCGAAGGCAAGATTACCTCATATTTGGCTATAAAGAATTTGAACATAAAAGATTTATCAATTGAACATTTGCACATTGTCGCTGGTCAGTTCGCCCTCGTTCTTAAAAGGATAGGATTATACCGTAGGTTACAAGAGCTTGCTATAACGGACGGCCTGACGCAGACATTGAGTAGAAGATATCTAATGGAAAGATTTATGGAAGAGTATAGACGTTGTTTGAAATTCTCACTTAAGCTTTCGTTCTTGATGTTAGACGTAGACAATTTTAAGAAATGTAATGACAAATTCGGTCATCTCGTAGGTGATATAGTCTTGGTTAACATTGCTGATGAGATTAAGAAGAATATCCGCCAGGTTGATTTTGTGGGAAGATTTGGCGGTGAGGAATTTGCAATAATCCTGCCAGAGACAGATAAGGAAGGCGCTAAATTTAGCGCTGAACGAATTCGCTCTGCTATAGAAGCTATAACAATTAAGGCCTATGATGAGGCAATTAGAGTTACCGTAAGTCTGGGTGTGGCTACGTTTCCTGAAGATGGTAGAGTGGCTGAGGAACTTATTGATCGTTCAGATTGGTCGTTGTATCGTGCAAAGCAGACAGGCCGGAATCGCGTCTGTGTTTATGGCATTTTTAAGTGAACTGACTCTAAAATGGTTGCAATTAAGCAGTTTTTAAGTTACAATTAATTTCTAAATGGCTTCTACAAAATATATCATAACTATTGATCTGGGTGGCACTAATGTAAAATTGGCGCTTTTGCGAAGACGATCGAAACAGATTATCCGCCTTTGCAAATTTTCAACCAAAAATTTCCCCACCAAGAGACTGCTATTCAATAAGCTAGTTGAGGCAATCAAGGATATTATCGCCAACTCTCGCCTTAAGTATTCTGATATTTTAGGCATAGGCATAGGCGTTCCTGGTCCTGTAGATAAACAAAGAGGCTTGGTTTATTATTTTCCTAATATTCCCGGCTGGAAGAATGTGGCTTTGAAGAAGATGTTAGAGGCCAGATTAAAATTCCCTGTTTTCGTAGATAATGATGTCAATCTAATGGCCTTAGCAGAACTTAAATTTGGCGCAGCTAAAAATGCGCGAAATTGTATATGTCTTACCTTGGGTACAGGTGTGGGTGGGGCCCTAATTACAAACAGTTCAGTTTTTCGTGGAAGTGCATCTGTTGCCGGAGAGATTGGCCATATTCCCATTAGTCTAAAAGGGCCTGTCTGTAATTGTGGCGGCAGAGGTTGCCTTGAGCGTTTTATCGGAAATAAGATAATCTTAGCCCAGGCAAGGCGGATATTTGGAAAGTCAATAAGCCTTGAGCAATTATCTAAGCTAGCAAGAGGCGGAAACAGGAAAGCGCTTCTTATCTGGAAGGATATGGCGCAAAAGTTGGGTATAGCTCTGAGCGGTTTAATAAATGTTTTCAACCCTGAGCTTATTGTTATCGGCGGTGGCTTGGCTAATGCAGGAGATATTCTTTTTAGCAAAGTGCGCCAGACGGTTAAAGAAAGGGCGATGCGGCCTCATAGCGAAGTAGTAAAGATTGTAAGGGCGAGCTTAGGAGTAAACGCTGGCTCTATTGGAGCGAGCGTTCTTGTAGAAACAGAATTAGCTGGAAGTTAGCAGCATTTTTATGCAAAGATATACATTTTTTATTTTATTTTTTTTATTCATAATTCTTCCTTCCTACAGTTTTTCCCAGGAAGCGAAAATTCCCATAGTAGTTGATGGGGAGCACGTAGAGTTTTTTAATGATGAGAAAAAGATTATAGCAGAGGGCAATGTTGTTATTAATTATAAAGGCACAAATTTAGTTGCCGATAAGGTTGTTGTTTATTTAGAGAAGAACGATGTGATTGCCCAAGGAAATGTAAGATTAGAATATGAAAAAGGAATCTTAGAAGGAGACAAAATAGTTTATAATTTTGAGAAAAATACCGGGACAATTATAAATGCAAACATAGAATCTCCGCCTTTTTATTCTAAGGGCCCATTTTCGAAAAAAATAAGTGACAGGCAATTGATTATGCGCCGCAGCTATATAACGACTTGCGATTTAGATCATCCTCATTGGCGAGTCGTTTCAAAGCGATTACTGATTTTTCCAGAGGACAGGATAATAGCTGAGGATGCCTCTTTGTTTATTGGCAATTGGCCGATTATTACATTGCCTAGGTATGTTCAAGTATTGAATGATAGAAGGCCGCGGGTAACGGTTATACCTGGTAAGGATAAAGAATGGGGTCTTTATTTGTTGACTGCTTGGCGATTTTATCTTACTAAATATGCCAGCGGAAGGCTACATCTTGATTATAGAGAAAGAAAGGACTCTGCAAGCGGAGTAGATCTTCACTATGAATCAGAAGGATTCGGAGAGGGGCTATTGCGTACCTATTATATGCACGAGAGGAATATACAGACAAGGCATCTCTACAATGAACCAAGGGACACAGAAGAAAAAGAACGCTTCCGCGTTGAATACAGACATAAATGGCAGATAGATCCCAGAAGAACTGTTTTGTGGCAGTACAATAAGCTTAAAGACGCAGAATTCTTGAAGGACTATTTTGAACGCGAACATGAGATAGTTTCAGATCCTGCTACGTATATGCAGTTTACCGAAGCGCAAGACCTCTACTCATTAAATTTTTTGATGGAAAAACACATTAACGATTTCGCGACTACTATAGAAAAATTGCCCGAGGTAAGTTTAGAGACGGTTAATTTCAAATTAGGAGAAAGCAGGTTATATTTTAAAAGCGATAATAAATTTTCTAACCTTAGAAAAGAGGAGCCGGGAGGCGCTGCTTTTGATGATATCGTAAATAGACTCGACACCTTTAATAACTTTACCTATCCGACTAAGTTAGGCTTTTTGTATGTCTCTCCTTATGCAGGAAGCCGCAGTACATATTATTCGGAAGATTCAAATGAGAACAAAGATGTATTACGGGGTATCTTCTATAGCGGTGTTGATATTTCAACTCGTTTTTTCAAGGTCTTTGATGTAAAGGGAGAATTTTTGGGCGCTGAGATTAATGGGCTGCGCCATATTATTAACCCCATTGTAGAATATTCTTATATCCATCAGCCTACAGTTAGTAATTCTCACTTACACAACTTTGATAGCATTGATTCCATTAGTAAGCAAAATTCAGCTGCTATTGCCCTAGAGAATAAATTACAGACTAAACGAGGCAGCACAAGCATTGATTTAATAAGCCATATTTTAAGCTCTTCTTATTTCTTCGAAGATAAAGGCTTGGGGGGGTATTTTTCCGATACGCTAAGCTCTTATCTGGAACTTAGGCCCCTAGAAGGTCTGCGTTTTGACATTGACACAGATTACGACAGGAAAAGAGGTCAGGTAATAACTAATGGCACTGACTTTTATATTGACAAAGGCGATAAATTCTCTTTAGGCGTTGGCCATCGTTATCAAAGGGATGAAGACAACCAATTTACTTTTGATGTTGCTTATCGCGTTAATCCAAAGTGGAAGTTTAGAGTTTATGAACGTCTTGATTTTACGGGTGGCGGGCTTAGTGAACAGCAGTATACGATAAGCCGGGATTTGCACTGTTGGCTGATGGATGTTATCTATAGTGTGGATAGAGAAAAAGGTGAATCTATTTGGTTCGGGTTTAAGATTAAGGCATTTCCAGAGCTTGGTTTTGAGTTTGATACTAGTTATCATGAGCCCAAGGCAGGCTCACAAAGTTATTAAGGGGTAATTATGAATATAGCAGTCATCGGTAGTGGTTATGTTGGGTTGGTAACAGGTGCCTGTTTCGCCCATTTGGGTAATCAGGTTATCTGTGTGGATAAGGATAGAGCTAAAATAGCAAAATTAAAAAAAGGCATTATACCTATCTTTGAGCCAGGATTAAAGGAAATGATTCAGCGTAATAAAAAAGAAGGCAGACTTAAGTTTACTACAAGTATTCCAGATGCAGTAAAAAAATCCGAGTGCATCTTTATTGCTGTGAGCACGCCGCCTAAAGAAAATGGCGAAGCTGATTTGACAGCGATTGAAAACGTTGCTATCCAAATCGCAAGGGCAATGCGTTCCTATAGACTTATCGTAGAGAAGTCGACCGTGCCTGTAAAAACCGGAATGTGGGTGGAGCACACTATTAGATTAAATCATCGTAAGAACGTAAAATTTGACGTTGCTTCAAACCCTGAATTCTTGAGAGAAGGCCAGGCCTTATCTGATTTTCTGCATCCGGATAGGATTGTTATCGGCGTTGAATCAAAGCGTGCACTCAAAATCCTGAAAGGTTTGTACAGGCCACTACACGCACCAATTTTAGTTACAGATATAAAGTCAGCAGAATTGATTAAACATGCTTGTAATTCTTTTTTGGCGGCAAAGATATCTTTTATTAATGCAATATCTCGAATCTGTGAACTTACCGGGGCGGATATAGGAAAGGTTGCCGAAGGCATGGGGCTCGATAAAAGAATCGGTGCCAATTTCCTAGAGGCAGGTGTGGGTTATGGGGGATTTTGTTTCCCTAAGGATTTAGATGCGTTCATAAGCATAGCGACAAGTTGCGGCTATGATTTCCGGCTTTTAAAAGAGGTCAGGGCCATTAATAAAGAACAGAGAGAATTTTTCATCAAAAAGGTAGAATCTGCATTGTGGAATATTAAGAGCAAAACTATCTGCATCTTAGGTCTTTCTTTTAAGCCCGGTACAGACGATATAAGGTTTACGCCGGCGCTCTATATTATTCGCAAACTTCAGGCCGAAGGTGCAAAGATAAAGGCCTATGATCCAAAGGCAATGTTTAAGTTCAAAAAAGAAGTTAAAGGAGTAAGCTTCTGTCGTAATCCATATGATGCAGCCTCCAAGGCAGATTGTCTGGTTATCATCACTGACTGGCCAGAATTCAAAAGTTTGGATATCAAGCGATTGAAAAAACTCATGAAACATCCTCTGATTATTGATGGAAGGAATATTTTCGATAAAGGTCTATTAGAAAGATCCGGTTTTCGTTATATTGGGGTTGGGCGTTGAAGAAGTCAGGGTGAGTCCGCCTTAAGAATTAGAGCATCTATGCGAGGTAAAACAATGAAATCAGATTTAATAAAGAAGATAACTAGTAAGCGATTCAAGCTTGCTGTTATTGGTCTAGGTTATGTGGGTTTGCCTCTGGCAGTAGAATTTGCTAAACGCGGTTACTCAGTCCTAGGCATTGATGTGGACAATAAGAAAATTACTCAACTTTGTTCAAAAAAATCTTATATTCAGGATGTGTCTTCAAGAGACATAATTGAAATTGTTAATAGGGGTAGATTTAAGGCCACGACAGATTTTACACAGTTAAAAAATCAGGATGGAGTAATTATTTGCGTGCCGACACCTTTAAGCAAAACTAGAGAACCGGACATTTCTTTCATTATCGATGCCACAGAAAAAATAGCTAATTTCCTGCATCGTAAGCAGATAATTGTTTTAGAAAGCACAACCTTCCCTGGTACTACTGAAGAAATAGTTCTACCTATTTTAGAAAAGAAAGGATTTAAAGTCGGCAGGGATTTCTATCTTGGTTTTTCTCCTGAGAGGGTAGATCCGGCGAATAAGTTATTTTCCACCACAAATATACCCAAGGTTATTGGTGGCGTCACTACCGTCTGTACAAAAATGATCAAGCAGTTGTATTCACAGGTTATTGGTGTTGTTGTTCCGGTTTCAAGTGCAAAGGTTGCGGAGATGGTAAAATTACTTGAGAATACATTTCGGGCAGTGAATATTGCCTTAATTAATGAAATATGTCTAATGGCAAGTCGCCTTAATGTTGATGTCTGGGAGGTTATCCGGGCAGCTGGCACTAAGCCGTTTGGTTTTATGACTTTCAAGCCTGGACCGGGCCTGGGTGGACACTGTCTTCCAATAGATCCTTTATACTTATCTTGGAAAGCAAGGTTGCATGGTTTTGAGTCTCGCTTCATACAGTTGGCAGATGAAATAAACTCTTCAATGCCAGCTTATGTTGTGGATAGGATTACTCAAGGGCTAAACGTATATTCAAAATCACTTAAAGACTCAAAGATTTTAATTATAGGTGTTTCTTATAAACCAGGTGTTTCTGATATACGTGAGTCGCCGGCAATTGAGATAATCAGACAGCTTAGGGAGAAAAAGGCCAAGGTTTCTTTCCATGATCCTATGGTCAAAAGTATAAGAATCGATAATACATCACTACGTTCTATGAGTCTTAATAAGTCTTCCATTAAAAATAAGGATTGCGTAGTTATAGTTACGCCACATAGATCCATTGATTATGGACTGATTAGAAAAAACGCCCAACTAATTTTTGATACACGAAATGTATTTAATGGCAAAAAAGGAGAGAGGATAATAACATTATGAAAAAGGTCTTAGTTACAGGTGGTGCAGGATTTATTGGTTCACATATTGTTGATAGGCTTGTCTTTGAGAATTATGAGGTTGTTGTTATTGACGATTTTTCTTCCGGCCGAATTGAAAATCTCAAGTCCTCGATTAATAAGATCAAGCTCATAAAAGGAGATATCAGAAACGATAAACTTATTAAAAGACTCTTGAAGCGAACGGATTATGTGTTGCATCAGGCAGCCTTACGTTCTGTGCCAAAGTCAGTTAAATATCCACTTCGTTATAATGAGGTTAATGTGACAGCAACACTTAATCTTCTTAAGCGCTCAGCTGAGGCAGGCGTTAAGCGTTTTGTCTTTGCCTCCTCAAGTTCTGTCTACGGAGAATCCTCCAAGCCCAAACAGAAAGAGACTGATCTGCCTTTATTGATTTCTCCTTATGCGGCCACAAAATTAGCGGGTGAATATTATTGTCGCGTTTTTTCTAAGATCTATTCTTTACAGACAGTAAGTTTGCGCTATTTTAATGTATTTGGACCGAGGCAGTCATTGGAATCACAATATGCAGTAGTTGTGCCTAAATTTATTGCCTGTCTCCTAAAGGCTGAGAGACCGCCAATCCATGGCACAGGAAAACAGTCTCGAGATTTCACATACATTGATAATGTTGTTGAGGCTAATATCCTGGCGATGAAAAGAAAAGGTGTTTCAGGCTGCGTTTTTAATATAGCCTGCGGAAAGACCCAAAGCGTAAATACACTCTTTTCGCAAATTAAGACGATTTTAAATTCAAAGGTAAATCCTATATTTACTGAACTCCGTGCGGGTGATGTTGCCCGCACCTGCGCAGACATAAGTCAGGCTCAGAGGTTATTGCGCTTTAAGGTAGGAGTCGAGTTTAATGATGGATTAAAGAGGGCAATTAAATGGTTTCAAGAAAAAAAGTAGCAGTAGTTACAGGTGGGGCTGGATTCTTGGGTTCGCATTTATGTACGCGATTAATTGAAAAAGGCATTAAGGTTATCTGTATTGATAATCTTATAACAGGTAAGCTAGATAATATTAGGCATCTGAGGCGATCTAAATTATTTAGATTCCTCAAGCATGACGTATCAAAATATATAAAAGTCAGAGAAAATGTTGATTATGTTTTGCATCTTGCCTCTCCCGCAAGTCCGGATGATTATCTGAAATTTCCCATTCAGACCCTTAAGGTTGGCTCTTTAGGAACGCACAATGCATTAGGATTAGCAAGGCTTAAAAAGGCAAGGTTTTTATTGGCATCAACCTCTGAAATTTATGGTGATCCCCTAGAGCATCCTCAGAAGGAAACCTATTGGGGAAATGTAAATAGCGTAGGTCCGCGCGGCGTCTATGATGAAAGCAAGCGATTTGCAGAAAGTATAACCTTGGCCTATAAAAGACAGCATAAGATGGATGTGCGTATTGTACGAATCTTTAATACCTTTGGGCCTAGGATGCGACAGGATGATGGTCGGGCAATGCCAAATTTTATTACGCAGGCCTTAGTCAATAAACCCATAACCGTCTACGGAAAAGGTACGCAGACACGTTCCTTCTGCTACGTTGATGATTTGATTGATGGTTTAATAAAATTGTTATTTTCAAATTATAGTTTACCAGTTAATATCGGCAATCAGCATGAGATAACGATATTGCAATTGGCGCATATAATTATTAAATTAAGCAACTCAAAGAGCAGAATCGTTTTTAAGGCCTTACCTAAAGATGATCCTAAACTGCGCTGTCCGGATATCAGCCTGGCAAAGCGAAAGCTAGGTTGGAAGCCGCGTGTAAAGCTAGAGCAGGGTATTAAAAGAACTCTAGAGGATTTTTGCAAACGCCAGTAAAATTTATTAATTGACTTAAATCAAGGACAAGATATGAAATCTTCAAAATCGAAAAAGAAATTGCTAAAAAAAGGTTATTTTGGGCAATTCGGCGGTCAATTCGCTCCCGAGACATTGATGTATGCCTTGGATGAATTGGAAAGTGAGTATTTATCAGCTAAAAAAGATAAAAAGTTTCAAAACCAGCTTAACTATTATCTAAAGAATTTCGCGGGAAGGCCGTCTCCGCTTTATTTAGCTGAGAATCTCAGCCGTTATCTGGGCAAAATGAAGGTATATCTTAAGAGAGAGGATTTAGTCCATACAGGAGCGCACAAGATTAACAATACCTTAGGTCAGATCCTCCTGGCACGCCGCATGAAAAAGACAAGGATTATTGCCGAGACTGGTGCAGGTCAGCATGGTGTGGCTACGGCAACCGTGGCAGCGATGTTTGGTTTTGATTGTGATGTTTATATGGGTGAAGAGGATATCATACGTCAAAGATTGAACGTCTTTCGCATGAAGATACTAGGAGCGCGCGTTAGGCCAGTATCAAGTGGTTCAAAAACATTAAAAGACGCTACTTCAGAAGCAATTCGAGATTGGGTCGCAAACGTTAATACCACACATTATATTATTGGTTCAGTTGTTGGACCGCATCCTTTTCCGCTGTTAGTGCGGGATTTCCAGAGTGTAATCGGAAAAGAGGCAAGACAGGAGATATTAAGATTAGAAAAAAGACTGCCTGATTATTTAGTGGCTTGTGTTGGCGGCGGTAGCAATTCAATAGGATTGTTTCATCCGTTTTTTAAGGATAGAGGAGTTAAGTTTATCGGAGTAGAAGCTGCTGGTAGGAGTCTAGGTAGTGGAAAACATGCTGCCAGTTTATTGAGTGGAAGGGTAGGGGTTTTACATGGCTCTAAAAGTAAGGTCTTACAAGACAAATACGGCCAGATAAAAATTGCACATTCAGTTGCCGCAGGCCTGGATTATCCTGGGGTTGGACCAGAACATGCCTATTATCAACGCATAAACAGGGCAAGATATGTTGCAGTGGATGATAGGGCAGCCTTGGAGGGATTCCAGTTGCTTTCGCAGCTTGAAGGTATTATCCCGGCGCTTGAGCCAGCACACGCCATCTATTATTTGAAGAGATTAGCTAGGAGAGTTAAGAAGAATTCACTCGTTATTCTTTGTCTATCCGGACGCGGCGATAAAGACGTTACCACGGTCTCAGAATTAATGAAGATATGAAAAATAGAATTCAATCAAAATTTAAGGCATTGAAGAAACATAAACATAAGGCATTGATCGCCTATATTATGGCCGGCGATCCATCTATTGGCATGACTGAAAAAATAGTTTTGTCATTGGAAAAATGTGGAGTTGATTTAATAGAATTAGGAGTTCCATTTAGCGATCCCTTGGCAGACGGGCCTACTATTCAGGCAGCTGACACACGCACATTGAAAAAAGGTATAAACATTGAAAATGTATTTGCACTTTCCAAGAAACTCAGGAAAAGAACGCAAATACCATTGATCTTGATGATCTATTATAATCTGATATTAAATGTGGGCGAAGAAAGATTCACAAGGCTTGCTAGTGCCTCGGGCATAGATGGATTAATCGTGCCTGATTTGCCGCCAGAGGAAGCAAGAAATCTAATAAAGTGTTGCCGAAGGTTTAATTTAGCTACAATATTTTTTGTTGCCCCTACAAGCAGCACAAAGCGAATTAGAAGTGCTGTTTCAAATTCCACTGGTTTTATCTATTATATATCAAGGACAGGCGTTACTGGAAAAAAGACAGAGATTGGATATGAGCTAAATAAGCAGATTAAAAAGATAAAAAAGTTGACTAAGAAACCGATCTGCGTTGGTTTTGGCATTAGAACCAGAGAGCAGGTTAGAATGATTAAGGAAATCGCTGATGGCGTTATTGTAGGAAGTGCAATAGTAGATGTAATTTCTCGATATTCTAGAGATAAACAGATCTTGGATAAAGTGGAGGGGTTCTTAGGGAGGCTAGATGTATAAGAAGGTTAGATTGCCTAACGGTCTGCGTATTATTGTCAAGAATCTAAGTGATAGAGAGGCAGTTTCTTTAGGTATCTGGATTGGTGTTGGTGGCAGGTTCGAGCAAGATCTCAATAAAGGTATATCGCACTATCTGGAACATATTTTATTTAAAGGTTCCAAGAAGTATACCTGCCGTAGTATTAAGGAGACGATCGAGGGTAAGGGCGGCTCCTTAAATGGTTTTACCTCTGAAGAATACACCTGTTATTTAGTTAAGGTATTAAAGGAGAATCTTTATCAGGCCTTGGAAATTCTCTCGGATATGGTCTTATATCCACGTTTGGAGGATCTTGAGATCAACAAGGAACGCACTGTTATCATAGAAGAGATCAAGATGTATAAAGACCTGCCGCAGTATCATGTTTTGGAGATATTAGATTCTCTTATCTTTCCCAGCCATCCCTTAGGGCAAAATTTAGCAGGCACACTTGAAAGTGTGGCATCAATTGACAGGTGTGCACTTGATGATTTTCAGAGGAAGTTTTACAAACCTTCTAATATTGTTATTTCTGTATGTGGCGCCTTTAAGATTGAGGAGCTGATCAAGAAGATAGAGACAATATTTATCGCTAAAGATAAAGCCGATCATATTAAGCCACTAGCCTCAGGGAAGCAAAAGACATCACCTCAGGTAAAATTCGTTAGCAAGCAAATAGAACAGTCGCATTTAGCTATAGGTTTTCGTTCTTACAGCCGTAGCCATCCTGATCGTCATGCAATAGATCTATTACATGTTATTATGGGCGCTAACATGAGCAGCCGTTTGTTTCAGGAGGTACGTGAAAAAAGAGGCCTTGCCTATTCTATAGGCACAACAGCAAAGCGATTTTCTGATTCAGGTGCGTTTATCGTACATGCTGGTGTAGATAATTCAAAGGTAGCAGAGGCGGTTGATGTAATAATAGAAGAACTTGAAAAAATCAAGAAGAGCTTAAACGTAGCAGAATTAAAAAGGGCTAAGGATTTTTTACTTGGTCAACTCACTATTGCCTTGGAGGATGTTGCTGATCATATGCTTTTTATGGGTGAGGCTACTATTTCTTTAAATAAAGTAGATACATTAGATCAAATAAAAGATATGGTGAGTAAAATAAATACTCAAGATATTAAGAGGGTAGCAGGAGAGATTTTCAATTTGGAGAAGATTAATTTATCCGGCATAGGGCCTTTTAAAGATGAACAGGTAAAGTCGTTGAAAGAGAGGTTATTAAAATAGAAGCTCTAGAGAAAGCAAAATTAATTGTACACCTGGCGCAGGAGGAAAAGTGCGAAGACTCAGTTGTCTTGGGAATGAAGAATGTCGCTGACTTCTGCGATTTTTTTGTAATCTTAAGCGGAGATTCTCATCGGCAGGTAAAGGCACTTGCAGATGCACTCCAGGAGGAATTGTTTAAGAAAAAAATTAAAGTCTATAAGCGACAGGACGACCGTGAGTCTTCTTGGGTGGTTTTAGACTTTTTTGATGTAGTAGTGCATATATTTTATAGAGAGCTACGCGAATTTTACAGCCTGGAACGTCTCTGGGCTGATGCTGAACGTATTAATTTTTAAATAGTTAGAATGAAGACTAAGAAAGAGGTTGCCCGCCTATTAAAAACATCACTTGAACAAGCCCTTGGTAAACTATCAGATTTTAATCTTGAGGATATAGAGCTAGAGCTTCCTAAGGCCAAGGCGCACGGTGATTTTTCCAGCAATCTGGCGATGAAGCTTGCTCGTAAACTTAAGAGGCCTCCTCTTGATATTGCTAATTCTATTCGCGAAGTTATTTCGGAAAAGATTGATGAAAAATCAATCTTAAGTAGCGTCCGAATAGAAAAACCCGGCTATATAAATTTTTTCTTGAAACAAGGCACTTATCATAAATTCCTGGAAGGTATCCTTAAAAATCGCAAGGGCTTATTGAATCATCAGGATATAGGTAAGGGCGCTAAGGTGCAGATTGAATTTGTCAGCGCAAATCCCACAGGACCTTTAAGCGTTGCGCATGGAAGGCAGGCTGCAGTAGGCGAATCATTAAGCAGGATATTAGAGGCATTTAACTTCAAAACAACCAAGGAATATTATCTAAACGATGAAGGCAATCAGATCAATCTCCTGGGTGCGTCTATCTTGGCTCGAATCCAGGAATTAAGAAATGAGGCTTATAGGTTTCCTGAAGGCGGTTATGAAGGAGAGTATATCAGGGACATCGCAAGAGAAATCTTAAAAAGGAAAAAGCAAGCTAAGTATAATATTGATGAATGCGCTGATTTTGGCTTAAAGTTTATTTTTGATACTATCAAAAAAGATTTGGATGATTTCGGAGTAAAGTTTGACGTCTGGTATTCTCAAAAGTCTTTAAGAAAATCAGGTAATATCGACAAGGTGTTAAAACTACTTAAAGATAAAGGTTACTCCTATGAAAAGGATGCTGCTGTTTGGTTTGCTTCAACTCGTTTTGGCGACGATAAGGATAGAGTATTAATTAAAAGCGATGCTAGCGCAACCTACATTACCCCGGACATTGCCTATCATCAGGATAAATTCAAGCGCAAATTTTCACGCGTAATAAATATCTGGGGGCCTGATCACCATGGTTATATTTCCCGCCTAAAGGCAGCTGTAGAGGCATTGGGAATCGATAGAGAGCGTCTGTCAATTATCATAGTTCAGTTAGCACGTATCTTTAGAGGCGGTAAGCCTCTGGCAATGTCCACGCGAAAGGCTCAATATATTACATTGCGTGAAGTCATGGATGAGGTCGGTGCGGATGTTGCAAAGTTCTTCTTCCTGACTCGGCGCACAGACAGTCATCTTGATTTTGATTTGGAATTAGCAAAGAGTCAAAGTAAAGAAAATCCTGTATATTATATCCAATATGCTTACGCAAGGATTTTTGGTGTTTTTAAGCAAGCAAAGGATAAAAAAATAAAAGAATTACCGTTTTCAAAGGTTGATTTGAATTTATTGAAGGAAGAAGAGGAGGCTATACTTCTTCGCCTGATTTTTAGATTCCCATTTTCTTTATTCACGGCTTATAAGATTCTTGATCCTTATCCTGTATGCCAATATCTTATAGAATTGGCTGGTGAATTCCACAAGTTTTATGACCGGCATAAGATATTGCTTGAAGACAATCTCCCCTTAGCAAATGCGCGCATGGCGTTAGCTAAAGCAGCAGGTATTGTTATTTCAAATGGCCTAGCCTGCCTTGCGATTAAAAGCCCTGAAAGGATGTAGCAGATGAAGTGGTGCATTCGAGAAGTTGATAAACAATTATTATCTTATTTTTCAAATGAGATAAATTTGCATCCTTTAATTGCAACCCTTCTTATAAATCGTAATATTAAGGATAAAGATGAGGCTGAAATTTTTCTCGCAAGCCAGATTTCTCAACTATCTGACCCGCACAAGATCAAGGGTGTAGATAAGGCGCTAGAGAGGATCAAGATTGCTAAGGAAAAAGCAGAAAAGGTATTTATATTCGGAGATTATGACGTTGATGGGATTTCTGCCTGTGCACTTTTAGAATCTAGTCTTAAAAAGTTAGGTATTGAGACTGTTGTTTATTTACCGCACCGTATGGAAGAAGGTTATGGTCTCAATATGAAGGCTGTTAATGAGGCCAAGGCATTAAAGGCAAGGCTTTTCATAAGCGTTGATTGTGGTATAGGCAGCTTTGAAGAAATCGAGAAACTCAATAGTTACAAAATTGATTCAATAATCATTGATCACCATCAGCCTAAATCGAAAAAATTACCAAAGGCAGTTGCCATAATAAATCCGAAGGTTAATAAAAATGAGGCTAATCTTTCGAGTCTGGCTGCTGTTGGACTGGTTTTTAAGCTGGTTCAGGCGCTTTTTGATTCTAATCTAGAGGAGGATTTAGACTTCGTTGCCTTAGGAACAATTTGTGATGTAGTTCCTCTTATTGGAGAAAATCGTATTTTTGTAAAGGAAGGCTTAAAGCGAATCTCACAAACAAAAAGAGTCGGTATTCGTGCATTAAAAGAAGTTGCAGGTATTAAAGACAGGAAGATAACCGCAGGACTAATAGGATTTACATTGGGGCCGCGACTTAATGCCTCAGGAAGGATTGATTCAGCGCAAAAGTCTTTAAAACTCCTGACTTGTTCTGACGAAGCTGAAGCAATGCTTCTTGCCAAAGGCCTCAATGAAGCAAACAGGAAGAGACAGCGAATTGAAGATAAAATTCTGAAAGAGGCATTGACCAAGGTAGAGCGGGAAGTAAATTTTAAAGAGCATTCGGTAATTGTAGTTGGAGGTGATGATTGGCATCCTGGTGTGGTTGGAATTATTGCCTCAAAACTTGCCAATAGATATTACAGGCCAGCCTTTGTATTAGGTTTGGAGACTGGGGTCTATCGCGGTTCTGGTAGGTCAATAAACAATTTCCATTTATTCGAGGCCCTTAGCGAGTGCGACTCTTTATTAGAAAGCTATGGAGGTCATCGCGGGGCAGCTGGATTAAAGCTTCTTGAAAAAGATTTGGAGGAATTTAGGAAATCAATTAATGCTGTTGCGAAGGCAAAATTAAAACCAGAAGATTTAGTCCCAATATTAAATATAGATGCAGAGGTTGATCTGTCCCTCTGGCAGGATAGGCAGCTTATAGACAGAATAGAGGAATTTGCGCCTTTTGGAATAGGGAATCCGCGTCCTGTATTTTGTTCCAGGAATCTTTTTCTTAAAAGCGCTCCTCTTGCTATAGGTAAGAGGTCTTTGCGTTTCTGGGTAAGCGATGGAAGCTTTACGGCTAAGGCTATTGGTTTTGGGATGGCTGAGTATGCCAATCTATTGAATGAGAATTCTCGTATTGACTTGGCTTATTCTGTATCGATAGATACCTGGGGAGAACCTGTTGTGCAATTAGAGATAAAGGCCATAAAAGAGAGGATTTAGGCCTTTGTAATTTTGCCCGCCTTTATACATTTAACGCAGACACAGGCTTTTTTACGTCTATTATTACTGATAATATTTATAAGCTGCAGATTAGGTAAGAATACGCGTTTTGTTATTCCTGTTATCTTTTGTCCAGCGCCGCCTTTTTTCTTGGCCATACCGCGTCTTACAATCTTATTGCCTCTCATGGTGCCTTTACCGCAGACTGAACATACTTTTTTCATAGTAATTCTCTCTTTTTAAAGATTCTTTTTAGACAGTCAGTATACTTGAAAATCACTTTTTGTCAAGGTAAAATACATGAAGGTAGGGCAAACTTAAGTTATTAATTAACTATGTCTGGAGATATCCTAAAAGACTTAAACGAAGAACAAAGGCAATCTGTTGTCTATATTGAGGGTCCGCTTTTGATAATTGCCGGTGCAGGAACAGGTAAGACCAGTGTTATAACGCGTAAGATTGCTTACTTGATAAAGAATGGCCTTGCTAGCCAAGATGAAATACTTGCCTTAACCTTTACTGATCGGGCAGCAGCAGAGATGACTGAAAGAGTAGATATCCTTGTCCCTTATGGTTATACGGATATTTGGATATCGACCTTTCATGCCTTTGGAGATAAGATCTTGCGTGAAAATGCTGTAGAGATTGGCCTCAATCCTGACTTTAAGGTTTTGACGCGGCCTGAGGCAGCGGTTTTGGTGCGGCAGCATCTTTTTGATTTTCCCCTAGATTATTTGCGGCCGGCAAGTGATCCTACTAAATTTATCAACGATATATTGAGGGTATTTTCTCGTTTGCGAGACGAAGATGTATCAGTCGAGGAATATAAACAATTCCTCCAAAAGTTGACTAAAGGGCTTAAGGATAATGAGGATGACCCAGCGCATGAATTTCATCGTCTCCATAAAGAACTCTCAGGCTGTTTTGCGACTTACCTTAATATCTTGCATAAAGAAGGAAAGGTTGATTTTGCAAATCAGTTCTATTTGGCATTAGCAATGCTTCGAAAATACAAGAAGATCTTGGAATTCTATCAGAATAAATTTAAGTATATTCTTATTGATGAATTTCAGGATACAAATTATGCCCAGTTTCAGTTAGTTAAATTATTGGCAGAAAAACACAAGAATATAACTGTTGTTGCTGATGATGATCAATCCATATATAGATTTCGGGGAGCTGCCTACAGCAATATCTTGAGTTTTGACCAAACCTATCCTGATGCCAAACGCATAACATTAATCCGCAATTACCGCTCTCAGCAGGCAATTCTTGATTCTGCTTATAGGCTTATTCAATTTAATAATCCTGACAGATTTGAAGTAAAATCTAAGATTGACAAGCGCCTCATCGGCAGAGAGAAAGAGAAGGAGGTTACATATCTGCATTTTGACCGCCATTCTAACGAGGCTGATCAGGTTGCGAAGATTATTAAAGAAAAAGTAAGAGACGCTAAGTATTCATATGATGATATCGCAATCCTTGTACGTTCTAACAATGATGCCGATGAATTTATTTCAAGTTTGAATATGGTAGGTATACCTTGGCGATTTAGCGGCAATCAAGGATTGTATTCCCGGTCAGAAGTAAAACTCTGTATTTCATTTTTAAGATTTATGGCAAATATCTCTGATTCTTTAAGCTTGTATTATTTGGCAGCAAGCGCGATCTATAAAATACCTACAATAGAGCTGGGTTATCTTAATAGCTTTGCGCGCAGACGTAATTATGATCTCTTCTGGTGTCTAAGGCATTTTAATGAAATAGAAGAGTTGAGAGAGAAGGTGGCCGGGGCAGCTGAATTAATCCAAAAATTTACTGAGGAGCTGGAGAAATTTCTTGCTTGTAGCTTAGAAGTCAGCACAGGCAGACTCCTGTATCTTTTCCTGACCCAGACTAAATTCCTAAAAGATTTAGTCAAGCATCCATCTGTAGCCAATGAGGAAAAGGTAGAAAATCTAGCTAGGTTTTTTGAGATTGTGAAGGAATTTGAAGGCGTTGCCCATGAGGATAGGGTAGTTGCGTTTATTGAATATTTGGATATGCTCATACGCAGCGGCGATGATCCAGCTACAGTTGAGGCAGATCTTGATATACCGGCAGTTAACATCTCGACAGTTCATAAGGCAAAGGGTTTAGAGTTTAAAGTTGTATTTATGGTGGGTCTAGTCAACGGGCGCTTCCCCTGGCCTAAACGCCGTAATCCTTTAGAGTTGGCAGAGGAATTGATCAAAGAGGTCTTACCTGAAGGTGATTTTCATATTCAGGAGGAACGCAGGTTATTCTATGTTGGAATGACACGGGCTAAAGACGAGCTCATATTTACCAACGCCTTAGATTACGGCGGAATGAGGCTGCGCAAACCCAGCGGTTTTATCTTTGAGGCCTTAGGCAAAGAGAAAAAACAAATTCAGGCTAAAATTAAATCCAGCGCCTTGGAATCTATCCATAGGTTTAAGGAGGAGACACAAGGAAAAAAGACAAAACAGACACCTAAAAAGAGCGATTCAGAAATATTGCGTTTAAGCTTTTATCAGATTGATGATTATTTGACCTGTCCTCTAAAATATAAGTATGTGCATATTTTGCATGTGCCGATTTTAACGCATCACACTGTAGTATATGGCAAGGCATTACATGATGCAGTAGCAAAATATCTACAGTTCAAGATCAAAAATAATACGATTCCCTTAAAAGAACTTATCGACACCTTTGATGCCTCTTTTTCTGATGAGGGTTTCTTAAGCAAGGAGCACCGCCAGAATCGCAAGGCCTTAGCGCATGAGGCCTTAAAGAGATTTTATAAACAGGAGGAGTCAGCTGAAAGGCCGCCTACATTTGTAGAGAAGGATTTTTCTTTTACACTGGATAATAATAGGATCGTTGGTCGCTGGGATAGAGTAGATTTTATCTCTAAGCAAGAGGCAGTAATAATTGACTACAAATCTTCTCATATAAACAAACAAAAAGATGCTGACCGAAAGGCTAAACTGAGCTTACAGCTTGCGATTTATGCCATGGCCTTTAATGAGCTATTTGGATTCTTTCCAAAGCAAACAGAGTTACATTTTTTGGAATCTTCCTTGGTTGGCAGAGATAGTAAGGACGAGAAGGCGTTTAAAAAGGCGCATGAGGAGATTGCTATTGCATCAGCTGGTATAAGAAGCGGAAAATTCGATGCCAATCCTAGTTATATGGCATGTAATTATTGCGCTTACAGAGAGATCTGCAATTTTGCTAAGGTCTGAGTGTGATTTCTTTTTCTTGACTTAGAGTTTTAGGCGGTGTATACTCCCTTTACTAATATAGAAAAATATAGTATAGTAAAGGGAATAGGCATGTTAAATATCCTATATTACTAAATATGAAAGGGAGGTGTAAAGTTGTCGCTGCTTAAGGATAATAAGAAAAAACTAATCGAAAAATTTAAACTGCATTCTGCTGATACGGGTTCTTCGCAGGTTCAGATTGCCATTCTTACAGAAAGGATTAGCTTTTTGAGTGAGCATTTGAAGCGTCATAAAAAAGACCATAATTCGCGAAGAGGACTTCTGAAACTAGTAAGCAGACGTCGTCGCCTATTGGACTATCTTAAGAAGGATGCACCACGCAGATATGAAGAAATAATAGATAAATTGAAATTGCGTAAATAACCAATAATTAGAGAGGAATCGTTAATATGCAGACTGAAGATGTTAAAGTAAAATTCGCTAAAGAGGATTTGATTCTAGAAACAGGTGAACTTGCCAAACAGGCAAATGGTTCTGTCTTGGTGCGTTATGGTGGTACTGTTGTCTTGGTAAGTGTCTGTTGTTCAAAACAGCCTAGGGAGGGAATAGATTTTCTTCCTCTATTCGTAGAATACCAAGAAAAGACTTATGCCGCAGGTAGGATTCCAGGAGGCTTTTTTAAACGGGAAGGAAGACCTTCTGAAAATGAAATATTGATTTCGCGACTTATAGATAGGCCGTTGCGGCCATTATTTGATAAAAATATTCGCAATGAAATTCAGATAGTAGCTGTTGTCTTATCAAGCGACGGTTCTAATGATCCTGATATCTTGAGTGTAATTGGTGCATCATGCGCAGTATCTATTTCTGGGATACCTTTTGCCGGACCAGTAGGCGCTTGTCGCGTTGGATTCATAGAGTCAGATTTTGTTCTTAATCCTACTTATGAAGAATTAGAAAAAAGCTCTTTGAATCTTGTTGTTGCTGCTTCCAGAGAGGGTATCATAATGCTTGAGGCAGATGCAAAAGAGGAGACAGATGAGACTGTGTTTGCCGCTATTGAATTTGCCCTTAGCCACATTCCAAAGGTTATTGATTTACAGGAAGAGCTTATAAAAAAGGTAAAGAAGCCGGCTTTAGAGTTAGCCTTAAGCAAGGCATATAAAGATTTGTTATCCGGGATTGATGATGCGTTTAAAGAGAGAATCAAAAAAAGCGCACTGATTGCCAATAAGGATGAATATGAAAAATGCACGAAAGAAATAGTCGAGGAACTTGTTGAAAAGCTCTCTACTGATACTGAAAAGCCAGAGGTCTCAGGCGTTAAAGATGCAGTGGCAGAGATGCAGGAACAAGGCTTACGTAATTTTATATTAAAAGAACATAAAAGGGTTGATGGTAGAGAGTTTGATGAAGTGCGTCCGATAACTTGCCGCGTCTCTAACCTTCCGCGCACGCATGGCTCTAGTATTTTTACTCGAGGCCAGACTCAAAGCCTTGCAGTCACAACATTGGGCACGCGTTCAGATGAGCAGATGATCGAGGCCTTAGAAGGCAAGACCTATGAGTCTTTCCTGCTGCATTATAGTTTTCCTCCATTCAGTGTAGGTGAGGTAAAGCCAATGAGGGGTCCTGGTCGCAGGGAGATAGGGCATGGTGCCTTGGCAAGAAAGGCATTGGCAGTAGTCATGCCGGAAAAAGACGATTTTCCTTATACCGTAAGAGTTGTATCAGAGATACTTGAATCAAATGGTTCTTCAAGTATGGCTACGGTTTGTGCTGCTACCCTTTCACTTATGGATGCTGGTGTTCCAATAAAATCTCCGGTTGCAGGGGTTGCCTTAGGGTTAGTCAAAGAAGGAAAGACGCAAGCAATCCTTACTGATATTTCAGGCGGAGAGGATCATTTCGGGGATATGGATTTTAAGATTGCTGGGACAAAAAATGGCATTACAGCATTACAGCTTGATCTTAAAATTGACGGTGTAGACTTAGCGTTGATAAAGGATGCTATGGAGCAATCTCGTAAGGCTAGGACTTTGATACTTGATAAGATCTCTCAGACGTTAGATGCACCGCGAAAAGAAATATCGGATTATGCCCCACGCATTAAGATTTTACAGATTAACACTGAAAAGATCGGCGATTTGATTGGTCCAGGTGGTAAGGTAATAAAAAAGATAATCAACTCTACAGGTGTAACTATTGATATTGATGACGATGGCAGGGTATTGATTGGCTCTGATAAAAAGGAGAATCTGCAAGCTGCCTTGGATACGATTCGCATGATAGTAGAGGACGTAGAAGTGGGTAAGGTTTACGCTGGGAAAGTTGTGAAGATAACAAATTTTGGTGCCTTTTGTGAAATTGCTCCTGGAAAAGAAGGCCTAGTCCATGTTTCAGAGATCTCTGATAGCTATGTTAAGAACGTCAGCGATGTATTAAAGGTTAATGATGAAGTTAAGGTCAAGGTAATTGCCATTGATGAATTAGGTAGGATAAACCTGAGTTTAAAAAAGGCAAAGGATGATAAATAGGGACCGCCTAAATGAAATAAAAGCGCTTCTCTTACTTAGCGCGAGCCTTCTAATTTTTATTTCTTTGGTTTCTTTTACGCCTGAGGATTTAGCCTTTTACACCTCCACTCCTAATGTACCCGCCCATAATCTTGCCCGGATTTTTGGTGCCAGGATTGCTGGAACCTTAATGTTTTTCTCTGGTTGGGGCTCGTATCTATTTGTGCTTTTCTTTCTTCTCTGGGCAAAGGAGTTATTCCAGAAGAAAAGCGCAAGCGCACTAAGATTTATTAATATCCTGAGTTTTTTTGTTTTTCTCTTTTCTGTCTCCAGCTTTCTTTGCATTTTTGGTCCTGAATTGGCAAGTAGTCGATTCTTGCGCGGCGGGCTTATCGGCCTGGTTTTTTCCGATTTCCTGTTAAGATATTTTGGTAGGTCAGGAGCAACTATAATACTTTTAACCTTAATTAGCATCTCTTTTATTGTGGCTGAAGAGATGGTAATCTTGCCGTTTTTACTAAAACTAGGCCAGAGGCTGAAAACATTCTTTTCAAATTTTGATCTTAGATTATTTATTCGAAGATTGATCAATGCATTAAAGGTTTCCCCTTCAAAAAGAATAGTTTCAGTTGCTAAATTAAGGAAAACCACCCTCAGTCCAGACGAAGTCCTCACTTCCCAAAAAATCTCTAAATTAGAAAAAATCCAAACAAAGATTAATATTAAACAAAAGCCAAGACCTACAGTCGTAGCCTCTTTACGCTCTAAGGTCTCTAAAGATGAAATAAATAAAGTATTTGCTCCTGCAGAGGTTGAGGGTTTTGCAGCGGGTGAATATAAATTACCAACCCTTGATCTTTTGGATGATCCACCCGCCCTTAGCGAGCGGACGCTAAAAGATGATTTAGCTGCCAATGCACGTATTTTAGAAGATACATTATCAGATTTTGGCATTAGTGCACGTGTTACAGATATTGAACGCGGCCCTGTTATTACTAGATATGAATTAGAGCCTGCCCCTGGTATAAAATTGCAAAAGATAGTCAATCTCAATGATGATATTGCCTTGACAATGAAGGCTCAAAGCGTAAGAATAGTTGCACCAATTCCTGGTAAGGCAAGGGTGGGAATAGAGGTGCCTAATTCGTCTACTAATTTAGTTTATTTCAAGGATGTTGTTTCAGATAAGGATTTTCATACTGCTGATAAAAGATTAACTATGGCGATTGGCAAGGACATTGCGGGTAGCCCAGTTATTGCTGATTTAGGTGAGATGCCGCATCTTTTAATTGCCGGAACCACAGGTAGTGGTAAGACCGTATGTGTAAACTCGTTGATTATGTCTTTTCTTTATCGGCTCAGCCCAGATGAAGTTAAATTTATTTTAGTAGATCCAAAGATGGTAGAATTAGCCCATTTTAATAACATACCTCATCTGCTTTGTCCTGTTGTTACTGCTGCTAATAAGGTTTCTGGTGCGCTTAACTGGTTGGTAGGAGAAATGGAGAGGCGCTATAAGCTTCTGGCAGAGGTAGGGGTGAGAAATATTGAATATTTTAATAAGCGTGAAGACTCTGAAAAGCTGCCATTTATTATAGTAATTATTGATGAACTTGCTGATCTTATGTCTGTTGCTGCAAACCATATTGAAAATGCAATAACCCGTCTAGCGCAGCTCTCACGCGCTGTTGGAATACACTTGATTTTAGCTACTCAAAGACCATCAGTGGATGTTGTTACTGGGGTTATCAAGGCTAATTTTCCTGCCCGCATTTCTTTTAAAGTAGCTTCGAAGGTTGATTCCAGGACAGTGCTTGACAGAAACGGTGCGGATAAACTTTTAGGTAGAGGCGATTTGCTTTTTCTTCAACCTGGCGATTCAAAATTGATTCGGGCTCAAGGCTGTCTCATAAAAGATAGTGAGATTGAGCGCGTCACAGAGTTTATAAGGAGACAAGGAGAGCCGCGTTATGATAGTGAGGTTCTAAAAGGAACAGATAAGTCAAGGGCTCGCTTTGCCCAGAAAGATGAACTGTTTGATGAGGCTGTAAGGATGGTTATAGAAAGCAACCAGGCCTCTGTCTCAATACTTCAGAGACGAATGCGTTTAGGTTATACGCGGGCAGCACGTTTAATTGATTCTATGGAAGAAGAGGGCATTATAGGGTCTTTCCAAGGCAGCAAACCCAGAGAGATACTTGTGGATAGAGAATCCTGGTTAGAAAAATCTGATACAAAAGAGGAAAAGTATGATTGATGCTCTAGGCAAGATATTTAAGGATGCCCGTAGGGGGAAAGGCCTCTCTATTGGTCAGGTTTGCAAAAAGACCAAGGTCAATCACAATATTATTTCAGCGATTGAAGAAGATAATTTCGAGGCCTTAAATCCTGTTTACATGAAAAGCTTCATAAAGATTTATGCTAGATTTTTAGGCTTGGATGCTGAAGAGGTCATCAGTAAATATTGTGAATATATGCAATTAGAGCCTGAGAAACACCTCTTGCGAGAAAAACTTAAAAAGGACGAGAGCAAGCTTGAACCTTTAGAGAGTAAATCTTTAAGGACGCTCATTGATGAAGGGATTTTAAGGGACATTTCAAAACTGTTTAGAGGAAAGAAAAAATTTTTTATTACTATTTTATTTATTTTAATTAGCGTAGTTTTATTAAATTATTTATTTTTTGCAAGAATTAAAAAAGCTCCGATTAAGTCTGTAGGGCTAAAGGAGAAAATAGTTAAAGATAGCAAGCTTACTAAGCAGAGCATAGTTAAGTTTAAAGATTCTTTAAGGCTATCTGTGCGTGCTAAAAAAGATTGCTGGATGCGAGTTAGGGTTGATGGTAAGTTAATCTTCCAGACTACTCTTAAGAAAGGCGAAGTTGAGAGCTGGCAGGCAAAAGAGAAGATTGAGCTAAAGCTGGGTAATCCGGCTGGCGTAGACCTGGAGTTGAATGGAGAGCTCTTAGAGCAATTTGGCAGGCGTAGCTCCAAATCGCGTTATGCAACAATAACAAAGGAAGGCATAAAAATTGCTAGATGAGTACAAAGACAAAGGTTGGAATCTTAAGTTTAGGTTGCCCGCGAAATATTGTAGATTCGGAAGGTATCACAAGCCGCCTTTATTTAAAAAATTTTCAAATAGTTGATATAAATCAAGCTGAAATAGCAATTATTAATACTTGCGCATTTTTAAAAGAAGCAGTAGAAGAATCAATTGACAAGATCCTAGATTTAGTCGAGCTTAAAAAACAAGGCAGATTACGTAAGATTATAGTTTCCGGTTGCCTTCCGAGTCGTTATAAATCTCAACTGATCCACTCCTTGCCAGAAATAGATGCCTTCATCGGTCCCCAGAAGCTGTCAGAAAAAAATACACCAATCTTAAGACTTACACCCAAGCACTATAGTTATGTTAAGATTACCGAAGGCTGTTTAAATAAATGTAGTTTTTGTATTATCCCCAAGCTAAAGGGGAAATTTGCCAGCCGTTCTATAGAATCAATTCTAGAAGAAATCCAATCCATTGATATAAATGGAAAAAAAGAGATAGATATCATAGGCCAAGATATAAGTCAATACGGACTTGATCTTTATAAAGAATATGCGCTTGATCGCTTATTAGCGAATATTTGCAAAAAACTAAAGTATATAAAATGGATTCGACTTCTCTATTTACATCCATCTCACATAACAGATGAACTTATTAGAGTTGTAGCGGGAGAGAAGGCTATTTGTAAGTATATAGATTTGCCACTACAGCACATTAATGATGTTATCCTTAAAAGAATGAACAGGCAAATTTCCAAGCGCCAAATCATTAATTTGATTGAAAATATTAGAAAAGAGATTCCCGATGTCGCCATTAGGACATCTTTTATTATTGGTTTTCCGGGTGAGACTGATAAACAATTCAAGGAACTTCTGAAATTTATAGAAGAGATGCGTTTTGAACGTTTGGGGGTGTTTCTTTATTCCCGAGAAGAAGACACGCCTGCCTATCATTTCAAAGAACAGATTCCTGAAAAGGTAAAACGCAGGCGTTTTGATGAACTTATGGGTTTACAGCAATCTGTTGCTAGTAGTTTATGTAGAGAATCTCTCAATACGACTTGCGATGTAATAATTGATGAAAAATGCAAGGATGACCCAGATACTTATTTAGGCAGAACCAGTCAGGACGCACCTGAAGTGGACGGTGTTGTTTATGTTAAGGCTAAGGATTTAAAAATCGGTGATATTGTGTCGGTCAGAATTACAGACAGTCTAGAGTATGATTTGATAGGAGAGGTAGTTTGAATATTGCCAATAAACTTACATTAACTCGTATAGGACTTACGTTTGTATTTATGTTTTTTCTTTTTCTGCCGGGTTTAATCTTTAAGTCCTTGGCCTTATCGATTTTTTGCCTTGCATGTCTTTCAGATTATCTAGATGGATTTTTGGCCAGAAGACACAATGTGATTTCAAACTTCGGAATTATTATGGATCCGATTGCTGATAAGATTTTAGTTTTAGCATCATTTTTATCTTTTGTAGAGATGAAGTTGATTCCTGCCTGGATGGTGGTTATTGTGATCTTAAGAGAGTTTTTGATTACGGGCTTGAGAATATTTGCCTTAAGTAAAGGTAGGGCCTTGAAGGCAGAGCGGGCAGGAAAACATAAAACCATGTCTCAGATGTTCACGATATTTGTAATCTTATTGTTTTTAATTGTTAAGGAGATAGGTTTAAAGTACGCTCTCTGGAATGATTTGATTCAGTCTAGGGCAATAGCGTTTATTACATTACTTATGATGCTAACAGTAATTTTTACAGCAACTAGTGGCATAAGCTTTCTTTTGGGCAATAGGCATTTAATCCTAAGGGACAACACTTGATTAGAGAGTATTTAAAAGAATGAATGAAAAATTGATTAAGCTACTTGCAACTTTTTTCGGGGCAGGCCTTCTTCCTCTGATTGAGGGTACCTGGGGTTCATTGGCCGGGATTATAGTTTATTTCTTATTTTTAAAGGGAAATAGCATTATTCATTTATGCTTTTTCTTGATAATCACTGTTGTTGGTTTTGCGGTATGTGCTCCGGCTGAAAGGATTTTTAAAAAAAAGGATGCCGGAGCTATTGTTATTGATGAAGTAGCAGGTATTTCACTTTCACTTCTTTTTATCCCTCCTAAACCATTATATATATTAATAGGTTTTTTTCTCTTTCGCTTATATGATACGATTAAGCCTCCTCCCACGCATTCTATTGAAAAACTTTCCGGCTCATACGGGATAATGGGTGATGATTTAATTGCAGGCGTTTATACCAACATCTCTCTGCATATAATAATCTTTGTTTTGAGTTTTTCAGGAGTGTTATCCTAGTTTGATAGTGGAGAGGACTTCATAATGCGGGCCAGCTGATGAAAGCGCACTTTTAAAAAGGCTCACCGCCTCAGTCATCATTTCTTTCTGGCAAATATCGGTTTTCTCAAACACACCAGATAATTTTTCCCGGTTGCGATTACTCCTTACCCTTCCTAATGTAATGTGAGATTTAAACGTTCGTTTCTCTTTGGGAAATTTTAAACTCACCAAGGCTGCCTCAGTTGAGGCGGCTAGTTTTTCTAGGGCGTTATCGGCTGATACTGCATTAATCCAGATTACTCGAGGATTAGCAATCTTAGGAAATATCCCTAGGCTATTGAGCTTAAGAGAAAATGGCTTAAAGTAAGACAGACAGCCGATGAGTGCATCTTTAATTTTCTCTATTTTTTCCTGCTGGACGTTCCCTAGGAATTTTAAGGTTATATGCAGATTTTCAGGTTTCACCCATTTTACATCAGCCTCACTTGTCTTTAAAATATCCTGAATGCGCAAGATCTCATCCTTGATCTCCGCCTCTAATTCTACTGCAATAAAAGCCCTTATCGTATGCATTCTTTTATCAGATTTAATGCGGCAGTCTTTGCCTCCCGTCGTATCTTTTGACGATTACCCTTGAAATTAAACTTACGACAAATTATTCCTTTCGGGGATGAAACCGCAATATAAACCAAGCCTACAGGCTTATGGGTCTTTGCGCCTGTAGGGCCGGCAACACCGGTAATGCCTACGCCTAAGTTAGTTTTTGCCAGATTTCTGATGTTTTCAGCCATTGCCATAGCAACGTCTTTGCTTACTGCACCTTTAGAATTTATGAGAGAGCGTTTGATTTTCAATATCTCTATTTTGGCCTTATTGCTGTAGGCAACAATTCCCATTACAAAAAATTTAGAACTTCCTGAGATATCGGTTAGAAGGCTAGCGAGTAGCCCTCCCGTGCATGATTCGCAAGTTGCGATAGTGAGTTTTTTCTTGATAAGCAGATTATATAGCTGTAGCTGGGCTTTCATACAATCCATTATAGAGACTTTTAATACTATTGACAATAGGATAAAATTTGCTATAATAAGTTTCTAATCTTCGGGGAGAGGTGTGATTCCTTACCGGCGGTTAAGCCCGCGAATCTCCACCGTTTTGTTTCGATAAAACGAAACAGTGGGGATGGATCTGGTAAGATTCCAGAGCCGATGGTAAAAGTCCAGATGAGAGAAGATTAAGTGTATACCCGAAGATTCCTCTTCGGGTTTTTTTATTTATGTTTAATTCCATATCAGAGATAATCAGAGACCTTAAGGCCGGCAAGATGGCCATAGTAGTTGATGATGAAGGCCGCGAAAACGAAGGCGATCTGCTTATAGCTGCACAGAAGGTTAAGTCAGCAGATATCAATTTTATGGCTAGATTTGGACGAGGTCTAATTTGTGTTCCAATGTCTAAGGAAAGATCGGATTATTTAGGTCTTCATCCTATGCTGGATAAGGCATACGCTAGGCCTTTGTTCAGAGATAGATTTAATACGGCCTGGATGATCTCTGTGGATGCGCGCAGCGGTATTACTACAGGCATCTCTGCTTATGATCGTGCAAAGACAATCAAGATTTTGGCTGATAAGCAAACAGGACTTCAGGATTTAGTGCGGCCTGGTCATATCTTTCCCTTGGTAGCTCAGGAGGGAGGGGTATTAGTCAGGGCAGGTCATACTGAGGCCTGTATTGATTTATTGAAACTTGCTAAGATGCGGCCGACGGGAGTAATCTGTGAGATAATGAATGCAGACGGTTCCATGGCCAGGACCAAAGATTTAATTAAATTTTCCAAGAAATTTAAATTAAAAATCTGTACGATCGCAAGTCTAATAGAATACAGAAGAAAAAAAGAGTCGTTGATTAAGAGAATAACCAAGGTCAAGCTACCAACAGAATTCGGTAGATTTAAATTATGGATATACGAATCCAGTATTGATAAATCGCATCATCTTGCTTTGATCAAAGGGCGTATTGATAGCAAAAAGACTATCCTAGTAAGAGTGCATTCTCAGTGTTTGACGGGAGATGTCTTTTCATCTTTACGTTGCGATTGCGGGGCGCAACTTAGAAAGGCATTAGAAATGATTTCGCGCCATCGGGAAGGCATACTTTTATATATGCATCAGGAGGGTCGTGGTATAGGCCTGCTTAACAAATTGCACGCCTATGCACTTCAGGATAAGGGCATGGATACCGTAGAGGCTAATAAGGCCTTAGGATTCGCGCCTGACCTGCGTGATTACGGTATTGGTGCACAGATCCTTTTTGATTTGGGTGTAAGAAAAATAAGACTGCTTACTAATAATCCCAAAAAGATTATAGGCCTTGAGGGTTACGGGCTAGAAGTGAAAGAGAGAGTGTCAATTGAGATTCCAGCCTCAAAGCTAAATCTAGGATACCTGCGTACGAAGAAAAAGAAATTAGGTCATATGTTGAACGTTTAAAAAAAGGAGGGAAGAAGAATGGTAAAAGTAATATCAGGATCATTGTTGGCAAAGGGTAAGAAGTTTGCTATTGTAGCTTCGCGCTTTAATGAGTTTATAACTGCAAAGTTAATAGAGGGAGCAATTGACACATTAACTCGTCATGAAGTCCTAGATAATGACATCTCTTTAGTTTGGGTACCGGGTTCGTTTGAGATACCTACTGTAGTTAGCAAGTTACTAAAGTCAAAAAAGTTTGATGCGGTTATCTGCTTAGGGACTTTAATACGCGGCTCAACTAGTCATTTTGAGTATATTGCGAGTCAGCTTTCCCGCGGCATATCCCAGCTTTCAGTTGACTCTGGAATTCCAGTAATCTTTGGAGTTATTACTGCTGATACAATTGAGCAGTCGATAGAGCGAGCTGGTACTAAAGAAGGCAACAGGGGCCGTGATGCTGCAGTTAGTGCAATAGAGATGGTAAACGTAACAGAGAAGATATAAGGAAATCACAAAATAATCGCAAAGGTTCAAAAGATTTTTGTGTTTTTGCGGTTATAAATTATTTTTTAGCTATGCGTAAACGTACAAAGGCAAGGGAATTAGCCCTGCAGGTTCTTTTCCAGATTGATATAACTGGTGAGGATCCTGATAGCGCCCTTAAGGTTTTCCTGCAAAATCAGATACGGCCTATAGAGGCAAGTGTAAGCGAATTCTGCCAGTGTCTAATTCAAGGTACAACTTCTAATATGAAGAAAATTGATGAGGTTGTAAGTCGTTATGCAATGAATTGGCTCATCAAACGCATGGCTGTTATCGATCGCAATATCTTGCGAATGGCAACATACGAGATTATTTATTTATCTGATATACCGGTGAATGTGTCAATAAATGAGGCCGTTGATTTAGCTAAAAAATTCGGTGATATTGATTCAGGAAAATTTGTCAACGGCATATTAGATAAGATCTCTAAATCAGAAAAGGTTAATAAAAACTCCGCTAAAGATTAAATAGCAGGGCTTGTATTTTATTCTAAGAGTTTGAACACTGGATTCTGTTTATGTCCGTTAAGGAGTCAAGGAGCCAAAGATATGTGGCGGACTATTTCTAATGAGGTAATAATGCCCGAAGCTAAGTTTGCAGATTTACACCTACATACCTATTATTCAGATGGCACATTCTCTCCCCAAGAGTTAATGCATAGAGCCTTAGAATCCGGCATCAGCTGCATTTCAATTAATGATCATGATACAGTCAGTGCCTTAGTACCTGCCTTTTCCCAGAGGCCTGAGGATTTAGAATTAATACCAGGGATTGAAGTATCCTGTGATTGGCAGGATAAAGAAGTCCACCTCTTGGGATATTACATTGATTATGAAAATAAAGAATTATTGTCTAAGCTAGAGGAAATTGGCAAACAACGCATTGAGAGGATTCGTATTATGGTAGATAGATTGAAGCAGATGAAGGTTGATATACCTGTCGAGGAAGTATTCGGCCTAGCTAAATATGGCACAGTCGGAAGGCTGCATTTAGCCAGAGTCCTTTTAAAAAGAAATATAGTCTCAAACATCCGCGAGGCCTTTATAAGATTTATAGGCGAAGGTTGCCCTGCATATGTTTCAAGATTCAGGATGAGCGTGAAAGAAGCGATAGAGATGATTGCTAACTACGGTGGCATTCCAGTTCTGGCCCATCCTTTCACTGTTGGCGGCGATGATTTTATTGAAGGATTAGTACCCTTTGGCCTTAAAGGTATAGAGGTTTATTATCCTGAGCATTCTCGAGGCCAGGTTGAGCATTATAAGGCTCTTAGCGAACATCTTGGTCTTGTGACAACGGGTGGTTCTGACTGTCATGGTGAGGTTAAAAAGAATATTAAGGTAGGCTTAGTTCGCATTCCCTACGAGATAGTAAATAGACTAAAAAAAATAAAAGAAGCCCTCTAAAAGAATGAGAAAATCGCAGCATGAATATTTTACGAGAAAGGCATTAGAGCTTGCCATAAAGGCCAAAGGCAAGACTTCCCCAAACCCTCTTGTGGGTGCTGTGGTAGTAAAAAATAATCGTATAATAGGTAGCGGATATCATAAAAAGGCTGGCTTGGTTCATGCTGAAGTTGAGGCGCTTAGACAAGCTGGCAGGAGAGCTCAAGGAAGCACCCTCTATGTTAGCCTAGAGCCTTGCTGTTTTTTTGGAAGAACTCCACCTTGTACAGATGCAATTATAAATTCCGGAATAAAAAAGGTTATTATTGGAATGTGTGATCCGAATCCAAAGAACAATGGAAGAGGGATTAAGATTCTGCGCCATGAAGGAATATCAGTTAAGGAAGGTTATTTGCAAAATGAGTTAAAAAAGATAAACGAGCATTTTATAAAATATATTTCTAAAAAAATTCCCTTTGTTACGATAAAGGTTGGTCAGAGTCTTGATGGTAAGATTGCGACTAAGACAGGTGATTCTGAGTGGATAACCTCTTATTCAGCCAGAAGTTATGCTAAGAGTCTGCGTGCTGACTACGACGCAATAATGCTAGGAATAAATACTGTAATTAATGATGATCCAGAATTGGCAGCGCCAGAGAAGAAGCGATTTTTTAAAATTGTTGTTGATCCGCATTTAAGGATACCTTTAAAATCACAAATCATACGCAAAAATAGCAAATCTGTTATTATTGCCACAGGACTAAATAGTTCTACCTATAAAAAAAAGGCATTGGAAAAATTGGGCGTTAAGATTATAAAGGTACCAAGCAGGCTTAAGAATTTAAATCTAAGATATCTATTGAGCAAGTTAGCCAGCTTAGAGATAACCAGTGTTTTAGTTGAAGGCGGCGGCAGAATGATTGGTTCGCTCCTGGAACAGCATCTTGTAGATAAGGTTCTTTTTTTTATCGCACCAAAGATTATTGGCGGTGAATCTGCAATAAGTTCAGTGATGGGTAAAGGGATTAGGAAGATAAAGAATGCTATTAAGCTCGATAATATTAAACTGAAACAGATTGGCAGTGATTATTTGTTTGAGGCCTATATTAAGTCCATAGCATAAATTTAGGATTTTAGTTATGTTCACAGGTATTATAGAAGAATTAGGAAAGGTTAAGGCACTAGAAAGAAGAGGCAGACTTTTTCGTCTTGGAATCGAAGCAGAAAAGATCACCCAAGATATTAAAATCGGTGATAGCATCTCTGTAAATGGCGTATGCCTGACCTTGGTTGCTGTAGAGAATAATTTAATTAGCTTTGATGTTCTCAATGAAACTGTACAGAGGAGCAATATTGGAGGTTTAAGAACGCTTGAGAATGTTAATCTAGAGCGCGCCTTAAAAGTCGGCGACAGACTCAGCGGTCATTTTGTGAATGGTCACATTGATTGTATGGGTATTATCCGTAAAAAGACCTATAAAGACAACAACCTCTGTTATGAGATTAGTTTTCCTAGCGAGTTTTCAAGTTACGCGGTAGAGAAAGGCTCAATTGCTGTTGATGGTATAAGCCTAACAATTTCACAGATACGCGGTGGTTCTTTTAGTGTAAATGTCATACCTCACACCCTCGTGAATACCACTCTTAAATTCAAAGGCCCTTCCAGCAAAGTCAATCTCGAATTTGATATCCTTCTGAAACGCAAATAATCACAGATAATGCATCTTTAACACATTGCCTTTATTGCCTTTAGCTTTATTTTCTGCTATACTAAAGCGTTAAACAGTAATATTCCGGGGAGTAGCGCAGTTTGGCTAGCGCGCTTGCTTCGGGAGCAAGAGGTCGACGGTTCAAGTCCGTCCTCCCCGATTTCTCAAAGCACGTTATTATGGCTAAAAGGAGAATTCATATATATTTTTCAGGAAGGGTGCAGGGGGTAGGTTTTCGCTTCACTGCTGAACGCCTAGCTCGTAATTTAAAGATAGCTGGCTGGGCAAAGAATCTCTTTGATGGCCAGGTAGAGGTGGTGGCTGAGGCCGAGGAAAACACCTTAAATGATTTCTTGCAGCAGATGAAGGATAATTTCCATAATTATATTGAAGATATTGAGATTGATTGGAAAGATAATTGTGAAGGCCTAGTTGATTTTCAAATAAGGTTTTAATTAAAATATGAAGATAGACCTGAATAAAATTACCGCAGAATGTAATGGTTGCCGTAGCGGCGCATGCTGTACTGATGGGGTTGAGCTAAGCAAACAGGAGATGGCAAGAATTCAAGCTTTCAATCCCAATCTAAAGAAACCTTGGTTTAGAAAAACACCCAAGATTCATGAGTCAGCGCCAGGCTTTGAGTACGAAACAAGGATACGTCAAGGCAGATGTGTATTTTTATCTAGCGATAGACTTTGTGCGATATATCCTGTAAGGCCTTCTAACTGTAGGGAATTCCCGCTTGAGGACGGCGAGATAGCTGAATTTTATAAATTATTGTGCGACAAAGCTCCAAAATTCATCAATTCAAAAAATAAACGAGGGCTAGTATGATTGTATTAATTATTCTTATCTTGAGCATTCTTATCTTATCAGGCTTATGTTCGATGACCGAGGCTGCTATTTTGAGTTTGCCATTTGCACGTGCTAGAATTTTTCGCGAGGAAAAGAGAAAAGGCGCAGATGATCTCCTTTTTGTTAAAGAGCACATCCATACAGCGATTGCAACAGTTGTTATTTTAAATAACAGCATTAATATTATTGGTGCTATTTTTGTTGGTCAGAAAGTTGCTGGTCTATTTGGCAATCAATGGCTGGGGATCACCTCAGCTGTCTTTACCTTTGCCATTATTATAGTGGCTGAAATTATCCCCAAGACTATTGGCGAGACATATAAGACGAGGATTTCGCTCTCAAGTGCTAAGATTCTGAAGATCGTTATGCATATATTTCGACCTCTGGTATCTGCTTTGATCTTTATGATAAGACCCTTGAAAAAGAAAAAAGGACAATTTAGGATAACAGAACAAGAGATAAAGATGATGTTAAGGCTTGGTAAGGATATGGGTACAGTAGAGGTTGACGAAGAAGCCCTTATCAATAGAGTTTTTAAATTAAATGATTTAACTGCCTTGCAAATGATGAAGCCGATTGAGCAAATCTACTCTTTGCCATATGGGATGACACTTTCAGAATTAAAAGATAAAATCATAAATTCTCCTTATAGTCGGATTGCTGTATATAAAAAGGATATCTCTGATATAGTTGGTATTGTCCAGCAAAGAATACTCCTGCGTGAGATTGCAAAAGATAATTATGGGGTATTGGTTGATGAGTTCATTGCTATGCCTGTTTTTATTTACGAGAATGAAAAGGCAGATACCCTGCTTGAAAAATTTCGCTCCTATCATCAGCACCTTTTTATTGTTAAGAGCATGAAGGAGGCTAATATTGGAATTATTACAATGGAAGATTGCCTAGAGGAGCTTTTTGGTGAAATTTATGATGAGAAGGACTTATCGCGCAGGAGCAGATAGGTTTTTGTTTTGGCTATTTGTATATAAATCCTTGAAAGTATCTTAAGTCTTAGAGGGGCTGATATGCGCTACGGGATTTTTGCAGATATACATTCTAATATAGAGGCCCTAGAGGCAGTATTGACTGCCCTTGAATCTGAAAATATTGATAAGTATCTGTGTGTAGGTGATGTTATTGGCTATGCTGCAAATCCTTGTGAGTGTATAAAAAGGGTTAAGGAGATAGCGTCGGTTTGTGTTGCCGGGAATCACGATTGGGCAGCAATAGGAAAATTTAATCTAGATTTTTTTAATCCCCTTGCGAAGACAGCTATTGTCAAGAATAGCCTAAAACTATCTGAAGAAGATAAAAAGTTTCTGGATAGCTTAAAACTAACTTATGAGAATGAAGATTTGACGTTGGTACACGGCACCTTGCAGGATGCGGCAAGCTTTCATTATCTTAGGGGAGAATTTGAGGCAGTGTGGACATGCAGGTTGATGGAGACGCCTGTTTGTTTTGTCGGTCACACCCATATCCCGCAAATTTTCGAGTTTAGAAATTACTCATCAATCTCTGAATTGTTTACCTCAGAGCTAAGAATAGAGGCCAATAATAAATATATAGTTAATGTAGGTAGCGTTGGTCAGCCTCGCGATAATGATTCAAGGGCCTGTTATTGCGTTTTTGATGCAGAAAAAGGTGAGATTTCATTAAAACGCAGCGGTTATGATATAAAAGGAGCGCAAGGTGAGATGCTCAAAGCAGGTATGCCTGAATTTTTGGCTAGACGACTTACCTTTGGACAATAAGCTTAGGTTAAAAATGGATAAGAAAAAGATCAAAGAGAAAATCGAAAAATTAAAAAAGGAGATTCGCCACCATGATTATCTCTACTATGGTTTAGGTGAAGTCGAAGTCGCTGACAAGGAATATGATTTGTTAATGAAACAACTCAAAGACTTAGAAGTTGCCTACCCTGAATATAAAAGTGATGATTCTCCTACGCAGCGAGTCTCAGGTGTGGTATTAGAGAAATTCACTACAGTAAGACACAAACAGAAAATGCTCTCTTTAGATAATACATATTCGCAAGAGGAATTGAGACAGTGGGATGAGCGCATCAGGAAGGGTCTTGGAGGCAGTAGATTTGAATATGTCGCTGAATTAAAAATTGACGGCGTAAGCGCCAATCTCTTATATGAAAATGGAAAGTTAAAAATGGCAGCTACCAGGGGCGATGGCCAGAGCGGTGAAGACGTAACCTTAAATATCAAGACAATTCGCGCAATTCCCCTGCTGCTTAATGGGGCAGAGAATTTTAAGTCTTTTGAGATTCGGGGCGAAGTATATATGGAAATAGCGGATTTTAAAAAGTTAAATAAGGAAAGACAAGAACAAGGACTTAGTCTTTTTGCCAATCCCAGGAATGCGACCAGCGGTTCTTTGAAATTACTGGATTCAGGGATTGTAGCAGGGCGAAGATTGAGTTTCTTTGCCCATTCCTTAGGCGCCTCTACTAAAGAAGTCGCCAAGGGGCAGTGGGAATTTTTACAGACAATAAAAGAATGCGGTATGCGCATAAATCCAGAAAGTAAAAAATTCTCTAAGCTAGAGGATGTTTTAGCATTTTATCGACTCTGGCAGAAAAAAAGGGATAAATTGCCTTATGAGGCAGATGGATTGGTCATTAAGATTAATTCATTTAAACAACAGAAAGACTTAGGTACAACACTTAAAAGTCCTCGTTGGGCAGTGGCCTATAAATTTCCCGCACATCAAGCCACTACCAAGGTATTAGATATAAATGTCAATGTGGGAAGGACCGGAGTCATAACTCCTGTAGCTGTACTTAGGCCTGTAGAATGCGGCGGAGTTATTATCCGTAATTCTACCCTGCATAATTTTGATGAAATTAAACGTTTAGATGTAAAGATCGGCGATCAGGTGTTGATAGAGCGTGCTGGAGACGTAATCCCTAAGGTTATCAAGGTAATCAAGTCTCTGCGTAGAGGAGGCGAAAAAGTATTTAAAGTACCTAAGACCTGCCCTGCTTGTAAAGGAGCTATAGTTAAAGAAAAGGAGGAGGATGTTGCTTATGTCTGCACTAATCCTTCTTGTCCGGCCCAGCTGGAAAGAGGCCTAGAGCATTTTGCCTCGCGTAGTACCATGGATATCGAAGGTATGGGTGAGTCTGTAGTAAAACAGTTGATAGATAAAAAGATCGTTAGAAGTTTTGCTGATATATACAAACTAAAGGCAGACGATTTATCTAAATTGGAACTTTTCAAAGATAGAAAGATTGATAACCTTCTGAATGCTATTTCCAAAAGTAAGAATCAACCCCTTTCGCGTCTGATCTTTGCTTTAGGAATCAGAGGAGTAGGAGAAAAGTGCGCTATTACTCTGGCTGAAAAATTCAAGGCCCTAGATAATATTGTGGCTGCCAACAGGGAGACCCTAGAGGGGATTCCAGAAGTAGGACCAGTAATGACAGGCTCGATATTTGAGTTTTTCCGCAAGGATGAAACAAAGCGGCTTATTGCCGAGTTAAAGCAGGCTGGATTAAATATGCAAGAGGAGGCATCAAAAAGAGAGTCTAAGATTAGCGGTAAACGCATTGTCTTTACTGGTACTTTCTCTGGCCTTGACCGCAGAGGAGCGCAAGAACTAGCAAGAAGTTATGGCGCAGAGGTATCTTCTAGTGTATCTAGCAATACAGATTATGTTGTGGCAGGCCAAAGCCCTGGTTCGAAGTTTAAAGAGGCAGAGGAGCTTTCGATAAAGATTATTAATGAAAAAGAGTTTTTGGCCTTGCTCGGGAGGCAGAAGAGATGATTGAAAAAGTCAGGAAATTATTTTTATGGATGATAGTCATACTGTTAATTAGTAATAGCTTTGGTTGTGATGCCTTTAGGAGAAAGATCACTCGCAAGAATAAAAAAGAAATAATCGAACCAGTCCTGCGGCCTGAGGAAGATGCCGGACTTTTTTATGACAATGAGACTAGGTATAGAAACTATTTTGCTTATTGGCGCGGCTGGCATGATGAGTTGATTCAGGCTATACCAGGAAAAAGCAAAAAGCGTAAAAAATATTCCTTTGGCCAGACAATGGATAATCTCTATCTCATGCAGGACTTACTTAGAGAAGGTGAAAAGAAGAAGGAATTGACAGAATATATGGATAAGTTAGAAAAAATTCAAAGGCAGATAGATACAAATCAGGCGTTTAATGAGAGGACGCTGATCCAGCAGCTTTCCAGTATTAGATTAGCCATAAATAAGAAGCTGCATTATAGTAAGGTGAAGGATTGGATAAAAGAATAGCCATAGAAAGAATCATCGTCGGTCCCCTAGGGTCCAATTGTTATCTGTTTGCAAACAGAGAAAACAAGAAGGCAGTTCTTATTGATGTAGGTGATGAGGCAGAGCTAATCAAGCGAAAGGTGAAGGGTCTAAGGCTAGAGGCGATATTCTTGACACACGGACACATTGATCATATCGGAGCGGTTAATTTTTTTGATGTACCAATTTTTATCCATCAAGATGAACTAGAATTCTTAAATGATCAAGAGAAGAATATGTCTTCTTTTTTAGGCTCTTCCTTCTCACTCTCAAAAGACAAGGATATCCGGACTGTGCATGATGGCCAGATTATTAATATCTGCGATTTTAACTTGCGGATTATTCATACCCCTGGACATACGCCTGGCTCGATTACGATTCAATTTGAGGATATTCTTTTTACTGGCGATGCCCTTTTTGCCGGAAGCATTGGCCGCACTGATTTGCCTTATGGTTCTACAGAGGATTTGATCAAGGCTATTAAGAATAAATTGTTGGTTTTACCTCCTGACACGAAAGTCTATCCCGGGCACGGAGAGCAAACGACTATCGCAGACGAGAAAAATAATAATCCTTTTTTAAGTTTGCAGGTTTAATTTTATATGGAAGAGTTAATTAATATCTTTCTGGATTATTTAGCGGCTGAACGCGGCCTGGCAATTAATACTATAGCTGCCTATCGCAGTGACCTCCTTAATTTTTTAAATTATCTAAAAAAAAGAGGCATAAAGTCTATTAACGATGTTAAGCGGGATAATATTCGTCAATTTATGCTCGCCTCTAGAGATAAAGGCCTAACAGCAAACTCTGTAAGTAGGGCATTAGTGGCAATTAAGGTATTCTATAGATTTCTTATGCGGGAAAAGATTATTAATAAAGATCCTTCTAATCTTATAGATTCTCCCAAATTATGGAGTCGGCTTCCAGAGGTCTTGAATCTTAAAGAAGTGGAGCGTTTACTTTCCGTGCCAAATTTAAGGGATTCTGCCGGGATTCGTAATAAGGCTATACTGGAATTAATGTATGGTACTGGCATTCGTGTTTCCGAGGCAAGTAATTTACGTCAGGATGGCTTGAATCTTGATGTTGGCTTCTTGCGTTGCATTGGTAAAGGCTCTAAGGAGAGAGTCGTTCCCTTAGGCGAGAAGGCTATCATTGCCGTAAAAAGATATTTAAATTCAGCAAGAACAAGATTAAGTAAAAATAAGGATAATGAATACCTTTTTTTAAATCGTTCTGGCAATAGATTGAGTCGTCAGAGTATTTGGAAGATAATTAGCCGTTGCGCCAGAGAGGCAAAGATAAAAAAGAAGATAAAGCCACATACACTTAGGCATTCCTTTGCTACACATCTTTTGGAACGCGGTGCAGATTTAAGAAGTGTACAGGAGATGCTGGGACATGCCGATATCTCCACAACCCAGATTTATACACATATTGATAAAGATAGACTAAAGGCAATTCATCAGAAGTTTCATCCGCGTCCATAAAAAGAGAAAAGTATGAATATTAAAAAACGTATTTACGTACTCGATGCTAGATTGCTTAAATATATTAAGGCAATAGGTGCACTTGCCGACAAAAAAGGCATTCGGGCTTGCCTTGTAGGCGGATTCGTCAGAGATATGTTCCTAAATTTAGATAATTTTGACGTTGATATTATCTTAGAGCGTGACGGCATTAAATTTGCCAATCTAGTTAGTAAGACATTAAAGTTAAATATGATTTCTCATGAGCGTTTTGGCACTGCTGTTCTTGCCAATAACAGCATAAAGATTGATATAGCTACTTTTAGAAAGGAAAGATATCCTTATCCTGGAAGTCTACCTGTTGTATCAAGAGGTTCTTTAATTGAGGATTTAGCCCGTCGCGACTTTACTATTAACGCAATGGCAGTGAGTATAAACAAAAATGATTTTGGTCTTGTTTTCGATTATATTAATGGCCTGACCGATCTTAAACAAAGACGGCTGCGCATCCTGCATAAGAAGAGCTTCCTTGATGATCCTACGAGAATTTTGCGTCTGGTGAGATTTAAGGCCAGGTTTAACTTTTCTGTTGAAAACAAGACCCTAGGCTATATTAGGCAGGCAAAGAAGAGTAAGGCCTTAGAGAAGATGCAGAGACATCGTATTCGCGATGAACTCATACTTATATTTAAAGAGGCAAAACCTGAAAATGCGATTAAAGATTTAAGTAAGGTTTATGGTTTAGATTTCATTCATAAAAAGCTACAGTTTAAAAAATCCGATTCTAAAAAATTCTTGCAAGTACGGCGTATCATTGTCTGGTTTGAGGCTAATTTTAAAGAGCGCAGACAGCTTGATGTCTGGCTCATATATTTTATTGTCTTTTTGTCTAGATTGAACCTTAAGCAAATAAGGCAGGTGGCTACTACTTTTGGTTTTAAGCGAGGAGAATCAATAAGGCTTCTTTCCTGCCAGAAGAGTCTTAATAAGGTTAGCCGCCTCTTAAATAATTCGGGTCTTTCGCCAAGCTATGTTTATAAGATTTTGAATCCTTTAAGTTATGAAGTAATTCTTATTTTATTATGCACCTTAACCAATAGCGGCCCAAAGAAATATATAAAGAATTTTCTTAGATTCTATAACCTTATACGTATAAAATCAGGTGGAGATGACCTGAAGAAATTAGGCATTAAGCCAGGACCGAATTTTAAGATTTTACTTGAAAAGGTGAAAGAGGAAAAATTGAATCTGGGTTTTTCTTCTAAGAGAGAAGAGCTTACACTTTTAAAGAAATTAATAAAGAAATGACTGTAGGCATATTAACGCTTTCGCTTTTTATACCTGGGTCCAACTCCCTTAAACAAAAGCGCTCGGTTTTGAAGGCACTGAAGTCGAGACTAATTCTTAAATTTAATGTCTGCGTTGCTGAAATTGATCTTCATGAGAAATGGCAGAGAGCAGTCTTGGCTGTAGGATTTATTAATACTGATAGAGGAGTCATCGATGCCTTATTTAGTAAGATTTTAAAATTCATGGAAAAATCTGCTGGTTGTGATCTAGTTGATTTTCATCAGCAGTTAATATGAGAGTTTAAAAAATGAGACTAGAACGAGTTGCAAGTGAAATAAAGAAGGAAATAAGTCTAATCCTTTCTCAGGAATTAAGAGATCCTAGGTTAGGATTTGTCACCATTACCAGAGTAAAAATGAGTCCTGATCTAAGAGAGGCCTGGGTCTACTTTAGCGTGCTCGCAGATAAGGCCAAACAAGAGGATTCTCTTAAGGTTTTAAGCGGAGCTGCAGGATATATAAGAAGGTTGATTGGGCAGCGTCTAAGATTACGTTTTAACCCCGAAATTAAATTTAAATTCGATAAATCTATAGCCTATAGTATAGAGATCGAAGAAAGGATTAGGGAATTAAAAGATGAAAAAGAACAATAGATTGCTAAATCTAAAGAATTTAATAGAGAACAGCAGTCGATTCCTATTAACGACACACATAAATCCTGAGCCCGACGCCTTGGGGAGTGAACTGGCCTTTGCTAGGCTTCTTAAAATGTTCGGCAAGCAGGTAAAAATAATAAATAATGATAAGGTACCTCAAAGGTTTAAGTTCATGCCGGGGGTTAATGAGGTGAGCGTAACTGGAACTTCAAAGATTGATTTTGACGTTTCGGTTGTTCTTGATTGTTCTGATTTAGGTCGCATTGGTAAGGTGCGTGATTTCTTGCATGAGAATAAGCCAATCGTTAATATAGATCACCATATAAGTAATACCAGATTTGGTAGATTGAACTTGATTGATACGCAGGCCTCTTCTGCCTGCGAGATAATCTATGAGATATTTAAAAATTTTGAATTAAAAATAGATAAACAGACCGCAATGAATTTATATTGCGGTATACTTACAGATACTGGCTCTTTTCGTTATTCTAATGCAGGTTCTAAAAGCTTTAAAATTGCATCAGAATTGGTTAGTTTGGGTCTTGATGTAAATGAGATATATCGAAAGGTATATAGGATAGATGATGTAGAGAGCGCAAAGATTATCGGCAGGCTCTTGCAGTGTGCCAAGACTGCCTTTGACGGAAAGGTCGTGTATCTGGCCATTCCAGAGGACATCTATATAGAGGAGACGCTCCTAAAGGATTTAGGCGAACAGGCGCTTAATACTTTACGTTTAATCTATGGGGCAAAGGTTTTTCTTCTCTTGAGAAAATCAATAAATAACAATTATGTTCGTATAAACTTGCGTTCTAATTGTAATGTTGATGTGAATAAGATTGCATCTTATTTTGATGGCGGAGGGCATGCGCGTGCAGCAAGTGCTAAAATCGAAGGCAACTTAAGTTATGCCAAGAAAACTATACTTAAAGAGATAGGAAAGAGGTTATAGAATGGATGGTTTTTTAATTATTGATAAACCAACAGGAATAACAAGTCATGATGTTGTGAATTTTGTAAGGGGAAGATTCAAGATGAGGCGTGTTGGTCATGCCGGCACACTTGATCCTATGGCCACAGGTGTATTAATAATTTTGGTTGGTAAATGGACTAAATTTTTCTCTCATTTTTCTAATTTCGATAAGGAATATTTAGTAACGGCAAGTTTTGCAGCTGTTACCAGCACAGGAGACGCCGAAGGCAAGATCTTAAAAGAGTTTGATTATTCGCATGTGAGTATTGTTGATGTCAAGGCGACATTTAGTAAATTCAAAGGCAATATCGAACAGGTTCCTCCTATGGTTTCGGCAATAAAGAAAGGAGGCAAGCGATTATACGAATTGGCCAGAAACGGAATAGAGTTAAAGAGACAGGCGCGTCCAATCTTTATCAAAGAAATAGAATTGCTTAAATTCTACCCGCCCTTGATAGATTTTAAAGTTAACTGTTCAAAGGGAACATATATTAGAAGCCTGTGTGAGGATGTTGGCAGGAGTCTTGGCTGCGGTGGATATGAGACATCTTTAAGAAGAACACGTGTCGGTGAATTTAGTATTGAACAGGCCCTGCATTTAGAAAAGATAAATGAAAGTCATATACGTCAATAAGAAAAACACCTCCCTTGCCAATGCCTGTATACTTTGTTTGGGAAACTTTGATGGCTTGCATTTAGGCCACCAATATATTATTAAAAAAGTAATAGAAGAGGCAAGGTCCTCTAAATATCCTGCCGCAGTTCTTACCTTTAGACCTCACCCCGGCAATGTATTAAATATAAAGCAGCCAATTAAGATGTTGATGAGATTCCAGGAACGCCTGAAATTATTAGAAAGACTGGGAGTTGATTTATGCTATGTAATTAACTTTGATAAACAATTTTCTAAATTGACTCCTAAATGCTTCATAAGAGATATCCTCATCGCTAAGATAAATCCAGGGAAAGTAATTGTCGGCAGGAATTTTCGCTTTGGCAAAAATGGCGCAGGGGATATTAGGCTGTTAGCCAATTATGGATTTAGATTAAAGGTTATTAATGCACGCAAGATCTCAAGACAGAAAATCTCAAGCTCTCTTATCCGAAGATTATTAGAGCATTCAAGGATAGAAGAGGCAAATAGATTTTTAGGTCGGTCTTATTCGATACAAGGAGAGATTGTAAGCGGCAGGCGCTTCGGTAGGAGAATCGGTTTTCCCACGCTAAACATAAATTACGATTCGGGAGTAGTTTTGCCCCTGGGTATCTTTAGTGGTTTTATTAATATCGCAGGCAGATTCCATAGGGCGGCTATAAATATTGGATTCCAGCCTACTTTAAACAAGAGAAGAACTAGGCCTGTATTAGAGGTGCACGTGCTTAGGTTTAAAAAAAATATTTTTAATAAAAAAGTAGAAGTTTTTCTGACAAAAAAGATCCGCAGTGAAAAGAAATTTAGCTCGATTTTAGGTTTAAAAAGAGCAATAAAACAAGATTTGAAAAAGATAAGTGCCTCAAAGATTATTGTTCCTGCCTTGATTAAAAAGCTTAAAAAAGGCTAAAAATTCAATCTTGACTCTAAGTTAAATATTTCCCTCCACATTTTTTTTAAGCTTCCACCACTACATTTAGTTAATAACTGACAAATTACCCCCAATAAGTTGTATCTTATTGAAAAATCAATAATTTACACTTGACAAAGAATATCTGATAGTTTATACTTGTAGGCAAGTGGAAGAGAGTGGAGGATAGTGGAATGTTCTATGGAGAGTTTGAACATCAGCTGGATAGGAAGAGCAGATTAATACTTCCCGCTAAAATCAGAGAAACCGCAAAAAATAATTACGTTGAGAAATTCTTCCTTACGCGTGGTCTGGATAAGTGTCTTTTTATGTTACCAGAAGAAGAATGGAAGAACCAAGAACGCAAATTTAAATCCATGCCATTTACCAAACAGGAGGTCAGAAGTTTTAACCGCCTGTTTTTTTCTGGGGCACAGGAGGTAATACCTGACAAGCAGGGAAGGGTTCACATACCGCAATATCTAAAAGAATTTGCAGGGATTAAGAAGGATGTAGTAGTGATAGGTATTTCCAATAGAATCGAAATTTGGGATAGAGAAACTTGGCGTGATTTTTATTCGAACTCAAAAGACGCCTTTGAAGAGATTGCACAAAATTTATTGGATAAATCAGAGTAAGTGCACAAGCCAATTATGCGCAAAGAGATTTTAGAATATCTAAAGATAAAGCAAGGCGATTGTATTCTTGATGCAACTATTGGAACAGGAGGCCATGCCGAGGTGATATTAGATGCAGTTGGAACCAAGGGCAGGCTTATCGGAATTGACAGGGATTTAGATTCGTTGCTTTTTGCCAAAAATAGACTCTCAAAATATAGTGAGAATTTTTCATTGGTTCACGATGATTTTCGCAATCTTGATAAGGTCTTGAGAGATGCCAAGATTAAAAGGGTGGATGGGATCCTTTTTGATTTAGGCATATCAAGTTTTCAGCTTGATAACCCTGAGCGGGGTTTTAGTTTTCGCTTTGACTCTCCCTTAGATATGCGCATGGATAGGTCAAGCTACATTTCAGCATATGATTTAATAAATTATCTCTCAGAAGAAGAGCTCTCTTCGATTTTAAAAACATTTGGTGAGGAAAGATGGCATAATCGCATTGCCCATGTCCTGGTAGAGGAAAGGCATAAGTCGCCAATTACTAGCACAGGACAACTGGCACAGCTAGTCACCAAGGCCCTACCTTATAGAAGCCAGTTTATGAAGATTCATCCTGCAACACGCACATTTCAGGCAATCCGGATTGCTGTTAATCGAGAATTAGAATCGCTTGACGAGGCCCTGGATAGATCTTTTGAATTTATAAAGCCGGCAGGAAGAATTTGTGTTATTGCCTTTCATTCTTTGGAGGATAGGATTGTCAAACGAAAATTTAAATTGTTATTTCAAGAGGGGATAGTAAACATAATTACCCCCAAGCCTGTCTATCCTGCTGAAAGCGAGATCGAGGATAATCCTCGCTCACGCAGCGCCAAACTAAGGGTAGCCGAGAGGTTGCAATGAGGCTAAACAAGGTTTTTTCAATAATTGTATTTTTGAACCTTTTCGCCTTACTTCTTGTATTTCAGAGAACTGAAATTACAAAATTTAGCTATAAAAACAAAGAGCAGCAAGATTACTTCAAAGAGCTTTCCGATGAGCGCAGCCGATTGAAAGATAAGCTCGAATACTGTAAATCTTTAGAAAATATAAATGAGCAGCTACTTGTTCAGGCAGGAAATTTTGAGTTGCCGAATGAATCTCAAATTATGCTGATAAGTTCAGCCGCTGTAGTCTCTGGAGGCGCTGCAGTCCCGATAAGCTCTTTTAAAGAACGTAATTTCTTCTCCAAGGTCCTTTTCTGGCTTGAGCATGAGGCTCAGGCTAAATCTAAAGAATAGATTTATTTTTTTCCATTGTGTACAAAAGGATAAAATCTCGCCGGGAAGTTTTCGTCTACATTTCTTTCGCCGTCCTTTTATTATCGCTTTTAATTCGTCTTGCCTACATCCATTTTTACCGCTCAGATTTCCTAAGAGAAATTGCCAAGAAGCAACATAGTATCTTTGTTGAGATTGAGCCAAAAAGAGGCGCGATACTGGATCGCAACTTATCATCCCTTGCTTTAAATATTTGCGTTGATTCACTCTATGCAGTGCCTTATGAGATAAATGATAAAGAGGCCACTGCTCAATACCTAGCAGATATCTTAAGGTTAGATTATTCGTCAACTCTAGAAAGGCTAAAAAGAGACAAATCCTTTGTCTGGATAGCAAGAAAGATTTCCCAACAGGATAGCCAAACAATAAAAAAGGCTAATATTAAAGGATTGGGTTTTATAAAGGAGAGTAAGCGTTCTTATCCTAAAGGGGTTTTATCTTCGCATGTTATCGGATTCGCTGGTTTGGACAATTATGGCCTAGAGGGATTAGAGCTGTTTTATAATGAACAGCTTAGCGGTAAGAAGGGTTGGTCGGTATTTCTGCGAGACGCGCGGCAGAGAAAGCTAATTGAGACAAGCGTCTTGCCTGCCAAAGATGGATTTTCACTCCTTTTAAATATTGATGAGGTAATTCAGTTTATTGCTGAGACAGAATTAGATAAGGCATTTAAGAAAACCAAGGCAAAAGGTGCTAGCATTATCATAATAGAGCCTTCCAGTGGACGCATACTTGCTATGGCAAACCGCCCTACATATGATCCTAATGATTTCGCAAATAGCTCTCATGATGAACGTAGAAACAGGGCTATCTGTAACTTTTTTGAACCAGGCTCTGTCTTTAAAATAGTAACAGCCTCTGCAGCGTTGGCTGAAAATAAGGTATCTGAGGAAGATAAATTTTTCTGTGAAAATGGTGAATATAGAGTTGCCAATAATATTTTGCATGATCATAGGCCACATGGCTGGTTGACATTCCGCGGCATAATACGTGAGTCAAGTAATATCGGCGTAACAAAAATCGCCCAAATCTTAGGACCGGAATTGATATATAGGTATATAAAACTTTATGGTTTTGGTGATCTATTGGGAATAGATTTGAATGGCGAGGTAGAAGGCATCATCAGGCCTTCCAGGACATGGTCGAAGACATCAATTGGCGCTATACCCATAGGCCATGAGGTCTGTGTATCAGCGCTTCAACTCGTGAGTGCTGTGGCAGCGATTGCAAACGGTGGCTTGCTTATGCAGCCGTTTTTAGTTGACTCTGTAGTTGATGAGAATAATAATAAGATAAAGGAGAATCAGCCTTGGGTCATTAGAAGGGTTATGAGTCAGGATACGGCAAGGCGCGTTAAAGATATGCTTGTTGAAGTTGTTGAGTCTGGGACCGGAAGAATGGGCAAGATTGCCTCTGTCAAGGTTGCGGGAAAAACAGGCACAGCCCAGAAGATTGATAAGGCGGGTGGATATTCCCATTCTAAATTTATTGCTTCTTTTATTGGATTCGCGCCTGCGGATGAGCCTGAGATTGCTATGGTGGTGACACTTGATGAGCCGTATCCTTACTATGGTGGCGTAGTAGCAGCTCCCGTATTTAAAGAAGTTACGACTGAGGTATTAAAATATTTAAAGAGTCGGCATTTTAACAGTAAATTATTCTATGAAGCTAAGAGAACTACTCCATAACATAAACACAAAGCAGATTGACAATTTTAAAAATATAGACATAAAAGGTGTTTCTTGCGATTCGAGGTTTATACGCAAGGGTGAAATTTTTATTGCCCTGAAAGGTTCATTAACTGATGGCCATCAATATTTAAATGAGGCAATAGAGGCCGGAGCAATTTGTCTAGTCATAGATTACAAAAGATCACCTCTTTTTAAGTCCCTGTCAAAAGAAATAATCCTCGTCAGAGTAAATGATACCAAACGCGCGCTTATCTTGATAGCCCATAATTTTTATAAACGCAAAATTAAAGATCTTAAATTGATCGGGGTTACTGGCACTAATGGTAAGACAACAATCACCTATCTTGTTGAAAGTATCTTGCAAACGTCAGGCTTCAAGACAGGCCTTATAGGCACAATAGAATATTGTCTGCCAAATCATAAACAGATCTCAATTAATACTACGCCCGGATTAATTGAGCTTTACAGATATTTTCTTGAGATGGAAAAGGAGAATATCGACTATTGCATCATGGAGGTTTCTTCACATGCCTTAGATCAGGGCAGACTTGGAAATTTAGGATTTCAGCGTGCAATATTTACAAACATTAGCCGTGATCACTTGGATTATCATAAGAATTTCAAAGATTACTTTATGGCTAAATCTAAGCTGTTTTCAATGCTTGCACCTGATAAAGGCTGCGGTATCATTAATGTTGATGATAGCTATGGCAGAAGATTATTGAGAAAGAAAATGCCCCATAAGCTTAGTTATGCTATTTCAAGGAAAGCTAATGTCCTAGCAAGTGATATAAAACTAGATATAGATAAGACAAAATTCTTAATTAAATACAAAGATGTAATCTTGCCTATTAAGAGCAAATTATTGGGCCTGCATAATGTTTATAATATATTGGCAGCAACGGCATTAGCCTTAAGCATGAATATTAAACCAGGACACATAATTAAAGGCATCAATAATTTAAAAGAAGTCGTGGGCAGACTCCAATTGGCAGGCAGGAAAGGAGATGTCAAAATATTTATTGATTATGCCCATACACCAGTAGCCTTAAAAATGGCACTTAAGTCCTTTTCTGTATTAAAGAATAGAGAAAGAAAATGTAAAATAATCCTAGTCTTTGGTTGTGGCGGAGAACGAGATAGGGCCAAGAGACCTCAAATGGGGAGGATTGCATCTTGTTTTTCTGATTTGACATTTATTACGACAGATAATCCGCGCAGCGAGAATCCGGATGACATAATTGCCGATATAAGAAGAGGATTTTTAAGGAAAAATTATATAGTTGTTAAGGATAGATATAAGGCGATAAAAAAGGCTATCCATAAGGCCAAAGAGAATGATGTTGTTCTGATTGCTGGTAAAGGCCATGAGTGTGTTCAGATTTTTGACAGCAGGGTTGTGGACTTTGATGATAAAAAGGCTGTTTATCGCGCATTAGATGAGGCATGAGGTTCGAATGTTTAGGCTAGAGGATATAGCTAGAGAAACTAAAGGAAGAATCATTCAAGGCGCAAGGACTGCTAATATAGGCGTTATTTGTACTGATTCCAGAAAAATAAAAAAAAGGGAAGCCTTTCTTGCCTTAAGAGGTGAACGTTTTAATGGACATGACTTCATATCTAGCGCTATCAAAAAAGAGGCCAAGGCCCTGATAATAGAGGAGAGATATTTTAAAAAAGAGCCGAATATAGTTAAGGGATTAAGGGCTGATATTAGCTGTATAATTGTGGCTGATACCTTGCGCGCCTTGGGTGATTTAGCGCATGCCAACCGTAATAAATTTCGAATACCAATCATTGCTGTTACAGGAAGCAGCGGAAAAACTACGACAAAGGAAATGATCGCTAAGGTGTTGAGCGCGCGATATCGAACCTTAAAGAATGAAGGGACGCAAAACAATCTCATCGGTGTTCCGCTTAATTTGTTAAGATTAAATACCAATCATCAGCTTGCCTGTTTGGAATTCGGCATGAGTCTCCCGGGTGAGATTTCAAGGCTTACGCAAATCACAAAACCTACGCTGGGAGTGATCACGAATATCGGCCAAGCACATTTAGAAAACTTAAAAAGCAAAAGGGGAGTTTTTAAGGAGAAGGGTAGTCTCTTAAAAGGACTCAAAGCTCCTGCCGCAGGGCTAATTAATTACGATGACCCTTATTTAAGGACGTTAGCCACTAAATATAGGAAAGTATTTTCATTCGGCCTTAAGAAATCTTGCGATTTTTCTGCACGCACTGTTTCTTTTGATAGATACGGCGTTTCCTTTAAATTAGCCAAAACTAAACAAAGATTTGCAATTAAGAGCTTTGGGGTGCATAATATTTATAATGCACTTGCAGCAATAGCTGTAGGAACTATCTTTGGCATTAGTCAGAGCTCAATAGCAAAAAGACTAAAATATTTTAAATTTCCACGTGGCAGATTTGTTTATTCAAAGAAAGGCAGATTAGAAATCATAGATGACACTTATAATGCCAATCCACTTTCTTTAAAATATGCCCTGCAGTCTTTTAGCGCGATTAAAAGAGGCGGTAGAAAGATTTTAGTGCTGGCTGATATGCTGGAATTAGGCAGTCAAGCCGCTTGCCTGCATCGGCAGGCAGGCAGACTTCTAAATGATTCAGATATTGATTATATCTTAACTATTGGAGGCCTAGCTCATATTGCGGCTAGCTCTAGCATAAAATATGGTTTTAAAAAAAATAAGGTTTATCAGAGTCAGGACTTTACTGATTTAAAGATTAAGCTTTCTTCGCTTTTAAGAGGTGGGGATTTGATTTTGGTTAAAGGTTCGCATGCCATGCGCATGGAACGTATCGTAATTTTTTTGCGCAATATGAGCAAGGAATAGAAGAAGATGCTATATTCATTTCTTTATTATCTCAGAGATGTCTTTTCTGGATTCAATGTATTTAGGTATATTACATTTCGTGCAATTTTAGCGGTTGTTACCTCATTTAGTCTAACTGTGTTTCTGGGTCCCTTTCTGATTGCCAAACTAAAAAACCTAAAGATAGGAGAAATTATAAAGAGAGACGAGTGCATTTCACTTTATGAGATTCAACATCATAAACAAGGCACACCAACAATGGGAGGAATCCTTATTGTAGTTTCCGTGCTTTTCTCTACTATGCTTTGGGCAGATTTAAGTAATAAATTTATTAGTATGGTTATATTTGCTTGTTTTTGGTTAAGTCTTTTAGGTTTCCTTGATGATTATCTAAAGATAAAAAGGAATTCATCAAGCGGTTTAAGCGCAAATCTCATTTTCTTCGGTCAGGTCTCCTTGGCGTTACTTTTGGCCTGTATGCTCTTTTTAGATAAAGGATTTAATTCCAGCATTTATTTTCCTTTTTTGAAAGGCGCTGTATTTAACATGGGTACATTTTTTATTATCTTTGTAATTTTAGTCATTGTGGGTAGTTCCAATGCAGTGAATTTAACCGATGGTTTGGATGGATTGGCTTGCGGTTGTATGATTATGGTTGCCCTTGCCTATGGCGCCCTAAGTTATATTGTGGGTCACAAATTATTCAGTAGTTATTTGTTTATACATTATGTTGAAGGAGCAGGGGAGCTGGCTGTATTCTGCGCAAGTATCTTTGGTGCGGTCTTGGGCTTTTTGTGGTTTAATTGCTATCCGGCAAGTATCTTTATGGGTAATGTTGGTTCGCTAGCGCTGGGAGGAGCGATTGGTCTGGTTGCGGTGTTAATAAAACAGGAGTTTCTCTTGTTTGTTGTTGGCGGAGTATTTGTAATAGAGGTGATCTCAGTAATATTGCAGGTTTTATTTTTCCGCTTTAAGGGTAAACGAATTTTCAAGATGACACCCCTGCACCATCATTTTCAGTTGTTAGGATGGTCGGAATCCAAGATTATAGTTCGTTTCTGGATTGTCGCTGTCATATTTGCCCTCCTCGCATTAGCCACACTGAAGTTAAGATGATCTATAATTTTAAAGGTTTGAAGGTAACAGTAGTAGGCATGGCACGAAGTGGTTTGCCTGCCGGTCTATTATTAAAACAGCTGGAGGCTTATGTAAGTGTTGTTGATTCTGGTGATTCCGCTGATTTAAGCCAGAATCGCGAGAGGCTTTTAAGGCAGGGTGTTAAAGCAGAGGTTAATGCAGATGAAAGGGACTTTATTAAGGTAAGTGATCTTGTAGTAGTAAGTCCGGGCGTAGATGAATCATCGGAGCCTATCAAGTTTGCCAAGGAAAAGAATATTCCCGTAATCAGTGAATTAGAACTTGCCTTCCAAAATTGCTCTGCACCTATTATTGCTGTAACCGGGACAAATGGCAAGACAACCGTTAGTACTTTAATCGCCGAGGTCTTAAAGGCAAATGGAAAAAAAGTATTCCTCTGCGGCAATATTGGAACTGCATTTAGTTCCCAGGTGTTAAAAGCGGATAAAGATGATTTTGTTGTTTTAGAAGTCAGCTCCTTTCAATTGGAAAAGATTGAGGAATTCAGACCCAAGATCTCTTTGTTTCTTAATTTTAGTCCGGATCATTTAGACCGCTATAAAACCATAGATGAATATTTAGAGGCTAAAAAGAGAATCTACCTAAATCAGAAGGATACAGATTGGGTGGTTTTAAATTTTGCTGATAAAATAGTAGGGGGCCTGGAATCTTCGATCAAGGCCAACGTTAGATTCTTTAATAAACCTACGAATAGAGATTATCCTAGCAATCTTGATTCAAATCAACAGGCAGTTATGGCTATTGTGTCTATACTTAGTCTTAACAGGCAGACTTCTCTGGCGGTATTGTCTGATTTTAAAGGTATTGCGCATCGTTTGGAATTTGTGCGTAGGCTTTCCGACATAGATTTTATTAATGATTCAAAGGCGACGAATATCTCCTCAACCAGATGGGCGCTGGAGCGAATTCAGCAGGCGGTTATCTTAATTGCCGGCGGCAGAAATAAAGGCGCTGATTTTTCACAACTAAAAGATATTGTCAGAAAAAAGATTAAACTCATGTTCGTAATCGGTGAGAGCAAAGATGAGCTCTTCGATACATTCGCCAATGTGACCAGCGTCTCTAAAGCTGATTCCCTAGAGGCAGCCCTCAAGAATGCCTTCAAGAGCGCAGAATCAGGCGATTGTATTTTACTTTCTCCTATGTGTGCAAGTTTTGATATGTTTGGGGATTACCAAGAGCGGGGGGAGAAATTCAAGCAATTCGTGAGGAGTCTTAATGAAGCAGATAAGAAATAGACTGGCGATAATAACACTTTTATTATTAAGCTTTGGTCTGGTTATGGTCTACAGCGCAAGTTCAATCTATGCCTGGGAGAACATTGGTGACAGCGCTTATTTTTTAAAACGTCACATATTTTTTCTTATCATCGGGTTTTTGCTTACCTCGCTTATTATGAGTTGGGATTATAACAGATTGCGTAAATTCATAAAACCACTTTTGATTTTATCGATTATTTTGCTTTTTTTGGTTCTTGTCCCGGGCATCGGCAAACAGGTGGGGGGTGCCCGGAGATGGTTTAGAATTTTAGGGGTAGGCTTTCAGCCTTCAGAATTAGCCGGGTTTATGTTAATTCTTTACTTAGCTGACTTTCTTTCCCGAAAAGGAAAGTCAATAGATAATTTCAAGAAGGGAGTCTTTCCCGGGCTTCTGGTTTTAGCTGTTATGGTCATATTACTATTATTGCAGCCGGATTTGGGAACACCTATTTCCTTTATTCTCATTTGGCTGATTATGTTCTTTGTTGCTGGTATGAAATTGGGACATTTGTTTTTGCTTTTTGCTTCAGGTATTCCCTTTCTTTATTTATTAATATTTAGCGTTCCATATCGCAGGAAACGTATACTGACTTTTTTAAATCCATGGGCTGACCCCCGCGGCAATGGGTTCCAAATTATTCAGGCACAGATTGCCTTGGGTTCAGGTGGGATTTTTGGTTTAGGCTTAGGACAAAGCAAACAAAAACTTTTCTATTTACCTGCGGCCCATACTGATTTTATTTTTTCCATAATCTCTGAGGAATTAGGAATCTTAGGCGCAGCAGCATTGATAATTCTATTTTTTCTTTTCCTTTGGCAAGGCATTATCATTACTATAAACGCAAAGAGTGATTTTGCAAAAATGCTTAGTTTCGGCCTGACCCTGAAGATTGTCTTAGAGGTAATTATTAATATTGGTGTAAATTTAGGCCTTTTTCCTACCAAGGGCATGCCTTTACCGTTTGTCGGATACGGCGGATCATCCCTGGTTTTTGATATGCTTTCTGTCGGGCTCTTACTAAATATCGCTAAGCACGAGGAAGATAATGAAGATATTATTCGCCCTTAGTGGTTCTGGCGGCCATATATTTCCTGCCTTGAGCACAGCAGAAAAACTTGCTAAAGGAAGCAGTCAGGCGGATATAGTTTTTTTAACAGAAAAAAACAAGATAAGCCTTGAGATATTAGGTAATAGCGAATTTAAGGTATTTTTTCTAGACTCTAAACTCGCACGCCGCCTTCCTTTACAAGCATTCTCATCCATTGTAAAATTATTAATGACATCTTTCGAGAGCTTGCGCATTGTAAGAGAAATCCGGCCTGACGTCGTTGTTGGCTTTGGAGGCTATATAAGTATAATACCTATATTTTTGGCAAAATTATTCAGGCTTAAAAGCATTATCCATGAACAGAATGTTTCTTTAGGTAGGGCAAATTATCTTCTATCCTTAATTTGCAATTGTCTGGCAGTAAGTTTTAAGGCCACAGAAGGCAGATTTAAAAACTCAAGACTTAATAAAAAAATTATTTATACGGGATTACCACTTCGGGAGGGTCTAAAAGAGGTAAGTTCATCGGAGGCTATTCGTTTTTTTGATTTTGATTCCAATATTTTTACAATCCTTGTTCTGGGTGGTTCGCAAGGCTCACAACATATAAATAAAGACTTTATTGATTGTTTAGAAGATTTACCCTTTAAGGATAAATTACAGATTATCCATATCTCTGGATTTAAGGATGAGGCTTGGATTAAATCTTTTTATGATAAGTCTCCTCAACTGAAGGTGAAAACCTTCCCGTTTTTAAGCCAGATGAGTTTTGCCTTTAGCGCTGCAGATCTTTGTATCTGTCGCAGCGGAGCCTCAACTATTAATGAGCTAAGCTTATTTAAACTTCCGGCAATGCTTATCCCTTACCCGGGAACACATGTTCATCAGCGTGAGAATGCCCAAATTCTAGTAAAGGCTGGGGCAGCAGTTCTTCTTGAGGAAAGAAAATTAGCATTTTCTCTAAAGGAGAATTTAAAACGCCTATATAACCAGAGAGAAATAATTAAGGATATGAAGGAGTCTTTTCCTAAGGATGTGATATTTAATGCCAGCGATCGATTGTCGGAGGTAATTATAAACATATGATGAGACTAATTAAGATTTCTATTATCCTGAATTTGGCTGCTTTATTATTAGTGTCTTCCTTAGGAAGGTGCGAAGAGGAATGGTCTGTTACGAGAAGCAGACATTTTATTCTATATTATCATGAAGATATCAATAAAGGTTTTCTTTCAAAGGCTGTTTCTTCTGCGGAAAGGTATTATGATGAAATTACTGACAGATTAGGCTTTAAGCGATATGAATATTGGCTCTGGGATAATAGGGCTAAGCTTTATATTTATAAGGATAGAGAATCTTATATTAAGGCTACAGGAATGCCTAGCTGGTCAGGAGGCCGGGCTATTTATAAAGACAAGATTATTGAATCCTTTCCTTGGTCTAAAGGTTTTTTTGAATATCTGCTTCCGCATGAACTTGGCCATATAATATTCAGAGAGTTTATTGGCTTTGATATAGTAGTGCCGCTCTGGTTTGAAGAGGGTGTTGCCTGTAGCCAGGAAGATAAAAGGTATCAATCAAAGCGGCGCAGCCAATTATATAAAGCCCTCAAGGCATCTTCTTTAATCCCTGTAACTGAATTGAATACCATAGATGTTCGTCAGGTTACTGATGAGGTTAGGGCAAATCTTTTTTATGCACAGGCTGAAAGCCTGGTTAATTTCTTGCTTGAGAAATACGGCAGATATGATTTTGTAAGATTGTGTAGATTGATTCGTGATTATAAGGATTTTGAGGTTGCATTAAGTAAGATTTTTTACAGATATAAGACTCTAGAAGATTTAGACAAGGATTGGCGCTATTACCTAAATATTAAATTTGATCTGGAGTAGGGTATGAAAAATTATCATCTCGTAGGTATTGGCGGAGTCGGAATGAGCGCCATTGCCACATTGCTCATGAAGCGGGATCTAAAATTAAGCGGTTCAGATATACGCGAAAATCAGATTATTCGCGATTTAAAGGAGAAGGGAGTAGATATCAACATCGGTCATCGTAGGAAAAATCTGAGTAAAAATGTAGAGGCGCTTGTCCTATCTTCGGCAATTGGTGATGATAATCCAGAGATTATTGAGGCCAAGAGGAGAGGTATACCTATTTATGGGCGCGCACAAGTTTTGTCCTGGCTTATGAAGGGAAAGAAGATCATCACCGTAACCGGTGCACATGGTAAGACAACGACAGCTTCTCTTATTGCTTATATCCTTTCCCACGCGGGTTTAAATCCTACTGTGGCTATCGGCGGAGTTGCCAAGAACTTTTCCATTAATGCCTGGCAGGGCGATGGCGATTATTTTGTAGCTGAGGCTGATGAGAGCGATGGTTCTTTCCTAAATTTTAAACCCGATTTTTCAATTATTACCAATATTGACAATGAACACTTGGATTATTATGGTAGCTTCGATTCTCTGCTTGACTCCTTTGCTAAATTTATTGATGGAACAAGAGATGGTGGAACAATTCTGATAGACTACTGTGATAAGAATTTACAGACCTTAGTAAACAATTCCGGAAAACACTATAAGACCTTTGGTCTGGATAGGAATGCAGATATCCGGGCAGAAAATATTAAGACCTTATCATTCGGCTTGCAATTTGACTGCCTTCTAGCTTCAAAAAGATTAGCTAGAATTTCCCTACCGCTGATTGGTGAGCATAATATAATAAATTGCCTGGCTGCTATTCTTTTAAGTTTAGAGTTAAATATTGACTTGAATAGAATAATCCAGGCTATTAAGGATTATCAGGGAACATGGCGCCGCCTAGATTTAAAATTTAGGAGCCCGAAGATTATGCTCATCGATGACTATGCGCACCATCCTACTGAAATCAAGGCTACCTTGAAGGCTGTGAAAGAATTGATAACCGCAAATAAATCTTACCAAAAGATTATTACTGTATTTCAGCCACATCGTTTTTCACGCACAAAGCTTTTACTTGGTGAGTTTATAGGTGCCTTTGATTTATGCGATGATTTAATTATCACTGATATCTACTCGGCAACTGAGAAGCCAATTAAAGGAATCAACGCCAAGATTCTTTATGAGGAGATTAAAAAGGCAAAGAAAGATAATGTCTATTATTTAGAAAAACAGGATATCATTGATCATGTTCTCAAACATCTATCCGGATCTGATGTTGTTCTTTTTCTGGGAGCAGGTGATATCACCAAATTAGCTGATGAATTTAGGGAAGTCCTTGAAAGGATTTAAGGGAGAGATTAAATTTAAAGAGCCACTTTCTTTGCATACTACTTTTAGGATTGGCGGCGCGATAAATTTATGGGCAGAGCCAGGGGATATCCCTTCTTTAAGAATGTTGCTTAAGTTTGCAAGGGAGGAAGACCTTGCAGTTTTAGTTGTAGGAGGAGGTTCTAATCTACTCTGCAAAGATAAATTCCTTAATGCCCTTGCCATTAATCTATGTAGCCCCTTTTTTTCTAAGATTAGGATAAATTCAAAAGGTATTATTGCCGGCGCTGGCGCAAAAACGCCCCATCTGATCAAAGAGGCCTTAAAGGCTGGAAGAGGCGGCCTTGAATTCTTAGCAGGTATTCCAGCAACCTTAGGTGGTGCAATCTGGATGAATGCTGCAGCAGGCCCTGGTGGCTCTACGGCAGATATAGTTGAGTCAGTTCAGATAATGAATGCTGCTGGGAGAATTCGCAATATAAGAAGGGCTGATTTAGAATTTAAGTATCGAGGTCTAAATCTTTCTCGTTGTATAATTCTAAAAGCGCAATTGAAATTAACAAGGCAGCCCCGAGGCAATATAAAAGAATTATTAACCACTAATCTTAAAAGACGAAAAAGGTCCCAAGAATTAAATGCCTCCTCAGCTGGATGCGTTTTTAAAAATCCCTCGCAAGAAGTAGGCAAGGGGATTACTGCTGGTTATTTAATCCAGAAGGCCAAACTTAAAGGCACTAGCTGTGGCAGGGCTTATGTCTCGAAGCGTCATGCAAATTTTATTATTAATAAAGGAGATGCAAAGGCTAAGGATGTGATCGCGCTCATGAATAAAGTCAAAACAAAGGTCAAGGATAAATTCGCAATTAGACTCGAGCCTGAGATCAACATCATTGGAAACACAAGAAGAGCAGCCTCAGACATTAATGGCCTTAGGTTTTTATGAGAGTTAAGAATTTAGAGAGTCTTAAAATTGCCGTTTTTATGGGTGGGGTATCGCAAGAGCGTGAGATTTCCATTAAATCAGGCAATGCTGTATTTCTAGCACTAAAAGATGCGGGTCTTAATGTAATAAAGGTTGATATCACTTCCGATAACAGGCAAAAAATCAAGGAAAAGATAAAAGATTTGAAGATAGATTTGGTTTTCATCGCTCTTCACGGAAGGTTTGGGGAGGACGGCACATTACAGGAAATACTAGAGGATGAGGCAGTCGCCTATACAGGTTCAGGCCCTGCTGCCAGTAGATTGGCAATGGATAAGATTGCCTCAAAAAAAATGTTTTTAGAGGCGCATCTGAATGTGCCGCCATTTTCTGTAGTAGGTTTATCCAAGGATGATGAGCTTTGTAATATTATTGAAAAAATAGGATTTCCTTTGGTAGTAAAACCTGCAAGCTCAGGTTCAAGCATTGGTCTTTCCATTATCCAGAGAGAAGAGGATATTCTTAAGGCGCTTAGCCTGGCTAGGAAATCTAGCGATTCGGTTATTATCGAAAAATTTATTAAAGGCAGAGAAATAACTGTAGGGATTTTAGATAAGCAGTCTTTGCCGCCAATTGAGATTGTACCGGATGAGCAATTTTTCAATTTTCAGGCTAAATATAAAAGCGAAGGCACGCAATATATTGTTCCGGCAAGGTTAGATAAAACTTTATTAGAGCAGTTTAGGCATGCTGCGTTCTCTGCGCATAAATGCCTATCTTGTAGTGGATTTTCTCGTGTGGATATGCTTCTTGGCGCTGGTGATAATAAGATTTATGTGCTTGAAGTGAATACGATTCCTGGTTTAACCGAAAGGAGTCTACTCCCTAAAGCGGCTAAGTATATCGGCCTTGATTTTCCAAGGCTGTGTCAGGAAATACTAGGATTGGCTAGAGGCTTATGAAATATCAAAAGAGAAATATCAAGATTAAGCAAAAAAAGATTTTTAAAATAAGGTATATAAGGAAGTTTGCGATATTTTCTATTTTAGTTATTTTAGCAATTCTGACTCTAAATCCCTCTTTTAAGAAGATACAAAAAAGCGCCTTTTTCGAAGTCAGGACAGTTGTAATAAAAGGCAATCCCGGCTGGCTTGAGCACTCTGTGAGATTTCTTATTGGTAAGAATCTTTTTAGCATTGATTTAGACAAGGTCAGAAACAGATTAAAATATGAGCATTCTGAAATAGAAGAGATCTCATTAAGTAGACTTTGGCCAGATGCAATATATATTAAGTTTACTCTTAGAAAGGCTGTGGCGACATTGGCAGCAAGGGAAGATTTATTAGTTGACAAATACGGATTCTTTTTAGAAAGAGGCAAATATAAAGAGGCTGTCCTTGATTTACCTCTGATTCAAGGCATCTCTCTTAGGGGATCAGAGAGAAAAAAGCGCATAAATTTAGATGCTAAAGTCACAGCAGCATTCGAACTTATCCAGCTATATTCAAAGTCAGGGATCTTAGATGATTACAGGCTGATTGAGGTAGATGTCGGACATATCTCCAAAAACGCACTCTCTATTAGCAAAAAAGAATCTGGCAAAGATCAGCATCGAATAATTGTAAAGGTTGGCGAAGGTTCATATAAGAGGAAGTTAGAGATGCTAGAGGTCTTCTTAAACAAGGCAGATTTTAACTGGGCTAATATAAATTATGTTGATTTGCGTTTTAACGAGCCGATCGTTGGTTTAAAAGATGGGCAATAGTCAAATTTTTGTTGTGGATATCGGAGGCAGTAAGGTAAGTGCAGCCTTGGCATTCTGCTCAAGGGACAATAGAATTTTTGAGATTTTTACTGAGTCCGCAAAAAGAAGAGCTGTATCTAGAAATAGCACAGAGTACATGAGCGATTTGAGTGATATAATTTCAAACATCAAGACATCCTTAGAGAGGAAGACCGATACCAGATTAAAAGATGTCTTTGCCAATATTGATTCCGAATTTGTAAGTTGTCGCCTAAGTAAGGCGGCAATGGCCTTGACCCAAGGCGTTGCAAAGACTGTTTCGCATTCAGAGTTGAAGAGGGTCCAGAGTCAAGCCCGGCATTTGGGGCTTAAGCTTGATGAAGAAATACTGCATGAATTTCCTAGCCGCTATATAGTCGACTCAAACGTGGCTGTAGGCAATCCCTTGGGATTAGCAGCCAGAAAATTAGAAGTGGACCTATTCCTTATAGTCGCAAAGGCTATTGGTGTTGATTCTATGACTAAGATCCTAAGTCGCTCTGGACTAAAACTCAAATCAGTTTCCTTTTCAGGGATTGCATCTGCTGCGGCAATATTAAAGAGCAGGGAAGAATTGCAAAATGCAGTTGTAATTGATATTGGAGCCCTAAATACAAAGATTGCGATTTTTTCTGATGGCATCTTAAATGATGTAAAGGTGATACATTTTGCTGGAAATAATATTAGCGAGGCTATTTCAAGTTCCCTAAATCTATCTTATGCACTTGCTGAGGAATTGAAAGAAACCTATAGCAGCGTAGCAGTTGATGTTGCTTTATCCGACGACGACATCATGATCAAGACCAAAAACTCTTATAAGACAATTAAACGCTCCAAGGTTTCTAAAGCGGCATTGCCAGAGGTAAAGAGATTGATTTCTTTGATAAAAGATTGCCTGGGTCAAGCCTTATCGAATGAGCCGCGTATTTTTGTCTGTGGAGGTACTGCGCTTTTAGATGGTCTCTTGGAGGCATTGGAGGCTGAGCTATCAGTACCAGTTGTTCTTGGCCGTCCAAACGTAGACTATTTCCCGGCCCAAAAACGTAATAATTTTTTCAAAAATCCTAGCCAGGCAACGATGGTCGGCCTTATTGCACTGGCTTTAAAAAAAGCAGATGTGATACCCGCCTCACCCAAGCCTAAAGGAAAAGAATTATTCGGTCAATTTCTTGAGAAAGTAAAGCAGGCCTATACTGATTATTTTTAGTCACCTTCCTCAACGTCCTCATATGAGTCCTTTTCCATTGACACTCATTTAGTTTTATGTTAAGTTATTCCGTTAGCATTCTTAAAAAGTCAAAAGAGATGATTCAAGAAAATATTTTGCGCTTAAAGGAGCGCATAACCGCAGTCTGTAACCGCCTAGGCAGAAACCCGCAAGAAATTAAGATTGTCGCTATTACAAAAAATACCACACCCCCAATGATTAAGCAGGCTATTGATTACGGTATTAATGATATTGGCGAAAATCGTGTTCAGGATGCTATTTCAAAGTTTGCCAGTTTAGAGAGCGAGAAGATAAAATTTAGCAAACATATGGTTGGCCATCTACAGACTAACAAGGCCAAAAAGTGCGTTGAAATATTTGATCTTATACAGTCTGTAGACAGCCTAAAACTAGCCTCAGAGATTAATGAGCAGGCTGAAAAAATCAACAAAATCCAGAATATATTGATCCAGGTCAATACCTCTAGCGAAGTAACTAAATTCGGTCTGAAGTGCGAAGAGCTCAAAGGTTTTATAAGAGAGATTCCCAAATTTGAAAATTTAAAGGTTCAGGGTCTCATGACCATAGCGCCTTTAGTAGAGAATCCTCAAGAAGTACGTATCTTTTTTAAGAGATTAAGTGAATTAAAAGATAAGATTAACGAGCAGAGAGAGCAGGCTGAAAATATAGGAATCCTCTCAATGGGCATGACTGATGATTTTGAGGTAGCAATTGAGGAAGGCTCAAATATGATTAGGGTTGGCAGGGCTATTTTTGGAGACTAGATGCAAAAAGGAATCGGGATTATAGGCTTTGGTAATATGGGTTCGGCGATTGCTGAACAATTAAAAGATAAATATCAAATTTTTGTTTTTGATAAGGATGAAAATAAGACCAGAGATTTAAGCTCTATTTATGTTAGTAGAGATATTGATAGTTTATTAGCTAGAGTCGATACAGTTATATTGGCAGTAAAGCCGCAGGACTTTGATGCCTTAGTTAGCAAGATAAAAGATTTGCTCGCAAATAAACTTGTGGTTTCGATTGCTGCTGGTATTTCTACAGAATATATCCAGAAGGAATTAGGCAAGGTGCGTATTATTCGCAGCATGCCTAATCTTCCTGCTAAAATAGGCCGTGGCATGATTTGTATATGTAGGGGCCAATATGCTACTGGCAATGATTTGAAATTTGCAAGAGAACTGTTTCTAAATTTGGGAACTATACTAGAGGTAGATGAGTCTATGATGGATTCTGCAACAGCAATCTCTGGCAGCGGCCCGGGTTTTCTCTATGCATTTCTTGAAAATAGAGAAAAAAGCCAATGGCCTGATTTTTTAAAAGAGAAATTCATACCTAAGCTCTCTGAGTCAGCCCTGAAGGCAGGCTTCAGGCAAGAAGAGGCCAAAATCTTGGCTAATCACACTGCTTGCGGTAGCCTTGCGTTACTAGAGCAGACTGGGCTAGGCCCGCAAGATTTACGAATGCAGGTTACTTCTAAAGGAGGCACTACAGAAGCTGGCTTAAAGAAATTAGACGTTAATAATGTTGAGTCTTTACTTGCGGCATGTGAAGCAGCTTTATTAAAAGTAAAGTCATTGTCGCGCTAGGGGAGTAATTATGTCAGGAAAAATCGGAATCATGGGTGGAAGCGGCTTACAAAAATTAGAAGGGATAAAGGATGTGAGAAAAGAAGAGGTTAAGACACCTTTCGGAGATGCGTCGGATAAATTTGTAATTGGGAAGCTAGAAGGCAAAGAGGTTGTTTTTCTGCCGCGGCATGGCCTGGGCCATAGGATAGCTCCGAGTGAAATAAATTATCGGGCTAATATTTATGGAATGAAAAAACTTGGCGTTGAAAGAATAATCTCTGTAACTGCCTGCGGTAGTTTAAAAGAGGATATCAGGCCTTTAGATTTTGTGGCTGTTGATCAGTTTGTTGACAGGACTAATCATGCAAGGGATATGACCTTTTTTGATAAGGATATTGTTGTCCATGTAGTTTTTGCACATCCAGTATGCGCAGGGCTTTCTAATTCGATATGTGAGGCTGCTAAGCTAGGAGATGTCAGTATTCACAAGGGTGGTACCTACATAAACATGGAAGGACCCGCATTTTCAACTCTAGCAGAGTCGAATCTTTACCGGTCTTGGGGAATGGATATAATTGGCATGACTAATATGGCTGAGGCAAAATTAGCACGAGAGGCAGAGATATGTTATGCGACATTGGCTGCTGTAACGGATTATGACTGTTGGCATCTTGAACATGAAAGCGTAACTATAGATTTAGTAATTGCCAACTTACAAAAGAATATTGATAACGCAAAGAAGATCATATCTAATCTTGTTAAAATCCTACCGGACAAAAGAGATTGCGGCTGTCGCGATGCGCTTAAGTTTGCAATTATTACAGATAAAAACCTAATACCGAATAGGGTAAAGAAAGATCTAGATATTATCATCGGAAAGTATATAAAATGAGCCAGGATTATCGCAACACATTAAATCTACCAAAGACGTCTTTTAACATGCGGGCAAATCTGCCGAAGAATGAGCCTAAGATTTTAGATTCTTGGCAGGCTAGGAAGATTTACGATAAAATCAAGCTCAAGTATTCTAAAAGTAAATCTTATATCCTGCATGATGGGCCTCCTTATGCCAATGGTCATATCCACATCGGCCATGTCTTGAATAAGACCTTAAAGGATATCGTCGTAAAATACAAGACAATGAAAGGTTATAATTCTCCCTTTGTGCCTGGTTGGGATTGTCACGGTCTTCCCGTAGAACATCAGTTATTCAAGGAATTGGGAATAAATAAGGACCAGATAGATCAGTTGAAATTTAGACGTAAGGCTTATGATTATGCAGTTAAATTTGTTAAAGTGCAGAAGCAGGAGTTTGAGCGTTTAGGGGTTTTTGCAGATTGGGACAAGCCTTATTTGACATTAGATAATGACTATGAAGAAAGCATTATTGATTCATTTGCAAAATTAGTAAAAAAAGGATATATCTATCGCGGCCTAAAACCTGTTAACTGGTGTGCAAGGTGCGAAACTGCTTTAGCTGAAGCAGAGGTCGAATATGAAAAGCATACTTCACCTTCAGTATTCATTAAATTAAAAATTGATGAATCTAATCAGATTCTTAAGGATAGCTATTTCGTGATTTGGACAACCACTCCCTGGACATTAATTGCGAATGTGGCAGTAGCAGCTCATCCTGATTTCAATTATGCATACATTAAAACAGAGAAGGGCAATTTAATTTTATTAAAGGAATTATCCTCGCAACTTTTAGCGGCATTTGGCATAGAAAAATACGAGCTTATCAAAGAGATAAAAGGCAGAGATCTAGAAGGTCTAGGTTATACGCATGCTTTTGAGTTTAGGAAGGGTAAGGTTGTTTTAGCTGATTATGTATCTAAAGAGGAAGGCAGTGGTCTTGTTCATATAGCCCCGGGGCATGGTAGCGAAGATTATTTAACAGGCTTAAAATATAAGCTGGATATCGTGATGCCTGTAGATGCAAAAGGAGTTTTTGATAAAACTGCGCATGAATTTAATGGCCTGAATGTGTTTAAGGCCAATGACATCATTATTGATAAACTAAAGATGAGAGGTTCACTGCTGCGTACTGATAATATTGATCACTCTTATCCGCATTGCTGGAGATGCAAGAGCCCGGTAATATTCAGGGCAACAAAGCAGTGGTTTTTGAGAGTTGATCATAAGGAAAATATTTTTGCTAAGACCTTAAGGAGAAGACTCCAGGATGTAATCAAAAAGATTAGATGGATACCTGCAACCGGCAGGGAAAGGATTGCGACAATGGTGCAGTTAAGACCAGATTGGTGCTTGTCGCGTCAGCGCTATTGGGGCGTGCCTGTTCCAGCATTGGTGTGTAACAGCTGTCAGGAGGAATTCCTAGAGCCTAAGGTTATTGAGAGATTCAGCCGATTTATTAGCGAAGATGGTTCAGATGCGTGGTTAAAAAGAGACTTAGGAGATTTCCTTCCACCTGGCCTGAGTTGTCCGCATTGCGCAGGGAAGGATTTTTCGAAAGGAACTGATATCTTAGATGTCTGGTTTGATTCAGGCGTAAGCCATCAAGCAGTATTAAAGAGAAGAGCCGATTTAACCTTTCCTTGTGAATTATATCTAGAGGGTTCTGATCAGCATCGGGGTTGGTTTCAGTCTTCTTTGATACCTTCAATGTGCATAGACAAACGAGCTCCATTTAAGGCCGTCTTAACTCACGGTTTTGTAGTTGATGGCAATGGAAGAAAGATGTCCAAGTCTTTAGGCAACGTAATTTCTCCCCAGGAGATTATTAAAGATTACGGAGTAGATATCTTAAGATTGTGGGTTGCTTCCAGCGATTATAATTTTGATGTGCGTATATCAGTCCAGATTCTGGCTCGTCTGTCTGAGGCCTACAGAAAAATAAGAAACACGATAAGATTTCTCTTGGGGAACTTATATGATTTTAATCCTAGAGAAATGAAATTAGACCTTAAAGATTTTAGTATATTTGACCGTTGGGCTATTTCAAGGCTATCTGAACTTACTGAACAGGTCGGTAAGTATTATGAGGATTTTGATTACTATAAGGCCTACCAGACTATATATAGTTTTTGCTTAAGCTCTATGAGCACTTTTTATCTTGACGTAATGAAAGATTTACTTTATACTTCTAGGGCTAATTCTAAGGCACGCAGGGCAACCCAAAGCGTTCTTTATCAAATATTACTTGTTCTTTCTAAGCTTATCGCTCCGATTTTAAGTTTTACTGCTGAAGAGGTATGGCAATCAATTCCCGCAGTAGAAGAAGAGAGTGTTTTCTTAAGTCCCTGGCCGAAGCTTAATAAAAAGTGGCGAGATTTAGGACTCGAGAATGATTTTAGAAAGATTTTAGAAATACGCGATTTAGTTTTAAAGGCCTTAGAGACAAAGCGTAGCCAAGGTATTATCGGAAGCCCCCTAGAGGCACGCGTAATCTTAGAAGTTAAGAACGAAAAAGATTTTAGGTTGCTTGATAAATTCCGTCATGATTTACCTGCGGTTTTTATAGTTTCACAAGTAGATTTAAGCAGAGGCAGTACTCTTAGCATAAAGATAGAAAAGGCAAAGGGCACTAAATGTGCGCGTTGCTGGAATTACAACGAAAATGTAGGTCTGGATAAAGTTTATCCTGAGATTTGTCCCAAGTGTATTAAGACATTAGGAGAGTCAGGCGAAGCTGCTAGGTCATAGGTTCATTCAAAAAAGGAGAATCAAAAGTGAAAAGGAAGTTATTGAGGAAGGATTTGAAAAATTTCAAGAATTTAATAATAAAAAGAAAAGAAGAGATCCTTGAGGAATTAAGACACATAAGAGATGACACCTTGCGTCAGTCTCAGCGTGATGCTGCCGGAGATATAAGCGCCTATACCCTACATATGGCAGATATTGCTACTGATAGTTATGATCGTGAATTTTCTTTAGGTATCGCCTCCAACGAACGGAAGATACTTTATGAAATAGATGACTCTTTAAAACGAATAGAAGAGGGAACATTTGGCATATGTGAATGCTGTGATAAGCCGATTGCGAAAACAAGGCTCAAGGTCCTACCCTATACGCGACTGTGCAGAAAGTGTCAGGAAAAACTAGAGAAAAAATAATATTTTTTCTTTCTACCTTCCTTATTGTCCTCTTTGATTTTTTATCCAAGAGACTAATCTTAAATAGACTGTATTTTGGCGAGAGCATTCCTTTGATTCAGGGAGTTTTTCATATTAGCCTCGTAGCGAATCGCGGCAGCGCATTTGGGCTATTCAAGAATCTATCCAGTTTCTTTACTGTATTTTCGATTATCGCAGTCTTGGTAGTTGGCTATTTATTTTTAACATCTAGGCAGACATCGAAGATATATCATCTTTCTCTTTCCTTGATTCTGGGCGGCGCCTTAGGTAATTTGATTGATAGGATCAGCCTTGGTTTTGTTGTCGACTTCCTGGATTTTAGAATCTGGCCGGTATTTAATCTTGCTGATAGTGCAATAACTATCGGAGTCGGATTGTTAATCCTCCAGTTATTACATAAAAAGAAGTAAGCGATTAAGTTATAAGGACTAGGTTTAATGTATCCAGTCATTTGTAGAATAGGCCCATTTACTTTGTATTCTTATGGCTTGATGTTTGCCTTTGCCTCTTTAGTATGTCTTTTCTTCGTAGTCAAAGAAGGTAAGACAAAAGGTATCCAGAGTACTATATTTTTTGATATTTTCTTCTGGACGCTTATAAGCGCAATAGTGGGCGCGCGCCTTCTTTATATCCTGACAAATCTCAATCTTTATCTAGCAGAGCCTAAGGAAATCTTGAATATACACCATGGCGGCCAATCATGGTTTGGCGGTTTTGTCTTTGGCATGTTAGCTGCCATAATTTTTATCAGAAGAAAAGGACTATCCTTTTTTTATATTGCAGATATCTTTGCGCCTTATCTTGCCTTGGCTCAAGGTATTGGTAGAATAGGTTGTTTTCTAAACGGCTGTTGTTATGGAAGGTTGAGTAATTCAATCTTTGCAATAGAATCCTTCTCGCATTCCGGCGCCAGACATCCTACGCAACTATATGCCTTTTTTAACCTGATATTAATTTTTGTTCTTTTATCCGCCTATAAAAAAAGGCGAAAAGAGATCATCCCTGGTGAGGTCTTCTGTCTATATCTCATCCTTTATGGTATCAATCGCTTCATAGTTGAGTTTTTCCGCGCTGATACCATTTCTACGCCCATCCTTACTTTAAGTCTTTTTCAGATATTTTCAATTATATGGATACTCAGCGCAGTTATTGCCTACTTAATTTTAAAAACAAAACATTATAATGGAAAAGCGCGAGTTTAACGTAGAAGAAGAGGCCTCTAGTATGCGTCTGGACATCTTCTTGACGCATAAGCTATCGGGATCTGTTTCTCGCAATACAGTAAAAAAGCTTATTAGCCAAGGCCATGTTTTCCTAAACTCTAAAGTTAGGAAACCATCTTGTAAGTTAAATTATCAGGATAAGGTTTGCGTTGAAATACCGCAAAAAGAGAAGTCTTGTTTAGAGGCATATTATATGCCTCTAAACATTATCTATGAGGATGATTCTTTATTGGTTGTTGATAAGCCAACAGGATTGAGTGTTCATCCCGGAGCGGGAAATCGCAACCGCACCTTGGTCAACGTCCTGCTTTCCTATACCCAGAGGCTTTCTGATGTTGATCCCAAACGGCCAGGCATTGTGCATAGGTTGGATAAGGACACCTCAGGGCTGTTAATTATTGCCAGGAATAATCAAGTCCATCTTAATTTGACACGCCAGTTTAAAGACCGCAGCGTAAAAAAAACCTACCTTGCCATTGTCGAAGGCAAGGTCCAGTTTGATGAGGGATTAGTCGATGCACCTGTTGGGCCTGATCCACGCAGGCGTAAATTTATGAAAGTTAATTTTGCTCATAAGCGCCAGGCACAGACAACATATAAAGTGCTTAAACGCCTGCGAAATTTTAGCGTAGTTGAATTGTCTCCGATTACTGGCCGGACGCATCAGTTGAGAGTGCATATGAAATATCTCGGACATCCAATCTTGGGTGATGAAAAATATTCTGGCCGTTTTAAATTTAGTCGCCTCGCACTTCATGCAAAATTTATAAGATTACGCCACCCAGAAACAGGCAAGATAATGGAATTTAGCTCTTCCATTCCAAGAGAGATCTCAGAATTTATAAAACAGCAGGAGAAAATTTAATATTTGAGTTCGATGCTATATTTGTTATAATAGCAATGTTGGATTGATTCTGTTAGTTTTAGGGAGAACAATTGAAGGAGGTTTTAATATGTCTGATTCAGTTAATATCTTTCGTGTAGGTTTGATTATCATTGTAATTTTGTTGCTTATCCTTGTGAGTGCTGCTGGTTTTTTTCTTCAACAGGAAATCAAAAAGAACACTAATCTGGGAGAGCAGCTAATCAAGGCGCAGGAACAGGAGAATTTATTGAAGTCTTCTTTTGAAAATTCAGACGAGAAGATATCGCGCCTAAATATCTTAATAGGAGAATCTCAAGAGGAGATTAAGTCGCTGACTTCAAAGATCTCTGTTTTAGAAAATGATAACATGAGGCTAAGCGAAGAACTTTCTAGCCTCAAAGGGCACATGCATACTACTAATAATCAAAATATAGAGTTTTTAAAGAAAGTAGATGATTTAGAGAATGAACTGAGACGCAAAGAGGGAGAGTTAGGGATTGCAGTTAAGGAGAAGGAGGATTTGCTTGCTAAGTTAGAAGTTTTAGAGCAAAAGCGCTCTTCTATTGATTTGGAGAAGATTGTAGTAAAACCTCTCCTGGAGGGAAAGATTGTAAATATTGATAGAAAATATAAGTTTTTAATAATTGATCGTGGAGAGCAAAATAATGTTGAGGTTGGAGATATATTTATCTGTTTTCTCGATGATAGAGAAATTGGGCAGGTTAAGGTAGAGAAGGTTTATGAATCGCTCTCAGCAGCAAATTTCTTACCCGATCTGCAGTTTCAATATCTGAAACAAGGAGCAAAGGTGGTAAGAAGATAGATATGAGGAAAATCAGTCCTGCGAGTTCCCTATCCGGCAGCCTGACCTTAGGCGGCGACAAATCGATTTCTCACCGGGCAATAATTTTAAGCTCTATCAGCGCCTCGCATGTTAGGATAAAAAATTTTTATCCATCTCAAGATTGCCTTTATACCCTGAGGGCCATGCGTAGCTTAGGCGTAGAGATTCGCCAGCTAAAAAAAGGACTATTGGATATATCAGGCGTGGGTTTAGGTGGGTTATCTGCCTCTGGGAGTATTTTTTTAGGTGATTCCGGCACAACCTATAGGTTGTTAGCAGGATTGCTATCTGGCCTGAGATGCTCAATTAGTTTGAAGGCGGGAAAAAGCCTTTCTAAAAGACCGATGCGAAGAATCATTGTCCCCTTAACAAAGATGGGGGCAGTTATTAAAGGCCGGCAAGGGAAAAAATTTGAAAGTTATCCTCCTTTAAATATTAAAGGTGGCAATTTGAAAGGGATTATTTATAAACTGCCAGTAGCAAGTGCCCAGGTAAAATCTGCGATTCTTCTGGCTGGCTTAAATGCTAAGGGTAAGACTTGTATAAATGAAAAGGTCAGCTCGCGTGATCACACTGAAAGAATGCTAAAGACCTTTGGTGTTTCTGTTTCTGTTAAGGCAGGCAACATTAGGTTGCAGCCTCCCAAAAAAGAACTAAAAGGGCCGCCTCAGATCACGATCCCGGGTGATTTTTCTTCTGCGGCATTTTTTATTGTAGCTGCACTCCTGCTAAACGGCTCAAGGCTTACTATAAAAGGCGTAGGCGTGAATCCTACGCGTACGGGTTTGTTGAAGGTATTAAGAAGGATGAAGGCAAATATTAAAGTCATTCCGCTTGCTAAAAATAGGCCAGATCTTGAGCCTATAGCTGAGGTAATTATAAGGAGTTCAGCATTGAAGGCGACCAAGGTGAGCCCAAAAGAGATTCCTTCTTTGATTGATGAGATACCAATCCTTATGGTAGCGGCAAGCTTTGCAAATGGCACTACTAGAATTCCTGCTGTAGATGAATTAAGAGTCAAAGAGACTGATAGGATTTTCTCAATGCTTTATAATCTGAAGCGAATGGGTGTTAATATCAGGATTAAGAAAGAATCAGGCAAAGAGACCATCTACATCAAAGGCCTTAAGCGATTAAAGGCTGTCAGGCTCAGGAGCTTTTCAGATCATCGTAGCGCAATGGCCTTGGTTGTTGCTGCTTGCTGCGCAGAAGGAGTGAGTTTCTTAGATGATACTTCTTGCATCCGCAAGTCCTTTCCTGATTTTTTTAAAGCGTTGGAGTCAGTCAAAGTTACTTAAATTTTAATTGACACAAGTAACTGATTTTGATATAGTTAAGTATGCTAAAATTGATAAAATTCAAATTTGAAGGTTTATTATGAAAAAGATTTGGCCACTAGTAAAACAGATTTGGCGGCTCGTTTTTAATTATGTGCGTAGTCTATTCTCAAATGATATGGGTATAGATTTAGGCACAGCGACCACGCTCGTTTACGTTAAGAATGAGGGTGTTGTTTTATGTGAACCTTCAGTCGTTGCCATAGAAAAAGGGACTTCTCATGTTTTGGCAGTAGGCGAGGAGGCCAAGCGAATGCTAGGCAGAACTCCTGGCAATATTGTTGCTGTGCGGCCAATGAGAGATGGCGTTATCTCTGATTTTGAGGTCACAGAGGCGATGCTTAGATACTTTATCCGCAAGGTTCAGAGTAGAAGGGTATTATTTGGGCCGCGGCTTATTGTAGCTATTCCTTCTGGGATTACTGAGGTAGAAAAGCGGGCTGTGAGGGATTCTGCTGTGAGGGCGGGCGCCAGAGAGATATTCCTAATTGAAGAGCCTATGGCAGCAGCAATTGGAGTGGGATTACCAATCCAGGAGCCTACGGCCAATATGATTGTTGATATTGGCGGAGGCACAACAGAGATAGCCATTATCTCTTTAGCCGGTATTGTTTTTTCTAAATCCATTCGTATCGGCGGAGATGAAATGGATCAGGCAATTATCGAATATATAAAGAAAAATTATAATTTATTGATTGGTGAACGCACTTCCGAAGATATAAAGATAAAGATAGGTTCTGCCTATCCTTTAGAAGAGGAGCTTTCATTAGAAGTAAGAGGAAGAGACTTGGTAGCTGGTTTACCAAAGATGATTAATATAACCAGCGAAGAGGTCAGGGATGCATTAAAAGAGCCAGTACGCGCCATTCTTGATGTTGTCAAAATTAGCTTAGAGCGTATACCCCCCGAATTAGCCGCAGACTTGATAGAAAAAGGAATTATGCTTGCTGGCGGAGGTGCATTGTTACGGGGAATAGATAGCCTAATTGCTGAGGAGATGGGCTTGGTTGTTCATATTGCTGATGATCCTATGACCGCTGTTGCCTTAGGCACAGGCAAGGCATTGAGCGAGATTAAATACCTAAGGCGCGTTATGGTTAGTGTTAAATCAGAGCTTTAGTTTCCAAAAGATATTTTAACTTCAAATTTCCTCACTCTCGACCCCAAAGTGTGATAAGAATAAAAAAATTCATTCCTTTAATTACTTTTTTCTTTTTCCTTTTTATAATTCTTTCCTTTTCGCATCTTTCTTCCGGATTTAATCTTGCATTTGATTTTTTGAAATTACCGCTTAAGATTTTCCTCTACCCCGGAAATATTATCAAAGAAATCCTCTTGCTGCAGGAGACCTATGATGAAAACTCACGCCTGAAACAAGAAAACGCCATTCTTAATTATAAAATGTCCCGTATCTTGAATATGAAACATGAAAATATTCGCCTAGAGGAACTCTTGGGACTAAAGAGTCAATCAAGTTTTAATCTTGTTGCAGCCACTGTAATTGCTCGCGACCCGGATAACTGGACTTCAACACTTATTATCGACAAGGGTCAGGAGGCGAACATAAGAGAGGACTCTGTTGTTATAGGCCAAAAAGGCCTGGTGGGGATAGTAAGTGATATAGGCCTGACGACATCTAGAATAGTTCTGATCAACGATCCTAATTTTAATTGCGCAGCGCTGTTACGAGACTCACGAGTGCATGGCCTGCTATCTGGTTCGATCTTTGGCGGATGTCGACTGCGTTTTCTTTCTCAGGAAGATGATGTAGCTATTGGCGATGTTGTAATCACAAGCGGCTTGACACTTGAGGTAAGTAGCAGCCTTTTTCCAAAAGGGATTGTAATTGGCAAGGTAAAGTTCATAGCTGAAGAGTCTTCCGGACTTGGTAAATATTGCTTGGTTGAGACCATTGAAAGATTAGAGAAATTGGAAGAGGTATTGGTAATTATTCCTTAAGTTCATACCAAAACAAATTACAAATAAAAATTAATTTGTGATTTCGGTCATTTTTTTCTATGATCAATTTTATCCTTAGTATCGCAAGTTTAATATTGCTTCATCTACAGGTTCTATATCCTGCTGGCCTTTTATTATTTGGTGCAAAACCAGATTTTCTGCTCATCCTCATTATATTTTTAAGCCTCTATAGTAAGAACGAGCGTACTTTTTTTTGGGCCGCACTTTTAGGAGGCTTGAAGGATCTTTTATCAGCTGATCTATTTGGAGTAAGCATTTTGAGTTTTGCGCTAATAAGTATGATTATGGCTAAAGTCGAAGCAAGATTTTTCTTTCGGAATAGATTTAAGACCTTATTTATTTTTGTATTTTGTATTTCTTTTCTGAACGGATTACTTTCTTATATGCTGCATATATTTTTTAGTACTGGAATCTATCCCATCTTTGCTGGTTTTAAGATCTCAATTTTGCAGGCGATATTAACCGCATGTTGGTCAATACCTCTAATTTCCTTGTTAAAAAAATGCGTTTCAAGATTTTTTATATCTCAATCCTGATAGCCTTTATATCTGTAGCTTCGCGTCTTTTCTTTCTGCAGATTATACAGGGTAATTATTATCGCCTCCAGAGTGCGCGCAATACAATCAGGGTGATTCCCGAGAAAGCGATTCGTGGCAAAATCCTCGACAGAAATGGCGTCATCTTAGCGCAAGATCGACTTGCACTTGACGTGGCCATTATTCCTCAGGATTTGAAAGATATGCGCACAGTCTTTAGTGAGCTTTCAAAGATCTTTGCTATAAAAGAAGAGGAGCTAGAGGCAAGATTTAGAGGAAACATTAGCACTCCATTTGCGCCAGTAGTTGTACTCGGAGATATCGATAAGGAAAAGGCGTTAATAGTTGCTGAGAAGACAAATAAATTTCCCGGGGTAATAATAGAGTCTAGACCAACGCGGGTCTATCCCTATAAATACGTAGCTTCTCATATATTAGGTTATATGGGTATGCCCGAGGTGGTCAAGGAGAGTCTGGGGGATTATGGTTTTACTGCTGTCAATCAGGTAGGGATAAGCGGCATTGAGAAGTATCTAGAGAGATTCTTACGCGGTGAAAATGGAGGTATGCAGATTGAGGTTGACAATCGGGGCAGACAAACCAGCTTGCTTGGTTTGCGAGTTCCCAAAAAAGGCGTTGATATAAGATTGACAATTGATATCAGGGTACAGGAGATCCTGGATGATTTGTTTAGCGAAAATAAGGGAGCAGCAATTTTAATACATCCGTTTAATGGTGAAATATTAGCCATGGTTAGCTCTCCCGCATTTGATCCTAATGTTTTTGTGGAAAAAGAACACAACAAATTGCGCTTGAGATATCTTCTTGATAAGGATGCGTCTCTTTTTAACCGTGCAACGCTAGGTCAGTATCCTGCTGGTTCGGTATTTAAGATAATTACTGCCTTGGCAGCCCTTACTAATAACGCGATTAATACTGATACGCGTTTCTTTTGTCCAGGAGGGAAACTCATTGGCAGGCGAGAATTTAAATGCTGGTCAAGACATGGAGAAGAGGATTTAAAAGATGCGATTGTTCATTCTTGCAACGTGTATTTTTATAATGCGGCTATACTGCTGGGTGCCCAGAGGCTAAGCGAGTACGCAAAGATATTTAATTTAGGAAGACCTACGGGTATTGATTTACCTATGGAGGAGTCAGGATTTGTTCCTTCTCCATCCTTGCGTAGAGAGATCTATCATCAAGGCTGGTATAAAGGTGACACTGCTAATCTTGCGATTGGTCAGGGAGGTTTGCTGGTTACGCCGATTCAGATTGCATCAATGATTAGCGTTATTGCTAATTCAGGTCAGCTATTAAAACCGCATTTGGTTGCTGAGGTCGGCGGCAAGAAGGTAATATACGAAGCTCCTTCAAAGGTTAATATTGAATCTAATTATCTATCTTTCCTAAGAGGAGCCTTGCGCAGCGTAGTTGAGGATTCTAGCGGCACCGCCCATATGCTCCAGATGTACGATATGGAGATTAGTGCTAAAACTGGCACTGCCCAGGCAGGGGCAGGTCGCAAACATGGATGGGTTGTCGGATTTCTTCCCTTTGATAAACCAGAGGTAGCATTTGTTATATTTTTAGAGGATTCGCAAGGCAGTTCCTCTGCGAATGCCTTAGCGATAAAGTTATTTAGACGCCTGTATAAAGAAAAGTTACTAGTTTTTAAACAAGACAAATAAGTATGACTAGAGAATTTGACTGGACGCTATTAGGAGTGGCTTTTGCAATAAGTATTATTGGGGTTATCTCCATTTATAGCGCAACACATTATACAGGAGGAGCTAGTCTAACTCTGCCAACGCAGATGCAAAGTAACATCTGGATTAAGCAGTTAATTTGGATGTTGCTTGGCGTAATCCTTGCAGTGTTGGTTTCTAATATCAATTATCATCGCTTCTGGGATTTTGCCTGGCTTTTTTATATTGCTAGCATTATTTTGCTAGTTTTAGTTCTTTTTCGTGGCGCTGAAAGATCAGGCGCCAAGCGTTGGCTTGAATTTGGATATCTATCATTTCAACCAGTTGAATTAGTGAAGATTTCGATAATAATTATTCTTGCACGCTATTTTACCAAGCAGATATCTTATCATTTTTCACAAAATCTTTATCATTCAAACCCCCTTATTTTATTAAGGACAGCATTTATTCCTTTGGGTCTTGTGCTTTGTCCATTTTTTCTCATCATCCTGCAGCCGGATTTAGGATCAAGCGTAGTATTGTTTCCAATTTTATTTGCTGTACTTTTTTGTACTCATGTTTCTAGAAAGTTTCTCATTACTTTGATTAGCCTAGGCCTGGCATCTTTGCCTTTCCTTTGGCAAATCTTGAAAGATTATCAAAAGCAGAGATTATTAGTTTTTTTGAATCCTGATCTTGATCCTCTGGGTGCAGGCTATACTATTGCTCAATCTAAGATAGCAATTGGTTCAGGTAAATTGTTAGGTAAAGGATGGCTCTCGGGTACTCAGAACCAACTCAATTTTTTACCTGAACGCCACACAGATTTTATTTTTTCCATTATCGCAGAAGAATGGGGTTTTTTTGGTTCAATGCTCATCCTTTCACTTTTCTTTCTGTTGGTTTGGCGGATTATAAAAGTTATCTTAAAGACAAATGATATCTTTGGCCGTATTATATGCATTGGCATTGTTGCTCTTCTTTCATTTCAAATTTTGGTTAATATTGCTATGAGCAGCGGAATGATGCCGGTGGTAGGTCTGCCATTGCCCTTTATTAGTTATGGAGGTTCATCTTTATTACTTTCATATCTATGCATTGGTATAGTATTGAATATTTCTAAGCAACGCATAATCTTTTAATTTTTTAATAAAGACATATCATGCAAGATTTATTATTGAGCGTAAAAAAGCCAGCTCGTTATATTGGCACTGAGTTTAATGGCAATCATGGCCTAAAACAAGATGTGGCTGTAAAATTCGCCATCTGTTTTCCGGGTCTATACGAGATAGGCATGAGTAATTTGGGTTTGAGAATAATATATGGTCTTCTGAATAGTCAGCAAGATTGTTTATGCGAGAGATTCTTTCTGCCGGCACCTGATATGCTTGGATTGATAAAGAGCAAAAAGGCTAAATTTACATCCCTTGAGTCAGGACGTAGTTTAAGTGATTTTGATATTGTTGGTTTTTCACTCCAGCATGAGTTAGATTATACAAATGTATTGCACATGCTAGAGCTTGCTGGATTGCCTTTTTTTTCGAGGCAACGCCATGAAAATCATCCTTTGATAATTGCAGGAGGTCCTGCCTTAGCTAATCCTGAGCCAATAGCTGATTTTTTTGACTTATTTATTATCGGCGAGGCAGAAGAGGCCCTTCTAGAATTGACTGCTGAATATAAAAAGTTCCCTAGCAGGCTTAATCGCAAAGAATTGCTGGCGCGGCTTTCAAAGATAGACGGCATATATGTTCCAATGCTTAAAGGCAGAGTTGGTTTTTCTGTTAGGCGCCGATTCATTAAAGACCTAAATTCATCTTTTTTTCCGCAAGACTGGATTGTTCCTTATATCCCTATTGTTCATGATAAGATAATGCTTGAGGTAATGCGCGGCTGTCCACATTCTTGTCGCTTTTGCCAGGCGAGAATGTTTTATTCTCCTTTTAGGATAAAGAGCAAAGAAAGGATTGTTCAACTAGGTTTAGCAGCACAGGAGAAAAGCGGCTACGAAGAGATATCGTTGTTAGGTCTATCTTCCTTGGATCATCCCCAGATAAAAGAAATCTATAGCTGTTTGACTGATGCCTTGCGTAGTCAATGTGTCGGCGTCTCTTTAGGTTCGCTGCGACCAAGCTCTAGGGTTTTGAATCTGCTGGAGATGACAGCCAAGATAAAAAAGGTCGGACTTACTTTGGCCATAGAAAGCGGCTCAAACTGGCTGCGGCAGCTTATAAACAAGCAAATAGATATGGATTCATTAAAAGAATTGATTCAAGCTTGTTATTCTAAAGGCCTAAGACGGATTAAGCTCTATTTTATGTTCGGCCTGCCTTTTGAGAGAGAGGATGATCTGGAATCAATTGCCGATATAATCTACGAATTAGCTCATATAGGAGGCAGGCTTAGAAAGAATCTATTGTTTTCAGTAAGCATTAATCCTTTTATTCCTAAACCACATACTGTTTTTCAATGGCATCCTATGGATGATTTGAAGACCTTAGATAGAAAAAAGAGGTTTTTGATTTCAGCAATTTATAAGCGGATCAAGAATGTAAAGATTAGTTTTCATTCTCCTGGTATGAGTTATGTAGAGGCGCTTCTTGCTCGTGGCGACAGAAAGATGTCTGGACTTATTATCGAGGCATTTAAAAGAGGTGCGCTAATGGACTCTTACGGTGATTATTTTAATTTTGACTTATGGCAGGAGGCTGAAAAAGCAGCTGGGATTGACGCCGGGAGTTATCTTTATCGTGAAACTATAGATGAGCAAAAATTGTGCTGGGACTATATAGATATGGGCTACGATAAAGAAAGGCTTAAAATAGAATACGAAGATGTTATTAAACTCGGGCGTATGAGGCCAGGCCAGGGGTCCTAAGATGATTTTGGCGAGTGATAATCTTTTAAGTTTTTTGAGTTCCTTTTAAAAGACATTGACATTTAAAAAATAATCCGTTATAGTAAATTAAAATGAAGTTTATTCGTTGAGGTTCTCTGGCGAAAAATGCTTAATTTATCCTGTAAGTTACTTGCTGGTAGCTTAGCAAGTAAAGGGATTCATTAAAGGAGATGTATAAATGAAAAAAAATAATAAAAAATCCAATTTATCCTCGAGAAGCTTAAAGGTAAAGCTTAAGTTGGCGTTTGCGCTATCTTCGGTTATCCCTATTTTGATTTTACTTAATATGCTAAACCCTAGCTTGTTTAGTTTTACTTTCAGGCTTAACGAGATACAGCCGATAACTATTAAGTTCTGGCCAATATTTATAATTACTACAGTGATTGTAAGTCTGGGTTATTATATCTTGAAGCTGATAATCGATCCGGTAATTTCAATAAGTCGTGATGCCAAACATATAGCCCAGGGTGATTTCGAACGCGTAATTAAGGTCGGTGCTGACAGAGGGGATGAAATCGGAGATTTGAGCTTTGCCTTAGATAAGTTAACAACGCGAATTCGTAGTTCAATGCAAGAATTGAGCCAGTACGGCGAGAAGACCAAGAAGATAAATCTGGAGATTAATAAGCGCGTAGTGGTCTTGAGTAATCTCCTGCAGATAAGCACTTTAATCTCTCAAGGCGCAAACTTAAACGAAATACTACATTTAAGTGTAGATAGGATTATGGAGGTGGGTCAGTCAGAGATAGGTTTCCTGATGGTTAAAGAGCAGATGAAAAATGTATTGACGATGAGGTCTTTACGCGGCGTAGGCGCAGGGAGATTTGAAAATCTCGAAATCGCAATTGGCGAAAATCCTCTGGCGGATTTAATCTATAGAAAAGAGGTTATAATCCTTGATCAAAACAACAAAGATACATCAAGAGAGGTTAACGCCTGGCAGGAAAAGTTTGCAATGCGCAATGCCGTCATAATACCTTTGTTTGTACGCGGCGATCCCTTGGGTATTATCTGTATTGCCAATAATAAAGAGAACTTTTCTTATACTTCTGACGATTTAGAAGTGATTGAAATCTTCGTTAAACAGATAGCGATTGCGCTTGAGACAGATTTCTTACATTTCAGAGTCCAAAAATTAGAGGTAAAGGATGCCCTTACCGGACTTTACAATGAAAGATTTGTAAAGGCACGTTTAGATGAAGAGATCAAGAGGGCAATTATTTACCAGAGGCCATGTGCCTTCCTCTTGTTCAATGTTGACAATTTCAAACGTTACTATACACTTTTTGGCGGCCTTGCCTCTGAGGCCGCACTTAAAAGGATTGCTCTCGTTCTGGAAGATAGTATTACTGATGTAGATAGGGTGGGGCGTTTTGGTGATAATGATTTTGCTGTAATTTTACCTGAGCGTAATAAAAAAGAGGCCAATAAGATTGCAGAAGATATAAGAAAGAAACTAGAGTTTGTTTTTAAAGAAGAACCAGACGCCAACAAGAGAATAACCTTAAGCGGTGGCGTAAGCGAAAATCCCATTGATGGCGTTTCTGCACAAGAGCTGGTTGTTAAAGCGCGGCAGATGCTGATGGAAGCAAAGGCAAGAGGCAAGAACCAGATAAAGGGTTAGAGTTTAACTATGAGCGCATTTAAAAAAGTAATGGCAAAACAATTAGGGGAGCTTCTGATTGAACGTGGAGTTATCGGGGCTAAACATCTTGAGAAGGCGCTTGAAGTTCAGAAGGAAAAAGGCGGTCTTATCGGGGAAATCCTTGTAGAATTAGGTTTTGCAAAGGAAGAGGATATAGCTCATGCATTAACTGCCCAGTACGGGTTTCCATACTTACCTTTAAAAAATTATGATATAGATTTAGAAATTGTCCGGATTATCCCTAAGAATGTAGCTATCCAGTACTGTCTTATTCCCATAGATAAGATCGGCACCTCGCTAACAGTTGCTATGTCTAATCCATTAAATGTTCAGGCGATCGAGGATATAGAACTACTTACCAAGTGCAAGGTTCAGACTTTTGTAAGCACCCCTTCAGATATTAGAGAGACAATAAAGAAATATTATAAATAAAACCCAATATTCCTCATCTTTGGTATTTATTTTTAATTTTTAATAACTATGGTTTCTTTAAAAGAACGCCTTACAGAGATCCTGATTAAGAATAAAATCATCACGCGGGAGAACCTGGATAAGGCGATTGCAGTTCAGTCTAAAGAAGGCGGAAGGCTGAGCGATATCCTTGTGCGTTTAGGATATGTAGACCAGAAAGACTTAGTTATTGCCTTAAGTGAAGGTTTGGGCCTGCCCCCGATTGACCTAAACCGTTTCAAGATTGAATCGGAAGTAACTAAACTTATCCCCCAGGAGACCGCAAGGCACTACCAGATAATCCCTGTATCAAAAATGGGTAATACGCTTACCTTGGCTATGGCCGATCCTCTCAACGTCTTTGCTATTGATGCAGTCAAGACCTTGACAGGTTTTGATATAAATCCGATTATCGCAAAGCCGGAAGATGTGATGAATGCAATTACTCAATATTACGGAGAGGACTCTTACCAGGCTATAGAAGATATAATTGATGAAATGGGTAAAGATAGCGAGCTGGAAGTTATTAAGGATGAAAAGATAGATTATGCAGACGTGCAGGAATTGGCTCGTCTTACTCAAGAAGCCCCTGTAATTAAGATTACCAATCTTTTCCTAAAGCAGGGAATTGAAGCCAGGGCCTCGGATATATTAATTGAGCCGTTTGAGAAAAGTGTTCGCGTTAGGCTACGTGTTGATGGCATGTTAAAAGAGATTGAATCCCCGCCTAGATCTTTACATGCTTCCGTAGTCTCTAGGATTAAGGTAATGTCTGGAATGGATATAGCCGAACATAGGCTTCCTCAGGATGGAAGATTTAAGATCAAGCTAGAAGGCAAGGATGTTGATTTTCGTGTTTCAGTTTTGCCTTCTAGCTTTGGAGAAAAGGTTGCTTTGCGTATCCTGGATAAAACTACGGCAAAATTGGATATTACCCAACTTGGATTTGACAAGCATGCCGTGGAGGTTCTAAAAAAAAGTGCCCTTAAGCCGCATGGTATGATTCTTACCTGCGGCCCTACAGGAAGCGGTAAGACAACCACGTTATATTCTTTGCTTAAATTTATCGATGCCCCAGATAAGAACATTATTACAGTCGAAGACCCTGTAGAATACCAACTTCGCGGCATTAATCAGGTCACTGTAAATGTAGATATTGGACTTACATTTGCCAGTTGCCTGCGTTCTATCTTGCGGCAGGATCCTGACATTATTATGGTAGGTGAAATTCGCGATTTTGAAACAGTCGATATTTCAATTAAGGCCGCGTTAACAGGCCATCTTGTTTTGAGTACGTTACATACTACTACAGCTCCTGGTTCTGTGATTCGGCTTGGAGATATGGGCGTAGAACCATTTTTAATTACCTCTAGTGTTATTGCTGTTATGTCCCAGAGGCTACTACGCAAGCTTTGCGAACGCTGTAAAGAAGAGATAGTAGTTAAAGAAGAGGTCTCCAAGAAGGTAGGCATAAAGACAGGGACAAAGGTCTTTGCTGCAACGGCCTGCAAGAATTGTCTTAATACTGGTTATGCTGGCCGTTTAGGAATAATAGAGATTTTAGAATTAACCCCCAAGGTTAAAGAGTTGATACTTGGTCGGGTGCCGGAGGATGTGATTAAGAAAGCTGCTCGCGAGGAAGGGATGAAGACACTTCAGGAGGCTGGTATAGAAAAAGTTATCGAGGGCCTCACTTCTATAGACGAAGTTGTGCGCCTTACAGCGCCTGATAAAGAAATGGCATAAATTAAAATGGCAACTTTAAGCAATAAGATATTAGAGATTTTAGTTAAGACAAAGCGCATCTCCCTTAAGCAGAAGCAGCAGGTTTTGTCTTTAAAGAAGCAAAAGGATTCATCAATCAAAGATATCCTTATTAATGAGGGTTTTATTTCTAATAAGGAGTTGTTAGCAGTTCTTTCAGAAGAATTTAGATTACCGCCTTTAGATCTATCTAAATATAAAATTGATGCGGAGATAATCAAGATTATTCCCGAACGCCTGGCTCGCCAGCATCATCTTATCTGCGTTTCTCAGATTGGCTCTACGATTACTGTGGCAATGAGTGATCCTTTAAATATATTCGCGCTTGATGATTTGCGGATTTTGACAAAAAAGGAAATTGATCCTGTAATATCAACTGAAAGCGATATAAACAAAGCTATTGAAAAATATTATTGCGGGGACGTGGTTGCTATTTCTTCTTTGCTTGATGAGGGAGATAAAACAGCAGAGGTATTAAGTGTTGATGGCGAACAATCAAATATATCAGCTGTTATCGAAGAGAGCCAAAAGGCCCCGATTGTAAAAGTCGTTGATTTGATTATTGCCGAGGCCCTTTATAAACGGGCTTCTGATATTCATGTTGAGCCGGCTGAAGAAGGTTTACGAGTGCGTTACCGCATAGATGGCAATCTGTATGACACTCTTACATTACCGAAAAGCAATCAAAATGCTATTTTAGCGCGACTTAAGATTATGAGCGGTTTAGACATAACCGAATCAAGGCTTCCGCAAGACGGACGCTTTAAGATTAGGTTGGAATCAAAGGAGATAGACTTTCGTGTTTCTGCACTGCCGACGACATTTGGTCAAAAGTTCGTTCTGAGGGCATTGGATAAATCAAGTCTTTCTATGGGGTTGGATAAGCTTGGTTTCTTTCCAGAGAGATTGGCGCTGTTTAAACAGGCGATAGCAAAGCCTTATGGAATGATTTTAGTTACAGGGCCAACAGGAAGCGGGAAATCTACAACCCTTTATTCTATATTGAATCGATTGAATACGATGGAAAAAAACATAATTACTGTTGAAGACCCTGTTGAGTATCAGATTGAGGGCATCACCCAGATACATGTAAAACCTGAGATTGGCCTTACCTTTGCTGCTGGATTACGTTCCATACTGCGTCAAAGTCCGGATATCATTATGATTGGTGAGATTCGCGATTCCGAGACAGCAGATATAGCTGTGCGTGCTTCTCTAATTGGGCAGTTAGTTTTTTCTACCTTGCACACAAATGATGCTGCTGGCGCAATCACACGTTTAATTGATATGGGGGTTGAGCCATTTCTTGTTGCCTCTTCAATTATTATGACCTGTGCACAGAGGCTTTGTCGTAAAATATGTAATGCCTGCAAAGAGCCAGTCGAAATCCCGGACAGTATCCTTAAAAAATTAACTCTAAGGCCAACCAAGACAGATACCTTTTATGCAGGACGCGGCTGTAACCACTGCAACAATACTGGTTATTTTGGCAGATTGGCAGCTTTAGAAGTCTTGATGATTGACGATAATATATGCAGGATGATTTTAAAAAAATCTTCTAGTGATCAGATTAAGGAATATGCAATTAAAAATAATGGCATGCAGACAATCTGGGATGATATGATGCGTAAGCTTAAAATGGGTGCTACTACTTACGAGGAAGTTTTACGCGTAGCGATTGATACATAAATTTTTAAAGGGGAGATAAAATGACAGTTTTCAAATATACGGCGAAAAATAGATCAGGTAAAAAGATCTCAGGCATGCTAGAAGCTGATAATCAGAATCTGGCTATTGAGACTTTGCGTAAGAAAGAATTAATACCTATTAGCCTATCGGAAGAGAAGGCAAAACGGCGTGTTAGTGGGCGCAAGGTTAAATTGGATGATCTTGTTATTTTTTCTCGTCAGCTGGCTACGATGGTTGATTCAGGAATTCCCCTTGTTCAGGCATTAAGCATTCTAGGAGAGCAGGTGCAAAAGGAAAATTTCCGGCAGGTGATTTTAAGGATACGTCAAGATATCGAAGAAGGTGCAGGTTTTTGTGATGCCCTGGCTAAGCACACAGCAGTATTTTCTCCGCTTTACATTAATATGGTAAAGGCAGGAGAAGCAAGTGGTTTATTGAATGAGATATTAGATAGGTTAGCTAATTATTTAGAAAAGGCAAGCGCCTTGCAGAGAAAGGTAAAATCTTCCTTGACCTATCCAATCGTGGTAATTGCCATGGCCTTAATTATTACTATCTTTTTGCTGGTTAAGGTTGTTCCAACATTTAGAGGTATATTTGATATGCTTGGCGGTACCTTGCCTTTACCTACGCGGATCTTGATTGGTTTCAGCGATATGTTGCGGCATTCATTCTTGTATATTGTAATTTTCTTAGTTGGTGTAGTATTCCTGCTTAAGAAATGGTCAAAGACTCCAAGGGGGAGAAGGACCATTGATTATTACCTACTCAAGCTTCCTGTCTTTGGCCCACTTTTAAAGAAAGTAGCAATAGCTAAGTTCAGCCGGACACTTTCTACGTTAGTAAGAAGCGGCGTTCCTATCTTAGGTTCCTTAGAGATTGTAGGCAAGACAGCAGGCAATAAAATAGTTGAAGAGGCATTAGATAACGCGCGCAAGTCTATTAAAGAAGGTGAGCCTATTTCCGGCCCCTTGAGTGAAAGCGATGCGTTTCCGCCTATGGTAGTAAGGATGATTGCTGTAGGCGAACAGACAGGCGAGTTGGAGAAGATGTTAAGCAAGATCGCTGACTTTTATGATGAGCAGGTTGATGCCACAGTAAGTTCTATGACAAGTTTAATTGAGCCAATGGTCATCGCCTTTTTAGGTGTTATTATCGGTGGCATTGTAGTCTCATTATTCTTGCCCATATTTAAGATTACGGAACTATTGGGAAGATGAGGTGTTTTTAGATCAGGGCTACAGGAATAATTTTTTAACCTAACTCTTTCATTATTAATTTGTTAAGAAAATTCTTGACTTTGTAATAGTTAGGTGTCTATAATATATTTTACAGGGCCTAATTTTTATGGTATACTTGAGGTAACATTGAAAAAGGCAAACCAGTCGTAAGGCTGGGACGCAAAGCTAAAGGGCCTTGTGAAAGGGTAGCCAGTTACCAATGAGAATAACCTATTTCAGGTGACTGGAATAGGTTTTATTTTTTTGGCCGGGACTAATAAATGTCAAGCCAGAGGAAAACGAAATTATTATTATTTTTCTAGAAACTGGGTTGATATGATAAGTTCAATCAAGGCCAAGAGAGGAGGTTGTTAATTATGAGAAACAGATCAGGTTTTACCTTGGTTGAAATCATGATTGTTGTTGCTATTATTGCTTTATTGGCAGCCATAGCAATACCTAACCTGTTGCGTGCTCGTCTCAATGCTAACGAGTCTGCATCGATTGCTGCTATGCAGACGCTTTCTACTGCAGCCCAGAGTTATCGTTCAGCTAATCCTAGTTATCCTACTAACTTAGCTGCTTTGTCTAACGCAACTCCACCTTATATTGATTCTGTATTAGCAGGTGGAACAAAATCAGGCTATGCATTTATTTTGACAGGTACCACAAATGCATTTACTGCAACTGCTGCTCCTAGCACTGTGGGCACTACGGGTAATAGATATTTCTTTGTTGATGAAAGTGGTGTTGTCAGGTATGCTAGTGGCGCTGCAGCTACATCTGCAAGCAGCCCAATTGAATAAGGATTCAACTTAAGGATTTACGAGAAAAGGCGCTTCTTTTTAAGAGGCGCCTTTTTTCTAACTAGATATCTTTAAAGGAATGAAAAGATCACAACAAATTATACTTATTATCCTTGTCGGTTTATTGTTTTATTTTAATAGTCTTTTTAATGGGCTTGTTTGGGATGATGAGTTTTTAATCAAGGACAACCCTTATATCAGAAGCATTCCGACTGCTTTTTCTTACGCCTTTTCTAATGATCTATTCCCGGGAGAGCTACTATTTAAGCGGACTAATTATTATCGGCCCCTGCAGACACTAAGTTACTCTCTAGATTTTTTTATCTGGAAAGATACGCCCTTTGGTTTTCATCTCGCTAATTTAATCCTGCATATTATTAATGCCCTTTTAATATATTTAATTATTTCCTGTCTTTATAATCTGCCTTTGGTTTCTTTTGTTTGTGCCTTATTCTTTGTAGCCCATCCTATTCATCATGAGGCAGTGAGCTATATCTCTGGCCGTGCAGATTTATTGGCAGCATTTTTTATCTTGAGCTCTTTTTATTGCTTCCTTAAATATAGACTCGAGAATATAGCTGTGCGGCGCAATTATTTCCTTGTTTTATCATTTATTTGTTTCTTTTTAGCACTTCTTTCTAAGGAGTATGCACTTATCCTGCCTTTCCTATTTTTATCCTTTGATTTTTCTTTTCAAAAATTAAATAGAAAAAATCTAGGCCAATACGTTTTCTTCTTACCCCTGATATTCCTCTTTATCATGTTGCGACTTTCTGCTTTAGGATTGGATAATTCATTGCTGGGCGGCAGATATGCACATTTACTTTGGCAGGAATTGCCGATTCGTTTTTTTGGTTTTATAAAAAGCATACCGCTTTACTTAGGTATTTTAATTTTTCCGGTTGATTTGCATATGCGCAGAGCCTTTCCCAGACCTGCAGGCCTTTTCGATCCTTTAGTATGGATTGGTATTTTTATTTTGCTCAGTTGTTACTTCATTTTTTATAAAAGGAGAAAACAGGAGCCGCTTTATTTATTTTTGTTTCTTTGGTTTTTGATTCCTGTAGTTTCTCAATCACAGCTAACGCTTTCCGGATTTGGCTTTGCCGAGCACTTTTTATACCTTGCCTCAATGGGCGTCTTCTTTGCTTTTGCAAAGGTTTTTGTGGGCCTTTTTCTTAAATTTAAAGCAAGGGCGCAAAAACAGAGATTTATCGTTACTATACTTTTAATCTTACTTAGTTTTTATGGCAGCTTGACGAGTGTCCATAATCTTAACTGGAAGGATAGTCTGACATTCTATAAGTGGACGCTGAAGTTTTCACCCGAGAGCATTAAGTTGCGCATAAATCTAGCCAGAGAGTATATTGCCCTAGGTAGGGATGATCTGGCCTTAGTTGAATTCTTACGTGCTAAAAAGTTATTAGAGCAAGTGGAGGTATCTAAATATAAAGATAAACCAATTTTAGATTGGACTCTGAATGAGGCGATAGTAGTCGGCTATTACAATGTGGCTGTGCTTCATGCCAGCCAGAAAGATTATACAAGGGCGGAGCAGGAATATCGGCTGTCCCTTGCGATTAAGCCAAATTTTAATAAGGCACGTAATAATCTAGCTGCCTTATTGACCAAGCTAGGCAGAGATAAAGAGGCGATAGAGCAATTGTCGCTTGTTTTGAGTTCTGATCCAGAAGATTTAAAGGCATATTATAATCTGGGCGCAATCTTAGCGAATCTAGGCGAAGATGAAAAGGCAAGGCAGGTCTGGCAAGATGGCTTAAAGATAGATCCGGATGATGCCAAGATTGGCGATGCGCTTGCGAGGCTCCTGGAAGAGAAGAAGAGATGAGCAAAAGAAATAAAATAATTTTTATTATAGTACTTGGTTTTCTTGTCTATTCCAATTCTTTTTCTGTTCCCTTTATCTGGGATGACTTTGGTTTGATAATTAACAATCCACTCATAAAGCAGATTCGCCTCCTGCCGCAGTTATTCGTTAATAGACTTATGGTTACAGAGGCAGAGAATAAATTCTTTCGGCCAATACAGGCAGTCTCGAATATGCTTGATTTCCGGATATGGAATGAGAATCCTTTTGGTTTCCACCTGACCAATATCTTATTACATTCACTTTGTGCAATCCTACTCTATTATTTATTCACCATAATCTTTGCGAGAGAACATATTGCTTTTTTAAGCGCCCTAGTTTTTCTTATTCATCCTGTGAACGTAGAGGCTGTAACCTATATTTCAGGAAGGGCTGATTCCTTAGCCCTTGTTTTTCTCCTTGCTTGCTTTATAAATTATGTCAGATTCCGTCTTTATGCAAAGAGGCGTTTATTTTGTTATTCCTGTATTTTATTTGTCCTTGCACTGCTTTGTAAGGAATTAGCTTTAGCGGGCGTATTTTTGTTTGTCTTGTTGGATACGCTGTTGATAGAAAAATAAACTTCAAATATTATTCTATATTTTTGGGGTTAGCTCTGGGGTATCTACTGTTAAGATATCTTGTTTTTGGTTCACTTTTTATAAAGAGCGAACATTCCTTATCTACGAGATTTCTTACTTCTCTTTTGCATCTATTCGACTACTTAAGGATTTTATTATTTCCAGTTAATCTTCATATGTCTTATGTCCCTAGGATAGTTACATCCTTTAGTCCAGGGCTTTTACTGAGGCTATTCTCTTGTGTTTTCTTATTTTTTATTTTCTCGCTTGTTTTAAGAAAAGAAAAAAAGGTATTTTTATTTTGCTTATGTTGGTTTTTTATTTTTCTTATTCCCCAATCAGGCATCTTTCCAATAAATGTCTTTTTTGCCGAGCATTTTATATACTTATCAGAATATGCCTTGTTTTTTCTTTTCATCTGGACATGCTCTGAAGTATTAAAAACAAGGAAAATACTGCATTATGCTATTCTAGCGACAATGTTTGCCTCTTTGGCTGTTATTACCTTTAGTTATACCCAAGATTGGATTGAGCCAGTTAAATTTTACAGAAGGATTATTTCTTTTACTCCGGGAAACTACATCGCGCATCATAACCTTGGCGTAGAACTTAATGAGCAAGGTAGGACCCATGAGGCAGAAGAACAATATATGACTGCACTTAGAATAAATCAGGATTTTGCACCCGCATATAATAGTTTAGGCATATTGTATTTAGACTCAGGTAAGCTTGATAAGGCAATTGTGTTTTTTAAACAGGCCATTGCAAGAGGCCAGAACAATGCTGCAGTTTATTATTATCTGGGAAGGGCCCTTAGATTAGCAGGAGATTTTTCTGCAGCGAATGAGGCCTTCAAAACAGCCAAAAAGATTGTTCCTTGGGATTCGTCGGTCTATATTGAACTTGCATTACTCTATCGAGACCAGGCAAGGATAGAGGAGGCGATTGAGGTATTGAAAAATGCCATCCGTCTTGAGCCTGAAAATAGCTCCTTGCATCTTGACCTTGGTTTATTCTATAAAGAGACAGGAGAAATCTCTGAGGCAATCACTGAATACGCATTGGCCTTAAAGCTTGATACAGATTCAGTCCAGGCCTATAACAATCTGGGCGTTCTTTACGCCGAGATGGGAGATTTAAAAAAGGCCTCCTACTGCTTATATAAGGCAACGCAGTTAGATGCGGATTTTCATGAGGCACGTTTTAATCTGGGGCTTTTATATTTTCAAATGGATGAAAACATAAAGGCAAGAGAGGAGCTTTTAAAAATACCAGAGGCCTCGCCTATTTTTCCTCTTGCAAAGGAGCAGATTGAAAAATTCAAGTATAGATAAAGAGAATCAAAAAGAATAAGCAGAGAGAAAAATCCTCCATAAAAGCATTGACTTTTTTTATAAGAGAGTTAAAATAAATATAACTGTTTGTAAAGTAATGAGTTAAGATAATATGTTCAGAAAAAAGATAAAGCTAGATTCTTGTTCTGGGTTCACTTTGGCTGAGCTTATGATAGCGGCCTTAGTCTTAGTCACTGTATTGGTAGGCCTGCTTGCTTCTTACGTTGCCTGTCTTGATCTCAACGAGACAAATAGCAATATGACCCTAGCCCTAAATGCAGCCCAGGAGAAATTGGCTGAAATCAGGGACTATTCTTTTTCTAATATCTGCACTGATTTCAATAACACTACGTTCAATCTCGATGGTATTATGCCTACGGGAGAAAGTATGGCTATGATTTATACCTATGTTGATTCGGATTTTAATAGTTGCTCTACTTATAATTGTTCCTGTGATTATGATGTTATAAGGGTAGTAATTTCAGTCTGCTGGCGGCAGAAGAGCGGCAGGGTAATTGGCGAAGACAAAGATTTAGACGGCATCATAGATACAGATGAAGACGTAAATAATAATGGCCAGATTGATTCCCCTGCTCAGATTGTAACATTCTTGACTGCTGAATAGGATGAATAGGAATTTTTTATGGTAATAAAGCATCTTAAAAATAAAGGCATGAGTTTTCTAGAAATAGTGGTGAGCCTTGCAATATTTTCTGTTATTCTTACTGCTATTTTTACTGTTCTCTTTACTGGTCGACTCTACTGGAGGATTGGAACAACTCAGCTTGATGTGCAGCAGCAGGCACGCCAGGCAATCTCATTTATTGCCAAAGAGCTAAGGCAGACGCGTGCTGGAACAGGTAGGGTAGCTGGTGGTCCGGCAGTTGCCATCTTAGAGAACCTGCCTGCAGATGATACTGCCTATACTTCAGTAACTTTTAGGGTGCCACAGGATGGAGATGGTGATGGCATAGTGGTTAATGCAGGCGGTCAGGTTGTGGAGTGGTCTGATAAGATTACTTATTGTTTAAATAGCACTGATGGACAGATTATTCGCCTAATTCAGGATACAACACCTTGTGAGTGCCCCGCGCCATATACAAACTGTAGGGTTTTGGCTAATAACATGAAGCCAGATGATGGCGTGGATCCGGGCTTGAAGTTTATCAGGCCTTCATCTGCGCCTAAGCTTATAGAGGTTATCATTACAGCCAGAAAGATCATAGTTGGTTCAAGTGAGCCTATTGAATTTGTTATTAGGTCCTGGATACGCTTAAGAAACTAGTATTCTACTCATTGTATTTTATCAAATTCTATGTTATACTCTAAATGTAGAGATAGATATATTAACCTATTTGAAAAAGGCAAACCATGTCTAAATAGAGGCATGGGACGCAAAGCTAAAGGGCCCTTTAAGGTTTGGGGCAGCCAGTTGCCAATAGAGAATGAACCTATTCTGTAACTGGTGAATAGGTTTTTTTATGGTATAGGAAAGTATAAAACTTTCCTAACCACTGAAAATCAGCTGAAAGTTATCGCGAAACGATTTTCTTGTGAGGTGAGCTAAGATGTCTGCGAGAACTCAATTCTTGAGACTAAATGATAATAGGGGTATTGCGTTGATCACAACCTATCTTTTGGTAGCAGTGCTTTTTGTGCTGGGTGCGGCATTTTTTCTTCGTACAACCAGTGAGCGAATAATAACTGACGTAGATAGAGATAATCTAATTGCATTTAATGCTGGCGAGGCTGGACTTGCCCGCGCTATTGTGTATATGAGGAACAGGACGGGTGGTTCTGATACAAGTAACAATGATCCCTTTGATCCTTTTTCTTCACCTGTTGAAAAGGGATTAAATCAGGCTGACGTCTTGAATAATATTGAACAGGTCTTTGAGAGTAGTGTTACCTTCCAACAGTTTTGCGCAGAGCCTGATTTAGATGATTGCGCTAGCACTGATACAGCAGGAGGAACATATCAGGCTATTATAGATCCTGATCAATCAAATTTCTCAGGTTCAGTTAAAAATAGGTTTATCATCACTGTTAGAGGAATCGTAGGAGGAATTTCACGCACTTTAATTGCTGCTGTTCAGATAGATAATTTTGCGCGTTTTGCTTATTTTTCTGATGATGAACATTATGGCCGCGGTCGGGATAGGGCTCCAGTATGGTTTATTACCGGAGACGAAATCTGGGGACCAACTCATACAAACGGGCATTTTCACATTTTAGGCAATCCTATCTTCCATGATGCGGTTGTTTCTGTTGATGATTTTATTACTTATTTTACCCCAGCTCCATCTGCAGGTAATGATCCGCAATTTTTAGGAGGTTTGACGTTAGGCATAGATCCTATTCCTATGCCACACCAGGCTATAGAATTGCATACAGCTTCAGTGCAAGGCGGTGAGGTGTTTAATGGTAATACTACTATTGTTTTGAACGCTGATGGTACAATGGATGTAACCAATGGCCAACTTTTGCAGACTGAGGGTTGCAGCCCTTGCAATAGATCATTGCCGGCTAATTACGCCCTTTATGTCTCAGGAGGCGACCTTACTCTTTCTGGCACTTTAGATGGTTCCTTGACTGTAGGTACAAATCGAGATATAATTATTGCAGATGATATTCGCTATAACTGTGAGGATCCACTCATAGCATGTCCTGGGGATCCAAATGAGCTATGTGTTGATGCTGCGCTTCGTGATGCATGTGATGATATGTTAGGTATTATTGCTGAAAAAGAGGTAATCGTGAGCGATTCTATAGCCCATAATCACATAAGGATTGACGGTTCGATTATGGCTATGGATCAGTCTTTTACTGTAGAGAACTATAATACTGGCGACCCTCGGGGAATCTTGACAGTTTTTGGCGGCATAATCCAGGACCAACGCGGACCTGTGGGTACGGGTAGTGTTAATATGGTTAACGGTGAGGCAGAGATAACGCACGGTTATGCCAAAAATTATATATATGACTCGCGTTTTGCCACTAATCCACCAATGTATTTTCCCAGGACAGGAGATTACCTTAACTTAGTCTGGCAGGAAGAATTGGGTTTATGAATATCAATAATAAAAGAATTTTAATACCAGTTATCTTATTTTTAGCTATAGGTTTATTCGTATTCGTACTTTTGAGTCTTCGCGTTAACCGAAAAACTAAATCCATTCTTCAGCCTCCTTCTCAAGTGTCTCATTCCAGAGAAAAACTTAAAACTAAGGATGTTTCAATTTACGGGCTAGATATTCCTTTTAGCGCAACAGGTGAAGTTGTTATGTCAGAAGAAGAGAATAAGACAGAAAAAGAGAAGAAAAGAACTTCTGCAGTTGTACCTAAAGAATCCATTAAGACCTTCCAACAAGAGGAAGCAGAGCTTGCAGCTGGTCTGCAGCCTAAGCGTGATTACTCTGTGCCAAGAACAGGGGACTTCCCTGTACAATTCACGCATCCTGCAAGCAGCGCTGAGGCTGATGATGCCTCTGCTGAAACTGATTCAAGTCGTATAAAGGAGTTAGAGTCATCCCAAGAGGATGATGATTTGCATGATAGGGGAACAATTCTATTTTGAAGCTACCAAATTTTTTTAATAAACTCACAAGAAAATCATCCAAGCCAAAGTTAGGCATTGGTCTGGATATTGGTCAGGCTACTACAAGAGTGATTGCTATCTCTTCGAATAAAGACAAGCCCACAATCTCTTCCTTTAGCTCGGTTCCGCAAGAGAAGACAGTTTTAGAGACTGTTCGTAAGGCGATTAATTCGCTGCCTGTAAGTGATTGCCCTGTAAACATTGGACTATCAGGAGCAGGGGTAATTATTCGCTATATTAATCTTCCCAAGATGACAAAAGAGGAGTTGCGTGGTGCAGTACAGTTTGAGGCTGAAAAACACATTCCTTTCCCAATTAAAGATGTCTTTTTAGATGCCTATATTTTAAATGAAAATTCAGGGAATAATCAAATGCTTGTGTTGCTGGCCGCAGTAAAGAAGGAGTTAGTTAGTGAAAGTATGCAGTTGATGCGATCAGCAAGATTAGAGATTCGCATAATTGATATTAATGCCCTTGCCTTGATGAATGTTTTTTTTCATTGTCGCAAAGCAGGCCATTTCAAACAAGAACAAGAGGATAAATCAATAGCACTTTTGGACATAGGCTTGAAATTCAGCAGTTTAAATATTATTGAAGGTGAAATACCGCGTTTAAGTCGCGATATTTCTCTTGGGACAGGTGCTTTTAATTCTGCTAACAAGGAGACAGTATTTTTAAATATTGCAAATGAGCTTCGGCGTTCTTTTGATTTTTATGAGAGCCAGACTGATAGGTCATTGGAGATAATATATTTAAGTGGCGAGGGTGCTAAGGCTGATAATCTGGATGAGACACTTGCGCAAAACTTGACTTTACCTATTAAGTTTTGGGATCCGAGTCTAAATTGCAATATTGCAGATAGTGTAGATAAAAATCTTTTAAAATCTCAAGCGCATACATTAGCAGTAGCGCTAGGGCTTGCATTAAGATAATTTATGATGATCGAAGTAAATTTCCTACCTCTTGAGGAACGTAAGAAGAAGAACTTGCCAAAGATCCCTGCCGGGTTACCTTTGAAGATATTCTATTTATTTTTAGTCATCTTAGCCAGCATTCATCTTGTGATTTTCTTGGTAACATTTGCCCAAGATTTTTATTTAAATAGACTCACAATCAAGGTTAACGAGAAATTGCCCAAGAGCGCAGAGGCGGCCACAATGAAGCAGACCATAAGCAGCTTGGAAAAAGAGGTCTTGGTGTTTGATGAGTTTTTTGGCAAGAATATAATCTGGGCTGAGAAATTAAACATAATTAGCGATGTGATGCCAATCGGAATATGGCTAAACAGAATTATTATAAATGATAATTTATTTTCAATGGACGGTACAGCCGTCTCTTTAAAAGGGGAAGAGATGAAGATGATTAGCGTTCTTCTGGAGGCCTTGAAGGCAAAGGATAGCTTTTATGATGGCTTCGAGGATTTGACCCTGAAGTCGATTCAGCGGCGTTACATAAAGTCCATAGAGGTAGTAGATTTTATTATCGCAGGATTACTAAAGGAATGAAAAAAATAGATCTCCTTCTTTTCTCTAATAAACAAATCAAGGAAGCGATTATCTTTTTGCTAATAGGTTTGGCTATCTTCATCTTCGATTCTTCCTTTGTTCTCAAAGGCCAGTGGGCAAATTTTTTGTCTGTAAAAGAGAATCTTAAAGAAGTACGAGAGAAGATCACCGCTACTGCCTTAGATGGATTTAGCACAGAGCGTCTCAAAGGACGTCTAGATCAGCTTTCAGAGAGTGTTTCTGATAAGAAGAAGGGGATTTTGAAAGAAGAAGATGTCCCTAACGTCTTGAATGAGATTTCAAGGTTAGCAGACAATGTTAATCTAAAGATTATGAGGTTGACACCGCTGAAGGAAATTCGTGATAGAGATAGATTCACAACCAGTGAGGACAGCGAGTATTATATCTTGCCCATTTCTATTATTGCTCGCGGCGCCTATCATTCCTTAGGAAAATTTTTGGATAGTTTAGAGAAAGTCGTTTTTTCCATTAAGATTCAGGCAATAGATATTATTCCTAAAGCAGCTGGTCTCCTAAATCCGGAGCACGACATAAAATTAACCTTATCTATTTTTGTAGTAGACAAACATGAAGCCCAAAAACCTTAAATTTTCTTTAGCTGTTTTCTTATCAGCATTTTTTTTATTGGCGCCTATTGTTTTTGCTGACGATACTGCTAGAGAAGTAGAGTTTACCTACACAATACATAATGAGCGCGATCCCTTTTTACCATTCGTGACTCCGGATGGCTACATTGTTAATCTCCAGGCCCAGACTGAAATTGCAGATATTAACCTTGAGGGAATAATATTTGATGCGCAGGGTAGATCTCTTGCTGTGATTAACGGAGATGTAATTGCCGAGAATGAATTTGTGGGTGAATTTCAACTTAAAGAGATAAAAAAAGATAAAATTATTTTGCAAAATGGCCAAAAAACATATATAATAGAGTTAACAAAGGAGGGTGCAAGTGAAGATTAAAAAATTAGCAATTTCTATAAGTATTTTCTTTTTCTTATTTTTGATATTACAAAATACTTCAGGTCCTGAGTCATTAGTTATCGCAGAGGAATTAGAGCTGGAGGATTTATCGCAACTCTTTGAGGAAGAGATTGATGTAGAAATTTTTGGCCTTGAGGATGAGGTTTCTTCTGAGATTATGGCTGAAGAGCTTAATGAAGAGGAATTAAAGGCGGTAGAGGCTGAGTTTGAAGAGGCTGAAGAAATCTTTGGCCTAGGTCAAGAAGAGGAGGCCTTGGATATCCCAGAAGAGGTTGCAGCGGAAATTTTGGCAGAAGAGCTCCCTATTGTTACAGAATCTGAGTTGTCGTCTGAATTAGACCAGCTTGAGCCGGCAGGAAAGAAGCTGGCCGAAGAGGTTACTGAGGTGCAAGAGGGGAAGACGCAAGAGGAGGAGTTACCGGTTACCAAGGTATCCCTTGATTTTAAAGAGGCAGATATTAGAAATGTGTTAAGAATCCTTTCTTATAAAAGTGGAGTTAATATTGTTGCAAGCCCTGAAGTAACCGGCTTAGTTACTATAAGACTTACTGATGTTCCTTGGGATAAGGCATTAGATGTGGTGCTTGATACTTATGGTTTCGGACATGAACGCAAGGAAAACATTATTACGGTTTATCCTATGGAAATGCTTACTGCAAGAAAAAGCCAAGAGCAGGCGTTAGCGGCAGTTCAGCCTACAGTAACTAAAGTTATAAAACTAAAGTTTATTGATGCTACTGATATGAAGAAGGCGCTTGATCCACAGCTATCTCCGCGCGGCAGGGTTACTGTTTTGGAGGCAACCGGTCAAGCTGGATGGGAATTTGGCGGCTCAGAGTTAGGTAAAAGAGCGCGCATAGGTGAAAAAACGAGCAGATCGAAAATGCTCATTATCTCTGATATCCCTCCGGTATTAGAAAGGCTAGAGGAGGTTATTGCTGAATTAGATGTGCGGCCAGAGCAGGTGTTAATTGAAGTGAGACTTTTGGAAGTAAATCGCGATAAATTATCTGACTTAGGTATGGAGTGGGGTACAGGCTCTGATGGTACAGGCTTTATCGAGACAAGCGGTAAGGGTTTAGACGGAAGCTCAGAGACTCAACTTAGCGTCCAAGGCGAAACGCTTCAAGTATCGCCTTCGACGTTTTCTTCTAAGTCTGGTTTTTCTGGAATTACACCGTTTAATGCTGGCCTTACTGCTACATTCCAAAAGATTACCGGCAGTCAGTTTCAGGCTATATTACATGCTGTAGCAGAGGACGTAGAAGTAAATACACTTTCAGCACCACGCATCTTGACATTGAGTGATCAGGAGGCGACTATCCTAATAGGAAGCAAATATCCTATTCTTACCTCTGATGTAAGTACAGAGGCAGGGGCGACAGTTACCACAACACTTGATTACTATGAGGATATCGGAATCCAGCTTAATGTTGTGCCTCAGGTTAATGACGATGGCTATATTAATCTAATCGTACATCCTGCGGTAACTTCTATTTCAAGCTACATAGGGGACAATTCCTATCCTGTAATAATAACCCGTGAGGCAGAGACACAGCTTTTGATTAAAGATGGCGAGACAATAGTCATTGGTGGACTGCTTAAGGATGTAAAGGGAGAGTCAGAAATTGGCATTCCATTTTTAAGTAAGATCCCTATTCTAGGTTTTTTATTTAGGCGCACGGTAGTAGATATAGAAAAGATCGATCTTTTAATATTTATAACTGCAAGAGTAGTTAAATCCGAAGGGGACCTGATAACGTTTAAACAAAGCGTAGAAACTCCGGTCAGAAATTTAATACCAGCAGAGCCCGTAATTAAAGAAGAAGAGTAAAACTGTTTAAAATATTTTACAAATTGCTTTAATTAACCCTTGGCAGATTTGTTTGTCAGGGGTTATTTTCTTAAGGCACAATTGGCGAAGTCAATTGAAAGCGAAGGTTATTATCGAAATAAAATTTTCAAAGTGCGGCCTAATGCGTTACATATCTCATTTGGATTTGTTGCGGTTATTTAGGCGTGCAGCAAGCAGGGCAAAGATTGCCCTAGAGTTAACACGCGGCTTTAATCCGCATCCAAAAATAAGTATAAATAGGGCATTGAAATTAGGCGAAGAATCCGATGCGCTTTTTTGTCAATTTGGACTAGAAGCAAAAATGGATACACAGGAGTTTGCAAGCCGTTTGCAGCAGGAGTTACCCGAAGGGATAAGCATAAAGCAAGCCAAACTAATATGACTAAATTTATTTTAATTAATTCTGGAACGCAAGAGAATCGCGTTGCTATGCTTAAGGATGGAAAACTGGAAGAATTTTTCATAGAGAGAGTCAATAAGCGAACTATTGTCGGTAATATTTATAAAGCCAGAATTGATTCAATAGCAACATCTTTAAACGCTGCCTTTGTCGATATCGGATTAGGAAAGAAGGGTTTTCTTTATTTATCCCAGCCTGCTTTTGGTCCTGAATTCAATGATGATGATGTTGATAATTTAACTCTTGCAGCTTCCCCCCAGGTTAAAAAAAACGGGCGTTTAAATGTAGGTCAGGAGATTCTTGTCCAGGTAGTAAAAGAGCAATTTGGCACCAAGGGGCCGCGGCTGACAACCAAAATATCATTGCCCGGCAGATACTTGGTAGTAATACCATATAGCAATAATATCGGTATTTCCCGGCGTATTGACGAGGATGCTGAGAGAAAGCGCTTAAAGGATCTTATGCATTCGATGCGGCTTCCTTCTGATTTTGGATTTGTTATTCGCACAGTAAGCGTAGGCACAGACAAGAGGCAGTTGCATCGAGATGTAAAGTTTTTAATTAAACTCTGGCATAGAATCGCGCAGATCTCTCATCGTAGTAAAACGCCAGCATTAATTCATGAAGAATTCAATCTAATAATGCGCATTGTACGTGATTCATTTACTGAAGATGTTACGAATATATTCATAGATTCTAAGAGAGATTTTCATGCTATTAGAAGATTTGTCCGTATCTATTCTCCTAGTCTATTGCGTAAGGTTCTGTTTTACCGAGGCAAGGAACCATTATTTGAGAAGTTTAAAATAGAAGAAAAGATCGATGAGATTTATGAGCGCAAAGTAAATTTGAAATCAGGTGGTTATCTATATATTGAACCCACAGAAGGTCTAGTGGCTGTTGATGTTAATAGCGGAAGATTCAAAGGCCCTACTGCTGCAAGGGGTGTTAAGGCCCAGGAAGAGATGGCATTTAAGGTCAATATGGAAGCCGCAGATGAGATTGCCAGACAATTGAGACTGAGGGATTTGGGTGGGCTTATTGTAATTGATTTTATTGATATGATAAAGGATGTTCACCGCAAGCGAGTATTTACCCACTTTAAGCAATTACTCAAACATGATAGGGCAAAGACAGATGTAATCAGAATATCTGAGTTTGGAATTCTGGAGATGACACGTCAGAAGCAGCGTTTAAGCGCTGAGAAGGTGTCTTTTCAAATCTGTCCTTATTGTGAGGGTAGGGGTAGAGTTAGAACAGTGGCCACAGTTGCTATCGCAGTTTTACGCATGCTTAATAAAGTCTTAAAAGAGCAAAAAAAGGGAAAACTATTAATTAGTTTACATCCAGATGTCGTTGAATTCTTAAATCTGCAATATAAAGATACCTTAAAGGATTTACAGCAAAGATTCAAATCTTCCTTAATTCTTAATCCTAGTCCACATCTGCACTTAGAGAAAATCATTATAGAATAAGATCAGGCCTTGGTTTAAGTGGCTTGATTTTACTTGATAGTTTTAACTACTTATGTTAACATAGGGTCTCAAATAAGACCCAGACTTGTTGAAACTAAAGGAGATAAAATATGTATGCCATAATCAAGAGCGGTTCAAAACAATACCGCGTAGAAAAGAATTCCGAGATAGATGTCGAGAAGATATCATTGCGTCCTCGCGCCAAGACAATAACCCTGGATGAGGTGTTGTTGTTATCTGCTGCAAAAGAGATAAGCGTTGGCAGGCCATATCTTAAAAATGTAAGTATTAAGGCTGAGGTTATAGCGCCGATTATCAAGGCAGATAAAGTGATTGCTTTTAAATTTCGCAGGAGGAAAGATTCGCATTGGAAGAAGGGACATCGTCAGAAACTAACCCGCCTTAAAATAAAAGAGATCACAGTCAGTTAATAATCTGTGCAATCTATTTAAAAGAGATGTTCATTGATACTGCCAGGATTAAGCTTAAGGCTGGAGACGGCGGCAATGGCTGTCGGAGTTCTAGGCGTAGAAAAAATAGGAGGTTTTCTATACCTGATGGCGGAAGCGGCGGCAAGGGAGCGGATATAAAGTTTTGCGTGGATTCTAAGGTTCAGACGCTTCTGGATTTTCGTTATCGTCAGCATTTTCGCGCGAAAAACGGTACTCAGGGCGGTTCGAATTGTAAGAAAGGAAAAGATGCGCCTGAGTTGATAATCAAGGTTCCTCCTGGTACTATTATTCGCGATGCAGAATTAGGATTGCTCTTGCGGGATTTAACAGGTCCTGAAGAAGAGGTAATTGCGGTAAAGGGAGGCAGTGGCGGCCGCGGTAATAGTTCTAGACGTCACATGGCAGAAGAAGGAGCTAAAGGCGAAGAGAAAGAAGTAACTCTTGAGCTTAAGATTATTGCTGATGTAGCAATCGTCGGACTTCCCAACGCAGGAAAATCCAGTTTAATTACTTGCCTGTCCCATGCTAGGCCAAAAATTGCTGCTTATCCGTTTACGACAAAATCACCTATCTTAGGAGTTTTCGAATCATCTGATTTTTCTTTTGTGCTTATTGATGTCCCCGGACTTATAGAAGGAGCCCATTTGGGTAAAGGCATGGGGGATACATTCTTGAGGCATATAGAAAGAACCAGATTATTATTGCAGGTTATTGATATATCTAACCAAACGTCCTCTGATCCCTTATCAGATTATGAAATTATAAATGAGGAACTGAAGGCCTCTGGCAGGAATCTAGAGAAAAAGCCGCGGATTATCGTTGCTAATAAAATAGATTTAGAGGGTTGGCAGGATAATCTAAAGAGGTTAGAGGAGGGGTTAGGCACTCCCGTAATCGCGATTTCTTGTAAGGAAAAACAAGGTCTAAAGAGGTTGATTGATGAAATTAAGCGAAAATTATAGACGTTTGGTAATTAAAGTCGGAACGAGCATCCTCACAGATAGCGCGAATCATCTCGATATTGGTTTTATTAATAATATTGCTTATCAGGTTTCGGCTCTTGTAGGCGAAGGAAGAGAAGTCGTTGTTGTTTCAAGCGGCGCTATTGCATGTGGCTTGGATAATTTAAGTTTAACAAAGAGGCCTACTAAATTGGACAAGCTTTCTGCCCTAGCCTCTTTAGGTCAAATCAGGCTGATGGAGGCATATCAGAATGCCTTTAGGAAATATCATAATAATTGTGCTCAGGTATTGCTTACTTGGGATGATTTTGATAAAAGGGCCCGATTCTTAAATGCAAAAAAAACGCTAAATCAATTATTCAAATATAAGTCTGTTGCGATTATCAATGAAAATGATTCAGTCTCTACAGAGGAGATAAAATTCGGAGATAATGACAGATTGTCAGCTTTAGTTGCTACTCTTATCTCCAGCGATATCCTTATAATCCTTTCAGATGTTGATGGGCTTTTTGACAGAAAGAACAACAGGTTAATCAACCTTGTTGAGAAAATCGATAATGAGATTATGCGTCTAGCCTGCGGTAGTAAGAAGTTTAGCTGCGTGGGAGGAATGCACACAAAACTTGAGGCTGTAAAGATCGCAAATAATGCTGGCATACCCTGCATCTTAGCTAACGGAAAAACCAAGGATATCCTGATTGATATTGCTAAAGGTGAAAGCCCGGGTACATTTTTTTGTGCAGGTACTAGGCCGAAAGATAAGAAAAACTGGATTGCAACTAGTGCAAAGTGCAAGGGTGCGATTGTGGTTGATGCAGGAGCCAAGGCAGCAATTATTGCCAGGAAAAAGAGCCTCTTGAGTGTAGGTATCATAGAGGCGCAGGGTGAATTTAAAGAGAATGATGTTGTGTTTATCGCTGATATGGCCGGCTCTAAATTTGCCAAGGGTATAACAAGATTTTCAGCCCAAAAGATTAACCAGATAAAAGGCAAAAAAGGCCAGCCGGAAGTAGTGCATCGCGATTGCCTTATTGTTATTGAGTAGGTAATTATGAAAGACAGTCTAAAAGGGCAAATACTAGAAATCGCTAAATCTGCCAAGCAGGCCTCTTTTGAGTTAGCGCTTAGCTCAAAACAAGAGAGGAGAGATTGTATTCTCACAATGGCCGATGCCTTACTTGAAAATAAGGCAATAATCCTTAATGAGAATAAAAAAGACATCGAGAAGGCAGGTCAGGACACAAAGACTGAAGCGTTTATTGACAGATTGACGCTGAATGAAGAGCGATTGAAAAAGATGTCTGAATCACTAAAGAGCATTGCAGGTCTCAATGATTCAATGGGAGAGGTGATCAAGGCTCATAAGGTAGCTTCTGGCCTGGAAATCAAAAAGGTTAGAGTTCCAATCGGCGTTGTTAGTATAATCTATGAATCGCGGCCGGATGTTACTAGCGACTGTTTAGGTCTTTGTTTAAAAAGCGCTAATGCACTTATTTTAAGAGGAGGCAGTGCAGCAATTAATTCAAATATAGCAATCTTTAACATACTAAAAGATGTTATTAAAAAGTGCGGCCTTGCTCATGACGGATATCAATTAGTTAAAAATACCGATAGAAAATCAATCGATATCTTACTAAAAATGAATAATTATATTGATTTAGTCATACCCAGAGGCGGAGAAGCGCTTATAAATGAAGTTACTAAAAAATCAACGATTCCGGTGATAAAGCATTATAAAGGAATTTGCACTGTCTATGTAGATGTGGCTGCTAATTTAGATATGGCCTATAAGATTTGTCTTAATGCAAAGGTAGAGCGGCCGGGCGTATGCAATGCAATGGAGACATTACTTGTTCATAAAAAGATTGCCGCAATATTTTTGCCGAAGATGCTTGAACTCTTTTTTCAAGAGAAGGTAGAGGTAAGAGGCACAGCCAGCGTTAGAAAATTCAACTCGAAAGTTATAAAGGCAAAAAGGGGTGATTTTCAGACTGAATTTCTTGATTTGATTTTAGCTGTACGTATAGTTGATGGCTTGGATGAGGCGATTGAGCACATAAATACCTTTGGTTCGCATCATTCTGATAGCATTGTTACTGAGGATCAGATTGCAGCAAGAAAGTTTTTGCAGCAAGTTGACTCTGCCTGCGTATTTTTAAATACCTCAACCCGCTTTAGTGATGGTTATCAATTCGGTATGGGCGCAGAGATGGGGATTTCAACGGATAAGATTCATGCACGCGGTCCAATGGCAGTTGAGGAGTTGACCACCTATAAATATCAGATTATAGGAAACGGCCAGATTAGAGAATAATGAGAATAGGAATATTAGGCGGAACATTTAACCCTGTTCATATTGGTCATTTGATTCTAGCTGAATATGCACGCCAGGCCCTGAGATTAGATAAGCTTTTTTTCGTGCCAGCAAATATATCTCCTCTTAAGTCAAGGTCTCAAGCTGTCTCTAGCTATCATAGATTAGAGATGCTGAAACTTGCGATAAGAGGATGCAGGGATTTTGCGATTTCAGATATGGAGATAAAAAGAGGCGGTAAATCTTATACGCTTGAAACATTGTATGCATTCCTTAAAGAATTCAATAATAAAAAAGATAAAATTTTTTTTATAAGCGGTTCTGATTCTTTGGGCCAGCTTAATAGATGGAAGGATTTTAAGCAGATATTAAAAATTGCTAAATTCGTGGTGGCCGAAAGACCGGGATTTTCTCCATGTAGGCCTTCAGGCCATATTAAGACTATTCAGATACCGCAGATTGATATTTCTTCCTCTCTGATCAGAGCGCGTTTAAGAGCAGGTAAGTCAGTTCAGTATCTGGTTCCTGATAGAGTAGCTGCCTATATTAAAAAGGGGAGACTTTTTAGATAAATGAAAATTCTAGTTGCACCATCAATTCTAGCAGGTGATTTTGGTCGTCTGAATGAAGAAATTAAAAGAATAGAGAAGGCAGGCGCAGATTTAATACACATAGACGTAATGGATGGACATTTTGTTCCCAATATTACTATAGGCCCGAGGCAGGTGTCAGCTATTAAAAAGAGTACTCGCCTACCGCTGGATGTGCATTTAATGATAGAAGAGCCTTTTAAGCTTTTGGATGATTTCGTCAACGCTGGTTCGGATATAATTACTGTTCACATTGAAAACGTCTCTTTAAAGACATTAAAGGCAAGGTTTAAAGAGCTAAGGGCAAAAAATGTAAGATTAGGAGTTGCACTTAAGCCCAAGACAAGTATTAAGGCAATCGCATCTTGCATTGACTATCTTGATTTCATCCTTCTCATGAGCGTTAATCCTGGTTTTTGCGGTCAGAAATTCATGCCTCTAGTTTATCCTAAGATAGAAAATCTAAGAAAGGTATACAATCTTGATATTGAGGTTGATGGCGGCGTAAATAATGAAAATGCACCGCGATTAATCTCTTGCGGAGCAAATGTGTTAGTTGCCGGAAATTATATATTCAAGTCAAAGGATATTTCCCAGGCAGTGAGGAGTCTTAGGGCATGAGGAAAAAGCCAGTGATTAAATTCGGTACAGACGGCTGGAGGGCGGTTATAGCAGGAGATTTTACATTCGAGAATGTTGCGATTCTTTCTCAGGCAGTAAGTGATTACTTTAAGAGTCTTAAGTCAGGCGGGCAAGTTGAGGCAGTCATTGGTTTTGATACACGCTTTCTATCACGCGAGTTTGCGCATTATGCAGCAGAGGTGTTGGTGGCTAATAGGATAAAGGTTATATTATCTGATAGGGCAATATCTACGCCAGCCTTAAGTTTTGCCACTAAATCTAACAGATGCGATTTTGGAATAATGATTACGGCAAGTCATAATCCCCCTGAATTTAACGGGTTCAAGATTAAGGATAGCTTCGGCGGCGCTGCTGATACTGATATAACCAAGGCCGTTGAAAAATTACTTCATAAAAATAAAGTAAAAAAGGCAAGCCTAGCTAATAACAGATATTGCAAGGTCAAAAATTTAATCACTGCTTATGAAGGCTTTCTAAAAAAATATTTAGATTTAAGAAAGATACATTCTAGACGCCTTAATGTTCTCGTTGATGTAATGCATGGCAGTGGCAATGCGATAATACCTGACTGTATTGGAAGCGGCAAGGTAAAGGTTACCTTGATGCGTAGCGACGTGAATCCTTCATTTGACGGAGCAAGGCCTGAACCATTGCCGGAGAATTTGAGTCAGATGATACATCGTATGAAAAATGAGAAATTTGATTTAGGATTGGTGCTTGACGGCGATGCGGACAGAATTGCCGCACTTGATTCAGACGCTAACTTTATCAGCCCCCAGGTTATACTCTGTCTTTTAATCCTTCATTTATTCCAAGACCGCAAAGAAAAAGGTGCGGTAGTTAAGACAGTGGTGGGCACAACATTGCTTGATAAGGTCTGCGCACATTTAAAATTAAAGCTATTCGAGACGCCTGTTGGTTTTAAATATATAAGCAAGCTGATGAAGGAAACTACTGTATTGGTTGGCGGAGAAGAGGCAGGCGGTATTGGTTTTAAAAATTATATCCCTGAACGTGATGGCAGCTTAGCCGGATTGCTGCTTTTGGAGATGTTATCGTTTAGAGGACGTAGCATAAAGCAGCTCATAAAGGAACTGAAATCCAAATTTGGAAGTTTTTATTATACCAAGGATAGCATTGAATTGCATAATGTAGGCCACTTCAATTTAGGAAATGTTAAGGTTCCCAAAAAGATATTAGGAAAGGATGTAGTGCGAATTAACAGAAAAGACGGCCTGAAGCTTATCGGGAGTGACGAAAGCTGGTTAATGTTACGGCCTTCGGGAACCGAGCCGATTGTTAGAGTTTATGCCGAGGCTGCTACAAGAGAGAAGGCAGAGAGGTTGATTTCATTAGGTAAGAAGATGATTAGATCGTGACGACGTTATGTTATCGTCTTTCAAAAGTCCTCTTATTGTTGATTTTAAAGGTAATACTGCGAATCAAAATTAAGGTTAAGGGACTTGAGTTCATACCCAAGAAGGGGGCATTCCTTTTAATTTCCAACCACCTAAGCTATCTGGATCCGCCTATAGTCGGTATAAGCTGTCCACGTCCACTCATATTTTTGGCTCGCAAGGACTTGTTTGATATTCGCTTTCTGGGTCCTTGGATGAGGGCTGTAGGGGTTGTTCCGCTTATGCCTGAGAGTGGGGATATTAAAGCAATCAAAGGGGCGATAAAGGCATTAAAAAAAGGTAATGTTGTGGCTGTTTTTCCTGAGGGCGCTAGGCAGGCAGCTACGGAAAGTTCTTTTCAAAATATAAAGAAAGGCTTTTTGCTTCTTGCAAAGAAGCCCAATGTCCCTATTGTAGTAGCAAAGGTTACAGGCAGCGAGAAGGCATGGCCAAGAGACTCAAAATGCATAAAACGAGGAACAGAGGTAGAGGTTAGTTTTAGTAAGCCATTGATGATAGGTAGCTTTGAGGATTACGAGCAAGAACTTAAAACTCTAAAGGCAGTCTTTGCCAAGTTGTAATATGTTAAAAGAGCATACCAATTCTTCTTGACTTTTAGTTAGATTTAGGCTAACTTATTAAGATTATGATGCAAAAATCTATATATAGAGGTGAAAGGGAATGAAGAGTCAGAATGATACGCTAGAAAGTCTGTATGGTGGCAGTTTCAAAAATTTTAAAGATGGACAAATTGTAAAAGGCAAGGTAGTCAATATCAGCTCAAAAGAAGCAATGATAGATATTGGCTATAAATCAGAGGGTATGATTCCTTTGATAGAGTTTGATAGCAATGAATTAGTCATAGGAGCTGAAGTTGAGGTTTTGATTGAATCTTTGGAGGCAGACGATGGGACGATTGTTCTTTCCAAAGAAAAAGTTAGAAGAATGAAAGGCTGGGATGAGATTTGTGCGGCTGCAGAGGAAGGAGGACAACTTTTGGAAGGCAAGGTAAAGGCCAAGATTAAAGGAGGCTATACATTGGATGTTATGGGGGTCGATGCCTTTTTGCCTGAATCCCTATCTACCTTTAGGGGAAAGCCCCAGAGAGAAATCATTAATAATGTATTTAAGTTTCAGGTTATTAAGATGAATAATCAGCGTCGAAGTTTGATAGTTTCTCGCAAAGATGCCCTTGCCAAGGAGAGGGATTCTGTTAAAAAGCAACTCTGGCAAGAGCTGAAGATTGGAGATATTCGTCAAGGCCAGGTTAAGGCCATTACTGATTTTGGTGCATTTGTAGATTTAGGCGGCGTAGACGGCCTTCTTCATATAACAGATATGAGCTGGTCACGAATTTCTCATCCATCGGAGATAGTGGCGATTGGAGATAAAATAGAGGTAATGATTTTAAATTTAGACAAGGATAATTCTCGTGTGTCCTTAGGCCTAAAACAGCGCACGCCTGATCCTTGGGAGAATGTAGAAGAGAGGTTTCCGCCTGAGACAAAAGTAAAAGGCAAGATTGTTAATATATTAAATTACGGCCTGTTTGTAGAGTTAGAAAAGGGCATAGAAGGTCTTGTGCATATTTCCGAGATTTCCTGGAGTAAGAGGACGGCTGATCTGAAGGATACTTTTGCCATTGGAGATATGATCGAGGCCAAGGTCTTGAATGTTGAACCGCAGACAAAAAGGATTTCCTTAAGCATAAAACAACTTGAGCCAAATCCCTGGGAAACAGCCAGTGATAAATATACAAGGGATATGAAGGTTACTGGCGCTGTTAGGGGATTTAGTGAGTATGGTGCATTTGTTGAGTTGAGCGATAATCTAGAGGGAATGATCCATGTTTCAGATATGTCTTGGACAAAGAAGATCAGTCACCCTCAAGAGGTGTTGAGAAAAGGACAGCGCGTAGAGGTTATAGTTTTGTCTGTTGATGCTCAGAATCAGAAAATATCACTCGGGCTAAAACAGTTAACAGAAAATCCCTGGCCGAAGATTGCACAGGAATATGAGCTGGATAAGATAGTCGAGGCAGAGGTGTCCTCCCTGACAAATTTTGGTGTTTTTGTAAAATTATCAGATGAATTGGAAGGTTTAATCTACACCGGAGAAATTGAGCCCAGCGTTAAAGAGACATTAAAGCCAGGTGATAAGATAAAGGCAAAAATAATTAAGGTCGATGTAGATGCCGCCAAGATTGGCTTAAGTGCTAAATTAGAATGACTAAGATAGGAATCGGAGAACAGCTTACTAAAATAAAGAGAGGTATCGTTGAGATAATCAGCGAGCCAGAGTTAATTGCAAAGCTTGAAAGCTCATTGCGGCAGAAAGCACGGCCTCTAAGGGTAAAGGCAGGTTTTGATCCTACTACAAGCGATATCCACCTTGGACATACAGTCCTCTTGAAGAAATTGCGCGCCTTTCAAGATTCAGGACACAAGGTAGTCCTCCTGATTGGCGATTATACTGCACTTATTGGTGATCCTTCTGGGCAGTCTCAGACAAGAAAAATGCTCACGCCCGAAGTGGTTAACCGCAATGCCAAAACTTACTTAGGGCAAGTTTCTAAAATACTGCTTATGGGTAAAAAACATCTTGAGGTAAGATATAATTCTGAGTGGTTTGGTAAGGGATGGAATGGAAAGGATAAAGTAGACCTAGATAAGTTCTTGGAAATCACCTCTAGATATAATGTTGCCAGGATTATAGAACGCGATGATTTTTCAAATAGGTTAAAAGATGGCAAGCCTATCAGTGTCCTGGAGTTTTTATATCCTTTAATGCAGGGCTATGATTCGGTCGTGCTTAATGCTGATATTGAATTAGGGGGTACAGATCAAAAGTTCAATCTCTTGATCGGCCGTGATATACAGCGTATCTATGGCAAACAGCCTCAGGTAGTGATTACTCTGCCTTTACTTGAAGGCCTAGACGGCAAGCTAAAGATGTCCAAGACCTATAATAATTATATCGGCATTGCCGAGAAACCAGATGAGATTTTTGGTAAGATTATGTCCACATCAGATGAGCTTATGTTGCGTTTTTACGATGTGCTTACAGAGGATAATCTAGGCGTCGTCAAGAAAATGCACCCAAAAGAGGCAAAGCTGAATCTAGCCGAAGGTATAGTTTCCAGATTCTATTCACAAAAGCTTGCGGCTAAGGCAAGAAGTGATTTCGAGGCTGTATTTAGTCAAGGCAAAGAGCCAAAGAAGACTTCCAACTACCGCCTTAAAGACAAAAACGGCGAGACAATTTTTAGTGTGCTTACTAATAGTGGACTTGTCTCCTCAGGCAATGAGGCGCGGCGTCTGTTGCGCGATGGCGCAGTACGCCTTGCTAATAAAGTAATAAAGGATGAAAAATTCCTCGTTGACTCACCTGCTATGCTTAAAGTCGGAAAGACACGCTTCTTAAAGATTACTCTTTAGACCCACCTTTTTAAAAACCAAAATCAAAATAACTGCTTCTGTTAGCGCAAAGAAGCTTTAGATTTTGTAATCTCAAGGATTTATTTAGTAGGAGGCCTTTCTGGTATGAGGAAAACACACACCTTGTTTCTACCTGTCTCTTTGGCTTTATAAAGCGCCTTGTCAGCGAAAGAGATTAATTCTTTAGGGGTCTGGGCATCTGTCTCAGTTAAGGATGCGATTCCTATACTGATTGTTACCTTTAGAGGCTGGTTCCCTTTATAAGGGAAGTTAAATTCTTCAATAGATTTTCTTAGACGTTCAGCGTAGATACTGGCGCCTTTTGCAGTTGTATTAGGCAAAATACAGCAGAATTCTTCACCGCCGTAACGGGCCACGACATCCACTCTGCGGCTGCTCTCCTGGATGATCCTAGCAACATTCTTTAAGATTACATTTCCTTCTTCATGCCCGTAAGTGTCGTTTACTTTTTTAAAGTGGTCAACATCCATTATCAAAAATGTAAGTTGAGTATTTTCCTCTTTTGCGTGTGCAAATTCAGAATCAAGTTTAAGTATTAGATAGCGATGTACAAAGAGTCCTGTGAGCCCATCAGTAATCGCCATAGTTTTTAAGATTGCTGCCTCAACCAATAAGCGCATATATTTGTATGTCTCCGTGCCCAGATACAAAAATGCGGCAATAAATATCGGACCAAAGTAGTCAAAGGATAAGTTTTGATAGGAAAGCAGAAAGGAAACAAGCATAAGCCCTAAAAGCTCTAGCGCCAAAAGAAGGGAACCTTTAAGGATTGAGAGTTTATAGGTGAATATTGCGGTGCAAATTGCAACTATTAGAATCAACAGGATTGAGAAAATCTCAGGCGTCTCTTTTAGAAAATTTCCTGATAAGTACATTAGGATTTCATTGGCATTGATTACTACCCCTGGCATCAGGCCCAGGGGGGTAGGGTAGACATCGTGAAAGATTTCAGCAGTCGTGCCGACGAGAATAATCTTTTTGTGGATACTTGCTTTACTAGCAGTTTTATTGATTATTTTATGAAAGGGGATGATTTCAAAGTCTTTATTTTTTGCCTGGTAATTAATCAATGCTGTGCCTTTTTCTGAAAGAGGAATGATTACTTGCTTTGTTGTTTTTGCCACATCTTTTAGATTGATAAGCATTCTGCGATTATTAAGTGAGACGTCGTTTTTAATATCGCTTTCGTGATAGCGCAAAAAGGTCTTTAGTCCGAAAGAGGTTTTTAGTATTCCCGGAAGGTCTTTTCTTGGAAACAGGAGGCGGCAATTACGCACGGTTAAATCTTTATCGCGTGTCTTGTTAACAAAGCCAAAGCCTAAGGCTGCTTTTTGCAAAGGCAGATAAGGTTCATTATAACTTTTATCCGGGGCAATGTAACTTGCAAGAATTACATTGCCTGCATTTTTAATTGCCTCAGCCAGTGCCGAATCATCATCCTTATTATTGCTTTCTCCTGTAAATACCATATCCAGACTAATGATCTTTGGTCTGTATTCATTTAGGTTATCAATAAATTCACTCAAGAAACTTCGTGACCAGGGCCATTTTTTCTGCAAGACCATGAATGATTCGTCATCAATAACAACAAGGCTGATCTCTTTTAATTCTTTGGGTTTAGGTTTTAACTGATAAGTAAGGCGATTAAACAAATCAGCAGTTTTTAACGAAAGGATATTTAAAAAAGTAATTTTATGGGAGGAAAAAGAATAAGCCAGGCTTATAATCATCGCCACACAGATTACCTTTATCAGATTCTTATCCCAGGATATCTTTTTCTTTTTCATTGTAAAATTAGTCTAGCATAAAAGTGGGGTTTAGGCAAGGCTAAAATCTCTGAGTATGTTTTTATAACTTTAACATTAGCAATAGGTTGCATTAAGGATATCTTTTGTTTTCAGCTTGAAATCATGCATTGTCTATGTTATACTTAAATTGTTAGGAAATAAGCTCGAAAAAACCCTGAATCTAGTGTTCTGTATAGGGCATTAGTCGGAAAAGGCAAACCATTTGAAAGAATGGGGCGGATTGAAGTGTCTGGCTTGATAAGAGCCGCAAAGCTAAAAGAGCCTACGTCCTGAATTTTTAGGATAGGGTAGTCAGCTGCCGAGATTAAGGTTTGTAACCCTATTCTTTTGTAAAAAAATAGGGTTTTTTATTTTTATGAGGCCTTAAGATGAAAAGAAAAGGTTTTAGTTCATTAGAGTTAATAATTGGCTTAGCCCTTACGGCTATTATGGCTACTATGGGCATTGTTAATTTCAGTAGCCAGGATGCGTTATTGCTTGATGCTGCAGCCCAAAAAGTTGTCTCTGACTTAAATTACGCCAGGATGTTGGCTATTGACATGGGAGAGCAAAGCGAATATACTTATTCTGGAGGCGAAGCAGGCGAGGAGGCAGGCAACTTTGTGGTTATGGATTTTAGTGATGAGGCTTCAACTCTTCCTAGTTCTTATCGCGCTGTTCCTGCGTTACAGCTGCCTGCAGAAACTGGAGATCCTGTTGGCACAAGAATTAGTGTGTTATATGAACCGGTAGTGAGAAATATTACAGAAAAAGTTGAACTTTTTTTTCCTAGTGAAGATGATTTTAAACAAGTCAAGATACAATCTGTAGACTTTGGCGATGACGGATCAGGCGGCGCTTATAACGCTGTTCGTTTTGAAGGACCTACAGGCAGACCAATGAACGGTACCTGGGTTATGGGGAATGATGAAAATGCTTATTTTTCAACTGATACAGGATTGGGAAGTTCAGGTGGCATTATTGTTGTAGAGTATAATGGCAGAACTAAGATAGTCAGGATTTCTCGTATCGGAAGGATTACTATTGAAAATTAATAATATTAGTAACAGATTGCATAAACTGTTAATTTTAAAAGCTCCATCAGGTCTATCACTGATGGAGCTTTTGGTTGTTATTGTCATTATCGCAGTATCCTTATTGCCTCTCTATGCCTTATTCAATCAAGCAATACTAGCCCATGTAACTGCTCAAGTTATGACTACTTCTTCTTATCTTGGCCAGTATGCTATGGAAAGTATGTTGTCCAAGGATTTTTTTGAGCTTCTTAACGAACTTGATAGTGATGTGCATTCTTATGGCAACGATACTGTCTTTGCTGGCCCTTTTTCTAAGTATAAATACACAATAGAGGTTGATGCTATTGATCCTGAATACGGTGGCGCTGGAGGGGATTTAGCTGATATAAGTGCGAGAGTTAGTTCAGCTGATGGCGTTGCAAGCGGCAGTTATCTGCGTATCTATGTAAGGATAACAAATGATATTCAGCCCGGTAAGCAATTAGAACTCTACAGTATAGTCACACCAGCAGGAGACGGGTATTGATATGAAAACAAAAGGGTTTACTCTTATAGAAATGGTTATTAGCATTGCGGTTTTAGCTATTATTGCTGTAGTGCTTACCCCTATTGTATTACAATCAATAGATTTATTTTTGATGTCCAGAACTCAAGAGGTACTTGCTAATGAATCAAGATTTGCCATGAATTGGATGTCAGAAGAAATAAAAACAGAATGCGCAAGTTTCAATACTATTGACGGTATGAGTTTGACATTTACAACCTGTGCAACGTGTGATCCTCCCAATACACCGATTTCCTATGATTGGGATAGTGCTAATAATAGATTGATTCGAACAGTTGGCGGAGGAGACGACAACGACGATATTTTAGCTGAAAGAGTAAGTTTTGCAGAGTTTCGGGTTTTTGATACAGTTGATTTAGATATGTCGGCAGGACAGACTAACGTGAGTGATTTCAGTACGTTTGATGTAAGATTTGTGCAGATAAGATTAGCGATAACAGATGATACTGGAACAAAGGCCTATAGCCTTGTAACTCGGATTATGCCGCGTTATCTGCAATAGCCAGTGTTGATGATGCTAAGTTTTAAATTTAACAGAAAATCCTTTGCCTTAATTCTGGCGCTGTGGATTCTGGTTGCCTTTAGCGTTATTGCCATGACAGCGATGTATGTGGTAAGCCGCAAACTTGATGAATATGTAAACCAGATAAATTCGCTTAAAGGTCAGTATTTAGCAGAATCAGCCAAGAATTACTTTTTAGAATATGTCACACCTTTTGATAATGATTTGATGGGCAACCCCCAGATAAACAAGGAATTAGGAGGAGAAAACTTTCAATTTAGTATAAATTATGACACTGACCCTGCTCCTACAGCACGAACTGCAAGTATGACCCTTACCGGAAGCTCTCCTGGAGTTAACCGCTTTATAAGCTTGAATATAATTGAAGATGAAAATCAGAATGATGAAATAATTAAAAAAGTTAAGAAATACAATGCGGTTATTAAGAATCAGAACCCGATTACCTTAGAGGATGTGTGTATCACCAGAGGTTGTACTGAGTGGTATACTGCGGCTGATTGTGTTGACAACTGTCCTTCAACCAGTGGCGCTACTCCCGACGGTTGTTGTGAAGTATGTTATAGCTCGAGTAACTGCACTGATGCCTGTCCTTCAACCAGTGGTGGTAGTCCGAGTGGTTGTTGTGAGGGCTGTTATAGCTCAAGCAACTGCACTGATGCCTGTCCTTCAACCAACTACTGTTGCGAAGGATGCTACAACTCAAGCAACTGCACTGACTCCTGCCCTTCAACTAGTTCCTGTTGCGAAGGATGCTACAACTCAAGCAACTGCACTGACTCCTGCCCTTCAACTAGTTCCTGTTGCGAAGGATGCTACAACTCAAGCAACTGCACTGATACCTGTCCTTCTACTAGTTCCTGTTGTGAAGGCTGTTATAGCTCAAGCAACTGCACTGACTCCTGCCCTTCAACTAGTTCCTGTTGCGAGGCATGTTATAGCTCAAGCAACTGCACTGACTCCTGCCCTTCAACTAGTTCCTGTTGTGAAGGCTGTTATAGTTCTTGTTTTAGTGCTGTTACTAATAATTATTATAATGGGGATTGCAGCCAAGACACTGCTGCTAGTTGCTGTCTTTCTTCTGTGCCTTCAGGCTATGAATACTGTTGTGAGGCAGTTTCCTGTCAATGTCAGACAGCAGCATATCCGTGTAAAACTGTGTGTTGTCCAGAGTCAGACTATCCAACTTGGAGTACGACTTGTGATGCTAGTTATAGCTGCGATTCAAATTGGGAGCAGTCTTGCATTGAGACGGGATGGTGTGCTTGCTCATTAGAAAGAGAGACTGGTTTTATTCTAGCAGGCGGGGAACCACAATGTCCGTGTTGTCTAGAATATGGGGATTGGACTTGTAAGACTATAAAGTTAGCATGTCCAGGCGGATGGAAGACCTCCTGCAGTAACTACGAATGTAGTAATTATGATTGTAGTGATTACGAATGTAGTAATTATGAGTGTAGTAATTATGAATGTAGTAATTATGAATGTAGTAATTATGAGTGCAGAAACTACGACTGCAAAAACTATAAATGTAAGACAGAAGATTGCACAGCATGGCGTTCGCCAACATTTCATAGCACTACCTACTTTGACGTATCAAGCGTCCAAGTAACTACAAACTATTCTCCCACTGCGAATCAGGCAATATGGGGAGAGTCCACTGACGCTAAGAACCTCTATGTAAATGGTAGCCTAGACCTTGATAATATCAGTGATATTACAAAATATGGTGTCTGGGGTGATGCCTATGCAAAGGATGCAATAACTGATACTATTGGTGCAATACATGGTAGTGAGTTTGAGAATTGTAACTCAGTCGCAAATCCTGATGAATGTAGCTGGTCAGTTACAAAACCCGCAATAGATACAGCTTATTATGATAGGTTATTTGTTAAGGCGCAGGCTATGACTGCAGGCGATTTGCCAGATATAACCACTACCTCTTCAGGCTCCTCTGATCGACAACTAAAAGGAAAGAATATTTTTGTAAATGGCAATGTTACTATTAGTACTGATAGCGATAATCCCTTGGAAGGCCCAGGGAATATTATTGCTATTGGAACAATTACAATTAGTAATAGTGCTCATATTGAAGAGAATATTGGCCTTATCAGTAAAACCGCAGTTAATATTGGTCAGTCAGCGCGTGTTGGTAGGGCCAAGACCGGGGATACAAGTGGTGAATTTATTCAAGGAAAAGGCGTATTTATCTATGTTGCTAGAGATGCAGGCACAACTGTAGTAGATTTAGGATATTATTCCAAGACAAAGGCCTATATCTTAGTAGTGCCGCATACATCTGGTACCACAGAAAATACAATAAAGGTTAGTGACTACCATGATGATGCCTCTCCTGATGATAATCGTTATGCCCGGCTTCAGGGTTTAATCTATACTGAAGGTCTTCATGATGAGACTGGTGAGGTTTACGGCTATATTTATACAGACAATCTAACCAATGACCAGATAGTAATGTTGCGGCTGCTTGAGGATGATGTTTCTGGAACTCCTGTTGAATCACAGCGGCCCATAAAAATCAGAGGCCTTTATAACATTGGCATAGCCAACCTTACTTATAAATAGCCTTCCTAGATAGACCCCAAATTTCAAACCAACTACTAATCTTTCAATGGCTGCGCTGTTGGTTTTTGGATTTATTTGTTTCTGTATTTGTAACTTTAATATAGCAATATGTTGTATAAGATAAAAAAATATTGCTTAGCCTTGAAATATAACAGGAGGTATGTTATATTTTATGTTGACAATTTAGAAATGAAGCGAAAAGTCCCGAATCTAGTAGTTTAGGTGTCGGGATCCCTTCTAAAATGCTAAATATTTTAGAAGGGGGCAAACCATTTGAAAGAATGGGGCGGGCCGAGTGCCTGGTCCTAATAAGGACCGCAAAGCTAAAGAGCCTAAGTCCTGAATTTTCAGGATATGGTAGTCAGTTGCCGAAGTCAAAACAGCAATTTACTACCCTATTCTTTTAAGTGGAATAGGGTTTTTTTATGTGAGGATAAGACTAAAGATGGACAAGAAAGGTTTTACACTAGTTGAGATTATGATTGTAGTCGGGGTTCTTGCGCTGCTAATGGCTATTTCATTGCCGATATTATCAAGAATGCGCCAAAATGCAAATGAGGCAAAAACCCAGGCTGAACTTAATTCACTGTATAAGGCAGTTAACATGTATTATGCCTATAATGGCAGATACCCTAGCGAGTTGAGCGAATTAAGTGATTATATTACAATAGCTAACATTGATAATAAATACGAGTTGAATTCGGATCTACCTTAAGAGGACTTGGTGAAGAGAAGATGATTAAGAATTGTTTAGTCTCCATATTTAGTTTGATCTTGCTGCTAGGCTTATCCTTAAGTTCTGCAGAGGCAGCTTCTAATAATACCTGGTTGATTAAATCAAAGGCCACTGGTTCAGAACAGGTATTTGCTGTGTGGATGGATGGTCGGTTGAGTTCTGGCACACCTGTCTCAGAGGACGGGATTATTAGTAGTGTAACCTTTAGTGGCAGTCAATATCTTTCTGCCAAGGAATGGGTTACAAATGAGCAGACTGGTGCAGTCCGCACTTATTGGAGCAATAAACCTATTGTCTATGGAATGGAATCAGAAGGAGGTACATACAGGATTGTCTTATCGGCAAAGAATTATGTTGGTAGCACTGGTTGGAGCCTGCCAAAGGGATATAAGAATTTTAATGTCGTTGTTAAAGTAGCTAATAAGAAGGTTGGTACAATTCTCCTAGAGGCAAGTGATACAGAGGTAAAGACAGGGTATCTGGTCCTAAATGATATCGAATCAGGCGTTCATCAGGTCAAACTAATCTGGAATAATGATAGCTACAAGCCAGCAAAGAAGTGGGATGCAAATATAGAAATCCAAAGTGTAGCATTTGAGAAGATTGAATAAGGTTTATTTGAGTGTACCCGCCCTTAGATATAACTTGCTGTATAGCAATGAGTTATGAAAATAATAATTATTGGCAGATTATTGAAATAAGCCTTTATTTGTGTTATACTTTAGTTGACAATTAGTTAAGTACGAAAAGGGCAAACTATTCGAGAGAATAGGACGCAAAGCCAAGAGTCCTTAGCATCTTTAGATGTCAAGGATTGTCTGGTTACCGAAATTAAAAATGTGGACCTATTCTTTTCGAAGAATAGGTTTTTTATTTATATAAAGAAAATTGCTTGAAGCTTATGTTTTATTGCGGTATACTATTAAGCGGTATATTACTAGGAGGATCTAAAAATGAACAGGAATCTTAGAAAGGGATTTAGTAGTATCGAATTTATCGGTGTGCTTACGGTAATTGTTGTAATTTTGGCATTTTCTATCCCTAAAATTGTATCTACAAAAATAGCAGCAAACGAAACTGCCGCAATCAGCGATCTCTACAAATTGGGATCAGCGTTTGAAGCGTATCGCTCAATATACAGTACTTACCCAAGAGATTTTTCCGACCTTAACAACCTTGCTCCGGATTTAATCGGGCAGGAGTTTGTCTCAGTCTCTGGGGCAGAATACGCTAAAGGCGGATATGCCTTTAAGATTGATTCTGTTGATACTGATATTGTGCCTACATATGCCTTTAGAATCTATGCTGAGCCAAAGGTTTCTTCGTTCAGGGTTACTGCTGGTCTTGTTAGCGGTATTCCTACTGGTAGACGCGTATTTAAGTATGGTGTGAATAAGGCAGACGCTAGTGTTGGTTATTATGCTAAGAATCCTGGAACGAGTCAGCCTGAGGCAATCTCCGACTGGATTCCTCTTACAGGAGTTGAAGGACGGGGTTTTATGGGCACATCAACAACTACACCACCTCCACCACCTCCACCACCAACTTCACCTCCTACTACAACAACTACAACAACTACTACTACAACGTCCGATACTGCACTTACATTTACAACGCAGACTATTACAACTACTATAGCCACTATAACCACTACAACAACTACAACTAGCACAACGACTACTACACTAGGGCTAATCGGAACTACTACCACTGTACAGACAACAACAACCACAGATGTAACAGAAACACTTCCTGGTCTTCTTAGTTGTCCTTATGTTCATGTTTGGGATGGAAGTCAGTTTATAAAAGACAATGATATTATTCCGGGTGGAAATACTCATGAATATACTGATTACTATAAATTAACCAAACAGGTTAGTGCGGATAAAAATGGTGACTTATTATTTAAGATTATTGAACCTTTGGATGAAAAATCTTATCTTGATAAGGCACATCTAATAGAGGTTAGACATCCTAAGTTTGTTAATATTGCTCCTTCGCCAGAGGGTGAGATGTTCACTTATAAACAAAGGGCCTTAAGGCGACCAAGAAAGGCCATTGATACAAATGGTGAAGATATTCTAAGTCTTGTTTCTAGCAAGGGCAAAGGTGATTATCATGGTCTTCCTGGAGATTTTGTTACATTTGATTTTGGTAAGATTAAAAAAGCACCTAATGGCATGCGACTTATCTTAAGCTCTGACTTAGAATATGCCTATGCTGCTAAAAGCACGAAGTCGCTGCATATTGAGGTGTTTCTTGAGGATAGCTATTGGCAGGAGATCTCTATAGTTCATCCTCATGAGGCCTGGGATATCTGGGCAATAGATCTAGCTTCATTTAAAGACAAGATTGCTGGTGAGCTTAGGGTAAAGATCAACTGGAAAAATGAACACAAGCTAGATTTTGCACTTTTAGATATGTCAGCCCAGGTTCCGATTAAGATTAGAGACCTAGCCTTGGTTGAGGCAAAACACAATAAGAGATTCTTCAGTAATGTAATGTCTCTACTTAAGAAGTCTGATAATAGATATGCCAAGATGGTTAAAGGCGATGAGATATCTCTTAGATTTAGAGGTTCTAGCAAGGGCTTAGAGCCTAAAGAGGTGTTAAGTTATATCTTTGTCAGCGAGGGCTTTTATAAGCCGCTCATTAAGAAATGATAGGCTAGATATAGGCGAATATGTTTAGAAACAATAGTCCCGTTAGAGAGCCTAACAAAGCAAAGAGGACTCTGACGGGACTTACTTTATTTGAGGCCCTATTAGTTACGGCGGTAATCGGGATTGTTCTTGTCTTGAGTATTCCACACCTATCCAGGATGAAAATCCAGGCCAATGAGACTGATGCAATAGCCTCTTTGGGCAAGATAGCCGCAGCCATGGAGGTTTACCGTATCCTCTATAAAACATATCCAGACAATTTAAATAAGCTCTCAATAGTCAATCCTACTCTTTCAGCAGGACCATTGTTGAGTAGTGGCTCAAAAAGTGGCTATAATTACCGGATTGAAATTGAAGATGAGAGTTTTGATCCGAATAGCTTTACTGTGATTGCAGAACCAAAACAGCCGCTTAAAACTGGTGAACATAGGTTTAAAGTTGACCAGAATGGAATCATATATTCTACAGACTCTCAGACCTCAATAGTCTGGATGCCTCTGGGCGGTGCAATCTAAAAGGCCCTCCTCGAGATAATCTCTTCCTTAAGTCTAATCCACTCTTTTTTAAAGGTCTAATAAAGAAAACTTGGTAGGATCCTTGAGCTTTATAGAAAGGCCTATTTTATGAAATCAATAAATAGCCGCAATTCTCTAGGCAGGGTTCTAATGTTAATTCCAGATATTCTCTTGGCGAGATAACCTGGCCTTAGATAAAAGGAGTAATATGCGTTTCTAGTAATCGTTGTCAGTTCTTTTAGCGAGTAATTTCCACCCGGGCAGCTTTGGGGGAAATCAAGCGTTTTTCTATTTCCTTTTATACTTTCATAGAATTTAGTCCCAGGATAGGGCGTTGCAATATGGAAGGAGGCATAGGTGGGATTTAGTTGCTTAGCCAGCTCTATAGTTTTTTTGAAATCCTCTTTTATTTCTTCTGGAAATCCGAACATAAAGAAACAAGCTGTCTGGATCCCTGCTGATTTTGTTAATTCAATACCATTTCTTATTTGTTCTAAGGTTAATTGTTTTTCTATTCTTTCTAGAATCCTTTGCGAGCCTGATTCAATTCCAAAATGAATGAGGACACAGCCTGCTTCTTTCATCATCTTTAGCATCTCAAGGCTTAGTGCATCTGGCCTAGTCTGGCAAGTCCAGCGGAAACCATGTTTGTTTTTAATCAGATAATTGCATAGTTCTTTCACCAGCTTCTTGTTGAAGGTAAAGGTCTCATCATAAAAATAGGCGTTTTTTATGCCGAACTTTGAGATTGCAGTTTCCACTTCAGCAATAAGCTTCGTGCTGGATTTTAGCCGGCAGGTATTGCCGTACATTACCTGTAGGCAATAGGTACATTTATACGGACATCCTCTTGCACCCTCAAAGATCATAAATCTATCACCCAGGATTTCGTAATTGTATTTGTATTGTTTTACAAGATGATAAGCAGGAAGGGGTAGAGAGTTTAAATCAACCAATTCTGTTTTTGGATTAGAGATTATCTTGCCGCCTTGTTTATAAACTAGGCCAGGGACATATTTTTTTTCTTTCCTAGCCAGATCTAGCACCATAGACTCTGGTTCGCCCTTGATTATGCCTGCGGCCCCACTTTTTTCTAGAACCTCCTCAGGAAAGAGGCAGCAGTGAGCGCCATAAAGATACAGATTCTCTTTTGGAAAGGCAGCGATAAATTCAAGGAATGTCTCAAAATCAAGGTTAGGGCATTGCCATTTATAGAGAGGACTTGAGGTGATAATTATTTTATCATATTTTCTTGAAAGAGTAATTATATCAGCTTTTGCTTTGCTATCAGCGTTTGCATCAAAGATCTCAACATCAATACCTGCCTTTTCCAATATAGCAGCACAATACATTAAATCAAGAGGAGGGAAGGTGCGGTTAAATCTGTGCCCCTTTTTACTTACCTTGGTTTTCCAGCTGGGGTTAACTAAAAGAATCTTCATTAATGCACCCAGAATCTGCTTTTAAGGAAGAGGGTAAAAAGATGTCTATATCTGTATATGGCCTCGTCTATAATATTAAATTTACTTTTTCTAGTGTCATCGCAATCAACAGAGATTTCAGTAATCTTACCGCCACTTTTGAAAATTCTGTAGATAGTTTCCACTACATAAGAAGTTCCTACATCCCGGCTTAGAAAATCCAGATATTGAAGCAAGGTCTTTCTTCTATAGGCCTTGGCTGAGGGTGAATAGTCATGGAAGGGAAGTCCCATTAATAAATGCGCAATCCCTATATATATAATGCTTCCCCAGCGTCTTATCTTTGATCTGCGTTGCGTCCCCATTACCTTAGAGCCTATGACTACCTCAAAGTCAGCTAAAAGATTGCAGGCCTTCTGAATAAAGCTCATATCAATAGTAAGATCCATATCCAAGGATACAATTTTATCAAAGCAGGCCTTGCCAACTGCCTTACGAAAGGCCAACCCTACGCCCCTGCGACGACTAAGAATAACCTTAACATTAGAATTTTTGCTAGCAAGCTCATTAGCTAAAAGAGCACTTTTATCAGTACAGCCGTTACAAGAAAGCATGACTTCGTAGTTGGGTTTAAGTTTCCCAAGATGATTTAGAATCTTCGTAGTATTTTTAACAATCAAGTCTTCTTCATTATAGACCGGAATAATAACTGATATACCTTCTTTATCCATCTTTGCTCCTTTTTCTGGATGCATAAGTTATGTATATTAAAATTATGATTACTAATCCTGAGAAAAATAACCAGCTATTTGTAAACCAATTCTTTAATGGCTCCTTTGCTTCAACTGATAAAAAACAAGGGCTCATTTCTGAGTAATGTTTGTTCTTGTATTCATACTCGGCAATAAAGAATGCTAGGGAATTTGTAAGGGGCAGTACCTTAAAGTTTTGGAAGTCGAATTGGATTTCAATTTGTGCATTTGCAGGGAGTTTGAGCTTATCAGATTCTAGATGTGAGATAATCTCTTTAGCGTGCAGAACCTTGAGGGTGATCTCTTTAGTTGTCTCATCAAGATTCAGCAATGTTAGAGAGGCCTGCTTTTTTTGGTTGCCGGAAATTACGAAACTTGCAGCCTTAATTGCAATTCGGCTTAAAGTATTTTGGCCTACATTAAACTGGTGTATCCTTGGCGTTGAGAACGGATAGCCGTTTGCATCTTGATAAGAGATTAATAGAGGCAGATGATATGTCCCCTCTAGGTTTACTCCCAGAGATTTGATATCTAAGTCTTCCTGCCAGATAAACTCTTTGTTCGGATCCAGGTTTACTGGATTAGATAAGATGTAGTCTTTATCTCTTGAGAGGATAGCCGGAAAAACTGAATAGGCAGTTTCATCTCCTTTGTTTTTCACCTTTACCTCAAGTCTTAATATTCCCTTTTTACTATCTGGGTTAATAACCTCACTATTTATAACAGTTTCTATGGTTATTTGTTCTGCCAGGACATAATTAATAGGCATTAGGAGCATCACTGTCAGCGCGATAAACAGATTAATAATAAAGTTTGTTTTCATTATTTATATCCTCCTTATTTATTTTTCATATCTTTAATTGACGCCTTGGCATGTTCTACGTAGAGGGAGTACTTATCTATAGTTGCTGCTTTTTTTAAACTCTCAAGGGCTTTTTTATTCTTGCCCAAGCTTCGGTAGATCTGTCCTATTTCATAGTAAGATTCTGCTATATAGCGGCTATCCGGATATTCTTTTATTATGCGCTGGTAAAGTTCGACTGCCATATCTCGATTTCCAAGCTCAAAATGCGCCCGAGCGCAAAAGAGCATAGACAAAGTACGGTCTACGATATCCAAAGAAGATTTCTCTATTACCTTATTAAAGGTGTGGATAGCTTCTTTATAACGTTTTTGACTGAAGAGCTCCGAGCCTTTGCGATAGGCCCTTACAGGATAATTGCGCACCTGGTAGCAATATATAGTTGATAGTCCTATCAAGATCAATATTAGCATCATAATCTTTTTATGATATTTACAGATAGCTTGAGAGATTCTAGTGCTAGATATAAATCTTAAATTTCCAAAGGGCTCTTTTTTGCTGAAGGCACAGTATAATATTAAGATAATTCCTAAAATTGACAGACCTATGCCTGTCCAATCAAAAGCAGTCTTAGAATAATATAGGAGGACATCGCGAGATTGAGGGATGACCATCATAAAACCCGGGGCTATAGGATATATGTCTTTTGCGCCTTTGACCTTCCAGTTTGGAAAGTAGCTGACCTTGATTATATGAGGCAGGCCTAGGTAAGGAGTAGAAAAGCGGATGCTAAAAGGCTCTACTTTTGCCGATATTTTAGATTGATCGATCCCTGATATAGGCTTACGATTGATAGCAAGCTCTGTTAAGGAAGTAACTTCTTTAAAGAATATCCTTTCCCTGTCAGACTCTTTGACGAAATCTTTAGGGACGATAGGAATATCGTTAGTATTTAGCTGTCTAAACCATTTATAAAAGGTATTTTTCCAGTTAGGGCCATTATAGATTAGGGGGTAATTCTTGCTAACACTCACATAACCTAGTTCACCAGTATATTTAAAGATCTTTATCTCGCCTCTTTTAAACTCTTCTTTGAAATTCGGATGTTTGGATAGTTCGTCTTTCATTTCTTGGCTGGCAACAATTATTTGGCCTATATTGAACATTTCAAAGTGGGAGGGCAAAATAGAAGTATTGATTCTGGGAAAGGCATAAGCTATTGGAGCTAAGGTTTCTTTTGAAAACTCTGCCTGAAGAGACATTATTGACTTTGATAGAAAAGAAGAGGAGAAGAGTATGCCCTCTAGTGTCGCCCTTCCGGAGAAATATGGCAGAGATTCAAATACGCGGTCAGTTCCATATCTTTCATATAGGTTAGATTTTTCATAGGCAACCCTGGGATCAGAAAAGTCGCCAGCTAGATGTTCATTTATGCTCTTGAATTCTTTCCAAGAAGGAAGTGCTTCATATCCAGAGTAGTTATATTTGAACCAGTCAGTAGCCTCTTGGCCAATGCTACTGCTAAATTTAAAGATTGCCTCTGTAGAGCCTAAGGCTATTATGGCAAGGATTACAAAGGCGACTAGATTTCTCCTGATGCTATGCGTGTTGACTTCGAGTTTTATCAGGCCTTGAATGAAAAAGATTAAATACCCCAGAAGATCCACACTTATAAATAAAAGCATGAAGACCACAACCGGCAAGAATCTTATGTCCGGTATCTCTAATAAATGCGCATTCATATACAATAAGATAGCGATTAAAGTTATAAAACAGAAATAACGGTAAGGACGGTTGCTTCTCGTTTTTAGATAAATTCCTTTTTTGTGCAGGTGGTATTTAATAATAAAGATTAAGAGGGGTAATACAAAAAGAATTACAGCAGGGATTGAGAATTTTTCCCATAGAAATTTCCAGATAAAAAACCCCAGTAAGGTAGCTAGGAGAAATATGCTAGTTTTAAAAAGAATCTTTCTTTCTTTTTGGGGAGCGTTGTTTTCTTCAAATATTTTATCCACTCCTAGTAAGAGAGCCCTGCATACAAAGGCGGTAGCAAATATAAATATAGAAGGAAATAGGACCTCTTGTTTTTTGTTGAACACCCATATAAGGTAGAAGGGCATCATATATTCTTTAGTGGCCAGAAAGGGTAAGATCCAAAATCCCATCAACAGGAAGGCTAGGAGATTTAGCCGTATTAAATATTTTATATTCGCAATTAAGGTCTTTTTGTTAAAGATGAAAAAGATTGGTAAAAGCAGCGCTACGAGAAAAACAAAACTGTGGATTAGGCCAATCAATGCCAGCAGGATAGAATTTATTAACAGATTCTTTTTGTGATTTAGACCAAAGTATAGTGAGGCAAGGTAGTAGGCGAAGAACATAAAGCTGAAGCTATAGCAGAATTCGCCGGCAAAGGTACTTTTTAGATTGCCGCCGAACATTGTGTAATCTCCTTGAAAAAGAAAGACCAGGCATAGGCAGGCAGCAATCGCAGGAAGTGGAAAGCGATAATTCATTTTCTTGAATGCAAAGTAGCTTAAGAAGGGAAGAAAAATTGACCCTAGAATGGTTACGATTTTAAGTCCTATGGTCAAGGGAATAAAGTAGCTAAGCATCACTGAGAGAAGAAAGGGCAGGGAGAAATAAAATTGAAATAAGGGATACCCACAAGAGTTACCTGGATGCCAACCAGAAAGCGTATAAGAGGGCAGGAGTTCAGTCTTTAGATAATGAGCCAACGAATACCAGGATGCAGTATCTCCGCCAGTAAGTATAGTATCCTTAAAGATTAAAGAGCTATCAAGAAATGTAAACAAGAAGATAAAGATTCTTGCCAGGATATAAATATCTACAGCTAATTGGAGATATTTTATGAAGTTTTTGGTTGGGCTATTTATCTTATCTTGGATAAAGTCCATATTTATTATTTCTTAGAGGTCCTTGAAAAGCAGCATAGGGTTATATCAGAGCCAATATATAATTTTAATACATTATAAGCTCAGAGGCAACAGAAAAGAAAATTCATAACATACTTAAGCGACTTCGGTTAGGATTCCTAGTAGCTAGAAAAGGGAGGTCTAAAGCCAATAATCAGACAAGGGAATATTTTCTGTTTAAAGCAGGAGCATCAAAGGGCAAGAAAAGCGCACTTTCTAAGAAACATTAGTAATGAAAGCCACCTTGACAAATGAGTTTTTTGCAGGTATACTTTTATGTACCAGCCAGTTATGAATTTTGTCTATTATGGGTTAGAAGCCCTTTCTAAATAACCAATTTCAAATAATAAAACTGATTATTCAAGACTTTTAAAAAGTCTCTTTATTCACAATGTGAGAACAATAAATACAAGGAGAGTATGATGAGAAAGAGCTCTATCTTAACTATTGGATTGTGTCTAACATTAATTTTTACTTTCGGCCTTATTTTTGACTCAAGCAGACAGGCAGAATCTGGGGATGTGCTAATTGAAAAAGATACTCTTTCTGTTCTTGAGCCCTCTATAAATGAGGCCTTGATAAGTGAGCAATATAGCATTGATATTCCCGAGCCTCAAGTTAAGGAAACAGCAGGAAAGATCTATTATCATATTGAGGATTTTGGTGTTAATGCAGTTTTGGCCTTGCCAGTCCTGCCACATAAAAAATATTATTTCCAAATCCCTCATAATGCTAAAGATATTACTCTAGAGCTTGTACAGACAGAATCACGCTCTTTAGGCACGATTTACAACCTTGGTGTGTTTGAAGGATTGGCTTCTATGGCTAATCCAGAATACGATTTGGTTGCAGCAAGAGAAAGATATACACTGGATACCTTTCCGGAAAACAATTTTAAGTATTTAGGGGAGCGTTATTTGAAAGGTCACCGTCTGCTTTGCGTTGGCATTAATCCACTTGTCCAGAATTTAAGCGCTAACGAACTTATATTTCATAATAAATATATTATAAATATCCAATATCGTCTTGATGAAACCTTGAGGGATCTTGATACTGAGATGCGCACAAAGAAAAGTCCTGCCTTTGAGAAGACAGCAAAAGAAATAATCTATAATTATCAACAGATACAGCCGTTAGAGGCTCCTCTTGCAGCAGCCCAGACTGTTAGTCTTATACCTGTTGGTGATATGGAGATTAAATACGCGATTATTACCTTGCCTGGAAACGTGTCTGCAGTTCAGCCCTTAGCAGACTGGAAGACTAAGAAAGGAATTCCAGCAGAAGTTTATACTACAGATTGGATTAGCGCAAACTATCCTGCCACTGATTTGCAGAAAAGCATTAGATTATTTTTGACAGAGCCCAATCCAAATTCACCTTATCAGAATTTTTATACGGCAAAATTTGACTGGTTGCTTATTGCTGGTGAGCAGGGAGCAGGTATGCCGGAAAATGATCCGCCTCCAGAAGGAAGGAAATTGCCTAGCCGTTATGTTGGTGCTCCGGGTTATTATTGGTATAGTGGTGATGAGGATCAAGTTCCCGCAGATTATTACTATGCAGATTGTGCTGATCCTACAGTTACTGGCTATGACTGGGATACTAATGACAATGGCATTTATGGTGAATTAACTGATAATATCCTCTGGATTCCTGATACATACGTGGGCAGGATTGCTTCAAACCTAGGGTATTGGTTGAACAAGGTTATCACTAATATTATTGATTATGAAAAGAATCCTGATGTTGGCACATGGACAAAGTCAGCTTTATTAGGCGGAGCAAAGTTGGATGACTCAAACACTGGCGAGCCAGTCATGGAGGCTATTAAGGCAGATTTTCTGGATGGTTCAGGTTTTAGCACTGATCGACTCTACTATGTCAATCCTGGTTCTGGAGAGGGCTTTTTAGATGAGGCTAATTTTGCTTCTTTTGCTAATTCAGGAAGGACTATCATAGAGTGGTTTTCACATGGCGGAAGTTTTCTTGCGATTAGCAACCCCGATGATATTGATCCTATATTTGTAACATATAATAGCCCAATACAAAATGGTAGTAAGCGCTCAGTGGTATATGCTGCAGCTTGTAGTAATGCTCATTTTGATTATTGGTGGGATTATCCTCCTATTGCTCATGCCCTATGCTTGAGTGATATAGCATTAGAAGGCTATGCACCTACTACGAACGCTTGGGGTATTGCCTTTGTTGGAGCAGCAAGACCTATCTATTATTGGAAGCCTGTTACTCATCCTGCCTCACAAGGCTCAGCTCAGGGTGCACAATATCGTTTTAATGAGCAGATTTTTAGTTTAGGAAAATACAATGTGGGTCAGGCTCTATATGATATGAAGCTGGATATGGTAACTGATTTTGATATGGGTGGTACTTTTGATCCAGACACTTCTGGTGCAGAAAGAAAAAATCTTTTTGCCATGAATCTTTTGGGTGATCCAGAGATGCCTATCTGGACTGATGAGCCGCAGCAATTTAATGTTGATTATCCTTCCGAAGTTTACGATACAGCCCATGATCACATAATTACAGTTGAGGACGGTACAAGTTCTCCGGTTGAAGGAGCGCAGGTAACTTTATATAAGGAAGGCGATAGTTTTGGAACAGGCCTGACAGATGTAAACGGCGAGGTTACTTTTACTGTCTCAACAAGTTCTATCGGCACTATGGACCTTACAGTGACAAAGCATAATTTTGTTCCATTCACAGCTGTGATTGCTGTTGTTGTTGAGCCGCCTCCGAGGTATGATTTGACAATTAGTGCAGGCAGCGGCGGAAATACAAATCCAGCTCCAGGAGTTTATAATTATGAAGAGGGTTTTGAAGTTCCAGTAATAGCAATTGCAGATTCATGCTATTCATTCGACCATTGGGAGTTAGATGGCGTAGGCATTGGCTCAAAAAATCCCACTTCAGTTCTTATGGATGAAGATCACAACCTACATGCAGTATTTGTCCAAGATAGCTACAATTTGACAATAACCACAACCAGTGGCGGGACTACAAATCCAGTGCCAGACTCTTATGTATATACCTGTGGTTCCAATGTTCCACTAACTGCTGATCCAGATGCCAGTTATTTATTCGACCATTGGGAGTTAGATGGAATAGATATTGGTTCAGAAAATCCCACTTCAGTTCTTATGGATGAAGACCACAACCTTCATGCTGTATTTGTTTTGAATGAATATGACTTAACTATTACTGCAAGCGAGGGTGGAACCACAGATCCAGCTGTTGGTATTTATACTTATATAGCTGGTTCTGATGTTGCAGTAACTGCACTTGCCGATGAATATCATGCATTCGATCATTGGGAACTAGATGGTATAGATAGAGGCTCAGAAAATCCCATTTCAGTATCAATAGATGATGATCATGGCCTGCATGCGGTTTTTGAGTTGAAGTATATATGTGGCGATGCTAATACAGACGGTGGAGTTAATGTAGGAGATATTGTTTATCTTATTGACCACGTATTCAAGAACGGCCCTGCGCCAGATCCTCTTTTATTAGGAGACGCAAACAGTGATGGAGGGGTTAATGTAGGAGATATTGTTTATCTTATTGACCACGTATTCAAGAACGGCCCTCCACCTTCTGCACAACCAGGCATATGTATGAGTCCTTGATAGGGGCGTTTAAGTATATTTCCTTCCTTTCAAAGTCCTCTAGTCTAGCTCAAGCTGAAATCTGTGATAATCAGTTTAGCAAATTAGGCAAAAATTACACTTGACAAACTTGTTTTATTTTGCTAAACTCAAAAACTGACCATGAAGGCGAACCTATTGAAAATTAAAAGGTTTTATTCCAGCTTGAAAATTTTTGACAACTCATCATAATTAAGATTTAATATAGAAGAGTTGATAAAGGCATCTCTTTGATGCCTTTTTTGTTTGTTCTGTTCTTTGTAAATTTAGAGCCAAATTTTGGAGAGTTTGATCCTGGCTCAGAGTGAACGCTGGCGGCGTGGATTAGGCATGCAAGTCGAGCGATACCGAGTAATCGGTATAGCGGCAAACGGGTGAGTAACACGTGAGTAATCTACCTTAAAGTTCAGGATACCTTCACGAAAGTGAAGTTAATACTGGATAGTACTTTGATATTGCATAATATCAAAATTAAAGCTTTCAAGTAATTGAGAGCGCTATAAGATGAGCTCGCGGCCTATCAGCTTGTTGGTAGGGTAATGGCCTACCAAGGCATTTGACGGGTAACTAGTCTGAGAGGATGTTTAGTCACACTGGGACTGAGACACTGCCCAGACTCCTACGGGAGGCTGCAGTCGAGAATCTTTAGCAATGGGCGAAAGCCTGACTATGCGACGCCGCGTGAGGGATGAAGGTCTTCGGGTCGTAAACCTCTTTCGACCGGGAAGAAACGCTGATTTTAAAAATCAGAACTGACGGTACCGGAAGAAGAAGCCACGGCCAACTCCGTGCCAGCAGCCGCGGTAATACGGAGGTGGCAAGCGTTACTCGGATTTACTGGGTGTAAAGGGTAGGTAGGTGTCCTGATAAGTTGGATGTGAAATCTCTCAGCTTAACTGAGAAATTGCATTCAAAACTGTCAGGATAGAGACTGAGAGAAGAGAGTGGAATTCTCGGTGTAAGGGTGAAATCTGTAGATATCGAGAGGAACACCAATGGCGAAAGCGTCTCTCTAGATCAGATCTGACACTGAGCTACGAAAGCTAAGGGAGCAAACAGGATTAGATACCCTGGTAGTCTTAGCTGTAAACGATGGGCACTAGGTGTTGGCCCGTAAGGGTCGGTGCCGTAAGATAACTCGTTAAGTGCCCCACCTGGGGACTACGGCCGCAAGGTTAAAACTCAAAGGAATTGACGGGGGCCCGCACAAGCGGTGGAACATGTGGTTTAATTCGATGCTACGCGAAAAACCTTACCAGGGTTTGACATGTAGAAAGTAGGAACCTGAAAGGGGGACGACTCGTTAAGTCGAGAATCTACACAGGTGTTGCATGGCTGTCGTCAGCTCGTGCCGTGAGGTGTTAGGTTAAGTCCTGCAACGAGCGCAACCATTATCCTTAGTTACCACTTTGTATTAGACGTAAGTTTAATGCAAAGACAGTCTAAGGAGACTGCCTCGGATAACGAGGAGGAAGGTGGTGATGACGTCAAGTCCGTACGGCCTTTATACCCTGGGCTACACACGTGTTACAATGGAATGTACAGAGCGTTGCAAAACTGCAAGGTGGAGCTAATCGCTAAAACATTCCCCAGTTCAGATTGCGGTCTGCAATTCGACCGCATGAAGTCGGAATCGCTAGTAATGGCGGATCAGCACGCCGCCGTGAATACGTTCCCGGGCCTTGTACACAAAATTAAGCACGCCTGGCAGTCTATAGACTAAGAGGTTAAAATCCTCTCTCCGACGAATTGTCGGGGTAGCCAAAAAAATATTGACAGTCATTAATCGTAAGATTAATGGTGGAGGGTCTGAGGCAAATGACAGCCGGACCAAATGAGATTTATCGACCCATGCGGTGTGTTATGGGGAAGATAGAAGAAAATAACTCTCATCCGGATGTCAGGAAGAGTCTTTTAGATGATCCAGGGAGATCCTGATAAGGAGAGGAGTAATTACTTATTAGGAAGTCAGCAGATCCATAGTACTCCATATGTGGAGGAAGGGAGAAACTCAATGTAATCTGCAGATTATATTGTGGATTTAACCGAAAGATTAAATCCCTTAAATCTCAGATGAATATTGGGGCTCGCCGGATGCGGGAAATCCGCTCGTCCGGTGGGAACGCAGAGTAACTCCTAAACTACTGCAATCCGCCCGTCAAGCGATGGGAGTTTTGAACACCCGAAATCCTACCCTAGGTAGGCTGAAGGTGAGCAGAATGACTGGCGCTAAGTCGTAACAAGGTAGCCGTACTGGAAAGTGCGGCTGGATCACCTCCTTTCTAATATATTTCTTATACAGTCTGCTTTAAGGCAGACAACTGAGTATATATTAGGATTAGAAACAAAATAGTATAAGCCACGACAAATTCTCCTTTTGGCTACTTTTTTTTCTGCACAGATTGGCACAGATTAACTGATACAGATGAGCGCAGATTTAAAACATCTAATATAATATATATGTGCCCGTCTGTGTTTTTTTACTGGCTATGGGTTTTATCTTCACAATCTGTGATTAGGAGGGCCCATAGCTCAGTCGGTAGAGCACCGTGCTGATAACGCGGGGGTGAGAGGTTCGAAACCTCTTGGGCCCACCATTTTTCGTTTTGCCCTTGAAATTGCATTCACAATTTCTAGAGGCGAAGCAAACAAAAATGATCCCGGGCAGTCAGTAATCATTAATCCAATTTTGACTCGGGACGAAAATTTAAATTTGTAAAATTTTCGGGGGTGTAGCTCAGTTGGGAGAGCGCGTGCTTTGCAAGCATGAGGTCGTCGGTTCAATCCCGATCACCTCCACTTAAAAATTTTAGATAAGAAAATTTTTAAGTGCACTCAAGCGAGCGTAGTTTTGCGACAAGCAAAACAGCGAGCGGATGTGCTGTTATGATAGATTTTAACCGCTATTAGAGCGGTTTTTATATCTGATCTTTGACAACTAAATCAGGGTGAAACTACAATAAACCGAGAGAATCAGTTTTTGATTTATAGTTGCAAACTATAAATCGGCAACATACATTAAGTATGTGGTCAAGCTACAAAGGGTTCATGGTGAATGACTTGGTCAAACAGCGCGATGAAGGACGTGGTAAGCAGCGATATGCTTCGGGTAGCCGCAAACAGGCTTTGATCCGGAGATTTCCGAATGGGGGAACCCGGTCCCGTTAATACGGGATCATCATGTGATGAATACATAGTTACATGGAGCAATACTGGGTGAAGTAAACCATTTCAGTAGCCCAAGGAAAAGAAAGAGAAATCGATTTCCCCAGTAGCGGCGAGCGAAAAGGAAACAGCCTAAATCCTGATGGCGTGATAGTCTGTATGCGTTTTCATCAGGTGGTTGCGGGGTTTAGTTGGAGGTAGATACAGATACCTCGTCTCAGATGATTGTAATAATCGAATGACATGGAAAGGTCAGCCATAGAAGGTGAAAGCCCTTTAGGTGAAATTATAGTCATTTTAGATGGACTGAATACCCAAGTATCACGGGACACGTGAAATCCTGTGAGAATCTGCTCCGACCACGGAGTAAGGCTAAATACTAGTTTGGACCGATAGTGTACAAGTACCGTGAGGGAAAGTTGAAAAGAACCCTTTTTAAGGGAGTGAAATAGAACCTGAAACCATGAACTTACAAGCGGTCGAAGTCCCGACTCGTTCGGGATGACGGCGTACCTTTTGCATAATGGACCGACAAGTTACTGTGCAGTGCAAGCTTAATCCGTTTTCACGGAGGAGGCGTAGCGAAAGCGAGTCTTAATTGGGCGTCTTAGTACTGCATAGTAGACCCGAAGCTGAGTGATCTACCCATGGTCAGGGTGAAGTCTCGAGAAATCGAGATGGAGGCCCGAACTCGTGGACGTTGAAAAGTCTTGGGATGAACTGTGGGTTGGAGTGAAAGGCTAATCAAACTCAGTGATAGCTGGTTCTCCCCGAAATAGCTTTAGGGCTAGCCTTATAAAATGGATAATGGTGGTAGAGTACTGAATGGGCTAGGGACGATAACCTCGTTGCCAAACCCAACCAAACTGCGAATACCATTACACCTTATTATAGGAGTCAGACTTGAGGGGATAAGCTCTCTAGTCGAAAGGGAAACAGCCCAGATCGCCGGTTAAGGTCCCTAAGGATAAGCTAAGTGGTAAAGGATGTGAAATCGCTCTGACAACCAGGATGTTGGCTCAGAGGCAGCCATCATTTAAAGAGTGCGTAACAGCTCACTGGTCGATGCGATTTTGCGCCTAAAATGATCGGGGCTTAAGCTTATTACCGAAACCGCGAATCTTTGTCATCTTTGGATGACGGGGGTGGTAGGGGAGCATTCCGTTATAGGTTGAAGGTCTTTCGTAAGGAAGGCTCGACTTTTCGGAAGAGACAATGTCGGTATGAGTAGCGAAAATGTCCGCGAGAAACGGACACGCCGAAAATCCAAGGTTTCCTGGGGAAGGTTAATCCGCCCAGGGTTAGTCGATCCTAAGCCGAGGCAATAATAGCGTAGGCGATGGATAATCCGTTAATATTCGGATACCAGGTAAGTGGTGCTTTACTTAAGATGTGACACAGACAGCTAGGTTGTGCCCAGTGTTGGATGTCTGGGTTTAAGCCTGCAGGCCCGCAAGGGTTGGCAGGTTATGGGGACCCTTTTCTACGGATCAGGGGAAGCAACCGATGCTTTGCTGTCAAGAAAAACCATTTTAAGAAATCATTTATCTGTTCGTACCGTAATCCGACACAGGTAGATACCCAGAATATGGGAAGGCGATCGAGATAACTCTCGTTAAGGAACTCGGCAATCTAGCCCCGTAACTTCGGAAGAAGGGGTGCCCCGCTTTTAGTGGGGTCACAGTAAAGAAGCCCGTGTGACTGTTTAGTAAAAACACAGGTCTCTGCAAAGTCGAAAGACAAAGTATAGGGACTGATACCTGCCCGGTGCTGGAAGGTTAAGGGAAGAGATTATTCTGAACTTGTTCAGGAGAAGTTTTGAACCGAAGCCCCAGTAAACGGCGGCCGTAAATACGTATTACGTTGTGCGTACTGCGCACGGCGTTAAAAAATGTTGCGGCTTCAGGAAGTAATTCCTGAAATAAATCTGGCTGTATGCGGGAACATCCGTGTATCTCAAAGTACCAAAAGGTAAAAATCTTTGAGTGCGGAAAATCCGCAGGGAAGTCGTAATTGACCCCTCAGAGATCACACGCCAGCTCCTAATAAATGTTAGGATGAAGATATGATCCACGCCTTATGGCGACATAGGGAGAACGTGAACTATAACGGTCCTAAGGTTGACGTAACAACGCTAGCCTGCTCCGAAAAATATCGGAGAATAATTACCAACTATATGCAGGAAACTCCTCAAAAAGTGTTGATACTAGCTCGACTATTGAGTCGGAGCAGTAAAAATGCAACATTCAAGGGGAAAATCCGCAGGGAAGTCTGAAAGGAGAAAATATGACCCCTCAGAGACCAAACGTTGGAAATCGTGGCAGAGTTTCGAGATTGACTGATGAATGGATTTCGGGTTTTATCGATGGGGAAGGATGTTTCCATATCGGAATCAGTAAACATAATGATTTACGAATAGGATATCAAATCCTCCCAGAGCTAACCGTAGTTCAACACAAGCGCGATTTAGATTTACTTCATGAATTGCGTTCAACGATGAATTGCGGGGTAGTGCGAAGAAACCACGGAGATCGATTCTGTTGGAGAGTAAGAAATTTGCAAAATCTCTCAGAAGTGATAATTCCGTTTTTTGATAAACATCCGTTAAGATCAAAAAAATATGTAGATTTTTTGAAATTCAGAAAAGTGGTTATGAAGATGCAAAAAGGGGAACATCTTACAAAGGATGGTTTCCAGCAAATAGTAAAAATTGCATCAAAAATGAATCGCTGTCAATCAAAAATGAAGCCAGATTTAAGAGAGAGTCCACTCCAGGATGAAAATTCTGGGTAATAGTGAGCGAAATTCCTTGTGGGGTAAGTTCCCACGCGCACGAATGGTGTACCAACATGGGCGCTGTCTCGACGAGAGACTCGGTGAAATTGTAGTGGCGGTGAAGATGCCGCCTACCCGCAGCAAGACGAAAAGACCCCGGAACTTTTACTGTATCCTGGTATTGAATTTTGGTCCGATATGTGTAGTATAGGTGGGAGGCTTTGAGGCCCGGCCGCTAGGTTGGGCAGAGCCATCAGTGAAATACCACCCTTATTTTCCTAAAATTCTAACCCCTTAGCTTTAATCAGCTAGGGAAACAGTGCCAGGTGGGCAGTTTAACTGGGGCGGTTTCCTCCTAAAATGTAACGGCGGAGCCCAAAGGTTCCCTCAAGGCGGTCGGCAATCGCCTGTTGAGTGTAAGGGCATAAGGGAGCTTAACTGCAATTCCGACAGGAAGCGCAGGTACGAAAGTAGGGCTTAGTGATCCGGTGGTAGAAAGTGGGATTGCCATCGCTCAACGGATAAAAAGTACTCCGGGGATAACAGGCTTATCGCGCTCGAGAGTTCATATCGACAGCGCGGATTGGCACCTCGATGTCGGCTCATCCTATCCTGGGGCTGTATAAGGTCCCAAGGGTCCGGCTGTTCGCCGGTTAAAAGGGTACGCGAGCTGGGTTTAGAACGTCGCAAGACAGTTCGGTCTCTATCTGCTGTGGGCGTAAGGATACTTGAAGGGAAGCTCTCCCTAGTACGAGAGGACCGGGAGAGACGGACCGCTGGTGTACCAGTTGTCCTGCCAAGGGCAAGTGCTGGGTAGCCATGTTCGGAAAGGATAAGCGCTGAAGGCATCTAAGTGCCAAGCCCCTCTCAAGAATAGGTATCCCTTCCCGAGCAATCGGGATGAAGGCAGGCTGTAGACTACAGCCTTGATAGGCTCTGTGTGTAAGATCTGTAAGGATTTTAGCTGAAGAGTACTAATAGCCAATCGGCTTGACCACTCGGTATATTAGTTATAAGAAGCTGGTCTATTGTATTTAGTTTCACCCTGAATCTTAGTTGTTTTTAATTAAAAATTGGGAGTGTCTTTACTGAGGAGGAAACACCCGTTCCCATTCCGAATACGGTAGTTAAGCTCCTCGAGGTCGATGGTACTGTAGTGGTAACGCTACGGGAGAGTAGATAGGTGCTCCCTTAGACTTTAATAGCCCTTTGAAATTAATTCAGAGGGCTATTTTTTTTAAATTGCAAAATACAAACAGCTCTTGATTGACTTTTATGAATAGATTTGTTACTATATTAGCGCTATGAGTTTATTAGTCTTAGGAACAGTAGCTTTAGATTCAGTGAGAACTCCAGCTGGGCTGCGCAGGAAAATGCTAGGTGGTTCAGCCGTGCATTTTTCAATGAGCGCCAGACTTTTTACGCCAGTAGCTCTGGTCGGGGTAATCGGTTTTGATTTTCCTAAGGAATATATCCGACTCTTACGCAGAAAGGGTATTAACTTAGATAGTCTTAAGAGGGCCAAAGGCAAGACATTCCACTGGCAGGGTGAGTATAAGGGTGATATGAATTCTGCCATTACTATTAATACTGAATTAGGCGTTCTTATTAGCTCAAAGCCAATACTTGCCCCCGAACATAGGAAGATAAAAAATATCTTCTTAGCTAATATTGATCCTGATGATCAAAGATTGGTTTTGGATTTAGTGCATCAGGCAGAATTTGTAGGCCTAGACAGTATGAATTACTGGATTGATAATAAAAAGAAGAGTCTGCTTAAGGTTATGAAAAGAGTGCATCTTTTCGTTGCCAACGAGCATGAGGCGCGTAGTTTAACCGGAGAATTCAATTTGATCAAGGCTGCTAAAAATTTATCCTCTCTAGGCCCTGAGATAATTGTAATAAAGAAAGGAGAGCACGGGCTTATTTTTTATACCTCGAATTTCCTTTTTTGCCTGCCGGCTTATCCTATAACTGGAGTTGTTGACCCTACTGGCGCTGGAGATACCTTTGCCGGCGCATTAATGGGCTACCTTAGTTCACACAAAAAAAACAGCTCTAACATTAAAAAGGCGCTCTGTAATGCTGTTGTCTGCGCCAGTTTTAATGTAGAGGGATTCGGTTTAGATGTAACGAAAGATCTAGAGGCATCTCAATTATGCAGACGCATCAGAGAGTTTAAAAAGATAACTTCGATATAGACTAAAATTATGGAAATAAAGATTCGAACTACTAAGGATACAGCGATCTTAGACCTCAGGGGGAATTTAGATGTCAATGCCTCTAATTTTATTGAGGCAATCGGCGAGGTCTTGCGGCAGGGTTTTAAAAAGGTTATTTGTAATTTTAAGGATGTAGATATTATTGACTATATGGGACTTTCCGGATTAGCGATTGCTTACAAGAATATCAGTAACCACGATGCCGTCTTGAAGCTTTCTGATGTGCCGACCCATATAAAAAGCGTTTTTTCGCTTCTGTTATTGGATAATGTTTTAGAGATTTGCGGCACTGAAGCTGAGGCCCTGAAAAATTTTCAATATGATGATTCCTTTTCAAAGATAGAAAGTAAGAAACTGCGCAGAAGATTCAAACGCCTGCCAATAAATCTAAAAATAAAGTTTAGGCGCAAATTTAGCTCCTCTAAAGATTTTTTAGAAGGAAAGATATTCAACATTAGTGCCATAGGTGTTTTTATATACACAAAGAAGACTTTTGAGCTTAATGATATTTTGAGGTGTCGAATTCTACTGGGGGCAGAGAAAGAAACAATTGAATTTGATGCCAGAGTGGTTTGGCTTGCGGATAAAAGGCTGCAACCGCAGATTGCCCCTGGTATGGCAGTGGAATTTTACAAGATGCCCAGTAGGATTCAGAAAAAGATTGTCGAATTCGTTGATAAAAATATTTCCCACGCAAGAGACATTGATACTTGAGAATGAAGGAATTTTCTCGCTCCGTTAAATTCTTAAAGGGCGTTGGACCCTCCCGCGCAAAAATCTTAAAAAAATTATCCATTGAGACAATCGAGGATATTCTCTATTATTTTCCCCGCCGTTACGAAGATCGCAAAAACTTTATTAGTATAAGCCAGATAAAAGAGGATTCAAGTTATACCTTAAGAGCAAGGATTCTTTCCGTCGGAGTTCACAGTTCATTTAAAAGGCGCAATTTTAATATAGTGACTGTAAGCGTTGCTGATAATTCTGGCAAGATTGATGCTGTTTGGTTTAATCAGCGGTTCCTTGCGAATATGCTTAAGGTTGGCCAGGAGATTATTCTTTACGGTGAATTAAGCAGGTATAAAGATAGATTGCAGTTAAACTCACCCGAATTCGAGATAATTTCTGAAGATGATATCTCACAAGATAATCTTAATGTCGGTCGCATAGTTCCAATCTATTCTCTGGCAAAGTTTTTAAGCCAGCGTCAGATGCGCCGGCTCGTAAAAAATGCAATCGATGACTTTATTAGCCAAGTAAGGGATTTCCTGCCCTACGATGTTCGTAGCCGCGAAGGCCTTATTAATTTAGCAAAGGCCTTAATCAGCATTCACTTTCCACAGAATTTTAAACTCCTCGATGATGCCTATAGGAGATTGTGTTTTGACGATTGTTTTCTTTATCAGATACCGATTCTTATGCGAAAGGTTAAGGCGAGGCAAAGGAAGGGAATTTCACTAGAGACTCAAGATGGTTTTGTTGAACAAATCTTGCCTAAGTTGCCTTTTAAATTAACACCTTCTCAGTTCTATGTCTTAATCCAGATAGAGAAAGATCTATCGAGTCCAATTCCAATGCAAAGATTATTGCAGGGCGATGTCGGCTCTGGGAAGACAATCGTGGCTTTTTTATCAGCCTTGGTTGCGATAGAAGCAGGCGTTCAGGTTGCGCTGATGGTACCGACAGAGATTATCGCCAAACAGCATTTTCGCGTTTTAGCTAAAGTCGCAAAGGATGTTGGAAAAGATATAAGTTTTGGCCTGCTTACGGGTTCGCTAAGGCCTAAGGAAAAACAAGGCCTCTACGATAAAGTGAAGGATGGGGGTATTGATTTATTGATTGGCACGCATGCCTTATTAAGCGAAAAGCTACGCTTTGAGAAATTGGGCTTGGTTATCATTGATGAACAGCACAAATTTGGCGTGGAGCAGAGAGCAGAGCTTTCTAAAAGGACCTTTCAGGAGAATGGAAAATACTGGCCACATAACTTAATTATGACAGCAACGCCTATACCTCGAACCCTAGCAATGACTATCTATGGGGATTTAGAGGTATCTGTATTAAAAGAATTGCCACCAGCAAGACAGCCTATAATTACCAAAAAATTCTCACAAGGCGAAGTCGAGAAGGCATATGGATTCTTAAAGGAAGTCCTAGCTTGTGGTGGCCAGGCGTATATAATTTATCCAATTATCGAAGAATCCCAAAGCATGGACTTGAAGGCAGCCAAGGCTATGTATGAGGCATTAAGAAAGGAAATTTTTAAGGATTTCCGCATTGGTCTAATTCATAGTCGTCTAAATCAGACAGAGCAGGGCCGAATTATGGAAGGCTTTTATGAAGGAAAAATAGATATATTAGTAGCAACAAGCATCTTAGAGGTCGGCGTAGATGTGCCGGATGCGTCATGCATTTTAATTGAAGAGGCAGATCGCTTTGGGCTTTCGACTTTACATCAGTTGCGCGGTAGGGTTGGAAGGTCAGATAAGCAGTCGTATTGTCTTATAGTTAGTTCTTCTCGCACCCAAGAAGGCGCAGCGCGTATTAAGGCTATAACCAGCCTTTCTGATGGTTTTAAGCTTGCTGAGGCTGATTTGCGAATCAGGGGTCCAGGCCAATTTTTCGGTAGAGAGCAGCATGGTCTTAGTGATCTGAAATTTGTCGATCCTTTAGGGCAGATGCACATTTTGAAAAATGCCAGAGATGAAGCTATCCGCTTATTGGATAAAGATCCCCAACTAAGTCAACGCCAGCATCACCTCATGCGCTTGGCCCTGAAAAGTAGATATCCTGATTTTGAGACGTTGATGATGACAGGTTAGCGCTAGCCTGTAGATGAGATGAGGTAATGAGAATAATAGCAGGAGAGTTTAAAGGTAGAAACCTCTTAGGCCCTAAGTCAATTAGGCCGACTGAAGATAAGGTCAAAAAGTCTCTTTTTGATATCTTCAGGGAGCCTGTATTAGATTCGCGTTTCCTGGATTTATTTGCTGGATCAGGTGCAGTAGGCATTGAAGCGCTCTCGCGCGGGGCAAGAGAGGTGTATTTCGTAGAGAATAATTTTAATGCCTGCAAGATAATCGAACAAAACATAAGCAAGTTAAGGCTTAAGGAGCAGACTTATAAGATATTAAGCATGGATGTTGAAAGGGCAATTCTTCATTTTCATAAGGCCAAGGAGGTATTTGATTTGGTATACTTAGACCCTCCTTACTATCAGGATATGGCAAAAAAAGCCTTGCAAATGCTAAGTAGCTATGATATATTAGGCCAGAATGGTTTTGTGATTGTTCAACATCATAGTAAAGATAGATTAGAGCAAGAGTCTGACAAACTAAAGCTATGGCGCACAAGGAGTTATTCAACTACGTTGCTCTCCTTTTATAGCAAAATAACCAACCTTTAATTTGAATAAGCAAAAATAGTTATAACTTTATATTTTACAAGAGGTTAGATGAATTATGTGTCGAAAAGCCATTTATCCCGGGACATTTGATCCAGTCACCTTTGGGCATTTGGATTTGATTGAAAGAGCTGCAAGAATTTTCGATGAGGTAATAATTGCCATAGCAGAAAATCTTGAAAAGAAGCCATTGTTCAGTCTGGAGGAAAGAGTAGCTATGATTAAGAAGGCTACTCTAGACTTTGATAACGTCTCTGTTGAGGCCTTTGATGAGCTAGTTGTAGATTATGCCCGGAGAAAGAAGATTAGCGTTATCATTCGCGGTCTGCGTATGATTTCAGATTTTGAGTTCGAGTTTCAAATGGTCCTAACCAATAGAAAGTTGGCATCTGATATTGAGACGATATTTCTTATGCCAAGCGAGTCATTATCTTATATTTCAAGTAAGCTACTTAAAGAGGCGGCATTTTTAGGGGCAGACTTAAAGGAATTCTTGCCGGATTTTGTTGAAGTTGCTTTAAAGAAACGCCTAAAAGCTAGATAGTCACAAGACTGTATCTGTCGGTCATCTGTATATAATATGAAAATAGCTCTTAGGGATATTCCTGATACAGGTACATTGAATCTTGTACATACATTTGGCTTGAATGAACTTGATTTGTGTACAGATTCTACTTTGTTATCTGAGCCGGTGAATATAAATGTCAAGATATCCAAAGGTATAAATATTGTTATAGTTGATGCTCAGATTCGCGGTGCAATGCAGTTTGATTGTGCACGCTGTCTAAAGGCCTTTAAATGGCCATTTGATAAAAGTGCGAGATTTGATTACCAAGTGCAGCCCAACGATTCATATATAATAGTTGATGATAATTTGAGAGAAGAGATTGTATTAGATTTTCCAGTTAAGCCGCTTTGTAAAAGCGATTGCCGTGGCCTGTGTCCAAATTGCGGCGAAGATTTGAATCTTGCACTCTGCAAGTGCAAAAAGTAGACTAAAGATAGTAATCTAAAATTTCAGGAGGTAGGAATGGCGTTACCAAAAAGAAGATTTTCGCGTTCTCGAAGTTTAAAGAAAAGGGCTCATAAGAAGCTTGCTAATTTAAAACTTTCAATATGTCTTCACTGTAAATCTAAGAAAATACCGCATACGATCTGTCCTGTTTGCGGATTTTATAAAGGCAAGCAGGTTATCGAGATCAAAAAGAAAGAAAAGAAAGAGAAGAAGAGGTAGTTAGGAGTTATTGACTTATGAAGATAGCAGTTGATGCAATGGGTGGAGATTACGCCCCTAAAACAACAGTTGCGGGTGCAGTCCAAGCAAAAAAACTTTATGATGTTGACATTGTCCTCGTAGGAAAGAGTGATGTAATCCGGAAAGAGTTATCTCGTATAAAACATGCTCCTTCTGATGTTGAGATTGTTGATGCGTCTGAAGTTATTGTCATGCGCGAACCAGCGGCAGCCAGTGTGCGAAAGAAGCGGCACTCTTCAATAGTCACTGGAATAGGTCTGTTAAAAGATAATAAGGCAGATGCCTTTGTTAGCGCTGGAAACACTGGGGCTGTCGTGTGTGCTGCTACTTTGAGTCTAAGATTATTGCCAGGGATAGAACGGCCTGGAATCTCAATAGTAATTCCAACTTTAAAAAGTGCAGGGCTGATCATTGATGTTGGAGCCAATATCGACCCTAAGCCTATACATCTGCTTCAATATGCCATAATGAGTGATGCCTACTTAAGGAATATAATGAAAAGACAAAACCCACGCATTGGGCTTCTTAATATCGGCGAGGAAGAGACCAAGGGTACGGATTTTCTTAAAGAGACATATCAACTTATGGAGAGGTCTGATTTTAATTTTATCGGCAATATAGAGGCAAGAGATATATTCTCGGGAAACTGTGATGCTGCTGTTTGTGATGGTTTTGTTGGAAATGTCTCTCTTAAGATTTTAGAAGGCGTAGGCGAGGTTGTTTCAGAGCTTCTGCGACGGGAATTAAAGGGCAATCCGCTGGCAAAGATAGGTTTGCTTTTTGCCAAGAATAGCTTGCGTAGATTTAGGAAGAGGCTAGATTATTCCGAATACGGAGGTGCGCCTCTTTTAGGGGTTGACGGCGTAATCATTATCGGCCATGGACGTTCTAGCGCAAATGCGATTAAAAACGCCATCAGGGTAGCTAAGGAAGAAGTTGAGAATAAGGTAAACGAAAAGATTGTTGATCGAATCAGGCATTCCAGGAGCGTTAATGACTAGGGTAGGGATTATTGGAGTGGGAGATTATCTCCCGAAAAGGATCTTAAATAATAGCCATCTGGAGAAAATGGTTAATACTTCAGATGAATGGATTTTTACTCGCACTGGAATAAAGGAAAGAAGAATTGCTAGAAAAAATGAGTCTACGTCAGATATGGCTGTTGTTGCTGCTCGGCGTGCCTTAAGAAATGCCCACCTGAAAGCTCAAGACGTGGATCTAATTATTGTAGCCACTATAACGGGCGATATGCATTTTCCTTCAACAGCCTGTTTGGTTCAAAATGCCCTGGGTGCTTTTAATGCAGCATGTTTTGATATAAACGCAGCCTGTCCTGGGTTTGTTTATGCACTTGTTAATGCCCAGGCATTTATCAAAAGTGGGATTTATCGTAATGCCTTAATTATCGGCGCAGAAAAATTGACATCTATAACTGATTGGACAGACAGGAATACTTGCATATTGTTTGGTGATGGAGCAGGCGCTGCTGTTTTAGCCCCAGTAAAAAGAGGCGGGATACTTTCAAGTTTCTTAGCAAGTAATGGCGCCTTAGCAGATTTACTATTTCTGCCTGCAGGAGGTTCAAAACTGCCAACGAGCAAACAAACGCTAAAGCAGCGAATGCATTTTATAAAGATGCGCGGAAATGAATTATTTAAATTTGCTGTTAAGTTAATGGTAGATGCTGCAAACTCTGCTTTAAAAAAATGCGGCCTTAATTGTTCTGATGTTACTTATATAATTCCGCATCAGGCAAATATAAGGATTCTTTTAGCAGTTGCAAGGAAACTGGGACTTCCTAAAGAAAAGATATTCTTGAATCTTCACAAATACGGTAATATGTCAAGCGCTTCCACAGCAGTAGCCCTATCTGAAGTAATTAAAAAGAAGAAACTGAAAAAAGGCGATATTCTTGTTCTCGATGCCTTTGGTGCAGGTCTGGTGTGGGGTGCAGCAGTGATTGAATGGTGAACAGATGAATAAGAAAATCGCTTATATCTTTCCTGGTCAAGGTGCTCAATATCCAGGTATGGGCAAAGATCTATATGAGAGCTCTGAAGCTGCTAGGAGGATTTTTGAAAAGGCTGATAATTTACTAGGGTTTTCATTAAGTAATATATGTTTTAACGCTTCCTCAGAAGAGTTGAAGCGCACTGACATATGTCAGCCAGCAATTTTGACAGTAAATATTGCAGCACTTGCGGCCTTGGAAGAACACAATAACAATATTCCTTCAGCGAGTTTTTGCGCTGGGCTAAGCTTAGGAGAGTATGCTGGGCTTGTGGCAGCTGATGTTTTCACATTCGAAGATGCCTTGAAAATAGTCTGTAAACGTGGCCAATTTATGGAAGAGGCAGCAAGTAAGACTAAAGGGGCGATGGCAGCAATAATTGGCCTTGATGAAAAAATAGTGCGCAAGATTACCTCTGATTCTGGCGTCTATATTGCTAATTTGAATTGCCCAGGACAGATTGTAATTTCAGGTGAAGCAGAAAGGCTTAAAAAAGCAGCTCAGAGAGCGAAAGAGGCAGGCGCACTTAAGGTGATAAACTTAGAGGTAAGCGGGGCTTTTCATTCACCGCTTATGAAAGAGGCCTCAGATAAACTTCTTGAGGAACTTTCCCGATATACGATAAATCCAGCGAAAACAGATATTGTTTTTAATGCTACTGCCCAACCTGCAGATTCTAGTCAGGATATAAAGGACAATCTAGTAAAGCAGGTTGCCTCAAGTGTACTTTGGGAGAATTCAATGCGTTACATTATAAATAATGGTGTATCTTTATTTATTGAACTTGGTCCGGGAAAGGTGCTTAAAGGATTATTAAGGCGTATTGATTCATCTGTGGATGTCCTGAATCTGGCAAAGCAAAAGGATGTAGAAGAAGTTGTATCGCAATTAATGGCTGTCGTCTAAATATAAGGGGAATGGATTATGAGATTAAAAGGCAAGCTTGCTTTGGTTACTGGCGCCGGCAGAGGTATTGGTAAGGAGATTGCTTCTTGCTTTGTGCGTGAAGGAGCAGATTTGATTATTTGTGATGTGCAACCAGAGTTGGTAGAAGAGGCTGCAAGAGACCTTTCTAAAACAGGCACTAAAGTGGAAGGCCTTGTGAATGATGTTACGGATTCTAAGCAAACTACTGAAATGGTAAACAAAATTCTTGACAAATTCTCCAAGATTGATATATTAGTTAACAACGCAGGTATCACGCGAGATAATCTTATTATTAAAATGACTGAAGACGATTGGGATAAGGTTATCGCCGTGAATTTAAAAGGCGCTTTTAATTGTATAAAAGCCGTTACGCGTTCTTTCTTAAAGCAAAGACACGGAAAGATTATTAATGTTGCTTCAATTATTGGCATAATGGGTAATGCCGGCCAGGCTAATTATGCTGCATCTAAGGCAGGCATCATTGGCCTGACAAAAGCAGTTGCAAGAGAGTTTGGTTCTCGCGGTATCAACGTTAATGCAATTGCTCCTGGATTCATTCAAACAGCTATGACGGATAAATTAAGCAAAGAAGTTCAGGAGAAGATGCTTGCTCAGATTCCGCTAGGCAGATTCGGCAAGCCAAAAGACGTGGCAGATCTGTGTTTGTTCCTGGCGAGTGAAGATTCAAGTTACATTACCGGTCAGGTATTCATTATAGATGGCGGGATGTTTATGCAGTAGGTGTAGGCGAAAATAATTTTTTGGGATTCAAGTTCAAACACATAAAGGAGGAAGGCACATGGCAGTAGGCGAAAAAGTGAAGTCAATCATTGCAGAGCAGTTAGGAGTTAAGGAAGAGGAAGTAACTCCTAAAGCTTCATTTATTGATGATTTAGGAGCAGATTCTTTGGATACAGTAGAATTAGTTATGGCATTAGAGGAAGAATTTGGTATTGAGATACCTGATGAAGACGCAGAGAAGATGTCCACAGTAGGCGAAGCCATAAAATACATCGAAGAAAAAACAGTCAGCAAAAAATAAGTGCAAAAGAGTATTCTTTATAGACGAAAAAAGCCCCGACTAATAATCGGGGCGTCGTATTTTATATACTGCGTTAAATAATTAAAGATTTGATTACGAAAACAATATGAAAAGAAGAGTTGTTGCTACAGGCCTAGGTGTAATTTCGCCTCTTGGTAATGATATAAAGATTTTCTGGGATAATCTTGTTAAAGGTAGGAGTGGTATAAGTAAGCTGACCGCCTTTGATCCCACAGGGTTTTCTTCCCAGATTGCAGGTGAAGCTAGGGACTTTGATCCTTCTCTCTATATGGAGAAGAAGGAGGTAAAGCGCACAGCCAGGTTTGTCCAGTTTGCTGTTGCTGCGGCAAGACAGGCATTAGCTGATTCCAAGATTAATTTAGAACAAGAGGACCCAAATCGCATCGGCGTTTTAGTTGGTTCTGGAATTGGCAGTTTAAAAGTAATCGAAGATGAAACGAGGCGCTATCTAGAGAAAGGCCCCAGAAAGATATCGCCATTCTTAATACCAACGTTAATCGTAAATGAGGCAGCAGGCTGGATTTCTATTATTTTTAAGTTGAAAGGTCCAACTTCCTGTGTGGCAACTGCCTGTGCTACAGGCAACCACGCAATTGGAGATGCATTCAGGATTATCCAGCGTGGCGACGCAGATGTTATGATCTGCGGCGGCACTGAAAGCGCTATTACTCCTTTGGGAGTAGGCGGATTTTGCGCGCTTAAGGCCTTAAGCAGCAGGAATGATACACCTGAGACTGCAAGTCGGCCTTTTGACAAAGATAGAGATGGTTTTGTAATTTCAGAAGGGGCTGGCATTGTTGTTTTAGAGCTCTTAGAGCATGCCCAAAAACGCTCTGCACCCATTTACTGCGAGCTTGTTGGTTATGGCATGAGTTCTGATGCCTATCATGTTACTGCGCCTGATCCTACTGCTGATGGTCCATCGCGTGCAATTAAAATAGCTTTAGATGATGCAAATCTTAAGCCAGAAGATGTAAATTATATAAATGCACATGGGACCTCTACAATACTTAATGATCGCATTGAGACCAAGGCCATAAAAATTGTTTTTGGTGATTACGCAAAGAGAATTGCTGTTAGTTCCACAAAATCTATGACCGGACATTTATTAGGAGGTGCCGGTGGCGTAGAATTCATTGCCTTAAGTTTTTCCATAAGAGATGGAATCGTTCCACCCACAATCAATTATCACAATCCTGATCCGGAGTGCGATCTTGATTATGTCCCCAATGAAGCTCGCCGCGTGAATGTGCAAGTCGGGCTTTCTAATGCTTTAGGCTTCGGCGGTCACAACGCCACCCTCGCTGCAAAAAAGTTTAGTGGATAGCTTAAATCCTAATTTCAAATACTACAAAATCCAAAATTTTTTGGTATGTATTTTTATTTTATACTATGGGTTACACAATAGCAGAAAAGATATTATTAAGTCATTCTGAGAAAGACAGGATTTCTCCCGGTGAATTTATCTGGGCTGATGTTGATTTCTGTCTGGGTAATGATATTACAGCACCTTTAGCAATTGAAGAATTTAAGAATCTTAAGGCCAATAAGGTATTTGACCCTGAAAGAATAGCCCTTATTCCAGACCATTTTACTCCAGCCAAGGATTTTAAGGCTGCAAATGCTGTTAATATCTTGAAGGAATTTTCTCGCCAATACAACATCAGACATTTCTATGAGGTCGGGCGCGTAGGGATTGAGCATGCGCTTCTTCCTGAATTAGGATTAGTGGGCCCAGGAGATTTGGTTATCGGAGCTGATTCTCATACCTGCACATACGGAGCCCTAGGTGCCTTTGCTACAGGAGTTGGCTCGACAGATTTAGGTGCTTGTCTTGCTACTGGCAAGGTTTGGTTAAAGGTGCCAGAATCAATAAAATTTATTTATAAAGGGAAACCTTCCAAGTGGGTCAGCGGAAAAGATATAATTCTTTACACAATAGCTGATATAGGCGTTGATGGTGCAAACTACATGTCAATGGAATTCAGTGGTCAGGCAATCACTAGTTTGGCCATAGAAGAGCGTTTTGCAATTTCTAATATGGCGATTGAAGCTGGAGCAAAGGCAGGCATTATTGCACCTGATAAAACTACATTAGCCTACTTAAAGCAGGCGAAATACCCTCGCATTAAAAAGGCAGGAAATCTTCAATCAGATTCCGATGCAAGATATGCCTTAATCAAGGAATATGATATTAAGAGTTGGGAGCCGGCTGTGGCATGTCCGCATCTACCTAGCAATGTCAAGGCAGTGAGTGAACTTGAAGATATCAAGATAAATCAGGTGGTTATCGGTTCTTGTACTAATGGTTATTTGAATGATTTAAGGATTGCCGCTAAGATTATAAGAGGACAATCAGTCCATCCAGATGTGCGTTTGATTGTTATACCAGCAACGCAAAAGATTTATCTTGCCGCAGTAAGAGAAGGACTGGCTGAAATTTTCGTTAAGGCAGGAGGCGTATTTTCGACTCCTACTTGTGGACCCTGCCTTGGCGGGCATATGGGGATTCTAGATAAAGGCGAGGTTGCCTTAGCAACAACCAATAGAAATTTTCTAGGCAGAATGGGCCATGCGGAAAGTTTCCTGTATTTGTCTAATTCGGCAGTGGCAGCAGCCTCAGCGATTAAAGGACGCATAGCGCATCCAGAAGAGGTCATGTAGCGATGATAATAAAAGGTAAGGTTCATAAATTCGCTGATAACGTCAATACTGATGAGATAATCGCCTCGCGTTATCTTAATGCTACTGATCCAAAGGAATTAGGCTCACATTGCATGGAAATCTTAGATAAAGATTTCTCAAAAAATGTAGTTAAGGGTGATATAATAGTAGCTGGTAGGAATTTTGGTTGTGGTTCAAGCAGGCAACATGCCCCCTTGGCAATAAAGGGCGTAGGAATATCCTGTGTTATAGCCTTGAGTTTTGCGAGGATATTCTACCGCAATTGCCTAAACTTAGGTCTACCTATTTTAGAGATTAAAGGGGCTGATAAGATAACTCCTGGATCAGAATTAGAGATTGATTTGGCAAGCGGCCGGATAGTAGATACCACTAATAATAATGTATTTCAAGCAGCTGCCTACCCTGAATTTATGCGATCAATCATTAATGCCGGCGGATTGATTAATTGGCTTCGAATGCAGACATAGGCTATAGTCTCATTTAGGAGGGATAAAAAAATGAAGGCAGAGCGAGATGTAATCAAGGTAGGTATTGTTACGGAACATCATAAGCTGGTCGGTAATATCCATATTGTTCCGGGTGGCAGGATAACTGATTTTCTTTCCTCCCGGGCAGGGGGAAATTTCATACCTATTACTGATGTGAAGGTATTCTCAGTCGGAGATGAAAAATTACTTATGGAGACCGATTTTTTAACTGTGAATACGAACTTTATTGTCTTGCTTTATCCTATGGGTAAAGATAGAGCATCCAAGGAGGGTTTTAAGAAAGATGCTTAAAATAGCTGTTATACCGGGTGACGGTACAGGGCCAGAAGTAGTTAGGGAAGGCTTAAAGGTATTAAAGGAAGTTGCAAAAAAATACAATATAAGCTATGAGACTAAAACCTTTCCTTTTGGCGGAGAATATTATCTCAAGAATAAGGTTCCCATGCCTGGCGATGCACTCGAGGAATTAAAGCAATTTTCATGCATATTTTTAGGCGCCATTGGTCATCCCAAGGTAAAACCAGGAATTCTAGAATTAGGAATTTTGTTAAAAATCAGATTCGGTCTAGATCAGTATATAAATTTAAGGCCGATTAAATTGTTTGATGAGAGATTTTGTCCTTTAAAAGATAAAACTAGCAAGGATGTTGATTTTGTAGTTGTAAGGGAAAATTCAGAAGGCCTATATAAAGGTATGGGCGATTTTACTGACAAGGGCACAAAGCAGGAGATTGCAAGGCAGATTTCTTATAATACGCGTAAAGGCGTAGAACGTTGTATTCGTTATGCCTTTGAATTTACGAAAAAACGCAACAAAAACAAGAGGCTCACGCTTTGCGGTAAAACTAATGTTCTCACATATGCCTGGGATTTATGGGAGAGAACGTTTCAGGAGATCGCTGGAGAATATCCAGATGTTTCGACTGATTATGCCCATGTTGATGCTACCTGTATGTGGATGGTAAAGAATCCAGAATGGTTTGACGTAATTGTTACTGATAATATGTTCGGAGACATAATTACAGATTTGGGTGCTATGGTTCAAGGCGGTATGGGCATTGCAGCAGGCGGAAATATTAGTCCTAGCGGCGTATCAATGTTTGAGCCTATCGGAGGTTCTGCTCCAAAATATACGGGAAAAGATGTAATCAATCCCTTGGCAGCAATTTGTGCTTTATCCATGATGCTAGAGGAGGCAGGTCAGGGCAAGGCAGCAGAGACAGTAGAAAATGCTGTAATTAAGGTTGTGCGCACGAAACTAAAATCGCTCTCAGCTGGTAAGATGGGGTACTCAACGAGTGAAGTAGGCGATTTAGTAGTAGAAAATTTATAATTATTTAGCGGATAGTAAAATGAAGATGAATAAAAAGAGTAAATACAATGTAGCTGTTGTTGGTGTTGGTGTTGTGGGTATTGAAATGTTACGCTGTTTAAAACAGCGCGCGTTCCCAATAAATGAGTTACGTATATTTGCGCGCTCTGCTCGAGAAATTAGCGTAGACAATCATATTTACAAGGTAGGGGCAGTTAGTCCGGAAGGTTTCCAGAATATAGATATAGTATTTTTTGCCGGAACAGAGGGAGAGAAGGGCGCTGCAGTAACTTTTGCGCCTGAGGCAGTTCGATGCGGTGCAGTAGTTATTGATAATGGCGCTGATTTTCGTCTTAAAAAGACAGTGCCATTAGTTGTTCCTGAGGTGAATCCTAAGGATGTAGCCAGACATAAGGGTATTATTGCCAATCCAAACTGCTCTACTATTCAAATGGTAGTAGCAATTTGGCCGATAAAAAAGAGCGTAGGATTAAAAAGGATAATAGTCTCTAGCTATCAGGCAGTCTCAGGCGCTGGCCGCAGCGGTGTAATTCAACTTGAAAATGAACTAAAAGGTAGAGAGGTGGCGGGTGGCGCATTTGCCTATTTAATAGCTAATAATATCATCCCTCAGATAGGAGACTTTGGTAGAGCAGATTATACTTCTGAAGAGTGGAAGATGGTTCATGAAACCCATAAGATTCTGCATGATGAATCAATTAAGATTTCTGCTACTTGTGCCAGGGTTCCGGTGATAACCGGACATTGTGAGGCAATATATCTTGAAACTAAAAAGGGCATAAGCGTAGAAAACATAAGAAAGCTCCTAAGCAAGAATCCAGGTATTAAAGTAATTGATGAGCCAAAAAAAGGACTCTATCCTTTACCTATTGTTGCTGAAGGTAAAGATGAGGTCTTCGTTGGCCGCATAAGAAAAGACCCATTTCAAAAGAACGGCTTCTGGCTGTGGGTAGTATCTGATAATCTGCGTAAAGGCGCAGCATTGAACGCCATTCAGATTGCAGAACTTTTAATAAAGCGCAAAGCGTAAAACTAGATTGCAAAACTTAAAAGTTTTTTAGTCTTTGAGTTTTCGTTTTGCGCTTTTTGCTTTAGACCTTTAACTTATGAGAAATATTAAGCTTAGCATCTCTTATGACGGAACTAATTACTGTGGATGGCAGGTCCAAAAAAATAGAGGCGAGAGGAGGTCTATCCAGGGAGTTATTGAAAAGACCTTAAAAAAGATTTTGCAGGAGAGGGTTAGACTTATCGGCTCTGGTAGGACTGATGCTGGCGTGCATGCCTTGGGTCAGGTAGCAAATTTTAAGACCACCTCAACAATAGAGGCAGTTAATATCAAACGCGCCTTAAATTCTTTATTGCCGCAGGATATAAAAATATCCAGTGCATCTGAAGTGGATTTAGGTTTTCATTCTCAGCACGGAGCTAAACTTAAGACCTATCAGTATCTCATACTTAATAGCAGAGATTCCAATCCGCTATTATTTCGTTATGTGCATCAGGTTGCCTTTTCTCTAGATATTCCTCTTATGGCTGCTGAGTTGCGTCTTCTAAGAGGCAGGCATAACTTTAAGTCCTTTTGTGCAAGTGGCTCAAAGGTGAAAAGTACTACCAGGACCGTAAAGAAATTGGCTTTAAGAACCAGTGCCAAATTCTCTGCTTGGGACTTGATGAATAAGGCAAGATTGGTTATAATTAGCATAGAGGCTGATGGGTTTCTTTATAACATGGTAAGAAATATTGTCGGGACATTGATTGATATTGGCCGTGGCCATCTAAAAAAAGGCGATATGAAGAGAATCCTGAAGGCTAAGGACAGGAGATTAGCCGGCTCAACAGCTCCTGCAAAAGGGCTGTATCTTTGTGAGGTTAAATATAAGAAATGATTAGACAGATTTCAGAGTGGTCAGTTAGATTGTCCAAAAGTATTAATAATAAAGCAGCCGTGAATTTATATGCTGTGATAATTATGGTTGTTGTCTTAGCTATTCTGGCTGCTGCAGCAGTAGTGAGAGTAACCAATATCCAAGGTGACGCTACTTTATTGAGTGAGGAGGCCCTGTTACGCTCGCTTACTAAGGCTGCGATGCTTTATAACGTAGAGAATGATGATTGGTATGGCCGCAATGCTAATGATGATATTTTTGCCGAATTTTTACAAGATCCGCCACCCCATTCTACCGCGACTACTCTCTTTGAACTTCTTGATTTGAGCGGAGGCCCTGATGAGGAATGGGAGCTTTATTATTTTTCGGCTAATGAGTGGTATATAGGTTGTCCTCATCTCCGAGGAATTTCTGCGAGTGGGGGTGGTACAGCGTGGCGTTTCTTCGTTGAAGGAGGCAAAGTTGAACTTTTGTGGGGACCAAACCACATTTGGCCTTGAGGAGTGAGATGACAATTTATATTGACACATGAGCTTGTTTTTGCTATAGTTACACCCTTATGAAAATTAAGCGAAATCGTACATACTTACCAAAAAAGCAAGAAATTAAACGCAGGTGGTATATTGTTGATGCCGAGAATATGGTACTGGGCAGGATTGCAGCCAAAATTGCCACTGTATTAAGAGGTAAGAATAAGCCGCAATTTACTCCACATCTTGATACCGGAGATGGGGTTATTGTAATCAATGCCCAAAAAGTGAGGGTTACAGGAAAAAAGGGTCAGGATAAGATTTATCAGCGTTATTCAGGATACCCCAGTGGGTTGAAAGAAATAAACCTTAACGAACTGATGAGCAAAAAGCCACAACTCGTTATCACAAATGCAGTTAAGAATATGCTCCCTGACAATAAGTTGAAGAGAGTCGTTCTTAAAAGGTTAAAGATATATAAAGATGAGGTACATCCTCATTCTGGCCAAAACCCAGTTAAATTAGAGATTTAAATGAGTGAGATTAGTAAATATAAAGGTTTAGGTAGGCGCAAAGAGTCAGTTGCGCAGGTAATTTTACAGCCAGGCAAAGGCGGCATCCAGGTTAATAGTCTTGATTGGCAACAGTATTTCAAGCGCGAGACTGACCGCTTATTAATCTGCCAACCTTTAGAGCAGACAGGAAATTCCAACAAATTTGATATTATGATTAAGGTAAGCGGGGGTGGGATTTCTGGTCAGGCTGGCGCAACCAGGCTTGCCATAGTCAGGGCCTTGCTTTTAGCGCAACCCGACTCTAAAACAGTGCTTAAAAAATTCGGATTTCTTACTAGGGATTCACGCATGAAAGAACGTAAGAAATTTGGACGAAAAGGGGCAAGAAAGAGGTTTCAGTGGACTAAACGATAAACGAACCATAATTTCAGATAGAGAATCCGCTAGAGACCCTAGCGGATTTTTTTTATGCATTTGGCGATTGAACTCATTTCTAGATAAGGGGTTGTGCATCATGATCTGATATTTGTAGGCATTTATACAGTCGGGAGTAGGCGGAAATACTTATTGACCCTGTTAGAAATTGTGATAAGATGTTATTCTTAGCTTATGTCAGTATTTTGATTCTGATAGAGGAAAAATTATGGTAAAGGTTGGGATAATTGGAGTTACAGGTTTTAGTGGCGAGGAATTGTTGCGGATCTTACTTAAGCATGCGCATGCCTCTGTTGTCTCTGTCTCAGCAAAGATTGATGCTGAAATGCCTTTAGATGAGATTTATTCTGATCTGAAAACAAAGTTAGGCCTTACATGCGCAGAACCTGATATTGATGAGATATCAAAAAAATGCGATGTAATCTTTTTAGCCTTGCCCCATACTGTATCAATGAAAATCGCGCCTTTGCTGCTTAAAAAAGGCAAATTAGTTATAGATTTGAGTGCTGACTATAGACTCGACGCCCCAACTTATGAAACCCATTATAAGGTTAAGCATTTAGATCTGGATAATTTAGGAAAGGCTGTTTATGGTCTGCCGGAAATTAATCGCGACCTTATTAAGAAGACCAAGTTGATCGCTAACCCCGGCTGTTATCCCACTGCAGCATTACTGGGAATTTTGCCGTTATTAAAGGCTGCTATATCAGTTGACTCTATTTATATTGATGCAAAATCAGGGATTAGTGGTGCGGGAAGAAAGCCAGAATTAAAATTAGATGAATTTAAAGAAAAAGGCAATCTTAAGGCATATAAGGTTAATAGTCATCAACATGCACCTGAGATTCTACAGCAAATAAACAAGCTTACTAAGTCACGACCAGAATTAGTATTTGTGCCGCATCTAATTCCTGCGCAACGCGGCATACTAGAGACAATATACATAAGATGCAAGATTCAAAAAGCAGAAAGTGCAATCACAGGATTATATAAGAAATTCTATAAGCATGAGCCGTTTGTGAGAGTGTTGGATGATGGAGTATTTCCTCAATTGCAGAATGTCGTTAATACTAATTTTTGCGAGATAGGACTAAAGGTTGAGGATGATCTTCTAATTGTTGTTAGCGCCATTGATAATCTGGTTAAAGGCGCTTCAGGTCAGGCTATACAGAATATGAACATTGCCTGTAGATTTAAGGAAACAGAGGGTCTGTTATGAGTTCTAGTTTTAGTGCAATCACGCGAGCCAAGGGTTTTTTTGCAGCTGGCATATCCTGCGGTATAAAAAAATCTAATAAGAAAGATTTGGCACTTATCTTGTCAGTAAATAAGGCGCTTGCAACTGGTTTGTTTACTGCAAATAGCGTTAAGGCAGCTCCGCTTCTGGTCACTAGAGACCACCTTAAAAATGGTCGTGCACAAGCAATCCTGATAAATAGCGGCAATGCCAATTGTTTTACAGGAGTTGGAGGTTTAGCTGATGCCAGGAAAGTTGTACGTCTTGTGGCCAAGTGCTTAACGATAAAGACAGCTGATGTCCTGACAGCTTCGACTGGAATAATCGCCAAGCCTTTACCATTGAATAAAATTATCCCCTCGATTCCCAGTCTTTGTTTGAAACTTAGAAGAGGAGGAGGTCAAGATGCGGCTTACGCGATTCAGACAACAGATACCTTCTTAAAACAGGCAGCTAAAAGTTTTAAGATCGGAGCTAAGACCGTATCCATTGGAGCTATGGCAAAGGGCGCTGGTATGGTCTTTCCTCATCTTAGGGGCCATGCAACTACACTCTGCTTTATTACTACAGATGCTGATATCCAATATCGCGCCTTAAAAGAGGCATTAGGCTTTGCAGTTGAGGAATCATTTAATGCCATAACTATTGATGGCTGTATGAGCACCAATGATATGGTTTTGATCTTAGCAAACGCAGCAGCCAACAATCGCAAGATTAAATTAGGCAGTAGAGAATTTTATAAATTTAGAGATATACTTAGCGGGATTTGCAAAGAATTAGCCAAGAAAGTAGTAGCTGATGCAGAAGGAGCGAGTAAATTCATAGAGATAAGAATAAAAGGCGCTAAGACACAGATACAGGCTAAGCAGGCCGCATTTGCTATTGCCAATTCAGCCTTGTTTAAAAGTGCTTGTTTTGGTGAAAATAAAAATATTGGCAGAATTGTTCAATCAGTGGGTGCTATAGGCATAAAACTTGAGGAGCGAAAGACAAAAATTAGCCTGAGTAACCTAAGAAGTAAAAATATCATAGTCGGAGTTGATTTAGGTCAGGGAAAATTCGATAGCGTGGTTTATACTTCGGATTTAACCCCAGCCTATGTGAAAATTAATGCCGGCTATAATTAGGTACAAGGAATTAAAACCATGCAAGAGATAGTAAGAAAAGCTGATATCTTAATCGAAGCGCTGCCATACATTAAGGCATTTCATAAGAAGATACTGGTTATAAAATATGGCGGCAGCATCTTAGGTGATGATAAGATTCGCAAGGGTGTTTTAGAAGATATAGTATTCTTAAATTTTATGGGATTAAGACCTATGCTTGTTCATGGAGGCGGACCTCATATCAGCGAGCGTATGAAAAAAGAGGGCAAGAAGGTAAGATTCATTGATGGAATCCGTATCACAGATAAGCAAACATTAAAAATCGTCATAGAGGAATTGGAAATAATAAACAAAAAAATTGTAGCAGAGTTCAAGGAATTGGGGGCAGATGCTAAAGGAATTACTGCAGGCCAAAAAAATATAATTAAGGTGAAAAGAAAACTATCTAAGCAGCGTAAAAGCTTAGGCTTTGTGGGTAAGATATCGGAAGTTAACGCAAGACCTTTGAAGAAAATACTTGAACAAGATTCGATTCTCGTACTTTCTCCTATAGGCACAGGAGAAGACGGAAAGCAATACAATATAAATGCTGATGAGGTTGCGGCTCATTTAGCTGTTAGTCTAGGCGCTGAAAAACTTGTTTTGCTGACTAATGTAAAAGGTATAATGCGCAACCCCGAAGATAACCATTCATTTATTGCTACACTTAACATTGAAGAGGCCAGGCACTTGGTGAAAGAGAAGGTAATTCAGGAGGGTATGATTCCTAAGGTATCAGCAGCTATTGAGGCCATCAGTAAAGGAGTGGGCAAAGCGCATATAGTTGATGCTAGATTAAATCGCGCCCTGTTGCTTGAGATCTTTACAGAACAGGGTATAGGCACTGAAATTGTTAAGTAGGGTTTAATTTCTATAGTTGATGAGAAGATGAAACAAGAAGAGATTTTCCAAAGCTACAAACAATACATAATGGGTACGTATACCCGCACACCATTAATTTTTACCAAAGGTAAAGGTAGTAAGCTCATTGATATTAATGGAAAGGAGTATCTTGATTTTTTCCCAGGCTGGGGTGTAAATAATCTAGGCCATTGTCATCCCAAAGTGATTGCAGCTGTCAAGGATCAGATAAAGAAATTGACATTTATTCCTAATAATTTTTATCATATTAATCAGGCGAAATTAGCACAAGAGATTAATTTCTGGAGCTTTGATTCTAAGGTGTTCTTTTGTAATTCAGGTGCAGAGGCAAACGAGGCAGCCATAAAATTTTCAAGGGTTTATGGAAAGGGTAAGCGTAGCCAGATAATTAGTTTTTATAATTCTTTTCATGGCCGTACATTTGGTGCCCTTTCAGCAACCGGCCAGGAAAAATACAAAAAAGGCTTCCAGCCTTTATTGGCTGGTTTTAAGTTTGTAGAGTTTAACAATCTAGAGGCAGTTAAAAATGCCCTGACAGAAGATACTGTTGCTATTATGTTGGAATTGATTCAAGGTGAGGGCGGCATTAATGTAGCTGGGAAAGAATTCATTAAGGATTTGAGAAGACTCTGTGATGAAAAAAAGTTACTGTTAATAATTGATGAGGTTCAGACGGGCATGGGTAGAACCGGAGAGATGTTTTGCTTTAAGCATTACGCAGTCACGCCAGATATAATGACCTTGGCTAAGTCTTTGGGCGGTGGACTTCCGATTGGAGCAATGTTAGTAGCAAGACCGATTGCTGATATCCTAAAACCTGGTATGCATGCTTCAACATTCGGTGGCTCTCCTTTGGTGTCAAAAGCAGCCCTTGCTGTCTTTAGTGCAATCCAAAAGGAGAAGATGTTAAGCAATGCCAAAAAAATGGGTGAATATTTATTCGAGAGACTCAATGAGTTAAAGAGCAAGTTTAAGATTATAAAAGATATTCGAGGTTTAGGTCTGATGTGTGGTGTTGAACTTGAAATAGAAGGTAAGCCAATAGTTGATTTTTGCCTAACTCAAGGGCTGATAATAAATTGTACACAAGGCAAGGTCTTGCGGCTGATGCCCGCATTAAACATAGATAAAAAGAAAATAGATAAGGCGCTTAGGATTCTGAAATGCGCCTTAGAAAAACAATAGAGAGTGAAATTATGAAAAAGGATTTTATTTCAATAAAGGATTTAAGCTATGAGGATATTAATCACATATTTGAATTAACGCGTGAATTGAAAAAGGGGCCTCAGGCTTTTAAAAATTCTTTGGCTGATAAGTCAATAATTTTAGTATTTGAGAAGCCATCCAGTAGAACGCGCGTCTCTTTTGAGGTGGGTATCTGGCAATTAGGAGCCAAATGTATATATTTAGGCCAGCAGAATGCGCGTTTAGGTGTGCGTGAATCAATAAAAGATATGGCACACACCTTAAGTCGCTATGTGGATGCAATCGTTTTACGTACATTTTCTCATAAGTTATTAGAGGATTTAGCTCATTATGCCAGTATCCCGGTGGTAAATGCCTTGACGGATTTATTGCACCCCTGTCAGGCATTATCTGATGTCTATACCTTGACTGAGAAATTTTCAAATCTTGACAACAAGACAATTGCCTTTGTGGGTGATGGAAATAATGTCTGTCATAGCCTGATAATTATCTGTTCTAAGTTGGGGATTAATTTAAATATTGCAACGCCAAAGAAATTTGCTCCTAAACCGCAGATAATCAAAGAGGCAAAGGAATCTGCTAAGAATGATGCAGGAATAAACTTGTTTAACGATGCAGTCAGCGCAGTCAAAGGCGCTGATGTAATTTATACTGATGTCTGGACAAGCATGGGCAAGGAAAGCGAGGCAAAGAAAAGAATAAAGGCGTTTAAGGCATTCCAGATAAATAAAGATCTGATTGATGATAGTGGTAAGGATGTCCTTATAATGCATTGCCTGCCTGCACATCGGGGCGAGGAAATAACGGATGAGGTTATTGATGGTCAAAACTCAATTGTATTTGACCAGGCGGAGAATAGATTGCATGTGCAAAAGGCAATACTTCTGGAGCTTCTAAAAAACTAGGCTGTTTTGAAATGGAGAATTTGAAATGTCAAAAAATATCGTTTTAGCTTATTCCGGAGGATTGGATACGTCCTGTTGTATCAGTTGGCTTAAAGAGCAGGGCTACAAAGTTTTTTGTTTTATTGCCGATGTTGGCCAGGATGAGGATTTGGCAAAGATAAAGCAAAGGGCCTTAAATATCGGCGCTGAGGATGTTATTATCCGCAATTTAAAGCAGGAATTTGTCAACGACTACATTTTACCGACTTTAAAAGCCGGCGCAATTTATGAAGAGAAGTACTTATTGGCAACGGCATTATCGCGGCCATTGATTGGGAAGCATCTTGTCGATGTAGCCCATAAAGTCGGCGCTTCTAGCCTTGCTCATGGCTGTACCGGCAAAGGCAATGACCAGGTGCGCTTTGAAGTGGCAGTTTCTGTCCTGGCTCCAAAGCTCGAAGTCATCGCTCCTTTGAGACTTTGGGAATTAAAATCAAGAGAAGAGGAAATTAAATACGCCAAGCAAAAAAATATCCCGCTTTCAGTTAGCAAGAAAAAGCTTTACAGTATTGACAAGAATCTTTGGGGTGTAAGTATTGAAGGCTCTAAATTAGAAAATATAAATACTGAACCACCTGAGGGTTGCTATCAGTGGACCAAAACATCTAAGTCCAAGAGCGGCAATAAAAAATATTTGCTTATTGAATTTAAGAAGGGTGTGCCTACTAAATTGAACGCAAAGCAGATGCCTCTTATTAAGATCATTCAGGAATTAAATGAGATTGGTGCAAGTTTTGGAATCGGAAGAACGGATTTGATTGAAGATCGGCTTGTAGGCATAAAATCTCGCGAGATTTATGAGGCGCCGGCGGGTTGGATTCTATATACTGCACACAAAGAACTTGAGAGTCTAACCCTTGATAAGGACACCATAAATCTAAAAATGCTCTTGGCTGCTAAATATGCGCAATTAGTCTATGATGGTTTATGGTTTTCGTCTTTAAAGGAATCGCTAGATGCCTTTATGACTCATACTCAAAAAAATGTAAGCGGTGTTATCAAATTAAAGCTTACAAAAGGAAATTGTGTCTGCGTTGGGAGAAAATCGCCACACGCCCTTTACAGTAAGGAAATGGCAACATATTCTAAGGATGATAAGTTTGACCATACAGCAGCAGAAGGATTTATTAAAATCTGGAGCCTTCCCTATAAAGGCAAGAAAAAAGGATGAAGTAAACATGGCTAAGAAATTATGGGGTTCAAGATTCAAGAAATCTACAAGTAAAATTGCGGATAAATTCACATCCAGCATAGCCTTTGACAAAAGATTAGCCGTTTATGACATTGAAGGAAGCATTGCCCATGTGAAAATGCTGGCGGCTTGTAAGATTCTAACAAAGGCAGAAACCAAAAAGATTGTAAGCGGGCTCAGGAGCCTATTATCACAATTACAGCTGGGTAAGTTCAAATTTGATTTTGCATGCGAGGATATTCATAGCAATATCCAAAATGCCCTAAAGAAAAAAATAGGTAAAGTCGCTGATAAGTTGCATACTGCGCGTTCTCGAAACGATCAGGTAGTGTTGGATATTAAGATGTATTGTAAGGATATAATCGATGATTTGGTGTATGAATTGGTCCTCCTGGAGAAGCAGATTTTGAAGTTTGCCAAGGAAAATATTGATTGCATCTTGCCTTTCTATACGCATCTGCAGCCTGCCCAGCCTGTACTTTTAGCACATTATCTTGCGGCATATCTTGAGATGTTTGAAAGAGATAAGGCAAGATTGGAATCTGCAAAAGAATCATGTGATATTATGCCTCTGGGGAGCTGTGCCTTAGCTGGGACAGGTTTGGCTATCGATCGTTTTTTTGTCGCTAAAGAGCTAGGTTTTAGCAAGGTTACCAAAAATAGCATTGACACTGTAAGCGATAGAGATTTTATCCTTGATCTACTTTCTGCTGTGGTAATACTTTCTATACATTTCTCTAGAATCTCGGAGGATTTGATTATTTGGTCGACTAAAGAATTCTCGTTTGTTGATATTGACTGGTCACTTTGTACAGGCTCTAGTATTATGCCGCATAAGAAGAATCCGGATTGCTTAGAGCTTGTTCGCGGTAGCGCTGGTAAAATCCAGTCAGACTTAAGCGCAGTATTGATTATGCTAAAAGGCCTGCCGCTTTCCTATAACAGAGATATGCAGCTAGACAAAGAACCTCTCTTTGATGCTGTAGAAAGAATCGATGTGATATTGGAAATCTTCAAAGAGATATTTAAGGCGATGAAGGTTAATACACATAAATTAAGAGAGAAATTGCTTGATGAGTCGCTCTACTGTGTAGACATCATGGAATATCTCATCAGCAAAGGACTCTCTTATCGAGATGCCCATGATACAGTGGGTAGATTGGTTAAGAATACACTGGATAAGAATAAAAAGATAAGCTCCCTTACATTAAAAGAATTAAAGAAATTCTCCAAGCTTTTCGACAACAAGGTATATAACTTGCTTAATGCAGAAGTTTCTGTAAATCGCAAAAAGACATATGGCGGTACAGCAAAGAAGAACGTAGTTAATGCCCTAAAAGATATGGAGAAGAGGATTGCTCTAGGAAAATAGTCATGCATGATTTTAAATTTATAAAGGATAGGCTTTTTTGTGAAGGTGTTCCCGTAATGAAAATCGCCAAGGAATTCAAGACACCTTTGTATATTTATAGCTACAAGACGATAATTGAACATTTTCATAAATTATATAGTGCATTTTCAGATTTTAAGCCTTTAATCTGTTATTCCCTGAAGGCAAACTCTAATCTTAGTATAGCCAGGGTGCTCCTTAAACAGGGGGCAGGGCTTGACATTGTCTCTGGTGGTGAACTATATAAGGCCCTAAAGATCGGCGCTAGTCCACGTAGAATAGTCTATGCATCTGTTGGAAAGACAGAAGAAGAGATTACTAGGGCAATTCAGGTGGGAATCTTATTTTTTAATGTCGAATCAGATTCAGAGTTAAGGGTTATCAATCGCATAGCAGGCCAACTAGGCAAAATTGTACAGGTAGCGATTCGTATTAATCCAGATATCGAACCGCAGACCCATGAGTATATTACTACTGGTAAACTAACTAATAAATTCGGAGTCAGCCTTGATCTGGCGCGAAGGATATTCATAAATAGAGGTAGCTTTCCTAATATTAAGTTTAATGCTGTTCATATGCATATTGGGTCTCAGATTATTAGTAGTCGTCCTTTTATTGGAGCAATCAGGCGAGTCCTTGATTTTGTCCTAGAGTTGCTTTCATTGGGGATCAAAATAGAATATTTGAATATTGGCGGTGGTCTGGGTATTATTTATAAGAACGAAAAACCACAGACTGCACATCAATTTTCAAAGAATATCAGTGGTCTCTTAAGAAGGGCTAACTTGAAAATAATTTTGGAGCCAGGTAGATTTATTGTTGGAAACGCCGGTATTTTGGTTACCAAGGTAATCTACGTAAAGAAAAACCATAAAAAAATATTCGTTATAGTGGATGCTGGAATGAATGATTTAATGAGGCCAGCCTTGTATGGGGCATACCACGATATACTGCCTTTAGCGAGACGAAATAATAGAGGTAAGGTTAGTGTAGATGTAGTAGGTCCTATTTGTGAGAGCGCTGACTTTTTGGCCAAGAATAGAAAAATACAGAAGGTCTCTGAAGGTGAGCTATTGGCAGTGATGAGTACAGGTGCCTATGGCTTCTCTATGGCGAGTAATTATAATTCGCGCCTTCAACCAGCAGAGGTATTGGTTAAGGGTAAGAATAGCTATCTTATAAGAGAACGGCAGAATTTCAAAGATTTAATTAAGGGTGAGCATATCGTTAAGTTTTTGGAATAGAGTCTTTCAATGAAAATTGAGCTGAAAAAATTTTCCGCAAGTGGAAACACATTTTATTTACTTGATACTTCCAAATATTCATTCGACTATAAGCCTTCAGAACTTGCTAGGAACGTATGCTTAAAGTCAGGAAAGGTTGATGTAGATGGCTTACTCATCATAGAGCATTCCAAAAATTGCGACATTAAAATGCGCATTTTTAATCCAGATGGCTCTGAGGCTGAGATGTGCGGTAACGGCGCAAGATGTGTAGCATTTTATTTGAGTCGCCTAGATAGGAAAGATCTAAGAATCGAGACAATGGTTGGTATAATTCAGGCAGAAGTAAGCTCCGGGCATGTAAGAATCAAGCTGACTGACCCATCTGATATTAAGCTTAATATGCCGTTAGAGGTCAATGCCCGCATGATTCACGTTAGTTCTATAGATACAGGTGTGCCGCACGTAGTTGTTTTTGTCAATGCCCTCTCCAGAATAGATGTTGCTTGTATCGGGGCAATGATAAGAAATCATGAGAGATTTGCTCCCCGCGGCACAAATGTTGATTTTGTTGAGATTAGGAGCTTTGATTCTTTAGCAGTACGTACGTATGAACGTGGCGTTGAATCTGAAACGCTTGCTTGCGGTACTGGTATTGTAGCCAGCGTCCTTATAAGTTATCGTCTTTCTTTTATTCGCAGTAGAAAGATTAATGTTAAGCCTACTTCGCAAGAACTCTTAACAGTTGAATTTGAATACGAGAAGGGAAATTTTAGCGATATATGGTTAGAAGGTAGGGTGCAGAAACTAACGGGAAAGAAAATAGAAGTCTCCTAATTTTATCTTTTATCCGTCAATAATCTTGACGGTTTCATTGAAGGAGAGGACATGAAAGCAGTTAATATTAAAGGGTCTATGGTAGCCATGGTGACTCCATTTTCTGCTCAGGCTGATACTATTGATGAAAAGAAGTTAACTGAGCTTGTAAACTGGCATATTGAACAAGGAACAGATGGTATTGTTCCTTGCGGCACAACTGGTGAGTCTCCTACGCTTTCCTTTCAAGAACATGAAAGGGTTATTGAGATTGTGATCTCTGCTGCTAGAGGAAAGATACCGGTAATTGCAGGGACTGGCTCAAACTCGACAAAAGAGGCAATCACGCTAACACAAAAAGCTCAAAAGGCAGGCGCAAATGCCTCTTTGCAAGTAACGCCTTATTATAACAAGCCAACCCAGGAAGGATTGTATCAGCATTTTAAGGCAGTTGCTGATTCAGTTGATATTCCGATTATTCTTTATAATATTGTTGGACGCACTGCAAGAAACATTGAACCAGAGACAATTGCCAGGCTTTGTGAGACTTGTTCAAATATTATTGGAGTCAAGGAGGCCTCTGGTTCCCTAGAACAGATGGAGCGCACTAAGGCGATTTGCCCTAAAGATTTTTTACTTATTTCCGGCGATGATAGTCTGACCTTGCCGCTTCTCTCCATTGGTGGCGTTGGTGTGATATCAGTAGCTGCCAATATTGTTCCGACTGAAGTCAAGAATCTCTGCGAGAGTTTTTCTAAGGGGGATATAGAAGAGGCACGGAAGTTGCATTATAGGCTACTGCCTTTAATCAAGGCATTATTTATTGAAACCAATCCCATACCAGTTAAGACAGCTATGGGAATTTTAGGTATGTGCGAGCCAAGTTTAAGACTTCCAATGTGTTCTATGGACCTTAAAAATTTAGAGGTTTTAAAACAAGCGTTAAAGGAACACGGTCTTACTAAATGAGGTTTAGTTAAAATGCTTAAATTAGCAGTTAGTGGTGCCTGTGGCAGAATGGGCTCTAGAATTATTGCCTTGGCTAAGAATGATAAGGAGCTTTCTGTTGCTGTTTGCCTTGAACGCAAAGGACATGCGAAACTGGCTAGTCAGATTGAAGGTATGTCAATAACTGATGATTACTCTCTTGTATCTGGCGTTGATTGCGTTATTGAATTTACTGAGCCAGAGGCAACTCTTAAAAATTTAGAGACTTGCCTAAAATATAAACGTCCCATGGTAATAGGCACTACAGGCCTGAAGCAAGAGTCAATAGCAGTTATAAATAAAGCGGCAGGGACTATTCCGATCGTATTATCTGTCAATATGTCAGTTGGAGTAAACCTTGTATTTAAGGTTGTAAAAGAATTGGCGAATGTCTTATCTGATTATGAGATAAAGATTATTGAAGCGCACCATATTCATAAAAAAGATGCACCCAGCGGAACAGCAAAAAAAATTGCCCAGATTATTAAAGAGGCTAGAGGTAAAGCGGCTGAGGATATACAATCAATTAGAGAAGATGAAATTGTCGGTGATCATGAGATAATTTTCGATGGGCAATTTGATAGAGTTTCTCTAAAACATAGCGCAAAAAGTCGTGATATCTTTGCACAGGGTGCTTTAATTGCTGCAAAATGGGTAGTTTCAAAAGAGTGTGGTCTTTATACGATGGCCGATTGCCTATCAGCCAATGAAGAATAAAATTATTACTGTTGTTAAAGTTGCGCTTGTATTAATAGTATGCCTTGTAATTATTTTACCTTTCTTGAAACGCCAATCTTTAAAACTGACAGAGTCAAATTACATAGAAAAATTTGTAAAATTAGAAGATTACGATATTCTAAGAAATTATGAGGATTCTTCAGCTCAAATCAATTTGAGCGTTAGTAATCAAGGAGATATGCTTCTGAGCAGTCTGTTTCTAGATATTATTTATCTTGATGATGCTAGAGAGATTCTAGAAAAGGACAGAATCGATTTATTGACGATGACCAATGATGTTATTGTAGCCGGCGCGATAAAGACATTCACAATAGATGTAACATATCCGCAAGAGACTGAATTTATTGAACTAGAAGTAAAATATTAAAAATTTTCATCAGCAAAGGTAGAGAAAAATGGCAGATTTTAATTTGGATCCATCAAAAAGACTAGAGAGTCTTCCGCCCTATCTATTCGTAGAGATTGATAAGGCAAAGAGACTTGCACAAGAAGCAGGCAGGGATATCATTGATTTAGGCATTGGAGATCCTGATCAGCCTACGCCTGAATTTATCATTGAAGCACTCAAAAAGGCTGCAGAGGATGGCACAAACCATCATTATGCCTTGGATGCAGGACTATTTAGCTTAAGAGAGCAGATAGCAAAATGGTATTTAGAGCGGTTTAATGTAAAACTAGACCCTGAAACCGAGGTCTATCCATTAATCGGCTCTAAAGAAGGCCTTGCACATTTACCTTTGGGTCTGATAAATCCGGAAGATAAGGTATTGGTTCCTGAACCAGCCTATCCAGCCTATCGTTCAGCAGCGATATTTGCCGGAGCCAATGTCATTGCTATGCCTCTTCTTGAGAAAAATGGCTATCTGCCGGATTTAGACAGAATCCCAAAGGCAAAGTTAGCCTATGTAAATTATCCTAATAATCCTACGGCAGCGGTTGCTGAGGAATCATTTTATAAGAAGCTAACCTTGCTAGCTGCAAGGTGTAATATGGTTGTAGCCAGCGATCTTGCATATTCTCAAATTTATTATGACGATGTACCACCAATGAGTTTTCTTCAGGTTGAAGGGGCAAAAGAGGTTGGAATTGAATTTCACTCTTTAAGCAAGACATATAATATGACGGGCTGGCGGATTGGTTGGGTATGTGGCAATAAAAAGATAATCAGTTATTTAGCACGCGTAAAGAGCAATATTGATTCTGGGATATTTCAGGCGATTCAGTTTGCAGCAACAGTGGCACTTAAAGACAGGAGCGATTTTTGCAAAAAGATGAGAGATCTCTATCAAGAGAGAAGAGATATTTTTGTTGAGGGTTTAAATGAAATTGGCTGGAAGACAAAAAAACCCCTTGCTACTTTTTATGTATGGGCCCATGTTCCGACAAAAGAGATCTCAGTTGAATTCGCAAAGAGGCTCCTTGAAGATGCTGATATTGTCTCTACGCCCGGGGTTGGCTTTGGAAAATACGGCGAGGGCTATGTAAGGTTTGCTTTGACAGTAAGTAAGGAGCGCCTGCAGGAAGCAGTCAGAAGGATAAAAAAGGTCCTTTAGAAAAGAGGTATGACATTAGTTTATTTAGGCCTGGGAAGCAACATCGGCAATAGGCGAGAGAATATCAAGAGGGCCTTAAGTTTGTTAAATAAGGATGGCCTAAAGATAAGAGAGGTATCCAAGCTTATCGAAACAGAGCCAGTTGGTTTAAGGCAGCAGCGAAAATTCCTAAATGCTGTAGCGTGTTTGTCTACTGAGCTTTCTCCCATTAAACTTTTAAGAAAGGTAAAAAGAATAGAAAAGGAGATGGGTAGAAAATCCAGTGTTAGATTTGGCCCACGTATTATCGATTTAGACATTCTTATCTACGGAAATCTTAAATTAAAAAGTAAAGAACTAACGATTCCTCATCCGCGCATGCATAAGCGTGATTTTGTATTAAAACCCTTGAGTTCCCTTACCAAGTTGTCCCACTTAAGAATTAAGAATAAAAAATGAAAGTAGTCAAGTATCCCGATAGGATGCAGGCTATATGCAGACGCCTTAAAGCGCAAGGCAAGAGATTGGGCTTTGTTCCTACAATGGGGTATCTGCACGAAGGCCATCTTAGTCTTATGCGCCAGGCAAAGGCAGAAAATGACATTTGTATTATAAGCATTTTTGTTAATCCTTTGCAATTTGGTCCGCGTGAAGATTTTAAGAGATATCCGCGGGATTTCAATCGAGATAGAAAACTCGCTAAAGATGTTGGCGTAGATTTTATATTCTTTCCTTCCCAGGCTGATATGTATTCTCACAATTTTTCAAGTGAAGTTAATGCAGGGAAGATGGGTGAGATTTTATGCGGCATTTCACGCCCGGGTCATTTTAAAGGCGTTACGACCGTAGTCCTTAAATTGCTCAATATAACCTTGGCTGATGTGGCATATTTTGGTCAGAAGGATTTTCAGCAAGCGCGGATTATCCAAAATATGGTTAAGGATTTGAACCATCCGGTTAAAATAAAGATGTTGCCAATTATAAGAGATGAGGACGGCCTGGCCATGAGTTCAAGAAATAGATATCTTTCCACAAGAGGCAGATCAGATGCTAGGGTTCTTTACCGTTCTCTTATTGAAGCCAGGCGCAAGATAGGAGGTGGTTGTAGATCTTCCAAGGCTATAATATCGACGATAAAAAACTTGATTTCGACGGTAAGATCTGCTAGAATTGATTATATTGTAATTGTCGACGTAGATGATTCAAGTTGCATGAGCCGGCTGCGTGGTGAGATTGCAATTTTGCTCGCGGTAAAAATTGGCGGCGTGAGATTAATCGATAACATAATAATTAAAATATGAAGAAATTAGCGGTTGGCCTCGTCGGATGCGGGGCAATCGGAACATATTTAGCCAAAAGAATCGATAGGGAATTAAGCAAGGAGATTGCTCTTACTGCCATCTGCGATATCAATCCACTATCTGCAAATCGTCTAAGAGACAGCCTGCGTCAGAAACCCACTATTTGTAATATTTCTCACCTTATTAAAAAATCAGATCTTGTTATAGAGGCCGCAAGTGTTAAAAGTTGTCTATTATTGTTAGATGATGTCATATCTTCTGGTAAAGACATTTTGGTCATGAGCGCAGGCGCCTTATTACTCAAAAAAAATATTGCTAAATTGGCAAAAAGAAAAGGAGCTAGGATTTATATTCCAAGTGGCGCCATAGCTGGTGTAGATGCTATTAGGGCAGCAGGATTTGGTAAGATAAACAAGATCCAGCTTACAACAAGAAAGCCGGCCAGAACCTTACTCGATGTACCTTATCTAAAAAAGAAAAGATTAGATATGGCTAAGCTGAAAGGAGAGGTAGAATTGTTTAGCGGAAACGCTTCTTCTGCTATATCGAATTTTCCAAAAAATATAAATGTTGCAGCGATAATTTCACTATCTTCGCTTGGCCCCAAAAAAACTAAGGTCAAAATATTAGCAAGTTCAAGGATAAGTAGGAATATTCATGAAATAGAAGTGAATGCAGACTGTGGCAGAATTTTTACTAGAGTTGAGAATAGACCATCGCGCGATAATCCTAAGACGAGCTATTTAGCGATGTTATCTGCATTTGCAACTATTAAGAATATATTAAGTCCCTTAAAGATTGGGGGCTGATTTATCCACCTAGGTTTTGGCGTTTTGCTTTTAAGCGGATTAACTCGACCTGACAATTTACGCTTTTTTCACTATGTAAATTGTGGTCTTATAAAAGGAGGTGAATTATGGCACAGAAAGTAATGAAGGTAGGGATAAAGAGACAGAAAGGTTATCTTTATTATGTAGATAAGAAAGGTGACGTCTCCATGGCCAAGATGGCAAGAGGCAAGAAAAAAGGAGGCTCGCCCAAAAAGGTAGCCAAATGTGGTATCACGAGAAAGAAGGGATACCTTTACTTCATCGATAAGAAAGGTGACGTCTCCATGGCCAAGATGGTTCGGGGCGGCAGAAGGAAGAAAAGGAAGAAAAGATAATAGTTTGTTTGAATCAAAAGAAGGCCTCTGTAATGATAGTTTTCCTGTTGAAATTTTTAATATAAATTAAAATTTAAGACAGGTATTACAGAGGTCTTTTTTGATTAGACTCGTTATATAAAAATAACAAGAAATATTACAATGCTTAAATTAAATAAAAAAGCAGGGCCTTTATTACTTTTTTTCATTATAATCTTTGCCTTTGTTCTTAGGATTTACGGAATTTCTAAGTTACCTGCTCTTACCACTGATGGTTATATGTATATGAAGATTGCGCAAGGGGTATATGAAAATCCTCTGAATTATTCTTCCCGTAATTTTCATGATAAATTTACAGCTGAAGGTCGAAGGCTGCCAGATTTTATTAATCGTCCGCTTTTTGTTTATCCGCCAGTTTTCTGTTATCTGATTGCCCTAATGTATTTTCTCTGGGGCGTGGCTACTGAATCAGCCATGCTTGTGCCGTTATTCTTCGGTTTAGGGACAATCATTGTTACCTTCTTTATTGCAAAGAACCTTTATAACAAAAATATAGCTATTCTTTCGGCTTTGTTTGTGAGCATCGAGCCTATTAATTGGCTTTGTTCTCAAAAGGTTTGGATTGAGACCGCTTATACTTTTTTTTCCTCTTTGGCAATATTGTTTTTTATTAACACTAAAAGGAGCAGGAAATACTTTGTTTTTGCCGGTATTAGTTTGGGTATAGCATTGCTCAGTAAGTATCAGGCAATTTTGACCCTCTTTGTTATTATCGGATTCATGCTACTTAGAAAAAGAAAGCTGTTATTACAAAAAGATTTTTTATTTTTCTTAGCGAGCATAGGTCTTCTTTTCCTACCATGGATAATTTGGAATGCCTTGATTGATAAATTTCAGACTTTAAGAGGTTTTGTGATTGCCAATATAACTCGGCCGTTTGAGGCATTCAGTTTAGTAGTTATTATCTTTTCCTCTGTTCTGGCTATAGCCTTAATCTTGAGAAAGGCATTATTAAGCCTAAAAGATAAGGGGCACCAGACTTATAATTTAGGCAGATTAAAAAAATTGATAGTTGTTTTTTCCTGCTCTTTGGCAGTTTTATTTTTAGTTCGATATATTTTGCCTATCGTCTTCTCATTCACTATCCCTAAATCGGGCTGGTATCAGGGCATATTTAGAGGAGAGCCACCCTATTTTTATTTAAAAAGATTAATCGAATTTTCACCCCTCTATTTATTTTCCTATATTGCGATAATCTATTATTATTTTAAGAAGGGTGAGGAAGATTTTTTATTAATTCTTTGGGCAGTTGTTATATTGGCCTTTCACATTCTCTGGGGCAATTATCAGAGTCGTTATATTATATTATCCATACCACCCTTACTAATTTTGGCATCAAAACTTTGTCATGATTTATATAATAGGATTACCAAGATTGATGCCGTTAAGGTAAGAATAACTTATGAGATTATATTTATTCTTATTCTACTTTTTTCAGTATTTAAAACTTTCTGGGTAGGTGGTATTTTGGCCACAACCTCTCAGCCATGTTATTTTTAGTTATTTAGGACGTATTCAGGGCTTAGCATACCCGAGGGTCTCGATGAATAGATTATTTTATGTGATTATTTGGATTTTAGTTTTATTTTCAATCACAAATATATATTTTACAATTCCAAAAGAAAGTGATTTCTACACCTCTGCAGATGAAGGCCGATATTTTAAATATGCAAGTGCAGTTGCGACTGGAGGCTTAGGGGAATTTAGAAAATTAGCAAAGCAATATGTCCAGGATAAGAATGAACATCTTTTTCCATCACCTTTAAGGGCAGGCCACATTCTGGCGACCTCTTTATGGTTTAGGTTATTTGGTATCAGCTTTGTCTCTCTTGCAAGATTTTCCTGGTTTTGCTTTATCCTGTTTTTACTGGTCTCATTTTATTTTTGTAAAAAATATTTCGATAGAGATTTAGCTCATTTCTATGTTTTATTGCTGTCTTCCTCGCCGTTACTTATGGCAATGGCAAGAAGGGCCCTATCAGATAGCAACGCGAATTTATTTTGTTGTATAGCTGTTTGGCTTTTTTTTGTATTTTTAAAGCAACAGAACAAGATCAACTATTGTTTATTTCTTTTGTTTTTTTGCTTTGCCATTTCTATTAAATTGCCAAGTTTACTCCTTTTGCCATTTTTTATACTTTCCTTTTTACTGTATAAATATGTTTACAAAAATAAGATATCCAACCTATGTCTTGTTGGCACAATTTTTATACCAGTTCTATTATTACCTGTTTTCTATCTAGTATTATTTGGCAACTTTCAGGATTTTTTGTTATTAGTAAAAGCATGGTCAGGTCATTACCTTACTGGTACTGTACCTAGCAGCTACGCAATACTTTTTAATGACGGGCCTTGGTATACCCACATAATTCATTATCTCCTGCTTAGTCCGATAACAACGCTCCTGTTTATCGGCTATTTTTGTTATACGCTACTATCAAGAAAATTTGTCTGGAGGACTACTTATTTCTTTAATTATTTTTTAGTCTATTTTATAATTGTATCTAATTTAAAGTATGCTAGAGTCGCACGCCATATTCTAAATTTAGAAATGGTCGTATACTTATTTTCGGTAGTGATGCTATATGAATTATTCAGACAGAAGACCAAGCTCTATCAGCTCTATTTAGTTTTTGCAAGCTCAGTATTAATATTCTTCCTGAACTATTTTAATTTCATGGACATATTTTATTATAAGAAAATCTATGATCCTGTCAGTTATTGGCTTTTAATGGCAAAAAATATTATTCCAAAATTTTAAATTTCCCTTTGCTAAAGTTAATCTAATCAAGCCTACGTATAAATATACCCCCGATAGCATGGATAGGCAGCTGTCTAAAGGAATTAAGAGCAATATCGTGAAAGATTCTATTGTTATTAACGGTGCTAAAGAACACAATCTTAAAAATATAAAGGTTGTGATTCCTCGCAATAGCCTGACGGTAATCACGGGTTTAAGTGGTTCCGGGAAATCTTCTTTGGCCTTTGATACTATATATGCTGAAGGCCAGCGCCGTTATATCGAAAGTCTTTCTGCATACGCCCGCCAATTCTTGCAGCAACTTCAAAAGCCGAACATTGAATCCATCGAAGGAATCTCGGCGACAATTGCAATAGAACAGCGCAGCGCATCTAGCAATCCGCGTTCTATTGTAGCGACACAGACTGAAATCTATGATTATCTGCGTCTTTTATTTGCACGTATTGGACGCCCTTTTTGTCATAAATGCGCTCGAGAAATCAAGAGTCAGAGCTCAGAAGAGATTATAGAGCAGGTTATTACTTCCATGCCTAATTCAATAATTAGTATCTTTGCTCCTGTCATAAGAGGTAAAAAAGGCCATTATCGAAGTCTGCTTGAACAGATTCGTAAAGACGGATTTAGCAGGGTTAGGATCGACAAGAAAGAACATGCCTTAGGAGAGGACGTCGCCTTAGATAGATACAAGATACACACAATAGAGATTTTTATCGACAGATTAAAAGTCCAGGCAAAGTCTAAGGATCGCCTTGCGGATTCGATAGAGATGGCCCTTAAGATCGGAGGCGGAACAGTTATTATCCTTAAAGAAAATGCTAGGCATGAGAGCATATTTAGCGAGCAGTATGCATGCGTACACTGCGGTGAAAGCCTGGGTGAGATCCAACCGCGGTTTTTTTCTTTTAATTCTCCCTATGGCGCTTGTCCTGCGTGTAACGGTTTAGGCACCAAGTTGGAATTTGATCCAGATTTGATTATCCCTGATAAAAGTAAGTCGATCGCAGAAGGGGCTGTTGCTCCTTGGAAAAAAGGTGGCAGGAGCTATCTTATGTATTATCGCGCCCTTTTGCGTGAGTTAGCCAGAGAATTAGACTTCAGCTTAAATGTACCCTTTAGGAAATTGCCACAATCTATACGTAAGGCAATCCTTTATGGGGTTGATATACATATTTGGGGCAAGCCGTTTGAAGGCATTATTCCTCATCTTACGAGATTATTCAGTCAGACAAAAAGTGATTTTCTCAAAGGTGAAATATCCAGATTTATGAGTGTATTAGCTTGTCCTGAGTGTTTTGGCGCACGATTGAAAAAGGAGAGTTTGTCAGTAAAAATCGCAGGTCTTTCTATATGGGATGTATGTCAATTCTCAATTAAGGAAGCTAAGAAATTCTTTGATAATTTGAAGTTGTCTAGTAAAGAAGCAGTGATTGGGATGGAGGCCTTGAAAGAGATAAGAAATAAGCTCAATTTTTGCATTAATGTTGGACTTGATTATTTAACATTGGAGCGAAAGAGCTCGACGCTTTCCGGTGGAGAGGCTCAGAGGATTCGACTTGCAACACAGATTGGCTCAGGATTAGTTGGTGTTATATATATTCTTGATGAGCCTAGCATTGGCCTGCACCAGCGCGATAACCGTAAGCTGATTAAGAGCCTCTTGTCATTGAGAGACTTAGGCAATACAGTGATAGTAGTAGAGCATGATGAGACCACAATAAGAAGCAGCGATTTTATAGTTGATTTAGGCCCGCAAGCAGGAGCTGGCGGTGGTTATTTGATTTATTCCGGAGGCCTTCCTGGTCTGCTTAAGTCCAAAAAATCTCTAACCGCAAAATTTTTAAATGGGGAACTTAGGATTCAGGCGCCAGGAGAAAGAAGGATCGCTGATTTTAGCAAGGCCTTAAGAATTGAAGGCGCCTGCGAACACAATCTCAAAAAAATTGATGTTAATATACCTTTAGGAGTGTTTAATTGCGTAAGCGGCTTATCCGGATCAGGCAAGTCGACATTGATTTATGATATTCTCTATAAGGCATTAGCCTCTCACTTTTATAATTCTAAAGAGAAGGCGGGTAAACACTCCAAGATTTCAGGTTTAGAATTTATTGATAAGGTAATTATCGTTGATCAGGCTCCTATAGGCAGGACGCCACGTTCCAATCCGGCTACATATACAGGCGTCTTTGCACACATTAGGGAAGTTTTTTCCAGACTTCCATTATCGCGGGCACGCGGATATAAGCCTGGAAGATTCAGCTTTAACGTAAAAGGAGGCAGGTGTGAGGCCTGTTTGGGTGATGGCATTAAAAAAATCGAAATGCATTTTTTGCCTGATGTTTACGTCCACTGTGAAGTATGTAAAGGCACGCGGTTTAATCAACAGACTCTAGAGGTTAGATTTAAAGGTAATTCAATAAGTGATTGCCTTAATTTGTGTGTGAGTGAGGCGCGTGAGCTTTTTGCAAATATTCCCAAGATAAAACGTATATTAGATACTCTTAGTGATGTTGGTTTAGGCTATATTCAGTTAGGGCAGTTCGCAACAACACTTTCAGGAGGCGAGGCCCAGAGGATAAAGCTCTCAGAGCAATTGAGTAAACGCTCAAGCGGCAGGACGCTTTATCTTTTGGATGAGCCTACAACAGGACTTCATTTTGCTGATGTTGATAAGTTGCTTGATGTCTTACATAGATTGGTTGATGCAGGTAATACTGTTTTAGTTATTGAACATAATCTAGATGTCTTAAAGTCCTGTGATTATATAATTGATCTGGGTCCTGAAGGCGGCGATGCCGGAGGTGAAGTAGTCGCTTGCGGTTCACCAGAGGAAATTATTGCCAGCCTTAAGAGTTATACCGGTATTTACCTTAAGAAGGCACTGCGGCGCTAAATTACGTATTTTTGACCTCTTAAAAGTGTTCAAAAAAAGGTATTGAGCAAGCTTTGAAATTCTGTTATAGTTAGTACTTGATGAAGAAAAAATGCTTTCTTTTAACTAGTGTTTTTTTGTTTTTTTGGATAGCCCAGAGTCTATTACTCCCTAATCGGGTATACTGCATTGAAAGTAATGAGGCGGAGGATTTTTATGTGGCAGCCAAGGCATTCCAAGACGGTTTTTACGATCTCTCCTTAGAAAGTTTCAAGCGTTTTATTAAGCGTTACCCGGATAGTTCTTATCTTTATGAGACGCAATTTTATATTGGAAGATGCCTATTTTTTAAAGGCCAATTTATTGAGAGCCTTTCACAATTCGAATCTTTACTAAAAAATCCTAAAACGAGCCAAATCCAGGACGGCCTTAATTTTTGGATTGCTGAAGTCCATTTTAAAGGGAAGGATTACAAGAAGGCCGCCAGCTTTTACTATAAGGTCATTGAAGATTATCCTGATTCGGAATTTCTTACCCCAGCTTATTATTCTGTTGCTTTATGTATGTTTGAACTTAAAGATTATGCGAAGGCAGTCGATTCTTTTAGTCAATTGATATCTAAATTTCCCAAGCACCCTTTAGTAGAGCCTTCAAGCTTTAAGATGGCACAAAGCCATTATCTCTCTGGGCAGCGCCAACAGGCCAAAAGTACATTTAATGAATTCATTAAAGATTTTCCAAAAAGCAATCGTTTGCCTGAGGCCTTTTTCTTTTTGGCGGAAATCTTTTATTATCAAGCAGATTATAAAAATGCAGTAGATTTCTATCAGAGAACATTGGAAATGCTTAAAACCAATATAAAGGTTGCAGATTCTGATAAGCTGAAGAATTTAGCCATTGTCGGTATTGCCTGGTGTTATATAAATGAGAAAAAAATAAAAGAGGCAAAGAAGGTGCTCCTCGCTGCTGAAGTAACGGATGCAATTCTTTTGGCAAAGGCGGCAGTTGAATTCATGGAGGATGATTTAGGAGTAGCAATTGAAATTTACAATAGACTGATTAGGCAGTTTCCAGAAAGTGATTATCTGCTGGAGGCCTTCTTAGGCAAGGCAGAGGCCCTATATAATCGTGACTCATTTGATATTGCCGTAGTTCTATATAGAGAAATGATCGATAGATTCTCTAATCTTGAAAAGTTTAAAGATTTTGAGAGTAAGATTTATTACGGGCTTGCCTGGTCTTATCTTAAGATAGGACAGTTCCAGGAGGCAATAAATGAATTCGATAAGATTGCCAAGACATCCAATGATGAGATTGTAAAGATTAGCGCCTTATGCCAAATGGGTGATACTTATCAAGAGACAGGCCAATTAGATAAGGCCCTAGAAACTTATGATGAAATTCTAAAAAGTTACCCGGATTCGCTTTATAGCGATTATGTCCAGTTCCAGGTCGCAGCCAGTCTTTACAAATCAGAGCAACTCGATGCGGCTATATTAAGTTTCCGGGCATTGCTCGATAATTTCCCTAAGACGAAGCTTAAAAATAGGGCGCAATATTATTTGGGATTGGTTTATTTTCAGCAGGGAAATTACAAAGGCGCTATAGACCAGCTTAATAAATTTTTAACTGAATTCCGCGAAACTAATTTGGCGTCTGACGCTATGTATCTATTGGCATCTTCCTTTTACAACCTAGGTGAATATAAAAAATCTCTTTCTGCTTTTGAAAGAATCTTCAAAGAAAATATAAAACGGGATGAAAAAATCAGCCAGGCTGCCGAGTATGAAATTGCAAATTGCCTTTTCCAGTTAGGAAAGGAAAAAGAGGCCCTGCAAAGACTAAAGGTCTTTTTAAAAAAGCATCCAGAATCAAAAATATGTGCTGATGTTTTTTATTGGTTGGGTGAATATTATATGGCAATCGACAATTTTGAAATCGCACGTAGATACTTTCGTCGACTATTAAGCGATTTTCCCGAACATGAGCTTTCTGACGCTGCTTTTTTCAATATAGCAGTAAGCTATAGTGAATCAGAACGTTTCAAGGCGGCATTAAAGGCATTTTCGCAAGTTAGGGATTCTAAAAATATTGAGTTGAGTTTGAATGCTAATATTTCAATGGCGGAAATTTATTTGGCAAACAAAGACCATCGAAGCGCCTTAGCAATTTATGATAAACTTTTGCAAGAACAACGATTTTCAGCTTACAAAACGTTGATCTTAACCAAAAAGGCGGATTCTTTAAGATCAATAAGAGATTACTCAGAGAGCCTCTCTAACTATAGAGATGCACTTAAGGCCTCTTCGCGTGAATATAATCCGGAGATTTTATTTAAGATTGCGGAGGTTGAAGAAGAGAGGGGTAATCTAAAATTGGCACTTGAAAATTATCTTAAGATAAGTTATCTACCTGGATTTGAACAAGATCTCGCCAAGCGAGCACTTCTTAGGGCTGCCAGGATCTGCGAAACGCAGCGCAATTGGAAAGAGGCGAAGAAGATATACAATAAATTGAAAGATACAGATTTTGATGAGGCTAAATATGCCTATGATCGCTTGAATTGGATTGAGAAAAATATTGATAAGGCTCAAGGAAAATAGTTTTGCGTCAATTAATATCAAAGACAGAAATAATTAACTAGAGAGGTGAATTAATGTCTGAAATAATTCAAAAGATTGGTTTGTTGCTTTTAAGTATTGTAGTCGCCTTTCTTCTCTATTTGAAAGTCGGCATTATTAATAAGGGTGGACCGGTAATGATTTTACTCATTGTCTGTTCAATCTTTGCTTTGGCAATTGTCATGGAGCGGTTTTGGTTGCTTCATAGAATGCGCTTAGACGCCAGTAAATTCCTGGAGAAAATAGTTGATACCTTAAAAAGGCAAAGGGTTAAAGAGGCTATTGAGTCTTGCGATAAGTCACCACATCCAATCGGATTAATTTTAAAGGCAGGGATTGTAAAGTCTGATCGTTCTCGAGAGGATATAAAAGAAGCAATGGAAGATGCTTCTTTATATGAGGTGCCGAGAATGGAGAAGAATTTAGGCCTTCTGGCTACATTAGCGCATATCTGTCCTCTTTTGGGGTTATTAGGTACGGTAATGGGCCTGGTGAGATGTTTTCAGGTTATACAATTGAAGTCAGTAGGATTTCAGCCAGTGAGTCCGGGAGATCTTGCGGGTGGAATATGGGAGGCATTAATTACTACGGTGGCAGGTCTCTCAATAGCCATTCCCACATACGTAGCTTACAACTATCTTGTTAATCGTGTAAATAGTTTTATTCTAGAAATGGAACGCTCAGCTACAGAGTTGCTTAATTTCTTAACCGAAAGGACGTTTTCTGAATCATGAAATTCAAAAGACATATGCAGTTAGAGCATGGCCTAGGTCAACTCGACATCGCGCCTTTAATTGATGTCATCTTTCAGCTATTGATATTTTTTATGTTAACTTCAAGTTTTGTATTACGATCTGGGATACGTGTAAATTTACCCCAGGCAGTTACAAGCGAAGTAGTCAAAGATAAGAATGTTATTATAACTGTTAGCGCTGAAAATGTTTTGTATCTAGGAGGTTCCGTAGTAACTCTAGATGAATTAAAAGCGAGATTGAAGGCCGTTAAACGCGTTTCGGGTTCTGTTCTGATTAAAGCTGATTCCAAGGCTTACTTGGGACGCGTTGTTGAAATTTGGGATTTATGTCGTGAAATTGGACTGGAACAAATAAATGTCGCTACTAACCAACAGGTTGAATGAAGGTATTCCAAGGAATAATCGCAATAGGCGCGCCTTAAAAATTTCTTGCGTTATTTCTTTCTGTTGGCATATCTGCCTTTTTAGTGTTGTAGACATAACCTTCCCAGATATAAAAGTGCCTGCTGTAAATAAAGAAGTTATGTTCCTGGGCTCTTATCTTGCTGATTATGATTTTTTTCCTTCAGAAGATAAAAACATTCACAAAAATATATATTTTGATACTGCAGTAAAGAATGCATTAGGGCAAGATCTGGAGGGTTACCCAAAATTAGAGATATTTCTTGAAAAGCCAGAAAAATATTTCCTTGCTCAAAAGAGCCAGAGAGAAGAGGTCTATTATAGATCCCAGCTAGATACCTTGCCAAGTGAGATTCTTTTGTATTCTGGTCTGCCCAAAAAAGATTTGGAATTTTTTGATTCCAAAAGATTACCTGCTATGAATATTTATTTTAAAGAAGGGATTCCGCGGCCAGTTAAATTTAAATTATATATTTCGGAAAGAGGCAGGGTTAGGCTCTCGGAGAAGACAATTTCTTCTGGTAGTTTTGATGCAGATATGTTTATTCAAAGGGCGCTAAGAAGATTGGTTTTTGATACTTGCGCATTCGGTAGGGCTAACTGGCACGAACTCGAGTTAGATCTTAAAAATGATACCAATTAATTTTAGCTGGTTGATTTTTCTATTTGTTTCCTGCCCGCTTTTATTTTTATTTGTCATGTGGGTGATACCTTTAAAGAGACAACGTTTTTTTAATATATTGGAGTCTGAAAAGGATGCCTGGCATTGTAACGTTTGTACGTATACTTATTTAATTTTTGATAAGAAGACAGCAATTTCTAAATGTCCACGCTGTGGTAGTTTCAATAGAAGGGTAGAGTCTTCAACCTCGAATTCTAATTTTTCTCTGGAAAAAATCAGCTAAGTGGATTATAATAAAGAAAGTTATAGCTTAGCTTAAGTTTAAGCGGACATAAATTGTCTGCTCATTGGAGGAGGCAGTTATGATTACAAGGATAGGCATAGCAGCAGGCGAGGTCTGGCATTTTCTGGATAGTCATGGCCAAGCAAAATTAGAAGATGTCTTATCTAATATTGATAAACCACGCGATATCTTATTAATGAGCATCGGTTGGTTAGCCAGAGAAGGTCATGTTGTGCTGAATAATGATGGTGAAAGTTATTTATTGATATTGAGAAAAGCGGAAGTTGGATAGCTCTTATGAATACCAGCAATACCAGAGGCAAGATTAATAAGAAGAAAGGAGTAGCTTTAGTTACAGTATTGATCTTCGTTTTGTTAGTTTCTATGGTTGCAATAACCTCAGTGTATTTAATGACAAACCAAGCTAGGCAGATAGAGAAGCAAATTCGCAGAATAACTGCCTTTTATTCTACTCAGGCAGCCGCTGTACAGGCAAGAGAAGATATTTTTAAAGATCGTACCTTAAACGTTTTAGATTTAGATCCAATAAATAACCAAAAAGTAGATATTGCTTATTATCCCGCCACAGAAAGATTAGAAACTAACATCATCTATTTCCCATAAAGACCCTCTTTAAAAAGACCCCGCTCTTTAAGTCACAAAGAGAAATTACCTAAACGTCAAGTAAATCCCGGTAAGTCTAAGTAAATTAATAATAATTTTTTATTGACAAAGTAAGTATAATATGTTTTAATTAAGAATATATTAGTTTAAGTAAGATGTAGAATATAATTATGTTATACTTTTTGCTGATAACATATTGAGGTGCAAGGTATGTCCAGATTAATGGATATTCAAGAATTAGCGGATTACTTACGACTTAAAAGGCAGACTATTTATAACTGGCTGAATCAGAAGAAGATTTCAGGCATTAAGGTGGGAGGCGTTTGGCGTTTCGATAGAAGAAGTGTCGATAAATGGCTGAGGTCTCACGAACAAAAGGCAGATTAGGATAAAGATGAGAGGTTTTAACAAGACACAATTAGGCATTAATTTAAGCGCGGACGCGATTACACTTGTTGAATCCAGCGCTAGAAAGATTGTTAAATACTGCAGGCAGGAACTATCAGAATTTAGCGTTAACCTGATGGAACTTTCCGAGGATGAGATAAAATTTTCTGCAATTTTACAAAAGATTTTAAGGGAGAATGAATTTACAGGCCGCGACGTTTACGTTGGTTTGCCTGCGCACGATATTATTGTAAGATCTTTTCAAATTCCACTTGTATCAAAAAGGGAAATAGACTCGACCATTAATTATGAAGCAAGAAAATATCTACCGTTTCGAATAGAGGAATTAATATTTGATTTTCTCACGCGACGCAATAAAAGGAGTAAAGGCTTTAATGTAATATTTGCTGCAATTAAAAAGAAAGCCGTTGAGAGGTATGTTAAGGTACTTAATCAGGTGGGATTTAATATCGTTTCATTGGAACCGGCAAGCTTGAGTTTTCTGCGTGCAGCCTTTGTTAAGACCAGAATCAATTTAAAAAAAATAGTACTAATTATAAATATTGATTCTCGCCTTTCAGAAGGAGATATCCTGATTTTAGATTCCAATATGCCTTGTTTTATTCGCGATTTAAAATTATCTACCGCAGGCGAGGCCCCAGAGCAGGACAATCTCGAAAGCAAATTAAATAAACTAATAAATGAAATAAGAATTTCTATTGATTATTTCCGCCACCAGCAGCTTGCATTGCAAGATAATATTTCAGAGATTTTATTATTTACAGACGTCTCTGAAACAAATTCTTGGGCGCAGGCGATTGCTCAGGAGTTAGGTATATCAACCACTGCATTTTTAGCGGCCGAGACCTTAGGGATTGATTCAGCCCACTGCGATTTGCTTAAGGCAGCAGGGGCATCGTTTCGTGGTTTATGTAATTTTCCAGTTGAGTTAAATCTCCTAAAGAAGAAAGAAGAGAAGTTGATAAGAAAAGAATCACAATTTGCTCAGATTTCAAAGTTATTTGTTTTTAAACCACTATTTAAAAAATGTCTTATTTCTGGCGGAATATTCATAGCTTTAATAATTGCTATATATGTCCTTGGAAATTTTAAAATAAAAAAATTGGAAAAGCAATTAAATCTAACTCGAGCCCCTAAAGAACAGCTTGCATTTTTACCAAAGGCTATTGATTTTAGTCAGAAGGAGCTTGTTGCAATAAAGAAGTTGGTTCAAGACCAGCTGGATCAAGTCGAGGCAACAATTGCATCAAGGGTTTATCTAACTGAAAAGATTGAGCGCCTTCAAGCCTTGTTGCCTGATGGCGTCTGGCTTGAAGGTCTAGACTTTCGTAAGGACAGAGGCAGCTTAGAAATGGTACTTGAGGGAGTTGCATATCTGCCTTCAGGTGAAAATGCATTAGTCGTAATCGATCAATTCTTAAGTAAATTACGCAATGATACGAAATTCAACAAAGGTTTTAAGGATATTGTACTTAGTTCGGTGAGGCAATCAGCCAGGGATGATTTTGTGATCCGGTTATTTCAGATTAAATGCCGTTAGTCAAAAATAAGATGAATCTAAAAGAGATAAAAATTGAGGATATCCTAAAAAAAACCGATAATCTTTTTATTATCGCTATAGTTTTAATCGGCTTAATTATCTCAGTAAATATTATTAAGAAGAATGCGAATGCTTATAAGCTCTTGCAGCAGAAGATTAAAACAGAGGAGAATATGAGTAATCTACTGACAGAGATTAACGATAGCGCTAAAGATTATAATTATTATCAGAAAAAAATACTATTCGATAAAGACAGCCGTCAGGTGGTTAATGCTATTAATGAGTGGGCGAGTGCCTCTGGGGTAGAGATAATATCCTTAACGCCCCAGTTCGTAAAAGGTGATGAACGATTTTACTACGTTCCCGTTGATCTTGTAGCAAAGGCTGATTATTACGGATTAGGACTATTCTTAAGTAGAATTGAGGATTACGAAGGTTTCATTGAAATTAGAAATCTTAAGGTTTCTGCAGAGGGGGGGAGGATTTGGCAATCTATGCAATCGCAAAAGTTAAATATCAATCTTTCCTTGTATGCAGTCGCCCTGAAGGAATTAGATGTATCTGAAGCGTTTTCAAGATACTAGGATTGTACTAAAAATGAAAAATACTTCTTTAATTGTCTTATTCATAACTATTTTTCTTCTGTCGTTGTACAGCCTAGGTCAGGCAGATGTTGTTTCTTCCAAGAAGGTTGCTTTTAAACCTTCTGGCTTACGCAGTCCATTTAGGTCTCTATTACCGGAAAAAAAGGCAGAAGAAGCAAAAGAAGTAATTAAGGCACCTGAAAGAGAGATACCTGTTTCTTCTCCAAAAGTCAAGATAAATGGAATAGTCTGGGGGGGATTATTTCCCCAGGCAATTATCAACGATGAGGTAACAAGAGAAGGAGATGTCCTAGGGAAGCCAGAATCGATTACGGTTCTAGAAATTAAACCACGAGAGGTAGTGGTCTTATTTAAGGGAAAGATATTTAGTTTAAATCCTTGATTTGAGCCTAAGTAAAAAAATAAGGGGGAATAAATGAAAAACCTTAAGGGAAATTACAGGATAAAGATGCTATCCATTGGCATAGTTGTTTATTTGTCATTGTTTTTATTTGTTCCGAAGATTTATTCGGACGATTTGCCTGCCTGGCAGAATATTATCTTTGAAGATGAAACACAAAAGATTTCAATGGATTTCAAGGAGGCAAATCTCAAAGATGTATTGAAGATATTCTCTCAGCAGGCAGAGCTTAATTTTATTGCAAGTTCTGCTATAGAAGATCGTAAAATCACATTATATTTAAACAATGTTCCTGTAGATGAGGCATTGGATAAGCTTCTTAGAGCTAATAATTTAGGTTACGAGAGGGATAGCTATTCTGATATTTTTATAGTAAGGGACAAAGGCGAGTCTGCAATAGAGACTGAAACCCGCGTATTTTATTTAAAATATGCTCGAGTTCCAAGTTCCCGCTTGAGCCGAGAGATTGAAAGTGCTGCTTCAGATACAGAGGATGCCTCAGGAGGAACATCGGCAAGCAATGAGTTCAATATCGTTGAGGCAATAAGAAGACTGCTTTCTCTTCACGGCAATATTGTTGAGGATGCGCGGACAAACAGTCTGATTGTTACAGATATTCATTCAAGATTTGCAGTGATTGAAAACACTATTGCAAAACTTGACATTTCAATTCCTCAGGTAGCGATTGAAGTTGAGATGCTGGATATTAATCAGAATGTTTTAGATGAATTAGGTGTTAAATTTGCCAATGCTGATCTTTTGAGCTTTACAGGACCTTCTGCGGAGACTGACTTTCTCTTTAATAAAAATCGCGCTAATGCCCCAACTAGTCAAGAAACGCATTTTGGCATCTTGAGCGCAGAGCGTTTAATCCTTACTCTAGAATTATTAAAGACACGCACTGATACTAAATTTCTGGCTAGGCCTCGCCTGTTAACACTTTCCAATGAGACATCTGAGATAAAGATAACCGCTGATGAGGCTATTGGCGTTACTACTGAGACAGCGGCAGCGGGTGGTACTACAGGTTCAATAACCGAGACTGCCGAAAGAGCAGAAACCGGTATTTCATTGCGTGTTACGCCACAGGTAAATATTACAAGTGGCGAAATTATAATGCTTTTAGAGACAAAGGTTATTGAGGCAAAAACAGGGTCAATAACCCTTGGCGGAAATATATTAAAGGACCCGGAGGTTCGTGGCACTAAGTCCATAGTAATGGTTAACGATGGAGAGACTGTTGTAATCGGCGGATTGATTCGTACTACTGATTCCCAGACAAAGAAGAGGGTTCCTTTTTTGGGGGATATTCCTTTTCTGGGAGCACTTTTTCGTCATCGAGAAGGTGATACAAAGAATCGCGAGCTGATTATCTTTATTACGCCACGCGTTGTCAAAAGCGGCGGCGTTCCATTAATACAATCTGCCGGACGGTTTATTAACAATGAGCGTGAACAAGGGCCATTGGGTTCTTCCTCTGATGAGGTTGATAAGGCTCTTACAGAGTTTGAAGAACGTAATGATCTATGATGTAATTTGAGGTGTGAGTAAATGGCCAAGCCCAGATTAAGATTAGGTGAACTGCTTGTAAAGGAAGGAATCATTACTAAAGAGCAGTTAATGAAAGCAGTGGATGAGCAGCGAAAGTACGGCGGCTCAAGAATTGGCGAGGTTTTAGTGCAGTTGGGCATGGTTAGTGAGCAGGACTTGATTGCTACGCTGGGCAAACAGCTGGGGATTTCCTATGTTACTTCCGGTACTGGCTTGTTGCGGCCGGCAATTAACCAGGGACTGGAAAGATTGATTTCCAAGGATTTTGCCATTAAGAATGTAGTGCTGCCTCTATCTAAAAATCTTAATTCCTTGACCTGCGCAATTTTCGATCCATTAGATTTAGTTTTATTAGATAACCTGCGTAAGATTACGGGGTGTGAAATAAATTCAGTTATTGCTACAAAGCCAGATATACTAAAAGCAATCGAGGAGTTTTATGGAAAGGTAGATCTACTTAAAGAGGCAGTAAAGGAATCCTATATAGATACAGGTCAGATTGATGAGGCAGATGCTGATTTGAATGAAGATGAGTTGAGTCTGGACACATTGATTGCCAAGGCAGAAGAGGCCCCTGTAGTAAAGTTAGTTGATTTGATAATCCGTCAGGCAATCGATGAACGCGCCTCAGACATTCATATTGAACCCTACAAAGAGAGGATAAGTTTAAGATATAGAATAGATGGAGCGCTTTATGACATTCCGCCTCCAGCTAAACATCTGCACCTTCCTATTATTTCCAGGATAAAAATTTTGGCTAAGATGGACATTGCAGAGAAACGCCTGCCACAGGACGGGGCTTTCATGGTACGCTCTGAAAAGCGCGCCATTGATTTAAGGATTTCTACTATACCTACAGTTTATGGCGAGAAGGTGGTTATTAGGCTACTTGATCGCAGTCAGCTTCCCTTGGAGCTGACACAGCTGGGCCTTGAGCAAAAACAATTAGAAATATTTCGCCAGGCTATAAGTTCGCCTCATGGAATGATTTTCCTGACTGGTCCTACAGGTAGCGGAAAAACAACGACTTTATATGCTGCCCTAAGTGAGATAAATAGCCCTCATAAAAATATTATTACTGTTGAGGATCCGGTTGAATACCGTCTTGACGGTATAAGTCAAGTCCAGATAAAGCCCGAAATCGGTCTCACATTTGCTACTGCCCTACGTTCATTTTTACGTCAGGATCCTGATATAATGATGGTGGGAGAAGTAAGGGATTTGGAGACTGGACGTATCTGTGTGCGTTCGGCATTGACAGGCCATCTTGTCCTAAGCACCCTGCATACAAACGATGCCCCTTCAGCAATTACGAGATTGGTTGATATCGGCGTAGAACCCTATCTTTTAATGCCAGCCTTGTTATTAGTTGTGGCCCAGAGGTTAGTGCGCAAATTATGCCCTGACTGCAAAGAGGCATATGAGCCGTCCGGGGAGAAGCTGGGAAATACTAAACTCAATGCTGATCTTATCTATAGGGCTAAGGGCTGCGAGAAATGTAATCAGATTGGCTATCGTGGCAGGGTTGGCGTCTATGAAGTTATGAGTATTAACGAAGAGATTTCTCATTTTGCCTTGGAAGGAGTAGAAACTGCAAAGATTAGGGAGGCATCAATAGCTAACGGCATGAATACGTTATGGGAAAATGGCCTGAAAAAAGTTGAAAAAGGCATTACAAGTCTGGAAGAGATAATGGCAGTGGTAGTTGAAGGATAAACAAATGGCTAAGTTTATTTACACAACAATTTCAAAGGCCAGCAAGAAAAACAAGGCCATAACTGAGGCTAAAAGCGAAGAGGCCCTGCTGGAGAAACTCCAGTCTCAAGGGCTTACTGTAATAAGCATTGTTCCTTATCAAGAAGGGACCAGGGTGACTAAACCTGAAGAGGCAAAGTCAGAAGCTGTAAAGTTTAGGGCCAAGCCAGTAAAAACTCATAGAAGAGTAAGGTTAACTGATTTAGTTTTATTCGCACGTCAATTAGCGACTATGCTTAGCGCTGGAGTAACGCTGCTTAGATCCTTGGAGGTTATATCTGTCCAGCTTCAAAGCCAAAAATTAATAAGGACGATGGCGAAAGTAAAAAAAGACGTTGAATCCGGAAGGAATTTTTCTGATTCTCTGGCAGAATATCCTGATGTTTTCTCTAAGCTCTGGGTTAATCTCATTCAGGCAGGCGAGGCAAGCGGAAATCTAAACACTGTATTAGAGCGTCTGGCAGATTATATCGAGGCACGCGCTGAGTTTAAGTCCAAGATTACCACTGCTATGATTTATCCTTTAATTCTGCTTGTAGTTGCAACCGCGGCAATTTTAGTTTTTACAATTATAATCATTCCTAAATTTACGTCTATATTTCAAACCTTTGATATAGAACTTCCCTTGATTACTAAGGTGCTAATTGGCTTGAGTAATTTTTTAAGACATGGTATAATTTTTCTGATACTTGGCGTTACGGTACTAATAGCGCTCTTTAAAAATTTTATTAAAACCAAAGACGGTAAAAGGATTTACGATAGGTTTAAATTGCAAATGCCGCTTCTTGGCGAATTTATACAATCTGTTCAGGTTGAAGGCTTTGCTTCGGAAATATCCATGCTTTTAGAAAGCGGCGTTCCTATTCTCTATGGTTTAGAGATTACTCAGCAGAGCATGGAGAATTCACTTATGGAAGAGGCCGTAGGAGAAATAAAGGATTCAGTGCGCGCGGGTCAACCACTTCATACCCCAATGGAAGAATCAGGATTGTTTTCGCCTATGGTTAGTCAGTTGATTGCAATTGGCGAGGAGATCGGAGAACTACCCAAGATGTGCAAGCAGATCGCCATTTATTATCAGAACTATATTAAGACTTTTGTTACGCGATTTACAGCAATGTTAGAGCCATTAATGATTGTATTTATGGGGATTATAGTCGGAGTAATGGTAATAGCAATGTATCTGCCAATATTTCAGATGTCAACTGGAGGAAGTTTTTAAAGCTAGATTATATGCTCATTGAAGGAGGTGATGTTTTAAATTCTCTGAGAAAATAATCGTTGTAATTTATTATAGATATTTACAATCAAGGTCTAGTATGGACCTTAAAAGGAGGTAGTTTAAAATGAAGAAAGGTTTTACGCTTTTAGAATTAATTATCGTTATAATTATTCTTGGAATTTTGGCTTCTTTGGCAATACCTAGGTTTACCAGAACTACTCAGCGGGCAAGGGCTGCAGAGGCACTTCAGATGTTGTCTGTGTTGCGTGGCTCGATGGAGCGCCATTTCCTAAGAGGCGATACTTATGTTGGTGCAGTTCTGGATGATGGCTCATGTGCTTGTGATGCTGGCTATAATCTTGATGTAGGTTGTCCCATGACTACTACTCCTCGGAATTTTGATTATACCCTTACAAATCTCGCCGCAGGCACATTTACTATTACTGCTACTCCTACAGGAGTTTGTGCTAGCACTGATACCATTACAATAATCGAGACCGGAGTTGTTACTGGAGCTGGCTTATTTGCTGGTATTTAAGTTATCTTAATGAAAATAGAGTCTGGTTTAGGTAGAATTAGCTAAGCAAGAATGCAGAGACCCAAGGGTTTTACATTAGTAGAGGCAGTAGTAGTCATAATTATCTTAACGATTATGGCTGCTATTGCTTATCCACGCTTTATCCGCACTATGGAAGTGACAATTGGAAGAGAGGCCAGGGTAGATTTAGAGCTAATCCTTGCTGCTGAAAAGATCATTGAGTTGCAATCAGGAGCATATTTGCCTTGTAATCCTCCAAATGATTGTAACGTTGAACTTAATTTAGATCTAAGATTTAATAACTGGCTCTACGACGTTACTGTAACAGCTCCTCCTAATCCGACTTTTCTTGCTACAGCTACACGTACATCTGGTACCAACGCAGGTACAGAAATTACAATTACTGAAAATGGTCCTCCCTTAGTGGGGACCTGGCCATTTTTAAATTTGATACAATAAATGAAAATTGGAGTTAAGAGATTGCCCCCGTTAGCCGATAAGAGGCTAACGGGGTTTACTTTAGTTGAAATCTTAGTTGCCTTAGTTATTCTGGCGTTAGCAGTTGGCGGGATAATGTCTTCTTTTATCAGCTCGCAGCGTTTTATATCCAGATCCCAGCGTCGACTTCAGGCTGCAAATTATGCCCGGGAAGTACTAGAGCAGTTAAGAGATGGAGTAAATGCCCAGTATTGGGCCAGTGCGGGTAATGATAAGCTGGATATCAAAGGTTGGACTGATTGTATTGCTGGCCCCATTAATCCTCCTTTACAAATAAACCTTGCTACTTTAGCAGCGTTTAATGCACGATGTGATTATATGGTTGTGAGTGAGTCTGCAACCGGGTATCGAGCGGTTACTGTGAGGATAGAGTGGGATGAGCCATAAAAGAATGAAATATAAGGCTGGGCTTACGCTTATTGAACTTATTATTTCTATTAGTTTTTTAGGCCTTGTTGTTTTATCTGCTGTAACTATTAACCTCAGTGCTGATAGATTTTTAAATGCTGAAAATACCCAGGTTAGGCTTACTAATGAGGTAGCCCTAGCCTTAGAACGCATTGCTAGAGATATTAAGCTTTCTTTTGGTAATCCGCCCGCTACCTTACCTGCGAATCCTGCCTTTCGAATCCTCGATCCTGGTGTTATTAGCGGTAATGAATTGCAATTACGTAAAAAAGATATAGCGCCACTAGGCACAGGTGCTAACGATCAGTGGACAGGCTATCGTTTTAATAATGCTAATAGAACAATTGAAGTTCATGATGATCTTTTTGGCGGTGTTGGCAGTTGGGAAACATTAGTAGAAAATGTTGTAGTTATAAATGATATTTTTCAGGCTATTGATACAGATAATAACGGAGATGCCTTAAATGATAATGTTATCCGAGTTGAGATAACCTGCCGTCAGGATCCAACGCAAGCTCAATCAGTAACAAATCCAGAAGTAACCTTAGTTTCAACAATGCACATTCAAGCAGTAGCCTCCCGTTGAAAAATCTCAGAAAGTAAGCAACCTATTTAAAATTCAACTTTATTATGATAAAAGTAATGCTAATTGGAAGTCAGGCATAAGCGATGCTCTCATTTATGGGGCGATAGTTCAGTTGGGAGAATGTCTCGTTCGCAAAGTCAAGAGTAAATTTTTCATAACTCGTTGAAATTAAAGTAAATATATTAACTCCTAACAGCTTAGAAAGATTTATTGGCTTAATAGATTTTAACACTTTTTGCCGCAATGTAGTCATTATTTGATCACCAAGTTTATCCTATCCTTGAGTCTACAATAATTTTAATCTTCCTAACTGATTATCTTGCAGATAGTTACAAACATATATAAATTTAAAACACTTCTTGTGCCTATTTGAGGACCATATAAGAAAATAATAGTTGTATACAATGTCATCCAATAGTGTTATTATGGATTATCATGACACAAACACCACGCCAGACAAAGAGCTCTTTTTACGGCCTTGGGATTGCCCCGAGAATACTGGATATACTGGATCGAATGAAGTTTACAGTTCCTACGCCGATTCAACATAAAGTCATACCTATTGCCATAGAAGACAAAGATATTATAGGAGTTGCGCAGACCGGAACTGGCAAAACACTTGCCTTTGCCGTTCCTATTATTCAGCGCCTTTCCCAGAGAAAGGGCCGCGCGCTGATTCTTACACCCACTAGGGAACTTGCTATTCAGGTTCATGATGTATTTCAGAAGATTGCTACGTCATTTGGCATAAATACAGCTGTTATTATAGGCGGTGCATCCATGGGCCTGCAGCTAAAAGCACTCAGAAGAAACCCGCGTGTTATAGTTGCTACTCCCGGACGTCTTGTCGATCACATGGAGCGACGCACAGTTCTTTTGGCTGATGTAAATGTCCTGGTTTTGGATGAGGCGGATCGTATGCTTGACATGGGATTTCTGCCGCAGATTGAAAGAATTATTAAATTTGTTCCACGAAACAGACAGACCATGCTTTTTTCCGCAACTATACCAGGAGAAATCGTGAGAATGGCAGCCGCGCACATGAAGCTGCCTATACATATTGAAGTCGCTCCCTCAGGAACTACTGCGGAGCACATTACACAGGAAGTTTTTATTGTTAAGAAAAGCTCAAAGCATCAGCTTTTAATAAAGCTGCTTGATGCCTATCACGGTCCAGTACTTATCTTCTCCCGGACAAAAATAGGCGCTAGAAAGATTGCACGCGAATTACAGCGAATGAACCGCAGAGCTGCTGAGATCCACTCAGACCGTTCACTTGCACAGAGAAAAGAGGCCCTGAATGGTTTTAAATCAGGAAAGTATAAGATACTTGTTGCCACTGATATTGCTGCTAGGGGTATTGATGTTACAGGCATAGAGCTTGTTATAAACTACGATCTCCCGGATGACACTGAGAATTATGTGCATCGTATTGGCCGCACAGGCCGCGCCGGACACGAAGGCCGTGCTATATCTTTTGCGACACCTGAACAGGGCTCAGATGTACGCAATATCGAGAAGCTGATTAAGACAGCCCTGCCCATATCAGAGCATCCTGAATTGCCCAAAGAAAGATTTGTTCAGTTTTCCAAGGGTTCGCATAAGACTGGCTTCTATGGCGGTCCCAAGAAAAGATATGCTAGAAGTAGATATAATAGATTCCGCAAACGTTGATAATGAGGGCAACTGTGAAGATCGCCCATGATATTGGTTAGAAAAAAAGGAGAAAGATGAACGAAGATTTTAAAAAAGAGGATTCTTCAGTTCCACTACAAGAAGAACAGCAGGTATTAGCTTTAATCAAGAGATTGCAGCAGCAGATTATTTTTTTGGAGAAGAAAGTAGATATTTTACTTAGCAGGTCTGTGCAAAGGACTAATGAAACCAGGAGCTTTTCCAGGCCTTCCCACTCCTTTGGTCGTTCTCAGCGTCAGGGAAAGGCAAGGTACAGGGATCGTTCCAGAGAAAGAGGTTTTTCTGCTGATCGCCTTGATAAGCAACATGATGAAGAAAGCAGAGGCTCTGAGCAAAGAGAAAAACCATTTTACCGCTTTGATAAACGCCAGGGAGGAAGCCGAAAACCTGGCCAAAGAAATAAGCCGTTATTTCACCGCAGAAGAGACCATTCTTAAAAATAATTCCATCCGCCCCAAAGCCAAAAGTAAATTTTTCATAACTCATTGAAATTCAAGTAACTATATTCATTTCCAACCAGTTCTAAAATTTTTAGTCTTTGCTTTTTTCTAAATTTACCTATTTTCCTCATCCAGATGGACACTATTTGGTCACCAGGGGGTGTACGCCACCGCTTTTAGATTTATATATATCTATACTGGCTGTCTCTAGTGCGAGCACCAAATTTTGGGCTATAGATTTATCTTGCTAGGATAAGAAAAGAGGACTATAATCAAGATGTTATTGTGTAATTAGCCTTTAACATATAAATAGAAGGGGTGACAAATGAAACTAATACATTTATTATTATTAAGCGTATTGTTATTAAGTGGCTGTGCATCCGCTGGCGATCACAGGCGACATACCCGAGATGAAGCGGGTGATAGATTAACAGTGGGCAAGGTCCAACGCGAAATTAAAATCGGTATGTCTTCTGCAGAAGTAGCTGAAGTGTTAGGTTCTCCTAACGTTGTTTCTAGTGATGAGGAAAGGAGAGAGGTTTGGATTTACGATAAAATATCGACAGATGTTTCATATTCTACCAGCGAAGCAGGGGCATCTATATTGATAGTGGGTGGAATAGGATCTTCAGGTGCTAGGTCGACTTCTCAGAGAACTCTGACAATTATAATAAAATTTGATCGTGATGGTAAAGTGCGTGATTTTGCTTATCACACCTCTCGATTCTAATATTAGAGAATGTATATGAGAAATAGCATTTCCAAGGTTGCAATTTGTATTCTTTTATTTCTATCTTTGGTTGGATGCGCTACTATCCCGATGGACTTTTTAAAATTGTCTTCTCATAGTTTAGAATATCGACAACTTCAGACAAGGCAATATGATACCAATGATGAGGAAGCAATTATTATTGCGTGTGTTGGTGTATTACAAGATTTAGGTTTTACATTGGATGATAGCGAGACAGAACTCGGATTGGTTGTTGGATCAAAAGACAGAGACGCAACTGACGCTGGACAAGTCGCACTAGCCACGCTTTCAACTTTTTTAGCAGCCCTAGGAGGAGGATCTTCGAACGCATTTGAAATGATTGATGATGTTCAAAAAATTAGAGCCTCAGTGGTAACTAAGCCAGCTTTAAATGGCAATAAAATACTTGTTAGGGTTACTTTTCAGCGAGTTATATGGAATAAAAGGGGGGATATATCAAGAATGGAAACTTTGAATGACCCCAAGTTATATCAAGGATTTTTTGAACGCTTATCTAAGTCTGTATTTTTGGAGGCTCACAAAATATGAAGAAATTAACTCGCTTCATTGGTACTTCTTTATTTATATTAACAAACGTTGTATTCTCTGGATGTGCTAGTACATCCAGTCAACTACTTGAAGCTAGCGAAAGTCAAGTTCAGTTGAGAAGTATGCAGACAAGAGCCTTTGATACGACAGATAAGAAAAAGATGCTACGTACTATTATTAGCACTCTGCAAGACTTGGATTTTGTAATTGATAGAGCAGACCAGGTATTAGGCTCTGTGACTGGATCTAAGTTTACTGGTAATGCTGTGGTGAAGATGAGCATAACTGTAAGGCCTCGTGGAGATAAGCAACTATTAGTAAGAGCCAATGCTCAATACGGCATCAAGGCTATAGAGGATCCAGAGCCTTACCAAGATTTCTTTAACGCTTTAGGAAAAGCGATATTTTTGACAGCCCACCAAGTTGATTAGTAGCTTTACACATCTCGCACAAATAAAAATTAGACTAAATTTTAACTTTAGCCCCAGTGATGAGCTGGGGTTTTTGTTTGTGGCTGCTTCCTTTTTTCTGCCTCTTGTCTATGAAAAGCAACATTTTGCCTATTTATAGAAAAGTCCCATTTTTTCCTAAATCTATAACTCTAACACATTGAAACACTTATAAATATGTGTAATTTTATTACACACTTGGCACGATTTATGCTGTTATTATAATGAAGTAGTATGCGTAGTGGAAGGTGAGAGATGAAAAAGACAATATTATTGGCGATAATAGGCGTGTTTTTGATGGGGACAAACGCATTTGCAGTGGTGGGAATTGATGCATATACAGTATTGATGCTTCATTTTGATGGCGATGATGGCTCAACAGATTTTATGGATAGCTCTTTTAGTAACCATACAGTAACAGCCCATGGCAATGCTCAGATTGATACTGCTGAAAGTAAATTCGGAGGAGCATCGGGTTTATTTGATGGATATGCAGATTATCTTACTGTTTCCGATTCAGATGATTGGTATTTTAATGAAGATTTTACGATAGACTTTTGGACGAAATTTAATGCATTACCAACAGGAGCGAGTTCATATGTTATAGGCTCGCAACTTACTGGTATACCAGGACATCAATGGGAACTTTATTTTCACGAAGGTCCTGGTATTCATCGTTTTAGATTATATGTAGTCAAAAATAACACATCATATTTTGTTGTGAATAGCGACTATGAATCCTATTCTGTTGATACTTGGTATCATATTGCTTTGACTAGAAACGACGATTGGTACAAAATATTCATAGACGGGATGCAAGATATCGCTCCTACCTACAATACTTTTGTTTGGGAAAACTATGCTGCTAATTTGCAAATAGGCTCTTGGGGAGCAACCTATCCCGAATATGCTCTTAATGGTTGGCTAGATGAGTTTCGTATCTCTAAAGGCATAGCTCGTTGGACTTCAGATTTTACTCCCCCGACAAGTGAGTATGAGGTTATTCCTGAATCATCCTCGCTTATCCTCTTAGGTCTTGGTTTACTAGGAACAGGAATATTCAAAAGAAAGGTTAAATCTTAATCCTACCTAATTTTCTTGCCAAAATAAATAAATAGAGCTACAATTGTATCCTCATTATGTTTAACCATCATAAAGGCATGATAATGGGCTTGGGATTATTTAATTTATAGGCAATCTCTAAATGGGGGGCAAGAAAGGCAACCGACGCAAATCTTGAAAATAAAGATGTTACAGATAATTGGGGCGGTAGTTCAGTTGGGAGAACGCCTCGTTCGCAACGAGGAGGTCAGCGGTTCGAATCCGCTTCGCTCCACCAAAATTATACTGCGTAAAATTTGTTTGAATTCTAAAAATGCAAAGATTTTTCACTCCTAAAGAAAATATTTCCAAAAAAGAGATTATTATTAATGATGCGAGGCAAGTCCATCATATTAAGGATGTCTTGCGAAAAAGGATGGAGGATTTGATTGAGGTTTTTGATGAAGATAATAACGTCTATGAGTGCAGAATAAAGTCAATTGAGAAAAATAAGATAATTGCCCAAATAGTAAAGATGAATATTGCTACCCCTGGAGGAAAGAAAGTCCATATAACCTTAGCCTGTGCAATTCCTAAAAAATTTAAATTTGACTATATTGTAGAGAAGACAACTGAATTAGGTGTTGATAGTATAATTCCGCTGATAACCAAGCGCAGCATAGTTAGGCTTAAGGATAAAGATATAGATAAGAAACTCCAACGTTGGCGCAGGATTGTAATTGAAGCAGCAAAACAAAGTCATAGCTTGAATCTACCGGTTATTGAGTCGCCTTTAGATTTTAGCGCATTAGCTAAGAAATTTTCGGATTTTGATTGCATATTTGTCCCTAATCTTTCCTGCAAAGAGAGAATGATATTCCCAGAGGCATTAAATATGATTAAAGGGAAGAAACGAATTCTACTCTTAATTGGCCCTGAAGGGGATTTTACCCCGGATGAATTAGAGAAGGCAATAGAAAATAAGGCATTAATGATTACCTTGGGTAGACAGGTACTAAGAGTTGAGACTGCAGCGATTGTCTGCACAGGTTTACTGTCTTTATGTCTTACTGATATTTAGGAAATTATGAAGACCTTTTCAATAAAAACACTGGGTTGTAAGGTTAATCAATATGAAAGCCAGGTAATACGCGAACGCTTACAGGCTCAAGGTTTAAGTGAGGCTAATGGTGCAGCTGATATCTGTGTTGTTAATACCTGTACAGTAACAGCAAGCGCCGACAGAAAATCTCGTAATGCTATAAGAGGGGCTCATAGGAATAACAAGAAGGCCAAGATTGTAGTTACAGGATGTTTGGTAAAATTCGATAAACAGATGCTGGTTAATATAGGAAATATCGATTATATTATTCCTAAGTCTTTTTTCTCAGGAGGTATATCTTATTTTTCCCATCATGCGCGGGCGTTTGTAAAGGTTCAAGACGGTTGTGATAATCATTGCAGTTATTGTAAGGTTTCTCTTGTCAGGGGAAAATCTCGCTCTCGCCCCTTGAAAGAAATAACAGAGGAAGTTAGAAGGCTGGCGCTTTGTGGATTTAAGGAGATTGTTTTAACAGGTGTGTGTATCGGCAGTTACGGCCTTGATTTAAAACCCAGAATGACCCTTGCTATGCTTATTGAGGAACTTCTTAAGTTATCTGAACTCAGACGTCTAAGGCTTAGTTCAATTGAGCCCAATTTTGTCAGTAAGGAACTGATTGATATCTTTTCAGTATCTGGCAAGCTTTGTCCGCATATACATATACCAATGCAGAGTGGCGATAATAAAATCTTAAAGCTAATGAATAGGAATTATACGAGAGAGGATTATGTATCGTTGGCTGAGGAGATTAAGAAAAAGATTCCTCAGGTGAGTCTGACTACTGATGTGTTGTTGGGTTTTCCAGGTGAGGAAGATGAGAATTTTGCAAATACACTCAAGACATTAAGACAGGTTAGGCCCTTACGGATTCATGGCTTTATTTATAGTAAGAGAGATCGAACAGCTGCAGCTAGATCGAAAAATGATGGTTTTAACCAGTTTGAATTATCCCAAAGGATGAATCAGCTTAATCTATTAGCTGAGGAGCTTTCATATGAGTTTCGTAACTCATTCTTAAATAAGAAGCTATATGTTTTGGCAGAGGATTTCAAAAATGGCCAGCTCTCAGGTTATAGCGGCAATTATATCAAGGTTGATTTTTTGGGTGATTTTAAGCATATAAACCAGGTTTTGCCTGTCAGAATTGAAGAGGTTAAAAGGGGTTTTACCAAGGGGGTCATACTTTTAGATCAGAAACAAGGGTCTGGCGACATATCATATTGCAATGTAAGGAGTTATGAAAAGCAACTAAAAAGGTAGCGCTACCTTGACATAAGTGCTTTTATATGTTATACTTTGGACGCTTTTCAAATGAAATCACACTCTAGAATCCTCTCATAATACATTTAAATTATGATAAAAAAACTAATTATCTATTTTATTCCTTTAGTATTATGTGTTGCCTCTTTCGGGACCGTCTTTGCCCAAGATATTACTATTTCTACTAATACTACCTGGGAATCTGGCACTTATACCTA
>Ga0180009_10000063_pt1 | contig 198294 bp, 166 predicted proteins | sample OS_PC_MetaG_FD_123537 | JGI IMG/M metagenome (GOLD analysis project Ga0180009, IMG submission 123537) | Groundwater microbial communities from the Aspo Hard Rock Laboratory (HRL) deep subsurface site, Sweden - OS_PC_MetaG | ecosystem: Environmental > Aquatic > Deep subsurface > Groundwater...
AATCTGGTAGCTATAGCAAAGAGGATCCACCCGTTCCCATCTCGAACACGGAAGTTAAGCTCTTTAGCGTCGATGGTACTGCATGGGAGACTGTGTGGGAGAGTAGAACGCTGCCAGATTATTTTTTGAAAAGGCCCTGATCATTGAAACATGATCAGGGCCTTTTTCGTTTTATACGAGCACAGCGTTCGGGACGCTGGGGCCGGAGTTTCGAACTCTTTTATCTTTTCATAATAAAGCGGCTTTGGATTTTGGGTTTACTCTTTTATAAAAATATCATAGTAGATATCAGCAAGGATTATTATGGAAAAGATTTTATCTAACAACATGGAGCAATGAAAAAAGAATCTCAAAACAGTGAGTATAAAAAGACTTTTGGTAAGGAGGTTATTATTTCCCTTGTTGCATTCGCCAATACAGAAGGCGGCAGGGTTTATGAGAGAAAAAAACATCCATTGCCGCGCAACTATTATTTGGCGACCACAATTACGCCATTCATATCGGCCGATTTAAATCCGCTGATACCATTATCGATGATTATTTGATAAAAAATCCCTTAATGGAAGCATTGGATGAATCCATGATTTTTATAAAAAAGCATATTAATCTATCCTTTTCCTTTGACGGTAGCCTTCAGCGAAGGGAAAAATGGCAGTATCCGCTTGAAGCTGTCCGAGAACTTCTATTAAATGCGGTTGTCCATCGGGATTATAAAAACACTTCGGATATTGTTATTAAAATTTTTAATGACCGGATCGAATTTTCAAATCCTGGCATTCTCTATGGCCATCTGAAGCTTGAAGATTTAAATCGTGATGATTACGTGTCTTCAATTAGAAACAGACTTCTTGCTGAATCCTTTTATCTTTTAGGCGATATTGAAAAATATGGAACCGGATTTGTAAGGATAAGAAAGGCATTGCGGGAGTATCCGGAAATTGGTTTGAAACTGGAAGAAATCGGGGATTATTTTAAAGCCGTCCTTACCTGTCCGGTTGTCATCGGGCAAGAACCGGACAAGTCACCGGACAAGTCTATGATGCTATACTATTGTCAGCAGCCCAAGTCCATTAAAGAGATGATGGTTCATTTCAATTTTAACCGCAGAGAAACCTTTGTGAACAATCATTTGAAGCCACTGGTTAACAGTGGTTTGATTCGGATGACCATACCGGAAAAACCGACCAGCTCAAAACAGAAATATCTGACAACCGAACAGGGGATCACTGAACTTAGAACAGCCCAGACAAACCGTTGATAAAGATAAGGAAAAAAACATGGTTATTTCAACCGAACAGATAGAAACAATTAATGCAAACCCTTTATATCAGACCATTGGCATGCGGGTGATTTCTGCAGAAGATGGCCGGATTATTTCACACCTGACCCCTCCTGAGAATGTCTGCTGGCCCTTTCCCGGGCAACCCCACGGAGGAATCCTTTTTACCCAGATGGACAGTACCATGGCGTGGGCAGCGCTTTCCAAAGCAGGGGAAGGCACGAACTGCGGTACCATCAACCTTGAAATTCAATACCCGTCTCCTGCAAAGGGAGGATTTTTTACCTGTGAGACCCAGGTTCTGCATTTTACAGGGCGATCCTGTTTTGTCCGTGGTGAAACCCGGGATAAGGACGGCACACTTGTGGCCATGGGACAGGGCACCTTCAGGATAATTAAAGTTCATCCTATTCTATAATTTTTGTTTTTTTGAGTGGACTTCTTATTCTTGATAATTCATAATCCCATTATGGAATGCGGCAGATAAGGATATATTCTCAAACGGTATCACTTTTAAGAGGAGGTTCTCTTTTTATGGCCTTGAAAAAGCGGAAAATATTTGTTTTGGATACCAATGTTATTTTGCATGACAGTTCCTGCATAGAGTATTTTGAAGAACATGATATTATCCTTCCGATTACCGTTCTTGAGGAACTGGATCAGTTTAAAAAAGGCAAAGAGACCATAAATTTTCAGGCCCGTGAATTTTTAAGAGCCCTGGATGCTTTAAGTGGAGATAATCTGTTCAATGGCGGGGTGAGTCTTGGCCCGGACCGGGGGCGTTTGTTTATCCGGCTTGAGCAGAAGATGCATCCGGATTTACATCTTAATTTTTCCGACCACAAGGTGGATCATCGGATATTAAATATCGCATATCATCTGGATCGGGAAAATCCGGACCGTCAGACCATTCTGGTTTCAAAAGATGTGAATCTGAGGATGAAGGCCAAATCCATCGGGCTGACTGCCCAGGATTATACCACCGATTATGTAAAAAATATCAACACCCTGTATACCGGCTGCCGGGTGGAGGAAAATATCTCTTCATCATTAATTGACACCATGTATCAGGTGCCCTATTCTTTTGAAGCAGATCATCTTTTAACACAAAATCCGCTTTTACCAAATGAATACTGCATTTTAAAAAATGGCAGCAAATCCGCTCTGGGGGTTTTTGATATACGGACAAACTGTATCAACCGTGTGGAAAAAACGTCTGTTTACGGAATTTCACCTCGAAATGCAGAGCAGACCTTTGCCATGAATGCCATATTAAATGATCAGATCAATCTGGTGAGTATTTCCGGAAAGGCAGGAACCGGAAAAACACTGCTGGCGCTGGCAGGGGCCCTGGAAAAAAGAAGAAATTACCGACAGATTTTTCTGGCCCGCCCGGTGGTTCCGCTGAGCAATAAAGATATCGGATATCTTCCCGGAGATGTGGATTCAAAGCTGGGTCCGTATATGCAGCCGATGTATGACAATCTGAGTGTGATTCAAAATCAGTTTAAGGAATCCAGTGCGAAATATAAGCAGATAAAAACATTTCTTGAAGAAGAAAAGCTGGTAATTGCACCACTGGCATATATCCGTGGAAGAAGCCTTGAGCGGATCTTTTTTATTGTTGATGAAGCCCAGAATTTAACGCCCCTTGAAGTCAAGACCATCATTACCCGGGCAGGCGAAGGTACAAAAATGATTTTTACCGGCGATATTTTTCAAATAGATCATCCATATCTTGACAGCCAGTCCAATGGATTAAGCTATCTGATAGAAAAAATGCAGGGCCAGCGTCTGTACGCACACATAAACCTTGAAAGCGGGGAGCGGTCGGAACTCGCTGAACTGGCCAGTAATTTATTGTAATATACATGATATGAAAAAGAATGGAGCAACCTGTGAAGAACGGCTTTGAATATATCGATGGTGATGATAAAAGAACAGATCCCAGAAATGAGAACCAGAAAAATGCCAGTGTTGAATTTTATCCGGCCAATACTGAAATTGCATATCATTTCAAGCTTAAGGATTTTTCATCCAAAGGTTTTGGTATTCTGGTCCGCAAAGACTCAAAAGTTCTCATGCATATAAAATCCGGGGATGTTCTTGATATGAAATATTACCCGGATACTGCCGCTGCAACCCCCTCTTTGTATCGTACCCAGATCAAACATATTTCCGAGCCTGAACCTGGAAAACATAAAGAACACATGATGGTGGGGCTTATGATTCTGGAACAGGCAGAAATCGCATAGAAACAGATTTTTTTTATTACTGCCGGTACAAATGAATTTCGTTGGCCATTAAATTTTAATAATTTTTTGGAATAACTCTTTTTTAAATTCCCTCCTTATCTTTACAGAAGTACCACGATGTATTACCATGTTGAATAAGTGAAGTAAATTAGTGTGATTTTAAGCCATTGTAATTAAATGAAATATTAATTAAGGAGATTCAAATGGCAAAAGACGATAAAGATAAAAACCTGGAGACGGTTCAGGAAAGAACCGCTTGTGAAGCAACTCAGCAGATGCTTGCAAAAGCCAGAAGAGATGGTGTGAAGCTGGATCTGGATCGCGGTTTTGAAATGAAGGCCTGCCCGATCGGTGTGGAGTCTGCCTGTTGTAAAAACTGCTTTATGGGACCCTGTCGGCTGAACCCCAGAGATCCATATAAAAAAGTAGGCGTGTGCGGGGCAACCATCGATACTATCATGGCCCGGAATTTTGCCCGGAATGTGGCGGCAGGATGCGCCTCTCATAATGATCATGGAAGACATATTCTTGGGCTGTTCAGAGGGATTCTTGAAGGAAAGATCAAGGACTTTAGAATTGAGGATACTCAAAAGCTTGAAAAGATCGCAAAATCAATAGGGATTGAAGTTGAGGGAAAAGAAGTCGTTGCGCTGGGTCTGGAATTGTGTGATGAGCTTGAAAAAACCTTTTCCAATGTTGATGGCGAAATGCCTTTTGTAAAACGTGCTCCAAAGGCAACACAGGAATTATGGCGCAAGGATGGTGTCATGCCCAGGGGTGCCATGGTTGAAGTCATGGAACTGATGAGCCGGACCCATATCGGATGTGATCAGGATTATAATAATCTGATGAAGCAGATCACCCGAACTGCCCTTGCAGACGGCTGGGGCGGCTCAATGGTGGCCACAGAACTTTCTGATATCATGTTTGGAACGCCGTCGCCGATTCTTGCGGATGTGAACATGGGCGTGCTGAAAGAAGATCATGTGAATGTCATTGTTCACGGGCATGAGCCGGCCATGTTTGAAGGCATGCTGGCTGCTGTGAATGATCCGTTTTTTATTGAAGAAGCCAGGGCAAAAGGCGCAAAGGGTATTAATCTGATCGGCATGTGCTGTTCGGGAGCAGAAATGATGTCCCGTCATGGTGTTCCCCATGCCGGGAACTTTGGATCAACAGAAGCGATCATGGTAACCGGTGCTGTGGATGCCATGGTGGTGGATATCCAGTGTATCAAGCAGGGGCTTGCAGAGGTTGCAAGATGTTATGACACCCATCTGATTACAACCAATCCCCGGGCACATATTGAAGGCGCCACCCATATTGAGTTTGAAGATCATGATCCCAGAAAATGCACGGATCAGATTCTGGCAAAAGCCATTACGCGGTTTGGGTCCCGTTCAATGCCCATTGAAATTCCCAGACAGATTCAAAAAGGCGTTCATGGATTTACCCATGAATATATCGAATACATGCTGGGCGGAACATTCCGGGGAAGTTATTCTCCGTTGAATGATAATATTATCAACGGCAGAATACGGGGGGTAGCAGGTGTTGTTGGATGTACCAACCCCAAGGTCCGGCAGGATTCCGTGCATGTGGAGCTGGTAAGAGAACTGATTAAAAACGATGTTCTGGTGCTTCAGACCGGATGTTCCCAGATTGCCCTGGCCAAGGCGGGATTCCTTGTTCCGGAAGCTGCACCGCTTGCAGGCCCGGGTTTGGCTGAGGTCTGTGAAACCGTCGGGATGCCGCCTGTTCTGGGGCTGGGCTCATGTGTGGACAATTCCCGGATTCTGATCGCAGCATCAGCCATGGTGGCTGCCGGCGGACTGGGAAATTCCATTGCAGATCTTCCTGTGGCAGGCTGTGCGCCGGAATGGATGAGCGAAAAAGCATTGGCCATTGGTCACTATTTTGTTGCATCCGGCGTGTACACGGTTTTCGGTGTTGGTTTTCCAAGCATCAAGGATACCAAATTTCATGATCTGATGTTTGATGGTCTTGAAAAACAGGGATATGGAAAATGGGGGGTTGAAAAAGATCCCATTGAAATTGCCCGGATGATGATCGCTCACATTGATAAAAAACGCAAGGAACTGGGGATTGATAAAACAAGGGAAAGAACCCTTGTGGATATGTCAGACCGTCGTGATCTTGCGTCCTGATTCATTTGTCCCCGGCAGGTATCTATCTGTCGGGGACTTTTTCAAGCATGTTGCCATCATCTGTTTTTGTATGAATTATTTTTTTAATGGTTAAGCAACTCAATCAGATGATAAAAAGGAACAATTGAAATCCCTGTTCGCTGCTGGGGGTCTTCACCGCCATATACAAGGCCTGCCCCTTGGGACACCTGATCTTTAAAGAAAGTTGTAAAATGATTCAGGCCTTTAAAATAATCTTGTGTAATGGTCATACCTGCTTTGATTTCAACAGGAAAGATTTTTGAACCGTTTAGCAGTAAAAGGTCGACTTCATTGCCTTTGCTGTCGCGATAAAAATGAAGATTATTTCGTTTTCCATGATTGAAGCGGTATTTAAGCGTTTCAGCAATAACCATATTTTCAAACAGATGGCCGCGAAGCGGATCTCGTTCGATATGAGTTTCATTCTGGATGTTTAGAAGGTAGGCGGCCAAGCCCACATCATAAAAGTACAATTTCGGAGATTTGACCAGCCGCTTTGAGATATTGGCATGGTATGGCTGCAAAAAGAAAATTATATAACTTGCCTCAAGAATGGATAACCAGTTGCGGGCCGTTGTATGTGACACACCGGCATCATTGGCCAGACTGTTCATGTTTAACAGTTGGCCGATGCGTCCGGCACACAGCTTTATAAAACGCTGAAACAGGTTTAAATCATTGACACTGGTCAGTTGTCTGAGGTCTCTTTCAATATATGTTTCAAAATAGTCTCCAAGTGCCTGGCTTGGATTCAGATCCTTATCCCAGATTCTTGGGTAAAAACCCTTGTAGAGCAGGCAATCAATGGAAGGCAGCGAAAAACCGGATTGAATCTCCTCCATGGAAAAAGGTAAAAGTTTGATCAGGGCTGTACGGCCTGCCAGCGACTGGTTGATAGAATTGCTGACTTCAAATTGCTGGCTGCCCGTGAGAATAAACTGCCCTTCGCTTTGGTTTTCGTCTACCATGGGTTGAATATACGAAATCAGGTCCGGAGCTCTCTGAATTTCGTCTAATACTGCGCCATTCGGAAATTGTGCTAAAAATCCCCTGGGATCATCAATAGCAAATTGCCGGATATCAGGGGATTCCAGGTTGGCATAGGGTTTATGAGCAAATATTTTTTTGCACAATGTGGTTTTCCCACTCTGCCTGGGACCGGTAATAGTGAGCACCGGGTATTGTCCGGCAAGCTGTTTTGCAACCGGTTCAATTGCTCTGTTGATAATATTCATGAGTACAGAATAGTATTAAGTTGGTGCATTTTGCAAGCAAAGTTTTCAAAATGCACCAATTTGTAAGCGGCTGGTTTTGCAGGAGGGGTTACCAGGCATCAACCCACAGGTTGTCATCGCCTTTTTTTGCAGATGGCGGAACAGATTTCAAGCCCCGCATAATCCATTTGCGGGTGTCTGCCGGATCAATCACAGAGTCAATTTCCATGCAGGCGGCAATATTAATCGCCTTTCCTTTTTCATACATTTTGGCCACCAGTTTGTTAAAAAGCGCTTCACGTTCTTTTGGATCTTCAACAGCCTCGAGTTCTTTTTTAAATCCCGCCCTGACCGCACCTTCGAGCCCCATTCCGCCATATTCTCCCGTGGGCCAGGATGTTGTAAAAAAAGATTCATGAAATCCGCCCTTGGCCATGGCCATGGCACCCAGACCATATGCTCTTCTGAGCACAATACTGAAATAGGGAACCTTGACATGGGAGCCGATAACAAACATCCGGCAGACGTGTCGTACCTGAGCCAGTTTTTCAATTTCCGGCCCCACCATGAAACCCGGTGTGTCGATCAAGGATAAAATCGGCAGCCCATGCGCATTGCAAAGCTGCATGAACCGGGCAGCCTTATCTGCATCATCCGCTTCGATGGCTCCGCCCATGTGTTGACAGTTGCTGGCAATCACGCCAAAGGGATTGCCAGCAATCCGGATGAATGCGGTAATGAACCCGGGTCCGAATCCAGGCCGGAGTTCAAGAAAAGCATCCTTGTCTGAAAGGGTTTTGACGATCCGGCGCACATCATAGGTGCGTCTTCTGTTTTCCGGGATCAGATCCCGCAGCAGGTGTTGATCCAAAGCTTCCCAGTGTGTTGTCGGACCCTGAAAATAGGAGATGTATTTTTTGGCCACCGCAACCGCTTGCGCCTCATCGGACACAACAATGTCCACCACGCCGTTTTCAGACTGCACATCAATGGGACCGATTTCTTCGGGTCTGAACGTCCCCAGGCCCCCGCCTTCGATCATGACCGGTCCGCCCATTCCGATATTGGAATTCTCAGTGGCGATGATCACATCGCAGCACCCCAGCAGGGCTGCATTTCCGGCAAAACAGTATCCGGATACAATCCCGACCATGGGAACCTTTCCGCTTAATCCGCCAAACCGTGCAAAGGTTGACAGGTCCAGCCCTGTCATGACAACTCCGGCAGCATCGGTATCACCCGGTCTGCCACCGCCGCCCTCTGCAAAAAAAATCAGCGGCAGGCGCTGCTCGGTAGTCAGTTTTAACATCCGGTCCATTTTTTTGTGATTGAAAAACCCCTGGGTGCCTGCAAGAACCGTATAATCGTATGACATGACCATACAGCGGGAGATCTGCTCGTCAAACATGGAACCGTTAACGGTTCCGATACCGGTAATCAGGCCGTCTGTCGGCGTGTTTTTAATAAGATCCTCAAAAGATCTTCGTTTCTGCTGGGCCGCAATATTCAGGGCGCCATATTCAATAAAACTGTCTTTATCACACAGGTCATTTACGTTCTGGCGGGCGGTTCGCTGATTTTTTTTCATTCGCTTCTCCACCACTTCCGGCCGGTTTTCATCCAGCCCTAAGGCCAGTCTCTGGATCAGTTCCGACAGCTCCGGGCGCATGTTTTTTTCTTTATTTTCTGATGATTCCATCTTAAGCATCTCCCTTTTGCTCGTTTTTTTGAGTCTCTACAATTTTATTTTGAAATTTAATATATACAGGAACTTTTTCAGATGACATAGTTTTTTTTAAGATATTTTTCGGGCAAAATCAGCGGATTTTTTTAAAAAACAAGGGCTTTGTTTATCTGTGGAATCATCACCCGGATCTGCGGGTGGGTTTTTTTCAAGCGGTCTGTGAACGGTGAAACATCCATGGACTGGGAAATGGGCGGATAAAAATTATCATGATGATGAATAACGATAATTTTGGGTTGTAAATGCTGAACATATTTGATTCCGATATCACAGATCTTTGAATGTCCCTGAAACGGCAGCAGAAGAATATCAACCGGTGGTTCGGTTTTGATTCTTTCCAGTTCCAGGTCTGTGGAACCGGCAGTGCCGAAAAAATGGATGATTTTATTTTCCACAAAGAAACGCCAGCTTAACACCTGGCCGCAGGGGAATGATTTTAAGCGCGGAATATCTTTGACCAGCGAAATGTTTAATCTGCGGACTGTGTTCAGGACAAGTTTTGCATCAAACTGAACATGGGTGCTGAAGAAGGCCTGGGCCTTGAAAGAGTTGAAATCCATACATTCCCGGTCTGTCTGTACGGTTTTAATCTGTTCTGGGTTTGTGTGATGCCAAATCAGGCTTTTCTTGACAGATTCAGAGCAAAGGATGCCACAATTGGATATGGCGCAAATGCCAGGCACGTCCATAATATGGTCAAAATGCCCGTGGGAAATGAATATCTGGCGGCTTTCTTTAAAATCTTCGGGTGTCAGGTCTTGAACCGGCCGGGCTGTTTTTTTTCTGGATAAAAACGGGTCAAGCAGAAAAGACTGTCCGTCTGTTTGAATTTCAAAGCCTGCAGTTCCCAGCCATTTTAATTCCATGGATCATTCTCCAGGTTAAAAACGGTGACCATATGGTGTTCATAACAGGTTTGTTTTTTCTTTTCAATGTTTGTGTGATCAGTGTATGGTATATTCTTCAGCTGGGTTTAAATCATGGACATACAATTTATAGAAGAAAATTAATAATACATTTTTGAGATTCTGAACCTGGATCGAAAAAAAATGTTCAATTTTTTGGTTGACAAGCCATGGTTTCCTATTCTATATGGAAACCCAATATTGTTAGGGAAAACTGCACTTTTAAAAAAATAGATTTAATCTGCGGCAAGAAGCCGTTTCCTAACAACGCATAAAATTTATTGTAGAATCAAAAGCCATGAAGGCGTCTCTCCGTGAATGGAGTAAGTCGTTTTGTGGCTTTTTTTTTGGGGGTGAAATTTAGGATAATAGGAGAAAATTAAAAATACTTAAAAAAGCAGCGTTAAAAAACAATTAAACAGTTTAGGTCAGGAAAGGCAGCTGCAACCGACAAAAGTAACTGCCGCCTTTCCCGGTAAGCCCCTTGCCTTGTCAGGAAGGATGCTTGATGGTTTAATATCATCAAATCATCCTTCCTTCAAGTTCTTTCCAGTATCTGAAATCTTACCAAAAATCAGGATCACTGAAAAATCAGACATAATGGCATTATCCGGGCTGTCTTTGACCACATAATTACTAAAAAGGATGAAAAAGGATGAAAAAAAAATCGAACCGCATGATTATTTGGACTATTGTTGTCCTATTTGTATTTAGTTATTCCGGCAGTGTAATGAGTGAAGAAAAAAAGGCCTATAATTTAGGAGACATCACTGTTACCGCTGCAAAGTTTGAAACGAGCATTGAAAAATCACCGACGAACCTTGATGTCATTACTCGCGAAGATATAGAAAGGATGCCTGAGGCAACCAATATCAATGAATTGCTGAGGCAGGTACCGGGTTTGTATGTTCCGCAATATCAATCTGGAGTGGCCAACGACGGACTATATAGCTCAAGAGGTTCTGAACCCTCGACTTGGGGCCTTCGCTTCTTGGTCAACGGGATAGAATTCAATAAAGGTAACGGTTACACTGTGCCCACAAGAATCCCGATAAACGATATCGAACGGATGGAAATCATTAAAACCGCATCTGCTGAATATGGAGACCAGGCAGTCGGTGGCGTTATTAACGTCGTGACTCGAGTTTCTCCCAAACCATTGGAGGCAAAGGCAGGATTTTCATATGGTAGTTTTGATTATACAAATTATTTTGGTGTAATCAACGGTAGCAATGACCGTTGGGAATACTTTATGGATTTTTCTTTTTCACAGACTGATGGTTATCAAGACAATGTTTTCTATGATCCGGCGAATTTTTACACACGTTTTGCATACAAACCTGATGATACCATGAAATTGGAATTCCATGGGTCGCATATGGCCTCAAAAGGTTCGTGGCCTAAAAAACTTACCCAGGTTCAGTTTGATGCAGACTCGAGTCAAAATCCAGGCAAGTCAGACACTTTTGAAAACGATTATAATTTAGCTGCTTTAGTCTTAAAAAAGAAAATTGGAGACGATGAACTGCAAATAAAACTAACCGGAAAAGACGAATGGGTTACCATGAATTATGGTTCTGACTTTGAATTTGACGAGTGGGAGATTATCCCGGCAATCACATATGCGTTAAAGCATGAAATAGCCGGGATGGGCAATACGGTTCTTTTCGGAGGAGAGTACCGTAAACATGAAATTATTAACCAAATGTTCACTGTTTTAAATGGTGTCCGTCAAACCAAGACTAAAGACACCCTTCGAGAAGATATTTCATACGCAGCTTATATCATTGATGAATTGTCTGTTACAGATGCATTGACGGTATCTTTTGGTGCGAGATTTGATTCTTATGAACAGAATCAAACGGGGAGAGTCAATGTTGCAAATACTGTAGGGCAATCAGATGAGGCAATCAGCCCAAAATTGGGAGCAACGTATACGATTAACAATGCATTAAATGTTTTTGCAGGCTTCAACAGCGGTTTTAAAAGTCCTGCTCGTGTTCCAGGGGCTGCATATTCATCCGGTTTGGATCCAGAGGAGGTCCGTTCTTATGAAGTTGGATTTAGAGGGAGTCCGCTCCCATGGTTGAATTACAATACAGCCCTGTTCCTGAACCAATATAAAAACAAATGGATCAGAACAGGACCAAACCCGACAGATCCTTACACAAACGCAGGAGAAACTGAGGCAAAAGGTATTGAGCTATCGTTGAATCTTTCTTTTAATTCAGGTTTGTACTCCAGCATCAGCTATACATATCAAGAATCAAAATATGAGGATTTTATAGACTCGGGCGTTAATTACAATGGAAATTGGCTTGCAAATATTCCGGAACAGCTTATTGGGTTGACGGCAGGCTATAATCATTCTGCATTCGGACAAATTTCTTTGACGGCAGATTACATAGGAGATCGCTATTTTAATCAGACAAACACACTAAAGGGGAATGATTATTGGGTTTTTGGTGCTAAATACAAAAAAACATTTGACCAATGGAATCCTGCGTTTTCTTTTTTTGTAAATGCAAAAAATCTTGGTGACGAGGCGGCTGTTGTATATGGATCAGGAACCCCTGGCTCCGAAAGCCTTGTGCCGGTCTATGGCAGATCTGTCACAGCTGGGATTGAGTTTCTTTTTTAATCATTTTGACAATAATCTTTAAAAGGAAAATTAAATATTATGAGAACTAATAATTGCCTTTTTCACTTGGCACCAAATACAAAAATTGTTTCCGCTCTGGTCTTCTTTTTTCTTCTTGTTTCATCCTGCATAACGCCTCTGTACGCTCATAATCTGTGGATTATAGGTGATACCGATAAAAATGGGGACGGAACAGTCCATCTGTACTTTGCACATCATGTTGGTCCTAGTGATGGAAATTACCTTGAGCCAATTGCCAAGAGAGGGAAAACATGGCTACAGACTATAAATGTGGAGCCAAACCAAATAAAATTAAATGAGGCGACAGAAAACGGATTAAAATATCTAAAGGGGAATATAGGAGAAATACAAGCACCATTCGCACTGGATCACAGCAGTTTGTATGGCATCTATCATGGCCGGCTTGATTTTTTTTATGGCCGATATATCCAAGTAAATAAAGCTGAAGAACTTTCCGGTTTGGCAGAGTCACATCACCTGCCTTTTCAAATCGTACCTGTTGGGATAGAAAAAGGGCTTTTGCTCCGAGTGATGTTTTTTTCAAATCCTTATCCACGGTCAGAAGTGATACTTTTGGCCTCTGACGGTACTGAAAAAAAATTTAATACAAATCAAAAAGGAGAAGTTATAATACCTATTAATAAAAGCGGGACTTATCATTTCTGCGCATACGCGTTCGAACATGATGCTGCAGGTGTCTTCGAATACGAAGCGTTCAAAGGGATAATGTATGGATCAACATTGACGATTAATTTTTCAAATGACGCTAAAAAAGAACCTAAATGAATCATCAAAACTATCAAGGTTGCTGAAGAGTCTGGCATATAGACGGGAATTAAGCTATTCCTGTAAAGACTGCGGAAGGCTGTCTGTTTCTGATGAGAAGCTGTGTAAGCCTGAAGAAATTTAACGCTGAATAAAACATTGATATGAAAAAGGGTTTTTCGTTTCAGTATCGAGAAAAGCCCTTTTTTATTAAAAATGATGTAAAAAAACATTAAATTTTTGCTTAAATTTTCCAAAAGAGTTGATTTATATGCAATAAATAACTATACAGGTCTCAGAGTTCAGTAAAGATTTATTAATTTTTTTAATGAGTTATTGTTGTTTTTTTGAATATGGTGAAAAAAAATATATTTGAAAAACTAAAACAGTCCGAAAATATTCCTCAACTGCCCCAGGTGATGTTGCGGCTTGTGAAGGCCTGCAGCAGTGAAAAAACCAGTATTGATGAGCTTACCCGCATTATATCCGCAGACCCTTCTTTAACTTCCCGGCTGATACAGATTATCAGTTCTCCGTATATTAACCTTCCCAAAGAAGTGAACAGTATCAAGACCGCCGTGGTCTATCTGGGAATGGATACCATACGCAATATTGCAATCAGTACTTCGGCCATGCGGTTTTTCAGTATTTCAAAGCTTTTGCCGGAATTTGACCTGGCAGGGTTCTGGTATCATTCTTACAAATGCGGTGTGATTGCAAGACAGATTGCCCGGGAAAATGACCTGTCCAATCCGGATGAATTTTTTCTGGCAGGCCTGCTTCATGATATCGGCCGGTTGATACTGATCCAGAATTTTCCACAGGAGTATGAGCCTATTCTTAAGGAGAATATCCGGGAAGATCAGATTCTTTCTGCTGAGATGAAAGCCTTTGGCACAGACACCCCACGTGTAAGTGCCTGGCTTTTTGGCCAGTGGAATTTAAACCCCCTGATTGCGGATGCGGTTTTGTATATCAACGAGGAGAAGGATCAGGTTGAAGGGGCGCTTTCCCATGTAAAAGAACTGTATATCTCCAATATTCTGGCCCAATCCAATGCCCTTGGGAAAATAGAGAATATAATCTCTCTTACAGATATTCCCCAGTACAGGCTTGAACAGATTGCCGCCGAAGCAGAGGATGACGTTTCCCAGATGGCCAAAAGTATGGGCATCAATATGGAAAATATCGCAGATGAGGAAACAGAGAAATCTTTAACCTCTGAGATAAAGGATTTTTCTTTATTTTACGGGACATTGCAGAGCCTTTTAAAGGCCAGGGATGTGGATGCGGTTTTAAATGCCGCACAAAACGGGCTTAAAATAATTTTTAATATTTCCCGGGTTTTTTATTTTCTCCTGGATGAGAAAAAAAATATTTTAACCGGGTTTTGTGCAGCCAGTGATAAATCCCATAAAATCATAAAAAGTATTGCCCTGCCCATGTCAAATACATCCAGCCTTCTGGTGAAATGCGTAAAAGAGCAAACGGTTCAAAATACACTGGAAATTGATCCGGACACCCGGTTTGCCATATCAGACATCCAGATCGCCCGTCTGATCAAGGAAGACGGACTGTATTGTGTTCCGGTGGTTTCAGCAGACCTGGCGTTTGGTGTCATGGCCCTGGGAGTGGATAAAGAAAAAGCAACGCTCCTTGATGATAACAGGGGTCTTGTTGATCTTTTTTCAAAACAGATGGGAATCTGTATTCAGGGAATCCGTTTTCACAGTGAATATGCTCAGGATATTCATGAAAAGAAAATGGAGGCGTATTCAACACTCACCGATAAAGTCATTCATGAAGTGAACAATCCGCTGGCCATTATCAAAAATTATATTGAGACCCTGAGACTGAAACTGCCGGACCGCCATCCTGCTCAGGATGAACTGGTAGTTATCGGGGAGGAAATGAACCGGGTATCAGAGCTTTTAGACAGGCTCAAAAGTTTTTCAAGCCCTAAAATAGGCGGATTTGAACCGGTGGATATCAATCAGCTGTGTCAGAGCATTCTTGATATTTTAAAAAAATCCATTCTTCTGCCCAAACAGATTGAAGCCACCATCAGTATAGACCCTGAAATTCCGCATATTAAAACTGACCGGAACGGAATCAAGCAGATTTTTATCAATCTGGTGAAAAACGCATCGGAAGCCATGGAAACCGGAGGCAGGATTTGTGTTTCCACAAAGTTTTTGCCCCAGTCGGCAAAGATTATGATTGATGAGAAAAAACGGATTCCGGGAAGTGTTGAAATTGTTGTTGCAGACAATGGGCCGGGAATTGATGAAACCATCAGAAAAACAGTGTTTGATCCTTATGTTACAACCAAAAAGGGGGGAACAAATTCCGGTCTGGGGCTTTCCATTGTTCACTCCATTGTCCGGGATCTGAATGGAAAAATCAGGTGTGAGAGCAAACCGGGAAAAGGAACCCGCTTCATTATCACCCTGCCGGTCAGTTCGTCAAAAAACAGGCAATAAAAGGAAGGAGCATCCAGGTGCATCAATCCGGCAATAGAATCCAGAAACTGGTTGAACCGCTGAAAACAGGAGAGCTGCTTGCCAAAGAAGGGTTTATCAGCCTGGATGACATTGAAACAGCGCTTTCCATTCAAAAAAAACGCATCCAGTCCATGAGCACAAAAAAAAATCGGTTTCTGGGAATGATTTTATGTGACCTGAACCTGATTACCCCGGTGGATAACTTTTATGTTCTGTACAAATATAATAAAATACAGACCTTGCAGTCTGTGCTGGTTTCAGAAAATAAAATATCAAGACAGGCACTTGAACACCATTGCGTCCTGTCCCGGGAAAAAAACATTCCACTGATCAGTTATCTTTTGAAAACCGGTCTGATATCAACCCAGGATATGCAGCAGATTCTGTTTGATCTGTTTCATGTTCCGCTCCGGTCACTGCGTGATTTTGTTTTTAATGAAAAGGATAGGCAGCTGCTGGTAAGGGTGCTGGATAAGCAAAAGTCCCGCGAAAACAGAATTGTCCCGCTGGGGATGAAGGACAACACCCTGCTGTTCGGTATTACAGATCCGGAAAATATGGTGTTTATTCATCATTTGAACGAAAAATTTCCCCAGTACCGGTTTAAGGTGGTGTTTATTCCGCACTGGGGATTCGGTCAGATAAGCAGAATAATATATTCATACCATTCAGAATCAGAACCAGAAATAGAACCGGAACATCTTAAAGACAGGTCTTTAGATCTTTCCTTTCTGCTCAAATTTAAAACATCCATCACAGACCCTGACTTGGAAAAAGATGCCATACAAACCCTTTATCATCGGTATGAGCAGTTGCATCATCTGGCAGGCCAGCAGAAAAAAGAGAACCGCCAGGATGATTTTAACCAGTTCATTCATCTGGTTCATAAAAAAATCACCCGGGAATATAAAAGCTGCAGCATAGAATTTTCATTGAAAAAAGAAGATAACGGTGTGAAGATTATCGCATTCCCTAAACGTTAGGAATTTTTATTATGGCAAGAATTATCACAGTAACCAGTGGAAAAGGCGGCGTGGGGAAAACCAGTATCAGCCTTAACCTGTCATTGGCCCTGGCATCCCAGGGGTTTAAAGTCTGTCTGTTTGATGCGGATCTCGGGCTGGCCAATGTAAATATCCTTACAGGCATCTACCCTAAAAAAGATCTTGGCCATGTCATTTCCGGACAGTTTAATTTAAACGAAGTCATTATAAGAGACTATCAGGGAATTGATATTATCCCGGGAAGTTCAGGAATTCAAAAGATTGCAGACCTTACCCGGACGGAAACCGGTACGCTGATCAGCGCATTTTTAGATCTGGACGAATACGATTATTTTATATTTGACACCTCAGCCGGTATTTCTTCCCAGGTCTTGTCATTCTGCATGGCTTCCCATGAAATCGTTCTTGTGGCGACATGCGAACCGACGTCTTTGACAGATGCCTATTCCATGCTCAAAGTATTGTCCAGATACGGATATGACAGCCCCATCCGGGTGATTATCAATCAGGTGACATCCGGCAAGGCAGCAAAAAAAGCCTATGCCCACTTAAAAACAACAGTAAACCGGTTTCTTGATGTAAGGATTGTTCCTCTGGGTATTGTGGCTTCGGATAAAAATGTTCAGGCTGCAGTGATATCCCAGACGCCTTTCTGGATGTTGTTTCCGGACACCGTCGCCTCAAAGTGCATAAAAAATATTTGTGAAAAACTGGTTTTTAATGCGGTGTCATCCGGCGATATGCAGCTGGAATTATTCTGGGACAAATGTTTGCGCTTCCTTGAAAAACACCGAAGGCCGGAAGATTTCCTGGAAAAAGACCCGGCCCAGCCGTCCGGGGACAAAACTGCAGAAGACCTGCAGATAAAAACAGCGCTTTCTCAGATGGAGTCAAAACTGTCCCTGCTTATGGAAGAGGTGAAACAGATAAAAATGATGCTTCAACACCCGAAGAACATTTCCCCGGAAACCCCGTCCCCGCCCCCTGAGCCCAGGGAAATATCCATTGATTTTGAAGCCTGGATGGAAAAAAAATATAAATAGCCCAAAAAAGGACAATCCGTGAAATCTACCGCCCTTGAGGTTAATCTTTCAGATACAAAGGTTGACGTCGTCATTGATAAAAAATATGAGGTTTTTCTTCAGATCGTTTCATCCTACGTCGGTGTTCTGAACCGCATGAACATTTTTTTAAAGGAGTTGTCTCATCCGTATAAAAACTGGAGCTTTATTGTCAGTGAAGCCCGGCATTTGTCCATTCATTATTTTTATCTGTACAAGCCTCATCCCCATGGAGACAAAGCACTCAGCCTTTTTGTGGATATTTTTCTGGAAGCGTTTAATGCAGAGACAACCGTAACGGTCAAAACAACGTCAGCTGATAATCTGATGCTGTTTTTACAGCATCTGGTAAAAGAGTCAGATGCAGAATTCAACCGGTTTCTGCCGGTGATTCAAAATGCCTTCAATAAAATTGAAGCCTATGATGACGAGGCGTTTTATTATTTTGTCCGCTCCTATTATCAGCCGGATAAAATTGCAAAAAGCCTGCTGGAAAAGCTCACAGACAACAGCGACGCATTAAAACCGATAAACCGGATGCTGGTTAAATTTTATTCTTATTCTTTTGATTACTGGATGAATCAGGAGGATATGCTGTTGTGGATTGGCAAAAGTTTAGAGATAAATAAACTGGATAAAAACCTTCAGGCCATACTGAAGGAAGTCTCTTATGAAAAAATCGCATCCTGGCAGGCGGATTTAAAAAAGATTGCCCATGCTCTGGACAAAGATCCTGCAAAGACCACACAGAAACTGATCCGGCTTGTCAGCTACCAGGGGTTTGTCAGCCGCATCTGGGAAATTCCTGCCAAAATTATGAAGAACAGCCCGGATGACGCTGGAGCCTGGTATTTAAAGCTGACATTTTTATTTTATATCATCCATATTCAGGGCCTGTCTTCCATTCATGTCCAGGCCCTGCGGGATATCAACCTGACCCTTTCTCACCTGATCGGCGATAAAGGTTTTAAAAATGATATCAATATTGTCAATCAAACCTTTGAATTGATCAAGGAGCACAAGGGGAAATACCCGGAGACGGTTCTGGACTGTATCCATAAGATTGGAGAATCTGTTTACAAAACATCCAATATTGAACTGATCAACCATTTTATTGATAGAGCGGTTGATCACGGGTTTCAGTTTCCCATGATCGAAGGGACCGGTGAAGACTGGCAGATTAAAAGCAATACCGCCCATGTAAAAAATATCCGGCTGTTTCTGGATCTGATCGGCAGGCATCCCAAAAAATCCAGAAGGCTTCTTTCCGCCCTGATTATATCCCTGTCCATCGGTGGGGTGTTTATCAAGGATACAGACCTTTTCCCAAGAGATATCACCAGATTTTTAAATTCTGACATCGGCCCGGTATTCAATCTGGTCAAGCAGCTGGCAAGACTTTTGCCTGCCTTTTTTAATGAAATCGGTGCAGAGGGCCATTTGCGGGATATTTCAACCCAGCTGGACGAATCCTGCCAGAGAAAAGACCGGCTGATTCATTTTTTAAGAAAGCAGTGCCACGTGGAAAGCTCCAGCAGGATTGTGGATTTTATCAAAGAGGTGATTGTCTTCTGGAAGACCGGGGACAAGCAAAAGCTTGAACCCTATGTTCCGCCGTCCATATATCAGGAAATCGCATCAAACGGACCGTTTATTGATGGTCCCCAAAAGGTTCTGGCCTACCTTGAGCACAAAGAAATGATTTTTCCCACAGATTATCTGATCCATACGGAAGATGCCATTAACCAGTTTATTGATGAAGTGCGGGATGTTTCGGATCTGGACCGCAGCCGGGTGAAAATGATATTCGGGTTTTACCGTCTGCTGAATCAGAAATACCGGATAGATAACCTGGAACTGAAAAAATATCTGGCCTCGTTTAACAGCGAAAACCTGCCGGACACAAAAAAACTGCTTTCTGCCCTGGATGAAAAAGATCTGGATGACAAGATTCTGCATCTTTTGTCATATATGCAGGAGCTCAAGGATATTATTCTTTCGGACAGGATTTACGAGGCAAACGAAGCGATTTATCATAAGCGTCATTTCGCGGTTGATATTCCGTCCATGTACGGCAGCTACAATGAGGCCAAATTTGATGCGTTAGGTTTAACCCTGAGGGTGGAAACCATCCTGAATGTATTGTTTGAGGAACTGGTGAACAGCATAGATCTTCAGGTCATCACCAAGTCCACGTTCAAGCGGATTTATGGTATTTTAAACCTGTTCCGGACAGCCCTGGAAATTGACGGCATCTCGTCCAACCAGCTGGATGTCCAGATGGACTTTTTAAAATTTTCCGTGGATATCCGGACCTGTACCTTTACCCAGTATCTGGATATTTTTAAGGGGTTTACAAGGGCTGTGGCAGATATTGTGAATGATCATTTTAACACCATTCATTCCAATAATCTGTTCCAGATTGAATCCCGGCTGGGAAAGGATCAGATTCTGAAAAAATTTCTGCCCAACGATACCGGCAAACAGAATCTGAAGCTGGACCAGCGGGTGGCGGAGATTTTTTTCATGGACCGGATTGCGACATCCATCGGTCTTCAGCAGATGGATGTGTTTTTAAACCGGATTCTGCATACCTTGTTTCAGCAGTCTGAAAAACTGTCCCAGGCCCATCTGAGCCGTTTGTTGAATTATGATCCCAAATGTTCGGCCATTGAGGTGGACAGTGCAGACCCCATCAGCAACAATATTATTTTTCTGGGAAACAAAGGCTTGAACCTGATCAAGCTGAAAAGTGCGGGTATTGCGGTTCCGGATGGATTTATCATCACCACCGAAGTGTTTAAATGCCGTGAAATAATTAACGATTATAAGCCGGCCAATATTCATTTCAAGCAGTTTGTGGACCGGATGGTTTCCAAGCTTGAAAAGCGGTGCCATAAAAAATTTGGAGATACAAAATATCCGCTGCTGCTGTCTGTTCGCAGCGGTTCTTCCATTTCTCAGCCCGGGATGCTGGATTCTTTTCTAAACGTGGGGCTGAATGAAGAGATTGTCGCAAGCATTGCACAGATCAAAAAATTTTCCTGGTTTGCCTGGGACAGTTACCGCCGTTTTATACAAGGTTATGGTATGGCCTTTGGCATAAAAAGAGATGATTTTGATCACATCATGTATACCCAAAAGAAAAAAGAAGGGGTTGAACTGAAACGGTATTTCAGCGGCGAACAGATGAAGGCTGTCGCACTGGAGTATAAATCGCTGCTTCTGGATTCGGGCGTGGAACTGATTGCTTCTCCCCGGGAACAGTTATTCATGGCCATCGATCAGGTGTTCTCCTCCTGGAATTCCAAAAGGGGCAGAGATTACAGAAGGATCATGGGAATCTCTGATGACTGGGGGACGGCTGTAACGGTTCAGGAAATGGTTTTCGGGAATCTGTCCCGTAAATCCGGTTCCGGTGTGGTGTTCAGCCACAGTCCCAAGCTGCCTGGAGATACGGTCCGGCTCTGGGGGGATTTTACCATTGGCAATCAGGGAGAGGATGTGGTCTCAGGACTTGTAAAAACGCTCCCGATTTCTGAAGTCCAAAGGGAACTGGAGGACCGGGATTCAAAAAGCAGCCTGGAAGAAAGTTTTCCCCAGATCTATGCACAGTTGAAAAATGTAGTAGACCACTTGATTTATAATAAGGGATGGAATCCCCAGGAAATTGAATTCACCTTTGAGGGTGAAAATAAAGAAAATCTGTTTATTCTCCAGGCACGGGAAATGTCTTTGCGGGATCGTAAAAAGATCGTCAATTTTGACGTTGATCCGGAAATTCTTGAGGCAGCGTATATGGGGCAGGGAATCGGTGTCAGCGGAGGAGCCATGAGCGGCAGGATTGTTTTTACCCTGGAGGAAATCGACAGCTTCAGAAAAAAAGAGCCGGAGACCAAATTGATTTTGCTCAGAAATGATACAGTTCCGGACGATATTCTTGAAATTGATGCGGCAGACGGCATTCTTACCGCCAGGGGCGGTTTAACCTCCCATGCAGCAGTGGTCACCTACAATCTGGGTAAAACCTGTGTGGTGGGATGCGAAAATCTTATTTGCAATGAGCATAAAAAAGAGTGTATGCTCAATGGTGTTAAAATGGTAACCGGTGATTATATCAGCATGAACGGCCAGAAAGGTTCTGTGTATAAAGGCAAAATCAGGATTAATTAAAAAAGAACAAACAAGAGGGCTTTTAAGATGAACACAAAAGTTTCTACACTGGGAATTAACGGATTGGGTCGGATAGGGAAACTATCCCTGTGGCACCATGCCGGCAGGAAATATTTTGATAAAATCGTGGTAAATATCGGACGTGATGTGGGAACGTCTTTCAGTGATATTGTCCATTATCTGGAACGAGACACAACCTATGGACGGTTGGATTCTTTTTTGAACGGATATCAGTCCGGCCCGGTCATTACAGAGGTGGATGAAGCGTCCAGAACCTTGAATATAAACGGGGTTATGGTAAAAATACTGCAAAAAGACAGAAATCCCAAAGATATTGAATGGGCGGACAATGATGCCAGGATCGTCGTGGATACAACCGGTCAGTTTCTGGACCCCTCGCTTGATGCGGATGCGCCCAAAGGTTCCATCCGGGGGCATATGGAAGCCGGTGCCCAGAAGGTTGTTGCTTCTGCGCCTTTCAAGCTTAAAGAAGGGGTGCCCATGCCTGAGGATGCTGTGACCACTGTTATGGGAATCAACGATGCCGACTATGACCCTTTGCGCCATGACATTATTTCCAATGCATCCTGTACCACCACCTGTTTATCCCATATGATCAAGCCTTTGATTGACTATTTCGGCATTGAAAGAGTTTTATCAGCATCCATGGCAACGGTGCATGCAGCAACCGGATCCCAGAAGGTGCTGGACAGCCTGCCGAAAACCGGGGCCAAAGATCTGCGAAAAAACCGTTCCATCATGAATAATATTATCCTGACAACCACCGGCGCTGCCAAAGCGCTGCAGCTGGTGATTCCGGAAATGTCCAAAATCGGCTTTATTGCCGAATCTGTCCGCATTCCAACAGCAACCGGATCCTTGATTATTCTGGTGATGAATTTTCAGGAAGAGCTGAATAAAAAACCCATTCGCCGGGATATGATCAATTCGATTTATGAGGAAGCCGCAAAAGCCAATTCAAACGGGTATCTGATGTATACAGACACACAGAATGTCTCCTCTGATATTATTGGAACCCCGAGAGCTGCCGCTGTCATTGAGGGTCATGAAACCCATACCCGCACAGGCGTTATAAATATCAATCTTGAGCACCTCCGGGGACTTGATAAAGCGGTTCTGGAACAGATCAAGGATCATATGACCAGTCTTCAGGTGACCCAGGCGGTTATCTATGGCTGGTATGATAATGAAATGGCAAGCTATGTAAACATGCTGGGAGATAGAATTGTATCCATTGCAGAGGCAATGCATTAAAAAATACTTTATAAGTATCTGTTTTTTTATTCTGACCGGCGTTTTGTTTTTTAAAGCGCCGGTTGTTGCTGCAGGAGAAAAGATGCTGCCTTTTTCAAATGGTGAAACACTGAATTATACCGTGAGCTGGGAAATGGTCCCGGCAGGAAAGGCGACATTCTCAGTGCTTGATTTTGCCCAGCCAGACGGAAAAAAAGGATGGCAGTTTGTACTGGATGTCAAGTCCAACCGCTATATTGATTTTATGTATAAAATCAGGGATCATGTTGAAGGCTTTTCAGACAAGGCAATGGATCACTCTTTTTTTTACAGGAAAATTCAGTCCGGCAGAGAGAAAAAACAGATTGAAGTTGCGTTCGACTGGAACCGGAACACTGCCACCTATTCAAATTTTGGTGGAAAAAGAGATGCTCTGCCTATCCCTTTGAGTACCCTTGATCCGCTTTCTGCCTTTTATAAAATGCGGATGCTTGATTTTGAAGCCATAAAAGATCTGTCCTTTTCAATAACAGATGGAAAAAAGCAGTTTATTCAAAAGGGTGAGGTACTTAAAAAAGAAACCATTTACCTGTCGTCCGGAACCTGGGAGACCTATCTGCTGGTTCCCGAGGTGAATAATTTTTCAGGTGTGTTTGAAAAAAGCAAAGACCCGTCTGTCAATATGTGGGTGACCGCAGATCACAGACGAATTCCTGTCAGAATTACCGTCAAGGTGTTTATCGGCAGCGTTATCTTTGAGCTGGCCTCTGTGAATTAATAATGAAAAATATGGAAATCTGAATGAAAATAGCACTGATCGCTTCTCCCTATCCCCTTGAAGAGTGTCCGTCTCCACCCCTTGGATTGACTTATATTGCAGCGGTCTGTGAAGCTGCCGGAGCCCAGGTGATCATCCTGGACTATATTGTCCGGGGATATTCAAAAACCAAGCTCAACGCAGAGCTTAGTGCCTTTGGCCCGGATATTGTGGGTACCAGTTGCGTCACCATGAATTTTAAACAGGCTGCACAGATTCTGCAGACAGCAAAGCAGTCAAACCCTGAAATAATAACACTGATGGGCGGCCCCCATGTTTCTTTTGACAGTGAAAATACCCTGAATCTGTATCCGGAGATTGATATTGTTGTCAAAGGCGAAGCTGAAGCCACCATGGCAGAGCTTTTAGCTGTGATTCAGGATCGTAAAAAATGGTCAACGGTCTGCGGAATCGCGTTTAAAGAAAACGGCTGCGCAGTGACAACAGGTCCCCGGCCGCTGATCCAGGATCTGGATGCCCTGCCGCTGCCCGCGCGCCATCTTCTGCCCATGTCCCGGTATCAGGCTTTAGGGTATCCGGTCAGCATTATAACCAGCCGGGGATGTCCGAATCAGTGTATTTTTTGTCTTGGACGAAAAATGGTGGGATCAAAAGTGCGTTACCGTTCTCCAAAGTTAATTGCAGATGAAATTGAAACGCTGGTTTCTTCGGGAAGCACTTTTATAAATATTGCCGATGATCTGTTCACCTCAAACAAGCGCCGGGTAAAACAGCTATGCGATGAAATCATACAGCGGAATATTGCGGTTTCCTGGAGTGCTTTTTCACGGGTAAATACCATTGATGCGCAGACTTTAAAACGGATGAAAAAAGCAGGCTGTCATTCTGTAAGCTTTGGCATTGAATCCGGTAATCCGGATATGCTCAGGCGGGTGAAAAAAGGAATTACCATTGATCAGGCAAAAAAAGCATCAAAAGCCTGCAAGGAAGCAGGGATAAGAGGACATGCCTCTTTTATGGTCGGGCTGCCCGGCGAGACTTTTGAAACCATGACAGATTCTTTGAATCTCCAGAAAGAACTGGAAATAGAATCTGCCTATCATTTTCTGGCGCCTTTTCCCGGAACAACCATAAGGGAAAAGATACAAGAGTATGATCTTGAAATTCTGACAGATGACTGGGACCTGTATAATGCCAACCAGTCCATTGTCAGAACCGCAGCACTTTTGCCAGAACAGATGGATGCCTTTGTCCATGCATCTGAAGAGAACCACAGAAACTCCTGGGATCTTTTGAAAAAGAAATATGAAGAAAAAACCGCAACACCGTATGAGCAGATGCAGGTAGGAGGCCATTACCGCATGGTCATGATTTTTAAACTGTTAACCCAGGATTTTATTGAACAGAACGCCGACTTTATATCAGACCCTGCAGATGCCCTGAAACAGTTTTTTCAAAAGATTGCTTCAATGGCAGGCCTTGACCATGCTTTTGTTGAATCCACCATGACAGATCTTATCAATAAAGGCTATATTCGTATTGAAGAATCCTTTGGAAAAACTCTTTTTTCCTGGGCGCATTAAATCATACAGCGTTCTTGCCATAATGAACCTGTTGATCCAGTTTTATTATCAATTGTTACTGTCTTCATGATTTTTGCTCGCTATATAATCCTGATTAATATGTGCATGTGCCGGGTTAAAATCTCCGGATATGCCTCGCATAGATTTTTCTTTCCTTTGATGGTGTTATTAAATTTTAAATTTATTGACCAGTTTATTCAGCTGTTCGGAAAATCCGGCAAGCTGGTCTGATTTTGCGCTGACATGGGAACTGGAATCCGACAAATTTTCAGCCGCCGCTGTCACCTGGGCAATTTCGCCAGCAATGCCATCAAGCGAAAGAGAGCTTTGTGCAACATTCTTACTGACCGCTGCCACACCCGTTGATGCCTGGGTGACATTCCTTGAAATTTCACGGGTCATGGCTGTCTGCTCCTCCACGGCTCCGGCTATCGAGTTGACCATATCATTGGTTCTGCCGGTGGTCTGGCTGATATTGTCAATTTCGACAACGGTTGCGCCTGTGGATTTTTGGATATTCTCCACCCGGGCCTTTATTTCACTTGCAGCATCAGATGTTTGCCGGGCCAGGGTTTTTATTTCGTTTGCCACAACTGCAAAACCACTGCCCGCACTTCCGGCCCTGGCAGCTTCAATGGTGGCATTCAGGGCCAGAAGATTGACCTGTTCCGAGATGTCGGTGATGGTTTCGACCACCTTGCCGATATCTCGGGCGGATTCCCCAAGCCGATTGACCTGTGAAGAAGCACGCTGTGTTTTTTCCACCGCTTCCTGAGTGACACTCAGCGCACCGCTGGTATTCCGGGCAATTTCATTAATCGTATGGCTCATCTCTTCTCCGGATTCGGCAACTACCCCCATATTGCTTGAAACCTGTTCCATGGCAGCGGCTACGGAATTAAGATGAACATTCACATCTGCGGTGGCGGATGCGACGGTTTCTGCTTTTTGAAAAGCCTGGACTGCGCTGTGTTTCATGCCCGATGCCACTTCGGATAATTCTTTTGACGATTGGTCCAGCAGCAGGGCATTATCTGTCACTTCACAGATAATACCCTGAATTTTGATCACAAATGCGTTGAACCATCCGGCAAGCTCGCCCACCTCATCGGTTTCGTTCACATCAATCCGTTTGGTCAGATCTCCTTCTCCTTCTGCCGCATCTCGAAGGCCGATGATAACTCTATTCATCCGCCTTGTAATGGAACTGGCCACAAAAAAGACCAGTATACCGGCGATGGCCGTAACCATGAGTGTCATCAGCGCATTGATGCGCCCCAGTGCAACAATCGGTGTCAGAAGTTCTTTTTCAGGCACGGTGATGCCAAGAAGCCACCCAAGGTTTTCACAGGTCCTGTATACGGCCAGCGTTTCTATGTCATCGTATGTATAAACACTTTTGCCGTTTCTGTGTTTTAAAATTTCTTTTCCAAACTCAAGATCAGAGAGGTTCAGTTTAAGGATTTGGGATTTATCCTGACTGGCAATGATCAGACCTCTGCTGTTTGTCAGAAATGCATATCCGGTGTCTCCTGGCCGGATAGGATCAATCAATTTTTCAGACATGACATCAATGACCAGTCTTGCCAGGAATACACCGATAACATTTCCCTTCTCCTTCATTGGAATTGAAATCGTAATGATCGTAGCGCCGGTCTTCTCGCTTTTTTCAGGATCAGAGACGATGGTCTTTCCGGCCATGGTTTTTTCGAACTGTGCCTGTGCTTTGAAATTTATCAGCTTGGCGTTTTCCATATTGTCAGCGCTCAGCACATCTGCGTTTTTATCTGTCAGAACGATATTTTCAAAATAGCCGTAGCTTTCTTTGATTCCTGCCATTGTTTCGCTGGCTGTTTTTCTGGCTGCTTTGCCAAGAAAATTGTCCTTCAGAGCAGTAGTGTATATCTCCTGACTGGCCCAGCTGGCAACGTCCAGCTGACGGTCCCGCATCCAGTCTTCAATCTGGCCGATGACAGCGGTGGCAGTATTTTCAAGGTTGTGTTCTATGGCGGTTTTAATGGCTTTTCCTGAACGTAAATACGTGATAACCGATGAAAGCCCCATGCCGAAGATGATCAGGATCATAATGGGAAAGATGATTTTGGCTCGGATGGAATTTTTAATTTTCAATTTCATTTTATTTTACAGCGCCTTCTTGTTTCAGGGTTATGGAAGGGTGATTTTTTCACTTGCCTCTGTTAAAAATTTTTTAGTGGCCAGTTCAAGCATCAGTGACTTGCCCAGAGATTCTGCCGGAGCAAATCTGCGGATAAAGTCAATCTCATTGTCGCTTGGCGCCGCTGTTTCAGAAAGCGTATCTGAAACCTTCAACTCCCATGGCACATCTTTTATGATATCCGCCACTGTGATTCCTGGATGGATCTGGGACAGAAAAAGTTCTTTTGTGGTCTGATCAAATTCAAAAATGCCTTTCCGGGTGATCAGTTTTGCAGGGCCGGAACCCTTTGGGAAGCGACCTGATTTCTCTCTGCTTTGTCCACCGTCAAGATATCCGGGGGAAGTGAAATAATCGAGTTTATTCACAAATTCACCGCCCCTCATGGTCAGAACCGTTCTTTTGGCATAAGAGATGAAATCAGCTGCCCCGCCGGCACCTGGAAGCCTCAGCGTTGGACAGTCGTAATCACCTATGGCAGTGGTGTTCAGGTTTCCGTATCTGTCCACCTGAGCCACACCCAGAAAGCAGACATCAACAAATCCCCGATAGGTCATGGTAAAGGTGGAAAACAGATCCGTGGCACAGGAATACCCCCGGCAGCACATGGCATCGGCAATGTTGTTGGGCTGCACCAGAGGATCAATGTCAATGATGCCAGACTCCATCATCAGATTGGCTTTGGGGGCGTGGATCGCCTTTGCCAGAGCCCCTGCTGTTGTCGGCAGGCCAACGCCGAGAACCACGTTTTCAAAATCCTGAATTTCCCTTGCCACAGCAATAATCAGCAGTTCATTTAACGAATATTTTTTAGCCATGAAAAAGCCCCCTTTCTTCCATCAGTATTTCAACCTCTGCAGGTGTGATGCCCATGCTTCTTTCCCGGTTGTTTTCATCCCAGGCAGAGGAAAACGCTGACCCATAGTTTGCCGGTGCACTGAAATAATCTTTTGCTTTCAGACCATTCAGGCGCTTTTGCCCAAATTTTTTGATATAATTTTCAATATAGGCATCCCTGTCACTGCATTCATACACCCATTCATCCATCCATTCAGCAAGACCGTCCTTTGTTTTGGCTGCATCCTGAAATATTCCGTAGGCCATCCGGTCCATATTATAATGTCCCACCACTTCCGTGGGGTGCGCTCCCCACGGTATCTCGACCACGGCATCGGTCCTGAATGCCGGAATAATGGTGTGATGCGGGCTGGATTGAATCACATCATGATCCACGATCTGTTCACAGGAGACAATAATTCTCCTGCTGGAAAGGGCGGCGGCTGCGACGCTGCCGAGCGCCCCCCAATACTGGGCATTGCCGAATTTATCGGCGCGCTGGACATGGACGATGCAGACATCCGGGGTGGCAGCCGGGACCACCACAATTTCTTTTCCCGTAAAGGGGCAATGGATGACACGGTATTTATCATCCCCTAAAAAGCCTCTTTTTTTAAAGAGATCGGTTTCCATAATCCCTTCAAAGACCTGCATGAAGGAAAACCCGTGCATGCCCGCCACAAGGCGGGCATTATAGTTGTAATTGGTATAATCTTCGATCTGCAGCGTCCTGTTCTGTAAAGCGCGCTCAACGGCCGAGCCGCCGTATCGTCCGCCGGAACGCAGGACATAGGTGGTCACCAGCCGGTCCACAAGGCCTGCTGCAACCAGAACTTCAATGTCAAAAATTCCGGATTGAGAGTAGACTGTCAGCTTCTTTTTGGCCTGCCGCACCACTTCAAACACCAGATCTGCACAGGCGGAAATGGTATAATTTCCGACAATCAGGTGATCCCCGTCTTTTACGAATTCACTGACCGCCTCTCTGGCTGTCATGACCTTTTCTTTCTGCTCTGCCATGCTTGGTTCCTTATTTTTAAAATCCAGATCCGGCTGATATTTTGTGCCGGATCTGTCAGCTGTTTATCTGTTCAGTTTGTTCAATTCTTCAATAGACAGGGTATCATCATAAATTCCGGCCGAAACCTGGTAGGGTGTCCCCGGGACCTGGATGATAAATGTAATTTTTCGGGAAGGGTCTGTTTCGCCGACTTTGGGCCACCAGTACTCAACCCAGCCACCGTAAGGATCCTTGGCAGCTTCACAAAGCAGACGGGTGAAATAGGTTCCCTTTTTATCCTGAACATCCCACCATTTATCTGAAGGAAAAGCCAGATAACCGGCATTCGGGTGGCCCACGGTTCTGCGGGTCTCACAGTTATAAACCTGCACATAGGTGTCCTTCCAGGCGAACTCTCCTTTTGGATCATTAAATGCGACAAGTCCCTCTTCTCCCAGATTCTCAAGAACAGAGGCGCCCTTGAGAACCATTTCAAATACTTCCTGTGCCGTTGCCCGCTCGCCGGCATAGCCGTTTACAACCCAAAAGAAAATAAGGCCTGTCAGAATCAACATTTTTTTCATGGTATACATCTCCTTTTTTGTGTTTGCTGTCATATTATATTTAAATCTCCTTCTACCCAGATGATGGCCCCGGCCCCCTGGCTCAGACCGCCGCAAATCGCGCAGGCCGCATATCCGCCTCCGGTCTCTTTCAGCTGGTAGGCCGCTGTCATCATTATCCTGGCACCGCTTGATGTGTTGGGGTGACCTGTTGCTATGGCACTGCCGTTCACATTGAGCTTTTTTTTCAAGGCTGTATATTTTGAGGTATCGTTGTCCAGAATGGGATGAACAGAGGCTTCCTTGAGCATTTCGTCGTAGTCTGAATTCAGAAACCGTTCGTTGGAAAGCAGCTTGCAGGAAACAAGGGGTACACAGGCAAATGCTTCATTGATTTCCAGAAGGTTCATCTCATCAATGGTCAGACCGGATCGGTCAAAGCATTTTTTCAGGGCAAACGCCGGTGATACCGGCATGATTCTGGGTTCAAGGGCAATGGCAGAGGTGGATACAATGGTGTAAATCACATCCAGTCCAAGCCGATCAGCCGCCTGTCTGCTCATGATAATCTGGGCGGCAGCTCCGTCGTTCATGCCCGGTGCATTGCCTGCCGTGCAGGTGGGGTTGTTGAAAACCGGTTTAAGTTTTCCCAGCGCTTCAAGGGAGATATCCGGCCGGTACTGCTCATCAATCTCCAGAACAGACTCGGACATGACCTTTCCTTTCCGGTCTTTTTTTTGAAGCGTCAAAGGAACAATTTCATGTTTGAAAAATCCGCGCGCATGCGCTTTCCCGTAATTTTTATGGCTGGCAAATGCCAGCTCGTCCTGTTCCTGCCTGGACACGTCATAGGCGACGGCAACTTCGCCGGAATCCACAGCCACAGGGGCAAAATCCTTGTATCCCAGCGGGATGATCGGATCTTCCACCGTAAAATCGCTGTGCCTGCGCCCTTCCCATCGGATCCCCCGTAAAAGAAACGGCACGGTGCTGAAGCTTGTGGCCCCGCCGGTCATAACCGTATCCGCTTCGTTGAGCCGTATGCTTCTGGCCCCGTATTTGACACTTGTCATGGCTGTGGTGCAGGCCTGATCAAAATAAAGAGACGGGGTTTTTGCGGGAATGCCGGCTTTCAGCATACTCTGTCTTGCGATTACAGGAGTATAGGGATCCTTGCAGTTGGTGGTATCTCCGCATCCCCACCAGACTTCATCAATGAGATCCGGGGCCATATTAATCTGCTCAAGAGCATTTTTCATGGCCACAGCGCCCAGATCATATATATCCATATCCTTCATTGCCCCGCCGAATTTTCCGTAGGGCGTTCTGACGGCGCTGACAACCACAATATCTTTTTTACTTTTCTGAAAACTCATTCAATCCTTCCTTTCCTGTTCTGTATGATTTTATTGCGCCACCCAGCCGCCATCCACGTTCAGTGTTGTGCCGGTACAATAGGCAGCACCGGGTGAGGCCAGAAAAAGCGCCGCGCCTTTTAACTCATCATCGCCGCCGAACCTGCCCAGCGGAATGTTTTTCAGTAGAATTTCTTCGCGCAGATCCAGTGCGCCGGAGGACAGTTTTGTGGGAAACCATCCCGGTGCAATACTGTTGACTGTAATATTATATTTTGCCCACTTGACTGCCAGATCTTTTGTCAGGCCGATTACTCCTGCCTTGCTGGCCTGGTAGGATACCGTATCCATTACCTTGTCTGAAGCACCGACAAAAGCGGCCAGAGATGAAATATTGATAATTCTGCCGTAATTCTGAGGCACCATGATCCGGGCAGCTTCCTTTGACATCAGCCAGGTTCCTGTCAGATTGACCCTGATCACTTTTTCCCAGGCTTCCAGGGGGTATTCAAGAGAAGGGGCATCCCAGACCGTCCCGGAATTGTTGATCAGGATATCCACTCTGGAAAACCGTTCCATGACGGTATGGTATAATTGCCGGATGCTTTCAGGATCGCAGATATCAACCTGGGCCGGCAGAACTGATATGCCCAGATCGCTTTCCATTTTATCCGCCAGTTCACGGCATCTGCTGACGTTTCGGGCTGCAATGACTATATCTGCGCCTGCCTCGCCCAGGGCGCAGGACATCTGGAGCCCGATCCCTGTGGCGCCGCCAGTGATAATTGCCACCTGGCCGCTTAAATCAAACAGCGTTTTATTTGATCTCATGATTAAATCCTTATGTTAAAATAGTTTTGTATTGGAATGGCAGGGTTCAAAGATAGGTATAAAATCCCTGACCGGTTTTCCTTCCCAGTAATCCTGCGCGGACCATTTTTTTCAATAGCGGGTGCGGCCGGTACCGGTCTCCGAAATCCTTAGCCATGGTTTCCATGCCGTGCATGGCGATCTCCGCACCCACCAGATCAAGAAGCGTGCAGGGGCCCATGGGGTGGCCGGCGCAAAGGCGCATGGCCTTGTCGATATCTTCAGGTGTATTTCCTTCCTGAACCAGCTGGACGGCCTCATTCATAAGCACATCCAGAAGACGGCTCACAATAAACCCGGCATAGTCCACTGCAACGGCAGGGTCTTTTCCCAGTGTTCTGATATAGGCCAGTGTTGTCTCCATGGTTTCATCCGAGGTGAGCTGGCCGCGGATGACTTCCACGCCCTTCATGAGAGGTACCGGATTCATGAAATGGATCCCCACTGTTTTTCCCCCTCTTGGGGTGGCTCCGGCAATTTCAGTCACCGGTATGGCCGAGGTGTTGGTGCCGAGGATGGTGTCTGCCGGGCAATATCGGTCAAATTTTGAGAACATCTCTTTTTTTAGATCAAGGTTCTCAAACACGCACTCCATCAGCAGATCCGCTTTTGAGCATGCAGCTTTAAGGTCTGTGGTCAAATGAATCCGCGATAGCGATTCCTCTTTCTGCTGCAAGGTGATTACGGATTTTTCGACCATTTTATCCAGACCTTTCTCGATGGCGGCCTTTGCTTTTGCCAGCGACTCCTCCGAGATATCGTTTAATACAACCTGAAATCCTGCCATTGCATTCACCTGGGCAATCCCCGCACCCATGGCTCCTGCTCCGATGATTGAGACATTTTTGATATTCATGTTTTCTCCTGTATTTCCTTCCGGTAAAAAACCGGATATTTTCAGTTGGGTTCAGCCTGTTGAGGGACAAAGTATTTGCCAACTCATCAACACAATCCAATGATCAGTTTGTGAAATGATCTTCCCTTGTTGAAATGGTTACCGGCACCTGTCTGGTGAGGATCTTTGCCAATGACTGAATTTTAGGCAGCTCATTGGCAAAATAGTATTCCTGTACCTTGATCTTGCCCTCGTAAAACCGGATGTCAGTTTTCTTCACCTTTTTTCCCATCAGCTGTTTTTTTGCCACCATGGCCTGGACCAGCCAAAGCCACCCGATAATGAAATAGCCGAACATTTCCAGATAGATGGTCGCATTGGAAAGATAGGCTTCTTCACCCCTGTCATTTTTCATTCCAAACAGGGTCTGGGTTGTGGCATAGACGGTTGAAGCAACAGCTGACATATCTTCTGAAGCCGTTTCAAACTGCGCGTGTTCCCTTGCCTCACCAATGGTTTTTTCAATTTCTCCCATGAGAAGGACCAGTGCCTTTCCGTTCAGAATTCGAACTTTTCTTCCCAACAGATCCATCCCCTGAATACCGGTCGTGCCTTCATGAATAGGATGGATACGGGTGTCCCTGAAATGCTGCTCAACAGGGAAATCATCACAATATCCATAGCCGCCAAGACATTGCATGCTCTGACTGGTTGACAGAATACTCATTTCAGAAGGAAAACTCTTGGCCACAGGGATAAGGATATCCAGCAGCAGCGCATATTTTTCCCTCTGATCTTCCCGCAGCTCATGGCTGAGGTCATCATAAAGCCCGCACAGTAAAATCAATGCAAGACTTCCTTCTGTGACAGCCCTCTGGAAAAGCAGCATGCGCTTGACATCCGGATGCGAGATAATCGGCACCGGATCGATACTCTTTTTATCTGAAATGCTGCGGCCCTGCTTTCTGATCCTGGCGTAATCAAGGGCGGCATGATAGGCGGCTGTGGAAATACCGGTTGCTCCGGTTCCCACATCAAGACGGGCGCCATTCATCATCTGAAACATATACATGAGCCCCTTGTTGGGCTCTCCGACCAGAAACCCCCGGCAGGCATTTTTTTCCCCCATGGTTAAGCCGGTAATGGGTGATCCTCTGTAGCCCATTTTATGAAAAATCTGATTGACGGTGACATCATTGTCGATTAAATTTCCGTTTCTGTCAGGCCTCAGTCTGGGAACCACAAACAAAGAGATCCCCTTGACTCCGGAAGGGGCATCCTTGATTCTGGCCAGCATCAGATGCACCACATTATCCACGCCATCATGGTCTCCTGCAGATATGAAAATTTTATCTCCGGCAATGGCATAGCTGCCGTCCTTAAGTGGCGTGGCTGATGTGATCAGATCACCCAGGGATGATCCCGCTTCCGGTTCAGTCAGAGCCATTGTGCCCTGCCAGCGTCCTGAGAGCATATGAGGCAGATAGGTCTGCTGAAGCGTTTCAGAGCCGAAGGTATGGATAAGATGCGCAGCGCCAATGGTCAGCTCCTGAAATACTGCAGCCGAATAGTTGGCTGCGGAAAAAATGAAGTTAACCGCATGGAACAGGACTGCAGACATATGTTGACCGTTCCATTTTTCAGGAAACGTGGCAGAAATCCATCCGTCATCTCCCAGCGTTTGCATGATCTTTCGAACATCCTTGTGAACCCGTACACGTCCGTCGCAAAGTTGTGGCGGGTGCCGGTCCATCTCTTCAAACAGCGGATGCATGGCATCCTTTGCAAATTCAAAGGCGGCATTTAAAATCATGTCGGTTGATTTGATATCGGTTTTGCCTGCCGGCGTCAGTCCTTTTATATTTTTCCCGATGAACTCATGAATCGTAAACTTCAGGTTCCTCATACTCATAAATCTTTTGGACATAATCATTCCTTTATTTTTTTATACTTCCAGCCATTCTTTTCGAATCTCTCTGTCATGTTTCAGATCATCAGGTGTGCCTGAAAATACAATCCTGCCTTGTCCCATGATGTAAAGCCGCCGGGAAATCTTTAATGCAATACTCAGTTTCTGCTCCACCAAAAGAACTGAAACGCCTCTGGCTGCGATCGTTTCAATCAGTTGCCCCATTTGTTCAACCACTCTTGGGGCCAGCCCTTCAGTGGGTTCGTCAATCATGATAAAATCCGGATCCCCCATCAGGGTCCGGCAGATGGTGAGCATCTGTTTCTCTCCGCCGGAGATCAGACCGCCATGAACATTGCTGCGTTCTTCAAGGCGCGGGAAAAGCGTGAACACATCATCCAGCGTCCACCGACTCTTCTGTTTTCGGCTTTTTTGCCCCAATATGAGATTCTGCATCACCGTCAACCCCGGGAAAATCCATCTGTCCTCGGGCACAAAGCCGATGCCCCTGTGTGCAATTTCATGGGGTTTAAGCCCGGCGATTTCCTCACCATTGTAGATGATGGATCCCTTAGGCGGTACAAGCCCCATGATGGTCATACAGGTGGTGGAACGCCCCACCCCGTTTCTGCCTAAAAGACTGACGATTTCTCCTTTCTCAATATTCAGATCAACACCCTGCAGGATATGGCTGTTGCCATAATAGGCATTCAGTTGTTTTACCTTCAGCATTTATAATGTCTCCTTGCCCAGATAGGCTTCCTGAACTTCCTGATTCTGCCGGATCTTTTCCGGCAGATCTGTTGCAATGATTTCACCGTACACAAGAACAGAAATGCGGTCCGCCAGATCAAACACCACACTCATGTCATGCTCGACCACCAGAAGGGTTTTGTTTTCAGTCACGTCACGTATCAATTCCACAGCACGTTCGGTTTCGCTCATGCTCATTCCTGCAGTGGGTTCATCCAGAAGGATGACTTCGGCATCCCCGGCAATGGTGATACCAATTTCCAGGGCTCGCTGTTCCGCATAAGCGAGCAGTCCAGCCGGAAGGTCCCGCCTTTGGGTCATGCGAATTCTTTCCAGAATCTCCTCTGCCTTTTCATTCAGGTGCCTGACCTGGTTGCACAGATGCCAGAAAGAATATTTGTATCCCATGGACCATAAAAGACCGCAGCGTATATTTTCAAACACCGTCATTTGGGGAAAAATATTGGTCACCTGGAAACTGCGGCTCAAACCGGAGCGATTAATGCGGAAAGTTGCCAGATTGGTGATATTGTGTCCGTTCATCTCGATGGTACCTCCGGAAACCTGGTAAAACCCGCTGATCAGGTTGAACAGGGTGGACTTCCCGGCACCGTTTGGACCGATAATGGCTTGCCTCTCCCCTTTGATCACATCCAGGTTGAGGCCGTTGATAATACTGCTGGAGCCGAAATTTTTACGGACATTCCTGAGTTTCAATGCAAGAGCGCTCATATTATTTACCCCCTGTTTTGATGGCTTGATGCACATCCATCCAACTGTTTTTAACCTCGTTCTTCCCTCTTTTGAAAAAGAAGAACCCGACGGCAATCAGGGCAATTGCGATAATCCATCCAGCTGGTGACTGGGCCTTGAAAGAAATGCCGAACAAGCTCATGGGATCTTTGGGATGAATGCTTAAAGACAGATGATAATTGATTTCAATCAGCGTCATTATCCCCAGAAACATCACCAGTGCCGCCAGGGTCGCCCGGGTATATGAGGGAATCAGTTTCTTCATGAGCCCTGCTTTCCAGGCCGGTTCGTGGTTCATAATGATTCCGGCCAGCCCTGTGGGGGCCCACAGGATCATACTCACAAATAAAAGCCCGAAATAAAGCTGCCAGGCATGAGTGAACCCGGAAAGGGTAAGCTGCATGAACGTCACCAGGACAGCACCGATAATCGGGCCGAAAAAATGGCCGATACCACCGATATAGGTCATCATCAGCACATTGGCAGAGGGTATGGCCCCAATCATTTCCGCAGTAATGATTTCATAGTTGATGGCAAAAAGCCCACCTGCAATCCCGGAAAAAAAGGATGCCAGCGCAAACTGGATGGTTCTGACCATCCGGGTGTTGTATCCGATAAAAGCCGCGCGTTCTGGATTGTCCCGGACCGCATTGGCCACCCGCCCTAATGGGGTTTTGGTCTGCAGATACATTAAAACGATACAAAGAAGCATCCAGCATGCGATCAGATAATACACTTCTATCTGCTGTCCAAAGTCAAACGGGGTTATGGTATTTTCCACCATACGGTCGGTGGAGACCCCCTCTTCGCCGCCGAAAAATCCAGGCAGCAGCAGGGCACTGGCGGCGATCAGCTCACCGATTCCAAGGGAAATCAGGGCAAACGTCGTTCCTGACCGTTCTGTGGAAAGCCATCCGAAAAGGATGCCGACGATCAACCCGCCAAGTCCTCCGATCAGGGGGGCCAGCTCCAGCGGAATCGGCAAAGTGCCGCCTGCAATAAGATTGATTCCGTGCATGGCCAGAAATCCGCCGATGCCAAAATAAACCGCATGCCCGAAAGAGAGCATGCCGCCCTGGCCCAGAATCATGTTGTAGGATAGCGAAAAAATGATCGCAATACCCATCTGGCTCAGCAGAGAGATGGCATAATCAGAACTGAAAATTACCGGGAGTATGGCACACAACGCAATGGCCACGGCCCATATACCCAGATGCCGTATAAGATATTTCATATGAAGATATAGTCCTTGAGTATTAAAATATTGTTTTTCCAAAAAATAGTGATATCTATTCACATCAATTCTCACGTTTGCCCAGAAGGCCTTTTGGACGGAACATCAGCATAAGAACCATGAACAGATACGGCAGAATAGGCCCGATGTGAGACAGCTGGATACGCCAGATATCTCTGAGTATGCCATCGGCATTCACCGTGACCCCGATTATTCCCAGAAGATCAACCAGACTGTACTCAAGTCCCACAGCAAATGTCTGGAGTCCAGCCAGGAGAAGAGATGCCACAAAGGCACCGGTCAGTGACCCCATACCTCCCACGACAATCACGACAAACACGATCGGTCCCAGAGTCAGGGCCATGGACGGTTCAGTTATAAGGAAAATGCCGCCGATGACGCCAGCCAGGCCGGCAAGCGCTGAACCACCGCCAAACACCATCATGAACACGGCCGGCACATTGTGTCCCAGTGCATTGACACCTTCAGGGTGTGTCAGGGCTGCCTGAATAATCAGCCCGATTCGGGTGCGGGTCAAAACCAGATAAAGTCCGATAAATATGGCCACTGAGATCAGCAGCATGAAGGCTCTGAATGCAGAGAATTCACTGTTAAACAGCGTGAAAAGCGGAAAATCCAGGGATGCGGGTATGAAATTGGGCATGGCATTTCGGCCCCATATCAGATTGACACCCTCTTCTATAATGAAAAACAGACCAAGTGTGAACAGCAGTTCTGCCACATGCCCGTATTTGTGGACGGTGCGAAGACCGTAGCGTTCCACCGCTGCCCCCAGGATGCCGACAAGAAGCGGGCTTATGATCAATGCCGACCAGAATCCGGCGACCGTCGTGATCTGATAGCCGAAATATGCGCCCAGCATGTAAAAGCTGGCATGGGCAAAATTCAGCACGCCCATCATGGAAAAAATTAATGTCAATCCGCTGGACAGCATGAATAAAAGCATGCCCAGTACCAGGGTGTTCAGCACGGAAAAAATAAGATACTCAACCATGTTACAAGATCCTCAGGTAAAAATTTGGTTATCGCATTGATGGTTTTTCTACAGTGCCTTCTCTGACACGGTGTCAAGAAAAGGCACTGCGTTAACTCCGGAAAACCGGAGGGTTATTTTTCAGGGCGCTCCATCTGACAGGTTGTGGGCATGGCCGTTGCCTCTCCTTCGATGCGCTTAATCGTCTTGAATCCGATTCCGGTATTTTCTGAATCGTATTTTACAGAACCGCCGTCTGCCTTGGCATATACAGCCAGGTATAGCGGCTGAATCAGCTGGTGATCCTGGCTGCGCATCTGTACTTTCCCATAAGGGGTATCATGCTCCATGCCTTCAAGTGCAAAGGCAATGGCTCTGGGGTTGTCGGTGCCGGCTTTGTTAATGGCATCCGCCAGCATTTCCATGGTCGTTCTGGCCCGACCATAGTAGTAAGGCATTTCTCCATCATTGGAGTATTTTTTCTGATAGTCCAGAAAAAATTTTTCATCTTCAGGTTTGTTTTCCTCCACACTGAGATTGATATGCCACTCGACAACGGTGACCAGCTTGTCGATACCGGCTTCAGCAATGGCTCTGGGAGCGCCGAGTCCATTTCCGTATAGGGTCAAATATCGCACGTTCAGACCGGCATCCTTGCCGGCCTTGACCAGAAGTGACATATCCGCACCCCAGTTACCGGTGATAATCGTGTCTGCGCCGGATGCCTTGATTTTGGCAATGTAAGGAGAAAAATCCTTAACCTTGCCAAGAGGGGTAAACGTATCTCCCACGATTTCAACCTTTGGACATTTTTCAGCCAGCATGGCTTTGGCTGAAGAACTGACAGAATGACCAAACACATAATCTTGATTGATCAGGTAAACCTTTTTAATTTTAGGTGTCTCTTTGATATAATCAGTGATTGCAGCAATTTTCATATCTACGCTGGCATCAAACCTGAAATGCCAGAAGCTGCATTTTTCATTGGTGAATGCCGGGTCAATCGCAGCAAAGTTCAGATAGACAACCGGTTTATCCGGATTTCGGTTGTTGTGTTTTTCAATGGCCGAAATCAAGGCACCGGCGACACTTGATCCGTTGCCCTGTATGATGATTTGAATTCCCTGGTCAATGGCATTTTTAAGCTGGATCAGGCTCTCTTTCGCACTGATTTTATTGTCAAATGCTACAATTTCAAGCTTTTTTCCGCCCAGAACGCCGCCTTTGGCATTGATCAGTTCTGCATTGTATTGAAAGTGCCTGTATCCGGAATCGCCCACTGCGGCAAACGGTCCTGATAACGGATCGATATAGGCAATCTTCACGGTGTCTGAAGCCATAGCCGATGCCGCAGCCATCATTGCAAAACATACCATACCGATTAAACTTTTTAAGACTTTAGTGTTCATCTAAATCCCCTTCTTTTTGGTTTGCAGTTAAACGCTTTTGCCGTAATTTGCATCCTCATTCTCTTTTATGTTGCACCAGAGATGGCCAAATGCTTTTGACGGGATACAAGAGCAATGATCATGCCACATAGCCAAAAGAGTGAAGTAGCACGTATAACCATTTTATTTTAAAGATGATAATTTTTATTATTGGCAGGATTGAGGTTCAGGAAAACCATAGCGGACTTTATAAAAATGTTCTAAAACAGAACAATTACTGCGTCAAGGCGTGTCATTTTGATACATTATTTTCAGAGGAGGGGAGCCTCGTTCCTGAAAGCGCATCTGCCGCCTGGCTGCAGGCAACCTGACGCCTTGAAGAACAAGGCCCGGATTGAGTGATTTGCCAGTTAGTTTTGGGAAAGGCCTAACGCTTCGCGCATCCTGTCAAGGGCGTTCTGCTGGACAGACCATAGTCTGCCACCGATGACGCCGCCGTCCACCACCAGATTATGCCCATTGATAAAACTGGATTCATCAGAAGCCAGAAAAACGGCGGCAGAGGCAATATCTTCAGGCATCCCGGCCCGTGGAATCGGCTGCATCCCAGCCAGTCCCGTCTTTACAATTTCAACGCTTTTTTCTGCCGATTCAATGGAGGAACCCATCGCTTTGGCAAAGATGCCCGTTGCGATGCCTCCGGGCGAAATACAGTTCACCCGGATATTCGTCTCTCCCAGCTCCATGGCAACGACCTTGGTCAGATGAATGACCGCAGCCTTGGCTGCGGAATAAATGATGGAAGAGGAATAGCCCGCCAGAATGCCGGCAACACTTCCATTATTGATAATACTCCCAAATCCCTGCCTGTGCATTACAGGGGTTGCATGCTTCATCCCCAGCAGAACACCGCCCAAAAGGACGGACATCGCGTTTTCATACCCCTTGAGCGGGATGGTTTCTATGCTGCCCACCGGGGCCGGGCAGCCCGCATTGTTAAACAGGCAGTCCAGTTTTCCAAACAACTCAACGGCATGAGTGATCATCTGTTTTATATCCTCTTCACACGAAACATCTGTCCTGATGAAATGGACATTGTGGCCCAGATCATCCGCCAGCTGTCGGCCCTCTTTTTCTCTTCGGGCGGCAATCAGTACGGATGCGCCCTCTGCTGCAAAAACTTCAACCGTCTTTCGTCCGATGCCACTGGTTCCACCGGTAATGATGGCGGCCTTTCCTTTTAGTCGATCTCCCATAATGAAACTCCCTTTTTGTTTATTTTCGATTGTCTGTTGAATACGATCTGATTTAAACAAAAGCAATGATCATGCCCGTAGGTTAAGTGAGATAAAAAAAGAGAAATATCGAATCGAACCATCTATTTTATAAATAGATATCGCGATGTCCGTTATGGTTAAAAAAATGTATCGACACACGAACACATCTTTATTGATTCAAAATGGGACAATTATATATTTTTATTCGTTCAATTATGATACGGTGGGCTGAGGAATTTTTAAATTTATGGTAGAGTGAGCAGATTTTACAACATCATGTCTACCGAAAACCAGAAGGAAAGACAACATGCCCTTGAAAACTGACAACAGCGAGTCAACTGTCTATTTTGACATGGACGAGTCCCTGAAAATTTTTAATCTGGACAGAGAAGAGTCTTTGAAAATCAGCCGCATGTGGGAAGAAGCAAGACAACCTGAAAACAACATCCATATCCATGATTTTGTTCTGGAATCCTGGAGAAGAAGCCGGAAATATAACGTGGATCCTAAAAAGAAGCAAAATACTGCTCTTATGGATAAACGCCAGCTGGAACAGGTCAAGAAAGCTAACCACAAACTGATCGAGGTGGCCGCTCCTGCCATGCATGATTTGTACAAAATTACCCAGAAAACAGGTTTCAGCATAGCACTGGCCGATAAGCAAGGCATTTTGCTGGAAATTGTCGGCTCTGAAAAAGCGAAAAAATTTGTTGCTATAGGCAATTTTATCGAAGGGTCAGACTGGTCTGAAGAGGTTATGGGCACGAACGCTGTGGGAACAGTTTTAAAAATAGGCCGCTCCATCCATATCTTTGGCTATGAACACTATTGTAAAAGCGCCTGCCTGTGTACCTGTTCCGCTTCGCCGATTTTTGATGAAAACAGGGAAATCATCGGGGTTTTGAATCTGACAGGCCCGTTCAACCTGATGAACCCTCACACGCTGGGAGCCGTGCAGTCCACAGCCAAAGCAATTGAGCGCAAGTTCAAGCTGATTGATCTGTATAAACAGGCTGAAAAGTCAAATGTGCTCAGAAAGGCGATCCTTGAATCTATCACTGGCTATCTTATTGTTTTTGATAACAATGGCCGGATCATTCAGCATAATGAAGCGGCCAGAGCGTTGCTGGACATTGATGATAACATCGGCTTTGATTTCAGAAAACATATTCAGAAAAAAAATCCATCGCTGATGAAGCTGATAAGTCGCAGTAAGGCGGTTTATGGGGAAACCGTCAATTTTAAAACCCCAGGCGGACTCAATAAAAAATTCATCATCAATGTCACGCCGTTAAAAACTGAAACCAACGGGGAAATAGAAGGCCATGTGATCTCCATGACAGAAACCCATAATGTGGTGCGCACCATCATGAAACCCAAAGCTGACATCACCTTTGAAAAACTGGTTGGGGAAAGCAGCGCTTTTAAATATGCTCTGAATCAGGCAAAACTGTCAGCCACATCAGATTCAAATGTTCTGCTCATGGGCGAAAGCGGTGTGGGAAAAGATCTGTTTGCCCAGTCAATTCATAATGCAGGGCCAAGAAAAAATCAGACCTTTTTTGCGATCAACTGTGCTGCGATTCCCAGGGAACTGCTTGCCAGTGAACTGTTTGGTTATGATGAGGGAGCTTATACCGGGGCACGCAAAAACGGAAATCCGGGGAAATTTGAGCTTGCCGACAGGGGAACCATTTTTTTAGATGAGATCGGAGAATCCCCCCTTGACCTACAGGCCTCGCTGTTAAGAGTTCTAGAAGAAAAAGCCGTGGTCAGGCTGGGAGGCAGAGAGCGGATTCCCTTTGATGTCCGCATCATCAGCGCCACAAACAAGAACATTTTTGAAGAGATTAAAAATAACCATTTCAGGCATGATCTTTATTACAGGATCGGTGTCATCACCATTCACATCCCCCCCTTGCGGGAGAGAAAAGAGGATATTCCGCTTTTGGCAGAGCATCTGATGAAAAGCATCAACCTCCGTTTTGGAAAGGAGATCAGAAAAATTGATCCCAAGGTGATGGATATCCTGATAAATCACAAATGGCCGGGAAATGTAAGAGAGCTCAGCAATGTTATTGAAAGAGCCATCAGTATGGCTGCAACTCCTGTCATTACAAGCGACCTGCTGCCATTTGAATTGCAGCAAAAAAATGTATCCCATGGCGGAGTGGCGCAGCCCCTCTGGGAAGAAACCCCAAGCCGGGCAAAGGCAGAGGCCCATCTGATTCAAAATTATTTGACAAAATTTAATTATAACAAAACCAAAACCGCCAATGCACTGAAGATATCCAGGAGCAGCCTGTACAGGAAAATCAATGAATACAAACTGCTGCTTTCGAATTAGGTCTTTGGAAAAACTCTTTTTTTCTGGGCGCATTAAATGTTTTCTTTTTCAAATTTGAGTTTGGTTTCCTCAATAAGGGCATAGAGGGCCGGTACGACCACCAGGGTTAAAACTGTTGCCAGTATCAGGCCGAAAATAACCACAATGGCCATGGATCGCCACCACTGGCTGGACTCACTGGCCATGGAAAATGCCATGACATGAAAGTCAAAGCTGACACCGGTTACCATGGGCAGCAGACCCAGGATTGTGGTGACAGCTGTCAGAAGAACCGGCCGCAGACGGGTTGCGCCTGCGGAAACAACAGCAGACCGGATTGCCATGCCGCCCTCCCTGAGCTTGTTTGTGTAATCAATCAATACAATGGCATTGTTGACCACAACGCCTGCAAGAGAAATAATACCCACCCCTGTCATGATAATACCAAAGGGAGAACTGATAACGCTGAGCCCTAAAAACGCCCCCCCTAAAGACAGGACAACAGAGGTCAGGATAATTCCCGGCTGAACAACTGAGTTAAAAAGGGATACCAGGATCAGAAAAATTAACAGCAGGGCAATCAAAAAGGCTCTTGATAAAAACTCCTGGGATTCTTTCTGGTCCTCATTTTCCCCTGTGAATTTAACATGATATCCTGCAGGAAGCTTTAATTCCTTGAGCAGTTTTTCTCCTTTGGCCCGGACAACACTGCCCGTGGTTTTAGATTCATTGACATTGGCTTTTATGGTCACCACCCGCTCATGATTTTTGCGAACAATATCTCCCATGGTTCCCTTGTATTCTATTCTGGCAAGGGTGGTCAGCGGCACCAGCTTTCCTGTTGCTGTCGGAATCATCAGCTGGTTGAGTACATCTGCCACCTGACGGTCGGGTTCGCTCAGCTTGACTGTGATATCGTAATCCTCATCGCCTTCATAGTATGTGGAGACATCAAGGCCGTTATAGGCAGTTTTCAAAGCAGAGCCAATGGCACTGGTGGTCAGGCCGAAAAGGGCTATTTTCTGCCGGTCAAGCATCACCTGGATACTGGGCAGCCCTCCCTGGTAATCGTCTCTGACATCTTCCACACTGGGTATTTTTTCAAGAATCTGTTTAATATTTTCTGAAATCCGGCTTAAGACCGTAAAATTATCCCCTGAAATTTCAATATTGATGGGCGGGCCTGTGGGAGGGCCTTCTTTTAATTCATCAACGGTGATTTTGGCACCGGCAATATGCTTTACCCGGCGCCGGATTTCTTCCAGATCATCCCGGGTGGATGTTTTTCTGTGTTCAAAATCCAGAAACTGAACCCCGATATGGTTGGGCAGATTGTTATCAAAAATCGAGACCCCTGATCCCAGAACAATTTTTGAGTAAATATGTTCGATATTATTTATATCGGTGGGTGCTGAAAATACGGTGCCGTTCTTTTTTTCATGGTCCTGAAATTCCAGGGCCCGGGAATACTCAACGCCGGATTTTCCGGCAACAGCCGCTTCTATTTTTTTTACGATCCGGTCAATATATTCGATGTCTGCGCCTTCCGGAGGCTCTATATTGATATAGGCGGATCTGGGATCAATGGAGGGAAACAGTTCAACCGGCTTTTCAATGCCGATCTGCAGCAGCCATATCATGATCAGGATAACCAGAACCCCTGAAGAAGCGGTAAAAACAGTAAATTTATGATCCAGGGCCCAGGTCAGCAGCTTTGAATAGTTTATCAGTACCGGGCCTTTGATTTCAATGGGGGTTTCGCCCTGTTTCTGAATCTGTTCAGCAGTCATGATCCGGGAGGGAGCATCACCGGATTTTATCTTCATAAAAATGGCAGCCATGGCAGGGTTGATGACAAGGGCCACAAACAGGGATGAGGACAGGGTTATTATCAGGGTGATGGGCAGATACTTCATGAATTCTCCCATGATGCCCGGCCAGAAAATCATGGGAAAAAAAGCGGCAAGGGTTGTCAGTGTCGAGCCGACAACAGGCCAGGCCACTTCTCCTGTGCCTTTCATGGCCGCCTCTATTTTGGGCACACCCTGCTGCATATACCGGTAGATGTTTTCAATAATAACAATGGCATTGTCCACCAGCATGCCAAGTGCCAGGGTCAGCGAAAAAAGAACCACCATGTTCAGGGTATAGCCAAGACTCTGGAGCACAGCAAAGGATAAAAACATGGAAAAAGGGATGGCAATTCCCACCATCAGGGCATTTCTGAATCCAAGGGCGATAAAAAGAACCACCACCACCAGTATCAGGCCGGAAAGGATGTTGTTTTCAAGATCCGCCACCATGCTTCTGATTTCTTTTGACTGGTCCATGAGTTTGGTAATGGTGGTGTTTTTAGGAAAGGTTTGTTTTGACTGTTTAATGATTTCATCAATTTTGTCTGAAATCTGTATGATATTTTCACCCACCCGTTTTTTGACGGAAATATTGACCGAGTCTACGCCGTTCAGACGGGAGCGGGAGGTTTCTTCCTTGATGCTGTCCAGCACCCTTGCCACGTCTTTAAGATAAATGGGACGGCCGCTGTGACTGGCAACCACAAGGGTAAGGATTTCTTCCGGGGTTTTGAATTCACCCGGCACCTTGAGCTGGTATCGCCCGTCACCCAAAGTGATAGCGCCTCCGGACGTGTTCTGGTTTTCGCTGGCAACGGTCTGCTGCAGGGTGGTGATGGGGATTCTGTAGTAGGCCAGCTTGTCCGGGTCGACTTCTATAAGGATTTCGCGCTCCTGACCGCCGGTGACCTCTGCTTCAAGAACTCCGGGAACCGCCTCTATGTCATCCTTCAAATCATCGGCAATGTCCTTGAGCATCCGGGGGCCGCAGTTTCCGGCCAGAGAATATATGGCAATGGGCATGTCGGAGAAATTGACTTCAAAGACCAGAGGATCATTTTCCAGATCAGACGGCAGATCGTTTTTTGCCTCATCCACTTTGTCTTTGACTTTGGTCAGCACCTCATCAATATCTGTGCCGGGCAAAAACTCTATATTGATCTGGGAAAGCCCCTGGGTGCTGACGGAACTGATGTTTTTAACCTTGTCCAGGCCCTTGATTTTTTTTTCAATTTTAATGGTGATACTGGTTTCAATATCAGATGCTGAAACGCCCCTGTAAGACGTCTGAACAAAAACAAAAGGAATGGTGATATCCGGAGTGCTTTCTCTTGGCAGCGTTAAATAGGAATACAGGCCGAAAATGATGATAATAAGCGCCAGCACAAATATGCTGGTCCGGTTTTTAATGGAAAGATCCGGGATAATCATTGGTACAGTTCCTTCATATCCCGGATGGTTCTGGTGACATGAATTTTTTCACCGTCTTCAATGATGCGATGGCCCACCACCACCACCTTTTCTCCGGGAGAAAGCCCCTGGGAAACCTGGGTATTCCAGCCATCCTGAAAGCCTTTTTCAATAAGACGAAACTGTGCCTGTCCTTGCTTTTCAACAAACACGCCCACACCTGAATTGTGATCGATCAGGGAATATACCGGCACGGCAAGTCCTTTCGGGTCCTGCTGTTTAATGATTTCAACCTTTGCGAACATATCCGGAAGCAGGAGATGATCCGAATTGTCCACTTTTATCTCAAGGGTATACAGATGTGCCATGGAATCTGTGGTGTTGTATAGATAATGATATGTTCCGGTATAGGTTTTTCCATTCAGGGCATCCACTGTTATGTCAAAGGTGGAAAGCCTGCGGACGGAATCCACGTCAGATTCCGGGATGCCCACTTCGATTTTCAGCTTATCAATCTGAAGAATCTGGCAGACCGGGTCCCCGGAATTTAAAAAACTGCCGTTTTCAACATGAATGCGATCCACAAGTCCTTTCATGGGAGACCGGATTTCACAGCGGCTTAGATTCAACGCTGCAGTATCAAGGGCAGCCCTGCTGGTTTTTCCATTGGCAATGGCATCATCCAGCTGGGATTGCGTGACAAAATTTTTTTTTACCAGTTCTTTAAGCCGGTTCTGTGTCGACAAGGCTGCTTCCCAGGACGCATGGGCAGAATCATAGGCATTCTGGTAATCCTCTTTATCAATGACGGCCAGAATATCGTTTTTTTCCACCTGTTGACCTTCTGTAACCCGTTTATTCACAATTTTCCCCCGGACCTCGGAAACCACCTGCAGGGATATCCATGGCCTTGCAACTCCCGGAAGGGTGATTTTTTCCTGGATCATTTTGGGAAGAATTTCCATGGTCACGACATTTGTCAGGGCTTTTTCGTCTGAAATCTGGCTGGACTGCTGTTTTATAAGCGAGGCTTTTTTTGCAGAAATGAGCAGGCCCAATGATATGGCGATAAATAATATTAAAACAAAAACAATAATAAACGATCTGTTTTGTTTAAAAAATGAGGTGTCAAATTTTGATTTCATGCGCAGGTCCTTATAATATAAAAAATATGCTGATATACTATGTGCATTTTAAATTGATTTTAAAGTGTTTTTTGCAATCTCATTAAATTTTAATGAAATGGTGTGGAAAAAATTTTTCAGGTTGATTTTGGTAACAGCGGTCTTATCTTATTGTCCATGATGAGTTGGCTAACAGAATCATCATGAAATTTTTAAATTTTGACCAACTTAAAATGCGATGTATTGCTTGGGAGGTCGTTATGAATGAATGTGTATGTGTAGAAAAAGTTGATATCAATCAGGTGTTAAAAGATCTTAAGCCTGTTCTCGAAGCCTTGTCTGAAAATCCCATACGGGATTATGCGGATCGATATAAATAGCTTAAAAAATAAGTAAAAAAGCAGACCCGGGGGCGTTTTCACGCCCCCGGTTTATTTTCGGGCCAGTCAAAACCACCAAGAGCCCCCCCCTCTTTTTTTCTGATAGCCAATAGATAATACAGATACACAATAAAAATTTCATCCAAAAAAACGATTAGATCACAGCGTTTTTCTGTGAGACAAGAAGCGGTATGCTGTATGATTCAATAGTAAATCAGGGGGATAGATGTCACAGAAAGTAGAGCAGGCTCTGGAAAGATTGATACATGTTTTGCCTCTAAAAGAGAACCAGGCAAAGTTAGGGCCTGAAATTAAAAGACTCCATCAGGATATTTTATCCGCGTTTGTAGAAACAGGCCAGATCATGTCAAAAGCACAGATAATGGAAAAAATAAAGGCTGGCGGACAGCCTGCATCCTATGATGCAATAAAAACTCTTTTAGAAAATAATGACATGGTTGTCTTTTCAGAAAACGGTGAACCGGTGGGCGCATATCCGTTCACCTCTGAAAAAAGAGAGCACAAGGTGCTTATCAACGGGCATCAGGTATATGCCATGTGCGCTCTGGATGCCTTATCTGTCAGCCCGATGTTTGGAAAGCCCGCCAAAGTTGTTTCCCGGTGCAGGGTCACCAATGAACCTGTCAATGTGGAGATGGACGGAAAACAAATATTGAATATGGATGCGGCTGGCGGTTTGTATTTCGGTATTCTCTGGGCTGCGGCAAATACGTGCGCATGCTGTGCAGACAGCCTCTGCATGGAAATGATGTTTTTAAAGAATAAAACCACGGCAGAAAATTGGCTTGAAGCCGATCCTGCCAACCGCGAAATTTTTACCCTAAAAGAAGCGGTTGATTTTGGTGCCCGATTTTTTGTTCCTTTAATGGAATAGTCAAAATGAAATCAAAAAACAAAATCAATTCTCACGGGTTAAAAAAATCAGGTCTTGTGGTCGTTGTTGCGGGTCTTGTGGCGCTGTTTTTTATTTCAGGGCTTCAGGACTATCTGACGCTTGATTTCATAAAATCCTCCCAGGCGCAGTTTCAGGAGATATATTCCCAGAATCCCGCAATGGTGATAGCAATCTTTGTGGGCTTTTATATTCTTGTCATTGCATTGAACCTGCCGGGTGCAGTTGTTCTTGGTCTTGCTGCCGGAGCGTTGTTTGGAGCGGTTACAGGAACCATCATTATTTCCTTTGCTTCTTCCATCGGTGCAACCCTGGCCTGTCTGCTGTCCCGTTATCTGCTGAGGGACTGGGTTCAAAAAAAATTTGGAACCCGGCTTGCCAGAGTGAATGAAGGCATTCGCAGGGAAGGGGCTTTTTACCTGTTTTCCATGCGCCTGATTCCGGTGATACCTTTTTTTATTATCAATCTGGTCATGGGGTTGACCCCGATCCGATTGTGGACCTTTTACTGGGTGTCCCAGATTGGAATGCTTCCCGGGACAGCGATCTTTGTCAATGCCGGCAGCCAGATTGCCCAAATAGATTCTCTTTCCGGAATTGTTTCAGGCCAGATCATCTTTTCTCTTGCCCTGCTCGGCATATTCCCTCTTGTGACCAAAAAATTACTGACAGCATACAGGAAACGGTATGAGAAAGCCGAAGCTGCTGCTTCTTGTGGCATTAACATGGACAGGCTTTCTCCTCAGATGGATCACATACAGGAAACCTGCACCAATTGCGGTGCCTGCGTCAATACCTGTGCATTTTTATCCCGGTACGGAACCCCGAAACAGATCATTGAGTCCCATGATTTTTCAAACCCTGAAACTGCAAGACTGGCCTTTGAATGCAGTTTATGTGATCTTTGCAGTACGGTCTGCCCTGAAAAACTTGACCCGTGCGCGCTTTTTTTGTCTATCCGCAGAGAAGCTGTTTCCGGAAATATCATTGACCTTGCGCCATATAAATCCATTTTAGGATATGAGAAGCGCGGTTTATCACAGCGATATTCCTATTATGCTCTGCCCGAAGGGTGTGACACCATTTTTTTCCCCGGATGCACGCTGCCCGGAACTCGCCCTGAGACAACTTTTGCGCTGTTTGAATTCTTAAAAAGCCATGTGCCTGAGCTGGGGCTGGTCATGGACTGCTGCACCAAGCCCAGTCATGACCTTGGCCGTGGGACATATTTTAATGATATGTTTGGTGAAATGCTTGCCTTTCTGGTCAAAAGCGGAATCAAACGGGTCTGGGTGGCCTGCCCCAATTGTCATAAAATATTTTCCCAGTACGGGGGTGGGCTTAAAATTGAAACCATCTATGAGGTGTTAAGCCGCGGCAAGCTGCCGGAAGGGGCATCAGGAAAAGGTACGGTTGTCATCCATGATCCCTGCCCCATGAGAAATGAGTTTGCTGTCCAGGAATCGGTCAGAACACTTCTGGGCCGGATGGGAATGACCGTGGAAAGCATCCAGAACCAGAAGAAAAAAACCCTGTGCTGCGGTGAAGGGGGCAGTGTCGGATTTGTCAACCCCGGTCTGGCCAGGGCCTGGGGCATCTGTAGAAAAGAACAGGCAAAAGGTCGTACCATTGCAACCTATTGCGCCGGATGTGCCGGGTTTTTAAACCGGGTCACCCCAACTGTGCATATTGCTGATCTGCTATTTGGTTCAGACAAAAACAGTGATGGCAGTCCAAAGGTCGCCCGTGCGCCGTTCACCTATCTGAATCGCCTGAAGCTGAAAAAACGATTCAAAAAAAGTATCATCCCGGCGATCAGCCGTGTCAGACCATACACACCTGAAGCACAGGCACAGCTTGAAACCGATGAGTGCACCCTTGAAGACTGCACAGTCAGGCTCAAGCAAAAAGGGCTTGCTCTGGCCGTTGTTTTTTTAATCAGCATCGGGCTGTTTTTTCTTGTTCAGCACTTTATGTATCTGCTGGATTCTTATCTGTATACAGCAGAATTTCATGCCATGCTGATCAAAAACAACCTGCTTGAATCCAATGTTCAGATATTCAAGGAGTATTTTAAGGCACTGGGGCCAGCAGGCACGATGTTAACCCTGATGGCTGGTACCGTGTTTAATACGCTTAATGGATTCTGGCCCAGGCCGATACTTCATATCGGGGTTAATCAGGCATTTGGAACAGGACTGGGAGGTCTGATCTCACTGGTTGCATTTTTAGCTGCCGGGCTGATTTTCTATGGTATGGGGCGATTTTTTCTGGGAGAAATCCTGCCGCTGACCCGGAAAACAAAGGCGCCGTTGTCCAGAGCCGTTGCCCCGATACTTGGGCTGCTGATGATCATTCCCCATATTCCTCTGGCGTTTCCGGCAGTTCTGGCAGCCTTTACGCGCGTTCGTTTCAGGACCCTTTGCCTGGTCCTTCTGGCAGCGCTGCTCATCCGGACAGGCATACTGATGGTGCTGCCCATACAAACAATACAGGTTTAATTTAATCAATAAACAGGACAAGGAGACAATCAATGAATGAAATAAAAGAAACATGCACATGCGGCTGCTGCGGCGGTACAGCTAAAGACGTTCTTTTAGGCGGAAAGACCGGGGCTGTTGAAACAGTGGGACCGGGCATGAGCCGGTCAACATTTTTAAAAACACTGGCAGCCGGAGCAATCGGGCTGACAACCCTGTCGGCTCTTCCTGAAAGCGCATCTGCTGCGGAAGACACCCGGATCGTCAAAGGCGGGAAAGATGTCATGATTGTTGACAAAACAGCAAGGGAAATCCGCATTTCATCCACAGTGACCAAGGATGTGAGCAAGCCGTCCATTGCAGACTGGGGACGTCGTTTCCAGGCATTTTTTGGTGCGAAAGGCGGAAAAATGGAAGCCTTTTTTGTTTTTACAACAGAGGTTTCCAGGCTGGATATCGACAAGGCCATCCGCGAACTGGGCATCCAGACCCGAAAGCAGATTCCCATGAGTGAGGTGGAGCAGCGGCGCGGATTGAAAGCCACCACCACCATAGATGATTATCTGGACGGAGATCCTGTTATCTGCATGATCCGGTTTGAAAAAAACGGCCAGATTGTTGAAGCTGCTCTGGAAGATTTTATCATGGAAAAAATCATGGTGGACGGGGCTGAGGTCATCAAACCATATACACCGCATTTTATTTATCACGGAACAGGCGAAGCCATCAATTTCCCGTCCGGATGTATTGTCTGTCCGTCAGACTGTAACGGCGGTATTATAACCGACAATGTCATGCCGTTGAAAACCACGGTGAATTATTACAAAATCAACTGGGACAGAATGCCCGAAGTGGGTGCCAGGGCTGAAGTGGTTTTAAAATCAATTTACGGCCCCCAGCCCATGAAAACAGTCACAGGATAATCTGCCTGTTTTATTAAAACATGAACTCTCAAGGAATCAGCAGTTTTCGGTCAAAAGAATGCGTCTGTATTCAAATTTAACTGTGACCGAAAATTGCTGTTCCGGTAATATATTCCTGGTAAAGCATGCTCTGATTTTTTATCAGAATTTTTTAAACGATTTCTACAAATTTGTCTCCTGGAACATTACACACCGGGCAAATGTCCGGCACGTCATTTTCAACGGTATTGCCACACACAGGGCACACATAAACGGCGGTTTCAGGAAGATCGCCACCTTCTTTTGCTGCTTTCAGTGCTTTGGCATATAAATCATGATGGACCTGTTCAACAGCCAGGGCATTTTTAAACGATATTTCCGCCTGTTTATGACCTTCTTTTTGAGCCATGTCCAGGAACGGCGGATACATTTCCTTGAACTCATATCCTTCACCCGCAATGGCTTCTTCAAGGTTTTCAACGGTGGTTTTAATGCCGCCCATTGCCTGCAGGTGGGCATGCGCATGTATTGTTTCGGCCTCTGCCGCAGCCCGGAATAATTTTGCGATCTGGGGAAGACCGTCTTTTTCTGCTTTTTTAGCAAAGGCCAGATATTTTCTGTTGGCCTGGCTTTCACCTGCAAATGCATTTTTTAAATTGTCCATGGTTGTCATGAAATAACTCCTTTTTTTTGTTTGTGTTTATTCTTTTGACCAAACAGTGTGATCGCTATTGTACATATATTATTGCAAAAATACCAATTTTCAAATTGTTCCTTGAAATCACTCAAATTATTTTTCACAAATATGTTGCACAAATAGTGCCATGGCCGGAATTTCAGGGGTTTTCACTGAAAAATGTCTTAAACTCAGTTTGTTTAATACATATATGTCTCAAAAAGTGTTTCAATTATCTGTCTTTTTGCAAGCGTCTGAAACAAAGGACCGATTACCGAGAATAACGGTTTTATTTGTGCTGCGCAGGCCTTGACAAAGGCAACAACATATATTAATTATTTCGTTGTGCCAAATAAGGCATAACGATAGAAATACAGTTTTTATAGCAGGTTATCGGAAAAATACGGGAGAGGCCCATGAATACTAATACGCTGGTTTTAAATAATATTGAATACATATTTGAAGACGGTCAGACCATCCTTGATGTGGCCAGGCAGAACCGGGTGCAAATCCCAACGCTGTGTTATCTGGACGGGGTTGAGGCCACAGGCGGATGTAATATATGTGTGGTGGAACTAAAGGGAGAAAAGGACCTGGTCAGGGCCTGCTGTACAAAAGCAGAAAATGGAATGAATGTTCTTACCCAGTCTCCTGTGGTGGTGGATGCCAGAAAAAAACAATTAAAAGCCCTGCTTGAATCCGGTAATCATAATTGCAGTATCGGTTCATCCCAGGGTGACTCCTGGACTGCTTTTCAGATGGATTCCATCAGGACGGAGCAGACAGACGCTTTGTGTCCCCGGTGGGGAGACTGTGAACTGCAGAACCTGGCCTATGAATATCAGGTGCAGTGGAACCGTGACAATCTGCCGGAGACAAAATTTCCTAAAGAAACGGTGAATCCGTTAATTATACGGGATTTTTCAAGATGCATCATGTGCGGGCGCTGCGTGGCAGCCTGTAACGATATTCAGGTGAATCGCGCCATTCGCATGCCGGAACCATCAGACAGTCAGCACGTGATTGCCGGTAAAAAGGATGTGGCATTAAAAGATTCTGACTGTGTCTTCTGTGGAGAATGTGTCCAGGCGTGTCCTGTGGGCGCTTTGCTTGAAAAAAAGTCCCAGTATGTCTGTCGGCCCTGGGAGGTTGAAAAAATCAGGACCACCTGTCCATATTGTGGTGTGGGGTGTCAGCAGCAGCTGCATGTGAAGGACGGGAAAATTTTAAAAGTGACGGGTGTTGAAGAAGGATCACCGAACAAAGGCCGGTTATGTGTAAAAGGCCGGTTCGGATTTGACTTTATTTATTCGCAAGAACGTCTGACAACACCGTTGATCAAAGAAAACGGGGTATTCAGGGAGGCTTCCTGGGATGAAGCCCTGGATCTTGTTGCTGACAAATTCAAGACCATTATTGCAGAAAGCGGACCTGATGCGCTTGCTGGCGTGTCCTGTGCCAGAAGCATTAACGAAGATTCCTACCAGATGCAGAAATTATTCAGGGCGGTGTTCAAGACGAACAATATAGATCATTGTGCCCGCACTTGACATGCTCCGACTGTTGCCGGGCTGGCAACAACATTTGGTTCAGGAGCAATGACCAATTCTTTTGCTGAATTTACAGATGCCAGACTGATTGTGGTGATCGGGTCCAACATGACCCATGCGCATCCGGTGGCGGCCACCTTTGTAAAAAATGCGGTTCAAAAAGGGGCATCCCTGGTTGTTATTGATCCCAGAAAGCATGAGCTGGTGGATTTTGCAAAAATGCATCTTCAGTTGAATGTCGGAAGCGATATCGCTCTTTTGAACGGAATTATGCATGTGCTGATCAAAGAAAATCTGTATGATAAAGAATTTGTGGAAAACAAGTGTACCGGGTTTGAAGCGCTTGAAAAAGTTGTGGCTCAGTATCCGCCACAGGAAGCGGCCCGGATTTCAGGGGTCAGTGAAAAAATGATTATTGAAACCGCAAGGTTCCTGTCGTCCATAAAGCCTGCCATGGTCTGTTACACGCTGGGGATTACCGAGCATACCTGCGGAAAAAATAATGTCATGAGCGTGGCAAACCTTCAGATGCTTCTTGGGAATCTGGGAATGAAATATGGCGGAGTAAATCCTCTGCGGGGTCAGAACAATGTTCAGGGTGCCTGTGATATGGGAGCCTTGCCCAATGTATTTCCCGGATATCAGAAAGTGGATGATCCCAATGCCCGGAAAAAATTTGAAACTGCCTGGCAGGTGGAGAATCTTCCGGACAAGCCGGGCCTGATGATTCCTGAAATGATGCACGGCCTTACAGATGGCAAGGTTCGGGGGTTTTATATTTTTGGAGAAAATCTGGCCAATACTGAACCGGATATGAACAAGGTGGCAAAGGAGCTTGCATCTGCTGAGTTTATCGTGTGCCAGGATCTGTTTTTAACAGAGACCACACATTTTGCACACGTGGTGCTGCCGGCCGCGGCCTGGAGTGAAAATGACGGGACATTCACCAGCAGTGAGCGTCGGGTAAGCCGGGTCCGTACAGCCAGCCAGCCCCCGGGACAGGCTCGGCCCAACTGGTGGATTTTTAAGGAAATCGCCAGACGATTCGGTCAGGAGTGGACATCTTCCAGCGCAAAAGACATCTGGGATAATGAATTCAGTGTGCTTGCGCCTGCCTTCGGAGGCATTAAATACGATCGGATAGAAAATGACGGTCTTCAGTGGCCCTGTCCGACACTGGATCATGCGGGCACGCCGTTTCTGCATCGGGATGGGAATTTTACCCACGGCAAGGGAATTTTCATGCCCGCAATCTGGACGCCGCCGGCAGAAGTTCCGGATGCGTCCTATCCTTATGTATTAAGTACGGGCAGACGATTGTACCATTATCACACCCGAACCCAGACCGGGCGATGTGAGGGCCTTAATGATCTTCTGGGAGAGGAAACAGCAGATATTTCCATAGAAGATGCAACTGTGCTGGGCATTGAACAGGGGGAAAAAATCAGGGTCAAATCCCGGCGCGGGGAGGTGTGTGTTACGGCAAAAATAACTCCCCAGGTTCCAAAGGGCATGGTGTGGATGGCATTTCATTTTACAGAAGGAAATTCAAACTGGCTGACAAATTCAGCCCTGGACCCGTTCACAATGACGGCTGAATACAAGGCATGTGCAGTAGCAGTTGAAAAAATATAGAAAACCATTGCCAGAAAAAAAGCAATTTCGTATGCTGGTTTGCGCAAATTGATTTAATATAAAAAAGGCATTGGTTCTATATGACTTCCAGGATATTTTATCCCCGCTCCAAGATATGGATCGAAGATGATGAGGCAAATGTGGTGTTTGGTCTGGGAAGGTATCGGATACTGACCCAGATCAAGGAAAAAGGTTCCATTCTGGCAGCAGCCAAAGAGCTGAAAATGAGCTACAAGGGAATCTGGAGCCGGATTAAAGCCACAGAAGAACGGCTGGGTGAAGATCTTCTGGTCAAAACCGTGGGAGGGAAAAAGGGTGGTGGTTCCCAATTAACCCCTCTGGCTGAAAAACTGGTGGATGCCTTTGGAAAAGCCCTTTCCAGTGTTGAAAAAGAAGTGGATACCCAGCTGGAAGATGCCCTTCAAAAATACATTAAAATCGGTTGACCTTATAAATCCTGCCTCTTAAGACGACCCTCGCCTTTTCTTTTTTTTAAAATCATTTAATATCATTGAGATTCCAGACAGTTCTGTGCAGATTTAAAAATTTTGTAACAGCAATAAAATTTTTATTGACTTAATCCTACAAGGATAGTAGGGATAATTCCCATAGAATTAGTTGGTTTTTAAAAAACCTGTTTTAGAATCAAGCAACCAGAGGATTGGACCATGTCAAAACTTAAATCATTTCAATTGATAATGATTGTGGCGGTAATTTTAGGGCTGCTGCCTGTTCTGGGTCAAACCGGGACAAAAAAAGCCGGTAATGTAGCCGGACCGGACGTGATTGCCATTGATCTTTCCAAAGAGATGGCAAGCAACGAAATGAAGCCGGTAAAATTTTTTCATGCAAAACACAATCAAGCAGTTGAAGGTAGATGTGAACAGTGTCATGTCCGGGACAAAGAGACCCTGGTCTTCAAGTTTAAACGGACAGATCAGCCCCCGACAAAAGAATTGTATCATGAAAACTGCATCTCCTGCCATGCGGAGAAAAAAGCTGCAGGCAGGGAAAGCGGCCCGCTGGCTGCAGAATGCCGGAGTTGTCACGGGGCTTTGGCAGAACCGCCAGACACTGCCTGGACAAAAATTCCTTTCAGCAAATCCTTGCACTATATTCATGAATCATCTGAATTTATAGTGTCTACGGCAAAAGGACAGACAGATAATTGCAGTGCCTGTCATCATAATGCCAATGAGAAAAGCCGGCAGATCTATTACACAAAAGGCGAGGAATCTGCATGTGTATATTGTCATAAAGAAACTAAAACACAAGATGTCCGCTCCATCCGGGATGCATCCCATGATTCCTGTGTGGCATGTCATGAAAAGCTGGGAAGCAAAAAAATCAAGGCAGGCCCGGTTACCTGCTACGGGTGTCATGATGTCCGGGAGCAGGCGAAAATTGAAGTGGTTAAAACAGTGCCCAGGTTAAAAAGAAATCAGCCGGATGTCGCATTAATGACCGGTCTTTCATCTTCAGGAAAAAATCCGAAATATTTGATGAATCCTGTGGCATTTAATCATGTGGGTCATGAAACCCGGGCAGAAAGCTGTAAGGTCTGTCACCATGAATCCTTGAAAAAATGCAGTGACTGCCATACCCCTGCAGGAGATGTCAAGGGAGACTTTATCCGGCTTGAGCAGGCCATGCATTCGGTTCAGTCCGGACAGAGCTGTGTGGGATGCCATAACCAGAAGACAACAGCATCAGATTGTGCAGGATGCCATGCAATGATGCCTTCCACCAATCTTCTGGATACATCCTGTGCAGTGTGTCACAACACACCGGATAACCAGGTGGTGGCAGATGAGAAAATGAAGCCGGTGCTTGCTCAAAAAATGGTTTCATCCCGGGCAAAGACGCATGAAACCATTGATGCGGAAAAGATACCAGAGATCGTTCAAATCTCCATCCTGGCTGATGAATATAAGCCAAGTGAATTTCCTCACCGCAAAGTGGTTCAGGCCATTACCAAGCGAATTGAAAAAAGTGAACTGGCCAACGCTTTTCATAAAGATCAGCAGGCGCTGTGTATGGGATGTCATCACAACAGTCCCCGGTCCATGGAGCCGCCCAGATGTGCATCCTGTCATGGAAAAACCAGTGATGCTGCCAGTGGGAGACCCGGCCTGAAAGCTGCGTATCACGGCCAGTGTATCACATGCCATCAGGAAATGGGGATTAAGGAAGTTTTGGCAACGGATTGTATTAAGTGTCATGCAAAAAAATAGACTGAATTTAAAGATACGATACAAATAGAGGAAAAATTATGGCTATTTCACGGAGAAAGTTTTTGGGCAGCATCGGCGCTGCTGCAGTGGGAGGTGTCACCGGTGCCCTGGGCAAAGCCTATGGTGCCTCCAATAAACATTTCAAAGGCTACCCGGACAGCTATGGCGTGCTCCATGATGTCACCAAATGCATTGGGTGCAGAAAATGTGAGGATGCCTGCAATGTGGTTAATGCGCTGCCAAAACCGGAAAAATCTTTTGAAGACTTAAGTGTCCTGGAAGAAAAAAGACGAACAGATGCCGGCGTATATACCGTTGTGAATCAGTTTGACGTTGAAGGGAAAAAAGTGTTTGCAAAAAAACAGTGCAATCACTGCCTTGAACCGGCCTGTGCATCTGCCTGTTTTGTAAAGGCTTTTACAAAGACAAAGCAGGGTGCAGTGGTTTACAACGAAAAACTATGTGTCGGATGCCGGTACTGCATGGTTGCCTGCCCGTTTGAGGTGCCTGCCTACGAGTATGATGATGCCCTGACCCCCAGTGTAACAAAATGCACCATGTGCTATCCGCTGATTCTGGAAGGAAAACTTCCGGGTTGTGTGGAGGCCTGTCCCAAAGGCGCTTTGATTTTCGGGAAACGGGATGATCTGATCAAGGCGGCCTGGCAGCGGATATATAAATATCCGGATCAGTATACCGCACATGTGTATGGTGAACATGAAATGGGGGGAACCAGCTGGCTTTATCTTTCCGGCGTCTCTTTTTCAGATGTTGGAATGAGAGAAGACCTGGGTATTAAATCTGCACCGGAGCTGACCGCAGGTCCCCTGGCTGCTGTGCCGATTATTGTCGGTCTCTGGCCGGTTCTGCTGACAGGTGTGTATGCCATTACCAAACGAAAAGAAAAAATTGCCGAACAGGAAAAAGAATCTGCTGTGGCCAGAACACTTGAGCAGGCGCAGGAAGATACTGCCCAAAAGCTTGAGAAGCTCAAGGCAAAAATGACCCAGGAAAAAACCTCGGCCATTAATTTTGAAGTCAAAAAGGCACTTGAAGAAGCGGCAAAGAAAGCTGAGGAAGAAGCCGGTGCCCAAACGGAAGCAGATGCTTCCGAAGAAGAAAATGCTTCTGACGAATCTATGAAGGAGGACGAATAAATGGGTGCTCAAATGACTCAGCCGGCAAACCGGAAGCTGACACCATTTAATGTTATTACCGGGATGATTATCGTTGCCGGAATCATATTCACTGTTCTGCGTTTTACCAAAGGTATCGGGGCGGTTACCAATCTGGATAACAACACTCCCTGGGGTATCTGGATCGGGTTTGATCTGCTTTGCGGAGTTGCCCTTGCTGCCGGCGGGTATACCACTTCTGCCGCCTGCTATATTTTTGGTCTCAAACAATATCACTCTGCTGTGCGCCCTGCGATTCTGACGGCGTTCCTGGGCTATGCACTGGTGGTTTTCGCGTTGCATTATGATGTGGGCCGTCCCTGGCGCCTGCCTTATCCTATTTTTATATCCCAGGGAACAAGTTCTCTGCTGTTTGAAGTGGGGCTGTGTGTGTTCCTGTATCTGACTGTTCTGTTTATTGAATTTACACCAGCGGCTTTTGAATGGCTGGGGTTTAAAAAAATCCGCAGTGTTGTGGTAAAGCTGACCCTTCTTTTGACCATTTTCGGTGTGGTGTTATCAACATTGCACCAGTCTTCCTTGGGCGCCCTGTTCATGATCGCTCCATCAAAGCTGCATCCATTGTGGTATTCGGGATACCTGCCCGTTTATTTCTTTATTTCCAGCATGTTTGCCGGCATGTCCATGGTGATTTTTGAAGGCACTCTTGCCCATCGCTGGCTGCATGACAAGATGGATGAGACACATCTTAAAGAGGCGTCCGGGGTTGCACTGGGGTTTGCCAAAGCTGCATCCTTTATCATGATGGGGTATCTTGCCATCAAGCTGATCGGGATCTCAATTGATGATAACTGGCAATACCTGGTCACAGGCTGGGGCGCATGGTTTCTGTTTGAGCTGCTGGGGTTTGTTGCAGCCCCTGCAATTTTGTTTGCCATGGGTGCAAGGGAAAAAAATCTGACCATGGTGCGCTGGGCAGCCGGCTGGACAGTTCTGGGTATTATCCTGAACCGGCTGAATATTTCCATCATTGCATTTAATTATCATCTGCCGTCCGCAGACCGGTATTTTCCAAGCCTGATGGAAATCGGCACCTCTGTATTTATTGTCACCATCGGTGTTGTGGTGTATCGATTTGTTACCACCCGGATGCCGATCCTGCATGAACACCCGGATTATAAAGAACACTGAAATCCATACGGATTTTAAGGAGAAATAACATGGAAAATATTATTTATACACTTCAGGATTTCATGGTCCATACCAAGAACATCACCTATCTGATCATGGGCGGAATTTTGATTTTTATGCCGCTTTTCTGGATTTTTCTAACGGACAGGGAAAAAGATTAATTTCAGGCGGCCTGAAAAGTAAATCAATTGGAAAGCATATCAAATGATAAAAAAATATGGAGGCATCAATAAATGCATGAATTTCTAACAGGCATATTTTTCTGGATAGCGATCAGTGTCTGTCTGGTCGGGATGCTGGTGCGTTTTGTGCTGTATTTCAGGGGACTGAACTGGCAGCTGGACCGGGTTGCATATAAAGCCCATCCCAAGGCAGGTCTGAAAGGGGCCTGGCGCTCTATCTACAAATGGCTTATTCCGTATGGCACTTACGGATGGCGGACACAGCCTGCCATGGCAGCGGCATTCTTTTGTTTTCACATTGGTGCGGTTTGTCTGCCCTTGTTTCTGGCAGGGCACACCATGTTTCTTGAAAGCAAGGTCGGGTTTTCTTTGTTCACCATGAGCCAGGGCCTGGCTGATTTTTTGACCTGGCTGGCTGTGGGCAGTATGGTTTTCCTGATTCTCCGACGCATTGTTCTGCCGGAGGTTCGCATCATGACCACCGTGTATGATTATTTTATCCTCTTTATTGCGCTGGCACCGTTTGTCTCAGGAATGATGGCACGGTATCAGGTGGGAAGTTATGAATTCTGGCTGAATATGCATATTTTTTTCGGCGAACTTTTGTTGATTTCCATTCCCTTTACCAAGATGTCCCATGTATTTTTGTTTTTTGCATCCAGGGCACAGCTGGGAATGGATTTTGGTATCAAGCGCGGGGGTATGAAAGGTACCAAGATGGCCTGGTAAGGCCGTTGATCTAAACTTTATTTAAGGAGAATTTAAATCCATGCCGGAAGGAAAATATTGTAATAAAACACCGATTAATACACCGGAAGAGGTGAACTTTCTGCTGTCTGATACCAGCGGCAGTCAATACTATAAAGAGATGGAAAGCCTGGATGTGGACACAGCGCTGTTGTGGGGCACCATCCAGAAAACCATGAAAAGCCGATTGAAAACCTGGCTTGAAATATGTGCCCATTGCGGCATGTGCGCGGACAGTTGTTTTCTTTATCTGGTGAATGACCGGGATCCTAAACAGGTGCCGGCATACAAGATTCAGTCCACGCTGGGCGAGATTGTGAAACGCAAAGGCAAGGTGGATAATGCATTCATGCGGCATGCCATGGAGGTAGCCTGGAGCCAGTGCACCTGCTGCAACCGTTGCGGCACCTACTGCCCCCACGGCATTGATACCGGCATTATGTTCGGGTATTTGCGCGGCCTTCTCTACCAGCAGGGATTTGTACCCTGGGAAATGAAAATCGGCGCTGGTATGCATCGGGCCTACAGGGCGCAGATGGATGTCACGGATGCCGATTTTGTCGAGACCTTTGAGTGGATGGTGGAGGAGATGGAAGAGGAATACGCCGGACTGACCGTGCCGGTGGATGTGGAAAATGCGGATATTTTATATACCGTCAATGCCAGGGAGGTAAAACATTATCCGGAAGATCTGGCTGAAGCGGCTGTTCTGTTTCATGCTGCCGGAGAAAACTGGACGGTTCCTTCAAAAGGCTGGGAACAGACATCTCTTGCCATGTTTGCAGGAGACTGGGCCGCCTGCAAGATGCAGGTGGAATCGGTTTACGATGCCATGGAAAGACTTAAGCCCAAACGAATGATCGGGACAGAATGCGGTCATGCGCACCGGGCAACGGTGATTGAAGGCCCGTACTGGGCTGGCAGGGAAAACGGATTGCCGCCGGTGGAATCGATTCATTATGTTGAATGGCTGGCAGAGGCCTTACGGGAAGGAAAGCTGAAAATAGACCCTGAAAAAAGGATCAAAGAGTTGGTCACCATTCAGGACTCATGCAATTATGTCAGAAACCAGGGCTTGAAAAACGCCACCCGGGAAATTATCAGCTATATCGTTGAACCGGGCTATTTTGTTGAAATGTCGCCGAACAAGGAACACAATTTCTGCTGTGGCGGCGGCGGCGGGTTCAACGGTATCGGTGTGTTCAGAAAACAACGAAACAAGGGCCTGGAAAAAAAGAGAGATCAGATTCTTGCAACCGGTGCAAAACTGGTGCTGGCCCCTTGTCATAATTGCTGGGATGCCATCCGGGATCTGGAAGAAGAATTTGAAATCGGGATCAGATGGTCCTTTTTGAAGCCTGTTATTATTAAAATGCTGGTGGTGCCGGATCACATGGTGCCGGAAGAATAGAACGCCATTAAAAGGGGGTGATCATGTTCAAGAAAATTCTGTTTGCAACATCTGCGACAGCTGCAAGTGATCATGCGGCCAGGGTTGCATTTAATATCGCCAGAAAATACAACGCGCATCTGGATATCTTTCATGTTCTGGGAGTTCCTTCCAGAGGCTACAGCCAGGTGATTGTGGATGTGAAAACAAAAGATCGCGTGGATGTGGATGATGATTATATTGACTGGGTAAGGGATGAGGTGAAAACCTATTATTCCAAATATCTGGAAAACGGCCTTGATCATGAGATCAGTGTTGCCATTGGCTTTCCTGCCCGGGAAATTTTGAGAAGAGCCAGAGATATAGAGCCGGACCTTATTCTTCTGGGAGGCAGTACCGGAGATGAGGATGATTCCGTGTATAAAAAGAGTATGACCGGTACAACGCTGCAGAAAATTGCCAGATCAGCCAAATGTCCGGTGCTGGTGGTTAACCGTCCGGCAGCATCATTCTGGGGCGGACTGTCCAATATTACGTTTGGAACTGATTTTTCAAAAGCCTCTGACAAAGCCTTTGATTTTGCAATGACACTGGCAAAGACGCTGGATTGTGAGCTGCATGTGTTTCATGCACTGGATATTACTTCTGCTTCAGGTGGCCGGATGCTCAGTCAGGATGATATTGAACAAAAGATTCGCGAAAGCCTTCGCATGATCCGGGCCCGTTATGAATCCAGGCTCAAGACGCTTAAAAATTATTCCATGGATGTCTGGGAAGGCATCCCCTTTATTGAGATTGTGAAGTATGCCAGGGACAATCATTCAGATTTAATTGTCATGGCCCATCATTCCAGGAAGGCAGACACGGCAGATGCAATTCTTGGAAGCAATGTCGAGCAGGTCATTGTGAGAGCAGGTTGTCCTGTAATCAGTGTAAATCGATAAACGGAGAATATATCATGAAAAAGAAAATCTTGGTTGTAGATGACGATCCCAACATTCTGGATTATCTGGAATCACTGTTTAGCGACAATGGGTATGATGTTGTCGCGGCAAGGGACGCAAAAGAAGGTCTGGAAATGGCGAAAAAAGATGTTCCGGATCTGATTACGCTGGACATTGAAATGCCGGGTGACTGGGGCCCTCGCTTTTACCGTCAGATGATTCAGGAACCTGGACTCAAGAATGTTCCGGTTATCGTGATATCAGGCTTGTCCGGAAATGCATATGCCATACCCAAAGCCATTGCATCTTTAAAAAAACCCTTTGACCGGGAAGAACTTTTAGGCATTGTTAAAGATGCCATCGGATAAATAAAATGATTCTTGCAAAATTATGACAGAACAAATCCTGATCATAGATGATGATATCGAACACGCACAGGCGCTGGGCACTTATCTGGAACGGCTGCAGTATGAGGTCAGTATTGCAGCCGCAACCAAAGAGGTCCTGCCCATGCTGGATACTTCATGGGATATTATTTTAGGCAACCCGTTCATTTCAGACCAGATAACAGACCGTGTGGAACAGGTCGCTCAGGCCTCGTTGATGACCCAGGTTATCATTTATGTAAAACCCGAAGTGCTGGATCAGGCCATGGAGCGGTTTGGCTTGAAGGCCCTGGATTATCTGAGCCTTCCAATAAATTCAAAAGCACTTGAATTATCGCTGGAAAGAGCCCGGAAAAATGCATTTCAGATTCGAAAAAACAATCGCTATGTCGAACGGCTTGGAGATCTTCATAATGCCCAGATTTTGCTCAATCAATTGTTCGACGTGGTTCCCTGCTATATTTCCGTCCAGGATAAAAACCTTCGGATAACAGCGATTAACAAACGGTTCAAAGAGGATTTCGGCAATTATATTGGCGGGCACTGCTACAGAATTTACAAGCACAGAAAAACACCCTGTGAAAAATGCCCGGTGGTTCAGACATTTGAGGACGGGAAAATTCACAGCACCGAAGAGGTGGTTACTTCAGTGAGCGGGAAGCAATACAATGTATTGACCCATACGGCCCCGATTAAAAATGCAAAGGGTGAAATCACCCAGGTGATGGAGATGTCCACAAATATCACACAGATCCGTCAGCTTCAGGATCATCTGACATCACTGGGGCTGATGCTGGGTTCCATGTCTCACGGGGTGAAAGGTATGCTGACCGCTCTGGATGGCGGAATTTATCAGCTTGAAACCGGACTGAATCAGAAAGATGAACCCCGGATTTCAAAGGCTTTTGGTCAGGTCAAGATGATGACGGACAAGATCAAAAAGATGGTTCTGGAAATTCTGTATTATGCAAAATCCAGGGAATTGCAGTATGTCACAAAGAATGTGTCTGATCTGGTGAAAAATATTGTTGCCAATGTTCAGCCGCTGGCGCTGAAAAACAATGTGACCTTGAATATACGGATTGCCAAAAATCCAGGCAAAATTGAAATTGATCCCAGCTGGCTGGAAGCGGCACTGGTGAATTTTCTGGAAAATGCAGTGGATGCCTGTGCCTTTGACCGGAATAAGCCGGAACATATTGTTGAATTTGTTGTGGAAAAGCCGGATACAAGTAGATTATGGTTTAAAATTTCAGACAATGGAATCGGGATGGACCAGGAAACCCGGGAAAAAATGTTTACTCTGTTTTTTACATCCAAAGGCTCACAGGGCACGGGGCTTGGCCTTTTTATCGCCCACAGGGTAATTCAACAGCATGGAGGGTTTGTCAAGGTTGAATCTGAACAGGATAAAGGGACGCTGTTTACCATTAATCTTCCCCGGAAACGGCCGGAGAAGATAAAAACTATTGTTGCGGGTGAGTGAAACTGCTATAACGCTCTATCTTAAGCAGCAAAAACAGCAGTTGGAAATATGAGATTAACAACAAAAAGCAGATATGGGACACGGCTGATTATTGATCTGGCCATTTACGGGCGTGAAAAACCAATCCCCCTGGGAGAGGTGGCCAGACGTCAGAACATATCCGTTAAATATCTTGAACAACTGGTCAGAAAATTAAAAGAAGAAAAAATGATTACCAGCCATAGAGGCCCATTTGGCGGTCATATGCTGGCAAAAGACCCCAAAGATATTTCCGTCGGGGATATTGTCCGGACGCTGGAGGAAAGCACAGCGATCACAGATTGTGCTGAAGAGGATGAAAAACTGTGCGGTATCTGTAATCAGGCCGGAGATTGTCTTTCCCGATGGGTCTGGGTGGAAGCCGGCAAGGCCATGTTTAAACGCCTGGACAAGATTTCAATTGCGAATCTGCTGCAGATCAGAAATGATGGTCAGGATGACGATGACCTGGGTCTGCTCTGATTTGCGTTCAACAACATGAAGCAGATATCTTTGCACGGATAAGTGACACCAGATTTTTTTAGATTAAAGCGTTAAAAGCAGGCTCCTGCCCCCCTTGTTTTTAGGGGTATCCAGAAATAGAAACCCGATGGATGTCATCCCTTCACAAATGGTTTTAAATTTTGATTTGCTGACATGAAAATAGGGTTCAACAATCAGAAATTTGCCATTTTCCTTTAATAGCGGTTTGATCTGTTTTGCAAAAGCATAGGGATCCGGTGTCTCGTGAAGCATATAATAGGCAAGAATGAAATCCGCTTTTATATCTTCATCTAAGCCAATCCTGTCTTGCGTGCAGTTATGGAGAATCATCTGTCCGGTAAGATGGTTTTTTTCTGCCTTGGATTTCACGGCTTCAAGCATTTCTTTTTGAAGATCAACACAATAGACCTTTCCTGTAGTGCCCACCATTTTGGCCATTTCAATGGAAAAAAACCCCGGTCCGCAACCCAGATCGATCACCGTATCTCCGTTTCCAATATATTCTTTCACAATTTTTTCAGGATTTTGCAGTATCCTTCTGAAAAAATTATCCAGTATAAATGAAATGGAATGGCTGCAGACATCGCCTTTAAATTTTTTGTTATACATGATTGTGCTCCTTGTTAAGTCGACAGGATTAGGTTTATATGCAGTATACACATGAAATTAAAAATTATCCCATATCTTTTTATGGAGGAAAGTCTCTGATGATGAAAATCGGTATTCTGGAATTATTAAGCGAAGATGCAAACCCATCATGGAAAAAAATGCCCCATGATTGGTTTGTTGTAAAACAGTATGCCAGCATCATGCCCCAGGCAGTCAGTGTATGGTGCAGAAACCTGGGGCACAAGGTGTTTTATGCAACCTATTATGGTCAAAAAGATCCTGCAGGTCTTTTACCGGATGATCTGGATGTGGTTTTTTTTTCCTGTTTTTCCAGGGGAAGCGCGCTTGCCTATGCACTGTCAAAATGGTTTAAAAAAAAAGCACCCGGGATTCTGACTGTTCTTGGCGGGCCCCATGCAAAACAGTTTTCTGTTGATGCATCCCGATTTTTTGATGTGGTGATAAAGGCCTGTGACCAGATTTTAATTAAAGAAATTTTAAGTGACCGTCCCCGGAACTGTATTGTAACCACGGATAGAAAATTAAAGGATATTCCAACCATAGCCGAGCGTCTGTCTGAAATTCAGATAGCAAGTTTCTGGAATAAAAAGCCGTCCCGGTTTGCTTTTATTCCGATTCTGTCCAGTACCGGGTGTCCGTATTCCTGCGATTTTTGTGTGGACTGGGATAACCCATATCATCCATTGCCCTTGGAGCGGGTAAAGGCTGATCTGATATTTGCAGCAACGCATTTTCCCCAGATCAATATTAATTTTTATGATCCCAATTTCGGGGTGCAGTTTGATCAGATTATGAGTATTATTGAAGACATTCCCCATCCAAGGGACCGGTGGTTTCTGACCGAGGGCTCCTTGGATTCTTTGACAGTGCAGCGGCTCAAGCGCATGAAAGATGCCGGATGTCTGTGTGTAATTCCCGGGATTGAATCCTGGCATGCATATTCAAAAAAAGCCGGTGTAATGAAGGCGGATTCTGCCTGGGAAAAACTGGAAGAGATTGTTGCTCATTTTGAAATCCTTCATGAATATATTCCCATTATCCAGGCCAATCTTTTATTTGGACTGGATTCGGACAGAGGGGATGATCCGGTCCGGCTGAATAAAGCATTTATGACCCGAACGCCCTATGTGTCACATTCTTTGAATATTCCGGCACCTTTTGGAGAAACACCGATGTTCAGGAGGTATCTGAAAAACAACCGTATCTTGACAACCCTTCCGTTCACTTTTTATTGCAAACCGTATCTGGCAACAACGATAAAGCATTATCATCCGATTGATTTTTATGAAAAACTCATTGAAACCTTTATGCATATGACGTCATTTGCTCAACAGTTTCAGGCAGTCAAACATACAAAAAGCTGGATATTTAAAGGATATCATCCGATTCGCAATATCAGTCTGGCCTTGATGCTCCGGATGATGAAAACGATTCTGGAGCAACTGAAAACAGATGCCGGTTTTCTGGCATTTCATGAAGGTACATCCAAAGTCCTGCCTGAATACTATCATCATCAGTATGAAGCGCTTTTAGGCCCTTATAAAACTCTGGTATCCAGAAAAGACAGAACACCTGTGATCGATATATCACAGATTGAATTTAAGGAAACCGGAACCTGAAACCTGTTATTTTCTGGGATGCTCCTTACGCCATATCCTGGGGCTTTTATATGCATTGCCCTGTGCCCATATTCCGATGCCTGCGCGCTTTGCGAAAGCTTCTTCATCCAGATAGCGTTGAGAGTTCAAATGTTTTGGACGTTTGCCGGTATAGACTTCTGCAAGCCCGGCCCGGATCATTTTCAGGTTGATATTTTCATTGTTTACAAAAACTTCTGCCAGTTGACGGTTGTATCCGCCGGTGCCGTAACTTTTCAAGTGGATATTTTTATTTTCCAGAAGTGTGATCAGATAGGCTTTCGCTTTTTGGCTGAAAGGCTGACTTTGCTGGCCGTCATACTGGATTTCCGGTGCATCGATTCCCACCATGCGCACTTTAAATACCAGCCCCAGTCCTTTCACCTGTATGGTATCCCCATCATAAATTCTTAATACCTTAAAGTGGTGTCCTTTGTTTTCCAGGGCTGTAATTTTTTTAAATATTTCATGACTTTCTTCCAGTTCCTGTACATTTTCACCTGAAGGCGGGCTTGTGTTGCTGTAATGTCTGGTTCCGGTTTCATCTGTCCAGAAATAAATATTGCCGTATAGAAAACAGCTTAAGAAAAGCGCAAGGAGCAGGGCTGAAATTTTTTTTTGCATGTTTTATCTTTAACACGGTTTTTTGATCAACACAAAGGCAGACCAGTTTTTTTCATCTTTCTGCCATTGAAGATGAAAGCCTTTTCGGGAATATAAAGCGATCAGATCATTTTTTTCCCAGCTTCTTACCCCGGATAAAACAGCAACGCCGTTATCTGTTAAACTGTTGAAAACAGGGTCGCACAGTGATTTGAGCGTGGGCCATCTTAAATTGGCACAGATGATGGAAAATTTATTTTTATCTTCTGCAAACGGGGTGGGTAGCAGGTGAATTTGGGTCTCAAGACGGTTGTGCGTTATGTTTTTTTTCGCTTCATTGATGGATATGGGATCAATCTCATGGGCCTGGCATTTACAAAGACCTGCAAGACACATGGCAAAAGCCAGAACACCCGAGCCTGTACCGATATCAACGCCTGAGTCCGCTTTATCCAATTGAAGGTCCGGGCTTTGAAAAAAACACAGATCAATGGCCTGAAGGCAGAGTCTGGTGGTGGAGTGCTGGCCAGATCCAAAGGAAATGCCCTGTTGTAATACGATCTGGATATCATCTGAATCGGATTCCGGGTTGAAAAATTCCGGGGGAGTCAGGATAAAATGATCTGAAATCCTGACCGGTCGTAAGAAGCTTTTTTCAATATAGGTGGTTCCGTAGAGATAATGGTAACAAAGCTCCTGACTGTCTATGAGTGTCTGTAATATCTTTTTGGCAGATCGGGATGAAACACCGCGTTGGGTTTTGATTTGCTTTACAAGGTCTCGGGCGCAGATTCTGGCATCAGATTGAGAAAGGATATCTAAAACATCTTCAAAGCGTGTCATAACCTTCTTTTTTCAACAGATCGGCATACCAGATGGCAAAATCAAACATCCCCCGGGTTCGCTCCTCATCATTGATGATACCCAGACACATTTCAAGAGCGGCTTGGGCATAGGTGTTTGAATACTCATCCGCATCTATGTTGCTTAAAAATTCTCTGATCAGCATCTGGCTGGTCCGTTTGGTTTTATCTTTCCGGATATCAATGGGATCTTTGGGCTCCTGGAACGGGTCCCATTTTTCATAGCCCTTTTTGAGAATCTGTTTCTGGCCTCTTGTGCCCATGGCATCAAAAATAGCTTTTTTCTTGTCTTCAATCTGTTCCCGGGAAAAGGTGTTATCCATTTTTTTTGACTCCAAGATATTCATCATCAAAATCCGTCACCAATGCCATGGAAACCGGAATCAGTATTTCATGCATTTTAATTTTTTCTGATTTGATGTCTCTGACCAGTTCAGCAGAAAGCAGCTGAAGCTGGGTATATATTTTATCCATATTCAATGTGGGATAGGGCTCTCCCTGCTTGAAATTGGTTCGCCCGCAGATATGGCTTACACCGGCTGTTGAAGTGGGTATTCCGTAGATTCTGCAGGTAATGGGCCGCTTGTCGTACATCACGCACAGGTTGTCTTCTCCTAAAAGCGGACACCGGATTCTTTCCTGGGACATTTTTCCAATAATTTCCAGTTGATCTGCACCATCTTTTGCCTCTTTGAAGGCCTTTCGTTTCATCTTTGTCAGGGCACGGTCTGTTTTGTCTGCGATTTCAAGTACCTGATTTTTTTGTAACCCACTGAATTTTTTCAGAAAATGATCTTTAAGATATAATGCCTCAATCAGGGTGAGATCAAAAATGGCGTAACAGCAGTCGCTGCATTTTTCTCTGCAGAAAACTTCTTTGGGATATTCTTTTTTGACCCGGTCAAATACAGCGTCAACAATCTGGACCAGGGCTTCATATTTTACGAAATGGTCTTTTAAATCTAAGGTCATATCTTTTTCCTTTATTTTCCAATGCAAAAATTAGTAAAAATAGTATCCAATATATCCAGGGATGCGGTTTCTCCTGTAATTGTTCCAAGAGAATCAATACTATTTTTAATATCCATGGCTAAAAGTTCTTCCTCCTGATGCGTCTTCAAGCCTTTTTTCACCGCCATCAGGCTTTTCACGGTCTGTTCAAGGGCTTTTTTATGGCGAAGATTCGGGATAACACTGGAAGTCCCCATATCAATCTGGGAAAGCGTTACGCTTACAATTTTTTGTTTTAATTCAGTAATTCCTTTGTTCAGCAAGGCAGAAATTTTTATCAGTGGAATATCTTTGTATTTTTCTGATAATTTCGGCAAGGGTTTATCCTCAATATCAAGTTTATTGATAACAAAAATGGTTTTTTTACCCAGAGGAATAACTTTTTCAAATTCTGCGTCCAAAAATTTTGACCCCGGCTCTTTTAAAAATAACACCAGGTCTGAGGCGATGATGTGGTCCTTGGCTTTTTCAATGCCGATGATTTCCACCAGATCATCTGTCTGGTGGATACCTGCTGTATCGGCAATAACAAAAGGAATCCCGTCGATATTCAGCCCTTCTTCAATGGGGTCACGCGTGGTGCCGGGGATGGCGGTTACAATGGACCGGTCCTTTCCTAAAAGTCTGTTCATCAGGCTTGATTTGCCCACATTGGGCGGGCCACAGATCGTTATCCGGATGCCTTCTTTTAAAAAGCTGGCGTCATCGTGCTGTTTAATGAAGTCTTTACACTGCTCCAGAATGCCGTCAATCATCTGAATATCTGCAGCACTGGCTTCAAAAGCCAGGACATCTTCGGGAAAATCAATATTGGCTTCAAGAACAGACAAAAAACCGATCAGTTTTTCTCTCAAGGCTTGAATCTGTGTTTTCAAGGCACCCAGATTCTGGGAGGATGCAAATTTTAATGCGTTCATTGATTTTGCATTAATAATATCTGCTACAGCCTCGGCCTGGGTTAAATCGATTCTCTGGTTTAAAAAAGCTCTTTTGGTAAACTCACCGGGTTCGGACAGTCTGGCACCAAGGGACAGAACCTGATCCAGAATGGTTTTTAGAACCATGGTTCCGGAATGCGCCTGTATTTCAATGATATCTTCTGCCGTATAAGAAGCTGGTGCCTTCATTGGAATGAGCAGAATTTCATCCAGAATGTCTGAATTTGTTGGATTGAAAATATACCCGTGATAGACCCTGTGGGAGTTAAAATTCTTAAAGCCCACAGGGCTGGTTTTTGAGCGTGAAAAAATTTTAGAAGCAATATCAAAGGCGTCAGAGCCGGAGATTCTTATGACACCAATACCGCCACTGCCAAAAGGCGTTGCTATTGCGGCAATTGTTTCATTCATATATTATCTTTTGGACTGTCTTTTTCCCCTGAAGGAAGTCTTTTTTTTCGGGAAGATGACCAGCCGTCGGTAGTATCCATCTCCCATGCTCTGAGTCCGGACAGCGGTGTCGTCTTTAAGTGCAAGATGGACGATACGCCGGTCCTGGGCGCTCATCTGGTTGATGGTGGCAGGTCTTCCTGTTTTTTTGGCCTTGTCCGCCATTTTAAATGCCAGGTGCTTGAGGTTGGCTTTCCGAGTTTCCATATAGCCTTCAATATCAACCTTGACTCTGACCCGACCTTCACTTTTCCGGTTGATAATTTTATCTGCCAGAAACTGCATGGCATCCAGAGTCTGGCCTTTTCTACCGATGAGAATTCCTGCATTGCCGCCTTCAATTTTCAATGTCAGGCGGTCTTCTTCTGTGTGGGCTGAAACGATTGTATCATCGGTGATCAGGTCTGCCATCTTCTGTAATGATTCGATACCCAGGTCAATGGACTCCTGGGTGACATCTACAGGTTCGGGTTTGTCATAGACGGGTTTATCATCAGCAGGTGTGTCATCGGTGGTTTCTTCTGGGGCCGGGGTTTCGGATGCGTCCGGCGCCGGCTCTTTGGAAATTTTTTCTATGTCCGATGGTGCGGGTTTTGTTTTTTTTGGCTTGGGCTTGGGTTTTTCTTCCAGACGGGTTTCTTCTCCAAAGGCTTCATCCACAAAGGACTTAATGCCTTCAGACCGCTGTGCTTCATCCGGCAATTCCGGAAGATATACTTTAATCTTTGCATCTTTTCTGCCAACAATACCGAAAATTCCGGAAGTACCTTCGGAAATTACATCATATTTTAATTGGTTTTTTGAAAGCGATAATGCAGCACAGGCATTTTTAACAGCAATGGTGACATCTTTTCCGCTGAACTCCTGGGTTTGTGTCATATTTCCTCCTACGTATACTTATGCAAATTTCTTTTGAATATAATACTGTTGTCCCATTGAGATAATGTTGTTTACAAACATGTACAGGACCAGACCGGCCGGGAAATTGATGAAAATTACCGTCATGAATATCGGCATGAGCATCATCATTTTTGCCTGCATGGGATCTCCTGCAGTCGGGGTCATTTTCTGCTGCAGCAAAAAGGATGCACCCATCAGCAGCGTCAGCACGGGAATGCCATAGGGTTCCTGCATCATTGGGATTGAAAAATTAAAACTGAACAGCCGGTCCGGAGCGGACAGATCTGTAATCCATCCTAAAAAGGGTGCATGTCGCAGCTCAATGGCCTGGTATAGCATCTTGTACAGTGCGAAAAAAATCGGCATCTGGACCAGCATGGGCAGACAGCCTCCAGCAGGGTTTACTTTATAGGTTTTATACAGTCCCATGATTTCCTTGTTCATGCGCTGCTTGTCATCTTTATATTTTTCGCGCAGTTCCATCATCAGCGGAGACAGTTTTTTCATGGCATTCATGGATTTATAGCTTTTGGTTCCCAACGGCCAGAATATCAGTTTGATGAGTATGGTCAAAAGAATAATGGCAATACCATAATTGGGAATATAATCATGGATAATATTCATACCGATGAGCAGCGGTTTGGCCAGGATATTAAAAAAGCCGAAATTGATGGCGTTTTTAAGACTGTTGTCATATTGGCTTAATATTTTTTCGCTTTTGGGTCCCATGTAGAAGGAAAAGGAATATTCCCCCTGCTGGCCAGGATCAAGGCGGGCCATTTTTTGGACATAATTGCTGGTCACCCAGTCATTGGCAAAGGCAAGTTCAATAAATGCATCTTCGGAAGCGTCATTCTGGGTCTTTTTCGGCATGACAGTGGTCATGAAATAGCGTTCTGAAAACCCGGACCAGTCAATTTTTCCTTTAAAAATATTCTGTTCTTCGATGTCATCCGGATCAATGGCTTTGTACTCATTGTTGATATAGGCAATTGGTCCTTCAAATGCGAATCGGGACCGGCTTTCAACTTCTTCATCATAAAGCCCGGGCGTCGAGATGACCAGTGCATCATTCAGCGGCATGGTTGAACCGTTCTGAAAGACAACATCACAGTGAATCATATAGGAATCTGCTTTAAAGGTATAAATCTTTTTAACCACAATATTTTGCAAGCTTGTAAAAACAAATTCGATCTGCTGATCACCTTCGGCAAGTTCATAGGTGTTTGTATCGATTTTTGCTGTATACACAGCTGAATTTAATTCCGGGATGGACTGATCTTTAAGGTTGACGGTCAGGGTTCCCTGGGGAAGCTGTTCTGAAACCAGTTGTTTGAACGGGGCGTCTTTTTTATTGTTTGCCCGGTAGTTTTTTAATTCAAGACTTTTTATTGCAGCGCCGTATTCTGAAATCGTCATCTGATACAGGGGAGTGGATACAGATATAATCCTGGCATCTTTTCTGGGCGGCAGGGCAGCAGGCTGCGGCTTTGTCTCAACAACATATTGAGAAACATTGGGAGCGGTTTTCCGGCTTGCGTCCTGCTGTTCTTTTGTCTGATCTTCAGTCTGCTGCTGAGAAACCGTATTCTGTACCTGAGGCTTAACAAAAAAGGTCTGGTAGCCTACAAGGACAATAACGGAAATCACAATAGCTAGGATTAATCGTTTTTGATCGTCCATTTTCTCTCCTAAACTTAAAATAATTTGCGGCACCTTACATTAAATTTAAAGAGGAAAACAGTTATGCACAGGGTAAGTTAAGGGACAGGGTCAAACCCTCCTGCATGGAACGGGTGACAACGCAACACTCTTCTTACTGCAAGAGATGTTCCTTTAAGGCTACCGTATTTTTCCAAGGCCTCGATGGCATATGCCGAGCAGGTTGGATAATACCGGCAATTTTTCCCTGTGAACGGTGATATGAAATATTGATAAAATTTAATAAATATGATGAATAGCTGTTTCATGGGTTTATACCAGGGCTATTTTTGCAAAAAGTTTATCAAGCTTCTCAATAATCTGCCTGTTGGATAGCGTAGTCAGACCTTTCTTTGCAATGATGTTGGTGTCTTTGGGTCCTGACATCGTCTCTTTATTGTGTCTGAAATATTCTCTAATAAGTCTTTTTATCCTGTTGCGTGCAACTGCATTCCCTACTTTTTTTGATACTGTAATGCCAATTCGATTGTTTTGAGCCTCTTCTTTAAGTACAATAGCTAAAAAGCTGTCCGTGTGTACTTTAATCCCTTGTTTCGAAAGTGTTAAAAACTGAGCTCTTTTCAGGAGCCTTGCTTCTTTTGGCAAACAAAAATTACTCAATAAACCCCTTTATCAAACTGTAAGTCTTTTTCTTCCTTTTGCTCTTCTTGCGTTGATTACACGCCGGCCGCCTGTGGTGGACATTCTTTTAAGAAATCCGTGTTTTCTTGTTTTTTTCCGATTGCTCGGCTGAAATGTTCGTTTCATAAATCATCAATCCTTCAGGTTATATATATTAAATTAAACGGTTAATCTTACAAATCACATTAAACGTTAGAATTTAATGGTTTTTAAAAAAAATGTCAAGAATGAAAAACGGGTTAAAGGGGCAGCAGTTTTTCAAGTCTTCGGGCCAGGGTGTCCAGAAACTGGATGGAATCCAGAATTTCTTTTGCCGGAGGATCACAGATAGCTGCAAGATCACCGGTCATATATCCGTCTTCAATGGTTTCAACAACAACTGTTTCAAGTTTTTCTGCAAAGGAACACAGCTCCGGCAGATTGTCCAGCTCGCCTCGTTTTTTCAAAGCGCCGGTCCAGGCAAAAATAAGGGCAACCGCATTTGTGGATGTTTTCTCGCCTTTCAAGTGTTTGTAATAATGTCTCTGGACAGTTCCGTGGGCAGCCTCATATTCAAAATAACCATGCGGGGAAACCAGAACAGAAGACATCATGGCAAGGGATCCGAAGGCGGATGCCACCATGTCGCTCATGACATCACCGTCATAGTTCTTGCAGGCCCACAGGATACCGCCTTCGGTTTTCATCATTCTGGCCACCACATCATCGATCAGTGTATAGAAAAATTCAATTCCGGCAGCCTCAAATTTTGCCTTGTATTCTGTTTTAAAGATATCTTCAAAAATAAGTTTAAATGTCTGGTCATATTTTTTGGAAATGGTGTCTTTGGTGGCAAACCAGCAGTCAATGTTCTGGTCCAGGGAATATTCAAAGCATGCCCGGGCAAAACTTGAAATGGATGCGTCTGTATTGTGCATGCCCTGGATGACGCCAGGTCCGGGAAGCTCCATGATCAGTTCTCTTGTTTCATTGCCATGGGCATCGGTGAAAACAATTTCTGCTGTGCCGCCGGTCTCGGTTTTAATTTCAGCATTTTTGTACACATCACCATAGGCGTGTCTGCCCACAACAATGGGTTTTTTCCAGGATTTTACCGCGGGTTTGACATTATTCAGCAGGATGGGTTTTCTGAAAACCGTTCCGTCCAGCATGGCCCGTATGGTGCCGTTGGGGCTTTTCCACTGTTTTTTCAAAGAATATTCTTCCACCCGTTCCTGATTCGGGGTGATGGTGGCATTTTTTACGCCCACCCCGTATTTTTTGATGGCATTTGCAGCATCTATTGTAATCTGATCATCTGTTTCATCTCTTTTTTGAATCCCGAGGTCATAATATTCACTTTTTAAATCCACAAAAGGTTCAATGAGTTTTTCCTTGATTATGGGCCACAGCACCCGGGTCATTTCATCTCCATCAAGTTCCACAATCGGGGTTTTCATTTGAATCTTTGCCATGTGTTTCTCCTTATATGCTTATCTCATATGTTTTAATTTTAACGGTTTTTTTAATTTTTCGGGGTATCATATATTTTTTGGCGCATTAACTCAAGGGGTGAACTTTGTTATTGGACAGGTCTTATTCTTTGAGCACAGATTCAAATATATGATATTCCTCCATGTGGTAATGTGGTTCAGGATATACAGCAATGGGTTTGGAAAATTGTTTCTCCAGAGAGGAGATCAGGTGTTTTTCCTGCCCGTGAAGCAGTTGGGCAATTTCAGGATGAACCTTGACGGTAAAGCGGTTGCCCATCATATCAGAGGCTTCACTGAGCAGATCCCGATAGATTTTATGGCAGATGGATTTTCTGGATAACAAATGCCCGTCACCATTGCAGTAAAAACAGGGTTCACACAGGGTTCGGCTCAGGTTTCTTCTGATTCTTTTGCGGGTCATCTGCACCAGTCCAAGTTCGGTCAGCGGCAGGATATTGGTCTGGCTTTTATCTTTTTTCATGGCTTCGTTTAAATGGGCCATGACCTTGTCTTTGTGCTGTTCTTTTTTCATATCAATGAAGTCGATGATGATGATGCCACCGATGTTTCGCAACCGTATCTGGTACGCAATTTCCTTGACAGCTTCCAGGTTGGTTTTAAGGATGGTTTCATCAAAATTATGTTTTCCGACATAGCGGCCGGTATTCACATCAATGGCCACAAGCGCTTCGGTCTGATCAATGACAATATATCCGCCGGATTTGAGCCAGACTTTCTTTTTCAATGCCCGGGCAATATCACCTTCAATATTATAGGCATCAAAAATGGATTCCTTTCCCTGATAAAGCTCCACAGACAGTTTTACATCCGGCATAAGCTTGTTTAAAAAATTCTGAACATGTTCATATTCTTCTTTTGAATCGATAATCAGCTTGTCAGCTTCATTGGCAAGAAGGTCCCTGACTGCCCGGAAGGTTACCGTAAGGTCTTTATATACAAGGGATGTGGCAGACACGGTTTTGCTTCTTGCCGAAATGTCTTCCCAGGTTTTGGTTAAAAAATCGATTTCTTTTTCAATGGTATCTTTATCAATGCCCTGGGCCCGGGTTCGAAGAATATATCCGAAATTGTTTTTGCGCAGGGATAACAGCATTTCTTTGAGCCGGAGTCTTTCTGCCTCATCTTCGATTCGCCTTGAAATGCCGATATGGTCAACCGTGGGCATCAGCACCATATACCGCCCGGCAAGGGAAATATGGGTGGTGACTCTGGGGCCCTTTGAACCAATGGATGATTTGGCCACCTGGACAAGAACTTCCTGTCCTTCTGTAAGCAGATCTTCGATACCGCATTCCGGGGCCACAGCAGCTCTCCAGGACACTTGTTTTTCTGCAGCAGTCTCTGCATCCATATCATTGCCAATGCCATTGGTATCCGTGTCAGTGTCCTGTTCAAACTTTTGATACATTTTATGGCTGGCTGTATCTAAAACATCATCCACGTAAATAAAGGCTGCCTGGTCAAATCCGATATCAACAAAGGCTGCCTGCATTCCCGGAAGCACTCTTTGGACCCGGCCTTTGTAAATATTTCCGGCAATGGACGTTTCATCTTCTCTTTCAATGAATACTTCGACAATGGTTCCGTTTTCAAGAAGCGCCACACGGGTTTCATGGGGTGCGGCATTAACCACAAGTTCTTTTAGCATGGGTTCTGTCATCCTTGTCTCAGCTTCTTTATTCGTGCTGTTTTTATGGTAAGCTCGTCCAGTTTAAAAAACCTGGTGAGAATTTCAGTGGGCCGGACATTTCTTGTATTGTAAGGCTTCAGGCTGATTTTAACAGTGCATGGATCTATAAGGCAGATGTTCTGAACAGATCTTCGTATATCTGTTTTTCTGATCTCCCCTTTTTTGCTTAAGTCCTCCACAATGAATTCTGACAGGTTTAGAAACCGGTTTATTTTTTCAGGGTCAAGCGAGGGTTCTGAAAATTTGATAATATAACGGGATATACTGTCAAGCGGAGGACTGTTTTTTGAAAAATTTGAACAACTGGTGATTAAAAGTCCTTCTGGAAGCTGGGGGTTCAATTTTTCTAAAACATATTCAGGAGGCAGGTCTTTTTCAAGATAGATATGCATCAGTTCGTGCTCGCTTTCCATGCCCACGGGCAGGGCATTGTCAAAGGACAGGCGCATGGCGGGATTAAAGCCCTGGGAGTATTTTGCATTCAGTCCGGCCCGTTTTATGGCCCTTTCAACAATGATGGCAAGTTCCAGGTGCCCGAAAAAGCGGGCATTGTCCAGTTTGGAATAGGACAGCTCAAATTTTTTATACGCATCATCTGCCAGCGGCGTTGATTCAAAAAGGGGATCTGTGCCGGTTTTTAGAGGGTCTGTTATTTCAGGATGAAGAATGGGTTTCAGGGTTTTAAAATCACAGACACCGCAGCCTGCGCAGTCATTTTCCCGGCAGTCAGGAGTCAGAATGCAATCCTCAGCCTTTTTAAATTCTTTTTTGAAAAAAGCCGGCAACACGCCGGAGTCAATATGATCCCAGGGAAGCGTTTCACCTTCAGAACGCTTCCGGGTGGTGTAAAACAAGGGGTCAATCCCGGTGTGTTCAAACGCATTCTGCCATTTTGAAAAATCAAATTTATCAGTCCAGCCGTCCAGCCGGCATCCGTTTTTATAGGCCGCGATCAGAAGGCTGGATAATTTTCTGTCTCCCCTTGCAAAGACGCCTTCTATCAGGCTCATTTCAGGGTCCTGCCATTTGAGTTTTATTTTCCGGTTACGCAGGGTGTCTTTCAGATACTGCAGTTTTTCTTTGGTTTCTTTCAGCGACATCTGTGCATGGCGCTGAAACGGGGTGTGGGATTTGGGGATAAAGCTGGTGATGCTGACATTGATATTTTTTTTCCCTTTGGCAAAGCCTGCCAGTTTTTCTGAAAGGGTACAGATGGCCTGGATATCTTCGGGTGTTTCAAAGGGAAGTCCCATCATAAAATACAGTTTGATAGTTTTCCATCCCAGATTCAATGCATTTTCAACTGTTGAGACAATACTTTCTTGGGTCAGGTTTTTATTGATAATATCCCGCAGTCTCTGGGAACCGGCTTCCGGGGCAATGGTAAATCCGGTTTTCCTGACTTTTTTGATAATATTCATCAGTTCCGGGGTCAGTTTTTCCGCCCGGACAGAGGGAAGGGAAATCGCATTGCAGTGGTTTTGACTGTTCTGTATGAGCTGGGTCATCAGTTGGGACAGGTTTGAATAATCGCCCGTGCTCAAAGATAAAAGAGAGATGTCTGAATACCCGGTATTGGTTATGGATGTTTTTGCAATCTCCACCAGATCTGAAACCGAGCGTTCCCTGACCGGACGATAGATCATGCCAGCCTGACAGAAACGGCATCCTCTTGAACACCCCCTGGCTATTTCCAGCCGCAGCCGGTCATGGACAGGTTTGCCAAACGGAATGATGGGAGCCTTTGGAAACTGTGCATTTGTCAATTGGGATAAAAATGCCCGTTTAACGGTTTTGTAATCCTCAAACTGCGGGGTCAGTTTCTGGATGCCGTTTTCATCATATTCCACATCAAAAAAGGAGGGGACATAAACACCGTCAATTTTTGATAAACGTCTGAGCAGGGTCTTTTTTTTGCCGTCGCCCTTTTTTTTAAAGTCAATGACCGTGTCTGAAATCTGTAACACAACCTGTTCTCCGTCTCCGATGACAAATGCATCAAAAATATCTGCCAGAGGTTCCGGGTTGAAGGCACAGGGCCCTCCGCCCAGAATTAACGGAAAGGTGTCATCCCTTTGTGCTGCTGAAAACGGGATGCCGGATAAATCCAGTATCGTGAGAATGTTGGTGAAATTCAGTTCATATAACAGGCTGAAGCCGATGACATCAAAGCGTTTCAGTTCCCTTTGCGTCTCCATGGAAAGACAGGGGATGTTTTTTTGTCTTAAAAAATTCTCCATATCCGGCGCAGGGGCAAAAAACCGTTCTGCGGCAATGGTGTCCCGGGTATTTAAAATGGAGTATAGAATCTGAAGTCCGAAATGAGAGGTGCCGATTTCATATAAATCCGGAAACACCAGGGCAAAATTCAGCTCCATCTGTTCCGGGTCTTTTTTTATGGCATTGATTTCATTTCCCGCATACCGTGTCGGGGTCTGAATCAAAGCAAGGATATCTTGATAATTTTGCGTATGCATGATAGTTATTTTATTAAATATTTAACCTTATAAATTGAACACATAGAAATTTTCTAATATATTATTTTTTCTCAGAAAACACAATGGACAACGCAATGAAAAGAACAAAGATTCATGTTCTCAGGCAGCTTGAAAACTCCCCAGGGCAGGTTCTGGTCAAAGGATGGGTTCGAACCCGAAGGGACTCAAAAGAATTTTCATTTATGGAAATCAATGATGGTTCCTGCCTGAAAAATATTCAGGTCATTGCAGGCCAGGACCTTGAAAATTATGTTCAGATCCAGGCAGTTAGCACGGGAAGCGCTGTCAGTGTGGAAGGCTTGCTGGTTGCCTCTCCCGGCAAAGGTCAAAAATGGGAAATCCAGGCGCAGCGCGTTGAGATTATCAACCTGGCACCGGATTCCTATCCGCTTCAAAAAAAGCGGCATTCTGATGAATTTTTAAGAACCATTGCCCATTTGCGGCCCCGGACAAATAAATACGGGGCCATTTTCAGAATCCGGTCTGAAATGGCCTTTGCCATTCATCAGTTTTATAATAAAAAAGGATTCCGGTATCTGACCACACCCGTGATCACAGGTTCTGACTGTGAGGGTGCAGGTGAAATGTTCCGGGTGACCAGCCTGAGTCCGGAAGCCGTCAAAAAATCCGGAATTATGGATTTTAAAGCGGATTTTTTCGGTCAGGAATCCAATCTGACGGTATCCGGCCAGTTGTCTGCGGAGATGTTTGCAATGGCGTTGGGGGATGTATACACCTTTGGCCCGACCTTTCGGGCGGAAAATTCCAATACCAGCCGTCACGCCGCAGAATTCTGGATGCTGGAACCGGAAATGGCCTTTTGTGATCTGCAGCAGAACATGGACCAGGCTGAAGAGCTGGTTAAAGCATTAAGCGTTCATGCCCTTGAAAACTGTGAAGAAGATATGGACCTGTTTTTACAGTTTGTGGATAAATCTTTGCCAGATCGCCTGAATACAATTATACATCAGCCCTTTGCCAGGCTTTCATATACCGATGCCATTGAAATTCTTCAAACTTCAAAAAAGGAATTTGAATTTAAAGTCGGATTTGGAATTGATCTTCAGTCAGAGCATGAGCGGTTTCTGGCAGAAGATTATTTTAAAAAGCCCGTGTTCCTGACAGACTACCCTAAAACCATCAAGCCTTTTTATATGCGGGTGAATGAGGATGATAAAACCGTTGCAGCCATGGATCTTCTGGTGCCGGGAATCGGAGAGCTGATCGGCGGCAGCCAGAGAGAAGAGCGTCTGGATGTCCTTGAAAAAAGAATGGATGAAATGAATCTGCCCAAAGAATCCTATTGGTGGTATCTGGATTCACGGCGTTTTGGATCGGTTCCGCATTCCGGATTCGGCATGGGGTTTGAGCGGTTTTTAATGCTGATTTCAGGAATAAAAAATATCCGGGATGTCATCCCGTTTCCGCGAACCGTTGGCAGCATTGATTTTTAAATCACCAGAGGGTTTGGTATTTCCGATTATGGCCAACACAACCTTTTTCAATGACAACAAAGGGAGCAGACAATGGATCCTAAAATACAATCAGGCGTGCTGGCAGCCTTTACGGCGGATGCGCTGGCACTGGGAGCACACTGGGTTTACGATGTATCCTTGATAAAAAAACGTTATGGACGGCTGGATTATATTACTGCACCGGAAATTGCTCCTTTTCACAAAGGAAAAGTCAAAGGATCGTTCACCCATTACGGTGACCAGATGTTCCTGCTGCTTGAATCGCTTTCCAACTGTTCCGGGTTTGATCCGGATGATTTTGCAACCCAGTGGCAGGCGATGTTTGCAAACTATCGCGGTTACATGGACACTGCCACAAAAAAGACCCTGGCAAAGTTTAAGGACGGCAAATCCCCAAAAACAGCTGGGTCAGATTCAACAGATCTGGGTGGTGCCGCACGGATGGTCCCGCTGGCACTGTTTTATGCAGATGCGCCCCAAATCTTTATTGAATACGCAGACCTGCAGACAGCCATGACGCACAACCATCCTCAGGTTAGGGAAAGTGCACGTTTTTTTGCCGCAGCTGCAATAGAAGCGCTGAAAGGTGCAGACCCGGTCGCATTGCTGAAGGCTGCCCTGAAAGGGCTGCCAGAGGACGCTGCCATTTCCAGGCTGGTGGTTCAGGGACTTGATAGTGTCAATGCCAAAACCGAACAAGCGATTTCCAATTTTGGACAGATGTGTGAAACCCAGGCTGCCCTGCCCGGAACCATCCATCTGATTGCAAAATATCCAGATGATCTGGAAACCGCGTTGATCGAAAATATAATGGCTGGCGGGGATTCTTCTGCCAGAGGAATCCTCTGCGCGTTTATCCTGGGGATCTGTAATGGAATGGATGCCATCCCGGCACGGTGGCTGGATGATATGCGTGAAACCGGCAGAATACGCGCTATGGCTGGAATGTAAAGCTTAAGCCACAGATACGGTGTAATTCAATTCTTCTTTACGCAGCATATCCTGGAAGGCAAGCTGAATCCAGAAGTTTTCAGGCTGCTCAATCTGTTTTGCGATCTTTGCTGCCCTTTTAGGAGTGGGTACTCTTCGGCCTTTTTCGATATCGCAAAGACTTTGTGCAGAGATCCCCAGCAGTTTTGCAAAATCAGCCTGGGTGATCTCTTCGGTCAGCCTGTAAGCCTCCAGCGCATTGCCGAAGGTGAGCGGGCCAAACTCCTCCCGGAGTTTTTTTGTGCCGTATTTTTTAGTAGTCATGTTTATTCACCTCTATTATTTCAATCATGATTGCATTGTCATGCGCAGTATAAAACGTGTATGCTTTTGATAAGCGGACAGAACGCTGACCTGTTCTGTCACCATGCAAAGGTTCGTCGTGATATCCTTTTATCTTTTTTGCTTCTTCAATTCCCAGCATTTCCACCTGTTCCGCCCAGGTCTGAAGCTTCCTGACAATATGAATCGGAAGTTTTTTAAGCTGCTTTCTGGCATTCTTATTTATAATTATTTCATTCACAGATAAAATATACGTCAAATAGACGTATAAATCAAGGTGTTATTTATATCAGGTTTTAAAATGCTCAAAAAGATTTTTTGGGCGGGTCAAAAAAATAGGCGCTGGATTCTGCAGGGCAATTGCATGTAGCGTTTTGACATATTGAAAATCTCCAGCCTCAATTTTTTTTTAATGCGCTGTGATGAAAGTGGCCTCATCCAATAAGCGCCTGCACTTTAGCCAGAAGATCTGCAAATTTATAGGGTTTTAAAACATAATCACTGGCGCCTTTGCTCAAACCCTTTATCACGTCCTCTTTCTGGGCTTTTGCCGTCAACATGATGATTGGTGTTTTGGATACAGGATCGTTGGATGTCCGTATTTTTTCAAGGACTTCAAACCCGTCCATTTTGGGCATCATCACATCAAGAATCACAAGGTCTATGGCGTTTTCCCTGTCAAAAAGATATTCTATTCCTTTTTGACCATTTTCCGCCAGGATCGGTTTATACCCTTCCTGTTTAAAACTGAACCAGAGGATGTCTCTGATCTGTTTCATATCATCGATAATGAGAATGGTTTTCTTATATTTCAAATCAACTCCTTGTAAGTGGCAGATAAAATGTAACAACTGTCCCTTTGCCCAGGATACTGTCAACCGTGATTTTTCCATTATGGGAATCAATAATATGTTTGACAATGGAAAGTCCCAGGCCGGTTCCCTCAATTTCATGGGTATCAGAACTGTCCACGCGGAAAAACTTGTCAAATATGCGATGGATTTTATTTTTCGGAATACCGATGCCGGTATCTGATACTTCGCATGAAAGAAAGTTTTCCTGTTGTTCCAGCGTGATACTGATGGTTCCTCCCATGGGTGAAAACTTGATGCTGTTTGAAATCAGATTCACCAGGACTTCCCGTATTTTTCCCTCATCTGCTTCAATCAATGGCAGTCCTTCCTGGAAATCCATCAGAATATCAATGTTCGAAGACTTTGTTTTAAAAACAGACACAACAGAACGGATAATATCTTTTAACGAAACAGGGGAATAGTCAAAAACTAATTTTCCAGATTCAATTCTGGACAGGTCAAGAAGATTGGAAACAATGGTTGCAAGCCTGTCTGTCTCATTGTCAATCACGGACAAAAACTGCTCACGGGTTGCATGATCATCCGGTTTTACCTGGGTCAGCAGTGCTTCGCTGTAGGATTTGATTATACTTAACGGGGTGCGCAGCTCATGGGAAACATTGGATACAAATTCGGATTTCATTTCATCAAGTTTTGTCAGCCGCTCAATTTCTTTTGACGCAGACATATCCCTGAAAATAAAAATGATACCAATGGTTTTTTTGTTTTTATCCGTTAGAAAGGATGCATTTATGCCGATCATGATATCCACTTCTTTGTATGGGGAATGATTCACCATGGACTCGGGTGCAAACCCTTTGTCAAGGATCATGGAAAACAATTTATCGATTTTCTGTTTCAGCTCTCCTTCTAAAAAGGCTCCATAGGGTTTTCCGGCAAGATGCTTTGTCTTGATCCCTAAAATAGCTGTGGCATTCCTGTTGATCAGGGTGACAATGCCCTTCATATCGGTGGCCATGATCCCGTTGTTAATACTTTCAAGCATATCGGTCATATAGGCATTTGAATTGTTCAGTTTGGCGTACAGGCTTTGATTCTCAATGGCTATGGCGGTCTGGGATGCTAAAAAATTCAGGATGGAGCTCAGCTTCTGATTGTAAATGGACGGATTAAATTCTGTTGTGATGACCATGAACCCGATGGGCTGTTTCGGGCTTTTTATCGGAAGAATACTGACAATGCTCTGGGCCTGCTTGTCCTGGAAATCGGTTATGATGGTCCATCTTCCCTGATCCATGACCCAGTTGATAATTGTTTGCTCAGGAAAATGGTTGCCCGTGTCTTTTGGCGCAGTGCCGGACTGATGAATCTTTTGAAATTCTTTGCTGTCTTCATGAAACTGGCAGATGACAGCAGATTGATAATCCATGAGTTCCCTGATAATACGGCAAAAGATATCCAGGATGTTTTCAAGATCAAACTGGGATATGATTTTCAAGGACAGATCCTGAAAGGTTTCAAACAGGTCTACCTGGTCGGTGAGACTTGAAATGGTCCGGGTTAAAAATTGATACTCTTTTTCAAGAGGGGTTGTTTTCATGATGTTTCTTCTCCCTCATAGAGGAACCCGGTAACGGTTTTAAATTCTTTTATAATTTGAAGGGTCATCTGCTTGATCTGCTCTGAAGTCAGATCCACAAGCTTGAACGCCTTTTTGTTCAATTCAGGCAGCACAGTATCCCCTCCGCTTCCAATGCCGATCCTGCGGCACAGATAATCTGCCACATGAACAATGGAGGCAATGCGAAAGGCAGTTAAACTCTCTTCCGGAGCGTGATGGAATTCCACGGCCTTGACCAGAGATGGGGGAAGACTCCATTTTCTCAGCAGCAAAGCCCCCACACCGGTATGGTTGAATCCGAATGTCCTGTCCTCAGCTTCCTTCAGGGGAATATTTTTATCCTTTGACAATTGAAGTGCCACAATAAACTCATCCTGGAAAAAACTGTCCAGAATAAGTTTGCCAAAATCATGAAGCAGACCGCACATAAAGATTTCTTCTGAATTTTTTATTCCCATGTGCTCTGCAATTTTCTTTGATATGATGCCGCATAAAAGAGAGTGTTTCCAGAGGTCTTTCTGGTCAAATAACAGATTTTTCTTTTTTGAAGAAAATTGCTCCATTATGGATGTGGACAGAACAATATTTTTTATATTATTCAGTCCCAACACAACAATGGCATAATTGATGGTGGTGATTTTTCTGGGGAACCCATAATATGCCGAATTGGCGGTCTTTAATACTTTGGATGCAAGGGACTGGTCCTGGGAAATGGCCTCGGCAATTTCAAACGCCGTGCTGTCGGGATTCTGGGTAAGCTTGATGACATTCTCGGTCACCAGAGGAAGTGTTGGAAGATTCCTGATATTGGAAAGTCGTTTTTTCAGTTCCTGGTTTTCCATAATCCCCATATTAATTTTCAGGAAAGATGCCTTAAATTCAAAATCATTAATTGTCAATTCGAAATTTTTGTATCTTAATTTCGGGCAGATGCGTGTAGTGTTTATCGTTTCCTGTAATTAACGGTAATTGCCTTGTTATGGCACATGCACCAATCAAAGCATCAGCGATTTCCATTAGTTGCCTCTGGAATACCAGACCAAAACATCTGTATCGACAATCAAAACGTTCTCCTCTTTCTGATCCTGCGAACATAGGTTTCCACATCTTCCATATCTGTTCGGTCTTTCCACATTCCACAGAAATCGTTATCTTTGTTTTCTTGTTTGCTGTCCGCAACAGGTACAATCCTGGCGTAGGGTTTTCCATGAAAGGTAATTATAACTTCCTCTCCTCTTGCCGCTGCATCCAGTATTTCTTTTGTATGAAATCTAAGATCTTTACTCGTCACCTGCATAATAGATCCCATTAGATTGTTTACATAAATAAGTGTGAACAACATTTCAAGGGCTGTCAAGAAGAAGCTTTAAGCACCTGACGGACCATGCTGGCAAGCGTTTCCATGGAAAAGGGTTTCTGGATAAAATTAACCCCCTGATCCAGCACGCCCTGATGGGCAATGACATTGGCAGTATAGCCGGACATGAACAGCACCTTAAGTTCCGGATACAGGCCAATCATTTTTGCCGCAAGATCCCGTCCGTTCATTTCCGGCATGACCACATCCGTAATCATCAGGTGAATCCGGTCAGAATGCTGCTGCCCTGTCAGCAGGGCTTCCGCAGGTGTGGCTGCTGCCAGAACCGTATACCCCAGTTTTGTCAACATGGTTTTAAGCAGATTGATGATGGCAGTTTCATCCTCCACGACCAGAATGGTTTCTCCCATTCCCGTTGGCAAATCAATCGGTTGCTTCTGGGAAACCGGCGGAGCGTCGCCCGGATGCCGGGGCAGATAGATTCGAAATGTTGTTCCCTGGCCCGGCTCACTGTAGGTATTGATAAACCCGTTGTTCTGTTTGACAATGCCGTAGACCGTGGCAAGGCCAAGCCCCGTGCCCTTTCCCACGCTTTTTGTGGTGAAAAATGGTTCAAACAGTTTGGACATGGTTTTTTTGTCCATGCCGCAGCCATCGTCACTGGCTGCCAGGACCACAAAATCACCAGGCACAAAGCCTATATGGTTTTCGCAATAGGATTGATCAAAGGTCACCATATCTGTTTCAATGGTGATTTTTCCCACCCCGGAAATGGCATCTTTGGCGTTTATACACAGATTGGCCAGAATCTGATCCACCTGTGTCGGGTCAATTTTCACCGGCCACAGATTTTCAGCTGGTTTCCAGAGCAGGTTGATGTCTTCACCAATCAGCCGGCGAATCATTTTTAGAATCTGTTCCACAACCTCATTGAGATCCACCACCTGGAGGGAGATGGTCTGTCTGCGGGCAAAGGCCAGCAGTTGCCGGGTGATATCCGCAGCCCGGGTGGCGGCATTGAGAATCTGTTCAAGGTCACTGTACGCAGGGTCATTTTCCTTGATGTCATCCATGATCAGCTGTGTAAAATTGAGGATAATGGTCAGCATATTATTGAAATCATGGGCCACGCCCCCGGCCAGCCGGCCTACAGATTCCATTTTCTGTGCCTGTATCAGCTGGCTTTGAAGATTCCGGCTTTCGGTTATGTCCTGAACTGTGGAAATCATGATGTTCTGCTCAATCAAGGGAATGTTTCCGGCCTTGACGATCCGTTTTTTTCCATCCTGCCCCGTGACTTCAATATTTTCCCACTGCATCCGTTTCATGTCACCGGATTTGATATCCGCCATCATTCGGGTCAGCAGCTGTTCTCTGTGTTGGGTATCTGGAAAGACTTTTTCAAAAAAATCAGCGACATTTTCAATGGCCTCTCTGGGCCAGCCGTAAATTTTTTCAAAAGCAGGATTCATGTAACGGGCAGAGCCCCGGTCAATATCGTTTACTGCCAGGCCAATGGGCAGGTTGTCCAGGATGGTCTGGATAAAATGGTTCTGATCTTTGAGCTGCTGTTCTGCTTTTTTACGCTGGGTGATCTCCTCCATTGCCCCCATGATACCAATCAGCGAGCCGTTTGCATCCAGTATGGGCGCGGATGAAAGACTGCCGTCAAAAAGCGTGCCGTCTTTTTTCATTCGGATCACTTCTTTTCCCACAAAGCGGTCCTGGTTTTCGATCTGCCTGCGCAGCCCGTTAAATTCCTCATATTGACTTTCCGGGATCGTCGGAAGCGGTTTTCCAATGACCTCTTCGGCCTTCCAGCCAAAGATCCGCTCGGCTGATGCATTCCATGTCAGCACCTTTCCTTCGAAATCGATACTGTACAGGGCCACGGGAGAACAGGCGACTATGGCCTTCTGCAGTTCCTGACTTTTTCGCAGTTCTTCGGTTCTGGCCGCCACCTGTCTGCGAAGCATCCATGACCACAACACCACAGCCAGCAGAATGATGACCAGCGCACAGATGACAAGGCCGCTATATTGAAGTGCCCGGGTCAGCTCTGGAGAAAACCCCTCATCAACCCCCATCCATTTTTCCTGTATCTGTCTGAATTCACCAGTTTTTTCCAGTGTTCTCAAACCTTCACTGAACTCTGCCACCAGTGCTTTTCGATTATGGGGTGCTGCAAAGCAATATTCCGGTGACAAAAAAGGGGTTTTGCCAATGGCAAGCTGTGACCATCCATGTTTCTGGATCAGATACAGAGCGGTTTTCCGGGAAATCAGGGCACAGTCATGTGTTCCTTCAACCAGCTCAATGAGCGCAGCTTCCGGATTGTTCACAGCTGATGTCTGATCTTTGAACCCTTTTTGAAGGACAAATTCATGCATGATGTCGCCCTGCTGTACAACAATTTTTTTTGTGGCCAGTTCTTCAAGGGTCTCCGGTGGCGGGCCGTCTGATTTACGTCCCACGCTGACACAGTGGTTCACGGCATGGGAAGGGGTGAAACTAAAAGAGAGGCCTCTTTCGGGGGAGTAGAACATGCCCTGAAGAATATCAACTTCGCCGGTTTGAACTTCCTGCACGATCCGTGTCCAGGGTCCGAGTTTAATCTGGACATTCAGGCCCAGCTCCTTTGCGATGGCCATGGTGAGATCAACATTATAGCCTGCAGGCTGACCTTTTTCATCCAGATATTCATAAGGCGGATAATTGTGGTCTCCACCCACAACAATTTTACGCTGGGTGGGCAGTTCCATGGCCGAGAACCATCTGGCGTGAAGATAGCGGTACGTGCCGTCGGCAATCACCAGGGAAAGCCCTTCATTCAGCAATGCCAGGGTATCTTTGTCCCCTTCTGCTACAGCAAAGCAGAACTCCTGGGTGAAATCGGCCACGGGCTGATTGATGACTTTCAGATTTGTCAAACCCGCTTCCTTGATCAGGCGCAATCCCACCAGACGCAGTATAAGAACCGCATCATACCGGCCTTCTGACAATTGACGAAGCGCGGTTTCAAAGGTCTGGGTGGTGACAATATCAACCCCGTAGTCGTTTCTGCGCAAAAATTCTTCGGTATTATCACCTTTCATGACCGCCACTTTCCGGCCGGTCAAATCTGCCAATCCATAAACACCAGCAGTGTCTTCCCGGACAACCAGCGCCCCGTGTAATGACATGTAAGGAAAGGTGAAATCAAACGTCTGTTCCCGCTCCGGTGTTCGTCCAACCAGCGGCAGGGCCTGAATTTCACTTTTTTCCAGCCAGGTTTTTACTTCACTCCATGGCCCGGTTTTGAAGGTGACCGTCCTGTCCATGGTTGCCAGTGCCGCGCGCATCAGTTCAACGGAAAAACCTGTGGCCCGGCCCTGTTCATCCACAATGGAAAACGGCGGGTAATCCAGCTCAGCGCCGGAAAGAAGGGGTGGTTGTGCCGCAACCGCAGGAGGAGCACCATTTACCAGGAACAAAAACAGGCCTATCACCAGAAAGAGGAAGTGCCGGATACAAGAATATCTTTTGCTGTGTGGTTTCATTATGTTTTCGCTTTAACGTTTTTTGACCGCGTATCAAGTTATGGTATGTCTGTTTGAAAATCTGCAGTATGCATCAGGCAGATTTTTTATTTTTTAGCACAATGTGCCTCTGTCCTGCAAGGATTGTTGTGGCAAATTACAAAGCTGCATTATTTCAAAAAAGAAGACAATATCTGAATCACCACAGACAGCTTGTTCCTGTATTCAGGTTCTATCATTAAAACCGTAATTTTTTCATTGGCTGTGAATTGAAAGTTTTCTTTTGTTGTGATCTTTTTTCGGATGTGATCAATGCTGTTTTCTTCACTTTTGGACAGTGAATTTTTGCCCAGGAACAGTGACATGATATCTGAGAAATTACCAGATATGCCGTTTTGATCCAGATGTTCAATAGCCTGCATGAACAGCGTGTTGGTGGTGATGATTTCAGGCCGAACCCGGGCATATCCGTGATCTGCGCACACGATGGTGGACATGAGCGCCCGGCACCCAAACGGGCGGGCATGGTATATGCTGCACAGGCTTGTGTTTAATGCCGGACATGTTCCCCATTCAGGATTATTTTCTTCTTCGGGAACAGCGTGTCCCTCCATGCACAGGCGGGCAAACTGATTGGTGGTTATTTTCGGGATGTACCTTTTCTGGGGGAAATGCCTGTCCACAGCATCTTTTAACGCCGCTTTTGCTTCTGTGTCCAGAGCCTGTGACAGGTAAGCGGCTTCAAGGCCGGTCAGGGTGACATTACAGGTGCAGCAGGCAGCACATCCTTTTTTGCAGACCATCTTCTGGTCTTTTATCGTTTCATCATAAAGCGCATATATCTGCTTTAAAACTTCAAATTCATGGTGGTATTTATGGGGTGTCATTATATCAGGGCTTTTTTGTTTCGGGTTTAATTTTTGGGGTTTGATTTCAAGAGCCTTGCGGACAGTTTTTCCAAAGCAAAAACCAGAGTTTCGATATCCAGGGGTTTAGAAATATAATCCACCATGCCGGCAGCCAGGCAGGCGTCTTTGATACCCGCCGTGGTATTGGCTGTCAGGGCCACAATTTGAGGTTTTTTCCGTCCATCTTTTAAAATCTGTTTTGCGGCTTCCAGGCCGTCCATTTTCGGCATCTGGATATCCATGAGAACAAGATCAAAATCAGTATTTCGACAGGCTTCAAGGGCTTGAATCCCATCTTCTGCAATCCGGATCTCATAGCCCAGATGGGATAATATTTTTTTAATCAATAACTGGTTGACCTTGTTGTCTTCGGCCACCAGAATATTCAAAGGATTTCGCAAGGCATAGTTTGCATTAATTAAAGATTGAATAGCCAAATTCGGAATTGACTGTGTCTGGTCTTTTTTTTCATCTAATCGTGCCAGAATAAGGGTGAAATCAAAGCATGACCCCTGGCCCGGAGTGCTTTCAACATCAAGCGTTCCGCCCAGTATTTCCACTGTTTTTTTTGCAGCAGCCAGCCCTAGACCCGTACCTTCAAATTGACGGCTGTAGGATGTGTCTGCCTGAAAAAAAGGCTGGAAGATTTCACGGGTATGTTCGCTGGAAATTCCGATTCCGCTGTCCTTGATTTTGACAAGAAATTTTATTGAGGTTTCATTTTGTTCTTTTACGGTTACAACAATGTTGATGGTTCCTGAATTAGAATATTTTACAGCATTGTCGATGATATTATCCGCAATCTTGATAATCTTTTCTTCGTCTCCCAGATAAAAGGCTTGAGCCGCACTGCAGATGTCTGAGACAATTTGTATCTGTTTTTGCCGGGCAGTCTCACGATGAAAATCAATAAGCTGATCAAGGATCTGTTTTAAACACAGTTTTTCTTTTTTGATTGAAACATTTCCGGACTCAAGCGCATTGTAGTAGAGAACGTTTCTGATTTTGGCCAGCAGCGCGCGGCCGCTTTTGTTGATGGTGTCAATATATTCAGCCTGCTCTTGCGTTAAAGGCGTTTTTTTTAAAAGATCAGACATGCCCAGAATACCATTCAGGGGTGTGCGAAGCTCATGGCTCATAATTGACAAAAAGTCAGATTTTGCCCTGGCAGTTGCTTCGGCATTTTCTTTGGCTTTGATCAAGGCCTCTTCTTCGAGTTTCTTTTTGGTATAATCCCGGAAAACAACCACACCGCCGGTCAGTTTTTTTCCGTTATCTGTTTTTAAAAGGCTGCTGGTTGCGTGGAGCCAGATTCCTGTTTCCATTTGATCATTTTTAAGATAAATTTCCTCTGCATCGGCTAAAATTGCTTTTTCCGCTTTTATCATGGGAAGCTCTTCAACCGGGCACAGGCTTTTTTTATCCGGTTTAAAAAGCCCTATTTTTTCCGGCCAGTCTTTTATTCTGGCCGGAATTTTAATATTTCCGGTCATCCGGACAAAGGCATCATTGACATGCAGTACCCGATTTTTGCCATCGGTTACCACAACACCATCACTCATGCTTCCCAGGACAGATTGCAGGATCATTGATTTCTGGATGAGTTCCTGTTTTTTCTGGTCCAGTCTTGCGCTGGCCTCCTGAAATCCAATCACCTTTTTATTGGTCATGGACAGCTTTTGGGCAAGGATATCAGAAAACAGTTTGTACCACAACGATCGTATTTCTATCTGATCAGAGGCATAGATATTCTGGGAGGGGATGGTAAAAAGATCCACAGGTGTGGCTGCTATCACGGATGCTGTTGTCAAAGACTGCGTGATAACACTCATCTCTCCGATAATATCCCCTTTTCTTCTGAGTTTTAATATCAGTTCATCTCCAATATAAACAGAAACAGTGCCTTTAAGGAGAATGTAAATATTCTGGTTGGGCTCATTTTCCTGGATAATCCGGGCATTTTTTTTAAAATGTTCAACCGTTGCAAAATTGATGAGCTGGTTCAGCTGGGATTCATCAAACTGGGTGAACAGCCTGGCTGTTTTAAGAACAAAAATTATTTTTTCGGGTGAATAGTCTGTCCCCATGGTTTAGATTCCTTACCGGGTGAAAAACCATTGAATCATCGGATTGAACTGTCTCCATAGTATACAGGCTGAAGATAGATTTCAACAGAAGAGTGAAAAGGGATACGCCCCAGAAAATATTTTGCTTGATTTTTCCTGCAGGTTTTGTTCAATCATTCCAGAATCATTCTTGGAGCTTTTTGTTTATGATGCATACATATTTTTTTCATTTTGATGTGGTTTCTCAAATTTTACAGGCAATGCAGACCGGCAAAACTCAAATTCACCTGTCTCTGGATTTGAATTTGACACATAAGACCTGGCAGATTGAGGATTCAAGGCTGATTCTGGGTGCGGATATTGATGTGGACAGCCAGATGCTGTCTGCCATCGCTTCTGACAAAACCAGGATTTTTGTGCTTAAGGATAAAGATTTGATGCCTCTTGAAATTCGAAGTCAGGGTTATTATAAGCTGGTGCCCACATCAAGCGCGCCCACCCTTGAGATTAACGGTATAAAAATGCACCGTTCCAAGGATATTGATCCGCTGACCGATGCGCAGTTAAAAACACAGCGTGTGGTGTCTCCGGGTGATCAGACACTGGACACCTGTGGTGGGCTGGGGTATTCAGCTGTTTTTGCCTTAAAGGCCGGTGCAAAAAAAGTTGTGTCTTTTGAAAAAAGCCGGGAAGTGGTTGCGCTTCGCAATCAGAATCCCTGGCTGGAAAAATATGCAGACGATCGCCTGGAATTGATTCATGCAGATGTGGTTCAAAAAATTGATGCGTTTGACAATGGGAGATTTAACAGCGTGATTCATGATCCGCCAAGGTTTACATCGGCCACGGGGGATTTATACGGAAAAAAATTTTATGACGCCCTTTTCAGGGTGATGACTTCTGGTGCAAAACTCTTTCATTATACCGGCAGTCCCAAAAAAATTAAAACCCGGGACAGGTTCATTAAAAACACTATCCAACGTCTTGAACATTCAGGATTTAAATCTCTTGAATTTCATGAACACCTGCAGGGGGTCTATGGCCGGAAAAGATAGTTTAAATAAAAGTCGTGTTGAATTAAAAGATGGAAAGCAGATGTTTTCCATAACCCTTGCGGATTCGGTGCCGGTACTGGAAACGCGAGAACCTTTGTTTGAGGTGGATGAAAGCAGATTTGAAAAGGCTTTTTTTCCCGCATTGCCTGAAAATGCTGACAGTTTTAAGTCAATTGCCATTGTGGTGGCGGACAAGACTCGGCGCTGCGGGTATGACATCTATCTGCCAAAGCTGTTAAAGATGCTGTTGCAGCAGGGAATCACACAGGATCAGATCACTTTTTTTATTGCCTACGGCACCCATGCCCGGCAGACAGATGCCCAATGCCTGGATGTTTACGGAGATGTTTTTCGTGAGTACCGGTTTGTGCATCATGACAGCAGTGATGTTTCCCTTTTTGCAGATTGCGGGGTGACAAAAAAGGGCACCCGGATTCGCATTCGCAAAGATATTCTTCAAAGCGATCTTGTGATCAGTTTTGGCGCGTTGTCCCATCATTATTTTGCAGGATATGGCGGCGGAAGAAAACTGTTGTTTCCCGGTCTTGGGTACACACCGGATATTTACCAGAATCACAGTCTGTTTCTGGACAAAAAAAATTGCAGGCTGAGCTTCGGCTGTTGCCCGGGTGAACTGGAGAATAATCCCCTGGCCCGGGATTTAGAAGAAATAGATGGATACATTCAATCTCACAGAATTTCAATTCACGGCATTCTGGATTCAAGTGCCCGGGTATGTCAGCTGATCGTGGGAAAAACCTGGCAGGATTTTACAGATGCCTGCCAGACACTGGATTCCTTTTATCGATTCAAATCTCCTCGAAAATATGGGCTTGTTCTGGCATCCTGCGGTGGATATCCCAGGGATATTAATTTTATCCAGGCGCACAAGGCCGTGAACAATGCAGCCATGTTTGTAAAAGACGGTGGCATACTGGCTGTTCTGGCCCAATGCCCGGATGGAATCGGATCACAGACCTTTCTTGAATATTTTGATTATGCGGATTTTCATGCAGCATTTGATGTTCTTGAAAAAGAGTACCGGGGTAATGGCGGGACAGCGCTGTCCATGATGACCAAAACCGCCCGGATAAATATCTTTCTAAAAACCGATTTGGATGATACTATCTGCAAGGCCATGGGCACAGGAAAAATAGAAGAAAAAGCCATCGCAGCGCTTGTGGAAAAGTTTGAGAATGACATGGCCTGTATTAAAAATGCAAGCCTGTTGACCGGGTGAAAATGAAGGATACAAAAACATATGAAAATCACACTATTGGATTATGGGGCTGGTAATGTCAGAAGCGTTGTCAATGCCATAGAAAAGCTGGGCGCCCAGATCAAGCCGGTCACCAGGGCCGCTGATATTCTGAATGCAGAAAAACTGCTGTTCCCCGGGGTGGGAAATTACCAGAGCATGATTCAGATTCTCAATGAAAAAAAATATATCCAGCCGCTGCGTGAATATCTACAGGCAGACCAGCCGTTTTTTGGAATCTGCCTTGGCATGCAGGCGTTGTTTGAAGGCAGTGAGGAAGACTTTTCCGGCAGGGAAAGTGTCGGCGTGTTCAAGGGTCGGGTCAAGCGGTTTAAAACTGACCTTGCAGTGCCGCATATCGGCTGGAACGGAATAAATTTAAAAAAGGAGTCTCCGGTATTTGACGGCATTGATCCGGATTCAAAATTTTATTTTGTCCATTCTTATCATATTGTACCCGAAGATGAATCGGTTATTTTAACCACCACCGATTATGATTATGAATTTGCCAGCAGCGTTCAGAAAGGCAATGTCATCGGTACCCAGTTTCATCCTGAAAAAAGCGGGTCTGTCGGGATAAAGCTGCTGGAAAATTTTATATATACAACCGATTTAAAACCCAGAAAGCAGATTGATATTAAAGGCAAAGGCCTGTCTAAAAGAATTATCGCCTGTCTGGATGTCCGGGCAAATGACCAGGGAGATCTGGTTGTGACAAAAGGGGACCAGTATGATGTCCGGGAAAAAGGAGATGTCAGAAACCTGGGCAGGCCCGTAGAGCTTGCAAAACGGTATTATGAAGAAGGGGCAGATGAGATTACGTTCTTGAATATCACCGGGTTCAGGGATTTTCCATTAAAAGACATGCCCATGATAAAGGTGCTGGAGCAGACCAGCAGGAACGTATTTGTCCCGCTGACCATTGGCGGGGGAATCCGGGATTATACAGACAGCAATCATGTGACCTATTCGTCTCTTGAGGTGGCAGCCCAGTATTTCAGGTCCGGAGCGGATAAAATATCCATCGGCAGTGATGCGGTGATGATCGCCATGGAATATTTGAAAACCGGCAAAAAAACCGGAAAAAGCGCCATTGAGCAGATTTCACGGGTCTACGGCGCGCAGGCTGTGGTGATTTCTGTTGATCCCAAAAGGGTGTATGTTGCATCGCCTGACCATGCCAGGGATCACCATGTGATCCCGACTCAGTTTCCAGGGCCTGATAATGAACAATTCTGCTGGTATCAGTGCACTGTGCAGGGCGGTAGAAAAGCCATGGATCTGGATGCGGTGGCGCTTGCAAAAGCCTGCCAGGACCTGGGGGCCGGAGAGATTCTGCTTAACTGCATTGATAAAGACGGGACAAATTCCGGGTTCGATCTGGAACTGATCAACAGTGTTAAAAATGCGGTTTCCATTCCGGTCATCGCATCAAGCGGAGCCGGGTGTGAGGCGCATTTTTGCGAGGTGTTCACAAAGACCGGTGCAGAGGCAGCGCTGGCTGCCGGGATTTTTCACAGAAGACAGGTTCCCATCGAGAATGTTAAAGCATATCTTGACCGTGAAAATATTGAAATAAGGGGGGTAAAATAGCTTTTTTTCTTGTAATAATTGAATTTCAAGATTAAGTTGTTTTTTAATAAGAAATGTGAAAAGTAAAATAAATGATATTTTTTTTATAAATCATTTGTTTTACAGAGCGAATACTGAAATTTCATTATAATTCAAAAATACCGGAATTAGATTTAAACTAAGGAGTTAGGAATGGCAAAAATCGGGTTTGATAAGAAACTTATAGCGGGTTCAGCAGGAATTATCCTGATCACGGTGCTTATCATGGCAATTGTAAATTTTTACCAGAGCCAAAGTTCTTTTCTCTCAAAAGGGCAGACCAGTATTCAAAATGTGTCTGATGTTTTATTAAAAGCAGTTGAACTTAAATATAATCTGCAGAAAGAAAAGCTTGAATCTGAAATCGGCGCCTTGATTACTGAAGCCCAGGCCGGTGGCAGTATCATGATTGTTGATGTCGATCCTGCCGAGATAGACATCTATGATTTTTATTCAAAAACAAAAAAAACCAGAACCGAAGTTCCCAAAATGGTTTTTGGTCTGGAGTTTGTTACCGATGACTATATTATTGTAGACAAGGTCAGCAAAGGCAGTTCTTCAGATATTGCTGTCTATCAGATGTTTGACAACAAGCTGCTCAAAGTCTCTTCAAGTCTCCAGGATGAGAACGCTGCAAAGGCCGGGGCTGATGATGAAGAAGACGCTGAAAACAGCAATAGAATTATTGGTGAATATTTCAGCTCCAGCACAGATGTCTATAAGGATATCGTCCAGCAGAAATCTGTTATTATTCTGACCAGAATCGGAAAGGATCTGGCTATGCAGCTTCTTCAGCCGATTAAGCATTCTCAGAACGGATCGGTTATTGGTGCATATTCAGTTGCCAGCAAGATTCTGACTCAGGATCTTGTCAGTCTGATTGATAAAGTAAATGTCAGCGGTTCAGGGTATTCTTTTGTGAATAATCCGGCAGGAGATATCCTGATACATCCGAATTCTGATTATCTGTCATTAAATGTCAGTGCATTTGAAAACGGCAAGGCGCTTTTAAAAGAAACATCAGCGGCGGTTAAATATGGTCATGATAATAAGACCTTTTATTCGTATGTGAATTATTTTGCTCCCTGGGAATTATATTTTACTGTGGCCGTGTCTGAAGGCGAACTTATGGCAGGGGTCAGCCGTCAGATCATGACCAGTTCTGCTGCATCCGGTTTTCTGGCCTTGATTGTGGGCATGCTGATTATCATGTTCATGAACCGGCAGTTGATGAAGAGCATGAGAGGCATGGCAAAGCTGGCCCAGGAAGTTGCCCAGGGTAATTTTAAATATAAATTTTCCTATGAAGCAAAAGATGCCATTAAAGATACCGTGGATGCCATGAATGAAATGGTGGAAGGCCTGGCCCAGATGATCAAGGAATTAAATGCCGGTGTTCATACCTTAAGTTCGGCATCCGGAGAGCTTAATCTGATTTCAGACAAGATGAGTGAAGGGGCGGAAATTACGGTCAGCAAAGTAAATACCGTGGCATCTGCAGCAGAAGAAATGAGCGTTAATATGGATTCAGTGGCTGCTGCAATGGAGCAGGCCAGCACCAATGTTGAGATTGTTGCAACCGGAACCAATGACATGAGCGCCAACATTGAAAAAGTTTCCCAGAACTCGATAAACACCAAGAAGATTACCAACAGGGCTGTTGAGCAGGCCCAACAGACATCTGAACGGGTTAAGAAACTGGGACGTGCAGCAGAAGAGATCAATAATGTGACCGATACCATTAACAGTATCTCCTCCCAGACAAACCTTCTGGCGTTGAATGCAACCATCGAGGCTGCAAGGGCTGGAGAAGCAGGCAAAGGCTTTGCAGTTGTTGCCAATGAAATAAAAGAGCTTGCAGGACAGACCGCAAGGGCAACCGAAGATATTGCTGAAAATATCCAGACCATTCAGGATCAGATCAGTGGTGCAGTTCATGAAATTCAGGAAATTTCAGAAATCATCAATCAGATTGATAATTTTGTGAATGAAGCCGCATCTGCCATTGAACTTCAGTCTGCCACCACCACTGAAATCGCAGAAAATATCAATCAGGTTTCTGCGGGTATCCGGGAAGTCAATATCAATGTGAGCCAGAGCTCGGACGTGTCTGCCCAGGTGGCAAAAGAGATCAGCGATGTGCTGGCAGGTTCACAGGAAATTAATGGTTTTTCTACAACAGTAAAAGAAAAAGCAAAAATTTTAACAGATGTCATGCGTCAACTGGATGCAATGACAGGTAAATTTAAAGTTTAATGTTATAAAAATAAATTATCGTCAGAATGATAAAAGGCCCTGGTACCTGATATTACTATCAGATAACAGGGCTTTTTGGGTCAGGCCTTCTCAAATTTCACCCGCCTTTTAGACAAGTTTCAACAGGGTTTCAAATTTATGTATGTTTTCTGTAAATTCGGCAATGATGTCAGAGATATCATCGGATTCCAGTCCCAGCTCTTTCATCACCTGGTCATTGAACTGATAAACAAGGCCGTCTGATCCTATCCCGATGCCGATAATCATGCAGATACAGTCTGCAAGGTAAACAGCAGCAATTTCCTTGTTTTTGATCATTGAAACATCGGCAAGATGATGGTGGCGGATAATATTTACCATTCGGGGTGAAAATTTCCAGATTTTGGCAATCATTCCGCCTAATTCTGCATGATCCACACCGATGATTTTTTTTTCAGCCTCCCGGAAACTGTAATTTCTATCAACAACCAAAGCAGATATTTTTTCAAAGGAATCCTGAACAAAGCGGTCCAGAACTGTTTTCCCGATATCTTTGAGAAGGGCGGCTGTAAATATGGTGTTTTTGTTTTCAAGAGATAATTTGACTGCAATCTGTTTGGCAATTAATGCGCTGGAGACAGAGTATTTCCACATTGCACCTTCCTGAAGACCATACCCCTCCTGTTTTCCCGACAATGCTTTTGCACCGGATTTCATCAGAACAATTTCAATCAGTTGTTCCATCCCCAGCATGGTAATGGCATCCTTGATAGATTCAGCAGGTGTTTTCAGCCCGAAATACACTGAATTGCAGGTTCGCAATACGCTGGCAGTTATTGCCGGGTCATACTGAATAATTTGAGCAATCTGTTCCATTGAACTGTCAGGAGAATCAATAATTTCAAGAATCTGATTGATCACAGCAGGGACAGGTTGCAGGTTTTTAATATCTTTAACAAGTTCCTGAATGGGGCTGCTCATAATTTTCTCATCAATATACGGGTTTTTGTTTTTTTCTATTAAGCGTGTTTGGGGGAGGAAGGATCAAGCCGCTTAATATAAAATTGAATTTATCTTACTTGACGGGGGTAAATAAAGTCAAGCAAGATAAATTATTTGACTGAGAGTCAGATCACGGTTTCTTTTCTTTTTAACATATCCTGGTCGCAAACGATTTTTATAACACCGGGCATGACCGTATTCCGTCCGTTATTTTTTGCACGGTACAGCATATTATCTGCATCCTCAATGATTTTTTCCATATCTGCATTCGGATTAAGTTCGGCCACACCAAAACTTGCAGTGACCTGAATGGCAGCACCATTATGTTCAACACTCAGTTTTGATATTTTTTCACGCAGCCGGTCTGCAAGCTCCATGGCCTTGATTTTATTTGTTTTCGGCAGGATGGCGATAAATTCTTCGCCGCCATACCTGGCGAGAATATCGCCGGAACGCATACTTTCCTTGACCAGTCGGGTTGTTTCTTTCAGGATCTTGTCTCCGGCAATATGTCCGTAGGTGTCATTTATCTTTTTGAAGTGATCCAGATCGAACATGAATACAGACATGTCAGCTTTATGGCGCACAGCGCCGGCCATGTTTCTTTTCAATTGATTTTCAAATTCCCTTCGATTATAGCACCCGGTTAAAGGGTCGATTATGGCAGCATCTTTTAAGCTTTCAATTTTAAGCTGCTGGGAAAGCGCAAATGAACATCCCTGAAGAATAAGGGTGACCACTTCATCCTGATATGCATAGGGTTTTTTATTGGGAAGCATGTAAATTCTGAAGATGATATTATCCTGGGTGATATCATAAAAAATAAGATCATTCATATTAAAATGTTCTCTGGGTTCATCGCAATGGAAGGAATGATTCAAATAGGTCAAATGATCTTTGTTTTCAATAATGAAATCTTTTAAAATAATATTCTCAAGGGAATCTTTGTACATTCTGGGATCCAGCCACACATCAACAGTGGTTTCTTTTTTTATGACAAAGGCAAACAACCGGTAATTGATGATATCTTTAAGGCACAGGGCGACTTCATTGATGATTTCTTTGGAAGACTGTTTTTTGTTTAATTCAAGAATATGGCGGGTGAGCTTTTGGTGATCCGCCTGTTTTTGCATAAGGTTGAATATCATTGAGAATACGGCGGTCATTGTTGCTGATATTCTGTTCAGAGCCTGTTTCATGAAGTTTATGTCTCCCTTTGTCTGCGTTGATCTTTCTATATACAATCAAAGCAATACCTGTGCCAGGGAAACGGTTATAATAGAATATGCTTTATATACAAATAGTTATATACTTTAAAAATTAGCGGCCAGTGGAAAAACAGGAAAATTCTGCAGTGTTCCGTCATGAATTTGACAGCATGTTTTGAGAAGGGTTCTATTTTTTTAACGGAAGGACAATGAAAAAACGTGTTCCGGATATTTCATCACTGCTAAAAAGAATGTGTCCTTTAAGATATTTTTCACCTAAAAGTTTCATGCTGTAAGTTCCAAGTCCCCTTCCTGAACCTTTTGTGGAAAAAGATCGCTGGAATATCTGCCTTTTTGCAGCGTCTGGAATGGGAGTGGGATTATGAACCCAGAATTCGATCTGGTTCCTTGTCTGTCTGGCGCCGATGGTGATGGTTTTCCCTTGAGGTTCTGCTTCAAGGGCATTTTTACACATATTTCCAAGAACTCTTATCAACAGCCTGGGGTCGCTTGAAAAAAGAATAGAATTGACATTGGTGTCCATCTGGATGGTTTTGTTTCTGGTCACCGGATGATTTTTATAGATAGCAATAACAGAAGAAATAATATCCTGGGAGTTTAAATCAGATAATTCAATTTCCAGATGATTGTTTTCCGCTGCCAGTAAATCTTTTTGGGCATTGATTTCTTCAATCAGGCTGTGAGATGATTTTTTTGCAAGCGCGATGAATTCATTTTTTTCATCGTCATCTGCATTTTCAATCAGGTCGATCAGACCCTGCAGGCCACCGGCAGTATTAATGATATCATGGAAAAAAATTCTTTCAAGAGCTTGTTTGCGCTTTTCACTGCCAATATCTTTTACGATTACAAAGGTAAAAAGCGTATCTGAAATTTTTAATGTTTTTGCCAGTATTAAAAAATCAAAGGACGTCTTTTCCTGTCTGGTCGTTAGTCTGCATTCTTCCTGTTTTATCTGGTTTTCTTCGGACTGACTTTTAAGGATAGCATTTACAGCACCGCAATGTCTGCAGAAGGCTGTTGTGCCGCAGCCGCCTTCTGATTCGTCTGAATGAATGCAGTTGAATGCATCCCCGGGCCTTTTTCCATAAATTTTTTCCGGTGTATCTATTGATAGGGTTTTAAGAAGAATGGTATTACAATATACGATCTGGCGCTGCTGATTTAAAATTACAAATGGATCAGGTATCAGATGGGTGATATCTTTTATCAGAGGCAAGTCTTTTGTCTGGTCAATATCCAGTTCTAATTGTTTTTGGGACGCTTTTTGCGCAGGCGCAAATTCTGATTTCAAAGCTGTTCTCCCTGATGTTGAGTCCTGATTTAAAAATTATATTACATTTTTTCTTTTAAAAAAGGGACATAGGCCTTGTCCGTTTTAAGGATATGGTTTTTCAGCCAGTCTTTAAGAAAGGTCATTAAATCCAGGGTAACTGTGGTTTTGCCATTTTTCAAATCTTCCTGAAAAGAGACCACCCGGGCCACCAGATCCTGGTGCATTTTTTTATGGGCATTCAATTCAGGATAGCGGTATTTTTGAAACAATTCTTCTTCAAAACCAAAATGAAATACGGTGTATTCTGCCAGATTTGCCAGAATATTTTTGACTTCTCCCGCGCCTTTTTGCATTCTCATGGCCTTGTGAAGAGAATTCACCAGGCGAACCAGTTCTTTATGATGGGTATCAATTTGGGGAATGGATAATTCAAATGTTGAGCTCCAGGGCATCAGGTCGGGAATGTCTTTTTCGGTCAAGGTGGAGCTGGTTTCTATATGATTTTCATTCAAGGAAATTCTGAAAATAGAGATCATCTCTTTTAGGCTTATGGAAAGTCTGTCCAGATCTTTTGCGCCTTTAGCCATACTGCTCACCCGGTCAGACATTTCTGAGGCAATGGAATCCACGCTTGCAATATCTTTTGCAATTTCAGATGCAACCTGGGAGCTCTGGGCAACATTTTCATTAACTTCTGATATACCGATAGAGGCCTGTTCAATGTTTGTCGCCACCTCTGTGGCGGAATCAGACTGTTCATTGATGGCTGCGGCAATCTGGTTGACGATGTCATCCACCTGGGCAATGACTTTTGAAATATTGCCCACTTCATCAACGGTTTCTCTGGTAGAATTCTGGATGCTTTCTACTGTTTCACGGATGTTCCGGGTGGCATCAGCGGTCTGGGACGCAAGGTTTTTTATTTCGCTGGCCACAACGGCAAATCCTTTTCCGGACTCTCCGGCTCGTGCGGCTTCAATGGTTGCATTCAAAGCCAGCAGGTCGGTTTGTTCTGCGATCTCAGTAATGACCTGGGTGACCTTGCTGATTTTTTTGGCAGCGTCTCCTAAAAGTGCTACTTTTTTTGTTGCAGTGTCCACCTGGGTCAGCGCATTATTTGAAATTTTCCGGGCGTCTTTGCAGTTCTGCGCAACGCCTGTGATATTGGTCTGCATTTGTCCGGCCGTACCTGCCACAACAGAGATGTTTGTTGATGCTTCTTCGCTGGCAGCAGCGACGGTATGCATGCTTGTGTTCATTTCTTCTGCAGCGGCCGCAACAGAATTGGACCTTTGGGACAGATCCGTGGATTCTCTGTCCATTTGCTCGCTCATCATAAAGACTTCAGAGGAGGCTGCTGCAATGGTTTCAGTTTTTCTTCCGATATTGGCGATGACATGATCCAGATTGGCCAGAACAGCGTCAAAACAATCGGCCAGAGTTCCAATTTGATCCTGCCGAGTGGAATTGATTCTCAGGGTAAGGTCTCTTTCTTCTCCCTTAATCGTATTTTCAAGATTCAGGGTAAGCGCTTTTAAGGGTTTTAAGAAAATAAGTTGAAAAACAGCACCCATGCACAGCATGATCGCAATCAGACAGGACCCGGTGATCAATATGAATTTGATATATGTTTTATCGGAAAGGGTTTGAGCAGCGGATTGCAGCAGCGCCTTTGCCTCTGATATCTGCTTATGGTCGTTGGGGGAAAGCTTGCCGGTTTCTATCCGGGAAAGGGTATTTGAAATCTGGTCTGCGATCTGCCCTGCCTGGTAAGACTGGGTGCGGCTAAATGAAAAAAACAAAGCCGTAAACACGACACAGAGAATGATGAAAAGGCTTGCTGCAAGTTTGACATCCAGGCTTTTTTGAAATAGTGATATCATTGTGTGAGCTCTCCCGTAAAACTTCAATTTAAAAAGAAATCTTGTATAATTTATACAGCAGAGCTTATCGTAAAATTAATTTTAAGGCAATTTTATTTAACATAAAATGGAATCGGCTTTGTTTCAAACACCGGAGTGTTTCCATCCAGAACCATTGCAGTTAAAAGATGATCGCCTTTTTCCAGATTCCAGCAAAGTTTTCCGCCCAGAGTTGTTCTGGCAGGAGAGTTGTCAATCATCCAGCAAACCCTTTGTTTTTCAGTGATCCCTTCGATGTAGAATTCAAAGGCCTGTTTGTCCTCGGGAATTCTGGGATCCATGGCAAGGCGAAGACCATATGCCGGCTGTTTCAATTGAATGATGTTTTTCGGGATTGTTTTTTCAGAGGATAAATCCTGTGCCCGGGTTCGGGCAATAAACCATTCGTCTCTTTTGTAACATGCATCATCCTGTGTTTTAAAGGTGGGATCGCAAATGGTTTTTTGAACCAGCCGGGGGCTTAGATACAAGGGCCGGGTATCTTCAAACTGATTTAATCTGGAGAAAATACTCCGCAGTACCAGTGCCGGACCAATGGACCCTGTGACACCATCCATTGGAAGCCCGTTTAAATTTCCCATCCAGATGCCAACCGTATATTTATAATTATAGCCAATGGCCCAGGCATCGTTATAGTCACTGGATGTGCCGGTTTTTACCGCGGTCTGAACCGGAAAATTCAGGATGCTGTCAGTTCCGAATTCCAGAAATCTTGCATCTGCATCGGAAAGGATATTTCCCATGATCGAGGTGGTTTCCTGTGAAAAAATCTGGGAGGAAGGATGGTTTACAGGATGTTCGGCCTGTCCGGTCAAGGGGATAAAATTGCCATGGCGGGCCAGAACCGTATAGGCCTGGACAATTTCGAACAGGGATACTTCACCGTTTCCCAGTGCCAGGCCGGGGCCATAGAAATCCGGATGTTTGACAAGGCTTTTGAAGCCCATTCCAAAGAGCTGTGAAAGATAATTTTCAACCCCGATAAACTGTATGGTGCGTATGGCTGGAATATTCAGTGAATTTCCCAGGGCATGGCGCAGGGAAACCGGCCCGTAAAAAGAGCCGCTGTAATTATGATACGGGTGGAGGCCGGTTCCAACCGGTTCTGTCAAAGGGGTGTCGTCAATCAGTGTTGCGCCGGTCCATCCTTTTTCTATCGCTGCTGCATATAGAAACGGTTTCATGGAAGATCCGGGCTGACGAAGGGACAAAACAGCATCAAAAGATCTGTCCGGGGTGTCTTTTTCATCCTGTCCGGCAACGGCCCAGGCCAGGATTTCATTGGTGGTGTGATCCACCACCAGGGCGGCACCGTTATTCACCTGTCGTTTTTTTAATGCGCATATGCGGTTATCCAGTATATTCTGTGTCAGGTTCTGGATGTCGCTATCCAGGGTTGTTTTGATCTGCTGGTTTTTATGCGCCTGTGGTTGAGGATTCTGATCCTGCATAAACTGAACAAAATGTGCTGCATGGACGGGCAGTTTGGGTTCAAAAAGCATTAAAGGCGCTTTAAGAATGTTTGATACCTGTTCTGCTGAAAGCATATTTTTTTTGGCAAGCGCAGTTGCCAGATGGTTCAAGGATGGATAAATTCTGTCCGGGTGTTTATACAGATCCATGCGCGAAGGCGCTCTTACCAGAATGGCCAGAGCCAGCATTTCTGTTATGCTCAACGTGTCTATGTCCCGGTCAAAATAATATCGTGCCGCCTGTGAAATTCCCCTTTTATTTGCAGCATACGGCACCTGGTTTAAATAAAACTCCAGAATTTCAGATTTGGAGATCTTTTTTTCCAGCCGTGCAGATTCAATTCCTTCCAGCCATTTGGACCAGAGGGTTCGCGGCCTGGGATGAATCATCCGGATCACCTGTTCAGAAATGGTGCTGGCCCCCCGGACAGCGCGCAATGAACTTATGTTTTGCCACAAGGCCTGAATGCGGGCCCTCCAGTCAACGCCATGGTGGTCAAAAAACCGTTTGTCTTCGGAAAAAATAAAAATGGCCTGGACCTGTTCAGGGATCTCATGAAGCGGAATATATTCATGAATATTCCATGTGTTCTGATAGGTGACAGTTAATGGTGTATTGTTCCGGTCAAGGATCTGAAATTTTTGAGCATCACCAAGCATGCTGTTCAGACTGTCGGGAACCGGCAGCAGATCTTTATGGGTCTGCCATGAAAAAAATGCTGCCCCGGTTAAACAGAAAACAAAAAACAGTATGCGCCTGCCAGATGAGTTGAGCATCAGTTCTCGTCTGAAATATGCAGCTGTGCCGGAAGACCTTTGCCAAAGACATCCGGTTCATACATTTCCTGGGCATGAACCGGCATTTCCAAAAATCTGCCCGAGGCGATGGCCTGGGCAGTATAGGACAGGTGATAATTGCCCGGACCCAGGTAATCTGAATAAAACCGGACCGCATCATGCCCCAGTTCCTGATGATAGAAACTCCACCTGGAGATTCCATAGGACAGCCAGTCTGAAAATTTAAACCACCAGGATGTTTTTGCGGGGTTAAAATCCGCTTTTTGTGCATCCAGAACAGAGGCGGTTGCAAGCTGTGCGTTCACCGGTTCAAGACCGCCGGGCACAGGATCATCCACAACAACAAAATGTCGGGCAGCCGGCAGGGACAAAAATATATCCACCCGGACCAGCTCACCGCGTTTTATCTGCATGGGATCTGTCAGCAGAATCCAGTTGCCGTCGCGTTCCACACTGTATTCTTTGCGAATATCAATACCGGCATTGATTCTGTTTGCACGGGCGTCCATGGGAGCAAAGCTCAGCCGGGTTTCATAGTAGAGTCGTCCGTCTCCTTTTTTTTGAATGGAAACCTGTGCGTTTTTGCCTGGATCTGCTGCCGTGACGGGCCGGATAAAATGGACAGGATCATTTTTAAGATCTTTAAACTTTGCCTGGCCCATCAGGCGGTTATCCATAAATGTTTTGACGGTCATATCCGGTTTCAGGGTTTCATAAATCCTGCTGTAGTCTACCAGGGCATTCAGGCAGAATATATTTTCCTGGGTGTTGTCCCAATGGGGGCGGCTCTGCCTTGCCTGGGACATGGCCCGAACTATTTTAAACGGGATATCTCCCACTATATCTTTGCCATAGTCTGTTTCTCCCAGCCGGGTGAAGGCGCTTAATATTGCGGCATTGGCACGTAAGGGCGTGGCCAGTATCCGCTTGTAATCCGTATCCGAAGTTTCATTGAATAAGAATTTTCCGCCGGTCTGGCTTGAGTGGGCAAGGATCTGTCGGGTGACATCCTTGACAATGGATTGCGCCCCGTTGAGTTTCAGGGCCGCCTGCAGATAATGGGCCTTTCCGAACAAACTCATATAGGGCACATGGGTCTGATATCTTTCAAGGTCGCTCAAATTAATCAGCCCCTGCTCTGCCAGGGCTGCCAGGGCAACAGCGCGGACAGTGGAAGACATTCCTCTGGAATAAAAGGTTGGCAGAACATCTTTTTTCAGAAGAGCTGATAAATACTCGTGCAGTTTTGTTTCTACTGGTTCAGGAATCTGATATCCGCTGTTTTTAAGCCAGCTGAAGGCCAGGGCGGTATAGGCTGAAAGATAGGGGTCGCTGTAGGTGTTTGAAGGCGTAAAATAGGTCATTCCGCCATTGGGTGCCTGAAAATCGGAAGCCGCGTCAAGGATTTTCCGGGGAAGATCTTTTGCGTCCTCCCAGACAAAAGACTCTGGAAGATAGGTTTCAAGATTCAGATAATGGGAAGCCATGACGCTCTGGGTCAGTTTCTGCTCCCAGCATGAATAGGGATAATCCCGCAGATACGCAAAGGCGCCTTGAACATTCCCGATGACAGAGGGACTCAGGACAATACTGAGGTCGCCTGTATCCGTGTATATGTTTTCAGGAAACTGTATGGATTCTGAAACCAGATCCTGAGTGGTTGTTCCATAGGTGGCTTCTGTTTCAAGGGATCTTTGTTCTTTGACCGGCAGAATGTATTCAACCCCGTCCCCGTCAAGTGCATCCCGGGCCGTGGCCTTGAATATCAGGCGGCCTGAATTGTTGGTTTCCACCGGCATCCACACCGTGGTGCGTTTATATGGATCAAGAATGATCATCCGGGTGTGCTGGAGAGGGGTTTTCAGCGTATCAACCGGACCTGAGGCATTCAAGGATACGGTCAGGGTTCTGGGAGAATCTGTACGGTTCATGATGTTGAAGCCCGCATTGAACATATCTCCCCGGGTGACCTGGTTTGGCATGACCGGTCTGATTTCCGTGGGTCTGTTGACTTTAAAATTCTGGTCGCCCAATCCCATTTTGTCAGTGGGGGTGACGGCCATGGCAAAGATGCGCCATCCTGTCAGATTGTCCGGCACATCAAACTGAAAACCGGCATTGCCGTTTGCGTCTGTTTTGATGGACGGGTTCCAGTAGCTGACAAATTTAAACACCGAGCGCATACTGATGTTTGAACCGCCGCCACCGCCGGGGCTTGCCCCTTTGAGCGAAAGTCTCTGAAGTCCCACCAGCCGCGTTAAAAGATTATAGTTGTATAGATCAAGGCCATCAAGCGTGTAGAACCCCTTGTAAGGATCATAGGCATTGCGGCCGTCTTTGAGCAGATCGAATACCGCCTCATCAATCACTGCCACGGCAAGTTCCATGGGCTCGGGCGTGTCCTGGGGGGTGCTGGCCTGTGCCTGGATGGAAACCGTTACGGTTTCTCCGGGTTTATAAACGGTTTTATCCGGTTTAACCTTCACCTGGATTTCCTTATAGGGATCTTTGACCGGCACACTGACATATCCCATGCGGAATACAGGTTTTCCAAGATCCACATCGCCCTCATCGGGTATATCTGAAACCCGGGGGGAGGCTACCACAACAGACAGGTAAAATCCTGGCAGAAAATCGGGTTCAACTTCAAACTCAATGACCGGCGTGCTGGTTTCAAGAATTTGTGTCCAGTGTTTAATGACACCGTACCGTTCAATGCTGATCAGGGCCGTGGCTCCCGGAAAGGGGTTCTTGACCAGATATCGGGCCGTGTCCCCGATTTTATAGGTATCCTGTTCCGGGATAATTTCCAGACGGTTGTCGTCCGGCTGCTGCCAGATGACCCGTCCTTTTCCGGCAACCCACATCCAGGTCCGGGTTGAATGGGATCGGCCCTGAGTATCTTTTATGGTGGCGGTCACGCGATAAGAGCCCGGGGTTTCGGGTGTGAATTCACAGATCACAGGCGTGTCTGTGGATGGGTTGCGTTGTTCATGCACCTTGATCCACTCATCAATATATTGCGTCAGGTAGGCATTGCCCGCGCCTTTGACCCGGGCCGCCCTGGTGACAAGGTGTTCGACCGCAAAATCAATATCTGTTCCTTTTACTGGATTTTTGTGTTCATCAACCACCAGGCTTTTGATCTGTGCGATTTGATCCTCATTATAAATCCACTGACTGTGTTTTAATCCGACAAAGCGGTCACGGCCCATGTAATCGGCAGAGGATGAGGCCGCAATATATTTTCCTCTGTCATCCCGCACAGCACTTTCTACACTTAACTGCCCGTATAATATGTCTTTGTCCGGTATGATAAATTGCTGGAGATGCTTGCCTTCATTATCTAAAACAGATTCTCCCTGATAAATGGTATGAACACCGCTTCCTTTACTGTTATCGGTATCAAAGCTGAACCCTTTGGCAACAGGGTGATCAGATGAGAAATACCGGCTGCTCAGCCGTGCGGTAATCCGCATTCCGGCTTCGGCGTAGGGTCCGCCTGCGTGGAGCCTTGCAAATGTGGAGATGTGAACTTCTTCGTTTTGATGGAAAAGGTCGCCATTGAGCTGATTTTCCACACGAAACGGCGAGGGGGTAAAATCTGTGACCAGCACCTGAATGGGGAACCAGGTGAATTGTGTGTAGTCGGAGCTCAGCTTGAAAGAATACCAACCGGAAGCGCCATTTTTTGGCACGGTGAATTCTGCGTCAAATGCACCAAATTCAGACAGGGTCAGGTCTTTAACAGTATGAATAGTTTTGCCCATGGGATCGATGATTTCAAGGGCATACCCTTTCAGGGGAGGGGCGGTAAATGCAGTGTTGTTCTGGTCACGGACATACAGTTTATACTGGATGGTGTCGCCTGCGCGGTATACGCCCTGTGCCGTGGTTCCCCAGGCATTGATATGACCGTGTCTGGGTTTCATGTAAGAAGCGACTGAGTTCTGTGCCACCTGCCAGGTGTCAATCTGGAATTGATACACAAGAGGAATCAGGGCCAGATCATCCTCTTTTTGCACCTTGACAAACAAATGGTCAGAATTGTCATTATATGCACTGTTGAGTGCTGAAAGTTCCGGGTCCAGCAAAGCCGTTCCGGGTAATATGGCAATGCCGTGTTTTCCGGTTGTCGCCTGAACTTGATTTGTCCCGGAAAGTCTGGAAAGGGCGTCTTTGTATATGGAAATTTTTGCATTGGGAACCGGCTTGCCGGTTGAAAGGTCGGTTACCCATACCAGTGTATTAAAATGCCCGATTTTTACATGGACATTAAATGGTGTGATCTGGGCAAAAAAAGTGTGTTCCCAGTCGCTTTTTTTAACAGGCGGTTGAGTGGAGATGTGTCCGTAAACAGCGCCTGTTTTTCCTTTTAAAATATTGCGGATACCCATGGGAACGGGAAACGCAATATCTTCCATTGCTGGCGGTGTTATAACGGTTTTTTGATTTTCAGTGCGCATGGTTGCAGTCAGACTCGTGGTTTTCAGCATGATTTTATCAATATTGGTAATAACCAGAGGCATTTTTGTATCCACTGCTTTTTCCAGAACAGCGGTTTTATGGGTAAGATGAAAATCCGGTTTTCTATGGTCGGTATAAAAAAAGGTATCAATGATTTGCGAAAGTTTTCGGCCGAACTCATCTTTTAAGCTCGGGGATGTTGATATGACATGATATTTTTTCCATGCCTGCAGGACTTCGGGCAGGCTGATTTCATAGTCATCTCCTTTTTTGTGGGGACGGTTAAGCTGGGTATATCCTCTTGTATTTGCCCAGGGGTCATAATCTGTCCGGCCACCTGCAAGATCCGGTGAAAATTTGACAGTGTTTTTTAATTCTTCGACAAGGACAGGGGCACTGAAAACAAGAGATATCCGGTTTAACGGATCAAAGCGGTTATCAGGGGAAGCGTTTTCTCTGGAACGGATGGTGAGCGTCTTTCCATCATTTGTCCAGCCGCGAACCCCGATGAATTTAAATTCCGGGAAGGTATTGAAAGTTACCAGGGTGCGCTGTGTGACACCGGGTTCTTTTCCCGAAGCGCAGATCAGACCAGGTTCGATTTCCAGTTTAACATCTGCATCCAGGGGGAGTTCTTTTTTGGGAGACACAAGCCACAGGGTCCGGGCATTTTTTCCCACAGGGGGATTTTGGTCATCCGGATCAGGTTCCACATTTACCGCATACCGTTCTTTCCCCTGAATCATATATATATGACGGGAAACAGAATCTTTAAAGACCACCTGATTAAAACTGACAGTAATCATCGGCATACCGGGTGATTTCCAGGTTTTGAACCAGGTATATTGGACGTCGGGACGCTGGGTAACAAACTGATGTGTATACGTTTTATCAAGTGTTTCTCCCTTCTGGGTGACAATGCCCGGATGGATGGTCACCTGGTATTTTGTTGCAGCCACCATGATATCTTTTTGGGCCAGCTGACAGGCCAGAGCACTGGTGTTCAGCCATCGCCACTGGCAATTGCAGGAAGGAGAGATCTCGACAGGAATGTGTTCAAGATTTTGCCCCATCTGGCCGACAGGGATAACCGGCTGATTGAATTGAATAACGATTTGTCTGGATGGCGGCACATCAATTCCAGAAGGTGTAATTCTTGTTATCTCCAAGGGGCTTGATGAATTGAATTCAGCAGAATCAAACGCGGCAAAAACAGGAACGGTTAGAAAAAAAATGGCGCAAACAAATAAAAACATCAGTTTTTGGTGCATGATATCTCCTGTAAATAGCCGTTTAACAAAAAAGACGATTTGCCGTGCCGGAACCTTTAATTATATTGCATTTTCCGGTTGATATAGTAGGATCGGTCTTGATTTTTAAATATATATGGGAGTGGACATGATCTCAAGACTTTTCAACAAAAAACGCATAGAGAAGAAAGTTGATTAAGAGACTGGGGTATATGTTTGAGAAATATTTCATGAAAGGTCATGTCATGCAGAATGCGCTTGAGAAAAGAATATCTGAACTGGAAAACAGACTGGCTGAGGAAAAAAAATTTGCTTCCATAGGGAAGATTACCGGTGCGGTGGCCCATGAACTGAACAATATTTTTACCGGCATTGGAACCTACCCCGAGGTGCTGATGATGGATGAGAATCTGGGGCCTGAGGTCATCCGGGGGCTGGAAATGATAAAGGATTCCGGACAGAGTGCCTCTGCCGTGGTCAGGGATCTTCTGACCATCTGTCAGGGGGTTAGGGCAGAAAAAAGCCCTGTTGATATGAATGCGGTTCTTGAAAATTATATCCGTTCCCATGATTTTGAAAAGCTTAAACAACATTACAACAGCGTTAAAATTGAAGTGAATAAAGCGCCCGGCCAGTTATACATAAACGGTTCACCGCTTCATATTGAAAAAATAATGATGAATCTGTTTTTATATGCGGCCCGGGAGCTGGCCCACATGCATGATGGGAAAATCAGCATAAAAACAGCTGTAAAAATTGTGCTGGAATCATCTGCCTGTCACAGGAACGAGCAGATGATTCCAGGAGAATATGTGGTTTTAAGTGTTGCCTTTAACAGTTGCAGTATGGATAAAAAATTAATTTTTGATCATAAAAACACATCACAGCTGTTTGCCCCCTTTTTTGTAAAAAACACAATGGGAAAAACAGGCACGGGTCTTGAATTGACTCTTGTCCGGAGTGTGGTTCAGAATCATAACGGGTATGTTCATCTGGAATGCAATGAAAATCAAACCTGTTTTGAACTCTTATTTCCGGCAGACCGGAATCCATAAAAATCCTGGGAAGGAAGTTTTGAGAAAATGGAAATTTTAAAAGCAAAATCAGCCATGCAGCAGTGGTCAAAGGAAAAAAAACGTCTTTTGCGAAGTATCGGTTTTGTTCCGACCATGGGCTTTTTGCACCAGGGGCATGTTTCCTTGATGGAAAAAGCAAAGAGCTTGTGTGATGAAGTGGTGCTGTCTATTTTTGTCAACCCGACACAGTTCGGGCCGACTGAAGATCTGGATGCATATCCTTGTGATCTGGAAAACGACTTGAATCTGGCCCGAAAAGCTGGCGTGACGGCTGTTTTTCTGCCCACAAAGGATCATGTTTATCCACAGAATTTTCAGACGAAAATTGAGCTTGAACATCTGCCAAAATTTTTATGCGGTAAATTCCGGCCGGTTCATTTTGGCGGAGTGGCAACGGTGGTCACCAAACTGTTTAATATTGTCATGCCCGATGTGGCGGTGTTTGGTCAAAAAGATTATCAGCAGCTTCAGATCATCCGTCAGCTCACCCTGGATCTGGATTTTGATATCAAAATCGTGGCAGGCGATATTGTCCGGGAAAAAGACGGGCTGGCCATGAGTTCAAGAAATTCATACCTGTCCCAGGCACAGCGAACATCTGCCATGAGTCTGTTCAAATCCATGAATATGGCCAAAGCCTTGATCCAGTCCGGTGAAACAGATCCACAGGCAATCGGTAAAAAAATGGAAACCTTTATCCATGGATTTGATGAAACAGCAGTGGAATATATTTGTTTTTGTGATCCGGTTACCCTGGAAGACATGGAAAACTTAGACCGCAAATTTCTTATGGCGCTTGCGGTAAGGGTGGGAACAACCCGATTAATTGATAATTGCCTTATGGATCCTTTACAATAATGACCCTGCATTCTTTCAAAAATGTATGCCGTTCTGTTGTTTTTTCCAGAAGAAGATAATTGGATGTACTGATGACAATGGCCGGGTTTTTTTCTCCTTCTTTTCGAAGCGCCTTGAAAACCAGGGGACTTTTTCCGATTCTTCTATCGATCATGGCATCGTTTAAATTGCAGGTGTATTTGCAGATACCGTTTTTAACAGCAAATTCCCGGCTGATAAATTCGCCTGAGTAGACAGCATGCCCCTGTTCGCTAATAATAACGGGGTTAAGAACCGGTTCTATGTCAAGCCCCCGTGCATCAATTATCATCCCTGTCAGTATAAAACCGTCTTCCTCAATGGGTTCTCGTCTGAGCTCCGGGCTTATTACAGGAATCTGCCGGATGTTATCCGGCAGAACCAGCTGTAAAAAACCACCCAGAATACTGGTCTTCACCATTATTTCCACTGCAAGATCAGAAGTGTAAAATTGTCTTATAACCTCGGCATCTCTGGCTGTTTTTTCTATTCCGGCAAGGATGATATCGTTTTTTGAAGCATATTTTTCTATGGTTAGCGTGTCATTTATTTTTATCTGTTTTAAGATACTGATGATATGGCGGTTGGCATCGGTTCGTGCAGATCCCGGGACAGATTCATTGGAGAATTCTTTATTCCCTTTAGGAGACGCTTTTCCTGTGGCCACAATCTCTCCTGTTGTCCAGTTGATATGCCCGTTTTCATATTGGGAAATGCAGTGACCGGAAAGGGGTATTTCATTTTGCGCATGGCAAAAAGAGTAAATTGCACCTGTGCACAGCATCAGACAAAAGAAAAAAATAGATTTCGGGCTATATATCATAAATCTGCCTGGGTTAAATATCGGGTTTCAAGAAAAGCCGCGATCCCCGGGATATCATCAGGCATGAAAACAGGCACCTTTGGTGCATGTCCGGTATCTGTGACAAAAGCGATCAGAAACGCATTGTTCAGGGCAAGGGGAGTTTTATGGCCGCCGTCTTTTCTGAAGACTTCGATTTTGGGAAGATCAAGGGATTTAAACCCTTCAGCCAGCACAAGATCCATGTCTGAAAGATGCGTGCAGATTCTTTTGATATGGTCTGTATCATCATCTTTTATCAGTGCGGTTTTTCCAGGTGCAATAACCAGCGTTGCACTGGCACCGGCGTGCTTGTGCCGCCAGCTGTCTTTTCCCTTTTTATCCATTTCAAATCCCTCATGGGCATGTTTTACTGATCCGATTTTATAGCCTTTTTGTGAAAGAACAGTGATCAGTTTTTCCATCAATGTGGTTTTCCCGGAATTGGATTTGCCGATAATGGTAATAATATCTGGTTTCATGTCTGGTTACTTTTTTTCAGCCAGGGGTTAATTTTCTATCAAAATAGTGTGTGAGATACAGAAAGTCAAGCCCGCCGCCGGTCAGAAGGTTAACTTTTTCCACGCGATTTTCAGAAATTAAATTTGACTTTGATCATGGCCTTGTATGATAAAAAGAAATATTAAATGATGGATAAAATATGATTGTATCAGTTGGAGGTCGTTATGGATGAGATGTTGTCCACCCGGGAAATTGCAAAATTTTTAAAGGTGAATGAAAAAATGGTGTATTCACTGATTGCAGAAAAAGGGCTGCCAGCCACAAAGGTCACCGGAAAGTGGATGTTTCCCTTGCATCTGGTGCGTCAGTGGATTGAAGCCGGGACAGAAAATTATCCTCAGATGGCTCAGCTTCCGTCTTACCATGGATTAGTGTTGATCGCCGGCAGTAATGACCTGCTGTTGGATAAACTGATTTCCACATTTAATATCAAGCATGATAATCACATGGCGCTGTTCGGCATTAAAGGGTCCATGGGTGGACTTCGGGCGCTGAAACTCAACCTGTGTCATATTGCATCCAGCCATCTTGTGGGAGAGAACAAAGACTATAATTTTCCTTTTTTAAAGGATGAACTGAACCAGATACCGGCAGTGGTGAATTTTTGCCTAAGAGAACAGGGTTTTCTGGTTCAAAAGGGAAATCCTGAAAAGATTGATTCAGTAAAAGATCTGGGCAAACCCGGCATCAGAATTGTTAACCGGCCTGTGGGCACAGGCACCCGAAAACTGTTTGATACGCAATTGGCGGCTGCGGGTTTAAAAGGTCAGACGATAAAAGGATATGAAAAAGAGCTGGCAAGGCATATGGATGTGGGGCTTGAAATTTTTTCAGGCAAAGCCGATGCAGGCCTGTCCATCCGGCCGGTGGCCAATATACTGGGCCTGGATTTTATACCCGTTACCTGGGAGCGGTTTGATCTGGTCATTAAAAAAGAACGGTTTTTCGATCAGGGGATTCAGCTGTTTTTGTCCATGCTGAAAGGCAAGGTTATTCAGGCGGCAGCCAAAGAACTGGGCGGGTATGATCTGTCCATGTCAGGAAAGATGATTTATCCGGAATAGTGCTTTTTGACCCGGGCGGTAAGGGCTGAGACAATTTCATAATTGATGGTGCCGATCTGCTGTGCCAGATCCTCTGCGGTCTGGTGAAGATTTTTCTGGGCCCCGATAATGATGACCTCGTCACCGGGTGTTACATCGGGAATATTTCCCACGTCAATCATGGTCTGATCCATGCACACCCGTCCCACAATCGGCGCTTTATGTCCATTCACCAGCATGAATCCAGTGGATGAAAATTTTCTTGAAAACCCGTCTGCATATCCAATGGGCACTGAGGCCAGCCGTGTTTTTTTAAGCGTCTTATACGTCATGCCGTAACTCACGCAAAAGTCTTTTGGGACATCCTTGACGCTGGTGATGATGGATTTTAATGTCATGACCGGTTTCAGCGTGATTTTTGAGGTGTCTTTTTTGTTGGACGGATAACACCCGTAGATGGCGATGCCTGCCCTGACCATATTAAAATGAGAATCAGGAAAATTGATGATTCCGGCACTGTTGGCAGCATGATAGAATTCAAATGTCCTGTTGATTTTTTTCAGGTCTGCCAGCAGGTCTGTAAACAGCCGGATCTGGTTTTGCGTATAGGCGTTGTCGGTTGAATCGGCACTGGCAAAATGTGTATATATTCCCTGAACATGGAGATGTGGAAGGCTGCAGATGCTTTCAATATCTTCTGCGATCCGGGAGTTGTTCCGGACAATCATGCCCAGTCGTCCCATGCCGGTATCCACTTTTATATGGACGTTTACGGGTTTGTCTGTGCTGGCATTTTCAGACAAGGCCATGGCCATCTCCGGGCTGAATATCGTGGTCACCAGATCCAGATGGATGATTGTGTCTGCCTGATGCGGATAGACATATCCGAAAATCAGGATGGGGGCGGTTATTCCCGCATCCCGAAGCGTAACTGCTTCTTCCAGCCGGGCAACACCCAGCCAGTCAGCGCCGCTTTTAAGAGCGGTTTTGGCCACCCTGACAGCGCCGTGCCCATAGGCATCTGCCTTGACAACCGCCATAAATTGTGCGCCAGGATGTGTGATCTGTTTTAATGATCTGATATTGCCTGCAATGGCCTCCAGATCAATTAAGGCATTCACCAGCTGATATTCCATGGGGGACTTTCCTTTGCCTTTATGCATTATCGAACAACCACCTGCGATACATGGCTGTCTAATATATTTTTTAATTCAAGCATCTCTTTGTCGGAAAAGAAAGTATTTTCTGATTTTAAAAATTGAGGGTCAAGAACGGTTACATTTTGGGAGCATTTCTGGAGGATATATCGGGTGGCGCCTTGAGTCATCCGGCCGATTTCATGGATGATCCCAGGGCTGACAAACGGTCGGCAACAGGTGGTGCGAAATTCATAGGCTTGCGCTTTTTCCATGAGCAGTCGGGCACAATCCCTAATATTCCGGGTATTAAAATTTTTTGATGCCACCAGGTGATAATTTTCAAGGCTGGTTTTAATATCCATGGAGATGAAATCAACCAGTTGGTTTTCTATGAGCTGCCGGACAATATCCGGATGGGTGCCGTTGGTGTCCAGTTTTAATTTATAGCCCAGTGTTTTAAGTGTTGTGCAAAAAGAGATCAGATCTTTTTGCAGGGTAGGCTCTCCGCCGGTGATGACAACACCCTCTAAAAACCCTTTGCGTTTTTCAAGGAATTGAAAAATCTGATGTTCATCATAAAGATGGTTGCCGGCCTTTTTAGGGCTGGCAACCAGGTCTGGATTGTGACAGTAGGGGCAGAAAAAATTGCATCCCTGGGTGAATATGATACATGAAATGGTCCCGGGAAAATCAATCAGAGAATTTTTCTGAAATCCGCCGATATCCATGTGTCAGGTTTATCCTTCCACCTTAAAGGTTTTTCTCATGGCAAATTCAGTCTGCTTTCCATTATTCCATTGCCCGACCGGTCTTAAATACCCCACAACTCTGGAATACACTTCAGTATCTGAATTACAGGTATCGCATTTTTCATGTTCACCGGAAATATACCCGTGGGACGGGCAGACACTGAATGTGGGAGTTAAAGTAAAATACGGCAGCTTAAAGGACCGGGAAATTTTGTCCACCAGATTTTTGACCACTTCTGTATCTGTCACTTCTTCGCCAAGGAAAAGATGCTGAACTGTTCCGCCGGTATATTTGGTCTGGAGCGGGTCCTGGAGTTCAAGGGCTTCAAAGATATCATCGGTATAATTGACCGGCAGATGGGTGGAGTTGGTATAAAACGGATCTTTGCCCTGTTTGAATTCATCTTCGTTGGCGCAGATGATGTCTTTGAACTCTATTTTATCCTTGTTGGCAAACCGGTAGGTGGTGCCTTCTGCCGGAGTGGCTTCAAGGTTAAAGATTTCATTGGTTTCAATTTGCAGTTTTTCAATTTTTTCCCGCATATGATCCATGACCCGGATGGCAAAACTTTGGCCTTCCGACGTAGCGATCCCATGCCCCATGAAATTGATGCAGGCCTCGTTCATGCCCAGGATTCCAATGGTTGAAAAATGATTTCTCCAGTAAACACCGGTGCTTTCCTTGATTTTTCGTAAATAGAATTTTGAATAGGGGTACAGGTCTCCGTCTGTAAATTTTTCCAGAATTTTACGTTTGATGCTCAAAGATTCTGCTGCATATTTGATCAGCACATCCAGCCGGTCCATGAAATCGGATTCGCTTTCCGCCTTGTAGGCGATTCTGGGCAGGTTCAGGGTGACCACACCAATGGAGCCGGTCAGGGGATTGGCGCCAAACAGGCCGCCGCCTCTTTTTCTCAGTTCTCTGTTGTCCAGGCGCAGTCGGCAGCACATGGAACGGGCATCTTCCGGGTCCATGTCGGAATTTACAAAATTGGAAAAATAGGGAATGCCGTATTTTCCGGTCATTTTCCAGATATTTTCCAGGTTTGGGTTATTCCAGTCAAAATCTTCCGTAATATTATAGGTGGGAATCGGGAAAGTGAACACCCGTCCTTTTGCATCCCCTTCCATCATGACTTCGGCAAAGGCGGCATTGAGTATATCCATTTCTTTTTGAAATTCTGAATAGGTCTGCTGTCTGTATTCACCACCGATGATAATGGGGGAATCCTTTAAGGTGGAGGGTACATTCAGATCCATGGTGATATTGGTAAACGGTGTCTGAAATCCCACCCGTGTGGGGATGTTGATATTGAACACAAATTCCTGAAGGGCCTGCTTCACCTGTTTATAGGACAAATCATCCGCCCAGATAAACGGGGCCAACAATGTATCAAAATTTGACATGGCCTGGGCACCGGCAGCTTCTCCTTGAAGAGTATAAAAAAAGTTGACAATCTGACCCAGGGCGCTTCGGAAATGTTTGGGCGGAGAAGACTCCACCTTGCCAGCTACTCCTTTAAATCCTTCGGTCAGTAAATCCTGCAGGTCCCAGCCCACGCAATAGACAGACAGCAGACTTAAATCATGAATGTGCAGATCACCGGCATAATGTGCATTTCTGACATGGGGCGGATAAATTTTATTAAGCCAGTATTCTGCGGTAATATCTGAAGATATATAATTGTTCAGTCCCTGAAGAGAATAACTCATATTGCTGTTTTCTTTGACTTTCCAGTCCATTCTTCCAATATAGGAATCCATGAGATCCACGTTTTCCTTAATGGCAATTTTTCGGATCTGGTTATGCTGTTCACGGTAGATAATGTATGCTTTAGCGGTTTTGTAAAAGGGGGAGTCCAGAAGCACTCTTTCCACGATGTCCTGGATTTCTTCCACTTCCGGAATGGAGCCCAGTCTTAAATCTCTGGCAAGGGTGATGACTTTCATGGTCAGCTTTTTGGCTTCTCTTTCATCAAACTCACCGGTTGCTTCACCGGCTTTTCTTATCGCATTGGTGATTTTTGATGAATCGAATTCATAAATCCTTCCGTTCCGTTTTTTAATTTGTTCAAACATGTCGTCACCCCTTGAAATCTGATTGAAATTAACATATCTTTTTGCACGAGTCTGTGGAGGGTTAAGATAATAACCCGAAATGCTGATTCAGATTTAATCAACATCTTGTTGTTTGTCAAGGAAAAAAATCTATATATTGTGGTTTAAACATAATTTTAATGGAAGCAAGCATGCATCTGGACCAGAACCCGTTTTTTCGAAAAGCCATAACGCCCTGGTATGACACCAATTTTTCCTGCTGGGTACTGGTGGGGGTAATGAGCCTTGTTTTTATCTTTGCTGTGGTGGGAATTTTTGTGGCATCGTCTGTGTCAGATTTTTCCTGCCACATATGGTTTCCCGGATTTCTTGCCTTTTTGAGTTTTTTTCTTGTGGTAAAAATAGTGGCAAGGGTCCGGCACCGGGCAAAAACAAACTAAACCTGTTTTGATAAAATTTCTATCAGGTGGTGAACAATCTTTGCTGTAACCCCCCAGATTAAAATATCCTCATACGGATATCTCACGGTCATGATATTGGCTTCCTGACCTGCATATCCCAAGTCGTTGTGCAGTTTTATCAAATGGCTGAACGGAATTTGAAACACCCCTGATATTTCATATGTGTCATGTCTGATTTCATCTTTTTGATTCCATATGCCGACCCAGGCTTCGATGTTTTTATTGAACATGGTCTGAAAATGTCCCAAAGACCCTATAACCTCGACATTTTCAGGCCGGATCTGCATTTCTTCGCGTAATTCTCTGAGTGCTGTTTCTCTGGTTGATGCATCTGTTTTATCCATATGCCCGCCGGGAAAGGCCATCTGGTTGGCCCAGGGGTATCCGGGAATATCAGCCTTCTGAATAAACAATAGTTCAGGTTCTGCATTAAAAAGGAACAGCGCCATAACACTTGTCTGCTGAAAAATACGGGCATCCGGCGGTTCCGGGTGGGCGCCGTTTTTAATGGATGATCGGAGAATATGAATACAGTTATTGGTTTTCATGTATAATATCACCTGGTATTTAAAATCAAAACTTTGAAAAGATACAGGGAAATTCAAGGGTTGTCAAACATCTGAATTTATATAAATCTTGTATAGATGGGCACAAAAATTAGTTTTTCTATTTTTTGTTTTTCAAATGCAACTGGTGACATGACATACCCTTTTTCAACATGGGGATGTTCATCTAAAAAGATATGCATACTTTTAAGTTTGCCTGCAGGTCCGCTCTTAACTTCTATCGGATATATTTTGCCGGTTTTGGTATAAAGATAATCAATTTCAGCAGAACTGCTTTTCTTTGCCCTTGACCAATAGAATAATTTAAAATTTTCACTGCCGCCATGTGCAAGAAGTTCCTGGCCGACAAACTGTTCAGCCAAAGCACCCTGGTACAAATTTGACAGATCTTTTGCTCTTAAAATTTCAGATGGGCTAACCCCGCAATTGTATTGCATCAGACCTATGTCCAGAAAAAGAGGCTTTATAATTTTGGTGGAGGCATTGGCGTTTAAAGGCAGTCCATCAGCATTTGAGGATTGGATAATATGCACAAGCAGTGCTCGTTCAAAAATTTTTAAAGAGGCTTTTGTCTTTTCAATTCGCCGCTCAGGGTCCAGACGAGTATATTTGATCTGGCTTCCTACATGTGACGGTATGGATTTTAAAATGTGATCCATGCTGTCAATATCTGCTTTTGCATTATATTTTACAAGGGATTGAAGATAGGATTGATAAAGATCTTCGTGAACTGAAAAACTTTGATTTACCGAACCTGTCAGGAAGTATCGTTTAACCGCCTCAGGCATACCGCCAACCAGAAGATACGTTTTAAGTTGTTCAATGATTTTTAAATGGATGGTCTCAGTGATTGGCCTGAAATCTGAAAAACACGGCAGTTCCTCTGCAAGAATGCTCTTATCGGAGGCATTTAAAAACTCATAAAATGTCATGGGTCGCATCCATTCAAAAGAAACCCGGCCTACTGGAAAAGAGATGTTTTCAAGAGCAAACTCAAGCATTGATCCTGCGGCGATAATATGAAGATCAGGAAACTCTTCATAGAAATATCGAAGGCTTAATACCGCTCGCTCGCATTCTTGAATTTCATCCAGAAACAAAAGGGTCTTTCCCGGAACAATTCTTTGATTGGTGTGAACTTCGAGTTCTAAAATTAATTTTTGCGCAGACAGATCGCCCTCAAATATTTTGTGGGCGGTTCGATCTCGCTCCAGGTCCAGTTTTATGAATGAATCAAATTGATTTTTTCCCAGTTCGCAGACAGAATATGTTTTACCAACCTGCCGGGCACCCCGGATGATGAGAGGTTTTCTGAATGCTGAGTTTTTCCATTCAATCAGAACGGTATTTATCTTTCTGTCCATGTTGTATTTATTCCAAATCAGCTAAATTGTAATTTTACAAGGATAATATAGCTGTTTGTTTGTAATTTTACAAGGTTGATTTTATGCAAGGCCTATCCAAATATTTGAGTTGACATTCTTTTTATTAGTCATATAATGAATCATTGCTTGGGTAGTATATGGTTTAATATGCTGATTAAATAATATTTTTAGATTAAATAATTTTAAATTTTCTATTCTGTTTGTTAGTCAGAAGATATAATATGTCAATTTCCATAAGAGAGTATTTAAGGCGGGGCCCTTCAACGTCCAAAGAGATTCAGGCTGCAACAGGTTTGAGTCAAAGTTCTGTGGCGCGTCAGCTTAAGGGAATGGGAGACAGTGTTATTCAATTGCCCCAGGGCCGATCGGTAAAATATGCCGCCACATGCAATGCCTTTGGTGCGAATGATAAACTGCCCCTGGGGATGGTTGATGCCAGTGGAAACACAGTTTTAATCGCCTATCTGCGGCCGTTGAGCCATGGCGGATTCTTTGTGGAGCCTGCAGCACAGATTTCTCCTTTATTATTGGGTGAAAATAATGACGGCCTTTATGATGGTTTGCCATATTTTCTGTTTGATTTAAGACCCCAGGGCTTTCTGGGACGTCAGATTGCGCAGAAAATGGCCTCTTTATCTGATGATTTTCCGGGTGATCCAAGACATTGGAATACAAATCATATTGGCCGCTATTTAATGTCCAATGGAGATGATCTGCCGGGTAATTTCAAATTTGGCGAACAGGTGCTGCTTCGAGTCAGGCGCAATCCTGTAGCTGTCTTTGAAGATGACTATCCTGAACTTGCCGACAGTGTCATGAAAGGCAAGGTTCCCGGATCATCTGCTGGCGGAGAGCAGCCAAAATTTACAGGGTTTAATGGTGATTTGTTCTCGCATGTCATTGTTAAATTTTCCCCTCAAGGAAACAGTGATCTTGCTGAAAGGTGGCGTGATATTTTAATTACAGAATACCATGCTGCAAAAATTATACAGGAACAGGGCTTGCCCACCGCAGATACCCGACTTTTGGAAAAAGGTGAAAGACTTTTTCTGGAAACCCGGCGGTTTGACAGAATGGGAGAATATGGAAGAACAACAATGATTTCACTTCAGGCAATTGATGCGGAATTTGTCGGGTTGGGCACCAACTGGCCGCAAATGATAAAAGCCTTGTTTAAACAAAAATTTATCAGTGAACAAGATGTTCTTAATACGGAATTCTTATGGCATTTTGGCCGTCTGATCAATAATACAGACATGCACTCAGGCAATCTAAGCCTGTCCATGGAAAATGAAACATTCCGGTTGTTGCCGCTATACGACATGTGTTCCATGGGATTTGCACCCAAAAGCCCTGCTGAAGTTGCGCCATATCATTTTGTACCGCCTGACCCTGAAACGTTTAACATCAGCAAAGATCTGCTTAAAATCTTAAAGAAAACAGCATGTGATTTCTGGGAGAGCGTGGCCGGTGATGATAGAACTTCCAAAGAGTTTAAAAAATTTTTACAACATAAAACGCCAGTTCCTTAATCCATTTTTGAAGACGCCAAATAAAACGCATGTTAGCTTTTGTTTTTACACAAAAATTAAACTTTAGGGGTGAGTGTTATTGGTCTTGACTTTACGCAATGTGTGTAATATTTTATACGCAAATATAAACATATGGCTTTGTGTAATATCGGGATAAAAATGAAAAATCCATTCACGTATAGCAATATTGTCACCGGCCCTTATTTTTGTAATCGAAAAAAAGAACAGGAAGATTTGCTGGAATTTATCAGATCCTCCCAGAATGTATTGCTGTATTCTCATAGACGAACCGGTAAAAGCTCCTTGATCAAACAGCTTTTTCTCAATATCAAACAGCAGGCTCCGGAAATCGGAACGCTTTATATTGATCTTTATGGCACCACATCTGAAAAAGAATTTATGAGCCGGATTTTTCAACAATTGAATGTCCTGGAAACAAATACGGATAAACTTATAAACTTATTAAAAAGCAGTATTGATAAGTTTTCGTTTCAGATTGGAATTGATCCGAATACTAATTCGCCGACCATCACGCCAACATTCAATTCTGCAGACGAGAATCTGGTCTTAAAAAATCTTATGGAGCTGCTTGAAAAATTTTCTGCAAAACGAAAAATCGTCATTGCACTTGATGAATTTCAGGAGGTCGCCAAGTATACCGATGCCGACTCATTTGAAAAACGGCTGCGGTCTTATGTTCAGCATCATTCGAATATCTGCTATATTTTTTCCGGAAGTCAGCAGCATTTACTTACCGTCATGTTTCACTCTCAAGGCCGCGCGTTTTATCAACAGGCAGCAAGCTATCCGCTTAAACAGATTGAAACAAAGCATTATATCCCATGGATGAAACAATTATTTGACGAAGGTAATCTTTCAATTGAAAAAGCAAACTTAATAAAAATTGTCGACCAGTTTAAAAATCATCCCATGTATATTCAGTTATTTTGTTTTTTTCTATGGAGGGAACTGCAGCATACTCCCTGGAAAGAAGAGATGATCAATGGAATTGAAAGATCAATGATTGATCAAAAACATCTTGAATATCAAACCCTCTGGGATAATCTGTCCATAAATCAGAAAAAAACGCTTAAACTTATATTGATAAATGATGGCCAGAATCTTTTTGCTGCCCAGACGCTGATCACAGTCTCTATAAAAACAGCCTCTGTTGTCACCCGGTGTTTGAAAACGCTGTTGGAAAAAGAGGTTTTAGTGAAGAATGGTAGATATATAATTCAGGACCTACTTTTTAAAAAATGGCTTATCCTGAATACATAAGAATGCTGCTGGGCGAAAAGAAAGATAAACTTAAATCGCAAAATAAATGGTCCAACAGCTGGTCAGGTCAAATTTTTATCGTGTTTTCCACATAATTATTCTGCATGAGCAGCCAGCGTTATGGGGAAGAGTTGTTGAATATTCATATCTTCAATGCTAAAAGCTGTATGCAGGGATGTCCAGCAGAAATTCTGTTTGACAATACCTGGTTTTTAACCTATCGGATGAGTATTTCCCAAAACCGACACAACTTAATTTGAAGGAGAGCCAAGATGAGCATGATGAAGGAATTCAAGGCATTTGCAATGCGTGGCAATGTAGTGGATATGGCTGTTGGAATCGTAATTGGCGGTGCTTTCGGGAAGATTGTCTCGTCATTTGTTGCAGATGTCATCATGCCGCCGCTGGGCATGCTTCTGGGCAGGGTCAATTTTGCCAACCTCGCAGTTACGCTGAAAGCGGCCAGTGGAGATGTGGCTGCTGTGACACTGAACTATGGGAAGTTTATTCAGACTGCTGTGGACTTTGTGATCATCGCGTTTGCAATATTTCTGGTGATAAAGGGAATGAACTCACTGAAAAAGAAGGAGGAGGCAGCTCCTGAAGCACCGCCTGCGCCGTCGAAAGAGGAAATACTGCTTACCGAAATCAGAGATCTGCTCAAGCAGAAGTGATCCACCTGCAGATTCGAGCCAACTCATTGAATTCATGGCTTCAATCTTTAGGGTGTCATCAGTTTTTGTTTCAGGCCGGTTAGGCGAAGGGCGGTTTTGTTATTGTTCAGGGCAATTTCAAGGGCTTTTGAGGAACCCACCATGATTACCAGATGTTTGCCCCGGGTCATGGCGGTATATAAAAGATTTCGCTGGAGCAGAGGAAAATGGGCTGTGGTCAGCGCTATGATGACAGCAGAATATTCACTTCCCTGGGATTTGTGAACAGATATGGTATAGGCAAGGGACAGTTCGTCCAGTTCCAGGATATCATATTCCACCACCCGGCCGTCATAGTCCACCAGAAGCATGTTTTTTGATTTTATGACATCCAGGACAATTCCGATATCTCCGTTAAACACCTCTTTTTCATAATTATTTTTCAGGTGCATGACCTTGTCATTGGGCTTGAAGGTGATTCCCCGGGATTCGATGCCGCCTTTTGAGGTGTTCAATACCTGCTGAAGCTGGTGGTTCAGGTTGATGGTGCCGGCAGCACCCCTGTGCATGGGGGTAAGCACCTGGACTTCATTAATATGGGGAAAAGCTTTGGGGATGCGACTGGAACACAGTTCCAGAATCGTGTCCACTACTTTTTCAGGCTGGCCGGTTTCTATAAAATAAAATTCAGACAGTTCTCCTGATCTGGCTTTTTGAAACTGCGGCATTTCGCCGTTTCTGATGCTGTGGGCATACATGATGATCGGGCTTTGGGCCGCCTGCCGGAATATTTTTGTCAAAGAAAAGACATTTACCGTATTTGATTCAATAATATCCAGAAGAACATTGCCCGGCCCCACAGACGGCAGTTGAAAGGTGTCTCCCACGATAATGATACTGGCGCTTATGGGCAAAGCTTCAAGAAGGCGGTACATCAAGATGGTATCCACCATGGAGGCCTCGTCCACAATAAAGACATCCAGTTCAAGGGGATTTCCAAAATGCCGTTCAAAGCTCTGGTTTTCATGGTCAAATCCCAGCAATTTATGCAGGGTGGATGCTTTTTTTCCGGTGACCTGGGACAGGCGCCGGGCTGCTCTGCCCGTAGGGGCTGCCAGTGTTATTCTCAGGTTCTGGAGGCTGAATATTTCGCATAAGGCCCGTATAAGAGTAGTTTTCCCTGTTCCGGGCCCGCCTGTGATGACCACTATTTTTTCTTCCATGACTTTGGCCACAACATCAAGCTGTTCTTCAGACAGCGTGACAGCCAGCCGGGTTAAGACCTTGTCAAGGATTTCATCCTGGCTCAGCGGGCAGGCGGTTTTGGGAAATGACAGCATGGCTTTTATACGGGATGCGATTCCTGATTCTGCCGTGTAAAGCCTTTTCAGATATACCTGGGTATCATTGTTTTCTTCAATTACCCGGATATCACCGATATGTTCCAGAGCCTGAAGCGCTTGTTCAAATTTTTCTTTTGCCACACCGGCAAGCGCTGCTGCTGAATGAAACAATTCATTTTTGAGACCATATACGTGACCGTCCTGTTCAGCGGCCAGCAGACAGTGGATCAGACAGGCTTTAAGCCGGTTTTCATCATCCTTGGTAACGCCGGATTTTAAGGCAATCATGTCTGCGATGGAAAATCCGATATCCGGCAGATCGCCTGCAATGGTGTACGGATTGTCCTGTAATATCTCCAATGCCTTTGATCCGTATGTTTTAAGAATAATGGCAGCATGGTGGACACTGACGCCATTTTCCTGCAAAAACTGCATTACCCGCCGCACCGCATGATGGGTGTTCCAGGCATATTCAATCAGTTTTTGTTTGCCTGCGCCAATGCCGCTGATTTCCTTGAGGCGGTCAGGTTCGTTTTCAATAACATCCAGTGTGGTTTCCTGAAAATGATCCACGATTTTATCTGCAAGCGATTTTCCAACGCCGGATATGATTCCGGAACCCAGATACTTTCGAATGCCTGAAACCGTGGCCGGCAGAATAACCGTGAAGGTTTCTACATTGAACTGATCTCCATATCTGGCATGGGAAGACCAGTTCCCGGTGATTTCAAGGCTTTCGCCTTCATATATGCCGGCAAGATGACCCACAATGGTGACAGGATCACTGATTTTGGGAATTTTGAGTTTGGCAACCGTATAATGATTGTCCGGATTTTTGAAGGTGACGTGATGAAGAATGCCTTTAAGGGTTATCATTTATACTTGATTGCGGTGTTTTATATTCTGGATGATCCACTGGGCTGCAGCAAACAGATTGTCTGCCACATGATCCGGGTGAATGTTCCGGGACAGGAGTGCAGGCAGCGCTGCATTCCCATTCCCAGTTCTGACCAGAACTGTGGTTTTGCATCCGGCATTTAAGCCGCACTCCATATCCGTGGCGCTGTCGCCGACCATTATTGCTTTTGAAAGATCAATCCGGTGTTTTAAAATAGCCTGTTGAATGAGTCCCGGGGCAGGTTTTCTGCACGAGCAGTTGTCTTTTGGCAAATGGGGGCAAAAAAAGATATCTGTAATATGGCCCCCGGCTTTTTTTACACCATCTGTCATTTTTTTGAAAATCGCGGTTAATGTTGAAGGGTCTGCCATTTTTCTTCCGATGATGCTTTGATTGGTGATAATGATAATTTTGAAATCATGCTCACATAAAAGCGCAATGGCTTCCGGGCTTTTGGGGATAAACTCAAATTCTGAAGGGGTTTTAATATAATCAGCAGAATCTTTGTTGATCACACCATCCCTGTCCAGAAAAACAATATGGCTCATACGCTTTGCCTTTCTATCAAACTATTCTGCCACCGCAAAAGCAGAACCAAAGCCTTGAGTGATTATTTTTTCGCTGAAAGTGATGGCATCCTGCAAATTGCTGAATCTGCCGATTCTGACTCTGTAAAAGGTTCCCCGGTCATCTGTAAACGTTTCAATATGTGCGTTTTCATATGTTTTTGATAATTTGTCCCGGTATTTTTCCGCATTGGTTTTTACCTTGAATGCACCGATCTGTACTGTAAAATTTCCTTTCCAGTAATCCAAAGGTGTAAAGGTGACCGGAGTTTTTGTTTTTTCTGAATATGAGGCTGCCTGACCCAGGGCGGTGACTCTTACCTGGGCAGTTCCCGGTCCTACAATACCGATGCGTTTGGCACCGGTATAGGACAGATCGATAATTCGTCCTGCAATAAAGGGTCCCCGGTCATTTATTCTGACAATAATTTTTTTGTTGTTTTCCAGATTATGCACACTGACCCAGGTGTTCATGGGAAGAGTTTTATGGGCGGCGGTCATGTCATACATATTGTAACGTTCACCATTGGAGGTTTTTCTGCCATGAAACTGACTGCCATACCAGGACGCTTTTCCTGTCTGGACAAATCCGGTGGCGCTGTGAATGGGGGTATACCTTTCCCCTTTCACTTCATAGGGCCTTTGAGTGGCCAGATGTTTTTTGTTGTATGCCGGAGTCTTTTTATCATAGGTTGAAGATTCTCCGGGCGGGATATGGCCTGAACCATAGGTATTATCAAGGGCGGAAGAGCATCCGGTAATGCAAACCGTAAATATGAACAGCATCAGAATAGCAATTTTTAATTTCAAAAAACAAGCTCCATTTATTTATCAGTCAAGGGCCAGTGTCAATACATCTTTCATTTTATCAACATAGTGAAACTCAATTGTGTCTTTAACATAATCCGGTACATCTTCCATATCTTTTTTATTCCACAGCGGCAGAAGAATGGTTTTAATGCCGGCACGGTGAGCCGCGATGACTTTTTCCTTTATGCCTCCGACCGGCAGCACTTCTCCTCTGAGGGTGATTTCTCCGCTCATGGCCAGTCTTTTTTTTACACATCGTCCAGTCATCAGAGATGTCAGGCAGGTCAGCATGGCAACCCCGGCAGACGGACCGTCTTTGGGAATGGACCCTTCGGGCACATGGATATGAATATCATTGTGATCAAAAAAAGTTTCGTCTATATTTAATTTTTTTGCATTGGCCCGGATAAAGCTTAATGCAGTGGTTGCCGATTCTTTCATCACATCTCCAAGCTGACCGGTCAGGGACAGTCCTTTTCCGCCGGTCATTGCAACCGCTTCGATAAACAGGATTTCACCGCCGTAAGGAGTCCAGGCAAGCCCCACAACAACACCGGGATTTTCTTTTCTTAAGGCCATGTCCGGCATGTTGGGAGCCGGTCCCAGATATTCATGCAGGTTATCCTGGCGGATCAATAATTCAGTGGCCATCTCTTCTGCAATTTTACTGGCAACCCCGCGACAGACAGAACCAATATGCCGTTCAAGGTTTCTCAATCCGGATTCTCTGGTATATCCGGAAATTATTTTTTTAATAGCGCCTGTGGTGATTTTAATCTGGGATGCATTCAGGCCATTGGCTTCTCTTTGTCTGGGAATCAGGTAGCGGGTGGCTATCTTGAGTTTTTCTTCCTTGGTATAGCCGTTGAGCTCTAAAACCTCCATCCGGTCTCTCAATGGTGCCGGAATGGTGTGAAGGACATTTGCGGTGGTAAGAAACATGACATCGGAAAGGTCAAAGGGGACATCCAGGTAATGATCGGAAAAGGAAAAATTTTGCTCCGGATCCAGAACCTCAAGAAGCGCTGAAGACGGATCTCCGTGATAGGAGGAATCCACCTTGTCGATTTCATCCAGCATGAACACCGGGTTTTTAGTGCCGGCTTTTCTCAGATGCTGGATGATTCTTCCGGGAAGGGCACCGACATAGGTTCTTCTGTGTCCTCTGATTTCTGCTTCATCCCGCAGTCCTCCTAACGCAATTCTGACAAATTTTCGTCCAAGGGCCTTGGCAATGGACCGGCCCAGAGATGTTTTTCCTGTGCCCGGCGGGCCTGAAAAACAAAGGATCGGCCCTTTTGAATCTTTTTTCAGTTTGCGGACAGCCAGATATTCAAGGATTCGTTTTTTGGGTTTTTCAAGACCAAAATGATCGTTATTCAAGATTCGACGGGCTTCTTTTATGTCCAGTTTATCCTTGGAGCGTTTCTGCCAGGGCAGGGATGTCAGCCAGTCCAGATAGCTGGATGCCACCACATATTCAGAAGAAGACGGGTGCATTCTGGCCAGGCGCTGCAACTCTCTTTGCCCTTCTTTCCGGGCTTCTTCAGAAAGCCCCCTGTCTTTGATTTTTGTCCGGTATTCCTTGATTTCCACGCTTTCATCTTCGGTTTCACCCAGTTCGTCCTTGATGGCTTTAAGCTGCTGTCGAAGATAGTATTCTCGCTGGCGTTTATCCATATCTTCTTTGACCTGACTTTGGATTTTGGAGCCCATTTCAAGGATTTCCAGTTGATCATTCACCAGGCGGGTTACTTTTTTCAGCCGTTTATTAACATCTATAAGCTCGATCACTTTTTGCTTTTCTTTCACCGGGGCATTGATGGTGGAGGCGACCATATCTGCAAGAACGTTTGGTTCCTGAAGAGATTTAATCATATGTGCCATCTCTGAGGGCAGTCCCGGAGACAGGTCCACTATTTTTTCATACTGCTCTACGATATTGGCCATTAACGCACGGTTTTCTTTATTCCGGTCAGCGTTCTTGCTTTCCATGATGCTGATCTTTGCCTGCATGTACTGTTTGTTCTGTAAAAATTCTAAAACCCGGAAGCGGTTCAGCCCCTGGATCAGCAGCTGGGCCTTGTTATCTTCCATTTTGGACATTTTTAAAATAATGGCCACGGTGCCGATGCGATGCAGATCCTCGGCAGTATGTTTGGTATCAATATCATTTTTTTTTGAGAGCAAAAGGCCCAGCATGCGGTTTCCGGCCATGGCCTCATCAATCAGTTCAACAGCCTCGTGCTGGATGAGAACCAGAGGTAAAACCATTTTTGGGAAAAGATTGGTGTCAACAATAGGCAGAATGGGAATGATATCCGGGATATTGTCAGAGGAGATGCTGTTTGAGGCGTGTCTGAGATCATCCATTAGTATCTGGTTCCTTTCGGGAGCTGCAGCTTAAGTGAAGTCCATGGAGATATTGTGTTTGTTTTGAATGTCCGGTTTTATGAGTTTTCCTAAAACCAGTTCCAGAAAGCCATCTGAAAAAACAGCGGAAACCTTTTCCATATTGATTACACTGGGAAGATACAAGACCCGCTCAAAAGGTCCGAACTGAATTTCAGCAAGCCGGTAAGTTGCTGTTCTGTCCGGATGATTGCATCGCCTGTTTCCTGTTATTTTTACAGCTTTATTGCTGACTTCAATGGCAATATCTTCTTTGCTGACCCCTGCGATTTCCGCCTGGATAACAATTTCAGTTCTTGTTTCATATATGTCCATCTGGGGTTTCCACAGTCGTTTGGAAAAACAGAACATGGGACTGACAGATTGAAATATTTCCTCAAAAGATTTTTCTTCTGCAGCGTATTTTTCGATATTGTCACCGAAATGAATTTTTATGTGCTCCATGTCAAGCTCCTGATGATTCCGTTAGATCAGATCATCTGATAATTTTTAGAAATACCATCTGTATAGGGTCTTGTAAAGCTGTATATGAAAATATGCGTGCCTTGGGCTGCTGTTGCAGGTCATCTAAAAGGCGGGCTTTAAAAAGTGATGACCCAGAATGTAAGTATGCAGGACATTGAAATGGTGGCAATAATGATAAATAAACTCAGAACCAAGTCTGAAGACATCCGCTTCATTGGCAAATCCTCCGTCTGGAACAAATATGGTTGGGAACGGTTAAATCTTATTTTTAAAAATTAGATTTATACAAAAAATGTGCCAGCGTGTCGGCGGTGTGTGGATGTTTTGAAATTAAGCAGGAATACAGACTGCCAGGTTAAAAAACAGGTCAGGTTTTGTCCAGAATTTTTCGCAGAGCACTTGCAAATTCATTCAGGGAAAATGGTTTCTGGATAAATCCGTGAGAATCCTTATTTAAAAATCCTTCAATCTTATCATCCACGGCATAGCCTGTGGAAATCAGAATTTTTGCTTCTTTTTTGATTTCCTTAATTTCAGAAAAGGCCTGTTTCCCGTCCATTACAGGCATGACCAGATCCAGAACCACCAGGGAAATGTCTTTGTGATACAGTTTGAATATTTCTACAGCTTCCAGACCGTTTCTTGCAATCATCGGGGTGTATCCCAGTTTTTCCAGAAAATTTTTCCCCACATTGATGACCTCCTGTTCATCGTCAACCAGCAGAACGGTTTCCGAGCCTTTTTGTATCTGTTCAAAGGGTTTTGGGAGTTCTTCGATGTTTTTGTCTTTCGGTGTTTTTTTCGAAGCGGGCAGACAGACATGAAAGCTTGCGCCAAACCCTTTTTTGCTGTCAACAAGAATAAATCCGCCATGGTTTTTAACAACCCCGAAAACAGTTGACAGACCAAGACCCCGGCCTTTTTTATCCCCGATTTCTTTGGTGGAGAAGAACGGATCAAATATTTTTTTCTGGGTCTCTTTATCCATACCGATCCCGGTATCTTTTATGGTGATCCGGATATAGGGTCCGGGTTTTATTTCAAAAGGATAGTCATGATCTTTTTCAATGATGATATTTTTAGTGATCGCATAGATATCTCCCTGGCCCGGCATTGCCTGGGAGGCATTTATCAGCAGGTTTAAAAAAACCTGTTCAAGCTGGGATTGATCCGCCTCCACCAGATGAAGATCTTTTTCAAAATCTTCGTGAACAGTGATATCTTTTCGAGTGGGCTTGAAAAGGTTCAGGGCCAGAACAACCAGTTCGTTTGTATTCAGGGTGGTGATCTGATATTTGCCGCCTCTGGCAAAGCCAAGCAGCCGGCTGGTCAGTTCTGCAGCTGTCTTTACAAGGTTTGTGATATGCCGGGTATGGGATCTGACTTTTTCAACAGCGGTCATATCGATCTGCATCAGTGATAAATGGCCCTGGATGCCCATCAGGATATTATTGAAATCATGGGAAATTCCACCGGCAAGAACGCCAATGGCTTCCATCTTCTGGGCCTGCTGAAGCTGTGTCTGGAGCAGTTTGAGTTCTGAAATATCGGTGATGATAATGATAAACCCTTTATCCGGGTCTTTTTTGTCTATTCTTGATGCCCGTATTCTGCAGTCCAAAAAACTGTTGTCTTTTCTTTTCAGCCGGGTTTCTATCAGTGCATTTCCGTATTTGTCTGCAGTTGAATAAAGGCTTTTACCCACCCGGTTGAATTCAAAATCATCATCATACAGCAGTCTGGTATTACGGCCTTTTAATGAACCCTCCTTATACCCGAGCATTGAGTAAAAAATAGTATTTGCCCAGCCCAGTACCCGGTTTTTTATGATGGCAATGCCCGCAGGAGACGTTTCCAGTATAAGTTTCATTTCTTCCGGGGTTAATTTGGCATCATCCGGATTAAAGGGCTCATGAATGGTTTGAGGATCACCTAAACATATCGTATAATCGTTGGTCTGCGGGTTGGTTTCCATGAAAAAACTACCTGTCCATAGTGTCTTAAAAATTTGACTGTCAGCTCACTAATTGATAAGTATAGCAGACTTTTTTTATTAATAATATAAGACCAGGAAAAATGATACCTCAAAAAATACGATTTTTTCTTTTAAGATATTACCCGGCACTTGTCTGCGGAGTTGGTCTTGCACTTTCATTTCCCCGGCTGCAGTTGTCTTTTCTGGCTTTTTTCGCACTGGTCCCTTTGTTTTTGTCCATACGCAATCTGTCATCAAAACAAGCCTTTATTTTCGGATTCTATACCGGCCTTTTTTATTTTTCAACCCTGATTTACTGGATTGTGCCCACGGTGCATATATATGGCGGTCTGCCGGTTATTCTTGCTGTGTGTACACTGTTCTGTTTATGTCTGTATCTGGCATTATACCCTGCAGTTTTTGCGTATCTGGTCAAAAAATTATCTTTTGATACCTGGTATGCACCGCTTTTAGCAGCAGCCTTATGGACCGGTCTTGAATATACACGGACATATGCATTTACCGGATTTCCCTGGGGGGGGCTTGGATACAGCCAGTATCTGAATTTGAGGTTTATTCAGATGGCCGATTTTACAGGGGTTTATGGCGTATCCTTTCTGATTGTTCTTGTAAATTTTGTCCTGGCATCTGTCTGGGTGTCATGGAGGGAAAAACACAGAACTTTCATCTGTGCGCCGGCATATACCCTTATTTTCCTGGTAGCGGCATTCGGCTACGGGCAGTACAGAATAGCACAGATACATACGCACATGCAGTCCGCACCCAAAACGGTTGTCAGTGTTGTTCAGGGCAATATTGAACAGGATGTGAAATGGGATGAAGCGTTTAAAACCCGTACCGTGGAAAAATATCTGAGTCTGTCTTCTGATGCGCTTCAAAAGCACCCGGATCTGGTGATCTGGCCCGAGACAGCGCTGCCGTTTTATTATGGATATGATCAGGTGTTGTCCGGCAAAGTGGATGCGTTTATACGGCAATCAGATACATTTTTTCTGATCGGCAGTCCGGCGTTCACGGCAGATGAAAAATCAATACAATATTTTAACCGGACCTATATGCTCAATCCCTTTGGCATGGTTTCAGGAATGTACGATAAAAATCATCTGGTTCCCTTTGGGGAGTATGTGCCTTTTGGAGAATATCTGACCTTTCTTGGAAAAATCACAGCCCAGGCAGGCAATTTTTCCACCGGGGATGGACAGTTTAACCCACTGGTATTTAAGGATAAGAGGAAAACAGGTGTTCTGATCTGTTTTGAAATCTTATTCCCGTCCATATCCTCGGCTTTTGTAAAAAACGGCGCTGATATTCTTACAACAATCACCAATGATGCCTGGTTCGGGAATACTTCTGCTGCTTTGCAGCATTTTTCCATTTCAGTATTCCGGGCTGTTGAAAATCGAAGAAGTCTGGCAAGGGCTGCAAACACCGGGATATCCGGGTTTGTTGATCCCACTGGTAAAATTCTTGATGCCAGTGTGTGGTTTACGGATGCAGTGGTAACAAGACCGCTTGTTATTCTTGATCGAATCAGTTTTTATACGACACATGGAGATCTCTTTGCCATAATCTCCATAGTTGCAATTTGCTTTGTTTTCATGGTAAAAGGTGCCGGAAAGATATTTGGAAAAAAAGTCTGGGGGAAATCAAAATGAGTATAGAATTAAAGCAGAATCTTCAATCCATTTATACCAAAGCTGAAAAACTCAAGGAGTATCTTTGACCTTCCTGTAAAACAGAACCGCCTTGGTGAGATAGAACATTTCATGGCCAAAGAAGATTTCTGGCAGGACCAGGAAAGGGCCACTGCCTTTTTAAAGGAAAGAACCTATTTGTCAGATATTCTGGAAACCTGGGAGCAGATTTATAAAGAGATCGAGGATGCGGACATCCTTCTGGAAATGGCCCAGGAAGAATCAGACAAAGAGAGTGAAAAAGAAGTGAGTCTTCTCTTGTCTGACCTTGAGAAAAAAATTAAAAAATTTTCTGTCCAGATCACGCTTGATGGCGAAGATGATGATAAGGATGCGATTGTTTCCATCAATGCCGGAGCCGGGGGAACAGACTCCCAGGACTGGGCTGAAATGCTGTTTCGCATGTATACCCGCTGGATGGATAAAAGAGGATACAAATATCAGGTGGTTGATTTTCAGCCCGGGGATGAAGCCGGATTGAAAGGAGCGACATTGCGGGTATCCGGAAAATACTGTTACGGGTTCATGAAAGTGGAATCCGGCGTTCATCGTCTGGTCCGGATTTCCCCCTTCAATGCCAGTGGAAAACGCCACACCTCTTTTGCCTCTGTTTTTGTATATCCGGAAATCAAGGATGAAATCAAGATCGATATTGATGAAAGTGATCTTCGCATTGATGTGTACCGGGCCAGCGGAGCAGGTGGCCAGCACGTGAACAAGACCAGCAGTGCAGTGCGGATCACCCATCTGCCGACGGGTGTCGTGGTTCAGTGTCAGCAGGAATCCTCCCAGCACCGCAATAAGGAAATCGCATACAAGGTGTTAACTTCAAGGCTGTATCAGCTTGAAAAGCAGAAGCAGGAGGAGAAAATGCAGAATCTTCATGACGGCAAAGACGATATTGCCTGGGGAAATCAGATCCGTTCCTATGTGCTGCACCCCTATCGTCTGGTAAAAGATCATCGGAATGATTTTGAAATGTCAGATGTGGACCGGGTGCTCAATGGCGATCTGGACCCCTTTATTGAAGGGGTATTGCTGTCTTGACCATTGATCCGATTTTGATCATCGAACAGTTTTATCCGCCACAGACACAGCTTTATCAAGTTTTAGTGGTTCACAGTCGAATTGTTACCCAAAAAAGTCTTGAAATTGCAGAACATCTGTCCGGTCTTGATCCAGATGTGGAGTTTATTAAAACGGCTGCCATGTTGCATGACATCGGTATCTTCAAGACCCGGGCACTGTCCATTGGCTGTACCGGAACTGATCCGTATATCCGGCATGGATATCTGGGCCGCAAACTTCTGGATGAACTGGGTCTTCCGCCTGAGTACGGGCTGGTTTGTGAGCGTCACACCGGGGCGGGTATTACCAGAGAAAATATTGTGTCAAACACCCTTCCCTTGCCTCCAAGGGACATGGTTCCGCAAAGTCTGGAGGAAAAAATCATCTGTATTGCGGATAAATATCATTCCAAGAATCCAAAATACTCAGATCAGAAAATGACCGTGGAAAGCATACTTGAATCATTGGAGAAAATTGATGATTCTCATGCCCGAAGATTTTCAGGATGGGTGAAGGAATTTAATCTCAAGCAATGGTGATATATCGCCTGTTTGATGAAATAAAACTATTCAGGGGCGGATATGTCGTCTCCTGGCTGCTGCGGATTATAGTTTGATCTGCTGGATAGTGCAGGGGCAGTTTATCATATCTGAGATATGTTTCTGGACCCGTGCTCTGTCTCCGGTGGTATAAAAATTAAAACAGGGTTCATGGGTCTTGCGGGTTAATAGATCAAATTGCGCCAGCACCCGTCGGGTATGTGCGGCAACAGCGCCGGAAGGATCAATGATGGTCACGGCATCTCCGGCTATTTCCCGGATTACATTTGTTAAAAACGGATAATGTGTACAGCCTAAAACAAGGGTATCCACCCCTTTTTCCAGCATGGGCACAAGATATTGTTCCAGAAGATCCCGTGCTGCCGCGCTGTCCTGATTTCCCTGTTCGACCAGTTCCACAAGGCCATGTCCCGGCTGGATAAAAACCTCAATGCCTTCAGCATATTTCATGAATGTTTCTTTGAACAGTCGCCCGTTAAAGGTGTTCTCTGTGGCAAGAACACCGATTTTTTTTGTCCGGGTCTGTAAAGCAGCCGGTTTGAGCGCAGGTTCCATCCCGATAAACGGAATTTGATATGCTGACCTGAAATCATCAATGGCCACAGCAGTAACGGTATTGCAGGCAATAACAATCAGTTTGCAGTCAAGTTTTAAAAGAAATTCAATGCTTTTTTTTGCCAGGCGCAAGGCCTCGTCTTTTGTTTTAGAGCCATACGGGCAATTGCCGCTGTCTGCCAGATAATGAATGGATTCATCCGGAAGGTGTTTTCGGAGTTCCTTTAAGACACTAAGGCCCCCGACACCTGAATCAAAGATGCCAATTGGATTTTCGTGCATGATGTATTAAAAGGGAATATCATCATCCGGAACCGGTCCTGAGCCTCCGGCCATGCCCGGATTTGTCTGACCCTGGTAGTGATCATCAGGCGCATAATCATTTTTTTGATATCCGCCGCCATTCTGATATCCGCCCTTGGGGCTCTGGGTGTCGGATTTTCCGCCCAGAAACTGAAAATTTGTGGCCACGATTTCTGTGGTATAGTGAGTCTGTCCGTCTTTTTCATAGCTGCGGGTCTGCAGGCGGCCTTCAATATAAATCTGGCTGCCCTTTGACAGGTATTTTTCACAGGTTTCAGCCTGTTTGCCGAAAACAACGATGCGATGCCATTCTGTTTTTTCCTGGCGGTCCCCGGAAGTTTTGTCTGTCCATTGTTCACTGGTTGCAATGGAAAAATTAACCACTGCCAGTCCCTGTTGGGAATATCTGATTTCCGGATCTTTTCCCAGTCTTCCAATCAGCATTACTTTATTGAGCCCTGCCATGTGTGTTCTCCTGTTTTTGGATAAAGGTTGTGTGGCGTTTTAAGTTTTAAAATATTTACCTGATTCAAAACCCGGTGTCAAAGAGATAATTTTTTGCATGGACTGACCTTGAATAAATCCCGAAAAATTTGTCTTGACAACTTTACATATTTGATGGATGATGGGCCCATAAGATTTATTGTTGAAATGAGGGTGTAAAATGCTTAATCCAGATTCTCCGATTCCATTGTATCATCAGCTTGCAAGGATTTTGATGGATCAGATTCATTCCGGCAGGTACCTGCCAGGTGATGTCATGGTTTCTGAAACAGGGATGGCCAAAAAATATGGTATCGGTCGTCCCACTGTCCGCCAGGCCATGGATATTCTGGTCAGAAAAGGGCTTGTTCTCAGGAAAAGAGGTTCAGGCACCTATGTGGCCCGGCAGGACCATCAGGTGGATCTGTTTTCCCTTGCCGGCACTTCCCAGGCATTTTTGACAAAAGGCATCCGAACGGTCATGCAACCGGTTGAAAAAACAGTTCACAAAAAAATTACCCATGACAGCGCCAACCCTTTTAACGGGAAATCAGCCTTCTTTTTATCCCGTCTGATTCTGGTGGAAAAAGATCCGGTATTGCTGGAGGAATTTTATTTTCATCCGGAACTGTTTTTGGGTCTGGATGCGCTGGATCTTGAAACCCAGTCCATTTCAGGCATGGTGGCTGATCATTATTATTTAAAACCCACCACCGGCAGACAGTGTTTTAAAATTTCATTTCTGTCAAAGGCAAGGGCCCGGTTGTTAAATCTTGAAAAGGACAGTCCCATTCTTGAAGTGGAAAGAACCTTGAATTTTCCCGGAGCTGACAAAGCAATCTTCTCAAGGCTGTTCTGCAGGACAGATACCTTTGCCTTTTCCCAGACCATGGATCTTAAAAATGAGAGATCAGAATTTAATATATAAGGATCAGGAGAAAAACCGATGAAAAACAGGGGGTATTACGGTGACTACGGCGGGGCGTTTCTGCCCGAGATTCTGGTGGCCACCTTTGATGAACTTGAGACAGCCTTTGAAAAAATCAAAAACGATCCGGATTTCTGGAAAGAATATGAAACCCTGATGTCCACATATTCCTGCAGGGCAACACCGTTGACCTTTGCGCAGAATCTGACCCGGGAATTTGGCGGGGCAAAAATATATATCAAGCGCGAAGATCTGAATCATACCGGTGCGCATAAAGCCAACAATGTCATGGGACAGGGTCTTCTGGTCAAGCGCATGGGCAAAAAGCGGGTGATTGCAGAAACCGGCGCAGGTCAGCATGGCGTGGCAACAGCGACCATGGCAGCCAAATTCGGATTTGACTGCACGATTTATATGGGAGAAGTGGATGTGCTGCGCCAGCGGCCCAATGTGTTCTGGATGGAACAGCTGGGCGCAACCGTTGTCCCGGTAACAGACGGAACAAGAATCTTGAAAGATGCCATCAATGAAGCGTTCAGGGATTGGGTCACTCATATGGATACCACCCATTATGTGCTGGGCACGGCCTGTGGTCCGCATCCGTTTCCGGAAATGGTGTCTTATTTTCAGTCCATCATCGGCAAGGAAGCCAGACAGCAGATTCTGGCAGCAGAAGGAAAACTTCCCAAACGGGTGTATGCCTGTGTGGGCGGAGGGTCCAATGCCATGGGGCTTTTTTCTGGATTTTTTAATGATCCGGTGGAACTGGTCGGGGTTGAGGCCGGAGGAAAAGGGCTGGATTCAGGTATGCATGCCTCCCGTCTGAAATCAAAGGATGCCAGTTGCGGTATTGCCCAGGGGTATAAAACCTATTTTCTCCAGGACAGTGACGGCCAGATGAAAGAAACCAGTTCGATCTCGGCAGGTCTGGATTATGTGGGGGTATCTCCTATCCTTTCAGCCATGCATGACAAGGGGACTGCCCGGTTTGAAAGCGCCACGGATGAAGAAGTGATTGCCGCTTTGAAGCTGACCATGAAAAAAGAGGGCATCATCCCGGCCCTTGAATCCGCCCATGCCTTTGCCCAGGCATTCAAGGAAGCCCCGACCCTGTCAAGGCAGGATGTTATTATTATCAATCAGTCCGGCAGGGGGGATAAGGATATTTTTACGGTGGCAGATGCAGTGGATGACCCGAAATGGAAAGAATTTATAATTAAAAAGGCAAAAGAATATCATGCTTGAATCTTATATAAAACAACGGCGTAAAGAAAAAGATATCCTGTTGATGACTCATATTGTCATGGGATATCCATCCTTTGAAGACTCCTATGAAATTGTCCGGCAGATGGTGGCGGCGGGTGTGGATTTAATGGAGCTGCAGATTCCGTTTTCAGAACCCATGGCCGACGGCCCGGTGATTTTAAAAGCCAATCAAAAAGCGTTGGAAAATGGGTCCACGGTACAAAAATGTCTGGATTTTGCTCAAAAAGTCACCACGGATTTTGCCATCCCGTTTTTATTTATGAGCTATGCCAATATCCTTTATAAATACGGCATGGAAAATTTTTCAGACCAGATGGCAAAAATGAATATTAAAGGCGCCATTGTGCCGGATCTTCCCCCGGAAGAGGGTGCGGATTATTTAAAGGCCATGAATAGAAACCATCTGTGTCCGATTTATATTTTTTCACCACAAACCAGTGACCAACGACTGTCATATCTGTCTTCCTTTGCAAAAGGATTTGTCTATTGCGTTGCCCGAAAAGGCGTGACCGGCAAACAAACCGCATTCTCAGCGGATCTGTCTGCTTATCTTGTGCGGTGTAAAAAAGCCACCAGTCTGCCTTTGGCCGTAGGATTCGGGGTCAGGGAAAAAGCAGATGTGGACTATCTGAAAGGCAAGGCAGATATCGCTGTTATCGGTTCCCAGACCATCCGGATTGTGGATGAAAAAGGTGCGGGTGCTGCAGGTGATTTTATCCGCAGTATTCTATAAAAAACACTGCGGATAAAATATAATGAAAAATTTAAAATATTTTATACTTTCATGCCCGGCAGGTTGAGGGATGCTGTATTGCCGCCGCACACAGCCAGTGCCTGACCTGTGATATAGCTTGCTTCATCGCTTGCCAGAAATAAAATGGCATTGGCAACTTCTTCGGGGTGTCCGTAACGCCTGAGTTCACATCTGGTGCCCAGCTTGTCTCCCTTGCCTTTTGCCCTGGCATAATCGAATACCGGCTGCGTCATTCCGGTTTCAATCAGACCGGGACAGACTGCATTGACCCGGATGTTAAACCCGCCAAGATCGCAGGCCAAAGTCCGGGTATAGTTGATAACCGCGGCCTTGCTGGCGCTGTAAGCATTTCCACCAGCTCCGGATCGGATACCTGCCACAGAGGCCGTATTGACGATGGCACCATTTTTACTTTTAATCAAATGGGGGACAGCATATTTTGCCGCATACACAGCCCCCAGAACATTTACAGCATATACCTTATGCCAGTCTTCACCGTCCTGGTCTTCCGGGCCGCAGAGAATTCCGGTAATTCCGGCATTATTACAGACAATGTCCAGATGTCCGTATTCTTTTACAGCCAGATCCACCAGCGATTTGACCTCTTCTTCGCAGCTGACGTCCGTGATCTGCCCAACCGCCTGTCCACCCTGCGCTTTTACAAGTTCCAGGGTCTGGTCCAGGGCATCTTTCTGCATATCCGCGATTACCAGCCTTGCGCCTTCTCTTGCGAACAGAACAGCGGATGCCCGCCCGATTCCACTGGCACCGCCGGTAATAATGGCAACTTTATCTTTCAGTCTTGGGGGTCTGTCGGGGCTCATTTTCTATCTCCTGATTTTTTAATTTTTGGATGTTATTTTAGCATTAAGGACTTCTCTTATAATATCCGGCAGGGGTTGGTCAATAACCGGTTTGGTGATAAATCTTGAAATCCCCATTTCAAGCGCCCGGGTTTCAGAAATTTCTTCATTGTAGCCGGAGCATAAAATGATCGGCAGATCCCTGCGGATATTAAAAATATTTCTGGCCAGTACTTCTCCTGTCATCCGTGGCATTGTCATGTCGGTCAGAACCAGATCAAATCGCATGGGATCATTTTTGAAAGCTTCCAGCGCAAGTTTTCCATCCGGAAAGCAGTCAACCGCATAACCATAGTCAGATAAAAGTTCCCGGGTGGATTCCAGAATGCTTTGTTCATCATCCACGATCATGATTCTTTCGTTTCCCCTGGCAGAAAGGATGTCTATTTTTTCAATTTTTCCCCCTGCTGATGTCTCTTCGGTTTCAGGAAGGTAAACAGTGAATGTGGAGCCTTTCCCTTTGATACTGCTTGCTTTTATAACCCCGTTGTGTTCTCTGATGATGGCATAGACTAGGGAAAGTCCCATGCCGGTTCCTTTGCCGATTTTTTTTGTAGTGAAATAGGGTTCAAAGATCCGGTCTAAAGTTTTTGGGTCCATACCATGCCCTGTATCTGTAACCTCCAGTCTTGCATATTTCCCCGACAGAATCTGCAGGTGATCTGCCTGGGACTCGGATATCCAGGTATCCGTCAAATCGACAGATAATATGCCGCCTGTCTTATTCATGGCATGATATGCATTGGTGCACAGGTTCATGATGACCTGATGTATTTTGGCCGGATCTGCAAGTACCCTGGCTTGGGAATTGATATTTTCCTGAATATCTATGGTAACAGGAATGGAGGGCCGGAGAAGCTTCATGGCTTCCATAATAATGGGAGACAGCGCCTGGGAAGATTTTTCGTATTCTTCTTTCCGGCTGAAGGTAAGAATTTGTTTGACAAGTTCTGCAGCTCTTCTGGCACCCTGTTTTATATGCCCGATCTGAGCTTGCGCTTTTTCAGGTGTGTTTATGTTTTGCTTTAACAGATCGCAGTATCCCAGAATGCCGGCAAGAATATTGTTGAAATCATGGGCAATCCCTCCTGCAAGCGTTCCGATGGCTTCCATTTTATGGGCCTGCTGGAGCTGTATTTCCAGATTTCGCCTTTCTTCTTCTGCCTTCCTGATATCGGTCAGATCGTGGATAACAGACATGGCACGTTTGGGGATACCGTCTTCGTAAAAAAACCGGGTGTTGGAAAGCACCCACATCTCTTCATTGTTTTTTTTCTTAACCTTGTATTCGGTTGCAAGCTCTCGGGGCTGGCTTGAAAAAACAGTGGCAACAAGGGCTTCAAACGATTCTTTGCTGTCTTCATCTAAAACATCAGATGGATTAAGGGTTAAAAATTCAGCCTCGGTATATCCGGAATATTCACACATGACATCATTTACACTGATGAATTTCAAGTTTTGCATGTCATACTCATAGATTCCCGCCGGGGCATGTCTGACAAGGCTTTTGTATTTTTCTTCGCTTTCACGCAAGGCTTTTTGTGCCATAAACTGTTCGGTCACATCCCGTCCTGATCCCTGCACAGCAACTGGCTGGTTGTTTTCATCAAAAATCAGCTGGTTGCGATATTCCAATATGACTTTTTGTCCGGACAGGGTACGCCCTTTAAGATATCCCTTGTCTTCTGTGTTTTTTAAAATTCTGGCAAGATATTCATCGAAATCGGGTTGGTATTTTTCAGGTATTAAATCCCGGATATTTAAACCGACAATATCTTCATGTTTCCAGCCGTATTCTTCTTTATATTGAAGGTTGGTGTCCAGTATTATGCCTTCAAGATCATGAATACAGATTAAATCAGACCCGTTCTCAAACAGGTTTCTATATTTTTTTTCATTTTCAGCAATCTGTTTTTCTGTTTTTTTTCTTTCATCAATATAGCGGGTAACGCCCATTATTTTATTGGGAACGCCTGCCTGATCCCGTAAAAAGCTTACGGTTGTTTCAGACCAGGTATAGCCTCCCCCTTTGACAGTTTCCTGAATCTCCATGGTTCTTGATCTTTTCGGGTCTGCAGCGGGATCTTTTTCTTTTTCCAGTTCTTCTGAAAGAATTCTGATTGCAGTTTCATAAGACTGCGGGGAGAGTGTCTGTTCAAGCGTTTGCGCCTTGGCTTCTTCTTGAGTGTACCCTCTGTTTTTCATTACAGAAGGACTGACATATTCTGCCTTAAGTGTATTCAGATCCATTATCCAGATGGAATCAGATATGTTCTCTGTCAATATGCGGTATTTGCTTTCGGATTCTCTTAACTGCTGATTTTTGGTCTCAAGTTCTTTGAGCAGCTTTTTCAGCGCTTCATTATTTTTTTTCTTGAAACAGTTGGTCAACGTCTGGGTAATGCGGCAGCTTTTTTCTCTTTGTTTCATTTATTGTGAACACCCAATCGCTCAACAGGTTAAAAAAATGAGGTCATCCGGGAAAAAACACACTCAGCTCAAGTTACAAGATAGCATACAGGAACATAAAAAAAATGTCATCAAATAAAACAGTTAGCCCGGGTTTTTGGAATGGAGCATAAAAAGGATTAATAAAAATGAAAACTTTTGATATAAGAAAGATCTGACACATATAAACAGCCCTTTAAAAAAGGAGTGATGATGAGCCTTATGAAGAATTCAGATGTGAATACAGGGATGAAAGTCCTGGCAGCTGTTGTGCTTATATTCTGTATTACAGGATGCAGCAGTGCGTATTATGCGGTTCAGGAAAAATTTGGAAAAGAAAAGCGCCATATTCTGACAGATAATGTTGAAGATGTTCAGGACAGCCAGATAAAAGCCCAGGAAGAATTTAAGGATGCATTAACAAAGATAAAAGAATTGTATGCCTTTGATGGCGGAGAACTGGAAAAATTTTACGATAAACTCAAAGACAGTTATGAGGATTGTGATTCAAGAGCCAGGCAGATCGAGGAGCGTATTGGTGATGTTAAAAAAGTTGCCAAAGATCTGTTTGCTGAATGGGAAACCGAAATTGCCCAGATTTCAGATTCAAAATTGAAAAACAGCAGTAAAGATTCCCTCCGGGATGCAAAAACCAGATACAGAAAACTGGAGGAGGCCATGGATAGCTCCACCCGTCAAATGGCGCCGGTGCTGACCAAATTAAAGGATTATGTTCTGTATCTGAAACATAATCTGAATGCAAAGGCTGTAGGATCTCTGGGCGGGGAAGTGGTATCGATTGAAAAGGATGTGACCCGGCTGATTGCAGATATGAATATATCCATAAAAGAAGCAGAAAGTTTTATTAAAAATTTTTAATCCGGTAGTGGAGAAAGGTTGAATATGAACGTGGACGGAAAACAAATGCGCCCGATCTGGTTTGACACACAGTCTCAAACCGTTCAGGTGATTGACCAGCGGTTTTTACCCCATAAATTGATTGTGGAAGATTTGAAGACAGTGGATCAAACCATTTATGCCATCAAGGAGATGTTTGTCCGAGGGGCTCCGCTGATTGGTGCCACCGGTGCTTTAGGGGTGTATATCAGTCTGGTTCAAAAAGACAATAAAGGTGCAGACAATGCGTATCTGGTGGCTGAATGCCACAGGCTTAAGAATGCGCGGCCTACAGCCATGAATCTTTTCTGGGGCGTGGACCGGGTGATGAAAGCTGCACTCAAACATCCGGCATACCAGGCCCGTGTCACGGCAGCGCTGGATGAGGCTCTTGCAGTTATTGAAGAAGAGGCGGTGAACTGTCAGAAAATTGGCGAATATGGTCTGCCGATTATCGAGGCCATCAGCAAAAAGAAAAACGGTGAGCCGGTCAATATCCTGACCCACTGCAATGCGGGCTGGCTGGCCTGTATTGAATATGGCACTGCCACAGCGCCTGTTTATACCGCTTTTGACAATGGCATTGATGTTCATGTATGGGTGGATGAAACCCGGCCTTTGAACCAGGGTTCCCGCCTGACGGCCTGGGAACTGGGCAAGCACGGGGTAAAGCATACGGTGATCACGGACAATGCTGGTGGGCACATTATGCAGCACGGCATGGTGGATCTGGTGATTGTGGGAACAGACAGAACCACCCGGGCAGGGGATGTGGCCAACAAGATCGGAACTTATTTAAAAGCGCTTGCTGCAAAGGATAATCACATTCCGTTTTATGTGGCGCTGCCTTCCAGCACCTTTGACTGGAGTATCACCGATGGCATTGCAGATATCCCCATCGAACAAAGAGACCCGGATGAAATCAGATATGTTCAGGGATTGTGCAACGGGAAAATTGAGCAGGTTCTGGTGCCGCCAGAAACAAGCGCTGCTGCCAACCATGCCTTTGATGTGACCCCGGCGCGGCTGGTTACCGGTTTTATAACCGAAAGAGGGGTGTGCAAGGCAACAGAGCAGGATATTATGGCCATGTTTCCGGATAAAAAGACAAATTAATATGAACCTACCATTTATAAAGGTGAGATATTACCCATGCTGACAGACTTGGAAAAAAAAATAATCACCCTGCTGCAGACCGATATCCCGGTTGTCAAAAGGCCTTTTCTTGAAATGGCGCAAAAAATCGGCATCACGGAAGATGAGTTTTTAGCCGTTTTGAACAAACTCAATGACCAGGGAATGATCCGGCGTTTCGGGGCAACGCTCAAACACCAGAAATCCGGGTTCAAGGCCAATGCCATGGTGGCCTGGAAAGTGGATGAAGATCAGGTGGAAGACACCGGAAATATCATGGCCGGGTTTCAGGAGATCACCCACTGTTATCGAAGAAACCCGGCACCGGGGTGGAAATATAATCTGTACACCATGGTTCATGCTGCAACAGAAGATGAGTGTTATGATATTGCACAAAAAATTTCAAAAGCAACAGGTCAGGATGAATACGAACTGCTGTTCAGCAGAAAAGAGCTTAAAAAAACATCCATGAAATATTTTGAAGACTGATCTGCCCCATATCCTGTGCGTCAACCCCTGGGTTCATGATTTTGCAGCCTTTGATTTCTGGGCAAAGCCTCTGGGACTTTTATCCATTGCGGCTGTTTTGCGCAAGCAGGGCATCAGGATAAGTTTTATGGATTGCCTGGACCGGTTTCATCCAGAAGAAGAACAAAAGCAGATTAAAAGATTCCGGGATGGCAGAGGTTTTTTCAGAAAAACACCCATTGATCTGCCCCGTGGTCTTGAAGATTCCGGCAGAATTTTTTCCCGCTACGGCATCAAGCCATCCTGGTTTGAAAAAGATTTGAAGCAGATGGAAAAACCAGACCTGATTTTTGTGACCTCCTTGATGACATACTGGGCAGGCGGTGTAAAAGAAACCATAGAACAGATCAAATCGGTTTATCCGGATGTGCCCCTGGTGCTCGGAGGGATTTATGCCAGTCTGTGCCATGACCATGCCTGCAAAGATACCCAGGCGGATCTGGTGGTCAAAGGCTCTGGTGAACCGCAGCTTGGGAAAATCATAAAACAGTTTACCGGATTTGAACTGGATGATAAATATCTGTCAGGCAATCTGGATGACCTGCCCTGGCCTGCCCTGGACCTTTCCCGTAAAATGACCTATGCGCCCATTGCAACATCCAGGGGATGTCCTTTTTCCTGCGAGTATTGCGCGTCTTCTTTTTTGGAACCGGAACTTCGCAGGCGATCTGCTGAAAATGTATTTAATGAAATCCTGCACTGGCATCAGAATTATAAAATAAAAAATTTTGCCTTTTATGATGATGCGCTTTTAATCAATGCCAAAGAATATGCCTTTCCCCTGTTTGAAAAAATTATAGCCCGGAAGCTGGATCTGTGTTTTCATACCCCCAATGCCCTTCATGTCAGAGAGATTACAGGAAAAGCAGCCCGTCTGATGTCTGGCGCCGGATTTAAAAACATCCGGCTGGGGCTGGAAACCACTGATTTTTCAGCTGCCAGACATCTTGATCATAAAGTTTCCGGAACTGAATTTATCCGGGCTGTGGAAAATTTAAAATCAGCAGGATTTGAAAAAAAACAGCTGGGCGCCTATTTATTATGCGGGCTGCCGGGACAAGATCTGGATGAGGTAAAGGCGTCCATGCAATTTGTCCAACAGACTGGAATCATGCCGGTCCTTGCCTATTACACGCCGATTCCGCATACCGCATTATGGGAAACGGCAGTCAAACATTCAAGATATAATCTTCTGGAACATCCTGTATTTACGAATAATACGCTCTTTCCCTGTGTGAATTCTCCTGAAGATCTTCTGCGGATTTCTCAATTGAAAAACATGACAATTTAAGTTATAAGTTTTTTACTTTGTTAGGATTGAGTTAGATTTTTGTTGGAATCTTCAAGCCAATTTTAATTGCAGTAAGCAAAACAAAAAGGAAGAACTTTGAATATATCAGGCATTATAATGCAGACCCTTGGCGGACTCGGGCTTTTTATTCTCGGCATGAAGATGATGACTGAAGGGCTCCAGGCAACGGCAGGACAGAAAATTAAACGGATTCTGGAGGCAATTTCTTCAAATCGGTTTATGGGATGTGCCACCGGCGCAGGCGTTACAGCCATGGTTCAGTCATCATCAGCCACAACCGTGATGCTGATCGGTTTTGTAAGCGCCGGCATTATGACAATTGAACAGGCTGTGGGTGTGGTTATCGGCGCCAATATCGGAACCACCATAACCGGGCAGATGATTGCGTTTAATCTGACAGCGATCGCTCTGCCAGCGGTTGCAGTGGGCGTTGCCCTGAAATATTTTTCAAAAAAAAGAAATTTTCGACATATCGGAGAGATTATTTTAGGATTCGGTCTTCTTTTTTATGGCATGACAGTGATGAAACATGGCCTGTCGCCTATAAAATCAGATCCTCAGTTTATTGCTTTTTTTACAACATTCAGTACCGAAACCATGGCCGGGATTCTGTTGTGCGTTTTTATGGGAACGGTACTGACCGTTGCTGTCCAGTCTTCTTCGGCAACCGTGGGTCTGACAATGACACTGGCGGCATCAGGGCTGTTAACCTATCCCACAGCGCTTGCGCTGGTATTGGGTGAAAATATCGGAACAACAGTCACCGCTCAATTATCCACCCTGGGTTCAAATAATGCCGATGCCCATAGAACGGCAAACGCCCATACTATTTTTAATGTTATTGGCGTGGGGTTTATCCTGTTGATTTTTCCGTGGTTTGTCGATGTGGTGGAGATCCTTACATTAAAAATGGGAGCAGGGCCTGTTTTACACACAGTTAATGGTGAGTTTGTAAATGTTTCAAGATATATTGCCAATGGTCATACGGTTTTTAATGTGGTCAATGCGGTTGTATTTCTTATCTTTCTTCCCAAACTGGTTCAATTGACCATTTTATTGTCTCCAAAGCCTTCAAAATCCAAAGAAAGATATGAACTGCCTCAATTTGACGCAAGCTTTATAGATTCACCCATTGGTGCGCTTGCAAAAGTCAAGGGTGAAATTATCAAAAATGCCCAGTTTGCATACATGAATTTAAAGAAAATATCCACCTGTCTTAAAAAAAGAGATGATGATATATTTGGTGAAAGACAGGCTGTTGAGGAACATCTGGATGAACTTCAGAAAGTGATTATCAGATATCTGACCACGATTTATCAAGGAGAGGTCAATGAATCCCAGGCCAGGGAAATATCGGAGCTGATGCGGATAACCAATAATATTGAGCGCCTTGGGGATTCCATGGAAAATGTGTCCAAAATCCTTGAACGGATATATGAAAATAATTTTGAATTAAGCGAACAGGCAAAAGCAGACCTTATCGCCATTTCCGATCAGGTGGATTATTTTTTCGGCCTTATCATCGACCAGCTTCATGAAAACCAGGAAGGTTTTTATCAAAAAGCGCTGGCCTGTGAAGATAAGATTGACCAGATGAGGGAAAATATGCGATATCAGCACATTGAAAGATTGAGAGCAGGAGACTGTTCCGTGGATGTCGGGGTTTTCTTTATTTCCCTTGTCTCCAATTATGAAAAAATGGGTGATTATTGTTTTAATATTGCAACCGGTGTAGATAGAATTAGTTAATATGATTGTATTTGACCTTGAATGCCTGAACGGCCATACTTTTGAAGGGTGGTTTGAAGACAAGGATGATCTGAACAGCCAGTTGCAGCAGGGTCTGTTGACGTGCCCTGTCTGCGATACTGTTACGGTCTCCCAGAAAGTCCATGCCATTGCGATCAGAAAATCTGCAGACGTAATGAACCAGAAAGCTGTAAGAGCCAACCAGGAGGTTATGGCTGAACTGACTGAAAAAGTGGCTGAATATGTTGAAAGAAACTATGAAGATGTGGGAACGGATTTCAGCAAACAGGCGTTGAAAATGCATTATGGTGCCCAGGAATACCGCAATATCCGGGGGACCACCACAAAAGAAGAAGATAAAGTGCTTTCAAAAGAAGGCGTTCCTGTCCTTAAAGTCCCTATCCTGAAAAAATCCAGTGATGATTTGAATTGACATTGACCAACATGAAGAAGCAAGGCATGATAATTAAAATTCAGGTGTTTACACCTATCTTTGTTGTTTTAGGCTTATTGATCATGGTTCATTCAATAAACGCTGCAGAGTCAAACTGGTATATGGGTGCCGGCGTTGGTGCCACTGAAATTGAAAGCGATATTGTGTTATATACGATTCTTAATCCACGACATTTGAAATTGAAAGAAAGAGATACAGGATTCAAAGTGTTCGGCGGGTACAAAATTAATGATTTCTTCTCTTTTGAGTTGTCATATATCGATTTTGGCAAATTGGAAATTTCGGCCAGTTCAGGTGCGGTCATAAAAACTGAAGAGGTGCTTTGGGAATTTACTCAGGATGGCTCTCGTTTTGAAGTGGATTATTCAACAATCGCGTTTGATGCCATTGTTTCACTGCCACTAAAAAAAATAACCACTAAAAAGTTTTTAAACCGGCTGACCCCATATGGTAAATTCGGTGTTCACTACTGGTCTGTTCATAAATTTTTATCGTCAGGTTCAATCAACTATTATCAGACACTGAGTGTAATTACAGGAGCGCCTGCCAATCCAACAGTTCACAATATCAAGGATGAAAATGGTTTCGGCTGGTTGTACGGCACAGGCATTGCCTGTACCGTTAATGAAAAAATGTCTCTTATTCTGGGCTGGGAGTGGTACAGCGTAGACGGAGATATGGTTGCAGATAGTGACTTTATTTTTTTAAGTGTGGTCTATAATTTTTGATTCAATTATGAATTTAATAAAAATTAGCCGGGGATGATTTTGACATTGACCTTCCGGTTTCTGGGCCCGTCAAATTCGCAGAAAAAAATACCCTGCCAGGTGCCCAGAATCAGCAAACCGTTTTCTAATGGAATGATTTCCGACGGGCCGAACAGGCTGACCTTGATATGGGCGGCTGAGTTTCCTTCCATGTGTTTGAACTGATCATCAAACGGAATCACTTTGTTGATGGTTTTCAGGATATCCGCTTCCACTGCCGGATCCGCATTTTCATTGATGGTGATGGCAGCAGTGGTGTGCATGGAATACACATGGACAAGACCGTCTGTGATCCCGGATTCTTTTACCGCATGCTGTACCTGGGAGGTGATATCAATCATCTGGGTTTGAGCATGGGTTTTAACATTGATCAGCATGATGACAGTCTCCTTTTAAGACGGATACGGGTTTAAAAGCCGGGCGCTGAAAATATTCAGTGCCCGGCTTTTAGGTATGCCTTTATGATTTGGAAAGATCCAGTGCTTTTTTAACAATATTTTCAGCAGAAAATCCAAATTCCTTGAGTACTCTTTCGCCCGGGGCTGAAGCACCAAAATGATTGATGCCCAGAATTTTTCCCTTGTCACCCACATATTTTTCCCATCCCATGGTGACACCGGCTTCAACTGCCAGCCGTTTTGTCACATTTGAGGGCAGGATTCTTTCTCTGTAAGGCGCAGGTGCTTTTTCAAACAACTCCCATGACGGCATGGAAACAACAGCTGCTTTTATATTATGATCTTTTTTCAGGATTCTGGCAGCATCCACACAGATATGTACTTCAGAGCCTGTGGCAATCAGCAGCATATCCGGATTGATTTCATTCTTGACAGTATATGCCCCGTAGTTGAATTCTCCGTCTCTTTTGGAGGTATCAAGGACGGGCAGGTTCTGACGGCTCAGGATCAGGGCCGTGGGCGCATCCAGCGTGGTCAGTGCATGTTTCCAGGCAAGTGCGGTTTCATTGGCATCCGCCGGGCGGATAACGTGCAGGCCGGGAATGGCTCTTAGTGATGCAATATGTTCAACCGGCTGATGGGTGGGGCCGTCCTCTCCCACAGCAACACTGTCATGGGTGAACACATAAATCAGGGGCAGTTTCATCAAGGTGGCCACCCGGACAGCAGGTCTTACATAGTCTGCAAAGACCAGAAAGGTGCCGCCATACGGCCGGATACCCGAATGAAGATACATGCCGGACATAATGGCGCCCATGGCATGTTCCCGCACACCAAAATGGATATTGCGGCCTTCGGGAGAATCTTTTTGAAAGTCTGCAAATCCTTTGAGATAGGTATTGTTCGAAGGTGCCAGATCCGCAGACCCGCCCATAAGAGACGGCAGGTTGGCAGCAATGGCATTAAGCACTTTTCCGGAAGCGGATCGGGTGGCAACTGCGCCGTCCTCAGGTTTGAAGGTGGGAATATCCTTATCCCAGCCCGCGGTTAAGAATCCGCTGATGGCATCCACGAACAGTCCTGCTTTTTCCGGATATTGGGTTTTGTATGCATCAAATATTTCCTGCCAGGTCTGTTCATAGCCATCACCATATTTTAAGGCTTTGCCGCAGTTTTTGAGCACATCGTCCGGCACATGAAATTCTTTATCTTCGGGAACGCCATAAAATTTTTTGACCAGCTTGATTTCTTCTGCACCCAGCGGAGAACCATGGGCACCGGGAGTATCCTGTTTATTGGGGCTGCCATATGCAATATGGGTTTTCACCTGTACCAGGGTGGGACGGGCCACTGCATCTTTGCCTGCCTGGATGGCTTTTTGAATTTCATCCAGATCATTGCCATCTTCCACTGTAACCACATGCCAGTTCTGGCTTTCAAATTTGGCCCGAACATTTTCTGTGAAGGCAATGTCTGTTTTGCCCTCTATGGTGATGGAATTGTCATCATATATCAGGATCAGTTTTCCAAGACCCAGATGTCCTGCAAGAGAGATGGCTTCTAAAGCGATGCCTTCCATCAGGTCGCCATCCCCGCACATGACATAGGTATGATGGTCAATCAGTTTTTTGTCCTGTGCATTGAATCTGGCGGCAAGGTGTGCCTCAGCCATGGCCATTCCCACGGCATTGGCAATGCCCTGTCCCAGGGGGCCTGTGGTGGTTTCAACGCCCGGTGTTTCGCCATATTCCGGGTGTCCCGGAGTTTTTGAGCCCCATTGTCTGAAGCTTTTCAGATCATCCAGCTCCAGCCCGTACCCGAACAGGTATAAAAGGCTGTAAAGCAGAGAGGATGCATGTCCGCCGGAAAGTACAAAACGGTCCCGGTCAATCCATGCCGGATTTTTCGGGTTATGTTTTAAAAACCGTTTAAACAGGACATATGCTGCCGGGGCAAGCCCCATGGGAGCGCCCGGATGCCCGGAATTTGCTTTTTGAACCGCATCCATACAAAGGGTTCGAATCGTGTTTACGCAGAGTTGATCAAGATTGTTTTTGGCTTCAGCCATTTTTTTTATATCTCCTGTGTGATTCAATAATATAGTGTTTTTTTGTTTATAGATTACAGGGCTCGCATGTATTCCGGCTTAAGGGCCAGTTTTCCTTTGAGTGCCTTTGATATCATTTCAAGGGTTTTTTCCTTGTCCTGGGGGAATTTCGCCCGGATAGGAAGATAATTGGATGCATGGTTTGCATGAAAAAGACCATTGGAAAGCGTTGTGCAGGAGATCATGATTCCCAGTTCTTCCAGCATTTCCTGTGCAGTGATCAGTTCAAATTTCCCCTCTTCATAGTCCTTGTTCAGTTCAGTTCCCGGGACCAGCATCAGGCTCAGGGCACCGACATAATCCGGGTCCATGGCGGATAATACTTTTCCTGTTTCCATGGCATGGGTTCTGGATCTTTGTTTTCCGGCAATGCCCACAAGAACCGTTACAGATAATTTAATGCCCGAGGCTTTGATCTTTTTGCCCATGGTGATCATCTTTTCAGCTGTTGCGCCTTTGCGGATGTCTTTTAACACCTTGTCATCCCCGGTTTCCAGACCCATATAAGCGATTTTAACACCAAGGTCATACAACTCCTTGAGCTGTTCATCGGTTTTCATGCTGATGCCTTTGGTGTTGGCGTACAGCCCCACCCGGTCCACCCATGGCAGACGGTCCCGGATACGGTTGAGGATTTTTACCAGCCGTTGTTGGGGAACAATCAGGGCGTCACCGTCACACAGAAACAGCCGGTTCTGACGGCGGCAGTATTGCCTGGCAAATTCAATGTCTTCAAAAATAATATCATCTTTTTTGATATTGAACCGTTTTTGTCTGAATGTTCCGCAGAATGTACATTTATTATGGGAGCACCCTAAGGTGACCTGCAGTAAAATACTGTTGGCCTCACTGGGGGGGCGTATAATCATACCTTCATAATGCATCGTATTGTATTCCTTAAAAATTAAAAACTCCTTCATAGCAGGTATTGCTATAAAATTCAACAGGTTGTTTTGCTCTGAATCCTTTGATCCTGAAAGATTCAGTGGATTGAGCCTGCAAAGGGTTTTTCCTTGGCAGGCGCTTGCTGAAAATAAAACTCAGACAAGAAGCGTATCTAATCTGTGTCCGCATCTTGACATTTTTATTTTCGCGATAATTATAAGTAAAAAAAATATATAATAATATATAGATAACAGGAGTAAAAATGGGAACCAGGAAAACAAAAAAATTTAAAACCGAGGTGCAGCAGCTTTTGCATCTGATTATTCATTCTTTGTATTCAAACAAGGAGATTTTTGTACGTGAACTGATATCAAATGCATCTGATGCCATTGATAAAGCAAGATTCAAGGAACAGACCCAGCCGGAACTGTTTGCCGATGACAATGACTATCATATTCGTCTGACGCTGGACCCTGAGGCAAAGACTTTCCAGATTTCCGACAACGGTATCGGCATGACCATGGACGAAGTGAACGAGAATATCGGAACCATTGCCCAGTCAGGGACTGCCGCTTTCATGAAAGCCCTTGAAAATTCCAAAAAAGAAAACACCCTTTCACCGGAACTGATCGGTCAGTTCGGCGTGGGGTTTTATTCTTCTTTTATTGTGGCCGAAAGGGTCCAGCTGGACACAAAAGCGGCTGGCGAGCAGATGGGCGTCCGGTGGGAATCTGACGGCAAGGGCTCATATACGGTTCAGGAAATTGAAAAAAAGGATCGGGGAACCACCATTACCCTGTTCCTGAAAGAACCTGAAGAGGGTGATCAGGATTTTACAGAACAATATACCATTCAGCATATTGTAAAGAAACATTCGGATTTTGTGACCTATCCTGTCATCATGGAAGTTGAAAAAAGCGAACCCGTTCCTGAAAATGAGATCATCAAGGGTTCAGACGGCAAGCCAATTGGCGACACCTATCGGAAGGTCAGAAAAGATGAGACCTTGAATTCCCGCAAGGCCATCTGGTCAAAAGCCAAGGAGGATGTGACCCCGGAAGAGCATGAAGAATTCTATAAGCATATCAGCCATAACTGGGATAAACCCTTTGAGGTGATCCATAAAAGATTTGAAGGCGTTACCGAATATGATGTGCTGATGTATCTGCCCAGCAAAGCGCCCTTTGACCTGTTCCGTCCGGAAAGAAAACACGGTATGCAGCTGTACTGCAAACGGGTCTTTATCATGGATGACTGCAAGGAACTTCTGCCAGAATATCTGGGATTTGTCCAGGGTGTGGTGGATGCACCGGATCTGAACCTGAACGTCAGCCGTGAGATACTCCAGGAAGACCGACTGGTGAGAAATATCAAAAAGACCCTGGTCAAGCAGATTTTTTCTGTTCTCGAAGACATGGAAAAAGAAAAATACGAAGAATTCTATGTGGAATTCGGCCAGGCACTCAAAGCCGGTATCCCCACAGATTTTGAACATAAAGACCGGCTGGCTGCCCTGTTAAGATACAAGACCACCAAATCCGATGGTAAATATATTTCTCTGGATCAGTATATTGAAAACATGAAAGAAGACCAGAAGGAAATTTATTATCTGACCGGTGAAAGCCTGACCTCCCTGATGAATTCACCGCTTCTGGAATCTTTGAAGGCAAAGGACTATGAAGTGATTCTGATGGTGGACCCCATTGATGAATGGGTTACCCAGTCGCTTCCTGAATACAAGGAAAAGAAATTAAAGAGTGCGGAAAAAGGGGATCTGGACCTTGAAAAGGTTGATGATGAGAAAAAGAATGAATACTCAGCACTTCTGGCATTTTTAAAGGGAAAACTGGAAGCAAAGGTCAAGGACGTGGTGGTTTCCAACCGTCTGAAAGATTCTGTCTCCTGTCTGTCCGGCGACGACTGGGGCATGAGTGCTTATATGGAAAAAATTCTTAAAGCCTCCGGCCAGAAAACGCCGGACCAGAAACGGGTGATGGAAGTCAATGTCAGTCATCCGCTCATGGAAAAACTGAAAGCTGTTTTTGAAACCGATACCACCAACCCGGTACTTCAGGATTACAGTGACCTTTTGTTTGATATTGCAGTGATCAGTGAAGGCGGCAAGCTGGATAATCCGGCAAGATTTTCCAGACAACTGGGGGATCTGATGGCCAAGTCCATATGATCATTTTCCTCGAAAGCCTTGGATGTTCAAGGAACCAGGTGGACAGCGAAATCATGCTGGGAAAGCTTGTGGCCAAAGGTCATACATTAACCTCTGATCCGTCGCTTGCCCAGGTGATTATTGTCAATACCTGCACATTTATTTCAACAGCCTCTGATGAGGCTGTTGATACCATTCTGGAAATGGCGGGATATAAAAAAACCGGTGCCTGTGAACGGCTGATCGCAACCGGGTGTCTTGCCCAGCGGTATAAAGACGATGATCTGGTGTCCACCCTTCCTGAAGTGGATGCGTTTTTAGGAACCGGTGCCTGTGACAGGATTGTTCAGGCGGTGGAGGGAAAAACAGTTGAACCCCTGACACTTTTTCCAGACCCGAATCAGCGATCCTTTCAGGATCTGACTGAAAAAAGACAGCTGGCAGATGAAATTTTTGCATATATCAAAGTGTCTGAAGGCTGCAACCAGAAATGCACATACTGCATCATCCCCAAGCTTCGAGGCACACAGCGTTCCCGGCCTGTAGAAGATATCTGTAAAGAAGGAAAAATCCTTGTTTCACAGGGCATCAAAGAAATCATTCTGACTGCGGAAAACACCACAGATTACGGTCAGGATTTAAATGACGGCACCGGATTTGAAACGGTTCTTTTTTCTCTTTCCGACACTTTGAATCAGATGCCAAATAAATCCCCTGTCTGGATTCGATATTTATATACGCATCCTGTCACCTTGAGCAAGGCGGTCATCAATGTGACGGCTTCTTTTAAAAATATCTGTTCGTATTATGATGTGCCTGTCCAGCATGCATCTTCATCCATATTAAAAAAAATGGGACGGCCCTATACCACTGAGGATCTGTATGATCTGTTTAAAACCATACGGGAACTGGACCCGGATGCATCATTGCGAACCACCATTATTGCGGGGTTTCCCGGAGAAACAGATCAGGATTTTGATATTCTGATGAAATTCATAGAAGACATCGGATTTGATCATCTGGGTGTTTTCACATATTCGGATTCAACGGATCTGCCCTCCCATTGCCTGAAAGATCATGTGCCCGAGCAGATCGCAGAACAGCGGTATGATCAACTCATGGCAGCCCAGGCCAGAATCTCTGAACGGGTGAACCAGCGCCATGTGGGCAGGATTTACGATGTTCTTGTGGAAGAACACCCGGAACCGGGTGTCTATATCGGCAGAACCATGTTCCAGGCCCCGGAAGTGGATGGCATGACGTTTATTTATGCAGAAGAGCTTGAAATCAATACCATAGTCAGGGTAAGAATTACAGATGCGTACGAATATGATATTGCCGGAGAGCTTGCATGAAAACGGGGTTAAAACAAAAAATCATTGAACAGGTGGCACCGGACCTTGAAAAGGTTGAAGCAGCCCTTGAAAAAAATCTGGAGCCCAATCTTGAACTGGTCCGGCAGATTGCTTCCCATCTTCTGTTCAGCGGGGGAAAACGGCTGCGGCCGCTTTTGATGATTCACAGCGCTCGGCTTTGCGGATATGCAAAGGGCTTTGAAATTGAATTTTCCACCATTTTTGAATATCTTCATGCAGCCACACTTTTGCATGATGATGTGGTGGATGAATCAGATCTTCGTCGGGGCAGGAAAGTGGCACACCGTAAATGGTCTGCAGCAAAGGTGGTTTTGACCGGCGATTTTCTTTTGGCCCGGGCCCTTGATATTGCAGCAAAAACACAATTGCCGGAAATCATCACTGTGATTGCAAAAATTACTCAGGATATGTCCCAGGGTGAAATTGATCAGCTTTCAAAAAAAGGCAGGCTGGATCTTCGTGTGGAAGAATACCTTGATATTATCGAAAAAAAGACCGCTGTTCTTATCCAGGGCGCCTGTAAAAGCGGAGCCATCCTTGCCGGCGCATCACAAGAACAGATACAGGCGCTGGATCAATACGGGTTTCATACAGGCATGGCATTTCAGATGGCAGATGATCTTCTGGATTATACGGCAAGCGCACAGGAACTGGGCAAAAATCCCGGTGCTGATATGCGTGAGGGAAAACTGACCCTGCCGTTGATTCACAGTCTTGCAAATGCATCTTCCAAAGATCAGATCTGGATGAAAAGCGTCATGGCAGACCCGGATTTTAATCCGGATCAGTTTGAAAAATTGAAAGAAAAACTGTTTCTTTATAATGGAATTGAGTTTACCCGCAAAACTGCCGAAGATCATGTGAAAAAAGCAAAATCCTGCCTTGAGATCTTTGATGACAGCTATTCCCGGCAGTTGTTAGGTCTTATTGCAGACTATTCAATTGAAAGAAAGGTGTAAAAATGTACAAAAAACCGGTTGTTTTAAGTGTTATCATTTTTTTTGTAAATTTGGTCGTTCTGTTCAATCCGCTGTTTGCCGCCCAGGACACGGATGTGCTGACAGGTGTGACTACTGCCAGAAAAATGATTGTGAACCAGAATAATCAGCAGGCCAAGCAGCAGGCCGTGTCCGATGCATTGGGCATTGCCCTGCAGAGAGCATATGTTGCGCTTGTTTCCCGTCAGATGCTGGCATCCAACCTTACCTTTTTTTATGATACTGTTCTGCCCCGCACAGCAGATTATATTATAACGTATCAGGTTCTTGGCAGTATTGAAGACAAGGGGTATTATCTTGTGGGTGTTGAGTCCAAAGTCAACCTGAAACTGCTGGAAAAAACCATGACAGCTGCAAGGATTTTAAATGTCAAAAAGGATAAGCCGTCCATTTTGTTTTTTATTGCAGAAAAAATGCCCTGGGATGATATGCCCAGATACTGGTGGGGGAAAGAATCTGCTCCAGGGGAATTGATATCGGAAAAAATTATTGCAGACAAAATGATTCAGGACCGGTTTGTCGTTATCGCAAATGGAACCAACCGGCCTGACCCATTGTTTTATAATATAAATTTTGATTCTGTCTCTGATGTTTCAGCGGCCAAAAGGCTTGGGCGGGAAATGAAAGCAGACATGATTGTGTTTGGCCATGCAGTTTCATCGGAAGCCATTAACCGCATGGGTGAGGAAAAAACCTTTCATGGCCGGATTGATCTTGAAGGATATAATATCCAGACCGGTGAAAAAGTGGTTGTCTCCCAGATTCAGGCAGTAACAAAAAATGAAGATGCCCGACAGGGAAATATTCTGGCCATGGTGAAGGCAGCACAACTGTCTTCACAGGATTTGAGCCAGAAACTTGATGCATACTGGCAGAAGAATTTAAGAAAAGAGCATACCTTTGATGTTAAACTGGAGGGAGAAAATTTCTTAAGCCGGTTTATTGCTTTAAAGCAGCAGCTAAATCAGATGCCGGGCATTGAAAATATGCAGCCCAAAGAAATAGGTTCAAATACAGCAATGATGGAAGTCTTTTATAAAGGAAAATCCTCCCAGTTTGCCGATGCGATCATGCTTAAAACCTTTGATTCTTTCGGTCTTGAAATTTTAGAGGTAACAGACAGTCTGGTCACCATCCGGTTTATTGAAAAAGGAGACGCTTCCGGGCAGGGCAAGGATTCAAAAGTCCGTTCTGTTCCGCTGGAAGAAAGGCCCGTAACCCCTTTGGATTAGATCACGTTTTTCTTGACACAAACCCGGGGGTCTGGTAATAGAGCATAACAACTAAAGGCGCGTAACTCAGCTGGTAGAGTGCTACCTCGACACGGTAGAAGTCAGCGGTTCAAGTCCGCTCGTGCCTACCATAAAAAAAATCAAGGGTCTTCAGATTTCCACTGAAGGCCCTTTTTGATTTTTGTGACCATTTTGTGACCGGTTGATTTGTTGGTTTTATAAGTTTTTATACAAACTTATATGAGATTTATTGTTTGACAGTTTTAAGAATTTACGTATAATAATGCATCGTTTTTTCGATATTGGCGAAATTTTAGCTTGACATTAGATTTTTGTATTGTTAATTTACACTTAATCGTGCCCGAACCTCTGATATCGACATTGTTTGATATTATGTTTGGGCCTTCTTGTTTTTAGGGCCTTTCAAAATGGCAAAATGTAATCTTCCTATTTCTTCTAAGCCACATTATAGTTATTCCCAAATGGTGGATCTTCTTAAAAGTAGAGGTATGATCATATCAGATAGAGATCGTGCCAAAAGGAAGCTGTCTCAAATAGGATATTATAGATTAAGTGGATTTTGGTTTCCATGCAGAGAAGTAAAAAAAGATTCCTTGGGTAAAGGGCTTTTGCACCCTGGAACAAAGTTCCCAATACGAGAAGATAATTTTCAAGATAGCGTTGATTTCAACCAAATAGTAAGTCTTTATTTATTCGATAAAAAACTTCGTTTATTAATGATAGATGCCATCGAGAGGGTTGAAATACATATCCGATCTGTAATTGCTCATGAAATGGGGTATCATGATCCTCTCGCATATCAAAAAGATTCTTTTATAAATCCTAATAAAATGTGCACCTATGAAGATAAAAGCACAAAGAGGATTAGAAATCTTTGGATGGAGTGGAGATCTAAGCAGCAAATTCTCATCTTAAGAAGTCAGGAAGATTGTATCAAATGGCATCGAATTGCAAAGAAACCAATCCCTTTTTGGGTTGCTGTTGAGAGTTGGGATTTTGGAACTTTATCAAAATATTATTCTATGCTCAGGGGAAAATACCAAAGGAAAATATCGATGCGATTAGGCGTTTCAAATGAAAAAGTCGTAGAAAATTGGTTACATGAGATAAATATTTTAAGAAATAGATGTGCACATCATTCAAGAATTTGGAACCAGTCAACAAACAATCCTCTTAGTGTTCTGGATATACCATATTTTAATAAGCTTTCTCTTGATAAAAGATCCCGAAAAAGAATTTTTGGTATGATTTGTATTCTGTGGTTTTTGGTTAAAAAGCTCGGGCCAAGTTCTGATTGGTTGAAATCGATTTCATCATTGATCAATTCTAAACCCTCTATAGAATGTTGCCCTTATACAGCAATGGGCTTTTTGGATAATAATGGATTTCCTGACCTCGATCTTTTTTGTTGATAAAATTTGCTGCCATGTTAATAAAAAACAATGAATATTAAAAAAGCCATCAAAAAATAGGATCATTCTAAATAACTGTCAAAAAAGGCTTTTGATTAATATATCGACACGGTTCAAGTCCGCTCGTGCCTACCATAAAAAATCAAGGGTTCTGGAAATTATTCCAGAACCCTTTTTGATTGTGGAGCAAAGGTTAGTCTTTAAAAATCTTTAAAATCATCATCATCAAAGGGGATTAACTGCTCTGGTCTGATTTCATTTTTTCGGGATGGCAGGGTGTGCTTTGATGGCATACGTTTTGCTGAAAGACTTTGCGTACGGTGTTTTATGTTTTTTGTCATCATTCTTTCAGACGTGCTTTCATCATTGCCGGTGATGATCTCAACCAGATCCCCGACATAGGATTTGAGCTGTTCTGCCTGGGCATTCATTTCCTCTGATGCAGATGCGGATTCTTCCGCATTTGCGGCATTCTGCTGCACCACCTTATCCATTTCAGAGATTGCAAGATTCACCTGTTCAATACCACTTGACTGCTCTTTTGAGGCTTCTGATATCTCTGAAACCAGACTGCCGACCTTGGCGGAGCTTTCAGATACTTTTTTGAACGCTTCATTGGTCATTGAAACAAGTTGTGAGCCGTCATTGATTTTCTTTACGGTACCCTCAATCAGTTCGGCTGTGTTTTTTGCGGCCTGGGCAGCTCTCATGGCAAGATTTCTTACCTCATCAGCCACAACGGCAAATCCTGCACCGGCCTCGCCTGCCCGTGCAGCTTCCACGGCAGCGTTCAAAGCCAGCAGGTTTGTTTGAAATGCAATCTCATCAATGGTTTTAATTATTTTTGATGTGTCTTCACTGGCCTTTGAAATATCCGCCATGGACACGGTTAATTTTTCCATGGACGCATTGGCCTCGGTGACCACCAGATTTGCTTCTTTCATCAAGCCGTCTGCATGGGCGGCATTTTCGGCATTCTTTTTGGTCATGGAGGACATCTCTTCCATGGACGAGGAGGTTTCCTCAATGGACGCTGCCTGTTCAGAAGCGCCTTCCGCAAGAGACTGGCTGGAGGACGATACCTGGCTTGAGGCTGCTGCAACCTGGTTTGATCCTTCATTCAGACCATCTATTATCCGGTTGATCGGCAGGGTGATACCCCGGGCAAACCAGAGAACACCCAGAAGGGTGATGGCAAGGAAGATTCCAGTAGAGATGAGAATAACATTGCGGATTGAGACAACAGGCGCCATGAATTCAGCCTCATCCTGAGTCACCCCGATACTCCAGCCCGTGGCAGGAACAGGCGCAAATCCGGCAATCTTGTTGATGCCGTTAAATGTATATTCTTCAACACCTGATTTCTGGGCCATCATCGCATCAGTAATGGATTCCATCCCTTCAAGTTTGCCCAGATTCAATTGAAGAATAAATTCTTTGTTCGGATGCGCAATGGTAAGTCCTGCCTTATCCATCATAAATGGATATCCGGTCTTGCCGACTTTTATTTTTGTAATTTTGTCAGATAAGGTATCCAGCTGAACAACGGTTGCGAATATTCCTGCAAATTGATTGGACGGTGTTTTCAAGGGGATGGCGACAACAAAGATGGGTTTGCCGCTGGCCCTTGACAGGCTAGGGATTCCAGTGCTGATCCTGCCGGCTCTGGCAGCGTTAAAATAATCCCTGTCTGCCACAGACATCCTTGATTCCCGAAAGGAACCTCCGGTGCTGTCAGCAATGGTTGTACCGGTGCTGTCTGTAACGAACATAAGGTCATAACCGCTGCCGATCTGTTTGTAAACTTTTACCAGAAAGCTGTCCAAAGCCTTTAAATCGTCCATGCTGCTCTCCTGTCCGTTTTCAAAGACTTTTTGTGCAGCATCCTCAATCAGGGGTTCAAGCGCCATTTCTGTTGCCAGTTTGATTTCCTGTTCAATGGCAACATCGATCATGGCGGTCAGGTTTCCTGCAATATGGAGCGCCTGTCCCTTTGCTGCAGCAATCAAAGCGGTTGATGCTTTGTTGATTGCAAAAAGCCCGACAACGGTTAAGGGAAGCAAAACCGCCAGAATGCCTCCGACAATAAGCTTGAATTTAAGAGATCTTTTTTTCATGGTTATAACTCCTTCATTTAGTGTAGTGTTATTTTCTGTATTTTTTTTAAAACCTGTGTAATGTCGTCCAAATCATCGTCTGTATAGCTGATGAAGCTGGGATTTAATTTGATTCCAACGGCAAGGGTGTGTTTGTCTCTGTCCGGCAACACTAAAATTATCCGGATATTTTCAAGAAGCGGAATCAAATCAAGAAACTGTGTGATTTCTTCTTTTGTTTGAATGACAAGGATAATAACCATGATCCGATGCAAGGGCTGACACAGTTTTTGTGAAAGGGATGTGACTGAATCCAGTGTTTCAATTTCGATCCGGGGTTCTTCCTTTATGTGTTTTTCAATTTGTTTTCCGGTATTTTCCCGGTTGTTTGCGTACAGGAGGATTTTCATATTTTAAAGATTCCCTTTTTTATATTCGGGTTAATCATATCTTTTGTTTGTGATATAGCAGGATGTATGCCAGGAAGCAGCTGACTGAAAAAATGCTTTAGAATCAGATTGTTAGAAAATATATTGAAATTGCCATCGAAAAAAACAAGGAGATTTTCCTGAAAACAGGAATGGGTGTATTCCTGAAAACAGGAATATCGTACAGGTTCAGTAAAGGGGAATTTTATGGAAGGAGAAAGGTTTTTATCATTTGCTAAAACCGGACAGATCGTGTTTGCTTAAAAGGCTGTACAGCCGGGACTGGGAAAGACCGGACAATTCTCCTGCTTTCAGACGGTTTCCCTTTGCCCGCTGTATCAGTTCTTTTAGATAGGTTTTTTCAAGTGCTGTCCGATAGGCATTAAGGGTTGGAAAATCGTCTTTTTCCGTTGAATGGGAGACGGGGTGCTGCATCCTTAACGTGTTCGCAGGTACAGAATCAAATTCAAGACTGGACAGTCTGTATTCCGGCGGCAGATGTTTTGGAAAAAGTGTCGGGTCCATGCCGGAGGAGGCCAGGACATATTCAAGAACATTGACCAGTTCCCTGATATTTCCCGGCCATTTCTGGGCTTTTAATAATTGAAGAAATTCCGAAGAGACCGCTTTTGTTTCCATATTGTATCGCCGGGAAAGTTCGTGGAGTTTTTTGAGCACGATTTCTTCAATATCGTCTCCCCGATCTCTTAAAGCAGGCAGTTTTATTTCCATGGCCCGGATTCTGTAAAGCAGATCTTCTCTGAACAATTTTTGGCTGACCATTTGATCAAGATCAAGGTTGGTTGCCGAAACCAGCCGGATATCAACAGGGATTTCCACTGTTCCGCCAAGGGGACGGACCCGCCTTTCCTGAAGGGTTCGCAGCAATGATTTCTGGGCAGCCAGTGGAAGATCGCCAACTTCATCCAGCATCAGCGTCCCCCCGTGGGCCTGAACAAGCAGTCCTTCCTGCCTTTTCCCGGCGCCGGTAAAAGCGCCTTTTTCATGACCGAACAAGGTGCCTTCAACCAGTGTTTCGGGGAGAGCTCCGCAATCCACAGCCACAAAGGAGCTTGATGCTCTTTTGCTGTTTTCATGGATGGCTTTAGCAAACAGTTCCTTGCCAGTACCGGTTTCTCCTGTAATCAACACGCTGGCATCTGTTGAAGCGGCTTTTGCAACCTCTTTAAGACATTCATGAAGGGCAGGGGATTCTCCGATAATTTTTGATCTGTCCAGGGAAATTAATTTAGGGGCAGCCTGTTTTTCTGTTCTGTACTGGATTGCCCGGGTGATTGGCAAAGACACCTCTTCCAGAAGAAAGGGTTTTTGTATATAATCCCAGGCTCCGTATTTAAATGCCAGCTCAGCACCTCTGGCATTACCGGTCCCGGTAATAATAATCACTTCAGGGCTGGAAAAGGAGTGAATAAATTCAGGCAGTATTTCCAGACCGTTTCCATCTGGAAGTTCCAGATCCAGAAGGACAAGATCAAAAGCCTCTTTTTCAAAAAGCTGCCTTCCCTGGCTGATGGTGTGTGCAGCCTTGAAACAATGTCCCATCTGTTCAAGCAGTCTGGAGAAAAAAAGACAGATTTTTAAATCATCATCTATGATCAGTACGTTAATCATGCGGCTCGCTTTTCCGGGTCAACGCTTTATTGATAATAAGTGCAAGTTCACTTGCGATCATGGGTTTCATTATCATATCATAAATGCCATAGGCTTTGATTTTCTGGAATGTCAATCCTTCGCTGAACCCTGTGCAGAGGATAATTGGAATATCAGGTCTTTTTGCGCTTATATGGGATGACAACTCAAGGCCGGTCATATCAGGCATGGTCAAATCTGTCAGAATCAGGTCAAATTTCATGGGGTTGTCATTGAACAATTCAAGCGCTTTTGGCCCATGATTTTCACAGATCACTTTATATCCAAGCCTTGAAAGAACCTGTGACGTCCATTTTGTGATGGCGGTTTCATCGTCCACAATCAGGATATTGCCTCTGCCTTTAACAGGAAAGCGGTCAATAGTCATTTCATTTTCATTAATGCAGTTTGCCTGTTCAGGAATCAGAACCTGAAATGTTGCCCCCATGCCCGGTTCACTGTAAACGGAAATATTGCCCTGCATTCCTTTAATAATGCCATAGGTCAGGGACAGGCCCAGACCTGTGCCCTCTCCTTTGACTTTTGTCGTAAAAAAGGGCTCAAAAATTTTATCAATGATGTTTTTAGGAATGCCGCATCCTGTGTCTGAAATGGTTAACTGCACATATTTTCCCGGTTTGATTTCTTTTAACTGAAAAATATCCGCTTTCAGAATATCAATGGATTTTACGGTAATATCAAGCACCCCGCCATTTTTTTTCATTGCATGGGCCGCATTGGTAAAAAGATTCATCAGCACTTGATGTAATTGAGTCGGATCTGCAAAGACGATGCTGTGTGTGTGAATAAAATGGGTTTGAATTTTTATGTCCGGCGATATGGATGCTTTTAAAAATTTTACGCATTCTTTGATCAGTGGAACAATCTGTATCAGGTCTTTCTGGATATCAGACCTGCGGCTGAAGGTAAGGATGTGCCTCACCAGTTCCTTTGCTCTTAATCCTGCTGACAGTACCTGGTTTAAATTTTCAGTGGCATCTGCATTGTCTGATACATCCAGTTTGGCAAGCTCTGTGAATCCGAAAATAGAGGACAGAATATTGTTGAAATCATGCGCAATTCCGCCGGCAAGTGTTCCAAGCGCTTCCATCTTCTGGACCTGTTGAATATGCAGCTCCATTTTTTTTCGTTCCGTGATGTCCTGAATTGTTCCATGCAGACAGTGGCCCCAAGGCCCTCGTTCCTGTTCGGGTTTGCCGATCAGGTTGATCCATTTTTTATTTTTCGAGGGCAATACCAGCCTGAGCTCTAAATCAAATGAAAGCCCGTCGCTGATAGCTGTCTGAAAGGCAGATTCAAATTTTTTCCAGTCATCTGAACTGAACAGACTCTGATGTTCTGCAATGGATAAGGGGTTTAGGCCAGGATCGTGTTCACAGATGCGATAGACTTCTTCTGACCACAGGGTCATATTTTTTTGGGGATCCAGAAAAATATTACCGATGTTTGCAATGCGCTGGGCATGTCGCAGGGCAGTATTGCTGGCGATGAGTTCTTTTTCAAGCATCTTGCGCTGGTGGATATCTCTGGTGATACCCAGAATCCTGTCAGGTTCGCCTGAATCATTTCTTAAAAACCGTGCGGTAATTTCAACCCAGACAGTTGAACCGTCCTTTTTCACCATCTCCATTTCAATCACCCGGGTTCTTTCGGGATCAGCCGTGGGGTCGGATTCGCGGGCCAGCTCTTCGGATATGATCCTGGATACTGCTTTCAAGGAGGGTTCAGTCACATAATCGCGGATGCCCGCTCCTGTAAACTCTTCCGGGCTGTATCCCTGAAGCGACTGTATTGACGGGCTGATATAAAGATAAGTGAAATCCGAAAGTTGTATAATCCAGATGGTATCTGTTGCATTATCGGCTAACAGCCGATAGCGCGCCTCACTTTTTTTCAAACGTAATGTTTCTATCTCTTTTTCTTTTTCCGCTTGTTCTTTTTTTTGTTCAATTTTAAATACCTGTTTGGAAATATAAATGGACAAAATGACGATAAAGACCAGAATGCCTGCAAATATCTGGACAAATTTGCGGGTGATCAGGCTGATTTCCGTGTGGATATCATCTGTATAAAGACCTGTTCCCACAATCCAGTTCCATGCAGGAAATCTTTTAATATATGAAAGTTTGGGCACAATTTTTTGCGGGGTATCCTTCCATTGCCAGTAATATTTTACATAGCCGCCCTCATTTTGTGCTGCTTTTTTGACCATGGCAATGAACGGGTATTCTCCCTGGGCATCCTGGAAAGATGTCAGGTCCTGGCCTTCAAGATCAGGGCGATACGGATGCATGATCATGATCGGATGCATGTCATTGATCCAGAAATAATCCTTGCCTTCAGGACCGTACCGGAGGTTGCGAATCTGCTCTATCGCCTGCAGGCGGGCTTTTTCCGGTGTTATTATTCCCTGCTCAACTCTTGAATTTATTTCAGACAACAGGCTGATAACATTTTCGGTTAATTGAAGAATGGTTTCTTTTTTTTGATTTAATAACTGTCTTTCCTGTTGCGGAATAAAAATTAAAAAAATGCTTAAAATAAAAACCGTATAGGTGGTATATAAAGGAATAAGAATTCTAAGAGAACTTGATAATGGCTTTTTTTTTATAATTTTATCGATCAGGTCATTTTCTTGAAAGGTTGTATTTTTCAAAACGTCTCCTTCACGATTGCACATTGCCTTTAACATTAAACGATTTTATTGCGTTTGCGAGCGATTTTTCAAGCACATTTAATTGGGCTGCTTGAACGATGGAAGATCATTTTGATATTTATCAGGCATGTTCTTTTATGGCAAGCGTAAATTAAAGGCGGTCGCAGTATTTCAAACTTCAAGAAACCGGGTTCGGGTTTTTGGATCATTTGCCAGTTCTTCCACGGTTCCGGAATACCCGATATGTGCTTTACCCATGAGATACACCCGGTCTGCAACCGACATGGCCATTTTAAAATTATGTTCCACCAGCAGAATGGAAACACCTGATTTGCGAACGTCCAGCAAAATATCTCTGACCGTATCCACCATTGCAGGCGAAAGACCTTCTGTGGGTTCATCCACCAGAAGCAGGCCGGGATTTCCCATGAGCGCCCGGCCAATGGTCAGCATTTGCTGTTCTCCCCCGGAAAGGTGGCCGCCTTTCTGATGCGTCCGGTCTCTCATGAATGGAAAATAGTGAAATATTTTTTCAAATGTCCAGGCTTCAGGGCTGGAGAAATTGATTCGCCCCCCTTTGATGCCCATCTTAAGATTATCCAGCACACTCAGTGTCGGGAAAATTCTTCTTTCTTCCGGTACATATCCGATACCGGCTGCGGCTATTTTATGAGGACTTTGACCGCAGATATTTTTTTGGTTAAACACAATTTTACCGGATTTTGGTTTGATCAACCCCATGATGCTTTTAAGCAGTGTGCTTTTCCCCATTCCGTTGCGGCCTAAAAGTGCAACGATTTCCCCTTTTTTAATGTTCAAGGATACATTATTCAGCGCATGGCTCAGTCCGTAAAAGGTGTTCAGATCATTAATTTCAATGAGCATGTTTATTCATCCTCCAGACGTCCGAGATACGCAGCCTGAACATCTTTGTTTGCTTTGATTTCTTTTGGGATGCCTGTGGCCAGTATGGTGCCGTGATTCAACACCGTGATCCGGTCTGCCAGGGAAAACACCACATCCATATCATGTTCGATGATGACCACGGTTTTTTCTTTTGTCAGTTTTTTGATCAAACTTACGGCAGTATGGGTTTCATCCGCAGACATACCGGCGGCAGGTTCATCAAGCATGACCAGATCCGGATCTGTGGCCAGCGCCATCCCGATTTCAAGGGACCGCTGTTTACCGTAGGACAGCATGCCCGCCGGGGTATGACACGCTTCCCATAAATCCAGGTTTTGAAGAACATTTATAGTTTCAGTGGTCACATCATTCATTTTGTCAACAAACCGGAAAAGATTAAAGCGAATCCCTTTTCTGGACAGCACTGCCATCCGGATGTTCTGGAATGCAGTTAAATTATCAAATGTGGCGGTAATCTGAAAAGATCGCCCCATACCCAGACGCTGGATTTTGTATGCTTTAAAACCGGTGATATCTTTTTTTTTAAAAATCACCTTGCCTTTTGACGGGGTATACATGCCGGAGATCACATTGAACAGCGTTGTTTTCCCGGCCCCATTGGGCCCGATAATGGCATGGGTTTCCCCTTTTCTGATTTCAAGATTTACCTTTTTCAGAACACTGTATCCGTTAAATTCGTGCTCCAGATTCCGGGTTTCAAGAATATTCATCCGGCTCCTCCGCCTGAGCGTTTTAAAAACTGTTTTCGCGTCAGCCATTTGAATTTTAATTTTAAAAAGATACCAGCCAGGCCAAGGGGCCAGTACATAATGAAAATGATCAGTATAAGACCCAGAATCAATTCGAATTTATCTGTATAGGCAGTGACATACTCTTCGAGAAAACCAAAAAAAACAGCACCGTATATGGGTCCGAAAAAGCTTCTGGCACCCCCGACCATGACAATCATGATGGGAAGAACACTGACCATCATGCCATAGGCATCATTTACCGCCACAAGGTTCTGGTGCATGGCTGAGACAGCGCCTGCCACGCCGGCGGACCCGGCTGCCAGGACATAGACGACCGCCTTGGTATGGGAAACCCGGAAACCAAGATATTCAATGCGTTTTACATTGTCACGGGTTCCTGCCATGACCTGGCCGAAGGGGGTCTGGATCACAAACCACAGAACCAGTAAGTTTAGAATAACCGTACCGATGCTTAAATAAAAAAAGACTGCAGGATCGGTCACGTCCAGAGAAAAAAGACCGGGAATACGGATGTGTGAAACACTGAATCCGCCGATGCCGTCCTCACCACCGGTGATGTTGCGAAATTTGAGGGCCAGCACAAACATGCATTGTGCAAAGGCCAGATGTATCATGGCAAAGGCTGTGCCGCTCACCCTGACCACAACAGGCGCAACAATGAGTGACAAGACCACCGAACACAGACAGCCTGCAGCCATGGCCGAGAAAAAAGAAAGTCCGTTCACATGGGTGAGTGCCAGGGCTGCGCCATATGCACCGGTACCAAAATACATGGCATGGCCGAAACTTAAAAGGCCGGTAAACCCTAAGAGCATATTGAGGCTGACCGCAAACAATGCCCAGACAGACATGGATACAACAATATTTGAATAATAAATACCAGCCAGTTTTGGGAAAATGGCAAAAATAATAATTCCTGCTATCCAGAACATCCATCTGGTTTTTTTATCCATTATGTTTTTTCTCCAAACAGACCTTCGGGCTTAACCGCCAGAACCACTGCCATGAATATGAATATCAGCACAGCCGAATACTGCGGCAAAAACTGTATGCCGTATGAACTGAGCAGACCGCAGATCAAGGAAACCAGAAAAGCCCCGCCAAGACTGCCGAATCCGCCCACAATAATAACAATAAAGGCATCCATTCCCATCTGGCTGGCCAGACCTGGAGAAACTGTCAGGATAGGTGCAATGGCCACTCCGGCAACACCGGCCATCCAGGTGCCGATGCCAAAGACCAGCATAAAGACGACAGGCACATTTATTCCCAGCGCATCCACCATTTGTGCATCTGATACTGCTGCACGGATGATCATGCCCATGCGGGTTTTATACAGAAGCACGCCCATGATAAAGAGCACCAGCAAAGATAAAAAAATGATGAACAGGCGGTAAGCCGGATACTGCATTCCAAAAATATTGACCAGCCCTTGAAGACTCTCAGGCGGTGAAAGAGGAAGGCTTTGTGAGCCCCATATCACCTTTACTCCATCCAGTATGACCAAAGAGACTCCCATGGTCAGTATCAGCTCTGCCATGGGGCCATATACATGCACTTTTTTGAGCAGGAACCGCTCCATGAGTATGCCGAAAACTGCGGTGACAAGCGGGGCTGCCGCCAGTGCTGCCCAGTAACTGCCGGTCCATTGCACCATCTGATATCCGAAATAGGCAGCCAGCATGAAAAAACCGGTGTGGGCAAGATTTAAAATGCCCATCATGCCCAGAATCAGCGTCAACCCGGATGCCAGTAAAAACAGAACCATGCCGTATGCAATTCCGTGCATGCCTTGAGCAATATACATGGCTGTTGTCGGGTCCATTTTTATTCCCTCCTGATCATTCCCGCTGTTTTTTTATTTACACAATTGAGGATCTGCTTTGGGCAGAATCTTTTCAGATGGTATTTCAAATACCGGGCCTCCTGCTGCCGAAGTATTGTAAATATAATACGGCGGGATATTAAAACACTGTTTCTGATCTTCAGGCTTCACAAATTCGATGGCATGAAGATCTGTCACCGCCTTGTGATCACATGCGCGCATGGAAACTGTTTTGCCATTGGGGTACTGGTAAGAATCGCCTTCCCAGACACTGATAATTTTTTCAGGATCCAGGGTTTTGGCCCGTTCAATGACACTTGCGGTCCAGTAGATAGAATATGCATACATGGCTGGATTACCGAAAATATGGGAATAGCGGATCGTGTTATAAGGGGGTGTGAACTTTGTCTTCCACTGATTGTTCCATGCTTTGTAATAGTTGATAAATCCCTGATTCTTGAATATCGGGTTGCCGGTACCGGCCGGACTGATAAGGACAAGGCCTTCTCCGTTTTCAATGCCAAGCTCTTCAAGAGAGATTGGATCATTGATAAAAATATTGGCAAAGGGCAGCATAATTCCCATCTGACGGCTTTGCTTGAGCAGGTTGAAGGCATCCGGCATCCAGTCTCCGGTAAAGATCACTTCTGCCCCTGAGGCTTTTACCTTTGTCAGATAGGGTGCAAAATCTGTCAGAAAAACCTGGTGATAATCTTCTCCGACCAGTTCGGCTTCCGGGTAATATTCTTTGAGCCCCTCTTTGAAAGCATCGGCAATGGAACGGCCAAACACATAATCCTGGCATAGAATATAAAATTTTGTCTCTTTTTTCCGGATCTGGCCGTAATAATATGCAGCTGCACGCCCGATCTGCTGGGTGGAATAAGAGGTCATGAAACTGTATTTTGAATAATTTTTGCCCTCCATCAAGGAGTCGGAAACACTGGTCGCATTCACATGGATTTTTTTGTACCGGGTTGCCAGTTGTGACACAATCTGTGTCAGATGGCTCATCTGGGTGCCCCAGAGAATATCCACTTTTTCCTTGAGAATCATACGCTCGGTTATTTTTTTGGTTACATCCGGTCGGGACTGATTATCTGCTTTGATCAGTTCAATTTTCTTTTTTTTGCCATCCACAAGGATACCGCCGCGTTTGTTGATATCGTGGGCTGCCCATGAGGTGTAAAGATAGAAGGCTTCACCGGTTACAGCTCCGGGACCCGTGAATGATGATATGATGGCAATCTTGATGGTATCGCCGTCTGGTTTTAAGGGCAGGTTCGGATCAAAATCCGACATATCCGGAAGTGTGGACAGATCATAGGAGGCGTTTACATCTATTGCAGACGCATCCTGGACAATGCCAAAGCATAAGACTGAAAGGCAGAAGGCAATGGCTAAATATCTTTTGGGTTTTATCATCCGAACCTCCCTTTTGGCTAAATATGTGTCTATTTAAACGATTTTATTTTTTACCGGTGAATGTGGCTTTCCCATACATGCCGTAATCCACATCACCCTCACAGGTATTGCCGTCAGTTTTTCCAGCATAGGTCACGGTAACACCGCTCATTTCATAGGTGAGTTTGAATTCATCGCCATTAACCGTTCCTGTGATCGGGGCTTCGCCAAATTTCCCGTTATATGTTCCGGTGAGTTTTTCACCCTCCTGCTGGATGTCAAAAACAGGTGTTCCGCTTGATGTTTCGGATTTTACCTGCATGGTCCATTTTCCGGTCATGTCTGTGCCGGATGCATTTGCGCCCAAAGATAGAATAAATAAAAATGAAATAGCCATAACCCAGGTTTTAAGTGATAAAAGATTCAACGTTTCAGACTTCATTTTCTTCTCCTTAATTTAAAACAGGTGATTTGCCATAGTTTTTTGATCAGACGCAATTGTCCAGGACTGACGTTGCTGATAAAATCAGTGGAGCCAGCCCTGGTTTATTTTTTGGTGCCTGACCTAAGGTGTTTTAAAAAACTGATGTTCCTGGAAGATGCAGTAGTTGGCATCTCCTGCAATATTTCCATCAGTGATTTCAACAAAATAGCCGTAACTTGTATCGGGTTTGAGTTCTTTGGGGATCGTGATGCCAGCTTTGTTCTGACCGGCCAGAGTATTACCGGTAACGATACGTTCATAATAGATATTGTCAAAATGAGTCAGGTTGTTGCCGTCAAATTCTGTGGGCTTGGATGCCTGGGCCACCCGGGTGACGGAAAAACTGTCCGGGCCGCCGACATCTTTGAGGGTCTTCCAGCTCAGTTTGATATCCTTGAGGCCGGCACCTGAAGGCAAAGGTGATTTCTGAGACGGGGAAAAAGAATCTAAAATTTCATCACGGTTTTTAAGGAAATTTTCAATGGCGGCATCGCTGGGAGCATTATTCTGAATTCTGGATTTTTTGTCTGATCTGCCGTCTTTGCATTTTACTTCAATAGTGTATTCGCCTTCTTTTAAAAAACCTGTGGGCAGGTTAATCATCCACCAGTAGTTCTGAAGCTCCGGGGTATAAAACCAGCCGTTATATTCAGGCAGGCTGTATTTTTCATTTCTCAATTCCACTTCATATCCATCCGGTCCGTATGCCTTGATACTTTCAATGATATCCGGAACTTTTAAGCCCGGAGTGGGTCGCAGGGCCACAAGCATCTTATGGGTTTCCTTGGGCATGGGAGAATTATGAAAATCCCAGTATACATTGCAGGCCATAATATCATATATTTTAATTTCGGTTTCGCTCATTGCAATTTGCTCCTTGATAACGGGTTACAGTTTTATTGCATCCCAGGCCAGTTGAAATGACGCTTGTATCTGCTCTTCCGTAATTTTGAAATTCCTGCACAGTCTTGGATTTGTCAAAATCAGCACTGGATAGAAGACAAAGGCACCGATAACATCCGGATTGACATTTTTTATGATTTTCATCTCAATCCCACGCCTTACCAATCGTCCGATGGGTTCAAACATTTTTTCAAACTGGACCAGATCCACCTTCTCATTATAGGGTGAGTTGGCAAACTGTTCTGCAAAAACAGAATAATCCCGATGTGTGGTGGCAAATTCAAAATAATTGATCCACACCTGTTTGAAACAATCCCGGATTGGCATATCATCGTCAATTTTTTTCATTGCCTCTTTGCTGAGTTCCTGCTTGATTTTCATGTAGGTGGAAACCAGAAGATCTTCTTTGTTTGCAAAGTAAGTATACAGGGTGGCCGGTGAAACACCGGCTTCCCTGGCAATTTTGGAGACAGAACTGGAGGCGAAACCGATTTCGTTGACCACTTTGACAGCAGCCTGAAACAATGCCTCGTGTTTTTCAGTATCTTTTATTCTCATGACGATTTTAACTAAATGAATGTTCGGTTAAAGTCAATACTTTTAACTACCGGCCCTGGAATGCGGTTATTCCTTTCATATCAAAGCCTATTCTTCAGCATTCTGACGGCTCAGATGGAAGAAAAAAAGCAGTTTGCCTTTGGCTTCTCCCAGTCCGATCATGGTGTTCTCATCCAGCTTTCGAAAATAATCCATAATGGGTTTTTCATTATAAATCAGACTGCCGGTGACTTTTCCCCTGAACTTGACTTCCCGTATGCGGGCCATGCCCCATTTATCAAAAGAGTAGATAGTTCCATCCGGTTTTCTTGCAAGCAGCGGCTCTGCATCATCTGCAGAATTAAACCGTTTGCCGTACCAGTTAATGGGATCCGGCATTTTCCCGCCGTCAAATTTTCCGCCTTTCCAGGTACCCAGCATAAATTCGGTATCCACCGTGTCCAGAAGATCATACAGTGGCAGGATCTGTTCGTTGGTATAGGCTTGTTTGCTTTCAATCATTTCTTTAATCTGAGCCACGGCTTTTGCTTTTTGTGCATTATCTGCGGACATTTTCTTTTGTTCTGAAGCAACACACCCCAGCAGTCCAACAACCAAAAAACACGTCAACATGTAAACACCCAAACGAAATTTCATTCTTTCTCCTTTAATATTATTTTAATTTTTCTGTTTTAAGTTCAACAGACTGTTTTACTTCAATCAGGTATCCGTCCATATCCTTTGCCAGTCCATAGGCTTTGGGGTTAAATCTGGGCCTGCGTTTGGGAGAGATAATGACTTCCAGGCCTTCATCTTCGATGGCTTTCACTGTTTCTTGCACATTATTCACATAAAATCCCAGCTTCACGGGAACATCGGTATAGTTTCTCGGGGCAACATAATGCATCAGTACGAGAGCTGATCCCCCGCCTTCATACGGATACTGTAAAATAATTTCATCCATAAAATACGGAATGGACAGCCGGTATTGTTCAGTCATTCCCAGAATGCGGGTATAAAAATCCGCAGATGTCTCAAGATCGCTGACGCCGATTCCCACAGCGCCCAGATAAGATTCTGTCAGGGATGGGTCTTCAACGATTTCAACCAGATATTTATCCGGGTCAAAAGCCATGCCAACCACGACACCACCCAGCTCCGGCGGCTGTGCTGCGGGCGGCGCTAAAATTCTGTATCCTGCGCCAGAAATAGCTGCGGCAACAGCATAGGCATCCTGTACATAAAAGACCAGCTTGTCCGGGTTATAGGTGTAGTTTACGGCAGAGCTGTCAGTGTAATGCATCAGAACAACATCTGATCCGGGGCTGTTTTTGAATTCCAGCACCACTTTTTCCATTTGCGGGGTGGTTACACGATATTTCACTGACATTCCCATGATCTGTGTGTAAAATTCTGTGGATCGCTCAATGTCGCTGACGCCGATGGCGGCTGATCCTAGTCTGGGGTCTGATGGCTGAAGGCACCCTGCAAGCAGCAAAGATAATCCGATCAATAGAATCCCCAGGCTTTTTACGATGGTTTTTTTCATGCATGTTCTCCTGTTGATGATAAGAATTATGGTTATCCCCGTCTTGAAGCCCGGTTTTTTTAACCTGTTCAGCGGGGCGTTGATCACCTGTTCACACAATGCATTCGGCTTTTTTAATATTTTTAATTAAATGAACATTCAATTAAAGTCAATATATTTAGGTAAAATTTTTATATAAAGCCAAAAAACTGCTTTAAAGACGAATAACTGTTCGTCTTTAAAGAGGGGTGGTGCTGATTTTTTTTCGTTTCTTGACAAAAAACCAGTTCATATCTTAATTATAGGAAAATTTTTCAATTTAAGGGGTCTGCTTATAAAATGACTGATAATTTAAAAGTATTTTCAAGCGGGGCGAATACGGACCTTGCAAAAGAGATTTGTGATCATATTGAAATACCCTTAAGCCGGCTGGCCATATCCCGGTTTTCAAATGACAATCTTTTTGTCCAGATTCAGGAAAGCGTCAGGGAAAAAGACGTGTTTGTGGTTCAGTCGCTGACACATCCTGCCAGCGATAATCTCATGGCGCTTCTGCTCACTCTGGATGCGCTGCGCAGTGCGTCGGCAAAACGTATCACCGCCGTGATTCCATATTATTCCTATGCCCGGTCAGACAAAAAGGATGCGCCCAGAATATCCATAGCCGGCCGCCTGATTGCGGATCTTCTGAAAACCGCAGGCGCGGATCGGGTTTTGACCATGGATCTGCATGCAGATTCGGTTCATGGGTTTTTCAGCATGCCCGTGGATCATCTGACGGCTGTTCCGACCCTGTGTGATTATTTTTCCCGAACCCTGGATCTGTCCCGGGCAGTGGTTGTGGCCACGGATGCAGGCGGTGCCAAAAGGGCTGGCCGCTTTGCAGAACGCCTGAAGACGTCCATGGCCATTATTGATAAACGCCGGATCAGTGATTCTGACGTGAAACAGGGACTGGTGGTGGGGGATGTCAAGGGAAAGGATGCCATTGTTTTTGATGATGAGATTTCCACGGGCAGCACCCTTGTTGCAACGGTTCAGACCCTTGAAAATGCCGGGGTCAAAAATATTTATGTCGGGGCCACCCACCCGGTGCTCTGCGGCGATGCTGTGGCAAATCTGAGAGCTTCACATATTGCACAGGTGGTTGTTGCAAATACTGTGCACATTCCGGAAAATAAACAATTTTCCAGATTAAAAGTCCTTTCAGTGGCAGCGTTGTTTTCCCAGGCCATTTTAAGAATTCATACCGGAGAAAGCGTGAGCGCTTTATTTACGTGAAGCAAAGTTATGCGTTCATTTGTCAGGTACGGCTTTAAACCGGGTGTGATGCTGTCTGATCAGCGCCATATATGTTTTTATGCCGTCTTCAAATCTTTTTAAGCAGGAGAAAAGAATGAGCCAGACATCAGATATTTTTGAAAAACATTATGATGATTATCGTGCCCAGGTGGCTAAAGTGGATTTTTTATCCGTAAAGGACAGGCTGGGAATTGAGGTCAAAGAGGATCAGGCAATCATTCGGTTTGCAGATGAAATATATACAGTTTCAGGCGCAAGGATAACAGATGCATCCGGAAATCGTCCGGGGTATGCGATTTGTGTGGTCTTGTTTAAGTATATTCTTTTATGCCCGGACCCTGCGCCTTACGATATAAACTGGGTGGCGCTTACAGAGTTTAAACAAACCGGTCAGTTTACCAATGTTAATTTTTTTGCAAGTGAGACCGAAGGCCTTCTGAAAGAATCCTTTTCAGGGCGCCTGGAGGCCTTTGTCCGTGCCTGTAAAAAAATGGGGGCAACTCAAAGCAAACTGCAGATGCCCTGGGATCTGGCAATGGAAATGGATGTGCTGCCGAAAATAAAGATCCTTGTCCTTTTTAATGATACGGATGAAGAATTCCCGGCGCTGTGCAAAGTGCTTTTTCAGAAACATGCACAGTTTTATCTTGATCCGGAATCCATGATTATCGCAACATCTGTCATGGCGAAAAAACTGGTGAATCTGGGATGTGGCTAACCTATTAATTTGTTTGACTTATCATTAACCTTGTGTTAGGGGTTTTGCTCAATCAGCATGAATGACGATGGTCCGATCAAATTTGATGGGCAAATCAATGAAAAGAAAGGTGAAAAATGAAAAAGCGATCAATAGGATGGGTGCTGGCACTGTGTTTTTTATGGGCGTCAACTGCCGCGGCAGCTTTTTATTCTGAAAGTCTGATTTATGCAGGGCCTCCAAATTATGAATATACGTATGATGACGGAAATGGCCCAACTCAGGTTTCTTTTGAAATGCCTGGAAATTCCCATGCCAGTGCAGGATGGTGGAGTCTGGGCGGAGACCTGGCTACGACCTGGGGTGAAAATTTCCAGGGCTGGCGGTATGTTTTTGTTAGTGTTGAAAAGGAGCTTATTGTAACAGCTGCAGGAAGTGCCGCTATTCACTTTTCATTTAATGGTTTTTTACAGGTTTCGGGAAGTACATCTCAAAACGGGGATTATTCTCTGTGGGCTGATGCAGAAATCTATGACGATACACCGGACCCTGATAATTTTGAATACTGGTACCAGGAAATGGATGAGCCCGGACAGATGGATATTTCTGAAACTTATACATTTAATTATCTTTTCACCGAAGGCAATATCGGCGATATTATAACACTTTATATGATTTTTCAGACACAGGTTTCTCCCAATAATGGCGTGACGCCGGTATTCAAAGACGGTGAAAGCCTCAGTTTTGTATCTTCACTTCAGGACAGCCTTAAAATAGACAGAATGGCCGGCGGAATAGCTGCAGTTGATGGTCCTGAACTTTCCCCTTCGCTTCCTGTCCCGGTTTCTTCATCGGTCTGGCTTGTCAGTATTGCACTGGCAATGGTTTTTGGAATAAAAAAGAAATTGTAAAATTTTCTCCGGGCACATGTTTGTCTTTTGTGTGCCCGTTTCTTTTTTGATTGTCTTTTTTCTATTGACAACGATTCAGTCAATTTATATATTTTCAAAAAAAATGGAACCATATTTCGCATTGCGAAACTAAATGGTTCGTTCGGGTTGCAATTTTTGAAAGGAGTATTCTTTATGGCAGCAAACAATGGTTCAAAGGTCATGACGACCAAAGAAGCGATCAGCAGATTTGTAAATGACGGCGACAGCCTGATTACGGGTAATTACAATGAAAGCATGCCCATGAGCCTGCTGTTTGAAATTATCCGTCAGAAAAAAAGAGGGTTGACATATTACAGCCAGTCCGGTTCTTTTGACGGTGAATTCATGGCGTTCAGCGGCTGCATGGAAAAAATGATATCGGCATTTGTGTATAAATGGGGAGGAAGCACCCGGGGCGGCATTATCGAACAGTACCAGAGAGCGGGTAAAATTCAGGTGGAGGACTATACCAACTTCACGTATAATGCCCGTCTTGCCGCCGGTGCGTTTGGATATTCCTGCCTGCCGGTGCTGCCGGCCATAATGGATTCGGATGTGTTCAAGATCCGGGGATTTATGGGGGATAAAAAATTCGGGGTAATCACCTGTCCGTTTACCGGAAAACAAACACCGGTGGTGCCTGCGGCAAATCCGGATGTCTGTGTGCTGCATGTGCAGCGGGCGGATAAATTCGGAAATGCCCAGCATTGGGGCGGTCTGGGTTCTACTGTCCATGCCTGTCTTGCCAGCAGAAAAATTATTGTTTCCTGCGAAGAACTGGTGGAACCGGATATCATAAAATCCAGTCCCCACCATACCATTGTTCCCGGATTCAGAGTATCTGCAGTCATAGAAGAGCCTTTTGGCTGCCATCCCTTTGAAATTGTAGGCTTTCGCGGCCTTGATACGGCCATGTTCAGCCTGATCAATCAGGCCTTCAAGATAGACGGCGGCCTGGATGTTTTTTTTGATGAATGGATATACGGGCTGCCGGATCGCAGCGCATATATCCAGCATTATATCGAAGTGTTCGGTCAGGATATGCTCAATCGCTATAATGCCCGTTCCTATTATTCTGCTCCGGCAAACTATGGCATCCCGTTTCAGTCCGGATGGGATATTAACGGCATATCAAATGATCTGGGTGTGGATATGGAAGGATTGGAAAAGCTGATTGAAGAGAGAGGAGAACTGGTCGATGTTAACTAAAAAAATTACCCGCCAGGAATTATTGATTATTGCCGCCTCCCGTCAGATTCAAAACGGAGATGTGTCTATTTTAGGGATCGGGCTTCCCATTATTGCGGGTGCTGTGGCAAAAAAGACCCATGCACCGGAAGCTGTATTAATGATGGAATCCGGCATCTGTGATTTTGAGCCAAGGGTGTTACCCATGCATGTGGCCGATGCCAGCGCCACCCGAGGATATGGATATGCAACGGATCTTTTCAGTGTGTTCTCCACCATCACCTATGCCGGGTATCTGGATAAAGCATTTTTAGGTGTGGGGCAGATTGATAAATTCGGCAATATCAATACCTCATATCTTGGCACACCTCCCGGGGCTCCGCGGATCAGCGCAGCAGGAGGGGCGCCTGAATTTTACGCCTATGCGAAAAAAACCATTCTTACAATGAAAGGCGGACAGTTTGTGGAAAAACTGCCGTATCTGACCTCGCCGGGATATCTGGGCGGCGGAAGCCAGCGGGAGGATTCAGGACGATATACTCCCGGATCAGGGCCAAGCGTCCTGTTAACATCCAAGGGTATTTTCAAGTTTGATGAAGAAACCAGAGAAATGTATCTGGCAGCGCTTTTCCCCGGAGTTTGTGTTGACACTGTCAAAGCGGATGTGCCATGGGATCTTAAAATTGCAGATACGCTGGAGTCTTTTCCGGTTCCCACGGATGAAGAAATCAGGGCCTTAAGAGAATTTTCTCCCCGGGCCAGTTTCCCGAGCCCTGTAGCGGTTCAGCTGGTGTTTGAAAATTTTAAAAGAAAAATTGCCGCAAAAAAAGCGGCCCGGAAGGCCGGATAGAACACGCAGGTATCCTGTTTCAGGATGCATACATGAGATGGGGCAGAAATAAAATGATTTTTGGAAACATGATCAGGATGATGATCCCCGCAATAATGGCAATAAGAAAGGGTATAATTCCTTTGAATATTTTTTCCAGAGGAATTTCCTTTTCAAGTACGGTTCTGGCAACACCATAGACAACATAGACATTGATTCCCACAGGGGGGGTAATGACCCCCATTTCTGTAACCATGACAATGATAATTCCGAACCAGATGGGGTCATAGCCAAGATTCTGGACCACGGGAAAAAAAATGGGAACGGTCAGGGTCACAAATGCCAGGGCATCCATGAAGCATCCCCCTAAAAAATAGATCAGTATAATGACGCCTATGACCAGATACGGTGCCATTTCAAGGCTGCTGATCCAGCCTGCGATTTCAAAGGGAATCCGGGTGATGGCCAGAAATTTTCCAAAAATGACTGCCCCTGCAATGAGCATCATCACCATGCAGGATGTTTTTAATGTTTCTTCAAGGGATTTGATAAATCCTTTGAAGGTGATCTGCCGCCTGACGATCGCAATGGCCAGCACACCGAAAGCCCCGACTGCAGCAGCTTCGGTTGGTGTAAAAAAGCCCTTGAAAATTCCGCCGATCACAAGGATAAAAACAGCCAGGGTTTCCCCGAGACCGGAAAGTGCTTTGATTTTTTGCGCCCAGGAAAAGGATTCCCCTTTCGGACCCTGGTCCGGGGAGATGGTGCAGCGGATATATATGGCAATGATAAATAACACGGTCACCAGAATTGCAGGAAAGATTCCGGCGACAAACAATTGCCCGATGGATTGTTCCGTTAGAATCCCATAAATGATCAAGACCACGCTGGGCGGCATGATCATGCCAAGCCCGCCTCCGGAGGCCACAGATCCTGTGGACAGCTCATCATCATAATTGTACCGTTTCATTTCCGGCAGCCCCACGGTGGCCATTGTGGCCGCTGTGGCCGGACTGGAACCGCAGACAGCGCCAAAAGCCGTGCAGGCGGATACTGTGGCCATGGCAAGCCCACCCCGGGTGCTTCCTAAAAATTTATAGCCGACATCATATAATCGCTTGCTGATGCCGGAATTAAACCCCAGTTGTCCCATGAGAATAAACAGGGGAATGGTGGTCAGATCATAGGAGCTGAATACTTCATATACATTTCTGGGCAGAAGCGCAAGGCCCGCAGAAAAGGTACTCAGCATACTGAAGCCTGCAAACCCCACTGCAGCCATGACAAAGGCTACGGGCATTCTGGTCAGAAAAAGAAGGATCATGACAATAATGCCAAGGATGCCGATAAGGGTGGGGCTCATATATTTAATTCTCTTAATTGCCTGAGAGTGCTGAAAAAGGACTCAAGGATAGTGATGCAGAACAATAGAAGGCCTGCTGCTAAAAGGTAAATGATGTAATAGGTCGGGAAATTCAGGTTCATGGATACTTCGCCGGATGTGTGAATACTACCGGCATATAAAACCATCTGCCATGTGATCAATATGAACAATACAAGGGTTAAAAAGCGAGTGCAAAGATCAATGACAAGCTGTGTTTTTCTGGAGAACAGGCGAACCAGGATTTCTACGCCCACATGGCCGTCCGCCCTGTAAGTAAAGGGCAGAGCCGCTGCAACAGTGATCAGCGCCAGAAAGCCTGTGATTTCAACGGACCCGAATACGGGATGTTTGAAATACCGGCCAATGACATCTGCCACTGTCAGCAGCATCAGGCATGTCAGGGCTGCCATGCCAATCAGTTTCAGCAGCCCGAAAATTTTATCAAGTATTGTGGAAACGGTTCCCATGACAGATTACATGCTGGTCTTGATAAAATCTACAACCGCTTTCCCATCAATCCCTTTTTTATCTGCCTTTTCAATATATTCATCTATAACCGGGGTCATGGCGTTTTTCCAGCGGGAGGCCTCAGCATCTGAAAGGGGAATAAACTGTCCGCCCTTTGACTTGAAAAATTCGATGCCTTCCTTATCGGAATCATCCCATGCCTGGCCATGTTTTTGGGCCCATTCCAGGTTGATTTCCTGAATCGTCTTCTGGGTTTGTGCAGACAGGGCATCCCATTTGTCCTTGTTCATGAAAACGGCAAATGTGGTGGTGTATGCGACCGGATAGCTTTCAGTCACATATTTTACCACTTCGCCCAGTTTCCAGCCCTTATTGGATTCAAGCGGATGAAGTGATCCGTCAACAACCCCTTTTTGCAGCAGCTGATAGGATTCGTTCATGTGCTTTCCCACGGAAGATCCGCCCAGTGCGTTGATGATAAGCCTGCTGGAGCCGGTTGTTCTGATTTTAAGTCCCTTGATGTCTTCCATTGTTGCAATTTTTTTATTACGGGTGGTGATCAGTCCGGGACCATGGGCATGAAGATACATGATATGGGTTTGTGAAAATTCTTCAGGCGCAAATCTGTTGAGCACGGCATTGGCCACTGATGTTGCCTGTACGCCGGATTTATAGCCCATGGGAAGGTCAATGGCCTCGGCTGTGGGGAATCTTCCGCTGGAGTAGGCCAGTGCTGTCATGCCGATGTCGGCGATTCCGCTGACAATATCGTCATAGGTCTGGGGTGCTTTGGACAAGGCCTGTGCCGGGAAATAATTAATGGTGACCTCTCCCTGGGTTCTTTTTTCAACTTCCGCGCACCAGCTTTGTGCAAGCTGGCTTTGAATATGCGTAGGGGGGAAAAAATTGGCATATCTAAGTTCGGTTTTTGCACTTGCCTGGAAAGCAAAAAAAATACTGGAGCAAAAGATAAAAAATATTAAGGCTGCTGTTCGTTTCATTTTTGTTACCCTTCCTGTAGTATTATATAAAATTATCAACAACTTATCTTGTTTATGCCGCTGCATAAGCCTGGTAATGATATTTAAACGGTTGATCTTCTGTCAAGGAAAAATTTGAAAAATCATCTGGTTTTGTGTAATACTGAAAAAAATCCGGTGTGGATACAGGCGCTAAAAATAATTGAATCAGAAACAGCTTTGATGGTCTTAAAAAGGAGGGGTAAATGAAAGTATATGCCAAAGATATCATGGTGACAGAGTTTGACACCATACAGGCGGACGCATCGGTTGAAAATGCGATCCAGATGATTTTAAACGGCAGGGTTCGAAAAACCGGCGACAAGACCATCAGTCTTATGGTGATTGATAAATACAATATATTTGTGGGGATTATCACCATGGCAGATATTCTGTATCATCTCCGGCCGGATTTTTTAAACTACGGCATCAAGAGTGAAGAGGTTTCCTGGAAGGATCAGTTTGAACTGGCCGTAAAGAATGTGAAACAGAAAAAAGTCAGTCAGGTCATGAGTCCGCATATTGTTGCAGCGTCTGTGAATGAGCATCTGATGGTGCTTCTGGACAGAATGGTAAAACATAAATACAGACGGCTGCCGGTTCTTGAAAACGACAGACTGATCGGAGTTGTTTATATTTCAGACATTTATTATCATATTTTTTCTGAAAGTTGATTGGCTGTTGAATTCATGCGTTATTAAAAAGACCGGGGGCCTGCGGGTAGATGATAACCCACAGGCCCCCGGCTTTGTGTTCAGGTTCTAGTAGAGTGCTTTCATGGCTTTCATGTAAGCACGCAGGGTTTTTCCAATTTTTTCAACGCCGCTCTCCCGGATGGCTTCATTGACTTTGATCAGTTCAATATTGTCCACGCCGTTAGATTTGATGTCCAGACCCTTGCCGATAACATCTGTTCCAACAGAGTCCATGAACCCCTGGAGCAGGGGAAGTGCCTTGTGGTTGAACAGGTAGCATCCGTATTCAGCAGTGTCGGAAATAACCACGTTCATTTCATACAGTCTTTTTCTGGCAATCAGGTTGGCAATCAGCGGCAGTTCGTGCAGGGATTCATAGTAAGCAGATTCCTCACCGATTCCGGTTTCAACCATGGTGTCAAAGGCCAGCTCAACACCTGCCCGGACAAAGGCAATCATGAGGATGCCGTTGTCAAAATATTCCTGTTCCGGAATTTTTTTATCTGTAGACGTGGATTTTTCAAATGCGGTTTCTCCGGTTTCTTTTCTCCATTTGAAAAGATTGGCATCATCATTTGCCCAGTCTTCCATCATGGTTCTGGAGAATTCTCCAGACATGATATCGTCCATATGTTTATGAAAAAGCGGCCGCATAATGGTTTTCAGCTCTTCGCTCAGCTTGAAGGCCTTGAGTTTTGCAGGATTGCTCAACCGGTCCATCATATTGGTCACCCCCCCGTGCTTCAGGGCTTCAGTGACTGTCTCCCATCCGTACTGAACCAGTTTTGATGCATATCCTGGGTCAATTCCGTCTTTGACCATTTTATCGTAGCACAGCAGCGATCCTGTCTGAAGCATGCCGCAGAGAATGGTCTGTTCGCCCATGAGATCGGATTTTACTTCGGCGGGAAAGGAAGAGAGCAGAACGCCTGCTCTGTCTCCGCCTGTTGCACAGGCATATGCTTTGGCAATCTCAAGACCTTTGCCCTTGGGATCGTTTTTACGGTGAACTGCGATCAGGGTTGGAACACCGAACCCTCTTTTATATTCTTCGCGAACTTCAGTTCCAGGCGCTTTGGGCGCCACCATGATAACGGTGATATCCTCCCTGATTTCCATGCCCTCTTCAACAATATTGAATCCGTGGGAATAAGACAGACACGCACCTTTTTTCATCAGGGGCATGACAGACTTCACAACCGGGGTATGGTATTTGTCCGGGGTCAGATTTAAAATCAGATCGCCTTTGGGTACCATTTCTTCAAAGGTGCCGAACTCAAACTTGTTGGAAGTGGCGTTTTCATAGGAAATCCATTTTTCATCAATTTCAATCTGACGGATGGCATAGGCGACATCCAGGCCACTGTCTCTTAAATTCAGTCCCTGGTTCAACCCCTGTGCACCGCAGCCGAGGATGACTATTTTTTTCCCTTTGAGGGCGTCTACACCGTTAAATTCAGATGGTCCCATGAAGCTGCACTGGGAAAGCTCTTCAAGTTGCAGTCTCAGCGGCAGTGAGCTAAAATAATTGGCCATGATTCTCTCCTTTTTAAGATTTTAAGGTTAAAGGTTAATTTAAGTTCTTGTATTTATGACCTAAATTTCAGGTTGCGTCAAATGAATCATTCGCAATGCGGTGTTGCATAAAATAGAACAATATTGAGTGTGAACAGGATATGCTCTGATTACAACGTGTTAAGGAAAAATTATGAAGAATTGTCCGGCTTGACCAAATAATTTAGAATGGATATGATCATCAAATATCTGTAATGATAAATCAAAGGAAAATGAGAAGAACGTTCTTTAAGAGAAAAATATGAAAATTGAGATACCGGGAAGAAAATCCATTGAAATAAAAAATATCGTTTTTGACTATAACGGCACCATTGCAATAGACGGAAAGCTGATCAAGGGTGTTTCAGACAACATGAATGCGCTTGCAGACTGTTTTGATTTTTATGTTATCACGGCAGATACTTTCGGCAGTGTTGAAAAAGAATTGAAAGATACAAACTGTAACGTGATTAAAATTCTTGAATCTGCCCAGGATGTCAGCAAATTGAATTTTGTGAAAGGACTGGGCCCTGATATAACCCTGGCTGCAGGCAATGGCAGAAATGATTCGCTGATGTTAAAAGCGGCTGCCGTGGGAATAGGAATTTTGCAGGAGGAGGGGATTTGCACTGAAACAGTATTTAATTCAGATATTCTATTGAAATCTGTCCTGGATGTTTTTAAATATTTGAGAGATGCAAAGGGATTAATCGCCACCTTGAGGAATTAAGGGTTGTATGGCACAGCGTTTTTCGGGATTGCACAGATTCACTGGCGGGAATTCAACAGGAGCAAAAAATGAAAGTGTTCAAATGGGTATCAATAGCGATGATCATCTGTATTCTTGGCGGGGCAGTATATTTTTTAAACGGTGCGCTGCCCATCGGTACCGGGTATTCGGCAAAATATCTGTGTTCCCAGGTATTCCTGGCCGGCCGTGATCCCGGTCAGGTCTTTGATGAAGAGGTTAAACCCACTCACCCGCTGTTCTCGGTGGTCAGTCCGCGTGTGGATTATGAAAACAAAACCGTTACTGCCAAAGCCTTTGGGTTCTGGAAATCCATGACAGCTGTGTATCGGGAAGGATGCGGATGCACACTGGCCGTAGGCATATCTGCCGAGGCACTTTCGGCTCAGACGGTCAACATTTCAGATTCAAAAATTCAGCCCGTGGCTGCCTTCTGGCCTGAAGGCAGTATTGTGGATCTTAAACATCTGCCGGCCAATGTAAATCAGGCAGAACTCAATGCTGCAATTGGATCGGCTTTTACAGAACCCGGACCGGATACACAGCGAAATACCCGGGCTGTTGTTGTGGTCCTGGGAGACAAAATTATTGCTGAGAAATATGCCCGGGGATTTGACCCATGGACTCCGATGCTCGGCTGGTCCATGGCTAAAAGTATCACCAGTGTCCTTGTGGGGATTCTGGTGAAGGATAAAAAACTGGATATTCATTTGCCGGCCCCGGTTTCAGCCTGGAAATCTGCGGGAGATCCAAGGGAAAAAATTACACTGGACATGCTCTTGAGGATGTCTTCGGGTCTTGAGTTTGAAGAGGTTTACGGCCCGTTTAAAGATGCCACTAAAATGCTGTATGCCAGTTCGAGCATGGCAGATTTTGCAACAGCCAAACCCCTTATGGCGCAAATGGACACTGTATGGAACTATTCAAGCGGAACAGCCAATATCATAGCCAGAATTGCGGTGGATGCCACCGGCGGCAGTCTTGAAAATTTTTATCAGTTTGCCCGGACGCGCCTGTTTAACAGGATCGGGGCATTTTCCCCGGTGATCGAACCGGACGCCTCCGGCTCGATTGTGGGGTCAAGCTATATGTTCGCAAATGCAAGGGACTGGGCCCGGTTTGGATTGTTTTTAAAGAATGACGGCGTCTGGAACAACGAGAGAATTCTTCCTGAAGGCTGGGTGACATATGCCACAACGCCCACGCCCGGTTCACCCAAAGGGCAGTATGGTGCACAGTTCTGGCTCAATGCCGGAGAAAAGAAAAACCCTGCAAACCGTAAATTTCCCTCCCTGCCGCCGGACCTGTATTACTGCGGCGGTTTCAACGGCCAGATCGTTGCGGTCATCCCGTCAAGGGACATGGTCGTGGTCCGGCTGGGTGTTACCCATGATGACTCCTGGGACCACGAAATATTTATCCGCCAGATTCTGGATGCGGTCAAGAATCTTTAACGGGTTTATTTTTTTTATAAAATTCTTTAGGGGTTACGCCCTGGTCAATACATGCCTGCCAAAAGGCATTTCCCATCGCTGCCATGGACTCAAAATCAGAAGTGGGTGTGTTGATGACTTTCATTGTCTCGGCAGATATTTTTTTATTTTTGATCAGCTCTTTGCCCCCCTGGGTTACTGCATCCAGAAGTTTTTTTACAACCGGCGTATCAGTTTTTAGAGCCAGGGTTTCAGCACCGGGGATATAGATTTCTGCCCTGAGACTTTTACCATATAAGAAATTCATATAGGAACTTAACTGTTTAAATACAGAATATTCAGGAAAACCAGCCACAGAAAGTGCAACCGTGGCAGGCGGCACCTGTCTCAGCGGGTGCCGGGTCACCCCGTCTCTAAGCTCTAAAAACGGCTGTGCAAAGGGCAGCGTGCGTTCAATAAAGGTTTTCATATTGGCATTTACGGTATAGTGAAACAGCGGAGTTGCCATGACACACAGATCACTGGCCATGTATCTGGGGAAAAGGTCCTGGGTCATGTCATCTTTGTGGACGCATTTTCCCGGAGTTTTGGTCCAGCAGGTGAAACATCCGATGCAGTAGTTGATCTTTTTTTTAAAGATATTGACAACTTCAACCTGGGCGCCTTCTTCTTCCATGCCTTTAATTAAATGATTCAAAATGAGTTCGGTTTTGCTTTCTCCGCCGATCCGGGCACTGGAGTTAATTGCAAATACTTTCATGGTAGAGCCTCCTTATTGAAAATATCATTGATGTGCTGAGATAAAAAATGGGACTTATTGTTATTTTTCAGATACTATACGGGTCAAATCATTGACTGACAATCTTTTTTTCTTGACATTTTACCGGATTTGGTTCACTCAATCTCGCCAGCAGTTTTTTTGGAAAAAAAATAATCAATTCAGGGCCTGGTTCTGAGTGATTTGAAAAAATAAAGAATTGTGAAATATTTTTGTTTAGAAACAGGAGCCTCTGCCATGCCAATAGATATTAAAGAATATATAGATCCTCAAACATTTGAAAAAATCAAAGCATTTTCCGAAGATAAGGAAACGCCCTTTCTGGTGATTGATACTGCCATAGTCGAGTCTCACCTGGAAAATCTGATCAATGCATTCCCCTACGCTGAAATTTTTTATGCGGTAAAAGCAAACCCGGCTGTTGAGATCCTTTCGCTGTTCAAGAATAAGGCGGTTAATTTTGATATTGCCTCGATTTATGAACTGGATCGGGTGTTGTCTCTGGGTATCAGCCCGGACAGAATCAGTTATGGGAATACCATTAAAAAGAGCAGGGATATCCGTTATTTTTATGAAAAAGGGGTCCGCATGTATGCCTCGGACTCCGAGGCCGATATCCGTAATCTGGCCAAAGCTGCGCCCGGATCAAGAATCTATGTGCGGATACTGACAGAAGGAACCCTTACGGCTGACTGGCCCCTGTCCAGAAAGTTCGGGTGCCAGGCAGACATGGCCATGGATCTGATTATCCTTGCAAAGGACCTGGGGCTTGAGCCATACGGCATTTCGTTTCATGTGGGGTCCCAGCAGCGGGATATCGGTGCCTGGGATGCTGCCATCGGAAAGGTCAAAGTTATCTTTGAAAGGCTTCAAAAAGAGGATGGTATCACGCTTGAAATGATTAACATGGGCGGCGGCTTTCCTGCCTCATATATTACAAAGGCCAATGAGCTTGAAACCTATGCGGATGAAATCACGCGTTTTCTGACTGAAAGTTTTGGAGAAAATCTGCCCAAAATCATACTGGAGCCCGGCCGGTCGCTGATCAGTGATGCCGGCGTACTGGTGACCGAAGTGGTGTTGATTGCCAGAAAATCCAGAACAGCGCTGAACCGGTGGGTGTATACAGATGTGGGAAAATTTTCAGGCCTGATCGAAACCATAGGAGAAGCCATTAAATATCCGATTTATGCCGGGAAAAAAGGGGAAATGGAAGAGGTGATCCTTGCCGGACCCACCTGCGACAGCGCAGATATCCTTTATGAAGACTATAAATACAGCCTTCCCCTGAACCTGGCCATCAGCGACCGCCTGTACTGGCTCTCCACGGGTGCATATACCAATACTTACAGTTCAGTTGAGTTTAACGGGTTCCCGCCCCTGGCAGCCTATTTTATCTGACCGCTCAACTTTTCCGGAGCGGATTTAATGATTCACCTGACAAATATTTCAAAGCAGCACGGTTCCCAGATCCTTTTTAAAAATGCGAGCCTGCAGATTCTGCCCGGCACAAGAACCGGGCTTGTGGGGGCCAACGGAACAGGCAAAACCACCCTTTTCCATTTGATTACCGGTCAGGAAGAGCCGGATGACGGTCAGATCAGCTTTTCCAAAAAAGCAACCATTGGATATTTTTCCCAGAACGTGGGGGAAATGTCCGGCAGATCTGCGCTGTCAGAGGTCATGTCTGCGGTTTCCGATGTGGTGGAGCTGGGATCGGCCATGAAAAAAATGGAAGCCCAGATGGCCCGGCCGATGGATGATGATGCCATGGCGGCCTTGCTTGAAAAATACGGAGAAGCGGCCGAGGAGTTTGAAAACCGCGGTGGCTATGATCTTGAAAACAGAGCCCAGACCGTTCTTACAGGGCTTGGGATCGGTCCTGCAGAGTATACCCGCCCGGTGGAGTCTTTTTCCGGTGGATGGAAAATGCGTATTGCCCTGGCAAAAATTCTGACGATCAGCCCCAATGTTCTGCTGCTGGATGAACCCACCAACCATCTGGATATGGAATCCATCATCTGGCTTGAAAACTGGCTGGTCAGCGAATTTAAAGGGGCGCTTCTTATGACCTGTCATGATCATGATTTCATGAACAGGGTAGTGTCCCGGATTATTGAAGTGGCCAATTATACCACCACCACCTATGGCGGAAATTATGACTATTATATCAAAGAACGTGATATTCGCCTGGAACATCTGATTGCAAGCCACCGCCGGCAGCAGGAAATGCTGGCCAAGGAAGAAAATTTCATTGCCCGGTTCAAGGCCCGGGTATCCCATGCGGCCCAGGTGCAGTCCCGTGTAAAAAAACTGGAAAAAATAGACCGCATTGAGTTGCCGGAATATCAGCGGGTCATCAAATTTGAATTTTCCAATACCCCGCGGTCCGGTGATGATGTGATCCGGTTTGATCATCTGTCAAAAACCTGGGAAACCCCGGAAAGAGAGCCTAAAACGGTTTTTCAGAACGCATCAGGACTGATCAACCGCCAGGACAAGATTGCGGTGGTGGGGGTGAACGGCGCGGGTAAATCCACGTTTTTAAAACTTCTGGCAGGGCAGACAACACCCACCACGGGTCAGATAATCACCGGCGCAAGTGTCAATCCCGGTTATTTCAGTCAGCATGCCATGGATATTCTGGAAGCGGATAAAACCGTTCTGCAAACCATCCAGGATGCATTGCCGTTAGAAAGCCTGGGGGTGATCCGTAATCTTTGTGCAGCATTTCTTTTTTCCGGGGATGATGTGGATAAACAGATCAAGCATCTTTCCGGCGGCGAAAAAAGCCGGGTGGTTCTGGCCACGCTTCTGGGACGACCCCTTAATTTTCTGATCCTGGATGAGCCCACCAACCATCTGGATATCCAGTCCCGTGAAATCCTGCTTGCCGCACTGAAAGAATTTACCGGCACCCTTGTGCTGGTCAGCCATGACCGGTATTTTCTCCGGGCCCTGGTGAATCAGGTTCTGGAAATTGATCAGGGCAGACTAACCGCCTACAAAGGGGATTATGAATATTATCTTTCCAAGACCGGCCGGGATCACCGGGCCATATGAAGACAATACCAGGCAAGCTGATTATTTTTTTAGAATTTCGGCAGGGCTTTTTACACCATGGGGGCCATTTTTGACAACATGGGTATAAATCATTGTTGTTGAGACATCTTTGTGCCCCAGCAGATCCTGTATGGTCCGGATATCATAGCCAGACTGCAGAAGATGAGTGGCAAAAGAATGGCGCAGCGTATGAACCGATGCTTTTTTGGTTAATCCCGCCTGAATCACCGCATGCTTCATGGCCCGTTGCAGAGCCTGCTGATTTACATGATGTCTTCTGATCATACCGCTTCTCGGATCTATGGCCAGCGCGGCTGCGGGAAAAACATACTGCCAGCTCCATTCTTTGTTGGCCCGTGGGTATTTTTTTTCCAGCGCGTCGGGCAGGTAAACCGCCCCATGACCTATCCCCAGGTCGTTTTCATGAATCGCCTTTACGTTTTCAAGATGTAATTTTAACGGTTCGTGTAAAAATTCAGGCAGCAATGTCACACGGTCCTTGTCACCTTTTCCGGACCGGACAATCAGGGAATGGTTTCCAAAATCCAGATCCTGAACACGAAGTCTCACGCATTCGGTCACCCTGATGCCGCTTGCATAAATCAAGGTCAAGGCAAGTTCCATTTCCCCTTTGATATGAACAAAAACAGCTTTGATTTCCTCCATGGTTAAAACAACCGGAACCCTTTGATTTTTTTTTGCCCGGATTGTGTTCCTGAAATCACCGAATTCAATACCAAGAACGTCTCGGTAAAGGAAAAGCAAGGCATTGAAAGCCTGATTCTGAGTTGAAGCTGTGACCTTTCTTTCAACAGCAAGATGCGCCAGAAATTGCTTCACATGTTCGGAGGATGCCTGTTGAGGAGAAGGCAGTTTCGTAAATAAAAGAAATCTTCTGATCCATTCCTGATATGTTTTTTCAGTATTGTATGCGTAATGTCTGAGTCTGATCAGTTCTGTGAAATGTTCTTTGGCCTGCTGCCATGTCGCAATATAAGGAGAGCCGGTACTGATTTTCTTTTCAGAGTCGGGCGTTGGCACAATCGTTTTGCCGCAATATTTTTCAATATAAAGGATTACGGCATTCCGGGCCTGATCGATTTGCCAGTCAGTGAATTCATCTCTTTTAAGCTGGTTCAGGAATATATCGATATCGTTATTGGAAACATGGTCAAGACTTCCGGAATAAAAGGCTATAAATTTATTCAGCCAGACTACATAAAATTTGATCTTGTCTTTTGGGACCCCATTTTTTAGAAAAAAAGCTTCAAATGTATTTTTCATAATCATCGACACCCAAAACATATTGAATATATGTCATAATGTATATTTTCATATAAACATTTTTTCTTGACATTTCAATAGGATTTAAAATATGGACAAATATGAATATCAAAAAAACAGACAATTATGTCATGACGTATAATCTAGGTTACATTAAGCCTAGTCGGCGGACAGTGCCGATTTCAAAGGGTATACAAGATTTTAAACGATAAAAAAAGGCATTTCAAAAGCTATGAGGCAATTTTACCGGAGAACGGGGGGAGCCTACAG